>Ga0209319_1000050_pt1 | contig 231950 bp, 216 predicted proteins | sample RifGroE2_FD_184000 | JGI IMG/M metagenome (GOLD analysis project Ga0209319, IMG submission 184000) | Groundwater microbial communities from Rifle, Colorado - Groundwater E2 (SPAdes) (version 2) | ecosystem: Environmental > Aquatic > Deep subsurface > Groundwater | place: Rifle, Colorado...
GGACACACCTTGGCTACATCTTTAAGCTTAAGCTCCTTCTGATAGATGGGAACAACCCATCGGAGTCTTTCTTCTTTGATTGTTGTTGGCATTTGTATACTCATCCTCCAAGATACTGCTATCTTGTGAAAACCGCCATATGTATGTGGACATTACCGGATTCCATTGACTTATCCTGAAAAATATAATATCCTATTAAGTCGAAAGACAACTGTTCTTTAAAAGCTCGACAGCGGAATGCGGAGCTTATCAACCATAGAGGAGGCAGAAAATGAGAACCCATCCGAATCAGGTACATGGAATTCTAAAACGTTCACCTGCTGTAAAAATTGCCCTGGAGCAAGATTTTGATTTTTCACAGAGCAAAGATTCAGATGCGAAAATCGATATCAAAGTAAAGGGAATCGATCGCAAGCTTCTTGATGACAAAGCGGTCGATGGCAACAACGTGAGAGGAATTCTCGCACTTGCAGCAAACTCCCAGCCAGAGCATTTTGGAATAAAATGCATTATTTATTTGCTGGGTAACAAAAACAAGGAGATTCTTTCCAAGCATAATTACAGCGAGGAAAAATTTGCCTTGGCAGATGTAACCACATGGGACTGCAAAACCAAGGATGGCGGAATGCCTATCTCTGGAATTTTGTCAGTTATCCAGCATGGTCGCAACGACTGTAAGAAAAGTTTAACAGCAGTACTGCACATGAATTTCAACAAGGAATTTAAAGTTGAACATGTACCTAGCTATAAAGAGGTATTGTGCGAAGCTGGTGATGATGAGAAGGAGCACTATTTTCTCGGCCATTCTAGGAGAGATCCTGAAAATGTTTGGCAAAGAATCTATCGCAACCTAGACGATCGACGCGCAATTTCAGCTAGGCAGTAGTAATCGACAAAAGTGATGGAATGTCACTTGCTGTAAGCCCTTGAGAATTATTCAAGGGTCAACCCGAAACCTATCGTAGCGGAATGCTTCGAGATCACGTCAATCTTCATCTGTCAGCGGAATGCGGGATATAACCCGAACCATGACAGGAGCAGAAAATGAATCTCGAAATCAACAATAAATTGGCAATGATAGTTGGCGATGGCAATGTGGATCTGCGCAATTTGGCACTCAGATATTCCAAGGGATGCTGGTTGGATGGTTGGAAAGTTGGCAAAATGGCCAATCTCGAAGATCCAAACAATCCATTCCTCGGTTCACCTGAAATGCTTCTTGCCAAAGGCATTCTTAGATTGGAAGATGTTGATGGGAATATGATTTCCATCACGCCAATGACAAGAATTCGCTTCCGCCAACTAAGCGACAATGCTCTCAAACAGCTTGGAATTTTCAAGCTCAAAGAGACTGCCAATCCTGGTGCTGATGTTATTCATCCAGAATATGTTGAGACATTCGATCAACTAGTCTCCAAAAGCGAACAATTTCTGATGAATAACTTCCTCGCCGCCTCTGCTGTTCTTGATGCAATAATCAGTTTCCTCATCAGTGAAAACACAACAACCACGGAGCTGATAAGGTTATTGGAGGATGCAATCAAAGATTCGAGTTCCAATAGTGCCAGAATAATTTCACTTTCATCGCGAGCATCCTGGATTGGCCGTGCCTGCATTGATGGATCATGGAAGAATTCAAAAGATTTTGTTTTCTTCTGTGAACTTGATGCAGATGTCGCTAAAATTGATGAATATGTAGCTATTCCAGTCATTCTTCAATTCATCCAGGATCTGAAAGCATGTAGTAACAACTAAATAAAGTTTAAAAAAAATAAAGAGACCCCACTGATACGTTCAGCGGGGTCTTTAAAATTTCATATTGTAAAAAACACTCTCGCGAAAAAGTGCTACACCCGCAGCAAGAAATAAAGCTCACTATTTAGATAAAATAATGTGGGCGCAGGGATTCCTCTTCCTCCGAACTTTCTCGCGAGTACGCAGAGAAAGTTCTCCCCCAGAGCCGGGGTTTTCAAAAACGCAAAATCGTTTGCCTTTTTGAAATACCCTTCGAATCCCGCGCAAATTTGCAATGTTACGCGTCGTTTGTTCGTCGACACTCACAAACTCCTTGTCCTCGGCAGCGCTGGATGTTCGTATTCCTCACATCCATCGACGCACGCTGCGTCTACATCCTGCTGAATGTCGCCTTGCTTAGCTTCTGCCGGTTCGAATCCCTGGCAATCCAAAATACAAAGAAAAACAGAATGACTCAAAAAGTCATCCTGTTTTTCTTTGTATGTCGGGGCGCAGGGATTCGAACCCTGTCTAAATGATCCCAAATCACTCGTGCTACCGTTGACACCACGCCCCGTCTAAATATTCAAACTAATCCCTAGTTTAAACGAATTTTGTTATTTAGTCAATTATTGTACTTATTGATCAATTTTTCGCTAAAAAACTAGTTTTCTTTGCATTTTGAGATTGTTTTCAAAAATACAATAGATGCAGCCAAAAATGCCACGTTGGCAATAAATCTGGAAGCATAAAAAACAATCTGGGCATACTCTTTAGAAAAAACACCCATAATCTTATCCATCTGCAAAAAAGAAGCCAGCAGCAAAACTATCGGAGAAATGATTAAAATCTTAAATGCCAAATCAATGCCCTTTTCAGTTCTAAGTATTATTTTTATCAAGACTCCCACCGTAACAAGCATCAGTGCTAAATTTATTAAAACCATCAGCAAATTTAAAGTCATATTTTCTTGCCCCGTTAAAGTTATTACAATTCAAACCATTTAACTAGGGTTAATTAAAATTTTAATATCCTTACTTTTTTTCAGTAATTTTAATAAGATAACGCATAGCAGATATAAAACAAACCAGCGACAACACGCGAGATGAGTGAAATATTATCAGATTAATATTATCCGAAATAATTCCACCAAAAAAATCATTCAAAGAGGCAAGATTAGATAAGACCAATATAACCGAAAATGCAGCCAAACATTTCGCAGCTTTATCCAAGCTTCTTTCAGTTCGCAAAACGAGCTTTGTCGTCATTATTAAACTAACAATCGCCAACAACAACCCCGCCAAATCTATATTTCCCAAGATAAGTGCCATAGTTTTTTCTTATATGAATTGCATAATTTTTATGCAGCAACCAATATAAGTATTAAATAAAAAAAATAATCTTATTTACTTTTAGTTAACCCATAAAGAGTATACCCGCCAAAAGCAAACAGCAACGTTGTGATGGTAAACATAATTTTACAAAAAGCAAAAGATACATCAGGCGCATAAAGCCCGAGATATGCATTTGTTTCTAGCAAGGTAGCAGTCAAAAATGTTATTGAAGCAGCCAAAAAAAATTTAGCTACAAGATCAAGTTTTTTTTCAGTTCGCAAAACTAATTTTGTTGATAATACAATCAAAAAGACACCAACAAACGCATTAACAACACCAGCTAATACCGCTATATTCATATTATAATAAATTTATTATTTAGTAAAATAACCGCGTCTTTTCAAAGTGTTTTCATCAACTGGTCTGTAAATCATATACCTTCTAAGTTCACTTATAACCAAAGAAACTAATATAATAAGCACAAATATTATAAAGATCACATTAAAAACCAACACTTGTCCAAACTTTTCCACGGTAACCACATTGGAACCTATAGTCATAAGAGTTTTTGAAGTAACACCAAATTTCAAAGATTGATAATATTTATCCTTGCCTATTTTGGCCATTATTTTCATAACATAATTTCCAGGGATAATATTTTCCTTTAACTTAATGTTTTTAAGAAAATACCCTCCGTCCTCCAAAAGAATTCTGTCTGAAAAAACACTGGATGGTTCTTTGCTTTTTTCATAATCACTATCCTCTCTGAAAATAACATATTCTACCTCAGCATCATTTCTGGTATTTTTCACTAAAGGCTTAAACAAAAGCTCTATTTTCATATCATCTCCAAAACTATATTCCCTCTTACTTGGAAAAGCAGCGCTGAAAACATATGTACTAAAAAGCGCATTGTTTTTAATTCTATCACCCAAATCATCACTTCCTCCTTTTTCACTATATTGAGAATCTCCCAAGGAAACAATATTGAACCTTTCATTTGCATTTGAAGTAACCGTAAAGAAATATTTTTGTGCCAGCACATCTCTTTTATTACTAAGCTCGTTAGGGGCTATGCTATAAGCCTCAATGCTGTGATCTCCTTCTTCCAATGGATTTCCAACATTAGTCCAGGTCCAATGTCCTTCATTGTCACTAAGTGTTGAAGAAAAAAATCGATCAGAATTAACATCCAAAAAAACTTCTGAATTGGGATAAAGAGACGTCCCGCTAAATGTTGTGACGGGTGCGATTTTAATTCTTTCCAGCTCTATTTCAGCATTTTTTTCCTTGTTGTCTACAAGAGGCGTTATCATTCTGAACTCAGAAGTGCTCAATTCTTTTATTTTTTTGTTTTCTTTTTCTATTGGAGAAGTTTTTTCAATTGGATCAAGTGGTTTTATTTTTTGATCGAATGTTACCGTTTCAAGGGCATTCGCAAAAGTGAAAGGTTTTCCCAAAAAAACATTAAACACCAAGACTTGAACAAGCAAAAAAATTAATCCTGCCAAAAACAGAAACAATTTCCTAGAAGTCTTTTTTTGTTTAATGAATTTTTTCATACAACTTCAGAAGTTACGCGTTTCGAAATGCGTAAGTCCATAATTCTAAACGATCGTTTTAATCTCTTCAATACCACTATCAGTTTTAACAAATTTTGTTTCCTGCGTACTTTGCCTGCTCACAGTAGCCGTTTTACTTTTTTCAACATATTTTAAAAGCATTGATTGCTGGGTCAAAACCTCTTTTTTCTCCTTATCAAAAAATTTTACCACATACAAACTGTCTTTTTCTGTAACATTGCTCCAAATACTATCAATTGCACCATCTTTTTCCAAATATACAAAGCGCACAGGCAAAATACTTTGCGACATTGTTGTGTTGGTGGCAGCTAACGTTTTTTCAGGTAAAATCAAAAACAAAGCCGCACCCACGACCAAAGAAAATAAACAGACCTGTAGAACATTTTTAATGCTCATACCACCCTTAATTTATCGCCTAACTTATAGATTCAAATCAATGATACACCCTTTTACTTTCCAAGTACAATAACCACAGCCGCACTTTTTTGTTCATCATTCGTGGCAACTTCCAGCTTGGCATCATCATATTTCTCACTCAAAGTCTTCATAATTTTTTCAGCAAACGGCATATATTCTTCTTTATAGTAAACAACAATCCCAATATGAGTATCGAGCTCAGCATTTTTAGCCTCAATTTCAGTCACACCACTTGTTTTTAGAAAATCACTCATTTTCCCTGCACTACCAGGAGCACCTCCTCCATTAAGAATAACGACATTTCCTGTTTCCTTTTTGACTTTAGCTGGAGCTGAGGTTGAAACTTCAGTTGGAACTGGTTTTTCAGTTTCCACAGGTTGAACTTCATTGACATCGCTGCCAAGAGAAGTGATCGACAACTGAGTATTAACCTCAGCAGCTTTATTTTTCTTGGCAAAGTTAATTCCTGCCACAATAATACCTGCAAGCAACAATATTATTACACCCCAAACCAAATACCTCATATTAAAAGGTTTCGCAGTAGATTCAACCAAAACAGCTTCAGGCACTATTTTTGCTGCTGATTTTGTTTTAGCAGGAACCTCCAGTTCTTTGACTATTTTTTTCTCATTGCTTTTAGCTTTTACCGCTTCCGCAGGAATTTCCTTGCCATTGACTGTTGGTGGCACAAGCACAACCATTCCCGCTTCAAGCAAAAATGGGGGTTTAATTTTGTTTGTACGAACTAAAATTTCCCAATCGATTTCATATTTTTTAGCCAACTTAGCAATCGTATCAGTCTTTTTAACATTATACTCAACCCAGCCAATAGCTCCATATTTTTTCTTTAGATATTTTTTGCGTCCCAAATATATTCCACCCAAAATCAAAACTCCAACCAATATCGCAATTAATTCTCGCCAAGGAAAAATCCAAACAGTAATTGGACTGGAATAAGTCGATTGTTCTTTGCCCTGATCATCAGTATATTTCAAACCCATTGCAAAAGTGTATTTCCCAAAACGAGGACTTTCCCAGGAATAATTAGAAACAAATGTGTCAGCCTTCAATACTTGAAAATTTCGATCAGTAATTTCCTGTGTGCGTTTGCCAAAAAAATTGTCTTTGATACTGATCACATTTTGAAAATCCACGCTAACATTGCCAGAATTTGTCACATCCCCTTGCACCAAAAAATCTTCGGGCTTGGGATTTTTCTCAAACCAGCGCATAAAATTAAGTTCTTTGTAATTCTTTACCAATTTGAAATCACTAAAAGTCAGTTTTTTAATAACCTGGCCTGGCACTGTTTCATAAATCCTGACTCCGACTCGCGTTGTTAATTTTACAGCTGATCCTTGTTGATCAGCGCCTGCATCATCCAACTGCGCTTTTTGAATCAAGATTCCGCCAGTATGCTCTCCCACATCAGCCTTGTCTGGAACAGAAAACACAAATGGAATTTTCTTATTCTCCTTAGCAGCAAGAGAAAGCGTAACCTCTTCGGTTCCTTGGCACCATTTTTGATGTGCATCAAAATCTTCGTCAGAGAGTTTGGTTTTTTTCATCGCTGTTTGCAAATCCTCCTTGGAAAGATTGCAAAAATCGATTATTTTACTTTCTTTTTCTTCAAAAACTTCTTGAAAAACAGCTGGCACACTTTCCGGATAAAACTTTACCCACGCTCCAACCTCTTCTTTTCCTTCAGTATATTGTTTGAGCGCGAATCCTCCACCTGAGCTTTTGGTGCCATCAGCTGCATACACCAAGACGCCAAGTTCATTTTCATACAAATTCATAACCTGCAAAGCATCTTCTTTTTTTTCTCCCGGAGCCAACTTATAAATAAACCAAGATGAGCTGTCAGCAACGTTAGGATCAGGATTGGCAGGCTTTCCGCCCAACATACCATATTCTATTGCACTGACTTTCGGTGCAAAAAATATCGCAAAAGCAAACAAAGAGACTGCCAGTAAACTTTTGATTGATTTTATTTTTGTAAACATTTTTTTATTTTAATAGTAAGTATAACTTTCTGAAATTATAACACAAAAAAGATTACGTAACAAAAAACATTCAACTTTAAATTGAATGCTTTTGTTTTCTTTTTCTAACTATTTTTTATGGGTCACACTCAATTTATGGTTTTAAAAAATATTTTTGATTTGATTACTTTTTTTCGCGGCCGTTGGCTGCGAAACAGCAGGCAAGAGCGATTGACCATAGTTTTTCGGTCAAGAGCGTGCCAAGAAAGGAAGTAGGCAAATCAAAAATAATTCAATGCCATAAATTGAGTGCGCTCCTTTTTATTCTATATTGCTGTCAAAGTCATATTGATTGTATAAGCTCCTGTTGCTTGCATACCAGGGATTGATTGTGAGATGTTAACGCCAGTTAAGTCCCAAACTCCCGGTTTTTGAGCACCAGCAGCAGCTGAAAGAATATCGATACTGTCCACTGTTCCTTCATTAAAAGCGCTAAACGCACCAAGAGAAACATTTGCACCGCTTGTCGTTCCGACTCCTGCAAGTGTTCCTGCCGATGGGTCTACTGATAATTGCCCACCAATTGAATCGCCGTCGCCACCATCAGCAGCTAAAGCAGTTGCATCGTTAAAATCATAGTTACTTGTTCCATTTGACCAAGAAGCTGTGGCTCCTGAGGTCGCTGCCAAATTCAATGACCAAGTTGCAACATTTCCACGAGGATTTGTCACTCTCATTTTCTCTGAAGCTGTTCCTAGGACTGCAGCTGAAGTTTGAGAAGTTGCGGCAAAGTTTTTTGAAGGAAAAGCCACATTAGGACTTGCAACTTCATTACCAGAGCCATCAACAATTTTAACATCCAATGCGCCTGTGATGCTTTGAGATAAATCGGTTGTTTCAGCAGCGCTTACCAAACCAGTACTAAAGAAGAATGAGAACACCAACATTGGCACAAGTGCAATAAGCGCAGCTAGTTGTGATTCCTCGTTAATATGAATTTCTTGTGTGATATCCATATTAAGAATTTTTTTTATTTTTTTCATATTTCTTGCCCCGTTAAATTGCGGTAATCCGCACTATTTAACCGGGGTATTTTTTTGTATAGCTTTTAATTAAACAACTGTAAGTACGAGTGTTAGAGCATATGAACCAGATGGTTGAGCTGCAGGAACCTTGTTCGTCAAATTAATTCCTGTAAGATCCCATCTGCAATATGTTGGTGCACCAGCAGCAGCTGTCATAAGCCCAATACTATTAGTAGTTCCTTCAACAAATGATGTTGAAGCTCCTTTACTAATATTTGAAGTCAAACATCCAGCAACACCAGCGATTGTTCCTACAGAAGGATCAATTGTCATTTGACCTCCTTTGGTGTCAGTATCAGCACCGTCAGTATATCCAGCTGTATCATTAAAGTCATAAGTATTACCACCAGATGTCCACACAGCAGTTGGAGCACTGGCTGCGATGCTTACTGACCAAGTCGCACCTGAGGTCGGATTATATGTTCGAATAACTTGCGACGTTGTTCCTAATACTCCAGCACCATCTTGAGTATCAAAAGAAAAAGACAAGTTACCAAATGAAACAGAAGGGCTAGCCACTGTTGTTCCACCAGCGTCAACAATGTCTACTGATTTTGTTCCATCATTAATGGCTTGATTGATGGTGGCTTGATTTGCAGCAAAAGCAATCCCACTGATTGCAAAAATAGAAATTGCCGCAGAAATTAATCCGATTTTTTTTAACATATTTTCTTGCCCCGTTAAATTGCAATTATTTGCATTATTTAACTGGGGTGTTTTTTCATCCTTTTATTAATGGATGTTTTTTAATTAATTTTTTATTTAAAATTGCTATTTAGGTTTTTGAGAAATAAAAAAAGCGAATCCTTACGTAAGAATTCACCCGATAAATCTTCTCAGATCTATATTTCTTATTTCTTTATAGTTCAATTATACGCCTAAAAATGTGTTTTGTCAATATTTCCACTGAAAGTTTTCATTAAATTGCAGTTACAACCAAGTTTAATGCATAGTTCCCTGATTTTTGAATTGCAGGAATATCCTGTGTCATCGTTATTCCTGTAAGGTCCCAATAGCATCCTGTTTGCGCGCTAGCACTGGCAGAAAGAATAGTTATAGAGTCTTGAGTTCCTTGAGAAAAATATGTTGCACCGCCTTTTGTTAATCCCGTTGTCACGCATCCACTTTGCGGCGTTATTGTTCCAGCACTGGCATTTATTTGCAATCTTCCTGTAACCGATGTTCCATTAAAATCATAGGTATTCCCCCCACTTGTCCAAAGCGCTGTATTTCCTGCTGCTGCAGCAATCGCTAATGTCCAAGTTGGACTTGCAGTTGTATTATTTATTCTTATTTTTTGAGAAGACACTCCGAATGTTCCTATTGATTGCTGCGAGACCCAATCAAATGTTTTTGAAGAAAATGAAACTGAAGGATTTAAAACGTTTGCTCCACCAGCATCAACAATATTAACAGTTAAAGAACCTGCCATGGTTGTATAAGTAAAAGAAGTCCCAACCACAGCAGCCATAACATTGCTTCCTGTCGAACCTAAATTTATAGCGTAAGAACCATTTGATATTATTTCATTAGCATCATTTTTATGAAAAAATAAAATCCACTGATATTCCCCAGTTGAGTTCCAATTATAAATCTTTGCTACAGTTGGATCTGTTGAAATATTTGCGGCTTTGTCTTGAGTCACACCGTTAATTGAATTTGCCCAAACATAAGAATCCCAGCTTCCTACTACTGTTGATCCAGAAACGGCCACATTTACACTTGGTGTTCCAGTTAAGCCATATGCTACTTGTTGCTCTGCCCAAAAAATTGCTGCACCAGAAAAACTTATCGATGATTTTGCATAGGAATATGTCAAAATTAATTGTGAAGCTCGTGATGTCATTGTTCCAACGAAAGTACTTGAAATCTGATTATCACCTTTTACCATTGAAGATAAATTAGCAACATCATCAGAAAGAATCCAAAAATTATTCGTCTCTTCTGTTGAAGCCGTATAAACAAATGATTTTGTCGGAATTGGAGTGGAGGATCCCAATTGAGCAGCAAGTTGATCTGTTCCGGAAGAAGCTGAATGTGCAGTTCCACGAAGATAAATGTTTTTAAAAATATGACTATCTTCTGGAATGTTAATTGTATTTGTCACATCCAATGAAACAGCAGATGCCTTGTTACCATCCGAGCCCAATAAAATTTCACGAGTATTCGTAAGTGAAGTTGAATTTGTATAATTAAATTTATAAGTAATAACCTGCTCAGCCGAAACAAGATTCATTTGATATCCTGCTGTAGTTGCAATTTTCAGTGTGTGACTCGCATTTAAAGTTATTGAATTTTTGGGATGTAATATATAAATTGCTTGCGAATCAGTGCCTCCTACATTATCCAAATAATAGTTGCTAGCAGCATCACTATCATAATTTATCGCAAAAGTACTATCAGTAGTGCTAGTCGCCGGAACTTGACCTCTAATTTCAGACCAAGCCGAAACAACCACCGGGGAATTCTCAGCTATTGCTAAATTCGGTGAAGTAAAAGTTGTTCCGGTTGCTCCAACTGCCACATTTCCAGCGCTTTGACCAATCATATATTTCACAGTATTAAGCTGAGTTGTTGCCTGATCATCATAATCATATGTTATAAACATCTTTGCACTTGCCATTTTTGTGGCAACGCCTGCGACCTTAGCACGAAAAGAAAAAGAATAAGACCCAGCTGCAACAAATCTACCAGCAACTGCAGAAGTAAAATTTGGCTTTATTCTTATGGAATAGTTTTCTCCCGATGACAAATATGAAGCTGAGGTAAATATTGATTCACTTTGTCCTGATGGAGTAAGTCCAATTGTCACAACCCCCGGTGCTGTAGTAGCAGCACTTTGAAAAGTAAAGTCGATCCAAGCTGATTTTATAAGATTTGCTGAAGTTATAGCATCAGGCAAATCAATTGTAACAGCAGTTGGAGACCAATATGTATTAGCCGCTACACCAGTTCCACTAGTTTGATTCTGCCCAATAAAAAATTCAACTGTTTTTGTTCTGGTAGCTGCTGAAGCTTCCCCGACAAAAAAAACAAACATGAAAAAAAAGATGGCTAAATTCACAACCACTTTAACTTTTTTTATATTTGATCTTCTTTTTATACTATTCATCTTATCTTTACTTATTATACAACAAAAAAATATATTTCGAAACAACAAAACCCACCTTGCGGTGGGTTTTGTTTCCATCTTTTGATATATTCAAAAAAAATATATTTCAATATGGTGGGATCTACTTAACAGCTTCTTTCAATGCTTTTCCAGCAGTGAATTTAGGAACTGTCATTGCAGGGATTTGGATTTTAGCTTTCGTTTGAGGATTGATTCCTTCACGAGCAGCTCGGTCGGAAGTTTTGAATGTTCCGAATCCAGTCAAAGTTACTTTGTTTCCTGTTCGGATTTCTTCAGTAATCTTTTCGATCAATGTTTCAATAACTGCTTCAATATCTTTTTTAGAAAGATCTGTTTTTGATGCAATTGCGTCAACGAGAGCGTCTTTGTTTACATTTGCCATAGTATTCACCATCCTTTCTATTTTAAGTTTTATCCTTACTCCAACCATTGTACTATTCTTCGCCCAAATAAAGCAAATCCAAGTTATACACAGCGTAAAGAAATTTTATTAAAAATTTCCACGCTGCACGGCACAAAATTATAAAGATGCTCAGAGAGCTAAAGAATAAATTTTTTAAAAAAATTTTATTCTTCAACGACCTCAAATTTATCTTGCGTATTCGACTGATCTTGTCTCTCGCAAAACGTTAACTTTGATTTCTCCAGGATATTTCAAGTCTGCTTCAATTTTATCAGCAATTTCTCGCGCCAATTTTAATGCGCCCAAGTCATCAATTTCTTCTGGTTTAACAAACACGCGAATTTCTCGCCCAGCTTGAATTGCATATGTTTTTTCAACTCCAGGAAAAGAATTTGCAGTTGTTTCCAATTCTTCAAGTCTTTTAAGATATTTTTCTAAGGTGTCTTTACGTGCTCCGGGACGACTAGCTGAAATTGCATCAGCAGCAGCAATAATGAAAGATTCGGGAGTTTCAAATGGATAATCCTCGTGATGAGATTTCATTGCATCAATAATTTCTTTTTGCATCGAGAATTTTTCCATAATCTTCATTCCGATTTCAACGTGCGTTCCTTGAATTTCATGATCAACGGCTTTTCCAATGTCATGCAAAAGTCCAGCTTTTTTGGCAACCACAACATCAGCGCCAAGCTCTGCAGCAAGCGCACCTGAAAGATGTGCCACTTCAAGGGAATGAAGCAAAACATTTTGTCCAAAACTTGTTCGATATCGAAGTCTACCCAAAAGATAAATTAATTTCGGATCAAGTCCGGCAATTCCCAGGTCATACACGGCAGCTTCTCCTGCTTCCTTGATTTTGTTGTCGATTTCTTTTTTGGCAAATTCCACAGCTTCTTCAATTCTGGTTGGGTGAATACGTCCATCGCCAATAAGCTTTTCAACGGTGATACGAGCAATTTCACGGCGCACTGGATCAAAGCCAGAAATGACAATTGCTTCTGGTGTGTCATCAACAATAATTTCAACTCCCGTAAGTTTTTCCAAAGCTTTAATGTTTCGTCCTTCGCGACCAATAATTCTCCCTTTAACCTCATCGGATGGAATTGAAACGGTTGTTGTCACAACTTCAGCAGCGTGAGAACCAGCGTATTTTTGAATAACGCTTGTCATTATATTTTTGGCTCGTTTTTCTATTTCTTCTACGCCTTGTCTTTCAATTTTAGCCATTCTCTCAGCCAATGCTTCGCGACTCTCCTCTTCTGTGAGTTGCAAAAGGATTGCCTTGGCTTGTTCTTTGGAAAGTCCTGCTATTTTTTCCAGTCTTTCCAATTCTCTTGAACGTGCATCTTCAACTTCAAGCCTTATCTTCTTTATTTCTTCAGCTTTTTGTTCAAGAATTTTGCGATTGTTCTCAATTTCTTCTGTTTTTTGATCAATAGCAATTTCACGCTTTTCGATTCGCTGCTCACTGCGAAGTATTTGATCTTCTCGCTCTTTTTCCTTTTTCTTTGCTTCCTCAAGAATTTCAACTGCTTTGTTTTTGGCATCCAAAACAAGCTCCTGAGTTTTTTTCTCGGCTTCTTCAGTCATTTTTTCAATTTTTCCCTCTGCTGTGTCAAGACGCTTGCGCGCTATTGACTGTCTTGTAAGATATCCTGCTCCCCCTCCAATGAGAAGACTCAGAACAATAATTAGTGATGTCATACATTTTCAAACGCTCCGACTGATCACTTTTCCACGCCAAAAGAAGGCTCCAAGGGCCTTATGACTGCATTTTTTTAGATATATTTGAAGTAAGAATAAACTTCATATTAATGCAAAATTTGTCTTAGCTTAGCCAATTCTGTGTGGATAATCAAGTCGAACCGATCCATTTTTAACTTTTTATCTGCATTACTATGATATAAGAATAAGGGTTTTTTGTCAAAGCAAACGAAAAATGTTATCATGGAGCATAGAACATGGAACATGAAGCAGAAATGCAATGCAGCTTCATGATCCCAATGCTATATAATATAAAGTAATATTTGATTTAATTTCCAAAAAATATTTTGAGCCCATGTTACATGTTTTATGTTATATGCTCTATGAAAATTTATGTATAAACCAATTTTAGTCGTAGTGCTTGATGGTTGGGGCATTAGCAACAACAGCAAAGGCAACGTGCTCAAGGAAACGAGTTTGCCAACGATTGAGAAACTTGACCATTTTTATCCAATGACAACTTTGCAGGCCTCTGGAATTTCAGTAGGACTTTTTTGGGGGGAATCAGGAAACAGTGAAGTTGGACATATGGCAATGGGCGCAGGCAAAATCGTATATCAAAATCTGCCTCGCATCACACTTTCCATTCAGGATCACACTTTTTTTGAAAATGAAGCATTGTCAAAAACAATGGAAGCTGCAAAAGAAAAAGATTCTTCTCTCCATCTTATGGGGTTAATTGGGCAAGGAAGTGTCCATTCATATATGGAACATCTTTTTGCAATTTTGGAAATGGCGAAAAACAAAGGACTTACTAAGGTTTTTATTCACGGATTTACTGATGGTAGAGACTCACCTCAAACTTCAGGCACCAAAACTCTGCAAGATTTGCAAAATCATCTCAAATCAATCGGGATTGGAAAAATTGCATCTTTAAGCGGTCGCAACTGGGGAATGGATAGAAACAACAACTGGGACCGAGTCGAAAAAGCATATAGACTACTGACTGAAGGAAAAGGAATTGAAGCCCAAGACCCAATAAAAGCCCTGCAAGATTCTTATGCAAATGAAATTACAGATGAATACATTGAACCTGTAGTCATAACTGAAAATGGAAAACCGGTGGCAACAGTTCAAAATGGAGATAGCGTTGTTTTTTTCAATTTTCGTGAAGATAGAGCCAGAGAAATTACCAAAGCATTTGTTCTTCCTGATTTTGATGGATTCAAAAGAGACCTTTTAGACATAAACTTTACAACATTGGTAGAATATGAAAAGGATTTACCTGTCGGTATTGCTTTCCCGCCAACAACTCTTGAAGGTGGTCTTGGAGAAATTCTTAGCAAAAACAAACTTAAGCAACTTCGCATCGCAGAAACTGAAAAATACGCTCACGTTACCTATTTTTTTAACGGAGGCAAAGAAGAACCGTGGGCTGGCGAAGATCGAATGCTAATTCCCTCGCCCGCAGTTTCAAAATTCGATGAAGCTCCTGAAATGAGCGCGTCACTGATAACAGAAAAAATCCTTGAAGTTATTGAGGAGGAGAAATATGATTTTATTTTGGTTAATTATGCCAATGCTGATATGGTTGGACACACTGGAAACTCCGACGCGTGTGTTGTTGCAGTTCAAACAATCGATAAAAACCTATCCAAGCTCATACCGGCAGTATTAAAAAAGGGTGGTTGTCTTTTTATCACAGCGGATCATGGAAATGTCGAGGAGATTAAAAATTATCGTACCGGACAAACTGACACAGAGCACTCTTCCAACCCAGTGCCACTTTGGTTTATTACATCTGACAATCATCGCGAAAAAAAATCTGAAGAAATCGTCCGGCAACAAAGTGAGGTCGGTGGACTTCTTAGTGACATTGCCCCTACCGTTCTTGACCTTCTCGGCATCCAAAAACCCGAAGATATGAACGGGGAAAGCCTATTACCACTGTTAAAATAGCTTTTTAGCTTATCAGGCATTAGCTTTTTAGAAATAAAAAAACACCCAATGGGTGTTTTTTTATTCTGCATTTTTTCTAAGAAGCTGACAAGCTAAAGCCTAAAAAGCTGTTACTCTCCTATCACCTTGTCCACAATTCCATATTTTACTGCTTCGCTGGCTGACATAAAATAATCTCGGTCGGTGTCTTTTTCAACTTTTGTAATCTTTTGACCAGTATTTTTTGCCAAAATACCATTAAGCTTTTCTTTGGTTTTGAGAATATGTTGAGCATGAATATTAACGTCAGAGGCTTGACCACTGGCTCCTCCCATCACTTGATGAATCATAACTTCAGAATTAGGAAGCACGAATCGCTTACCTTTTTTTCCAGCGCTTAAAAGCAGTGCTGCCGCAGAAGCTGCCAAACCAACACAAATCGTTTGCACATCGCAGCGAATGTATTGCATTGTGTCATAAATTGCAAGGGCGCTGCTCACAGAGCCTCCAGGAGAGTTTATATAAATCTTAATATCTTCTTTTGGGTTTTGTTGCTCCAAAAAAAGCAATTGAGCAATGATAGCATTAGCCACACCATCATCGATAGCGGTTCCCAAAAAAATTATTCTATCCTTAAGCAAGCGAGAATAAATATCATATGCTCTCTCGCCATAATTTGTTTTTTCGATTACTGTTGGGATTAGATACTGATTTGTAATTTTATTAGACATAAAATTTTTACAATTTCAAATATCAAATTTCAAATATCAAACAAAATCCTAATTTCAAATGCTTAAATTTTTAAACATTAGAACATTTTTGAATTCATTTGAAATTTTTAATTTTTAATTTGAAATTATACTTTTAATATATTTTCACTAAAATATTCATTCGCCACCCTTTTTACTTAATATTCTCCAAATATTCAAGCACTCTCTCATTAACCATCGTTCCTTTCACATAGTTATACAACTTGCCCAAATCAATATTCTTTTCGGCATCTTGAATTTTCTTATATTGAGCAAGAGTTTTGTTCATTTCTGCTTCAACTTCCTCATTGGCAACTTCAATTTCCCGCTCCTTGGCAACTTCTTCCAAAGCAAGAGCAGCTTTTATTCTTTTGATTGCTTGAGGTTCCCACTCTTTTTCAAGTTCATCAATAGTTTTTCCAATCTGTTTCAAATATTGCTCAAAAGTAATGTTCATTCCCTGTAGTTGCATTTCAAATTCGCCGATCATCTTGTGAAGTTCTTCGTAAATAAGAATATGAGGAATCTCAACAACGGTATTTTCAACCAACACGTCAATGATAGCTCCTCGTTTTTTTTCTTTTAATTCAATTTTCTTCTCTTCTTCCATTCCCTCAGTCACATTTTTTCGCATTTCAGCCAAATCCTTAAATTTTCCAAGAGATCTTGCAAACTCATCAGTAACTTCTGGTGATTTTCGCTCCTGCACAGTTTCAACTGTCACTGTGAATTGCGCTGGATTTCCAGCCAAACTTTTTTCATGATATTCTTTTGGAAAAGTCAGTTCAAATTCCTTAACTTCGCCCGCTTTCATTCCAACAACTTGCTCTTCAAATCCAGGAATAAAAACGCCGCGTCCCAAAATCATTGGGTGACTTTTGCTCGAACCGTTTTCAATTGGCACACCGTCTTTTTTAACCTCAAATGACAAGATAACATTGTCACCATCTTGCGCTTCTCTTTCTACTGTAATGTGTTGAACACGACTCTTGGCAATTTCAGCCAATTCTTTTTCAACATCCTCAGCCGTAACTTCAGCATTTTTCTTGGAATATTCTTTGTTAACTTTTTCAACGCCACTTTTCCATGGCTTCATCGAAACCTCAGGAATAACTGAAACGATAACTTTATATTCCAAATCATTTCCTTCAGCCAATTTCACAATTTCAGCTTTTGGTTTTCCAATTGCCTCAATCTTCTTCTCAACAACTACTTTTGGAAAAGTTGCCTGCACCGCTTTTTGTGCAGCAGCATCAAAAAGTGCCGCTGTTCCAACTTTCTTTTCAACCATATCGCGCGGAGCCTTTCCTGCGCGAAAACCTTGAATTTTTATTTCTTTTGAATAATCAGTAGCGGCCTGATCAATATATTTTTTCCATTCGTCCCAAGAAACTGTCACCGCAACCTCAATTTCAGACTCAGGCATTTTTTTGATTTCCGATGTGATCATTAGTCATGAAGCATGTAACATGTAGCATGTAGCAAAAATGCAAACGCGCATTCTGTTATATGTTATATGTTATATGTTGTATGTTATAGGTTATTTATTTACTCAGCTCTTCTGTTAACGGAACAACAATTTGTTTTTTTCGTGATACCACGCCAGGCAAAAACATAATTTCATCTTCAACCTTAGCTCCAAAAACTTTTTCAGCCAAAACTTTTTCAGTTTCAGAAATTATATACAACTGGCAATTGCCTTTAATGATATCCACAACCATAAAAAACATATGGTCGACTTTGTCTACATTTTTCTTTTCGATGAGGGCCTGCAAAATTTGCTCCTTTTTTACATTAACACTTTGAGGATTTGTGGTTTCCCATGTTCCAATCCCCACATTACTTTTTCCCATTTCAAAGGTTTTGTAATCCAAAGTGATAATATCTTGCAAGGAAATTCCTTCCAAACTTGATTTGGCATTAAACATTTCGCCGACAAATTCTTCTATGTTTAATTTTGCGATGTTGTTAAGTTTTTCTGCCAACTCCTTATCCTCCTGGGTTGTGGTTGGACTTGTAAAATTCAAAGTGTCCGACAAGATTCCAGCCAACAATAATTTTGCACAAGCTTCAGACATTTCAGCACTTCTCTCAAAAAACATTTTAGCAATCAATGACGATGTGCTTCCAATTGGTTCCATACGACAAAAAATAGGTTTTTCTGTCACAATAGAAAGCTTGTGATGATCAATGATATAATCAACATTCCCATAATTTAATCCCTCAAAAGTTTGTCCGGCCTCATTGTGATCAACCAACGCCACACTGTCTTCTTCATTGATAGCAACAATTTGCTCCGGAATTTCAACACCAACTTTTTCCAAAATAAATTTGGTTTCATTATTAAGCACACCTGCTCGGTAGGCTTTACTTTCTTTGCCAAGAACTTTAGTAAAAAATTCTTGTGCTGCGATTGCAGACACTATTGAATCAGTGTCTGGATTTTTATGACCAACTATGATTATTTTATCCATACAAAATAATTTTAAATTTCCAATTTTGAATTTTGAATGAATTTACAATGATTCAATTTCTTAATTTTGAAACATTATTTCATTCAGACTTGATTCGAAATTCGAAATTCAGACTTCAAAATTTTTAAAACCTTATTTCTTTTTTGCAGTCTTCTTTTCTTTCTTGACTGCAACTTTTTTAGCTTTAGTTTTTTCTTTCACTTCCTGAACTTCTGTGTTTTCTTCGGCAACAACTGGTGTTTCTTCAGATTCCTCAGTTTCTGCAATTTTTGCAGCAACACCAATAACATCTATTTTCCAGCCAGTTAATTTTGCAGCCAAACGAACATTTTGTCCTTGCTTACCAATAGCCAAAGACAATTGATCTTCTGGCACAGAAACTTTCGCTTCTTTCCTGTCTTCATTTAATGTCACTTTGACAACCTTGGCAGGACTGATCGCAGCTGCAATGAATTTTTCAGGTTTTTCATTCCATTCAATAATGTCAATTTTTTCTCCGCCCAATTCTTCAATCACAGCCTGCACGCGAGTACCCTTTTGTCCAACGCAAGAACCAATAGGATCAATTCCTTCCTCCTCTGAGAAAACAGCCAATTTGGTTCGTGAACCAGCTTCTCGAGCAATTGATTTGATTTCAACTGTGCCAGCAAAAATTTCAGGTACTTCCAATTCAAACAAACGACGCACCATATCAGGATGAGTTCGACTAAGAGTGATCCCCGGTCCTTTTGGATCAGATTCAACTTTGTAAAGATAAACTTTCACGCGTTGTCCCATTCTAAGCATTTCTCCTTGAACCTGCTCTTGTGGAAAAAGCACGCCCACTGATTTTCCAAGGTCAATATATGTATTTCGTCCTTCAATTCTTTGTACTGTTCCACTGACAACTTCGCCTTCTTTTCCTTTGTACTCTTGAAACATTGAATCGCGTTCGGCTTCACGGATACGCTGAATAATAACCTGTTTGGCAGTTTGAGCAGCCACGCGTCCATATTCAGTTTGCGGTTCAAGCTCAATTTCAATAATATCGCCTATTTTTGCATCTTTTTTGATTTTTTTAGCTTCATCCAAGAGCATATCTCTTTCAGGATTGTAACGAGGCAATTTTTCTTCTCCTTCAACCATTTGTTCGTCATCGCTGCCTTCATCTTCCTGTTCATCTCCCTCCACAAATTCGCGCAAAGTTTCATCAACAACATCCTTAATCAAAAAGAATTTTGTGTCTCCGCCAACCTCATTAAACTCAGCGCGGATTCTTTGTCCACGTTTTCCATAATCTTTTTTATAAGCAGCAGAAAGAGCAGCTTCAATCGTTTCAATGATTACGCTTTTTGCAATGCCTTTTTCTTCAGCAATTTGCAAGATTGCGCTTCCAAATTCTCCCAATCTTGTCCCTTGTTCTTGTGCTTCCTCTTGTACTTTACGTTTAGCCATAATTATTTAGCTTTTTAGGCTTTAGTCTCTTAGCTTCTTTAAAAAACTCGAAACTTAAAACCAAAAAACACCTTATTAAATTGTTACGCCGATCTAATTAAAGAAAAAAGTTCGCTTTCCAGCGAACCCATACCTCTCTCATATCTATACGTAGCTTATCAGAAAATGTTGCAAATGTCAACCCTTTGCAATAGTTCTAAGGACTAAATACTAAAGTCTAATTCAAGTCTAAATTTTAAATTATAAAGTTCAGACTTTTGACTTTAGATTTGATTTAGTACTTATGCTTTAGCTTTTAGACTTTTTTAAAAAAGGTAGCTTTGTCCACTCAGAGCCGCGGCAATTGCTTTAAAGATAATAAAGCCAGAAAGACCCACGATTATTCCAATGATAGCGTTTGTTGCATTCTTTTTCGCTGTTTCAGCCATACCCTCATCTCCTGCAGCCAAAAGATATTGAATTCCGCTGACAACGAAGGCAACCACAGCAAATGTAACAAAAAGTCCCATTAGCCATAAAAACAAGTTGGACAAGATGGTAGAAATAGGTGCGCTAGAAAGTCCTGTGGTTGTCGGAAAACAAACCCCTCCCATTTTTTCAAATCCCACCCCACAACTAGCAGCAGATCCAGCACTAACCCCTGGAACATTACCAAAACCAACATTTACGCCGTAACTTACACCGCCAATTGAATTCCCAGTCGAACCATAACTCTGACTTCCATAATTAGTGCCCGAAAGAGCATCCATTTCCGCAATTGCAGCTTGCGCATCTTCTGTGGCTATTTCATATGCTTTTTTTGCATCATCAAGCGCTTTTTGAGCAGCAATACAATCTGCCGATTGGGTCGCTCCAGATGAACAAGCTTGCTGCATTGCTATTGTTTTATCATTTACAATTTTAGTAGCAGCATTTTGGACTGAAGTCGCTGCAAGTGCCTTCGTCTGCGCCGCATTAGCAGCAGCTTTATCAGTAGCAGTTTGCGCAGATGTTTGTGCTGGAACGTCATTTCTACAACAATTATACCACCAACACGAAGGATCTGGATCGCATGTAGAAGTATTACTGTTACTATTATCAACTACCCCGTCATAACTAGCACTTGTTGAGTTATCGCCAACACCATAATCATCAAAATAGTACTGCTCTTCTATATCAGTATTGCAAGTATTATTATACCAATATCCCCCGCTATCTCCACAACATGTTGGATCAGTAAATGGATCACAACTTGAATATTTATCCACGCTATAACAATCATAAGAAGTATAACACTCTCCGTATAACCCATCATCAAAACTACCGTCTTCACTAGTAGCCATTGATTGGCAATCTGATGCGCAACTTGCCTTTGCCGTATTATCAACCCCCACAAAAAAAACACTCAGAAAAAGAAAAATGGCTGCGATTAGAAAAAGTTTTTTTGTTTTTGTCATATGTGAAAATAAATAGTAAACACTACAAATTCTAAAATCTAAAGACTAAGTACTAAATCAAGTCTAAAATAAACAAGGCTAAACTTTTTACTTTATACTTTAGATTTGAATTAGGCTTTAGACATTAGCCTTTAGCCTTCTTTAGAACGTTTTGCTTCCCCCACTCAAGAGTGCGCTCACGGCTTGCATAATAATAAATCCAGAAAGACCAACAATAATTCCAACGATAGACCACTTCATTCCTGCCTTGCCTTTATCAGCCATACCTTCTTCTCCTGCGGAAAGCAGATACCAAATTCCAGAAAGCACAAAACCAATCACGCCCATAATTGCAAAAATAGCTAGCAGCCAAAAAAGAAGATTGGAAAGAATTCCCAAGATACTCCCAGATGGAAGTCCGTATGGATTTGATGTTTGCCATCCACCGCTCATAGATCCATTCGAACCAATACCAACATTAATACCACCATTCGCCGTATTATAAGTAGCATTCCAATCTACCGCCGAAACCATCATCGGAGAAAAAGAAATTCCAACAATCGCTAACGTCAAAGAAAAAACAACTTGCTTAAAATACTTTTTCATATTTTCTTGCCCCGTTAAATTGTGGTACTCCACACTATTTAACTGGGGTTGATTTATTTTGAATATTTTTTAATAAATAAATTATAGCATATTTTTACAAAACAAACAAAAAACAACTCTTTCGAATTGTTTTTTGTTTACATATATATATTTGTAACGTTGTGCTAGAAGCTTTTTGATGAACCAGAAAGCATTCCTTGAACAGCCTTGATAATAACAACTCCCAAAAGAGCCACGATAACACCGACGATGGAATAAATCATAGCAGTTTTGCCTTTATCAATTTGACCTTCATCTCCCGCAGCTGTCAAATACAAAATACCTGCAATAACAAAACCAATAACACCGAGAATTCCAACCACAATCAAAAGCCAATTCATTCCACTAGTAAGAATGTTAATTAGACTTCCTGATGGAAGACCTGTTCCTGATGGAGTTTCAAATTGAGCACGAACAACCATTGGAACTGCAGTTGCGATTGCTGATGATGCGTATGCAATTTTTTTAAATATATTCATAATTACACCTCCCTGTCTAGTTTTTAATTTTTATTATCTTTCTATATTTCTACTTTCCAAATTTTTGTGTCATTCTGTCCGCCAGCTGGCGGATCAGAATCTATTTTCTTTATTTCACTCTTTCAATTTTGTATTTTTGTACTTTTTTGTAATTTCGTAGACCTATTGAAAAAATTGCCCGACAACCCACACTAGAATCATTCCTCCCAGCCCCAGCATTATTCCAACAATAGAATACATCAGTGATCTTTTTGCCATTTGCATTCTGTTTTTATCATCAATAGCAGTAAGATATATAATTCCTGAAATCACTAATGAAATTATAGCAATAATTTCGACAACTGACAACAAAAAATTCAAAACATTTATCCCGACACTCGAAATTGACGGCGCATCACTGATCACACCAGCGCGAGCTATTTCTATAATATGCATAAATTTCTAATTTTTTAGATCTACAATATTTTTTTGAATCTTTGGAGTTGCTTCATTGTTTGCCTCAGTCTTTTTACCGTATTCATAATCAGAAGGTGAAATATGGTATGGCGATTTTTTGATTTGTGAGGAAGGTTTTATTGAAAAATTATTTTGTTTAGGCAAAACAGTTTGTTGCTGCGATGGTTGCTGAACAAAATTTTGCACTGGCTGCTTTTCTTGTTCGGCTGGAAGTTTTTGCGGAGAAGAAAATTTAAAATTTCCAACAGACAAATTTGAATTAGCAGCATCTTGCTTGGCCTTTTTTTCTCGAATCATATTAAACAAATCTTCATCACTCATAGAATCACGATCCAGAATTTTGCCAGACTTCGGAGCCTCGACAGCATTAATTTGATCCATTTTCAACCCACTCTCAGCCCGTGCATTATCAGTATTTACAATGTGAAATTCTTCACTTCCAATCGGAGGTTTTGACTGCGGGATACTAAAGTAATTGTCTGGCTCAGAGGTTTTCTTCGACTCTCCCTTCTCCCTCTGGGAGAAGGTGCCCATGTAATCATGGGCGGATGAGGGCACATTGCCAATATTTTGCATTTTTTCTGTTGCTGGTTTTGCAAAAAAATCTTGCACTTTATTATTAAGTTGTTTATCCTGAATATTTTCATTTTTAGGTGTCGGTGCCAAGTCGCCAAAAACATCATGCGTATTTCTTTCCTGTTGAATTTTATTTTGTCTCAAATCAACATTAGGTCTAACCGCTCTTTGCGTTTGAGTCTGTCCAAAATTACGACTTCCATGCAGGCTAGAATTTAGATTTGTGGTAGGCATGATGCTCCTTGTTGAAGTTGTTGAAATTGGGTTAGCAGTTATTGAATTTTCCCCGCCCGATGACTGATGACTGATGACTGATGACTGCATTTCTGCATTTTCAAAAATAATAACTTGAGCATCCCCATCAATAGTCAGCAGTGTTTGCTCATCAAGCGATCTCAAAATAATTCCAAGTTTTTGCCTATCAGCAGAATTCAATCTTTTTCCATTTTCACTGTGAAACAAAAAGTTTCCACGATCCATTGGACTGTGTTTTCCCGCTCCCATCCCATCATGAAAATCAGTAATCCAATTCTTAATCGATGGTCTCACCGGCGTCGGAAAATATCTCAATTTTATCTGTTCACTCCCCACACTCTGTTCCCCAACTTTCGGATACTGCACCATTGCATCCGATAACGACAACTTGATTTCTTTTCTTTTTTCTTCTATTTTTTTAATATTTTTTTCTTTTTCTTCTTTAATCCATGGCTCCATATCTAATAATCGTCTTTCGGCTTTTTCTATTGAAATAATTGGTGGAACTTTACTTTTTTCCCACTGATCAAGAAGAAACTCTGCATCTTTAAAATAATCAATCAATTTAAAAAACGTATTTTTATTTATTTCATAGGATATTCCGCATGAAACAGCTACACTTACTCCTAAGCTCCTTGATATTTTTAATGGCAAATTATCCAATTTTGAATCTCCATAAAAAATATCACCAACAAAATCTGCAACTTCTGTTATTTTTTCAGTTGCAATATTATAAAGCAAACAAGCCATCTCAAGAGCAAGTCGTGGTTCATTTGATCTAAAAAAATCTCTAACGTTTTGTGGCAATTTTTCTATTGGGTCAAATTCTTCTTCCATATATATTCACTTATTAATTTCATTTATCCATCTATCTATGCTCCTCTCGCCCATCTCTTCATCTCTGGATCATTCTTGAGAATTTCTTTGATTGTTTCTATCTGAGGAACCTGTGCTTCCGGTGCTGCCAACACTATTTCTCTTATAAATCTTCTTTTCTCTGCTGAATCCAGACTTCCAATGCCTTCTTTTATATTTTTTAGTTTCATTCCACGCAAAATTTCATGTCCAAATTCATCCAGAGTATCCCATTTTAATCTTTTCATGGTATCTTTATTGAAATTATCAAATATTGCTGCACGCTGTGCTTGAGCACCAATTCCAGCTATGGATTCATGCAATGTTCCTTTTTGAGAAATGAACGCTAGTTGTAGTTTGCGATGCTTCTCATGCTCTGAATCATCACCAATGACGTCACTATATACTGGATTAGCAAGTGAGACAGAGATAGAAGCATCAATAGCATTCGCATGCTGTGTGCTCTTTTTTCTGTGATCATTCAATTCTTCAATACTCATATTGCCAGATGTAATGGCCAACTCCATATCTTCTTGACTTGCAAGCGAATGTATTTTTTGATCTTTGGCTTTGTACTTACTACTATCCATATAGGCTAATTTTCTGTCCTTTCTGATAGCTTCATCATCAATATGCGCAAAAGCAGCCGCTGTATCATATGATGCGATCTTACTTTGCAATTGATTAAATACTGGAGAAGCAAAGCCGTATCGTTCGCCAACCTCTCTTAAATCATCTTGACTTGCAAGATTATGTTCAGCCAATGCCTTTATCATTGCAGCACGCTTAAATTTATCCTTCTCACTATTTAATCCTGCTCTTAATTCACCTGGGCCCATTTGATCATAAGCATTCTTTTCTGTTGCCTCTTTAACGCGTTTAGAATTAACATCATTAACCGCATTTTTATCTCCAAGCATACCTCCAATTCGTGCTGCACGACCTTCCATTACATCTGTTCCAAATAATGGTCCTTTCTTTTTAAAATTGTCCCAACCTAATTTCATTCCACCCGTAACACCTGAAGCTTCACTTGCAAATTTTGCAGTCGCCCATGGTCTTGTTGCTAACCAGTTTCCGCCTTTCTTCACAGCGCCAACAACTTTATCAGCACCAGCTATTTTCATTGATTGTGCAACACCTATACCCATCCACAAGATAACCACGGGGATAAAATAAAATGCCATATTAGCAATCCAGGTTGTTTGATCATTCGAAGTATTTGCACTCGCATTAACCATCATAGATTTAATATTTTCTGTTTTCAATGTCTCTGCAATGCGAAGTGCAATTGCCATAATAAAAATCATTATGGGTGCAAAAAAAGAATAGGCAAAAAGTTTTTTCCACCATTCATCAGCAAAACTTGCAGTCGAAGGAAAAATATATCCAACAAATCCAATTGGCGAAAACATTACAAGCATCGTAAGTGCCATAAGTCTAACAACAAACAATGCAGCAATAATCATTAACGTCATTCCCATAATAAATATCGTAATAATCATGGCAATTTGATATGCTATTGGATTTGTAGAAAAGGCAGCGGGCGCTAATATAGCCTCAATACTTGATGATGATCCAAACATTGCAAAAATATTAGATCCCGTAACAGTGGTTGTCACAGTATTGGTAGAAGAAAACAAATTATTCACAAAATAATAAAAGGCAACATTAGAAATATCAATAAAAAATCTCGCTATTGGATAACTAAAATTAACAAGGAGCGCATTAATCAAAATGTTAAGCCAAACTTTTTTGAGATTCCATTTTTCAACTTGAAAAATTGTGCAGAATGCTGCGAACAAGAGAATGAGGATGAACGTCATGTTTAAAATATCTCGCACCATAATCCAAACATCCTTAACAGCTGGCTTATTTAGCAGTCCATTTTCTCCAGAAATATTAGCAGGTTCAATTGCCCAAGCAAAAAGAGTTGCTGCAATTGCAAATAGCCAACCAACAAGTGCCTGCACTTGTGTCAAGAAATACCTTATTGCTTCAGTAAACATACCACCAATAGCCTCTTTAATGGTTGGTGCTTTTCCAACTTCACTGTTTCCTGATTTACTTGAAATTGAACTTGGACTTCCATGATTGGGTTCTCCGTTTGTCCCAACAAGTGCTGCCTTTGCTGCTGATGTTTTTTGACATTGTTGTATACAAGCATTTAATGCGCAAAATCCAGTGACTTCTGTTCCATCAGGATTTGTCGCAAGAATAGTACCAGCAGGTATTGCAGCGCCAACCTTAGCACCAGCAGCATCATAACATTGACAAGCTGACTCTGGATCACCCTCGTATTGACCAGATATACAAACATTTGATGCCGCTTCAACATTATTTAAAAAAAATGTTGCAAAAATAAACAGCAAAAAGAAGACAACTAAAAGTGTCTTGCTACTTTTATTTTTGTTTTTTAAAATCCAACTCATTAGGATTTTTTGTGCTTATTATACAAGAATATTATATCACACTTTCATACATTTAAAAACAATAAAAAAAGCGCTAAGGACATAATAGTCTTTAGCGCTAATTCAAATAGATAACCTTTCTCACTGCCCATTATCTTGAGGCAAATTTTACAGTTTCTTTTTTGACAATTGCTTTTGCATCGCTTCTTTCATTAAAACGATACAAAAAATGAAACTGCACTCGAGTAACATACCTTTTTTTATAGGTGCCAGAATGATCATATGGGCGACTTTCAACCATAGTAACATCAGCGATAACCCATATCGGTTTGACCATTTCTCTGACACCATATTCGTCAACTCGTGCAATTGGTCTACCGATATCTACCTTGATAAGTTTTGTAAAATCAACATAACGATGAAACAATTCTGGTGTTTCGCTATAGGCAATTGCCACTTCGTTTGTTAAATAAACAACAAATTCACTACCGGGATTGTTATTTCCAGCGTTGGCATTATTGTTCGAAAAAAAACTTACCATCAGCAATAAAACAAGTATTATAAGCTTTTTCATGACATCCTCCCTTTTCCTTTTTGCGCTGTTAACGCGGTTATTGTTGAATTTCCCTGTATTTCCAATATATTCTCCCCAAAATACCACCAAAAATATCACTTTTTGGCTTATTTCAGGGTTAATTTGTTAACGAACAACTTCTTATTCCAACTGTCTATTATACTCTTAAAAACACTTTCTGTCAACCCCGTTAGAAATTTCGAATACTCTCTTCTTATTATAAACGACATTTTATATCTAAAGACAGCAAGCCATGGGAATATGACTTGTGAAATTTCTAAACGGGGTCAACCCCGCGCAGCATCCCACAAGCATTCTTGCAATTCTGCATTTTGCATCCCGCATTCCCTTTGCACCATATGAAGTACGTAGGCAAAAAACGAGTGATGAGCGTTAAGAAATTTCTTCGCGGAGTCATTTTCAAAAATGACGGAGGCGGTTAGAAATTTTAGTGAAGAGCGAAGTTTTTGCCACAGTATCTTCATCCGGTGCGAGCTTTTCTTTCCTCCAGGTTTCTTTTTGCGGGAAAAAGAAATGTGGAAATGAATATTTAGTATATAAACCCTTTAATAGCTCTACTTGAAACAGAAAGCGTTCGGGTGCTTTTTTTGGCAAAGCCGGCGTAGTTCATTTCACTGACAGTGATTGTGCTGCCGGAAACTTTTTCCACCAAAGCAACGTGACCGTAATATCTGTTTTCTGTTGTTACCATAATAGCCCCGACTTTGGGAGCGCGTCCTGTTGCATAACCTTGCGCTTTTGCGTGATATAGCCAGGTTCCAGCATTTCCTCCCCACGGCACATAACGTTTTTGCGCAACATACCAAGTGCAATATCCATATGGAAAACGATGACCCGCGCCAGCCTTTCCCTTTGGAGTCACGCCGCCTGTAACTTCAGGTGTCCCTCCACTTGAGTTGGCATATTGTCTTTTTTCAATAATAGAAGTGCTAGGGGTTGTCGGCGTTACAGTTGGTTCAGCTGGTTTCGGCGCCTCTCCTTGTCCATCAGGAATGGTTATTTCTTTTCCAGCATCTAATGAACCATCCGCTGGCAAACCATTAAAAGCTATGATCTTATCTCTATCACCTTTGAACTTAGTCGCAATCGCATCAATATTATCTCCAGACTTAACAACATATTTAACTCCAGAAACAGGCAAGATAAACAAAGTATCCCCAGGCATAATAGAATCTACATTACTGATATCATTAGCCCACAAAATCGTGTTAACCGTAACTTTATTTTTCACTGCAATAGAACCGAGCGTATCTCCTGATTGCACAATATACATTTTTACTCCGCCTTCTTCTTCCGGATCTTTCATCGGACTGCTTCCGCCGGCTGCAGCGATGATGCCCTGCCCTGCCATAATGTTTTGGCTCACAACCTCTTCAATAACCCCTGGTTCAACAGCGGTACTTGATTTCGAAAGTGGCACAACCGCCAGGTCATTTTTTTTACTAAGTTGTCCGTTTATTTTGCTGCTGGTTACATTGGCTTGTTCACTCGAACCATCCCAATAACCGAAAAGAAGCCCATTTGCTCCTTTGCCTGATGCAACATTGGTTGCAGACACAAGCATTGAGCTAGAGACCACCACAGCAAAAGCAGAATAATTACGAAAAAGATGGAGCAATTTTATTGTCCTATGTCTTTTGATAAAATTCGCAACAGCTCTCTGCCAAAAGTGAATTTTGGTATTAAGCTCTTTGAAATCTATCTTTTTGAAGAATTCAAAGATAAAAGAAAAAATGTTTTTTTTACGAATAGTTAGGCCTTTCAATTGGCTTTGTAGGTATAGGGAACGACAACTAGAATATGCGGAAAGTCGGAGCCCATCAGCCTACAGCCTTAATTTTTAACTTCTTCCAAGTATATACTTATCGAGCTTTTTGTCAACGAAATTATACACACAAATGCCTTTTTAGGGCTATTGTAAGCCTTAATTTTGAAAGCCTATTCTTTGAAACGTCCAAGTGCGGTACAATAACTATGCACATAATTCTAAAGTCTAAGTACTAAGGACTAATTCAAGTCTAAAGTATGAAATTCAAAGTTTAGCCTTTAGAATTTAAACTTGATTTGGTATTTAGACTTTAGCATTTAGATTTAAAATATAAACTGGCAAAATTTTTTAAATTATTTTATCTATGTCCTCTTTAAATAAATTATTAACAGAATTTTTGGAGTATCTCGAGGTTGAGCGAAGCCGCTCGCAAAAGACCATCGAGAACTATGGCTATTATATCAGACGCTTTTTGATGTGGGCTGAAATTTCCAAACCAGAAGACATCACAATCGAACTTATCAGGAATTATCGAATCTATCTCAACAGATGGACAGACGAAAAAGGAACTGGGCTTAAAAAAAATACTCAGAATTACCACGTGATTGCAATTCGCAGTTTTCTTAAATACCTCGCCAAGCGTGACATCAAAAGTCTTTCTGCCGAAAAAATTGAGATTGGGAAAAATCCAACCAATGAAATTGAATTTCTCGATGGCGACGAAGTGGAACGTCTTTTGCAGTCAGCTTCAGCGAATGATCTCAAGACACTCAGAGACAGAGCCATTTTGGAATTGCTTTTTTCGGCGGGCCTCAGAGTTTCAGAACTTGTTAATATTAATCGCGATCAAATCAATCTTGAGCGACAAGAATTTAGTGTGCGAGGAAAAGGCGACAAAATCAGAATTGTTTTTATTTCCGACACAGCAAAAATAGCACTAGAAAAATATTTAAACAAAAGAACAGACGCGGAAGAAGAAATTTTTATAAACATTTCAAAAAACATTTCAGGCACTGTTTCGAAAATCAGAAAAGATAAATTGAAAAACAAAAAAGCCAAGACTCAAACAAAAAGATTAACTGCGCGCAGTGTTGAAAGAATTGTAAAATTTTATGCAGCCAAAGCTGGAATTGTGAAAGACGTTCATCCTCACACACTCAGACACAGTTTTGCTACCGATCTCTTGGCCAATGGCGCAGACATTCGCAGCGTGCAAACAATGCTTGGACACTCATCAATCACCACAACCCAAATCTACACCCACATTACCAATGTGCAACTAAAAGACACACACAAGAAATACCATGGGAAAAAATCTAAAGACTAATTACTAAAGTCTAATTCAGATCTAAAGTATAAAGTTAAAAAGTTTAGCCTTTAGAATTTAGACTTGATTTAGTATTTAGACTTTAGCTTTTAGAATTATGAGAGTTTTTTAAGATTCGCGTATTCTGCCGACAAGCGCTTGATTCCTGCTTTTTTAAAAGCAACAACAATAGTATCGTCAATGGCAGAAATAACCAAACCATCTCCAAAAACTTCATGACTAACATGCTCGCCTCCTTTAAAATCAAGTGGGGTTTTTATTTTTGTTTTAATATTATTTTGCAATAATTTTTCGAAAACTTTTTGCTCAGTTTCGCGATAAGAATTTTTTTTAACCAATTTTTCCGGAATGTCTTCCAAGAAACGTGACGGGCTGTTCATTTGAGTTGAGCCGAACAAAGTTCGTTGGCGAGTAAACAATAAATAAATTTTTTCTTTAGCCCTCGTTAGACCAACATACATCAAACGTCTTTCTTCTTCCATTTCTGAAGATGAAAGCAAACTGCGAGAATGTGGTAAAATTCCTTCTTCAAGTCCCACAATAAAAACCACTGGAAATTCCAGCCCTTTAGCACTATGAAGTGTCATCAAATGCACTGCGTCTTCATTCTGATTAACATTATCAACATCCGAAGCCAATGCTACTTCCTCCAAAAACGCACTAAGTTTATCCAAACTTTCTGCCACCACCCCTTCCATCCCATTTGCTCCCATTTCTTTCCCTTTATCTCCCTTTTCTATTTCGTCGTATTTCTGGGCTACCGAAATAAGTTCAAGCACATTTTCAGATCTTTTTTCTCCCTCCTCGCCATCAAGAGAAAGCATTTTTTCATAACCACTTTCTTGAAAAACTTTTTCAATGAAATCAGAGAGAGTTATTCGTGGTTGAATTTCCTTCATTCTCTTAATAAATTCGCAGAATTTTGCAATCGCTTCAACCTTGGAAGCAGCTAATTTATTTTTTCCAGAATTAGCAATGTCATGCTGAACTTGTTTCAGCATCTCACTGGGCGCTTGCTCTGGTGCTAAGCTAGATCCTGAATCCGCCAGCTGGCGGACAGGATGACAGCATTTCAATCCAAATTCAATAGGACTAACTCCAGCCTCTCGCGCCGCTGATATCCACTTTTTCACAGTAACCTCTCCAATATTCCTTTTCGGTTCATTCACGACTCTTTCCAAAGAAACCGTATCACTGTTATTTGAAATCAAGCGCAAATATGCAACAATATCCTTCACTTCTTTCCTTTGATAAAATTTAATACCTCCAATAATGCGATACGGTATCGATTTTTTCAAAAAAACTTCTTCAATTGCTCGCGATTGAGCATTTGTGCGATACAAAACCACATATTTACTAAAATTGCCATTATTATTGGCCTTTATTTCACTGGCCACAAATTCAGCTTCATCTCTTTCATCTGCAGCTTCAAAAGAAGTCACCAAGTGTCCAGCTTCTTTTTCTGTCCAAAGATTTTTGTCCTTGCGATTTATATTTTTAGAAATAACGCCATAAGCTGCATCGAGAATTATTTGGCTGGAACGATAATTTTGTTCAAGATGAATAACTTTTGCTTCTTTATAATCTTTCTCAAAATTCAAAATGTTTTTAATGTCAGCTCCACGAAATTTATAAATCGATTGCCAATCATCTCCTACCACACACAAATTACGATGTTTGCTGGCCAAAAGATTTATCAAAAGATATTGCGCGCGATTGGTGTCTTGATATTCATCCACCATAATGTATTGAAATTGATTTTGATATTTTTCCAGCACCTTGGGAAAATTTTTAAAAAGATGCACAGTAAACATAATGATGTCGTCAAAATCAAGTCCATTATTTTCTTTTAACCGCGATTGATACAGCAAATATGCCTTGGCTGCAGTTTCTTCGTAATATCCATTAGCCTGATTTTTAAACTGCTCGGCAGTCATCAACTCATTTTTCGCCTTGCTAATTGCTGCCAAAATGGCGCGCGGTGCAAATTGCTGTGGGTCTATTTCCAATTCTTTCAAAACTCGCTTCATCAAAATTTGTTGGTCTTGATCGTCCACAATATGAAATGTTTTGGAATATCCCAATGCTTCAATTTCACTTCGAAGAATTTTTGAGCAAATTGCATGAAAAGTTCCGATGGTAGGCAGATCATAATTTCCATACAAGCTATACTTAAATTTTGCATCGGCATCAGGATGAAGAATTTTCATAATACGCTCGCGCATTTCGCCAGCTGCTTTATTAGTAAAAGTTACCGCCAAGATATTTCTTGCCGGCACGTGAAAATTTTTAATCAAATATGCCACACGATGAGTCAACGTTTTTGTTTTGCCTGATCCCGCGCCCGCAATCAAAAGCATCGGCCCACCCGCCGTAATGACAGCTTCCTTCTGTTGATCATTAAGCCCCTCTAAAATATCCATTGTATTAGGTTCTAGGTTTTAGGTATTAGGTATTAGGTTTTTTGTTTCCAACAAATTCATTATCCAAACCCAATTGTAGCATACCAAAATTTTTATGTCTTTTGTCACTATTTTTTAACATCAAAACCAATTTTCCTTTTATTTTCTCTTTCTGGGTCAGCAATTAATTTTGTAATTACCTTGAAAATTGTGGAGAATTTCGCGTCATATTTACCTTCTAATTCTTCAATCTTTATTCGCAACTCCTTATTGCTAATAATCATTTCTTTAATTTTCGTAAACGTTCGTATGATTTGAATGTTAACTTGAATTGCTTTTTCACTTTTCAAAACGCTAGATAGCATTGCAACACCTTGCTCAGTAAAAACCAATGGGGCAATTCGCATACTTTTCTTTGCGCCAGGATTGGATATCACAATTTGTGATACCCAATTTTCAAATTCTTTCTTATTAAGCTGAAACATAAAATCCTCAGGAAAACGTTCTGCGTTACGCCTTACAGATTGGTTTAATGCTCTTGTTTCAACGCCATAAAGAATTGCCAAGTCTCTGTCAATCATAACCTTCTTTCCTCTTATCAAAAATATTTTTTGTTCAATAATTTCCTGCGGAACCAATAATTTTGCTTCAATTTTCTTTTTCATTTTTGTTTTTTAAAATGTTATAGTGATATTATAACACCTTAAAAATTGCAGTCAAATATGCCGCGAGAACTCGTTAAAAATAAGATGCGGAAGTCCATCGTGACTACCGCCTTTTTTCTTTTCCAAATTTTTTATTCCGCATTTCTAAAACCTATTACCTAGAACCTGAAACCTATAGTATTGAAACAAGTTTTTTCCAATCCTCCACTCCCAATTCTTGGGCGCGCACGCTGGGGGAGAATCCGAGTGAGCCAAGTTTTTCTTCAATTTCCTTTTTATCAATTCCAAGTCCATTGGAAAGATTATTGATCAAAGTTTTTCTTTTGGCAGAAAACCCAGATTTCACGACTCTAAAGAATTTTTTCGTCTCTTCCTTGTTGTCAGTTGTAAGTTGTAAGTTGCGAGTTATCTTTATTATGGCACTATCCACTTTCGGCACTGGCTCAAAAGATTCCTTGAAAACCGTAAAAAGAAACTCTGCCTTGGCATAATATTGAACAGACACTGCCAGGATGCTCATTGCTCCGGGTTTTGCGCAAATTCTTTCAGCCACTTCTTTTTGCACCATAAAAATAACTTCAGACGGTGGAATTTTTGTTTCCAAAAACAAACGGATGATTGGTGCTGTGATGTAATACGGAATATTGGCAACAACTTTATAACCCTCCGTGTTGTTATCCTTCAACTCTTTTTCCATTAGCTCTGGCAAATTCAATTTCAAAATGTCATCATGAATGATTTCAACATTTTTATCCCCCATGAATTTGGTATGCAATGGCTCAATCAATCTGTCATCCAATTCAATAGTAATGACTTTCTTGCACACACCTGCCAAAAGCTCAGTCAGCGCACCTTGCCCTGGGCCAACTTCAATCACAACATCTTCACTACTTAAATTTGCAGCCTTAATAATCCGACCAAGAACATCAGCGTCTTTCAAAAAATTTTGCCCAAGGGATTTTTTAGCTCTCAATTCCATACTTTATAAACTTTACGAACCTTACAACTTTATGAACTAATTGGTAATCACTTCCATTTTCACGTTAACCACGCCTGCACCAACTGATGCAATCTCAGCAAAAGCTACTTTGTCCAAATCAATAATCCTACCATTTCCAAATGGCCCACGATCATTAATCTTCACAATCACTGATTTTCCATTGTCCTTATTTGTTACCCTAACATAACTTCCCATTGGAAGCCAAGGATTGGCAGCTGCCATTGTTCCGGTCCACGCGTACCAACTTGCCATTCCTGTGTGCACTTTTCCAACTTTAACATATGTCCCCTGTGTCACAATCTCATCAACAGGCTGTTTGGTAATGTTGCTTTCCAAAACTTTTCGTGAAATTTCTTTCCCATCATTATACACAACTCTGTATTTTACTTCTTTTACTCCTGCTTCGCCTTTTTGCGTTACCTTTTTAATCCTCCAACCAAGCTTATCATCCTCATTGGAAACTGTCTTAAAATCAATATCGATATTTTTTATTTCTTCTTTAATAAGCACGTGTGTCACGGCTATTTTCATGCCTTCCTTCACAAGCGCATCTCTAGCTGGAACAGTAATATCATCTTGTCCTAGTTCGATTTTTTTATCCTCCCATATTGCCTGCTCGACAGTTTTTTGCAGCGTATAAATTTCACCAGTTTTTCCTCCTTCTTTAATTGTAATTTTTTTTGCTCGCACAACAATAATGCGTGTTCCAGAAAATATTTTTTCATTTCTTGCAGGAAAAACAAGATCATTCGTTCGCAGAGTAATTTTTTGTTCTTCTAAAAATTCTTGTACTGTCTGAGCAACTGAATATGCCTCAAATTTCATCCCCTCATCTTGAAGCACGACACGTTTGGAAACTTTTTCAAAATCAAAATCATCTTCTTTCGTATTTGCAAACGAAAAATTGATACAGAAAAAAAATACTGCTAGCATAAACAGAAATTTTTGAGTATTTTTATTTTTTTTGAAATATATTTTCATTAACGAAAAATTTGGTTCATATTCAAATTATGGTTCAGGAAAAGGTTTTTGTTTTGCCTGTTTTCTTTTGAGGGTAGCAGAGAGCGACAGCGAACTCTTAGCGAGCAATCATAGTTCTTCGATTGCGAAGCGTGCCGAGAAAGGAAGCAGGCAAAACAAAACTGCGTACGATTCAAAAATTTTAGCTAGAAAACAAATGGCATCTAAGAATTTTTAAAAATTTTATGCCCCATTAATTTTCACAGCTATACACACAACCAAACTACAGTTATTCTGTTTTAAAACGATATTGAATTGCTTCTGCAATATGCATCTGGGTTATTTTTTCACTCGCCGCAAGATCCGCAATCGTTCTGGCAATCTTGATTATCCGATGATACCCTCGAGCACTCAATTTGAGAGCTGTTACCGCATTCCTAAGAAGTTCCGTACACTGCTCATCAAGCTGACAAAATGTTTTTATATGATCCGATGACATTTCACTGTTGGAAATAATTGGTAATTTTGAAAAACGCTTACTCTGAATCGATCTTGCACCTTCCACTCTCTCACGAATTTGCGCGCTTGTTTCCTCAGCGCCACCTTCTTGCAATTTATCAAAACTCAATCTCGGCACTTCAATATGCAAATCAATACGATCCATAATCGGACCAGAAATTTTTTGTTTATATCTGATAATCTGAGCAGCCGTGCAAGTGCACATTTTTTCCGGATCAGTCGCCATCCCACAAAAACAAGGATTCATCGCAGCCACTAAAATAAAACGTGCAGGAAAGTGAAGCGATCCCTTGGCCCTTGAGATTGTTATCATACCATCCTCAAGTGGCTGGCGCAAATTCTCAAGCACATTTTTGGGATATTCTCCAAACTCATCCAAGAAAAGCACACCTCGATGAGCCAAGCTTATTTCACCAGGTTTTGGATAACCTCCTCCACCAATAAGAGACACGCTGCTTGCACTGTGATGTGGAGATCGATACGGCCTTGTTACCACCAGCGACTGTCCTTTGCGCAACTTGCCCGCCACGGAAAATATTTTTGTAATCTCAAGCGCTTCAGACAAAGTCAATTTTGGTAAAATAGTTGGCATAGCCTTGGCAAGCAAGGTTTTTCCACTTCCAGGAGGACCATTTAAAATAACATTGTGTCCACCTGCTGCTGCAATTTCAAGCGCGCGCTTGGCGTGTTGTTGTCCGCAAATATGCGCCATATCATTTATATATTCGCTGTCCAAAAATAAATCTTCTCCGGAAATGGTTGGGAAATATGCGATATGTTTGTTGCCGGCAAAATGATCGCAAAGCGCATACAAGGTGTCCACTGGCACAATATTAATTCCCTTAACAACACTGGCTTCCGCTGCATTTTCCGCAGGAACATACAACTCTTGAAATCCTTTTTCTTTGGCAAGCAGTGCAATTGGCAAAATTCCCTGAATTGATCTAACCCGTCCATCCAAAGAAAGCTCGCCCACAACCATTTTCCCATTAAAATCAAATTGCAATTGTTTTGTCGCAAGCAAAATTCCAATTGCAACTGGCAAATCATAAATAGGACTTGCCTTTGGCAAATCCGCAGGTGCAAGATTCACAGTGATCCTTCCACATTGATGAGGAGGTTTAAAACCACTATTTTTAATCGCACTACTGACACGATCGCGCGATTCCTTAATTGAAGTATCAGCAAGACCAACTATATTAAAATTATGCAGCCCCGCCCCCAAGACATCAACTTCAACCTCGACAATCTCTCCATCCAAACCAATTGTCGCAGCAGAAAATATTTTTGAAGACATAGGTTATAAATTTCCAATAACCAATTTCCAATTTCCAATAAAATCCCAATGATTCAATGACTAAATGAAAATTCAAATTCGAAAATTAAATGAGAATTAAAAATTATTCTTCACTCATAACATTGTCCCTTCCTTTACGAGCCGCCAATGCGAACGAATAAATCACAAAAGCACCTATTGATTGAGCTGGAACAAAATTCAATCCAAAAAATAACTCTACTAGAGTAATAACTATTACAACTACGATTTGTTTTAATATTATTGACTGAAATATAGTCCTATCATGCTCAGAATGTGACATATTTCCCAGTAACATCATCATCGATATAAATATTGAAGCTAAAAATGTTATCACTGTTCCAATGCCAGGAATAGAACCGATTCCAACAAGATCTAATATATCTTTTAATATTGCAGCCAATATTCCAAAAAAATATGGCATATCAGTTAACGGATGCATCTTTCCGATCAGCGAAAATAACCCCCACGGGGTCATTGATTTTACTAACGTTTTTGCTTGTCCTCCAAGCTGTTTAGTGTCGTGAATTTTTTGGCGTGCTTCTTCTAATTTTTCCCGCAATTCGTGCGGCAACAAATTTTCAACCTCGCTTGCTTTATTTTTTATTGCGCCACGCAAACCTGCGCTATTTAATGAAGTCTTATTAAAACTCTGGGAATAATTATCAGGATATTGAGCAGCGTTGTAATTATCAGGTTTTTGTGGAACACGCAAATCACTCGGATGCGACTCACTCGCATTCGGCATTTGTAAATTTTTACTCCGCTCCTCCTTTAGAGCACGCGAATAATCAATCGCATTATTTTGCATAAAAACAAATTTCTAAATAAACAACTTTCATATTGTTTAGAAATTAGAAATATTGATAAATATTTTCTTCATTCGCTCGGAAATAAAAAATTTTTTATTTCACTCACTTCACTTGAAAATTAGAAATTAGAAATTTTGCACTCTATTCTCCTTCTTCTTCATCAAAATCCTTTTTTGCCTGTTCAATCTCCATAAGTTGACGAGGATCAGAAGTTATAATTTGATCTTCGGCGTAAGAAGCAATAACTTTAATTGCAACGTGTTTTGCTCCGGCAAATAAAATACCTTCTCCAACATTACTTTCCAATAGTAAAAATTTTTCTTGTTCTGTTAGGTAAAAAGTATCTGAAATTGTGTCGATTGCAGCAGGAGATTGTCTAAGCAAAAGCTGCAGTGATGAGTTCGTTACAATCGGTTTTCCATAACGTGAACTCATAAAATCAGCAATATCTTGAGTGATCGTCGTGAGTCCTGTGTAATATTTGCGACATCTTTTTGCAATACCAAAAAGGAAAGAAGCGGCGTCTTCATTTTGCATCATAACCCAAGCCTCATCAACAACCACTATTCGCTGCTTGAGTGTTGAACGCATCTCATTCCAAATGAATTGCAAAATGGTATACATCGCAATCGGCCTGAGCTGTTCTTCAAGATCGCGAATGTTGAAAACCACCATTTGATTGTTGATCTGAACATTGGTTGGATGATTCAAAACTCCAGAGAAAATACCTTCTGTATATTTTTCCAAACGACGTGCTATCGATTCTCCACCTTCAGAATTTCTAACCACTGAATACAAGTCGGACATCGTTGGAAAAGAATTGGAATTAAAAGTCCTAAAATTACTTTGCGCTGTAATATCGCGCATTGCATATGTTTCGCGAATCGCAATATCCAAAATAGAATCTTCTTCGGGAGTAACTGCTCCAAGCATAATGTGCAAAAGTCCAATAAGACTTGCGATATTGCTGCGCAAAACATCCTCTGGATCTTCATCTTCTCCAACCTGTGGCAAATCAAACGGATTCAAATGAAAATTTGAATTAAGCGAAAGCTTAATAAAAGTTCCTCCTACTGTTTCGCACAAATATTTGTATTCATTTTCAGGATCAATAACAATAACGTTTGTTCCCACCATTAATGATCTGAAAATTTCCAGTTTTACAGTATAACTTTTTCCTCCACCAGATTTGGAGAAAACAACCATATTTGCATTTTCCATCTTGAAACGATCAAACAAAATCAAGCTGTTGTTATGACGATTAATTCCATACAAAATCCCTTCATTTGAAGAAAGATCGGCTGAAACAAAAGGAAATGTCGTTGAAAGAGGAGAGGTATTAAGATTGTTGGCAACATCAAGCTCATCATTCGCTAGTGGTACAGTTGAAGAAAATCCTTGTTCCACTTTCAAAACTGCAGGTTTGACATAAACCAATTGCGCTTCCAAAATAGATTCAATTTGCTGATGAGCTTTTTCAACTTCTTCCATCGTGCTTCCATACAGTGTCATATACAAACCAAAACGAAAAAACTTTTCCGTGCCTTGTTGCAATTTATCTCTAAGATCTTCAATGTCTTGCAACGCTGTTTCCAAGATTGGATCACGAATTTTTCCAGAGCGCTCTTCAATGTGAATTTGCGATTGAACTTGAGTTGAACTTTTTCTAAGCGTCTTCAAAACTTCAACCGTATCAATAGGATGAATGAACATCGCCGTGTCCATTGAAAAATCGATGTTAATAATCGGTGAAAACCAATTTGAGTGCAAATATCGAGGATAGGCCACCACAAACAAAGTTCTGGCAAATGTTTCTCCCACTTGAATATTGTTTGAACTTATTTTCATCGCAGATGGAGCAATCAAATCTTTGATTGTTGCCACACCGCGTTGATACAGCGCTTCGCTTTGCAAAATGGCGCCCATTGGCGAAGCTGTTTTTTTACTTTTAAATATTTCGAGCATTTTCTTGTTTTTTATTGTTTATTTTAATTCAACCTTATCAATATCCTTAATAATAGAATTATTGTGTATTGATGGATTATATGAATTATACAAAAGTTCAATCAATTCCTCAGTCTTAAGCGGTGTTACCTTCACACCTGTTCCTGAAAGACCAGCACTAATATGATCAACTCTTTGCCAAAGCTGATTTTTATATGTATCAAAAAGTTCTCTTCTTTTGGCAACAGCCATTTGAGAATTTGTCGCTCCAAAAAGACGATCGATTAATCCACTTTTAGCATTTTCAATCGGATGAAAAGGTACCACGACATAAAAAAACTTTGACATAATATTTGAAACATCTGCCAAATTTTTTATAAAATTGCGATATTCCGCCAATTGCAAGCTCAACAATTCATTGGTAAGATGTGTTTCCTTTTTTTTCAAATAATCCAAATATGGGTTTATGTTTAATTTTCTAGAACTGACAATAATTTGCATTGGAAAATCCAAAGAGTTTAGAAAATTTTGATATTGGCTAATGATAGAATCCTGCTCTTCTGTCGCCTTCAAATCAAAGTTTATTGAAGAAACCAAAAGCACAGCTCGCAGTGATCCGTTTTTAAGAATAATAACCCCATCACGAACCTCCTCCACATCAACATATTTTTGAGTGCTAAGTCCTCCTGTATTTCCACCTGTTAAATTATTTGAATGCAATGATTCCATACTATTTGTTTTTAATTAATTCTATGTCACTCTGAACTTGTTTCGGAATCTACCTTCTTTTTTAGCCTACTTGGCACAACCGAGATCCTGAAATTAATTCAGGATGACAATTCATTTAGTTTTTATCTTTTCCCAGGCACCTGTTTTAATATTTTTTCAAGCTCAACATTTGATGTTGTTCCTTCGCTATCCAAAAGCTGAGCCAGATCCTGCAATGACTGACTTGAAATATGTTTGTCCGGCGCAACAGTTGCCGCAGTTTGTATTTTCTGTACAGTGTTTACAATTTTTTCAGGCGTTCTTTTCCATATATATATCTTAGGTCTGAAAAAATACATAATGCCATAAAGAAAAAAACTTGCGAGAGGTTGCCCATATGGCCTATAAAAAGCTAGCGACACAAACAAGATTGTTATTGGAATCCCAATAATAAAAAATACTGCCATTGGCACAACATTCCACAAAATAATCAATATTATGCCTAAGATAATAATCCAACCCAACTGCTTGGCCGTAAGCGGTCCAGCAATCTTGTCTTCGACATCTATATATTGTGGAACATTAATTAGCATTGCATTCTCGTTTTTATGATTTTATTTTTGTATGTTTGTACTTTTGTATTTTTTTGTATTTTCGTAGGGTTATTGAAAAAACCTCGCAATTTGCGTTACCAGCACCATTGAAGCCATTGCTAGAAAAACTCCAATTAAAGAATATTTAAATATTTCTTTACCTTTTTTAACTCTATCCTCATCTCCTGCGGATGTTAAATACATAATCGCTCCGATTACAAGCATTATCAAAGCAATAATACCCATCGTTCCCAAGAGGAAATTCAAGACATTCACAGCGATTTGTGAGAGTGTCAATGCTCCACCAACAGCCTGCTCCTTCGCTAAACAAGCCGCCTTAATTCCAGCATCAGTTATTGCAGCACAATTATTACCCCAACCAATAATATTAGCGAGTTCCTTAAGCAACGATGGCGCAGCAACTCCAAGCGCAAGCCCCACAAGAGCCATCGTGATTGCACTCTTTCCTTTTTCAACCATTCCCGAATTTCCAGCTGAAGCCAAGATCATCACCGCTCCAATCATAATGAAAACCAACGCCAAAACCACAATAATCTGTTGAATTGCAGTCATAATCCCACCCAAAAATCCTTCCACACTTGAAAATTTAAGAGGATTAACGAAATCTGTTGGACCAGCAGTATTATTTGAACCAGTTGGTTGGACAAGTGTTCCATTCCCTTTTACAGGAGCATCCACTGGGCAGCATTTTACATTTGCATTACTTGCATTAGCTCCGAGGCATTTATTAGCAACACAGCCAGTGGTCAATGTTAGAGTTGTTATGTCAGTACATTTATAATTTTTATTATATTCTGTACATAAATCAGCAGACGCACTTTGAACCCCCAGAGTTAAAAACAACCCAAAAACAAAAAGTGGTAGCAACAAAGCATTTTTCTTTTTCATATTTGTTTTAAAAAAATAATTCCTCTATTTTATTTATTCAAAATAGGCTCCACGCGATTACATTCAAAATTTCCCCAACTAGTAACACCAATTCCCATTCCAGGCTTTGTCCCAATATAATTAATCGTCGTATTTATGATAAGCCAGCCTGCAAAAATAATCGCAAAACCTACTATAGCATTTGTTATGGCACCTTTAGCTTTGTCAGCAAGCCCCTTGTCTCCTGCAGAAATAACATACATAACTCCCCCAATCGCCATCGCCAACAGCGCAACTCCAATTGAAAGCTTCATTAAATATTGGATAATCGTGTTCATTCCAGCAATCAAATCACAAAGTGTGCACATATCTTGACCTCGCCCACAAGTAATAATAGCAGCGTTAGCACTATCAACACCAACTAGCATTGTTCCAACGACAGAAACAACTGCGAGGGAGATGAAAAAAGATTTATCAAGTTTCATATTTTTATCGTATTGTACTTGTTCCTGACAAGTAATTAATTTTATTCTTTGCCAACGTTAAAGCTTCGCGCAAAGTTACATCGCCTCTATTAACTGATTCTATCATATCAGAAAAAATCTTATCCACCGCAACAGGATCAACTTGATACCAATGTTTTGCAATAAGATTGCCAACAGCAAATGGTCCGAGATTTGTGTCTGCTTTTTGTGTTTCGATAATGTCTCTGCGTGCTGCAGGTTGTTGAGTCTTTTTTATATAGTCATTTGCTGGATCAAAATTAATGGGAAAATCTGCACTATTTTTAGTAATGGCATTATATAAAGTTATTGTGCCAGAATTTTTAAGTGTCAAATATCGAAGAAATTGCCACGCTTCATGAGTTCGCACATCATTTGGAACAGCAGGAGACGCAGGAGTTCCTCCCACATTAGAAACCGGCGCAATTTTGTTACGCGAAACAGCATAGCCCCAATAATTTGCATACGTTGCAGGCTTGTCAGCACTTATTTGCGGTAGCGGCGCAACTGAAAAATTCAATTTTGGATTTTTATTTCTTATCTCTTTTATCTGCCATGAATAATTAAAGATCATAGCCACCTTTCCTTCTGAAAATGCATCTATTGAATAATGTTGCCTATTATTCCAAGTATAATACTGATTTATTGTGTTAGCAGCTGTGCTCAAGCGTGCAAACTGAGTATAAAATCCCAAGGCTTGCTCTCCAGATTGAACCGTGTTGCCATCACTGCCAATAACTCCCTCATCTATTTTTGCTTGCGTTCCTTTTTTTGTTGGAAGCTCGACTCCGTTTTGCAGCATCAAAAGACTTAGCAAATCAGAAGCCCTGTTTATGTTTAAGCTTGTTCCAATGGCGGCTCCCGACAAATCAAAATTTCCATTGACATTCAACTTTGTTAATTTCTGGACATCAGCTTGAAATTCTATCCAAGTTTTTGGTGGATTTGTAATGCCAGCAGCATTAAACATATCCCTATTATAATAAAGCTGCATTGAATTCACACTAAGCGGCGTGGCATAAACTTTATTGTCAGACATAAAATCTCCCGCCACAACATCTGGGAAATTGTTTTTCATATCCTGTTCATTCATAAGAGGTTCAGGTGCTGACTGAAGTTTGTTTTCAAATGCGGGTAGCCATCCATTGCTTATCAAGAAAATATCTGGACCTTGTCCCGAAGCCAACGCATCAAGAAGTTCTTGTTGATATGTTTCTTGCGCAAATTTTCGATATTTTATCTCGCCAACATATGGATTTATTTTTTTGTATTGATCGATTATTTCACCGTATATTGTTGAATCATCAAAAGTTCCCCAGATTTCAAGATTAACAACATAATCACTCGTTGAAGATGTTCCACAGCCTGAAAAAAGAGGTACGATTGCCACAACCGCCATCAGTAATAATAATCTGCTTTTATTTTTGATAAATGTTTTGATTTTTTCCATATGTATAGTTATCTTTTTGTAATTTTGTATTTTTGTAATATTTTGTAAGTTTGTAGACCTATTTCACCACAACAAATGCATAGTGAAAATCACCTGATTCTATGTTTTTTTCTATACTAAAATTTTGATCAATAAACATTTTTTCCAAAGCTGATTGTGCGATTCTAATTTCAACCGCGGGGCCAACCAATGATTCTTTCTGATTCCATTCAATCACAATAGCTTTTCCTCCTTTTTTAAGAATTCGATAAGCTTCAGCAATAATAATTTCTTTTTTTTGATTTTGAAACAAAACGTCTTTTAGAATAACCCAATCGGCAGAATCAGCTTCGAGTTTTGTGCCATTTTCTTTTTCCAAGTTTACGCGTTTGGTTGTGATGTTTGTAATTCCGGAATTCTTAGCTTTGCCAGCAACAGTTTCCAGCGCTTGAGGCAAAATATCAAGAGAAAAAACCTTGCCATCTTCTCCAACAGCTTTAGCAAAAGGAATCGAAAAATATCCTGGGCCTGAGCCAAAATCAACAACCACGGAGCCGACAGCAACATCAAGTTGTGCAATTATTTCCTTGGGGTCTAAAAATTTTCCAACCTCATTTTGATTTTCTTCCATAAGACAAATATTTTTGCTAATTGACTACATATAGTTTACAACAAAAACACAAAATAACAAAATGCAAATCATGTAGCATGTAACATAAAACATGAAACATACACATCTTCCAGATCCACCTATTCTTTTTGGAGTTTAATTATGAATTTGTTTTGTGCTTTATGCTATATGTTATATGCTACATGATATGGAGAGGTGCCAGAGCTGGCTGAATGGGTCACTCTCGAAAAGTGAAGTAGGGGCAACCCTACCGGGAGTTCGAATCTCCCCCTCTCCGCAAAAATTTATAATGAAGAGATTCGAAGGGCGCGAGTAGAATGCGAGGAATACAAGCATTCTGTGTGTAGCGCCCAGACTTCGAGTCGGAGCGAGAAGGAATCTCCCCCTCTCCGCCTTCGTCCGCCGTAGCGGACTTCGGCGGACAATGTCCGCAAGAAGTTTGCGAAGGAGGAAAATTGTACGTTTTTTCTTTACATACGGCAAAAATAATGCTACGATGCTCAACGTATCTATTAAATATGTTTGTTTTATGATATCAGGTGCTCAGCTTCCTATTTATATTGCAATTCTTGGAGTTTTTTTGGCGGTAATAAGCCTTATTTTTGGTATTTGGACAATGCTAAAACTAAGATCAACTCAAAAAAACCTTGAAATTCTTTTTTCTGGAAAAAAGGCTGTTGATTTGGAATCAATTTTATTGGCACATACTGAGGAAATTTCCGCTATAGACAAAGAAATTCAGGAGCTTTTTGAGATTTCCAACAAAATTCATAACCTTTCTCAGCGCAGTCTTCACAAGGTTGGAATCATTCGATTTAACCCATTTAAAGACATTGGCGGCGACCAAAGCTTTGCAATTGCTCTTTTGGATGGCAAAGACTCAGGCATAACGATTTCATCTCTTCATACAAGAGAAGGCACTCGCATTTATTCAAAACCGATCACAAAAGGAGAATCAGAAAAATACACATTAACTGAAGAAGAAAAGTCTGCCATAAAATCAGCCGTAACAATCAAACCCAGCAAACTTTAAGTTTATAAAATATTTAATACATTCACCCTGTTAAATAATTTTTTAAAATTACTATTTTAAAAAATTAAGATTTGAACAACACGTTCGAATGACACGGTAAACGCAATAAAAAATAACACAATAATTTTAAGCTCTATACATATAGGTAGGGTTCAAATCTTATTTAACAGGGTAAATGACTGAAGAAGTAAAAAAGATTGTAAAAGTTCCAACAAGCATCACAGTAAAGAAATTTAGTGAGCTTTTGGGCTTGCCTGTTTCTCAAGTGATCACAGAACTTCTCAAAAACAACATTCTTGCCACCATTAATGAAGAAATTGATTTTGACACAGCAACCATTATCGCTCAGGATCTTGGATTTGAAACAGAGGCAGATCTTGTTGTTTTGGACAGCGAAACAATCACGGTTGAAAAATTGATTGAAATCTGCAAAAAGGAAAAGGAGTCCGGCAAAAATCTTCGCTCTCGTCCAGCGGTTGTGACCATTCTTGGACACGTTGATCACGGCAAGACAACTTTGCTCGACACAATTCGAAAAGCCAGTGTGGCTGCCAAGGAAGCTGGCGGGATCACCCAACATATCAGCGCCTATCAAGTAAAAAAGAAAGGACAATTGATCACATTTATTGACACCCCGGGTCACGAGGCCTTTTCTGGAATGCGCGAACGAGGAGTTAGCATCGCGGATATCGCTGTTTTGGTTGTTGCTGCTGATGATGGAGTTCGCCCACAAACCAAGGAAGTTATTGAATATCTGAAAGAAAAAAAGATTCCTACAGTTGTTGCTATCAACAAAATTGACAAACCTGATGCCAACCCACAGCGGGTTAAACAAGAATTGGCTGACAACGGAATTATTATTGAACAATGGGGCGGAGATGTGATGGCAGCTGAAATTAGTGCCAAACAAAACATCGGCATTGATGATTTGCTTGAAAACATCTTGCTGGTGGCAGAAGTTGAAGATTTTAAAGCTGATGACAAGAGAGACGGTTTTGCAATTGTGCTTGAATCAAATCTTGATCCACAAAAAGGTCCTGTGGCCACAATTTTGGTTAAAACAGGGACATTAAAAGTAGGTCAGGATGTTACCGCTGGAACAGCCTATGGTCGCATTCGAAAAATTGAGGATTTTACTGGCAGAAATCTGTTAACCGCTGGACCATCTACCCCTGTGACATTAATGGGACTCAATAGTACACCAAACACCAACGATGTTCTTCAAGTTGTAAGCGGCAAATCAATTGCACGACTAAAATCCAAAGAATTTTCAGGTGGACTTATTGAACGCAAAGAAAAAGTTACTTCGCAAAAATTAATGCGAATTATGGAAGAAGACAAAATTCAAAAACTCAACATCGTGCTCAAAGCAGATGTTCAAGGTTCTCTTGAAGCAATCGAGCAAATAATCTCAACAATCAAAACTGATGAAGTTATCATCAACATTGTTGAATCAGAAGTTGGAAACATTACCGAATCTGACGTTAAGGTCAGCGCACCATCGCAAGCTGTCATCTTTGGTTTTAATGTAGAAACAACACCTGTTGCCAAAAGACTAGCTGAAGGAAGCGATGTTAAAATCAAAACTTTCAAAATTATTTACGAACTCGTTGAAGAAGTTAAAAAAATGGTAATCGATATGTTACCACCAGAAATCGTTCGAACTGATCTGGGGATGGTCAACGTTTTGGCAATCTTCAAAACTGGCAAACGCGATATGATTGTGGGAGGAAGAGTTACTGATGGAAAAATAACCAAGGGTGCTCAAATTGAAATCCGTCGCGACGGAGAAATCATCGGCAAAGGAAAGCTTGAACAACTTCAACAAGACAAGAAAGTTACTCCGGAAGTTGGAAAAGGAAATGAATGCGGAATAGTTTTTGAAGGCGACACCAAAATCAAAGCCGGCGACACACTCCTTGCATTTACAGAAGAAGAGAAGAAGAGAACTCTGTAGTTTGTAAAGTTAAAAGTTATAAAGTTCATAAAGTCCGAGAGGTCGCTTCGCGACATTAAGCATTTTATAGTCCTGCAAACTTTTAACTTTATAACTTTATAAACTTGCAACTTTTTTATGTCTGAACGTATCATCAAACTTAATAAGCTCATTAAAGAGCATCTTGGAGAAATATTCCAAAGGGAACTGAGTTTAAAACCAGGAGTTTTTTTGACGATTGCGAAGGTTGACACAACTCCTGATCTCAGATATACTCGAGTATCCATAAGCGTTTTTCCTTTCAAGGATACCGACTATGCGATGAAAACACTTGCCAAAGAAATATATTCTATTCAAGGAGCATTGAACAAAAAACTTAAAATGCGTCCGCTTCCACGTTTGCAATTTGTTTCAGACTCAACCGAGGAAGAAGCTGACAAAATAGAAAAAATTCTTACTCAAATCTAGCTTTACCCCGTTAAATCCCCGATGAGTCGGGGTGCGAAGCAATTTAACAGGGTGAATAAAAACAAAAACACTTACCTTTAAATCTCTTAAACCTCTTTTGGTTTAAGATTTTTTTACCCCCTTATCTTGTCATTCCGGACTTGCCTGCCCGCCTATGGAGGGATCCGGAATCCCGAACTTTATTTCCCAAACATTAATACCACGAGAGATCCTGAATCCGCCAGCTGGCGGACAGGATGACAAAAAAATGAAAAACTTTGCCACCGAATTTAATACTCTTTCATATATCATAAAGAATTCCAAAAAAATTCTACTCTTTGCGCATTCTGGTCCAGATGGTGACACTGCAGGAAGCGTTCTTGCTTTCAAAGAATATTTAGAAATGATTGGAAAAGAAACTGACATCGCCTGCGTTGATCCATTGCCACTTTTTTTAGAAACACTAACCCAACAGAAATTTGAAATTCCTGAAAATTTGGATTTGAAAAGTTATGATGCTGCCATTGGTTGCGACAGTGTTGAACGCGGTTTTCAAAACATTCTGCCCAAGCTTCCAGAAAAAACTGCCACTGTTATTATTGACCATCATCCTGACATCACAACCAAAGCAGATGTTGTTATCATCGATGCCAAGCGCTCTTCAACTTGTGAAATAATTTATGAATATCTTGCCAATCAAAATGCGCACATTTCAAAAAGCATCGCGACGTATTTAATGATTGGAATTTTGTCCGACACTGGCAATTTTCAACATGCCAACACCTCAAGCCGCGTGATGGAAATTTCTTCTGACCTGATGAAAAAAGGAGCTTCAGTTTCCAAAATTATTGAAGCCACTTTTGCCAACAAAAAACTTTCCACCTTAAAACTTTGGGGTCGCGCTTTTGAAAAAGCCAAAATCAATCCGATTAATGGATTGATTACAACTGTGCTGACAAAAGAAGATATTGAGCAGTGCAGCGCCTCCATTGAAGACATTGGCCAAGTAGCATCCATCTTAAACACCGTCCCAGGAACAAAATTTTCGCTAGTACTTTCCGAGCGTGATAAAGGCGTCATCAAGGGCAGTCTTCGCTCTGAAGAATACAAGGGGGTTGATGTCAGCGAAATCGCCCACCTCTTCGGAGGAGGCGGTCACAAACTTGCTTCAGGCTTTGAAATCCAAGGAAAAATAATCGAAACCCCAACAGGCTGGGAAATAGTATAAAACAGCTTTTTAGGCTTTAGCTTTTCAGCTTCTTAGGCAACAAAAAACACCCTGCGGTGTTTTTTGCGTTTTATAAAAAAGAAATGTGGAAAAGATTCTACTCTTTATAATATTCAAGACTTAATTCATCGCCAACAACAACATAGGAACAACTATCCATCCAGTCTCCGGAATTAGCAAAGACTACCCCATGTGGATTATCCATCAATTCCGGCCAATGAGTGTGCCCAATAATGATTCCATCCATTTTTCGAGACCTTGCATATGATAACGCCAATGTCCTAATTTTTGAAACAATTTCTGCATATTTTTTTGAGTTTTTATTTGCAGAAAGTGACTTTTTTGATCGAGAAAAAATTTTTAAAAAAGCATTTATTCTAACAAGCAAGACATAAAACTGGTCAAGTAAAATAGAAATAACAACGTGATTTCTAGTGAAAGCATCAAATTCATCACCATGCATCACGAGATATTTCTTATGATTATGCTTTATCACATATTCATTACGCATTTTTATTTTTCCAAAAGTAAACTCAAAAAAAGCTCGAAAAGCCCTGTCATGATTTCCAGGGATATACACAATTTTGGTTCCCTTCTCTGAAAGACCAGCCACCAATTTAATCACTCGATGTTCATCGGATCCGATATTTTTATAATTAGTGCTCCAAAGTTCAAAAACATCGCCATTTAAAATAAGCCGATACGGCGGATTGTCCAAAAGTTTATGCAAAAAATTACCAAGTTTTTTAGCCTTGCTTCTTTTTGACCCCAAATGAAAGTCGCTAATAACAATTGTGTCTTCTTTGCGGTAATTTAGTTCCATAATAATTCGAATAAAAAAAGAAAACGGGCTTTCTCGCCCGTTTTTATACTTAACATATCTATTATAGCACGTTTTTCCCTTCCTGTCCATTTTTTGAGCTGTATTTTGTATTAAGTATATGGTATTTTGTATTTATACTAGATACTAAATACTAAATACCAAATACCAAACATATGTTGATAGGTTGTCACGTTTCAATTGCTGGAGGAGTTTTTAACGCACCAAAACAAGCATCAAGCTTTGGCTGCGAAGCTATGCAAATTTTTACCCGCTCACCCCAAGGAGGAAAAGCGCCCGAACTGACCAGCGAAGTTCTTGAGAAATTCAAAAATGCACTTTCAGAATTTAACATTAAAGAAACTGTCGTTCATACCCCTTTTTACATCAACTATGCTTCTGCTGATAATCGCATCCGTCACAGCACCGTTGCCATCGTGCGCGATGAGCTTGAGCGCGCAAGTCTACTTGGCGCAAAATATGTGATGACTCATCTTGGATCTGCCGGCGAGCTTTCTGAAAGCCAAGCTTCCGAAAAAGTTGCCGAAATGCTCAAAAAAACTCTCGCTGGATACACGGGCAGCGCGCAGCTTCTTCTTGAAAATGCCGCCGGTTCCGGAAAAATAATCGGCGCAACATTTTCGCAACTAGCTGAAATTTTAAAAGCTGTTAATCATACCAAATTGGTGGGCATTTGCATCGACACCCAACATTCATTTGCTTCTGGCTATGATTGGCGAGATTTTCAAAACACTCTCAAAAAAATCGACGTTGAAATTGGACTTGAAAATATAAAATTGATTCACTGCAACGATTCAAAAACCGAACTCGCCTCCCGCAAAGACCGCCACGAACACATCGGCAAAGGTTTAATTGGAGAAGCTGCTTTCAAAAATATCGTCACCTTCGCCCAAGAAAAAAACATCCCTATGATTCTTGAAACAGAACATGATTTTGTGAAAGAAGATGTTGAATTATTAAAAAGTTTTCGAAAATAAAAATTTTTAACCCCCTTAATCCCTTTATCCCTTTCATCCCCTTCTTCCCTTTTATTCTGTTCCTCCCCTTCCTCTATTCACATTTTCTTAGACAAATTAAAAAAGCGGCAGTCACGATAGACTTCCGCTTTTATTTTTTATTTCCTACATATTTTACTCAATGATTTTGGAGTAATTTGGTTTATTGGTATTTTCGGAATTTCTTTAAATAACATTCTCTGATCCCCAGCATATGTATATATTTCTAGCCAAAAATCTTTTCCTACCACCATCAAATTATCTTCCAATGCATATTGGTCAAGAGTATATTTTCCCACATAAGGAATTTTTTTCGCAAGATCAAAAAAAATTTTCAAATCTACATAACCAATATATGTTTCCTGATGACCACGATTATTTTTGGCTGAAAATCCAGCCCAGATGATTTCTTTAACACTTCTATCATTTTCTCTAAGCACCTTCATTATGTCTTCAAAAAGATTGGCGACCATTTTTATACCTCCTCGAATTCAAGATATGAAACTAAATATTGTCCTACAGAAATTGTTTTCTTTTCAGAAATCTGCTTGAGATGAAGCATTGCGGCATCGCATCCTGGAGGAAATAAGGCATTCTCCTCTAGAGCAAGACCCACCGAACAGCCAGGGAAGTCTTCTTTAATCTGATGAATTAGTTGATTAATTGTTTCAGATGGTTTTGGGCAAGGATAATTCAAAATGATAAAGTGCTTATGATAATACTTTTTCATAGTCTTCTCCTTTTCTATTTATTTGTAAAATAACTTTCTCTTATGAATCCACCACCATGATGAACTCGATGAGAGAGGCAAGAGAAATAGATTTATTTCCCTTGCCTAAAATTTTAACAAGAATATTTTCATGACAACCGAATTAATTCCTGTCGTCCAGAAAGTAAATACTCCCCTCTTCTGCCAACTGAACAGTGTTCTCTTCCGAATAAAGCCAGGGAAATTTCTCTTTAAGACTTTCAAGAGCCCTCGCTTCACTTGTGGCTACAACAACTACGCAGCCACTGCCCCTAGCCATGAAACAAATCAGGTAGGTATTCAATTTAGACCTCCTTTTCAAAAATAATTGTTGTTACGAAATACAGATGCCATGCCTCATGACATGATCGCGGGTCGCTTCGTTCACCAAAAGGAACGCATTCTGTTTTAGCAGAAACTACTTTCCATCCACCTTTGTTAGCTTTCGCAATGGCGGAATTAATTTCGTATTCCAACGCCTCTGTACTGTTTTGCCCTTTGAAAATCATTACTTTGTTTTTCATGATTATCTCCTTTTTTATCAGGGTAATTTTGAATGAACTGTGTTGCGATTTCTTATTGCCCTGCCCCGTAGCGAGTTTGCTCTGCTTCTGGGGTAATTCATCGTAACAGCGTAGTATAGCAGTTTTTAAATAAAACGTCAATAATACCGTCTGTATTTTTATAATATTGCATTATTTTCCTTATTTAAAGCAATTTTTAGGAACTAACTATTGACAATTTTATCGTTGTTTGCTAAAATAGAGTTATGGAAAGACTAAAAAACGACCTGCAAAACATAGGACTCAACGATAAAGAAGCCAGGATATACCTAGCCTGCCTTGAACTTGGACCGACCAACATTCAAAATATCGCTGAAAAAGCAGACATTAAACGCAGCACGGTATATGAAATCCTTGAAAGCCTCAAGGAAAAAGGGTTGATGCATGTGACAACCAAGGGCAAAAGGAAGCTATATCTCGCTTCTGAGCCGGAAAATTTGCTTGAAACAATCAAAGAGCGAGAAAAATTGTTAAAAGAAATTTTGCCTCAACTCAAATCAATCAACAATGTCGGCTTTGCCAAACCGAAAATAACCTTTTACGAAGGAAGAGAAGGACTCCGTGATATTTATATGGAAGCACTAAAATCTTCCACCAATAATGCCGATTGGATTTCTCCTATGAAGTCAGTTCTGGAAACTGTCGGAACTGACTGGATGGAAAAATATGTGGAACTCAAGGTAAAAAAGAATTATTGGATTCGTTCAATTCACGTTTCTGATCTTGTTATTGATTCATACAAATACCAAGACCCCACAACTTTCAAAAAAACTCTCCGTGATGTTAGATTTTCTCCAAAAGGAATAAACATTCCAAATGCCATCGGAATCTATGACAACAAAGTTGCAATCCTAAGTTCACGCAAAGAAGGTTTTGGCTTTATCATTGAAAGTGAGGACTACGCCCAATCAATGAAAGAGCTGTATAAACTTCTCTGGGACAAAAGCAAAACAGTTGAACAACTAAACGATTCCGATAAAAATCTCGAAAATCAAAAAACACAAAAAGCCACCGAGGAAGATATTTATTACTGAAATAAAATATTATGAAAATTGCCATCATCTCTGACACGCATGATAACATTCCAAACATTACTAAAGTTTTGGATTATTGTCGCGAGCATAAAATTGAAAAAATGATTCACTGCGGGGACTTGGCGGAAATTGAAACACTGGATTTTATTCGTGAGAATTTTTCAGGCGACATTTTTTGGACCTTTGGAAACATGGATCGCGGACACGCTGCGGACTATCCTTTTGCTGATGGAAAATACAAATCAATTAACATTTTTTCCAAACACGGCGAAATTGAAATCGCCAACAAAAAAATAGCCTTTGTGCACTTTCCAGAATATGCACGCTCTCTTGCCGAGGAAGGAAAATTCGACTATGTTTTTTATGGCCACACCCACAAGCCTTGGACAGAAATAGTCAAGGGTGAACGCTATGGAAACATCAAAGAATGTGAGATGCTAAACCCTGGGAATGTCGCCAACCAATACTATCCGCCGACATTTGCAGTTTGGGATGATAGTGATTATAAATTCAAACTGATACTTATAAATGGTCTCAAGTAAAAAATTTCTTGTCATTCCCGCGTAGGCGGGAATCCAGGATATTATCACTAAACTCATTTAAGTTCACTTATTGTTTCAGAAAATATCGCGTACTAAATCCTGGATTCCAGATCACCCGCCTCGACTCGCGAAGATGTTCGCTCATCGACGCGAGGCGGGAGTCCGGAATGACAAACAAATATGACAAAAAAAGAACAGTTAAAAAAATTAAACAACCAGATATTAAAGTGTCATAGATGCACTCTTAAATTAGGTTGCTCTAATATTGTTTTTGGTGCAGGAAATCCTGAGGCACAAATTATTTTTATTGGAGAAGCTCCTGGAAAAAAGGAAGATGAAATTGGAGTTCCTTTTGTTGGCAGCAGCGGAAGAATTTTGGACAAAATGTTAGCAAGTATAAAAATAAAACGCGAAGAATTTTATTTGACCAATATTTGCAAATGTCGTCCACCAGAAAATCGCGATCCTCTTCCAGAAGAAGTCAAAGAATGTTGGCCATACCTAAAAAAACAAATCGCAATAATACAGCCAAAAATAATTGTGACTTTGGGAAAATATGCGCTCAATTCTTTTTTGCCAACTGCAAAAATTTCTGAGGTGCATGGAAAAATTATTAATGTAGAAATAAAAAAAATTGGCAAGATAAAATTATTTCCGCTCCACCATCCCGCAGCTGCCCGCATCAACAGAAAAACAAAAGCGCTTTTTGAAGAAGATTTCCAAAAAATTCCAAATCTTTTGAAAAACAAAAAAGAGCAGTAATGCTCTTTTTTAATTTGGTGGGCGGAGCGGGACTCGAACCCGCATGCCATAAATGACGCGACATTTTAAGTGTCGAATGTATACCAATTTCATCATCCGCCCAAAATTTATTGAGGTCCGTACCAGATTTGAACTGATGTACACGGTTTTGCAAACCGCTGCCTAACCACTCGGCCAACGGACCTTTAAATTTCTCGGCATAGCCTCAAACAAAAAACTGAGTTGTCCTCGGATTCCTGGGTTCTTTTTTAGAACCCGTCAAATGCTCGTATTCCTCGCATCTGACCCACTCGGCCAACGGACCTTTTAACTTATATAAGCTTACCAATAATCATCACCATCGTCAATCCAGACATAAAACGCAAAACACCCCGATTAATCGGGGTGTTTTATCTATTACTCAACCACTTGAGCCATAAGGTTTCTTCGTCCAAAAGCAAACGCTTCGGTCTTAGTTTCCATATAGATATCAATGTGATTTCCTTTGATTGCCCCACCACGATCTTCACAAATAAATGTTCCGTATCCTTCGATGTTCAATTTCGCACCAAAAGGAAATTCGGGAGGACAAGCAATTGTTCCACTGTGCACTTTAATCCCAGAAGATGTGATTCCTAAGTCATTATCACATTCATCAGCAGAAGCAGTATAGGCAGAAGCATTAATCACAAACTGTTCTTTTGGAAGATTATTCCATTTTTCGGTTTGTTTTAGCTTCCATTTTGCCAAAATTGCTTCGTTTTTGATTTCCTGTTCTGTTTTTACTGGCTCGATAACCACAACTGGCTCAATAATTTCTTCTTTTTGCTCATCAGCAAGCGCTGGAGCTGGAAAAAAGAAATTTTTAACTATATCGAAATTTATATTAGTTTTTATCTCAGTGTTTGGTGATTCGCTTGCCAGTGTTACAAATGGAAGCATTACTGCCAACATTACTAGCAAGGCTACAACAAGCCTGATTATACGCATTTAATGAATTTTACTTCTTAGCCAGTATCAGAATTGCACTTTGCTGATAAACCGGGCCGACACTCAGTTCAATGGTCGACCGAGTATAATAGCACATCATCAGCCTCCAGTCAACCATAACCAACCTTATTTGGCTTATTTAAGCCTTTTTATGTTTTTAAAATAACAAAAAAGAGCCCTTTGGGGCTCTAATAAAGCATTTTGTAAAAAATTACTTCACTTCATAAGTTACCGTGACATCAACCCTTATTTCATTTTGTCCTGTTTGAATTTCGGGCGAAGCAATTTCCTCTTTGCCATTTCCAGCAGCCATATCAACTTTAGTGTTTGAATAGACTGGGCGCGCCAATACATCAGAATTTTCTGTAACATTTTTTATCGATCCCAATTTCATTCCAGCTTGCGCAGCAATCATCTCCGCTTTTTCCTTGGCTTTTTTAATTGCCAATTCTCGTGCTTGATTTTTTAAGACAAATTCATCATCGATTGTAAAATTGATATTACCAATTTGGTTGGCTCCTTGCTCAGTCGTTTTGGCAATCACATCCCCTATTTTTTCCAAATCCCTTATTTTCAAGTTTAGTGTTTGAGTCACTTCATATCCAGTCAGCTCCTGTCCCTTGTCTTGAGTATAATTATAAATTGGATTCAAATTATAATCGCTTGTTTTAATGTCTTTTTCTTCCATCTTAAGCTTTTTCAATTCTGAAATGATATTGTTCATTTTATTCGTACTTTCTTTTGTTGCTTCAGCTGCTGTTTTCCTTGCCCCAGTTTTAAGTCCAACACTTATATTTGCAATATCAGCCTTGGCATATACAGTCCCACTGCCAACCACAGAAAAATGATCCTGTTGCTTATTCTTATTAGCCATTACCAATGCAACAATCAAAACACTGCCAATAACTAATGTTACTAGTGCGATCAGCAAAGCATTTATTTTTTGCATATTTTTTTCTATAAATTTTTACAAATTAATTATAACACATTTATTTTTCAAATTTTTAACAACAAAAAAATACAACCAAAGTTATATTTTTTTAATTGGAGCTGGCTGGTACATGCGGTTAGTACTGGATTTATGAATAAAAGCCTATTTTGAAATATTCCCGCTCATTTATCCTTTAAATCGACAGGGATTAAAAAGTTTCTGCCAAGCTTTGCTTTTATTTTCTTTGCTTTTTGAGTGTCGCAAGATAAAACCATCCTTACTTTATGCTTAGTCTTGAGTAATGTTTTTATTTTTTCGCTTGCCTCAACTTCATTTATTGAATCTATATAAATTGCATCCAATTTTTCTGCCAACATTGTGTCATTCTTCATTTCTATAACATAATCCCCGATAACATTCACATAATAATTTTCAGGATAGTTCATGCTTTCATCTATGGCAATTTCAAGTTTCTCAGAAGAATACGCGTCTCTAAATTTTTTATCTAAAATAGTTTCATGTCCTATCGTGAAATATAATTGTCTGTTTCTCTCACCCAGCCAATCAATAAGATAATCTTCATTTTCCTTTAAGCCAGTTTTTAACACAAACCACTCATGAGGGTTATAGACATAAATTGGTGCTTGAGAATCAGTTCGCTTAATAATTAAAGAAAAAATATGCGAATGAAATTTATCCAATGAGTCGTAACTATTGAAAACATAAGAAATTTTACTTCCCTTGGTCATCCAATCTAGCGTATCAATTACCTTTTTGTTTTCTTTGTTTAAATAGTTTTCATCGGTTTGTTTTATGAATTTATCCAATTTATTAAGCCAAATCTGATTTAACATCAAATTTTTGCGATATTTTACAATTGCTTTTTCTTTAATCAATGACCTGAAAGCTTTGTAAATTCCCTGCTTGGTTGTGCCTTTTCTAATGGTTTTAATTTCCTCAATCAAATCAACCCCCTTTTGAGGTCCTTTGGCTAAACTCTCCAAAACCATATTTTTTATACTACTTTCTCCAAAGATATCCATATCATAAGTAAACCATTAGTTTACTTCAATGTCAATATAGCCCTTATTTTTGCGATTTTTGCTGGTTTACTGTATAAATAACTGTTAACGATTAAAAGTTAACAAGAGACCAGAAGCAGATATATTATTCTTTAAAAATCCAAAGTCGCGAGACTATAAAGAGCAGGAGGATTTTATGAAAAAAATTTTTGTGGTTTACAGGGAGAATGATCTTTACGATAAACTCGTACCAAAAATTATTGAGTGGCTAAATAATCATGAAGTTGAAATTGTCACCTTTCCTTCTTCTGCCAATAAAGATGAAATCAAAATTGGAATAAATACGCAATTGAAAATGTTCAGGAACAATATTGTTATTTCAGACAAGACATGCCAAAGCATAATCGACGAAGAGGACGAAATAGTGAACCCAAGCAAATATACAAGCAATTTTCAAAGAATAAGAAAAGAAAATCCAATTTTATTCACAGATACACTTGATCTTTTGTGCGATAAGGCAATTAAAATAACTTACGGAGGTGTATTCGAAGAAGAATGTACGGCAATAAAAAACGAGGATGCAGATGGAGTTAAAATTACTTCCAATCTTCTTGAAAAAATCAAGAGTCATGGAATGACTCCGAAAAAAATTCATATAGTCACAGAATGCACTGGTGATCATTCTCCTTTTTGTTATTGGAATAATGGGATCAATGACGACCCCGACAGCAGGAGAAAATATGAAATTGATATTGTAGCTCCTGCAATAGCACAGTTGTTTGTAAAAAAATTCGGAAACATTATTGAAATTGTTTCGGCTCTCAAAAATAAAGAGGTTAGTCTTGATATTCTTAGTAAAATTAATGCTCCTGAAACTTGGATAATCATGGATCGACATTTTACTGCTACAATGAAATATTCTGGACTTGATTGGAAAAACTTCTTCAATCAGGCAACAGTTTTACGCTTACCAATTTTCGATTTTTTCGAGGATGTTTACAGAAATAAGATTCTCAAAATTGCTGATGAGATATTCGCAAGCGAGGAATGTCTCAAAAAATTGATAAGTGAGGAGATTAAAAAATACTAACACCCTAAGCGGCTAGAAAATTTTCTAGTCGCTTTTTATTTTATCAAATTATTTTCTATTAGTTCTAACCGCTATTTTTGGATACTAAAAACAGGCTTCAAACAAAGCCTGTTTTTAACTTTTGAGCGGATGAAGGGAATTCCGCGTCATTCGCTCATCGCCACTCACTCACTCCTTGTCCTGGGCAGAGCTGAATGCTCGTATTCCTCGCATCCATCTACGCACACTGCGATTTCATTCTGCTGAATGAAATCTTGTTTTGCTTCTGCCCGTCCGATTCCCAACCCGCTAACAAATTTAAAATCCCAGGAAAAACCTGGGGATTTTAAGCTTTGAGCGGGTGAAGGGAATCGGACCCTCGTATTCAGATTGGCAACCTGACGTACTAACCATTGTACTACACCCGCATACTAATTAACTTTATGAACTTTTAACTTTACAAACTTTTAACTTCAGTGTGGGTCCTGCTGGAATTGAACCAGCGACCAAACGATTATGAGTCGTCCGCTCTAACCCCTGAGCTAAGGACCCTTAAAATATTCTTTCAGCCCATCAATCCAACCTATCATCTTAAAGAAAAAGCTCACATCATTAATCCTAATATGCAAAGTGCCATAAGTCAAATTACTGTTTTTTCTTTTGTTATTACTCTTCCTAATAACTGGCACCGATGTTCTTATAAATCTTTCTTCTGCCACGCCAGTAAGATTTGACCAATATTTTACAGCGCTTTCAATATCAACATTTTCGTGTGCAATCAATTGTGCTCTCATTTTTTCAAGTGGAACTTTGCATACTTTCAGAAAAAATTTCATCATTAGTAAAATCATTTCAGGATCAGAATTTGCAAAATCTACACTTTTCCATTTGCTTCCATATGCACCTTTTTTATAACCCTCAGCCCAATAAAGATTAACTCCTGTTAAAAAAAGTTTATCATCAACCAGTTTCCCAAATTCTTTTTTCGCATCATTTCTTATTTTAGTTGCGCGTTCCAAGGCTAAAATAGTCTGATTCTTATTTCTCTTTATCAACCCCTCGGTGCTTTTTCTATGAGAACGCTTGTCTATAATATTCTGAGCATCTTCAGATAATTTTATTTCACTAAGCCAATAGCTAAGAGTGCTTTTTGGCAAATTTAATATCTTGCCAATTTGAGTATAGCTATTTCCTTTTTTTCTCAATTCAATAGCATTTTCTTTTTCTTTTCGCATAAAAATTGAACCTATGAATATACTATCAGTATACCATAGGTTCAATTTTAGTTCAATGTGCCCGGGGAGAGAATTGAACTCACGACACGAGGATTTTCCTATATTTTTCTTGGATTTCCCCAAGGATCGGACTATATCATCTTCGTTCTTTTTTGCAAAAGAGTGCGAAGTTGGGCGCTAATGCAGGATTATCGTTGAGTCTCACCTGCTAGTCTCTACACCTTCCTCAAAACTTTTAACTCTTTGAGGCTCGGCTCGGGATTGCCTTATTTTTGCAAGAAGCAAAAACTTAGGTTTCCCCGAATTCACCCAATTATTTTAAACTGCATTACTGCAGAGTGGATCGAAATTCAATCCTCTGCTCTACCACTGAGCTACCCGGGCTCTTGTGGTCAAAAACAGGTGGGTGATACTGGACTCGAACCAGTGACCCCTTCTTTGTAAGAGAAGTGCTCTAGCCAACTGAGCTAATCACCCATGCCGCGCAAAGCGCGTAATTTCCAAATCTCAATTTCCAATTTCCAAACTTGTGCCCCAAAGGGGACTCGAACCCCTATGCCGATTAAAGCCATGCACCTCAAGCATGTGTGTATACCAATTCCACCATCGGGGCATTACACAAGGGTTGTAAACCAAATTCCGCCCGCCTCGACTCGCGGAAACGACCGCTCGTCGACGCGAGGCGGGCCATCCGCCCGACGACTGCACAAACCATATTATTCAGCCTTTTTTTCAGCAGGAGTTTCCTCTTTAACTTCTTCAACAACCTTTTCAGCAGGAGTCTCTTTTTCCTCTTCAACCTTTGCAAATGCAGCAAGTGCACTATATTTCATTTTCAGAGATTTTGCACTTCGCTCACGCACAAAATATAGCTTTGATTGACGAACTTTAGCACGTTTTACCACTTCAATCTTTTCAATAGTTGGTGACTGAATAGGAACAACGATTTCAACACCAACACCGTTTGAAACTTTTCGCACAGTTATCATTGTTGATGAGCTTTGTTTTCCCTTAACAGCAATAACCATTCCTTCAAAAACCTGGATTCTTTCTTTTCCTCCTTCGATAATTTTTCGGAAAACCTTAACGACATCACCAGCGCGAAAAGCAGGCATTTCAGATGTTTTTTGTCCGTCATTAAAATTCAATAGTTTATTGTTCATAACATTTAATCCCACACTCCCAAATGAGCAAATCTTCAGATTTGCGCTCTCACCGGCTATAGGAAACTTCATTAGATAAATTAAAAAGCTTTTCCATAATACTAGTAAAAGAGTTTTTAGTCAACCTTATTTGCCATATTTTGCATATTATCATCATATTTGCCTAAAAATGGCTGTTTTTAAAGAAAAAATTCACATTTAACTCATCCTAAGCGAAAATTTAAAAAAATATTAAACTTGCCTCTTACGCTGTTAATGTTACAATCAAAAGAGCTTTAAAATACGGTTAAAATCTATTTTTATACAAGATATGGACTTTCAGGAAGCTATCATTAAATTCAAAAAAAGAGTTGATCGCGAAATCGAAAAACAATTTAACATTGTTATCGGTGAGGCAAGAAAAAGCAACGAGCTTGTTGCAGACTCTTTGGAATATGCAAAATATATTCTTTTGTCAGGAGGAAAAAGAATACGTGGTGCACTTTTGTACTATGGCTATGTTGGTGCAGGCGGAAAAGACGAAAAAAAAATAATAAAAGCTGCTGCTGCAGCAGAATTTGGACATCTATTCGTCCTTATGCATGATGACATAATAGACAATGGCACACTTCGTCATAACGTAAAAACCTTACACAAAAAATTTTCCAAAAAAGATTTGGGTAATCTTTCTACCATTAATGAGCGCCACTTTGGTGAATCATTAGCACTCATCATTGGAGATATGATTTATGCCATTATGAACAAGGGAATTTTGGAAGCAAACTTCGATCAAAAAGCGACCATTCAAGGACTCATACAATTGCATAAAGTATCGATAACAACAGCCATTGGGCAAGTGCAAGACATCACGATGGGATGCGCAAAAAAAATCACGACTACCGATGTCTTAGATATGTATGAAAACAAAACTGCACGTTACACATTTGAAGGACCGCTCCAAATTGGAATGATGATTGCTGGATGTGAAGACAAAAAAATATTAAACAACATACATCGATACGCAATCCCTATTGGAATCGCCTTTCAAATTCAAGATGATATTCTTGGAATATTTGGAAACGAAAAAAAACTTGGCAAGTCAGTTGCATCCGACATTGAAGAAGGGAAAAACACTTTAATGGTTGTAAAAGCTCGCGAACTATCTTCAACAAAACAAAAAAAACAGCTCGCGCTGCTTTTGGGTAAAAAAAATATTTCCAAAAAAGAAATTACCATTTTCAAAAATATTTTAATAGAAACTGGCGCTCTTGTTTATGCTCGAAAAGCGGCTAACGATTATTTGATGGAAGGAAAAAAACAAATGGAAAAATCATTACTACCGAAAGAAACTAAACATTTCTTATCAGGTCTTATCAATTATCTTGAAAAGAGAGAGATCTAGTTATTAATTTATAAATTACGCATTTCGAAACATTTCTTTTTTGGCCAATAGTTGGCGACAGCAACTCTTTGAGCTTTTGGATAGTGAGTATTTATCCAAAAGCGTGCCAAATAAGAAATGAGCTTTTCGTCGCTCGCTCGGAAATTGAAAGAGTACTTTCATTTCGCTCGACTTCGCTAGAAAATAGTTGAGAAAATGCGTAAGTCCTAATAATTATCTCTCTTTGGAAATTTTTTCTAAAAAATCCTTAAAATCTTGTGGCAGGGGTGCTGCAAAATCATATTCTTTATTAAAAAGAGAAAATTTCAATTTTTCAGCATGAAGCAACTGTCTTGATACGCAATTTTCATCTTCTTTGCCATAAATATTATCCCCAACAATTGGATGCCCGATTGAGGCAAGATGTATTCTAATCTGATGAGTTCTGCCTGTTTTTGGCATAACTTCAACAAAAGAATATTCTCCAATTTCTTCTAAAACTTTAAAATGTGTTTCCGCTGGCCTAATAACAGTCTTCGTATTACTACGGGCAATAATTTGTTTTTTATAACTAGACGATTTTGCAATCGATTTTTCAATAATCCCCTCTTTTTCAACAAAAATTCCTTTTGCTATAGCCAAATATTGCTTTTCGGCGGTTCTATTCTTAAAATTTTCCTTAAGCGCATTAAAAGCCTCCGTGTTGCGTGCAATTACCATAACCCCTGAAGTGTCCTTATCAAGCCTATGGACAATACCAGGCCTAAGCTCAGCGCCAATACTGCCATCGTGCACGTTAATAATTTGAGGATAACGAGCCAAAAGAGCATTGACCAAGGTATTTTTCTTTTCATTAAAACTTGGATGGACTTGCAAACCTGCTTGTTTATTAATAACAACGATATCTTTGTTTTCAAATAAAATATCCAGCTGAATATCATTATTAGCAAAAAGATCATTGTCACTTTCTTTCCTTGAAAAGTCTTCCAGCATTATCACATTTCCCTCTTCTAAAACATAGCTAGGCTTTATTGCTTTACCATTAACCACAACTTCACCTTTTTTTATTTTTTTAATGATTTCTACCCGAGAATACAAAAAAAACTCCCTTGCAAGGAATTTATCAATGCGTTGTCCAGCATTTTCTTGTTCTATGATTATTTTTTTCATCTAGGTTCTTTGTATGTAGTGTGCCGCGGGCGAGACTCGGACTCGCACGGGTTGCCCCACCAGTTCCTAAGACTGGCGTGTATACCAATTCCACCACCGCGGCATTAATCTATAATTTGTCTTTTAACAAAAGCTTTAGCTTTTTTCTTCCTGCTGAGCTTTTATAATATTTTTCCATGTATCTCGCCTCCTCTAGAGTTTTAAATTTCATCTCCAGAAGCAATCTTATTGGAAGTCTATTTTTTGTGCTTTTAACTAATCCTCTCTGATGTTCTCTTAAGCGCTTAATTAAATCATCAGTAGAGCCCACATAGGTTTTGCCATCTTTTAGACTTAGCAAGATATAAACAAATCCACTCATTTCTTTATTTTATCAATTCCACCCGCCTCGACTCGCGGAGACGACCGCTCGTCGACGCGAGGCGGGCCACCTGGGCATTAATCACAATATTAAGAGTATAGACCAAATATCTTAATTAGACAAGCCTCAAACTAGTAATTTTTGAATTCGTTGAGCTTCTGTTTGAAGTGCACCTTCATCCTCATATTCCCCATGATGTCTGGTTCCCTGTCCATATGTCTCCTTTTTTTGGTCCAAATGAAAATTAATCACAAGCGCCAAACCTTCAAGATGCGCATACATATGAAACCTAGGATATCCACTTCGCGCCATAGGCCTTATAAAGCTCATTTCGTCCTGCTCTCTTCGCTGAAAAGCATACCCAGCTCTTCGAAGCAAATTAACAGGATTTTCCTTGATATTTTCAATTTTAAGTCGCATAATAAATGTAATATATTGATTACTACTTAAAGATAAGCTATTCGAAACATATGTCAAATTTTATCAAAAATTTCTTTGAGAATGACAATCCACTTTCCATTCAAAAAGTTGCGGCTTCTCTTTTTGCTTTAGTCTTGATGAGAACATTTTTAGAATTTTTTTCAAATCCAGATCCATCAGGTTTTATTTTTGGATGGGAAACAACCTATCTGCATTTTCCATTATTTTATTTTTCACTTTTTTTATTTTTCACATTAATTCTCTTGCTGCTGACCAGAAAGACAATCGACCGCATTTGGAATTTTTTGCTACCATCTTTTATTCTGATTTTACTACCGCCTGTCATTGATTTATTTTCAAAAGACAATCAAGTCACTGCCATCTCATACATTGCAACTGAACCGCAAAATTTCATTTCTCTATTTTTTAAATTTCCACAATTTTCCACCCAGCCAGGAATAACAATGGGCATACAAGTAACCGCTTTTTTAATATTATCTTTGCTGGGATTATTCATATTAAAAAATACCAACAACATATTCAAATCAGCGATCGGCGTGCTCTGGGGATATTTGTTTCTTTTTTTCTGCGCAATTATCCCGAGTATTGTTGCCCTGCCATACATATGGCAAAATCAAATTGATTCAGCAGAAAAAATTTACAACTCGGCATTAAACTCTGGACTAATTCAAGTAACACGCCAAGCATTACCCCTCAGTCTAACCACCGCCAACCAACAAGCTTTTTTTCATGCCATCTTTATGGCTCAATCTTTTTGGCTGCTCGTTGTAATACAATTATTTTTTATTTTCATATTACCCAATTTAAAATATCGAAAAATGTTTCTTGAAAATTTTCCGTATACCAGAATAATTTATTGGACTTTTATTGCGCTCATCGGAATTTATTTAAATCAAAAAACATTTGTCACTGTCGAACTCATTAACATCACAACACTTATCTCATTTGCAACCATTTTTTTACTTGGGGTTTTAAACACACTTTTTGCTGTTTGCATAAATGACATCGAGGATATAAAAATTGATATTATTTCAAATTCGAAAAGACCACTAGCAAACAACGATGTCTCTCTTTCGCAATGGAAAAATTTTTCTTATGTTTTATTGATTCTTATTGTTCTTGGACTTGCGACAATGAACACCACTGTGATCTTTTTCTTTATCCTAACTCAAATGGCCTACTATGTTTATTCTGCTCGCCCACTTCGCCTTAAGCGTCATTTCGTTTCATCTTCAATTATAATTGGGCTTGCATCTGTCACAGTTGCAATGGCTGGATTCTTTTTTGTATCAGCAGATCAACACATTACATCCTTTCCACTCAAGGCAATCGCCATCATTGCTTTTGTTTTTTCTTTCTTTTCAAATATGAAAGATATCAAAGATTACGCCGGAGATAAAAATGAAAAAATGCAGACAATGCCTGTTGTTTTTGGACTCGAAAATTCAAAAAGGATTATTGCCTTTCTATATTCAGTTGTTTTTATTTTTATTCCAATTCTACTAAACATAAAATCAATGCTTCTTTTTAGCATAATATATTCTATTTTCACATTTTATCTTTTTACAAAAAAACAATACCAGGAAAAATACATTTTCCTAGTACTGTTTTTCTATGCTATCATACTTTTTCTAGCAATCATTTAACCCAGTGTTTTTCTTTGATTTCCTTGTCTTCTTCTTCTTTTTTTTCTTCAATTTTCTCTTTTGCCATTTCGCGAAGTTTAGACAAATCCTCTACGGATAATTCTTTAGCGCGCTGCAACAAATATTCTTTCTTATTTTTTTCAGCATTTTCAATAACTTCCGCAAGAAGAACGTCTAGGATTGCTCCAATTTTTGGACCAGGTGCAATGTTAAGATCCTTCATTAAATCATTTCCATTAATTTGGAGCATCTTAACAGAAACAGCATCTTTAGAAACTTTTTCAATGACATACTCCAAATGCCTAAGTTTATATGGTTTAGCTTTTGGTGTTCCGCTTCCCAATCGATCAGCAATGCGCAAGTCCATCAAATCTTTCATATTCTCCAGCCCTACTTTTTTAATAAGCCTTCTAACACTTGCCTCTCCAACTTCATCGGGATTGTAATAAAACATATGATTATCAACCAGCATTGTAACTTTTTCAATCACCTCATTTGAAAAACGCAATCTTGTCAAAGCTTTCTTAACAATCCTTGCCCCCATATGATCGTGATTGTAAAATTTTGCATACAACCCTTCTCCCTGTTTTGTCTGTGGTTTTGCAACATCATGAAAAAGCGCAGCGAGACGCACTTCGAGTTTTTTTGATGGACAATATTTCAAAGCCAAAATCAAATGTTTATACACCGTATGAATATGATGTCTGTTTTGCGCAACGCCAACTCCTTTTTCAATCTCAGGAATTATATACACAAGCAAGCCAGTTTTATGCATCATATCAATTCCCTCTGCAGGATTATCAGAAAGAATAATCCTTGTAAGTTCATCCTTTATTCTTTCAAGTGCAATATGGTTAATAAGAGCTGCATTTTTTTTGATAGCTTCAAATGTTCTGTCTTCAATTTCAAAATTAAGCTGCGAATGAAAACGAATGGCGCGCATAATTCGGAGTGCATCTTCGCCGAATCTTTCATTTGCATCCCCCACCGTTCTAATAATTTTATTTTTAATGTCCTCTTGCCCACCATACAAATCCACAATTTCAAATCCTACATTTTCTGTTGTACGTTGTGAGTTGTCAGTTGTAAGTTGCAGAGCTATTGCATTCATCGTGAAATCTCTGCGACTCAAATCCTCTTGAAGCGTCTTGGCAAATTTAACTTCGTCTGGACGTCTGCGATCTGAATATATCGATTCAATTCGATATGTTGTAACCTCAACAACATCATGTTCCCTTTCCTCTTTAAGCAATCCGTTTCCATTTTGAATAAACTTTTCCACTTTCACACCAACAGTTCCAAAATCATTTTCATAAAAACTATCCGGGAAAATTTCAATGATTTCAGATGGCTCAGCATTTGTTGTTATATCCCAATCTTTCGGCATTTTGTCCAGCAACAAATCGCGCACACAACCCCCAACAATGTACGCCTCAAAATTATTTTCTTGAATTTTTTTCAAAACCTCAAGAACAGGTTTTGGAATTTTACGAATCATAAGAATACACTTGTGTCCTCGGTAGGAATCGAACCTACATCTATAGCTTAGGACGCTGCTGTTCTATCCATTGAACTACGAGGACAAATTATAAAAATAAAACCAGTGGACCCACGGGGAGTCGAACCCCGATTTGATCCATGCCATGGATCTGTTCTACCGCTATACTATGGGCCCTTTTCACTCTCTCCATCATAGCACCTGTGATGTCTTGGTCAATGTTCAAATTGCCTAAAAGTGCGCTATAATAGGTGTATGATAAATATAATCAAACAACTGTGGCATTCTTTTAAGGAAAGACCTGACATTTGGTTTTTTTATATGTTTTTGGCAACCTTTACATTGTCAATTAGAAAGGTTTTATATTTTTATTCAATAAATAATTCTTTCAATGAATACTCCGGGGTATACATCTACCTATCTGATTTGTTCTTAATTTCGACTTTATTATTATATATATTATACAATAATAAATTAATAATGTCAAATATAATATCTTTTTTCAAAAATCAATCTGCCAAAATAAAAATGTTCCACGTGGAACATTTTAAATGGCAAGATTGGAACAGTCATAAAAAAACATTAAAAAATGTTCCACGTGGAACATTCACACTATTTAAAAAAACTTATGCACTGCTTATTAACAATTATCTTGTTATATTTCCCTTATTTATAGCCTTTTTTTCATTTATCTCAATATTGTGGACAACTAACAAGCCTATAGCAATATTTAGATCAATCAAATTATTAGAATTTATATTGCTTTATTTTTATATAATTCAAATTGTTCCACGTGGAACATTTTCAAATTTCAATAATTTCTTTTCAAAAAAATTATACAAATTGTTCCACGTGGAACATTCCAAAGGAATCTCCAAAAATGAAAATCTTAATTGTTCCACGTGGAACAATTTTACAAACAGTCGAGAAATAAATGTTCCACGTGGAACATTTATAAGAAATGTGTTTTTAATTATAATTGTAACAGGAGTTATCCAGGCCACTATTGGGATTGTTCAATTCCTAATTCAAAAATCCATAGGGTTATTTTGGCTTAAAGAAAGCATTATTTCATCATCAATTACTGGTGTTGCTAAAATAATATTGAATGGCGATGCATATATTAGAGCATACGGGCTATTTCCTCACCCAAACATTCTTGGAGGGTTTTTAATATTTTCAATATTGATTTCATTTTTATATCTTAAATTGTTCCACGTGGAACATTTCGAAGGGAGGGAATGTGTGCCTCAATTAAAAAAAATAAAATGTTCCACGTGGAACATTTTAAAAGAAAAAGTAACTTCAATTGTTCCACGCCTGCCCCGTAGAATGTTCCAAGCGCTAAAAAATATCTTTTTCAAGCCGTATTTAAACAAAAAAATCTGCAACGAAAAAATGTTCCACGTGGAACATTTCTACTGGGGTGGAACAATTTGGAAAATATTTATATCGATTCAACTCATCGCACTTTCTTTAACCTTTTCTAAATCAGCAATTATTGGCTTATTAGTGGGATTATTTTACCTTTACACAATCCTGAAAATACAAAATGTTCCACGTGGAACATTATTTGAAAAATACAAAAATATAAAATGTTCCACGTGGAACATTTCTACTAGGGTTGAAAATTTTAGAATAAATATTCTAATTACCTTTATAGTTATAGTATTATTTACCATAATAGCAAAACCTGATTTAAACTCATTATTAATAAAAAGTCTCGAAGAAAGAATGTTTTACTTGAGTGCTTCATATGAAATGTTTTTATCTCATCCTTTTATTGGAGTAGGCGCAGGACAGTTCATTTTTAATTTGATGGAAATACCAAGCATACAAGCATGGCAATTCCAGCCAGTTCATAATGTTTTTTTGCTTATATTAAATGAATTTGGTATCTTTATAATGTTGGGGTTTCTATATTTTATTTTCAAATTGTTCCACGCCTGCCCCGTAGGATGTTCCAATAATTCAAAAAGTTCTTCTTTAAATTTTACTTCGATAAAAAAATCTGCAACAAATAAATGTTCCACGTGGAACATTCCTACTGGGGTGGAACAATTTGAAAAGGATAATATCCTAATTGTTCCACGTGGAACAATTAGGATATTATCCATATTTGCTAATGCCATCCTTTTAGCTTTTATATTCATTATGCTTTTTGATCACTACTTTTGGGATATACAGCAAGGACAAATATTACTATGGATGATATTTGGGTTTATTGCTAGCCAAAATAAACAAGTTGACCCAGACCAGCGCATTGCTTAGATCATATTATTCAGTTTATTAATATATACTTATTTATATTGATATATAATTACTGATAACTTATCCGAAATTTGTTACCTATATGAAAATTCCAACAATAATAGATTCCACCACTAACAATTTTGATTTTCTAAGAATGCTGGCGGCTTTCTTGGTTTTTTTTGGACACACAATATTAATAACCAGATCTATTGGAATATTAAATTGGGACAGGGGATTAGAAATTGGCGCAATTGGGGTAAATATTTTCTTTATTATAAGCGGTTTTTTAATAACAAAAAGCTGGTTAGATAACAATAATACTGCGTTCTTTATAAAAAAAAGGTTTTTGCGTATATATCCCGGACTTATCTTTGCAGGATTATTCACTGTTTTGATTATTGGACCAATTACAACGTTTCTTTCGATAGGAACCTACTTTCAACATCCCAGCACACTTACTTACACAATAAACATTTTTTCTCTTAATCTTATTGACATTACTGCAAACAAACTTCCTGGAGTTTTTGTTTTAAACAGCCTTCCTTATGTTGTTAATGCATCGCTTTGGACCATCCCCATTGAAATTGGGTGCTATCTTCTTGTTGCAGTGATGGGCTTTAAAAAGATATTTACAAAAAAAATTACTGTTCTTTATGCTTTAATATTTCTCTTGCTCTACAGCACCATTTATTCGCTAAACAAAGATTTTTTTACCTTTTTTCAAAAAAGCTCATCTATTCCATATTCTGACATAATAAGATTGTTTACTTATTTTATTTCTGGAGTAGCCATCTATCTATATAAAGATGTCATTTCAATATCAAAAAAACAACTTTTTGCCTTATTAATCATTTTTTTGGGATTAATAGCTGTTGGATATCTTGAATTAGCAAGTTATTTTCTCTTGCCAATATTTGTCATATTTATAGCTATGGCAAATATAGATTTTTTAAAAAAAATAACTCAGTATGGGGATTTTTCTTATGGCTTTTATCTTTTCGCTTTTCCCATCCAGCAAACAGTGTCCTTTTTTTCAAATGGCAGGTTATCATTTTTTGAATACACCACTATTGCTTTCTTGTTAACATTGGTTTTGGCAATTTTTTCATACAAATTCATCGAGAAACCATTTCTCAAACTTAAGAATGTTCCATTTATTGAAACCACGAAAAAATATTATCGTTTACTTTGCAAAAAACGGGTTAGATGATATAATTTTAATATGTATATAAAGGTAAAACACATAAAACAATTTTTACTATTCTCGGCTTGTCTTTTTTTCGCTGGCTTTAATTATTTGACGTACGTAAAAGCTGATACCGACAGCACCACCACTGTTTGTGATAAAACTACCGACAGCGATTGCGACGGTCTTACTAATGCTGAGGAAACATTATACAAAACAGATCCTAATAATATAGACACTGATGGCGATAGTTACTCAGATGGCGTGGAAGTTGAAAGTGGATACGACCCAACAATAGCAGCACCTGCAGATAGATTAGCAACAGTAACAACAGCAGCAGAAACTCAAGACACAACCACACAAAACACCACGGGCACCAGTGATTCAGCACTAACAGATGATCTTGCGGAAGATTTGAAAACATTTGTAGAATCAAAAGGGGATGAACCTATTACAAATAGCGAAATTAATGATTTCGTCACAGAAAATCTTTCAGCTGTGCAAGGAGAACCAATAACATTGGCGACTCTTCCTGTTGTTGATATCTCAAAAATAAAAACTATTGATCAAACATATGCAACTCTAAGCGCAGAAGAGAAAAAGAAAAAAATAAAAGCGGATGCAGAAAAATATATTACCCAAGTAGGATATCTTGTAATAAGCAGCAGTCCAAAACCAATACTTTCACAGGAAGATTTTACCGCTACAATGGATGAATTTATGGCAAAATTTAATTCTTTTGCAGAATCAAACACTGATCAAGCTTATTTTTTGGATATTGCAAATAGAACAGAACTTCTTTTGCCGCAACTATTGAATATGGAAGTGCCGCAAACATTCGTGAACCAACATGTAAAAATAATTCGCATAGCGATGGGATTTTTATCTCTTCGTGAAATGCTTCCGACTGTTGATACAGATCCGGTTTTGAAAATGGCAATGATTAAAAAAATACAAGAACTCACGCCACTGTTGGCAGATTTTTTTCAAACAGATTTTTTAAATTATACCAAGCAGTTTGAGGAGTAACAACTTTAATTCATTTTCTGTGAATTAAAAATAGCTATATATGCAAAAAAAGAAACTTATTTCAATTGTATTGTGTTTTTCTGTTGTTTTTTTTAGTGTTTTTGCTTTAAATGTCCGCCAAGCAAAAGCCTGGCCAGTTTCAATAGCAGCTGTAAATGCTCTTTTTGAAGGAGCAATCACTGTTTTAGATGCAGCAGGATTTTCTATCGAACAAATAGAATATATTTTGGATATGGTTGGAAAGATAGGAACTGTTGCCGCAAAGGTTGCAGCTTTAATGCTTGTACAAAAAATAACCCAAGCTATTATTGGAGATGATGGGGGAGGGGGAGTTGTTTCTGATTGGAACAACTATTTGTATGTTTCACCACAACAAAGAGCAATGGCTCAAATGAATTCTTTTTTTAACACTGTTAGTCGTGGAAGATTATCTTCACTGAATTATGAAGGAATTGGCCCAAATTATGACAGTTACCTTAGAGGTCAAGCAATTCGAGCAATTGATGGACAAGTGTTTGTGACAAATTTGCAAGACACCGTAACTGATCCCACGAAAATGTTTGACGGTGGCAATATGAAAGGAATTATGACATATATGCAATGCGCCAATAATGTTGCGTGCTATACATTAACATCCACTGCAAAATATAATTCTGAATTTACCAAGGCTCAAGAAATTGCCAAGCTTTCACAAGACAGGGGCTTTCTTCCAGTTAAGGACAAAAAAACTGGAAAAATAATGCAGCCAGCCGCATTAGCAGCAAGCGCACTCACACAAGTAGATCAACTTGGCACACAACTTATTATGAGCACCGATTTTGCCTCCCAAGGAGCTGGTGCATTCGTGCAGATTGCTGCTGGAACAGGAATCAGCATCGCCTCAAGATCACTTAATTATGCAACAGCAAATGAAGAAGGGAAGGCTGCAGTCAGAAATAAGAATGACCAATTTCCTTTCAGTCTAGGATACAGTGCTAATGGAGGAATCGGAGTTAGCGCAGGTGGCGTGACAGCTAGCACTGGAGCAGGATCATTTAGCGGTGGAGTTCAAATAGGCAACATATGCGCAACTGGAAATTTCTCCTACGACAGTTCTGGCGCAGCAGTTGATGTTAGGGGAAATAAAATAAATTGTCCACCAAATACAAAAGCAAAAACAACATACACACCGCCAAGTGTAAACGTTACTAATCCAGATGTGACTGTGACAACGCCAACAATAACACCGACACGTTAAATACAAATACGACTTACAAACAAAAAATAAAAAACATTTGAATGAAATCAAGTGTTTTTTATTTTTGTCATTATTAGTGGGTATATCCCGACTCGAACGGGAGACCTCTACAATGTCAATGTAGCGCTCTAACCAACTGAGCTATACACCCTAAACAACCTCTGGATTTGGAATTTTAACTTCCATTTCTGCCAATTCCTCAACGGTTTTCAATTCATTGTCTTTTTCAAATGCAATCTGTTTAAAAAAGAAAAGCCAAGTTGTTTGCAGAAAAGCTTCGTACCAAGAAAAAACTACCATCAAAAATGCACCACAAATAAGTGCTGCGATTATCGCAATAACAATTATTCCTGTTTTAGCAAAAATCAGATATGCAATAAGTCCCACAGGAGAAAATATAATAGCCACAAATAAACACCCGGAAACAATCACAATCAGCAACAACAACCTGGTAATAAACATAACCAAGCTCATTATTAAACTCTCTTTAATATTTTTTATAAACAAAGCATATGCCGATTCCAAAGATATCTTAAGTTTTTCATCTGCTGAAATAATACGCAAACTAGCATAGTGATGCAAATAAGAAGCCAGGATTAAAAGTGGTAAAATAATTGCAATTGCCAAAAACAAAGCAATAAACGCCAACACATTTGCTTTAAGTGTAAACAAATACACAACCGGAACACCAAGCACGAGCATAATACTTATCAATACTACAAAAATAACAATGCTCAAGAAAAATAATCTCCAAAAATATTTTTTAGATTCCTTCAATATTGCAACGACAGAAAGCTGCTTGTATAGATTAATATCATTCGCAGATTTAATTATTCCTGCAAATGCAAGTGTTCTGAGCAAAAACAAAATTAGTGCAACAATGACAAATGCCACAGCCAGAAAAGCAACAAGCCTTAGATTGTTTTGAACAAATTCAACAATGCGCTGCTGATCAACCGAATCGCCATCATTCATTTTAAAATTACCCCCGAACGATCCAATGAAAATCAAAAAACCAAAAAACCACAGGAATTTATTTTCCCAAGTGATAGAAAATGATTCCTTCAATATATTGATATATTGAATCTTTTTCATTTACCCTGTTAAATAAGATTTGAGTCTCTTTAAGAGAAATAAACTTATTTTTGTTAATTAATTACTTTATCCTGTCCTGTTAAATAAACTTGAAACTCAAATCTTAATTTTAATTTTTTCAAGAAAATTAAAATTATTTAACAGGGTGAATTTTTTAAAGTAAATATATGTTTTCTGTAGAAGGTGATTAATTTTAATATTAAATTAATCACCCAAACTGAAAGCAATTTATTCTTGCGCAGCAATAGCAACATTTTCTTCCTCTTTTTTTATTGGCAATTCAATGCCAACAATCTTATTGAATTCATCTCGTTCGATTGTTTCTTTTTCCAAAAGTTCAGACACAATTTTTTTCAAAATATCCCCATTATCAGTCAATATTTTTTCAGCTGTTTTATATGCGTCACTAATATAGCGAGATACTTCTGCATCAATGGCTTCAGCAGTGCGATCTGAATAATCTCTCTCTTCACTTATTTCACGACCCAAGAAAACCATTTCTTCCTTTTTGCCAAAAGTTCGTGGTCCAAGAGTGCTCATACCATAACGAGTAACCATTGCGCGAGCCATATGTGTTGCGCGTTGCAAATCATTTGACGGACCGGTTGTCACATCTCCGATAAACATTTGCTCGCTAACATGACCACCAAGAAGTGTTGCCAATTCATCAATAAAATATGCTCGGGAGTGCAAACTTTTGTCTTCAGTTGGAGCAGACAATGTATAACCACCAGCTTGTCCACGAGCAATGATAGAAACTTTCTGAATTGGATCTGCATTTGGAAGTATTGATCCAATCAAAGCGTGTCCTGCTTCATGATAAGCAATTATTTCTTTTTCTTTTTTATTGATTGCTTTTGATCGTCTTTCTGGTCCAAGAATTACTTTTTCAATTGATTCTTTAAGTTCATCTTCTGTAATTGTTTTTTTAGCTCGTCTTACTGATAAAATTGCAGCTTCGTTTACAAGATTAGCAAGATCTGCTCCAGAAAAACCAGACGTTCTTTCTGCCAACGTGCGAACATTAACAGTTTTTTCGATTGGTTTGTTTTTCATATGAATTTTCAGAATTTCCTCGCGTTCATTGATGTCAGGCAAATCCATTACAACACGACGATCAAAACGTCCTGGACGAAGCAAAGCTGGATCCAAAACATCAGGCCGGTTTGTTGCAGCAATCACAATCACACTAGTCGTTCCTTCAAAACCATCCATTTCTACCAAGATTTGGTTTAATGTTTGCTCTCTTTCATCGTGTCCGCCACCAAGTCCTGCTCCGCGATGACGTCCTACTGCATCAATTTCATCAATAAATACAATCGCTGGTGCACTTTTTTTGGCTTGTTTGAACAAATCTCGCACGCGAGAAGCACCAACACCAACAAACATCTCCACAAATTCAGATCCACTAATATTAAAAAATGGAACACCTGCTTCGCCAGCCACAGCTTTGGCCATTAAGGTTTTTCCTGTTCCCGGGGAGCCAAGCAAAAGCACGCCCTTTGGAATTTTTGCGCCAATAGCGATAAACTTCTTTGGATGTTTCAAAAATTCCACAATTTCTCCCAATTCTTCCTTGGCTTCCTTTGCTCCCGCCACGTCTGCAAAAGTTGTCCTTTTGTTTTTATCCTTAGGATCAGTCATTCTAGCCTTGCTCATTCCAAATGACATCGCTTGAGAATTTCCTCTTTGCGCTTGTCGAAGCATAAACCAAATAAACGCGCCAATAAGCAAAAATGGCAATAAAAATGGCAATAAAATGTTTGAAGCAAAAGCACTAAAACCAGAAGCTTGCTTGATATCAATTTTTACATCCTTTATTTTTTCCTTGTCAACGCCATAATTATTAAGCGATTCAGTCAATGAGCTTTGTGGTTCTTTGATTGATTTTTCTTTTGCAGCGTCATTAAGCTCAATAGTAAGATCATTACCATCAACTGAAATGCTTTTGACTTTTCCATCATTAACTTGCGTTGCCAGTTCGCTCAATGAAATTTCTGTGGGTTTTTGCTTCGGACCACTATAAAGAATCATTATAGTTGAAGCAAGCAAGAAAAATAGCACAACAAAACCAATATTTTTTAATAATTTTTCCATACGTACAAATAAAAATTAGTGATTTAAATAAAACTATTAGTCTACGAAATTACGAAAATGTACAAAAGTACAAAAAGATTTATGGTTGTTTTTTGTATTTTTGTAAAAATTTGTAAGCTTGTAGACTTATGAACGTATATCCACTTTACCACCTTTTTTTGATATGTTCAAGCCACAAATAAGAGCTTTTTGATTCTTACTCTTACCACTATTTATAATCTTAATCATTTCTTCAATTTGTCCATTTTCAATGTCCAAAGTTGTTTTTTTCAAATTATTAGCAATGATTCTTAATGCTTGACGTTGAATGGCGCTGTGCTGAGACAAAAAATCCTGAGCATTAAAGTGAGCACATTTATTTTTATAAACTTTTTCAGCAAAAAGTTGTGCGCTTTGGTCGATAAATTCATAATCCGAAGCTACTATCACTGACCATTGGCTTAATGTCTTTTTAATTGCCGGATTAAAATTCTTTTCGAGATAGGGAAGCAGCTTGTGACGAATATTATTTCTGGTAAATTTAATATCCGAATTTGATTTGTCTGTGCGACATTTCAACTTGTTTTCTTTTGCATAAGCCAAAATGTCCTTTTTGCTGGTTTGCAAAAGTGGTCTGATAATCTTTTTGGTTTTAGCATTCATTGCGCTAAGTCCATTTAAACCACTGCCTCTTATAATACGCATTAAAACTGTTTCGGCTTGATCATCTTGATTGTGAGCAACAGCTACCAAATCAAAATTCATTTCGCTTCTTAATTTTTCAAAAAAAGCATATCGTATTTCGCGCAGACTATTTTCTAAATTTCCTTTATAATCAGCTTTTTTTGGTTTAAACACTGTCAGTGGAATGTTATATTTTTTCGAAAGTTCTCTTACAAAAATCTCGTCTTTCTTTGAATCTTCTCCGCGCAGAGCATAATTAATATGAACAATGTGAAGTTGGAGATCATATTTCGACTTGAGTTTGCTCAAAACATCCAAAAGACAGACACTGTCACTGCCACCAGAAACACCAACAACAATCTTTGAGCCTTTTTCCCAAAGATTATTTGCAAATGCAAAATTTTGAATTGTTTTAATGAATTGAGCCATTTTTTTTAGTTTCAATAAATTCCATTACAACGGCAAATACTTCTTTTATAGTAAGACTGGTTGTATCAACAACCAAATCGTAATTATTATCTTTATCTTGACGAATATTGTAAAGAAGAAAATATCTCTCACTATCTTCTTTTCGTCTTTTTAGAATACTTTTTTGTATATTCTCAACAGTATTTAAATTATTATCTTCATTGCCTCTATTATTTTCTTCAGATAAGGCATCAAAAATTCTTTTAGCAGCAACGCTGGGGTCAACTTTTAAATATATCTTCAAAGATTTTGGAATAAAATGCCAAGCTGTTCTGCTTTCAATCACGAAAGCATTTTGTTCTTGTGAAAGCTTAACAATATAGTCATCTACGGTTCTATCGAAATTTGGATCAACATCACAAATTTTTCTAAATTCAGGCAAAGTCATATTTTTTTCAGCAGCCATATCACGAAACATCTGCCCCATATAATAACGCGGCAAGTTAAGCTTTTCTGAAACCATTTTTGCAATAGTACTTTTTCCAGAACCTTCCTGCCCATTAAAAGACACGATAAAGCCTAAATTGTTCATATTTTTGAATTATTGATAATCACATAATTATACCGTCATTTTAGCATAAAGCAAGCCCGTGCACTAACTTTTGCTTGTGTATTTACCGTTTAATTAAAGCAAATACACACATTATTAACAATTTTTTAAATATATATAAAGTAACCCAAATTGCTTAGCGAAAGTTTAGTACTGGGCAAGCCCTTTAAAACACAAAAACCACCCAATTGAATCAGGTGGTTTTTGAAGATTTTTATGCAAGTATGATTATTACTTTTCTTCCTTAATAATCATCAAGCCCATTCTGTGATCTTTTGGCTCAATAGAAAGGATTTTCCAATCATAGGTTTCGCCTGCGCGAAGAATTTCATCCATTTTCTTTCCTGGGTACACTTCTTGAAATTCACTAACGTGAGCCAAGCCGTGAATATCCTTGTCCAAATATACAAATGCTCCGAAAGGATTGATTTTGTCGATTTTTCCTTGGACAGTGTCTCCAACTTTGTATTTTTCAGCAATTTCACTCCAAGGATCTTTGGCGAGCGCCTTCATTGAAAGAGAAATTCTAGTATCATCAATACCGATAATCTTAGCCTTAACCTTGTCGCCAGTTTTGATAATGGTTCTAGGGTCATCAATAAGCTGCCAAGCAAGTTCTGAAATATGTACCAAACCTTCAAGTTTGTCACTTTCTCGGTCTGATGCCATTTTAGCTGGTGGCAAAAATTTGATAAATGCACCAAAGTCCACAACGCCACTTACTTCGCCTTCGATAGTGTCTCCAGCTTGTAATTGAGAAATGACTTCTTTTTCTTTTTCACTTGAAGCTGCGCGTTCAGAAACAATAAGCTTTTCTGCGGTGCGATCTGCATCAAGAATGCGTACCAACATTTCTTTTCCAACCAATTTCTTAAGCAATTCCAAAATCTTATTCTTATCGCCATCTTCAACGCGTGGATAATGTTCACTTGAAAGTTGTGAAACGGGAACAAATCCGGTAATTCCGTTAACTTCAACCATAAGACCACCTTTGTTTGCATCCAAAACTTTTGTCATAACAGCTCCCATTGAATCTCTCTTAGCTTCTAAGTCATCCCAAGCTCGCTCATATGAAGCCTCACGAATAGAAAGTTCAATATACCCATCTTCATTTTCAAGATCAATCAATGTTGCGCCAACTTTGTCGCCTTTTTTAACCTTTCCAACAGCAAGGCCATCTTTGATTTCTTTTCCAAGTACAATACCTGTTCCAAGAGCACCAAGATCCAAAAGTAATGAGTTTGAGGTAATGTCGATTACAACACCTTCCAAAACATCTCCTACTTGAGGAATTTTAACTGGATTTTCTTCCAAAAGAACTGCCATTGGAGACATATCCTTTTCCTCTTCTTCTTTAATAACAGCCTTTTTTGCTTTTTTAGGAGCTATCGGGGTGTTATCTTCTTTGATCTTATCAACTTCCTCGGCTAATTTGTCGAGAATGTCTGTTTTCTTTGTTGCCATACTATTTTCTTTCTAGGCGTGCCACCTATATTTTATTAATAATTAATTGCACTTTGTTGTCGTTATATGCAAAAATCCCTCTTTAAAGGGAAATTATCAAGAAATTCACTGTGAAATTAAAGCATTTCACTATTAAATTTTCTTAATTAATTAACCACTTGTTTATCCTATACTAGTTTTGGTTTTTTGGCAAGACTCGTCGCTCGCAAGCGACGGGTCAAGCTTGCCCCGTTAAATTCTGCTTTAGACAGACTATTTAACTGGGGAGTGAAGCAAAAACATCTCGACAAGAAGTTTTCGCTATGGTATACTGCATCTGAGCTGAAAGAAAACTTTAAAACTTAAGGACAAACAAATGCAAATACAATATTATGGTCATTCCTGTTTCAAATTGACAACCAAACCCGGAGGTAGGGCTACTGAAGATATTTCACTTTTTTTCGATCCATTTGGAAAAGAATTGGGAATAAGACCACCGCAAGGACAAGCTGACATTGTTTTTGTTTCACACAGTCATAAAGATCATAGTAATATAAGCGCTATCAAGGGCGACCCAGTAATTATTGAAACACCTGGGGAATTTGCTGTTAAAGGAATAAATGTTGTTGGAGTTGATTCTTTTCATGATAACGTCGAAGGAACCGAAAGGGGTCGCAGCACAATTTATATTCTTGAAGCTGAAGAATTAAAAATTTGTCATCTTGGCGATCTTGGATGCGATTTAACTGGAAAACAACTTGAAGAAATTGATGGTGTTGATATTCTTTTTATTCCTGTTGGCGGAGGCAGCACAATTGATGGGAAAAAAGCAGCTGAGTTGGTGCGAAAAATTGAACCAGCCATTGTTATCCCAATGCACTATAAAACAACTGGCGTGACAGCTGAAATAGAAGATGAAAAGAAATTCTGCAATGAAATGGGAAACTGTCCACAAGAAAAAATTGCAAAATATACTGTTAAGAAAAAAGATTTGGAAGATAAAAAAATGGAAATCGTTTTAATGAATAACGAAGCGTAATGTTTTTTAGCAAAATATCAGAAAAAATTGCCGAGGTAAGATTACAGCCGGATCATATCCGTCTTCGTTGGGTTTGGGGTGCCGTGTCAGTTTCAATGTTTTTTATCTTAGGCATCTGGTTTTTTTCAATGGGCTCATTGTTTCAAGGAGAAAAATCAGATTCAAATCAAAAAGCATCCACCATCCCTGACATATCCCAGCAACTTAAAGATATTAAAGAGCAAGCTCCATCAATCAAAAATTTCAATGAGGGTATTAGTACTGAAACTGAATTTGATTATCCTGCACCATCCATAAATAATTCTGAAGCCCCGCAAACAGACAGTTACAGTGATTTACAAACAATTCCTGCGCAATAAAGAGTCATACGCAACATATTGTTTTTTGTGAGCCTATTTTCTCTTGAGGCCGTTGGCTGAGACAGCAGGCAAGAGCGATTGGCCATAGCTTTCGGCCAAGAGCGTGCCGAAAGAGGAAATAGGCGAAACAAAAAATAAACATTAAGCATAATTTACGATAACTCGAAAATAATTTAATTAAAAAATCGTCTAAGCAATTCACGTCAGTCACAAGCGACCTGATAGAACTTAAGCGGATTTTCCCAACTCGATATGAAAGCAGTTTCTCAAAACAAATTGGATTTTGTGCCAGAAAATATTCAACCTCGTCAAATTGTTGCAGAAGTTCAACAATCATATTTGGATTATGCGATGAGCGTTATTGTTTCTCGTGCACTTCCTGATGTTCGCGATGGTCTTAAGCCTGTGCATCGTCGAATTTTGTATTCTATGTGGGATACTGGCCTTCGTCCAACTGCAAAATTCAGAAAATCTGCTACCGTGGTCGGAGAAGTGCTTGGTAAATATCATCCGCACGGCGATACTGCTGTGTATGATTCTATGGTTCGTTTGGCGCAAGATTTTTCACTTCGTTATCCATTGGTTTGGGGACAAGGAAACTTCGGTTCAATGGACGGCGACAGCGCTGCTGCTTATCGTTATACTGAAGCAAAACTGAAAGCAATTGCTGAAGAAATGCTTTTTGATATTGAAAAAGACACTGTTGATTTCATTCCAAACTTTGATGGTGTTCACAAAGAACCAGTTGTTCTTCCTGCAAAACTTCCGCAATTGCTGCTTAATGGAACAATGGGTATCGCTGTTGGTATGGCTACCAATATTCCTCCGCACAATTTAAACGAACTTGCCGATGCTATCAATCATTTGATTGATAACCCAGAAGCTAATGTGGACGACTTGATGCAATTCATCAAAGGCCCTGATTTTCCAACTGGAGGAATTATGTATAACACCCCCGGGATTAAAGAAGCATATTCAACCGGTCGCGGAAAAATTGTAACGCGTGCCAAGGCTGACATTATTGAACAAAAATCTGGAAATTTTCATATTGTTATCACAGAAATAACCTATTTGACCAACAAATCGAATTTGATTATCAAGATTGCGGATTTGGTTAAAGAAGGAAAAATTTTGGGCATCAAAGATCTTCGCGATGAATCTGACAAGGACGGAGTGCGAATCGTGATCGAACTTAAGAAAGATGCTTACGCACAAAAAGTTTTGAACAAACTTTACAACGCAACTGATTTGCAAAAGAATTTCAATGTAAATATGTTGGCATTGGTTGATGGAATTGATCCACAAATCCTTTCTCTTAAATCAATTTTGGAACACTACATTTTGCATCGCAACATTGTGGTGAAACGTCGCACACAATTTGAACTTAACAAAGCCAAGGATCGTGCTCATATTTTGGAAGGACTCAAAATTGCTTTGGACAATATCGATGCTGTTATTGAAACAATCAAAAAATCTCCAAGCAGAGAAGAGGCTCACACCAATTTGATGAAGAAGTTCAAGCTTTCGCAATTGCAAGCTACTGCTATTTTGGAAATGCGCTTGCAAACATTGGCTGGACTTGAACGCAAAAAAATTGAGGATGAACTTGTTGAAAAACTTGCTTTGATCAAACAACTCGAAGAACTCTTGTCCAGTCCAAAGAAAATTCTTGGTGTGGTTAAAAATGAACTTATTGCACTTAAAGAAAAATTCGGTGACGAACGCAAAACAAAAGTACTCAAAACTGGAATTGAAGAATTCAAACAAGAAGATGTGATTCCAAACGAAGAGGCAATCATCACAATTTCTCAAGACGGATACATCAAAAGAATGAACCCTGATGTATATAAGGTACAAAAAAGAGGAGGCAAAGGAGTGATTGGCGCAACAACGCGAGAAGGAGATGCAATTGAAAAAGTTACTAGTGTGATGTCACATGACAACTTGATGTTTTTTACTAATACTGGAAAAGTCTTTCAAACAAAGGCATATGAAATTCCAGAATCAGCCAGAACATCCAAAGGACAAGCCGTGGTCAACTTCTTGCAACTTGCGCAAGACGAAAAAATCACTGCAATGATTCCATATAACAAAACTGATGATTACAAATTCTTCTTTATGACAACAACCTTAGGCGTTGTCAAAAAAACAAAAGTTGAAGACTTTGACAATGTTCGTCGCTCTGGATTGATTGCAATCACTCTTGAAAAAGGAGACACACTGAACTGGGTGCAGCCAACAACAGGAACTGACGAAGTCATCATCAGCACTTCAGAAGGACAAGCCATTCGATTTAAAGAAACAGATGTTCGCGCAATGGGTCGCTCTGCAGCCGGTGTGCGCGGAATCAAATTGAAGAACAATGACCGAGCCATCGGAATGGATGTTGTCATTAAAGGACAAAAAGGAAACCAGCTTTTGATTATCAGCGAGAATGGCTACGGAAAACGAACTGATCTTAATGCTTACAAAATACAAAAACGTGGCGGCTCTGGTATTAAGACTGCCAAAGTGACTGTCAAAATAGGAAAACTTGTCGGAGCAAACATCATTAATGTTGACGACATTGAAGGAGATTTGTTCATCACTTCTGCCCAAGGTCAAATCATCCGCATCCCACTTGCCAGCATTTCAATTCTCGGACGAGCAACACAAGGTGTCCGCATTATGAAACCCAACGCCGGCGACAAAGTTGCAGCCTCTGCGATTATTTAAAACACTTTCACACCAACACACTTAAAACCCTGCTCTTGCTAGCAGGGTTTTATTTTTACCTGTTTTTATGCTAATATGTATTCATAAAGGTTTATGCTTACATTAAATTTGCATTATAATACCTTGATTTAGCCAAAATATCATCAGGTACGGATAATACTAGTTCAACGAAATGACAAAAAAACTCTTTTTAAATTCATTTTTAATTTTGGCAATTTAAATGCCTACCTGAAACACATATGAAACAAAAATTTTATTTAATTGCACTTTTCATTTGTTTCATTTTATTGTCACTGTATCTTCCACCTGTTTCAAATTTTCAGTGTGGTTTTCAACGAGATGGTAGTCACATCAGTTGTAATAATGATGCTTTTAAAATTTTACTTGTTGCTTATGATTGGCTAATGGCATTGGTATTCACTGTTTTACTTATCGTTGGTTTATTTTTGAAGGACAGAACAAAAAAGTATATACGTGTGGTCTCAATGTTTTTTTGTATAAGTATAATTTTAAAATATCTGGCTTTTTGGTATATTCTTTATCTTGATAGTATGCCATTATAAGTATTAGATAGAAATTACCAAAATGGAATGCATTAAGGAATAGAGTTTTTTGTCACATCGTTGAACAACTCATATCTGGCTCAAGAAATTGACACTTCAATAGTTTCAAGGAAAGTCAATTTCTTTCGACCCAAATCCCGTCGCTCACGAGCGACAGGACTTCAGATATGAGTAACGTTGGACGAAATGCCATAAAGAAATTAGGGGATGACACATCGTCCAACACTGTGTATCTGGTTTCATGAAAAGGAATTCAACAAATAATCTTTACAATTCAGAATGCCATTTTTTGGGATTTTTAAAAACAAAAAAGAGGTTGCCGCCGAAACTATCGACAGCAACCCCGAAGCACTTTACCATGTGGCCATCCAGTGATAAATACTTGGCGTCCCCTCTGGTAAATTATCTGGATTATTAAAGGTGGCAACATTTTCTATTTGCTCAATTATGGCAATTGCGTCGCCACCTTCCTCCTTTGCAGAATCAGTCATTTCCCAAACATTGAAGTCATCTGTTTGACACCAGTGTTTGTTGTATAGCGCAATTACCGCCTCCTCTCTAGATTGATATGGACCAAAGAAACATTGAATTTTTTTGCCCGTGGAGAAATTGAGACCGAAGATGCGTTCCAGATTTTTATCTTCTTTCTCAACGTGTGTCCAACCTTCTCGGAGAAGAAAATTTGATTTTTCATAATCGCCGAGTTCAGAAAAATACATGGGGTGGTCAGCGTGAATGTTGACGGTAATTTGAGAAGTTATGATTCTAATTGTAAAGAGCATGGTTGCCCCTCCTTTCTTTTTGAGTTATATGACAACGTTTAATATAAGCATAAAATGGCAACTATGTCAAATACAGATAGCGCAAAAATCCCAAAAAATGGCTCATAATATGGAAATTATTTATTGAATTCCTTTCCATTTCACCCAAATTTTTGCTTCTTTACTCTTTATTGATATAATATGGAAGCGAAGCAAAAACTTCAGATACACAGATACGTTGTCGGAAATATCTAAAAACAAATTCTTTATTAAATTTTTTTCAAGCACTTTTGAAATTTAAAAAAGCCCTTCGGATACGAAGGGCGTTGGTTTGCTTTTCATGGCGTTGTAGTCTAATATTTCCCAGAATTTGCGAAATCTTTCAGTGTAAACCGTGCTGTCAAGTTCTTTAACGCCTCTTTTTCTCTGTCAGTTATTATACGAGGACCATTTGGGTATGCTCGACGAACGAGTTTACGCTCTTTAAATAATGGCATACTACAATCACATGGCGCTTGCTCTGGTCGATAACTATAATCTGGCATAAGTTCACCTCCATGAATAATGTAAAGATCTAAGAAGACTGTAACTTAAATATTTACAAACGTCAATTAAGAAAAAATTTCAAAAGGGCTTGAAAAAAATAGGGCTTATAATAAGAAACTTTCATCTAACATTTGCCAAAAATGGCATTGCGTGTTATGGTTTGTTTACTAATTAATATTTGAGCACTTATTGGTCTTCGGCCTTTCATTGACACTTTTTGCGTCAAGGTAACCAAGACGAGTATGTTGCCACACAAAATGCTATGGCACTCACGCACAAGCAAAAGGAAAAAGTGACAAAAGATGTGAAACGTCACGACAAAGATACTGGTTCTCCAGAATATCAAGTTGCAATGTTCACAGAAAGAATCAAGAAATTGACTTCTCATCTTAAAAAGAACAAAAAGGATTTTCATTCTCGTCGAGGACTTCTAAAAATGGTTGCAAAAAGACGAAAGTTGCTTGCATATCTTGAAAAGACAAACGAGAAATCTTACAAAAAAATTATCAAGGAACTTGGTCTTAAAGGCTAAAATCACTAATAACCACAAATTTGAAACGAATGCTCACAAATCGCGAATCTCTTTTTTGATTCGTGATTTGTGTTAATTAGTCTACTATTCGTGCAAATTTGTGTTCAACATTTATGTTGAGATCAAAAGAACAGCGGGTCGGCGTGTTGGTCGACATACAAAACCTTTATTACAGCGCTAAGGCTCTCTATGGCAAAAAAGTGAACTTTCAAAAGGTTCTTGAAGAATCTGTGGGCGAGCGAGTTTTGATTCGCGCGATTGCATATGGAATAAAGACTCTTGAAGGACAAGAAGAAAAGTTCTTTGAAGCATTGGCCAAACAAGGCTTTGAAGTTAAAACCAAAGACCTGCAACTTTTCCCAGGTGGCGCCAAAAAAGGCGACTGGGATGTGGGCATTGCAGTGGATGCCATCAAACTTTCCAAAAATCTTGATGTGATTGTTTTGGTTTCAGGAGACGGAGATTATATTCCTCTTGTTGAATACATCCAAAGCACGACTGGTTGTCGCGTGGAGGGAGTTGCCTTCGGTGAAAGTACCAGCGCCAAGCTTGGCGAGGCCTTGGACAGTTTCACAGATTTATCTGAGAACAAAAAGAAATTTTTGATTTATACCGGGAAACAAGAATCTGGTGTTAGAAAATAAAATAACGATCTTTCATAAAAAAGACTGCTATGCGCAGTCTTTTTATTTTCATTGACCCCGTTAGAAATTTCACACTTATTATCTAGCTTAAATATTTTGTTTATATTTCAAATCTTACAAGCAATGAAATTTTACTTTTGAAATTTCTAACGGGGTTGACAAAATGCCTTAAATAAGCTATTGTTTTGAGTGTTAGGGAGGTTAATAAAATTATTTAATTAAACCTTTAATAGCGCCTCATTTAAGTAATTTTCCGTCAGGCAGACAAACCACAGTTAAAAAATTAAGATTAGGACTTACGCTTTTTCTCAACTATTTCTTTTTTGGCACGCTTTTGGATAAATACTCAATATCCAAAAGCTCAAAGAGTTGCTGTCGCCAACTATTGGCCAAAAAAGAAATGTTTCGAAACGCGTAACTACTTGAATTATTGATTTTTTGACTGTTGTTTTTCCGCTTTTTGCGGACACTTATTTGATTGATGTTGTTACTGAAGGTCAATGTGTTTATGGCACACAAGAAATGGTCACTCCAAATTGGAGGACGCGAGCTTGTTATTGAAACTGGTCTTTTGGCCAAGCAGGCAAATGGGGCAGTAACTGTGCGTTATGGCGACACGGTTGTTTTGGCAACTGCGGTTATGAGCAAAGGAGCATCACGAATTGGTGGATATTTTCCACTTATGGTTGATTACGAAGAGCGTTATTACGCAGCTGGAAAAATTAAAGGTTCTCGCTTTATCAAACGTGAAGGACGACCTTCTGATGAGGCAATTCTAACTGGCCGCGTTGTTGATCGCACAATTAGACCTCTTTTTAATGCTCGAATGCGAAATGATGTGCAAGTTGTGGTTACAGTGCTTTCAATTGATGGAGAAAATGATCCAGCGATTGTTTCAATGATTGCTGCATCAACTGCGCTTTCAATTTCAAATATTCCTTGGAATGGTCCGATCGGCGCAGTTCGCGTTGGACGTCTTAATGGAGAATTTATTCTTAATCCTGTTAATGGGGAAGTGACTGATGGAGATATTGATCTTATTATTGCTGGAACAAAGGACAAGATTAATATGATTGAAGCTGGAATGAAGGAAGTTCCAGAAGAAGATGTTGCAAAAGCTTTTTCTTTTGGTCATGAAGCTATCAAAAAAATCACTTCACTTATTGATGAAGTTGTTGCTGAAGTTGGCGCTGCCAAAGCAGAGCCTGCTCTTTTGGCAGCAGATCCTGCAATTGAAAAAGAAATAAAAGAACTTTATCTTGCAGAAAATCTTTCAGAAATCCTTTATCACAAAGAAAAATTTGTGATTGAAGAAAAAATGAAAGTTATCAAAGAAAAGATCAATACCATCCTTAAGGAAAAATATCCTGAAGAAGCTGACAAATTGAAAGAAATTGCCGAACAAGTTTTCGAAGAAACATCTGACGAAATTGTACACCAAAACATTTTGGAAAAAGAACAACGTCCAGATGGTCGCAAATTAAACGAAGTGCGAAATATTGCTTGTCTTGTGGGTCTTCTTCCAAGAACACACGGCTCAGCAGTTTTCACTCGAGGGGAAACTCAAGCTTTGACAGTAACAACACTTGGTTCTCCTGGAGATGAACAATTTATCGACACTATGGAGGTTGACATCAAAAAACGATACATCCATCATTACAATTTCCCACCATTTTCAGTTGGAGAAGTTCGCCCAATGCGTGGACCAGGACGTCGAGAAATCGGACACGGAGCATTAGCCGAAAGAGCACTTGTGCCTGTTATTCCTTCTAAAGAAGATTTTCCATATACAATTTTGTTGGTTTCTGAAATTTTGGAATCGAATGGATCATCATCAATGGCTTCAACTTGCGGTTCAACACTTTCTCTTATGGATGCTGGTGTGCCAATTATCCGACCAGTAAGTGGAATTGCTATGGGAATTATTGTTGGCAAAGATGACAAGTTTAAAGTTTTGACAGACATCCAAGGATTGGAAGATCATTATGGAGATATGGATTTCAAAGCAGCAGGAACTGAAAAGGGAATTACTGCTCTTCAAATGGATGTGAAAGTAGACGGAATTACTGTTGAAATGCTTAGCGCAGTATTAAGCCAATCCAAGATTAATCGCGCTGAAATTTTGGATATTATGCTTTCAACCATTCCAACTCATCGAGAGAATATGTCTCAATATGCACCGCGTATTATCACAATGCATATCAATCCTTCCAAAATCAGAAATGTTATCGGAACTGGAGGAAAAATCATCAATGAAATTATTGACGAAACTGGCGTGCAAATCGACATTGAAGATGATGGCTCAATCTTTATAACTTCAGTTGACGAAGCATCTGCCAAAAAGGCGCAACAATGGATTGATAATCTTACTCACGAAGTAAAACCAGGGGAAGCTTTCAATGCAAAAGTAACGCGTCTTATGACTTTTGGTGCCTTTGCTGAAATCCTACCCGGACAAGAAGGATTGATTCATATTTCTGAATTTTCAGATAAGCGCATTGATCATATTGAAGACGTTGTTAAAGTAGGAGACATCGTTCCTGTGAAAGTAAAACTTATTGATGATCAAGGTCGCATCAATCTTACCGCTAAAATAAACTAGGCAACAAAAATTTCTTGGCAATATTCTAAAATTGTTGTAAAATAGAAGCACATTACCGTGCTTCTATTTTGTTATCAAAATACTTTATATTTATTTAAAAATAAAAAAATGACAACACAACAAGAGAATAAAACCTCTCCTTTTCAAAACAATTCAGAACCTGTTCAAAACAATTCAGAAGATTTTTCAATACACACAATGAAAACTGATTTGGAATCTCTTGAAAAAAATGGTGTGCCTAATCTTGAAAAAAATATTGCTCCTATAGAAAAAGAAATTCCCACAAGGCCAATGGCAGCGCCCATTCAACAACAAAAAACTTTTTCTCCGCAAAGCAGTCAGCAACACCCTTTCCTTGAAAAAACAGTTTCAGCTGCACCCGTTGCGCCAAAAGTAGAAACAAAAAAAGAAGCTGTTGCTGCCGAAATTGCAATGCCAAAAAAAAGAATGTCGGTGCCTTCCTCAAATCGAAATATCATTTTAACCTTGATTGTCATTTTAACAATATCTATTATTGGTTTAAGCGGATATTATTTTTGGCTAACTCGCACACCAAAAGCATCGTCGCCAGTTGTTCTTGAGCCCGTTGTTGAAACGTCCGTACAAGAGCCAGTTGATATCATTTCACCTCTTGAAAAATATTCTGCAGAAAAACCAAATTATCTCGTGATAAATATGGAAAATATTTCTGCAGCAGAAATCAAAACGGCTCTTTCAAATGCGGCAAACGATCTTAAGGATTCTTCTGCTCAATCAATTTATGAATTTATGGTTGTAGATAGCAATAATAATCCTGTTACTCTTCCGGTTTTTGCTACTGCAGCAGAATTAACACTTTCACAAAAAATTATCACTGCTCTTGGCAACGATTTTACTCTTTTTGTTTATAATGACAATGGAAGCATACGACTTGGTTTTTCTACTTCAATACAAAATAAAGAATCCTTGATCAAAGAAATGCAACTTCAAGAAAACACACTGTCTAAAGATGTTGCCTTTATGTTTTTAGATTCAGTACCAGAAATTACAACAGGAGCATTTAAAGACGGCTCTTACAACAACTATAAAACAAGATATTTTAATATGAACACTCAAGCAACTTTTTCTATTGACTATGCTGTAACAGATAGCAAATTAATAATAGGTACCAGCAAAAACACACTGAGAGCTGTCATCGACAAACAGTTGCTTATTATTAATTCTCAAGAACAAGACGGGGAAAACAATGGAGAGGCTTATGTTGGCAATGTTGCAAATCCAGCACTTACAGAAACAGCAGCCGTGCAAGAAGCACCTTTATTGTCAGAATAACGGACTTCTGTGGATAACTTGTGGACAAGTGTGCTCAATTGGGGACAAAAAATAATATAATTTACTTTTTTAATTTATTGTTTTTATATTTTACAAATAAATCAGCGCGAATTATTGCAAATATATTCCTTTTAGTCCTTCGTTGAGCCATTTATTATGACACAGCGTTGACCAAGTGCATATTTTCTGCTATAATTGGAATATCAGTAAGTAAAACGTACTTTCAAAACTTAATTCTTCACTCGGTACTCACGTTCCAATCACAATTTCCCCCTATTTGCGATTGGAACGTGAGTACTGTCCAAAGTACTTAGATTCATTGCAATCGAAGTCGCCCTTATTCTGAGAAGGGAAACAAAACAAAAACAAAAATTTGTATAAAAAAAATATAAAAATACAAAAAGTTCTTTAAACCCATCAAAGGCTCAATGCCAGAGGATAGGTACTTCACATAAGTAGTATTTGAATAAAAGCTCAGAACAAATACGAAAGACTGTATGTATACAAAATACATGCGACAGGTAAACTCGAACTGCCTTCACCCGGGCTATAAGTTTCAAGTTCACATGTTGATACATACGACTAACGCTCGGCGCTAGTCGCCATATTATATATAATTGGGCGCTTACTAGCGCCGGGTTTCCATACCTTTTTCTTCAAGAAAAATGTAATTGTGAAATCCGGTTTTACACTCACATTTCTTTTGAACATTTAGAATCCCTTTTAATAGGGATTTTTATGTTATACTAAGCTTAGAATCATATTTAATATATGGTTTTAACCATGAAATACAGCGCTTAATTTTTGTTTGCCTATTTCCTTTTTGGCACGCTTTTGGATAAATACTCAATATCCAAAAGCTCAAAGAGTTGCTGTCGCCAACTATTGGCCAAAAAGAAAACAGGCAAACAAAAATTCTAAGTTATTCTAAAAATAAAATTACGAGTATCTTAATTTATGTTTAAGCTTAATACGGACAAAACAAATCTCTCTATTGGTGCGCGTGGGGAAAAAGCTGCGGTAAATTATCTTGAAAAAATTGGTTACGACATTCTTACAACCAATTTTTGCAATGAAACCGGACGACGACTTGGAGAAATAGATATAATTGCCCAAGATGGCGCGGAAATTGTTTTTATTGAAGTAAAAACAAGAGTCGAGCGTTTCGGCAAATTAGCTCTGCCAGAAGAAAATATAAACAAAGCCAAATTGTATAAATTAAGTAAGGCTGCATCTTTTTACATTTCAAAAAATAAATTGCTTGACGCTCAATATCGTTTTGATGCAATAACGATAATGGCTAATTTAAAAGAAAATTCAGCAACACTGCGACATTTAAAAAATATTTTTATATAGACATTTTCCCCATTTTTTGCTATTCTTTACAGGTAATGAGTGAATTACTACTAATTAAATAATAAAAAATAATATGACATTAGATTCAAAAACAATAGCTGAATTAAAAAATGCTCTTCTTTTGGAAAAAACTCGCGTAGAAGAAGAACTTAACAGAATTGGCAAACCAACAACGGATTCTGGCGATTTTAGCACTAATTTTAATGAAATAGGTACAAATGAGGACGAAAATGCCTCAGAGGTTGAGGAATATACTGATAATTTAGCTTTGGAGAATACTCTTGAAAAACAATTAAAAGAAATTATTGAAGCTCTTGGGAGAATAGAAAGTGGAACATACGGAAAATGTGAGAATTGTGATGCTGATATTCCAGTTGAAAGATTGCGAGCTTATCCAGCAGCTAAGATATGCACTAACTGCTAAAGTGGTTTATGCAAAATAAAAAACCTTATTTGAAGCCTTTTTCTATTTTAAGTTTAGTATTTTTTGGGGTTGGAATAGTTGTTTTTCTCGATCAGATTGTAAAATATAAAATCCGCCAAATAGGCGGTTTTTATATATGCAATTCTGGAATATCCTTTGGATTAAACCTGCACCCTATTTTATTTTGGTCTTTTTTAAGCCTTTTTATTTTATCCACCCTTGTTTATTTAATTTATATCACACAAAAAGGCAGTTTATCCACCGTGCAAAGCCTTTCTTTTGCTTTATTAATAGCTGGAGCACTTTCAAATGGCTTAGATAGAGCATTTTTTGGTTGTGTTATAGATTTTATAACCATATTAAAGCCCTTTTTTCCACTTTTTAATCTAGCCGATTTGTTTATTTTTATAGGAAGCTTTCTTCTTTTTATCTCAATTCTTCTTAAAAAAGACTCCTCCCGTGTATAAGCTGTGGATAAGCCTGTTTATATCATTTATTTCTTGTGGATAAACAACTATCAATCCTGTGAACAAATTAACCCATTAAATTATTTGCGTTTTAAATTACTATTATCCACCCCTCTTTGCATCATTCATCACACTCTTATACACAGACGAAATTAGTTTTTTTCTTTTAAACAAAACTCTTTTCACTTTTATACACAAAATTATCATTAGTAATAATAACAAATATTATATATTTATATAAAATACAATTAATACATTAATAGTGTTTTTGAATTAAAAAATTATTTTTGTATTTTTAAGTTTTTGAATGGTTTATTGTTTTCATTTTTAAAAATATAAGTAGCTTTAAATATATTTAATTATCCACAACTTATTAAGCTTTGTTTATATTTAGGTTAAATTGTTTTTAGGAGTTATTTGTGTTATTATTGGGGTAATAAAAAAGGAATTTAAGTATGAAAAATAAAGAAATAATTGTTACAGTTTTTTTTATAGTAGCTTCACTTTTTCTGTATACGATTTTTAATGGTGAAAATATTTTTCAGAAAACTATTATTAGTTTAGTTTTTTTTGTAGTTCTGCCAATATTATTTAATAAATTTATATTAAAAGGAGCTATTGATTTGTTTGGGCTTAGGATTGGGGATTGGCGACAAGGAATATTGTGGAGTTTTTACTCTTTAATTGTGGTGAGTTTTATTTTTTTTATAATTTCAAAATATCTAGGATTTTTTAATCACTATGCGGCCCCGTTTTTTATTGTTATTGACTTTGGAAAATTTCTTTTATATGAATTTGCGGTGGTTGCTGTTTTGATTGCAGTATATGAATTTTATTTTAGGGGATTTGTAATGTTTGTTTTTAAAGCAAATTTTAAATATTGGGCTATTTTAATACAAACACTTATTTTTGTGGCGTTAGTTTTAAGTGCTAGGGATTCAGTGGTATTTTATATGTTTTTACCATATTTAATATTTGCTCCATTTGCAGGATTTGTTGCATATAAAAGCAAATCAATTTTATATTCTGGAATAAGTCAGTTTTTGATAGTAGTTTTTTTGGATACTGTTTTTATAAAAATGATTAAATAATCAATCATATATGTTTAAAATAAAACAAAAAACAAAAAAAATATTTTCAACAATGTTGGTGTTTAGTTTGATTTTTGTTGAAATGTTTCCAGTTGGAGTATATGCTCTTGAGCTTGATGAGATTAATGCAGCATCTTTTTTTGGTGTAGCGCCTATTCAAATAGAAAAGGCTAGCGAGCTGTATGAGAAGTTTATGAATAAAACAGATGTGGATGCATATGCTGAAAAATATGCCGAGGGTTCTATAAATGGGACGGAGAATCAAATTCAGGGTATTATGTATAAACAAGATGTTCCAAAGGTAGATGTTACTTTTTCTGCTGAAGGCGGCGGAACTGCTGGTTCAATAATGACTGCAACAGCACTCCCAAGTTTTTTTAAGGCTAATCCAAAAGACTTGTATTTCACTTGGTATTTAAAAAGGGCAAATTGTGGATTATCTAGCAGCAGTAAGCCGGGAGATGTGGCAAGTTGTGATATGGATAGTGATGGCGACATCACAGAAAATGATTGGAAAATAGCAGCAACTAAAATTATTGTTGCAGGAGATTTTGATGCAAATGAGTTGGATGAAAATGGCAATAAAAAAGTTAGTTATGCTAGCAGCTCTTTTAATGATAAGGCTGCGGGATATGAGGCTCCAGTTCCACGATATTGTTATGCAAGGGATTCGGCAAAGGGCATAGATTATGAATTAACGCGAGTAGAAGAAAAATTTAGTACTCCTTGTCCAACAGGAACAAAACTTTCTTGTGCAAAATCTGGTCAACAGGAAACTTGCACCGTGCTTAATCCCGCATATGTGGAAGCAGATTATCAAGCAAATCTAACTGCTATTGTAGATGCTGAGGCGTGGAACGCTGATCCAGCTAATGCGCTTGATCAACATCCTGTTCCAGCGCCATATGCAATTCCAAAAACAATTGAGCGCACAACTAATAAATTTTGCGAGGTTGCTAATGAGGATTATTTTTGTAAAATTTCAAGCGAAAGTGATTTTAAGAATTATCAAGCCTCGGTTGATTGTTATGATGGGGAAACAGCGATGTGTGTGGCTGATTCTGGAAACACACTTTTTCCTGCCACTGCTCCATACACAGCAGTTATTTTTGCAAAAGACAATCTGTGCAGCTCATTAGAAGTAAACCCTAACAGTCCTGCCGTAACTCCACCAGTTCCGGCGTGGCTTAATGCACAAGCATCTGCTTTTAATGCTGTTGCAAATCAATCTTGCTCTTCAGCCCTTGCGGTTACTGAAGCGACAGGAACCTGCACATTTGAAAAAACAGATGAAAATTTGTGCCAACATCTTTTTGCAGAGCTGCCTTCATCAATGAGTGATGAAACAGGCGATGGAAAATTTACTCTAGCAGAAAAAGAATTTTGGGGAACAGATCCAACAAAAACATCCACAAATGGAAAAGGAAAAGATGAAGAAAATGTGGTAGGGCTTGGCGTGGATAAATTTTCCTGGATGTTTTCTCCTGGAGATCAGGTTGGTGTTGTGATTGAAGGAGATTCTGCTTTTCCGACCCAGCATGCGGACAGTTCGTACAAAAGAACGTGGGCATTTTCAAAAAATACCTGCGAAGCTATTGAAAAATTATCCGACGACGAACTTGTTTCAGGTGCTAAGGGAGAGAGCAATAAAAACAAAAGAGGCGGCTATCTTGAAGGTCCTGGTGGAAAAGAATGTCCTTTAAATGATAGGTCAAAATGTACAGGATTTTTTACTGCAGAAATAGATTTGAATGAATGTTTGGAAGAAAACTTGCTGGAACCACTGGTAGATGGTGTTTCAAAATTTGGAATTAAATTGGTAACATCGCCAGAAAACCCGATAAACGATCCTGATGGCAGAGGCGATATTTTGAAAGTCAGCACGGTGACAACTAACACGCAAAATCAAAAAGCAGTATTATATAAATGGTCAGTGCAAAAAAGTGTAGATGGCGGAAATCCTCCAATTAATACAACAAGCTGGTTTGATATAACCACTGCTATGGAAAAAGCAGGAGCTTTTTCTGCTGCCGATGCCTCAGGATTAGGAAAAAAAGAATTAGCTATAAATTTAAATGTGTCAGATGAAGTTATAAAAAGCGGATGGAGCGAGAATAAAAAAACTGCTTTCGATAAAAATGGTGTTTTCTATTTAAAAATAAAAGTTTCAGTTATTGGTGGTGCGGTTGATGGCTCGCAAGAAGCTGCAGGATTTGCAATTGTAAGAGTCACTCAACAACAAGACAAAATACAAGTATATCCCGTTACTGCAGGAGAAGACGGAATGCTTTCAATAAGTAGTGGGGATAATCTAATGCCAAATTGCGATGGAACTTGTGTTGTTTCAAAAAATCAAATAGTTGCAGTTAAGGTTCCAGTTTCCACAAATACTGCAACAGTAGTTCCTTTTGAGTGGACCGTTAACAGTAATCCAATTTATTGTGATGCTACAATTTCAACGCAATGTGATTTAAGTGCTGGTTCACAAGGAAACATTTTGTTTTTCCCAATTGTGGGAAATGTTGGCGAAGCCATTGATATTGTTGCAAGGGGATTAAAAAATGGCGAGGCAGTAACCGTGAGTAAGCACTTTGTGATTGGCGAAATGGGAGCACAAATAATATCCGCTGACTATGACAACGCTTGGCCAAAATTGCTAGGATATTATAAGGATTTAACTGGCAGCAAATATGCAGATTATAGTACTAATGTTTTAGAAACATACAGCGGAAAAGAAGTGACGCTTCTTGGACAAGCTGGCTATAATTGGACTGTTGATGGTCAGGAAATGATTGATTATGTTGATCAGGATTTGCAACTCACAATAGATAAATTTGTTGGCGAAAGTTACAACATTGGACTTCTTATTGAAAAAGATACTGCACAATCAAAAAACAATCGTATCGCATTATATAGAAATTGGGGAATATCTCCAGACGATACTATTGAGGAAAATCAAAGTGTTGATATACAATTGAATGTTATTGCTGATCCCAATCAAGCAATGGTTGACTCAAAATCTAATTTTTTTGGAGCAAGCTTGATAACACATTTGCCACAACAACTTTTCTTTTTACTTAAGATTTCTCTGACATCCATTTTATTGTTATTGGTAACTGGTCTGTTGTTTTCTTTTATTCCTGAAACGTTATTTAGAAAAGAGAAGTAGTGATTGTTTTGTATTAAAAATGAAAAATAAAACAAAACCCGTCGTTCACCAGTCACTCACGAGTGACGGGTTTCTCGAACGACAGGTAAAAAAACAAAGAAAAAATGTGTTTTTTGTGATTCTTTCAATAGGGTTGTTTTTGACTGGTTTTTTTACGATTAAAATAAATAACACATTTGCAGTAGAAGATCAGCAGGCTTGCATAAGAAGCGGGGGAAGTTGGGTAATTAATAAATGTGCATGTCCAGAAGGTAAGACTGTTTTATCAGCTACTGGAGACTGTGGAATTCAGTCTCAGGCTGATGCAAACGCAATTATTAATGGAACCCCAAATGATCAGGGTGTGGATGCTATAGTAGATTCCTCAGATTTAAGCTTTTCAAAAACACCAGCAGCAACAAAGCAGTTAAAATATACCCTCCTCGAATCATTCCCTGGCTTTTTTCAGGCAAAAACCGAAATGACAGACCTTCCAACAATGATTCTAGCAATATACAAATTCGGAATCTGGACAGTAGGTATTGCAGGACTCTTTATGCTAGTAGTAGGAGGCTTTATGTATATGGCTAGCGCAGGAAACACCTCAACAGCAAGCAGTGCCCGAGGAATCATTACTGACTCCCTGATAGGCATCATAGCAGCAATGGGGGCATATTTAATCCTATATGTGATTAATCCGGATCTGACGAAGATTAATATTAGTTTTACGCCGGTAGAAGTTGTTGAAACGTTAGGATTTGGAGAGGGTGGTGGAAATTGCTCTGTGCCAACAACTGGACCATGCACAGTGGAAGCTTTACAAAAAACCTGTTTTGGATCAAATGCAAAAGCAGCCGCAATAGTTTGTGGTTATGAAAGCGGTGGGAATGTTGGTAGTCCTAGTAAGTCAGACAAGGGTACTGATGGAAATGTTTTTTCTTGGGGATTATTTCAAATCAATCTTACACAACATAGCTTAGGAGGATTTGATTGCCAAAGTGCTTTTGAAGGTAAAAATTATAAAAGTAAAGTTATAAATTCAGCAATGTATGCTAATTGTAAGACAGCCGCAACTGCAGCAATGACAAATATCAATTATGCGTGTAAGATATCAAATAATGGAACAAATTGGAAACCTTGGATAAACACAAAGAAAGCATGTGGGCTATAAATTAAAAAGTGAAAATAAAAATGAAAAAAATATTTATAATATCGGCAGTTTTGTTGGCGGTGGTACTTCTTTTTCTGGGTATTTACAACTTTGCATTTAAAGAGGATGTTGCTGTAAAAAAACAAATAACGACAGAAATAAAAAATTCTGATATTGTGCCGGCGGCATTGGAAAAAATAACAGTCATTAGTGATGGCGCTGTTTTAGGGCCTGTTGTTGATAAGAAAACTGAAAAAATAAAATATTACGATGCTGACACTGGATTTGTTTGGGAAATGGAAAGTGATGGAAAAGGAAAAAGAAAAATTTCAGACACAAGATTAACGGGGCTTAAAAATGTTTTATGGTCCCCTGATAATAGCAAGGTTTTAACAACCATAAAAAAGGATGGTAAATATTCCTTTTATGAATATGATTATCTTTCGCAAAAAGGTACTGCACTTAAAGATGGTTTAGATACAGCAGTCTGGGATAACATTGGAACAAAAATTTTCTATAAATATTTTGATAATGTCGCCAAAGAGAGAACATTAAACATTGCAAATCCCGATGGCAGTGAATGGCAAAAAATAACTGATATTGATATCAGAAAAATTGTTATTACACCTATCCCGTTTACTTCGTTTGTTTCTTTCTGGAATTTTCCAAACGCAAATGAAGAAACAAAGCTTCAAATGATTGGTGTAACGGGGGGAGAGATAAAAACGCTCGTAAGTGGAAAATATGGAGCAGATTATTTGTGGTCAATAAAGGGAGACAAGGTGTTGGTAAGTGCACTTGCAAGCAATGGGTCCAAAAACATTACGCTTGGAGTGGCGACAGTGAATGGAGAATACCAAGAACTTGGTATTCCAACGTTTGCTTCAAAATGTGTTTGGTCTCAGGATGGAAAAACAGTTTATTATGCATTGCCATTGGGAATTCCTAATAATGCTATTATGCCAAATGATTATCTGGAAAACAAATTTACCACAGAGGACACTTTTTGGAAAATGGATATTACAACGGGAGAAAAAGAGCGTATTATTGAAACCACTGACATTAAGGGAAAATATGATTCCAGTAATATGTTTCTTTCTGCCACAGAAGACGCGCTTTATTTTGTGAATAAGATAGATCAAAAATTATATCGATTAGAATTTTAGTTCGTATTTTGTATTAAAAATGAAAAATAAAACAAAACCCGTCGTTCACCAGTCACTCACGAGTGACGGGTTTCTCGAACGACAGGTAAAAAAACAAAGAAAAAATGTGTTTTTTGTGATTCTTTCAATAGGGTTGTTTTTGACTGGTTTTTTTACGATTAAAATAAATAACACATTTGCAGTAGAAGATCAGCAGGCTTGCATAAGAAGCGGGGGAAGTTGGGTAATTAATAAATGTGCATGTCCAGAAGGTAAGACTGTTTTATCAGCTACTGGAGACTGTGGAATTCAGTCTCAGGCTGATGCAAACGCAATTATTAATGGAACCCCAAATGATCAGGGTGTGGATGCTATAGTAGATTCCTCAGATTTAAGCTTTTCAAAAACACCAGCAGCAACAAAGCAGTTAAAATATACCCTCCTCGAATCATTCCCTGGCTTTTTTCAGGCAAAAACCGAAATGACAGACCTTCCAACAATGATTCTAGCAATATACAAATTCGGAATCTGGACAGTAGGTATTGCAGGACTCTTTATGCTAGTAGTAGGAGGCTTTATGTATATGGCTAGCGCAGGAAACACCTCAACAGCAAGCAGTGCCCGAGGAATCATTACTGACTCCCTAATAGGCATCATAGCAGCAATGGGAGCATATTTAATCCTATATGTAATTAATCCAGATCTGACGAAGATTAATATTAGTTTTACGCCGGTGGAAATAAAATATGACAATATTGATGCGAGCAATCCAAATAGCTCAACTATATGTCAGGACTGCGTTTCTGTTGCGGATATTTGTAAAGAGACTCCTTGTTCATTGAATAAAACACTTGCTGAAAAACTAAGAACAGCCCTGAGTGGGCAAAATGCTAGAATAACAGAAGGCTGGCCAGCAACAGTTAATCATTCTAGTTCATGCCATGGAAATGGAACTTGCGCTGATGTAAATCTGACCTTAAATAAAGGAAATGTGCAAGAAGTAAAAAATCTTTACGAAGCAATTAGAAACACTGGCTTAAAACCTATGTATGAAGATACTCCTGCTGGATGTCAAAAATATACAGCTGCTGGAGTTTACTGCAAATCATATCCAACAATGACATCCCCATCATTTCATGTGAGTATGTAGCCCAGTTTTTTTATTGACAGACTTTTTAATTGCGATTATTAAAAAAATACAGATCCAAAACAAAAAGGCTAAATCATTTTTCCAATAAGTTGTATCGACTAATCCGTGTAGTATCGAATAAATAAAAAAACCAAGCAGTGGTGCGGTGAGAGCTGCATTTTTTTTGCCTTTTAGTTGTTGCCAAAGAGTGGTAAAAATAAAAAATAATAAAAACAAAAATCCAATAAAACCAAGAAATCCGGCTTGAAGCCAAAAAGCCAGGAAAATATTATGTGGCTGAGGGACTGCCCATTCTAAATATGGGGGATAATATTTTTGCATTGCCAAATATGAAGACTGGAAATTGCCTGGGCCTATGCCAACAATAATATTATCTTTAAGCAGTCGAGTAGAAACTTTCCAGATTGTTGCGCGCGAAGCAATAGAGGAGCGTGAAGAAAAATCGAGCAAACTTGTCATTTTTTCTGAATCTTTTTGCGAAATGAAAAGAAAAATACCGCAAATAAGTATGATTGAAGTAAATATAAAAAATTGTTTTTTAAAGGGCGCTAATATGAAAATTGTAAAAATTAGTGAAATGAAGATTGCTATCCAAGCAGCATAGGAATAAGTGTAATAAAGTGAGATAAAGATTATTATTAAAAGTACTGCATGTAAAAATAGTTTTTTAAAAGAATCTTTTTGCAAAATAGCCTTAAGCAAAAAGTATAATCCAAAAAAAATACCTGGAGCTAAATACATCGCCAATTGATTTGGAGACAAATAAAAGGCGCTTAATCTGTTGTCATAAGTAGTAATTCCAAAAAACTTATAAAAAATAGCTACTGTGGCAACTGCAGCGGCTGAAAGATAGATACTGGTAAATATTTTCTCTATGTCCGCAGCTGACGTTAAAATAATATAAACTGCAAAAGAAAAAAACATAGGGATGATAAACCAACCCTTCAAAATTCCAAGCCCAGTAAGCTGATTGTTGTTAAAAAAGATTGAAAGCAATATTCCAAAAATAATAAGAAGGCAACTAAAAACAAATATTTTTGGAAGTTTAAATAATTCTTCTACAAGTTGCTTTTTATATTGGGTAATAGTTAATATAATTGTAATCATCGCAAACAATTCAAGAACATTGGTTGGCACATCAAAAAGACTTATTTTAATTAAATAAAATGGTATGCAAAAAATAACTAACAGAAAAAAATTAGGCAACGTTATTAGTTTTTTCATATAAATAGTTCGAAGCGCTTAATGCAAGCAAAATTAAAAACAGTGGTAAGATATGCACCGAATATAAAGGGTTTTCAACTAGAGAATGAACCGAAAAAATAGTGATACTTGCAGCTCCTGCAATAAAAAACGGTTCACTTTTTGATAATATCCAAAAGTGCTTAAAAGTAAGCAGTAAAATTATTATAAAAATAAGAGCAGCAATAATTCCAAGTTCGGCTGCAATATCCAGATATGTATTGTGAGCATAGATAGGCTCACGATAAGTCGCGCTTGGTTTTATTGCCAATGAATATGCGCCAATTCCAACACCAAAAGGATGTTCTTTTATAAGTACAATCGCTTGTTGCCAATTAGAAAGGCGTGCTTGATTGGATCCTTCTTGGACATCAAAAGAAGAGGAAAATCTGCTAGCTACAGGATTGTGGGGTGCAACTGTGAATAAAAAAATAAAAAGTCCAGCACCGGCTAATATTTTGCTTGCAGTTTTCAATGATACTAGTGGAAGAATTATAATGCTTCCTGCGATTAGCGCTATATATCCTCCTCGCGTGAAAGTCAAAGCATCCGTAACAATTAATGACAGTGTTGAGAAAAGGAGCCATTTTTTGTGAGAAGTGGCTGTTGCCCAAAGTGCAATCGAAAAAGGAATAAGCATTCCAAGATAATATGACAGCATATGAGGATCAGGAAAAATTGCAATTGCTCTCATATATGTTGTTCCGCCGCTGTTTATCAGCCAACTTGGGTAAGTAAATACTGCGCTAGCAAATGTTTTGCCAAGAAAAAAAGGCGTAATATGCGTAGATAAAAAAAGGGAAACACTGTCAATTCCAAAAATGAATTGAGAAGTGAACTGCAGTATTCCAACCCAAGCTAAAACAGTGGCGCTGCTGACAAGAAATAAAAAAGCCCTCTTTTGTCTAAGTGTAGTGATTAAAATGCTTGCAGCCAAAAAATAAAGCGGTGCTATAGAAAGTGGAAAAAGAATTTTTCGCACTGACCAAGAAAGGTTTGGAGAAAAGAGTAGGGAAATAATCGCAAGAATAAAAAACAGGCCTAGTAAGGATGTCGTCCAGTTTAATTTAAATATTTTTTGCTTATTTTTTAAAGCAATAAATATCCAAATCAAAAATATTAAGGGAATTAATATTCTGATAATGGCCAAATCAAAACCCTCTTTTGGATTAAGTGCAAATTGGAAAGGCAACAATGCGCAAAAAAACAAAAAAGCACAGTAAAAAACATCATTTTCAGTTAGGAATAGTTTTAAGGTTTGGAATAATCGCATTGGTATTAAAATAGGTTAGAAGTTACGCATTTCGAAACATTTCTTTTTTGGCCAATAGTCGGCGACAGCGACTCTTTGAGCTTTTGGATATTGAGTATTTATCCAAAAGCGTGCCAAATAAGAAATGAGCTTTTCGTCGCTCGCTCGGAAATTGAAAGAGTACTTTCATTTCGCTCGACTTCGCTAGAAAATAGTTGAGAAAATGCGTAAGCCCTACGGGTATTTAATTTTTTTGAAAAACAAAAATGGTATTTTCAATAACTTTAAAAAAAACAAAGAACAGTTCCCAAAATGTTTTTTAAAATAATAATCCTGCGATGCGTAGTAATATTTTTTTTGGCAAGCAGAATTTTGGAAACTTTGTCCGCCTATGTGCAAAACTTGGATAAGTGGTAAAACCAGTATGCTTAATTTTTTTTCTTTAACCCTTTTGCAAAGATCAACATCTTCAAAATACATAAAAAAGTTTTCATCAAAACCACCGATGTCTTCAAAAAGTGTTTTCTTGATAATAAATGCTGCACCACTGACCCAATCTGCCTCAATAATATCAGTTTGTTCCGACAAATTTTTATTTTTAACAAAACCCAGATTGTTTTTGATAGTGCTGCAAAGGTTAATTTCATATCCTGCGCTCCACTTTTGTATTTCTCCTGAGGGAACTGTGAGTTGTGGGGCTGCTATACCTACGGATTTATTTTTAAATGCAGCAAGAAAATCCGCAATGTTGCCACTTACAATTTCAGTGTCTGGATTTAAGAAGAAAAGAAACTCTCCTTTTGCAATTTTGGCTCCACGATTGCAAGCCTTAGCAAAGCCTTCATTGATTCCATTTTCAATCAAGTGAATATTTTCAGTTGATCCAATGCTTGTTATGGGTGCATCATCATTGTTTATGATGATAATTTCAAACAAACTCCCAGCAGAATGCGCTTGCAAAGTTTGTATGCAGCGAGAAAGATATTGTTCACTTTTATAGTTAGGAATAATAATAGAAACATCCATAAGCTTTCAAAACTATTTAAATCTCTAATTTTCTAAAATCCCTGTATGCCTGGCGAATCTTTAAGGCCGCAGAATCCTTTTTGATGTCTGTGTTATAAAAATTTTTTATTTTTCGTAGCAGGAGATAAAAGAAATGCCACACTTTCCAAAATGCGCTGCTGTGTATTTGAAAAAACAAAAGACCGGACAGCACAAGCCAATAATTTTTTGAATCATTGCTGCTACTTTGTTCTAGATGCTGGATAGTTATTGTTGGATCTATTAATAAGTCAAACCCAGCCTTTTTTGAACGCAGAGAGAAATCAGCATCTTCGTAATACAGAAAAAAGCGTTCATCAAAAAGACCAACTTTTTTAAAAACATCTTTTTTGATAAGCATTGCGCAGCCACTGAGATATTCTGAAGAGTAGGGGATATCTGAGATTTTTTTGGTTAAGTGTATCGTTTTCATTTTTCTCCATTGTATTTTTCCACCAGCAAACCAAACACCTTCATTGTTGGGGTTTAAAATAAGTGGGCTTATGATGCCGGCGAGTGGTTTTTTTTCAGCAGTTTTTACAAGTGAAGAAATAGTTGTTTTTTCTAAAATGGTGTCATTGTTCAAAACAAAAATGTAGTCTGCGAATTTTTCTAGTGCATATCGTATGCCAATATTGTTGCCTTTGGAGAAACCAACGTTTTCATCATTTTTGATAAAGTGCGAGCAAGAAAAATTAAGCTTAGCCTTTTCAAAAGATTCATCCGTAGAATTGTTGTCAACAACAACAATTTCAAAATTAGGATAATCAGATTTAAAAACACTGGTAAGACAATCTAATAGTATATTTTTGCCATTAAAATTCAAAATGACAACAAAAACTTTAGGAAAAGTAGAGTTCATATTTTTTTTCATTCTCGCACAGGCGGGAATGATGAGTACTTAGATTTTTATTTGTTACCCACGATACTGCGCAATTCTTTTATAGTAATAGTCTTGGTAAGCCAGAGTAAAACAATATAAAAAATGGAACTTCCAAGCACGAGTGTTAAAAAGCTGTGTGCTTTGAAAATAAAAAGGAATATTGCCATTGCAAATCCGGAAAATAAAATGCGCAGCAAATATTTTGGTGAAGGCTTAAAGCCTGTATATTTTATAGTAAGAATGAGTCCTGTGAAAGCGACCAGAAATTCTGTTAATGTTGAAATAATAGCTGAAGCTGTGTAGGAATAAGTTGGAATGAAAATAAGATTAGCAGAAACGTTAAACAAGGCGCAGCCAATGAGCATCCAAAGCATTTTTTTCTGATTGTTGCTGGCAATGAGGATGTTATTGAATAGTCCGCCAAAAAAGATGAAAGCAAGTGCAAAAATAAGTATTCGCAAGGTATTAGCAGCCTGCGAGAAAGCTGATCCACCTATGAGATTGATGATTCCTTCTGAGAGAAAAAGAGTGCCAATGATAAGCGGCACAATTATAATAAAGAAAACCTTAATGGTTTCATTTGCCAAATGAGCAAATTGTTTTTTATCAGAAAAGATATGGCGCGAAAACATAGGAAACATAAGTCCAATAATCATTGCGGGAAAGAATGAAAGATTTTCAATAACTTTATAAGCAGCATTATAAATACCAACTTCGGTATTTGTCTTGAGGACTGAAAGCAAGATGGTATCTATTTTAAAATAAACAAAAATTACAATTGCTGAAAAACCAAGTGGTGCAGATTCTTTTAAGAATTTTTTCCAATAAACAAAATCAAATTGTAATTTTAGTGGAATATACTTTTGCACCAACAATAAAACTACTGTGAAATTGAAAATCATAGCAGCTAAGATGGATAAAATGATGGTTATAAAACCAAGATCATTGCGCACTGCAAAAATAATGATGCCAATTTGAATTATTTTTCCCAAAACCTCAGCAGTGGCAACCTTGTCCATCGCAAGATTTTTTTGAAAGACCCCATTGAGAACCATATAGGTGGAAGAGAAAACAAAAGAGGCCGCAGCAATAAGAATACCAATTTTTACATTTTGAGAATAAGGTAAAAAGAACACTAATATTGGTGTTACTAGAAAAACAGCAACAGAGGAAACCAAGCGCAAAGAAAAAGCATTACCAAGAATTTTTTTCTCATCAGCATCAGCTCTCGAAATGTCTCGAGCTGTGATTGCATAAAGACCAAGATCTGCAACACTGCCAAAAAAAGCAAAAAAAGCTAAGACGGTAGAATAATCGCCAAAGCCTTCTTTTCCCAGATAACGTGTGATAAAACCAATCCCTACCAATGCAAGAATGGTAGATAATATTTTTGTGATTGCATTAAAAATCACATTGTAAGCAATTTTTCGTGCGATTGCCATTAGATATTTGTAGAAATGACATTATAAAAACTAGTCAATCAAGGTGACTGGTTTGATGACAACTTTTCTGTTCTCTCCCTCGCCAACGCTTTCAGTGGAAACTTGCGAGTTTTGAGAAAGCTCCATATGAACAATTCTGCGTTCATAGGTTGACATAGGGGGCATAAAAACGCTTCGTCCCTGAGCAATTGCTTCATTGGCAGCAATCTTAGCTTGCTCAACGATAGATTGATTTTTTTGTTGTCGGTAATTGTTTATGTCTAATGTGAATCTGATTTTTTCTGGGATATGTTTTCTAACAATCAATCTTGCCAAGTGTTGCAATGCTTGCAAATTAATACCGTGTTGTCCAATAAGAAAGTTTGAGTCACTTTCTGCTGCAATGTCGCAGGTAATGCTGTCATCGTCTGTCGATTCAATAATTGTGACTTTCCCGGAGAATCCCATTTTTGTGAGCAACTCTTCAATTGTTTTCTTTATAACAGCAGTTGTTTTTTCGTCCATATGATTATATAAAATGAAATATTAATCTTGTTTGGATTTTTTTTCAATAACGATTTGTTGTATTAACATAAACAATGTTCCAGCTAGCCAATAAAGGGATAATCCTGCAGGAAACTTAATACCAATAAATAATGTCAAAAATGGTCCGAGATAAAGCATCTGCTTGCTCATAATTTGTGCCATATCTGGTTTATCGGAAGTTTTGGTGAGAGCTTGATTTAATACTGGAGTAGAAGACTGATTTTGAATCAACATCTTTGTTTGGAAATATTGCGCAATTGCAGCGGCCGCAGCGATGATGATGCTTGGCTTGGTTAAATCAATTAATGAGATAAAAAATTGATTTATTTTCCCAGGGTCTGCCACGAAAGAATACAGTTGTGTAGGATCTACCACAAGACCATTGCTAGAAATTTTTATTAAAACTTGATAAATAGCAATTAAAAATATTAGCTGAACAACAAGCGGCATACAACCAGAAAAAGGATTAGTTTTATTTTCCTTGTAAAGTTCCATCAATTGTTTGGTCTGTTGCTCCTTGTTTCCCTTGGTTCTCTCTTGAAGCTCTTTGATCTTTGGTTGTAATTCCTGGAGTTTCTTTTGTGATTCAATTTGTTTTTTATAAAGCGGTATCAAAACCGTTCTCAGCAGAATAGTAATAAGGATGATAGAAATACCAAAATCTTTACCAGGAACGATATTATAAAACAAGATAAGAATGTTATATAGCGGCTGATAGATAACAGTGTGAAAGAGGGCTAGCATTTTGTTTTTTGTATCTCGCTTTTAAAACGGGATATTAAATAAGTAAATTAGCTTTAGAGAAAATTTTCTTAAACTCGTCAACAATTTTGGTAAGCTCGATGTTCTGATACTCTGGCTTAATAAGAACGATGATGTCAAAGCCGGGTTTGATTTTTTCCAAATATTCTGCGCAAGCTTCTCGAAGAATTCTTCGGGTACGATTTCTAATGACAGCTTTTTTTGAATAGTTTTTGCCGACAGGAAAACCAATTCGGGACACGGGCAGAGAATTTTTTGTAAACTTAATCGAAAGACCATCATATCCAGCATATGCTCCCTTGGAAAATACTTGGGCAAAATCTTCTCGTTTTTTCAATCTATGTTTGATTGGGAGCATATATATTTATCAAACTGCCACAGTAGTGGCATATTTTTTAAACTGAAAGTTTTTTGCGACCAGCTTGTCTGCGTCTTTTGATTACTTGAGCTCCGTTTTTAGTGCTCATACGCTCGAGAAATCCGTGACGGCTTTTTCTTTTACCCTTTTTTGGCTGATATGTGCGTTTCATAATATTTGCTTGATTAATTTATTAATATGAAATACTCGTTTTCCAATAATAGCTGTTTGAATAAGAAAATAACACCAATTCTTAACTAACAGGATTCCAAGGAATACTATAAACAAGTGTATCAGTCTGAAGAAAAAAGTCAACCTATTCATTTAGAAAAAATGGCGCAACAGAGGTTTATTTTTGAATAATTGATTTTTTATTGATGACATTACTTTTAAAAAACACCAAAAATGATTGACAAGAGTGGATAAGAGGGGATATTCTAAGTTTACAAGGTTAAGCGTAACATCTTTTTTGCTCAAATACGAAAAAATATAGCTGAAGAAAAGGAAAAAAGAGACTTATCCACTTATCCACATATTATTAACAGTTGCCAGCTTGAATTGCTGGCAGTAGTAGGTCTAGCGTGATATAATTTTTTTGCACCATTAACAAGGATAAACTTTACCCTGTTAAATAATTTTAAAAAATAGTAATTTTTTAAAATTAAGATTTGAGTCGGTGTTTAAATTACGGGGAGTTAAATTTATTAAATTTATCAAAAAATAAGCTGATTCTCTTTTTTAGAGACTCAAATCTTATTTAACAGGGTAAATGAATAATGCAGAACTTTGGCAGGCTGCGCTTGGGGAAATAGAGCTTTCTATTTCAAAAGCGAACTTCAGTACTTGGTTTAAAAACACAACGATTCTTTCCAATGAAAATGGCAAGGTTGTTATTGGTGTGCCAAATGGTTTTGCAAAGGAGTGGTTGGAAAATAAATATAATACCTACATCTTTAGAGCGCTGCGAAATTTTCAAGATGATATTAAAGAAATTAGCTGTATTATATATAGCAATGAACAAGCGCCACTTAATGAGATTAAAAAAGTTGATTCAGCAGCCCCAGTTTCAGTGCAACAACTTTCACAGGAAATTCAACAAGGAAATAGCTTCTCGCAGCGTCCTATTCAGCCGGTGGCACATCCCGGGGTGCAAAACAGTGCTCCTTTTGAAAATAATATAAACACACGTTACACCTTTGAAAACTTTATTATTGGTGAAAATAATGAGCTTGCTCGCGCAGCTTGCTACGCGGTTTCTCAAAACTTAGGAAAAATATATAACCCACTTTTCATTTATGGCGGAGTTGGACTTGGTAAAACACATCTTTTGCAATCAATTGGAAATGAGGTTTTGGCAAATGATCCCTCAAGAAGAATAAAATACATAACTTCAGAACGTTTTGCTAATGAATTGATCGATTCTATTCGCAATCAAACAGTAAATGACTTCAAATCAACATATCAAGCAATAGATCTGCTTATTATCGATGATGTGCAATTTTTGGCAGGAAAGGAAAAAACCCAAAATGAATTTTTTCATATATTCAACGCTCTTTATCAGATAAACAAACAAATTGTGATCAGCTCCGATCGTCCTCCTAAAGCGATTGCAACATTGGAGGACAGACTCAGATCGCGCTTTGAGGGCGGAATGATTGCTGACATTGGAAAACCTGATATTGAAACTCGAATTGCAATTTTGAAAACAAAATCTGCAGAAAATAATTTTTATTTGGATGAAGAAGCAATCAGATTCATTGCTGAAAATGTGAAGAATAACATCCGTGAATTGGAAGGCGCACTTAATAGGATTATTGCTGCTTGCGAATTTAACAAAAAATTGCCAACCTTAAAATTTGTTCAGCAAGCTTTGGCTGAAATCATTTCAAGTGGAAAAAAGAAGGGAATTCAGGCGCAGCACGTTATTGAAGCTATTTCTCAATATTTCAATATTTCAACCAAGGAACTCATTGAAAAGGGGCGCAAAAAGGAAATTGCCTATGCTCGTCATATTGCAATGTATTTGATGCGTAGTGAGCTTAATGCTTCATATCCTAGCATAGGAACTCAATTCGGGGGACGTGACCACACAACAGCATTGCATGCTTATGAAAAAATAAACAGAGAAATAGAAACAGATGAAAAAGTACGTGAAGATGTCGCAGTGCTTAGAGAGAGAATATACGCAGTATAGGCCCAGTAAAGCCATAAAGTGATTGTTGATAAATTGTGGATAAGTGTAAGATAATTTAGAAAGTTTAAGAATATTCAAATATATGAAGCTAACTTGTACTCAAGAAAATTTCAAAAAGGCTATTTATAGCACAGAAAGAGTTGTAGGCAAGCAAATTACTTTGCCAATTTTGGAAAATATTTTGCTTGAAACTGACAACGGGATGCTTAAGATTTCAGCAACAAACCTTGAAATTGGGGTTTTTCTGAAAATTGGAGCAAAAATAGAAGAAGAGGGGAAGATAACTGTTCCGGCTCGTTTGCTTAGTAATTTTGTGAACAATATTCCAAATGTCGGAACTGTTTCACTTAGTGTTGTTGATCAAACCTTGCACATTGAAAGTGGCTCATCTAAAGCACAAATAAAAGGATTGCAAGCACAAGATTTTCCTATTATTCCGGAAATGGAAGGAGAATTCCTTTTTTCCTTGCCAGCTCAAGAAATGAAAGAAGTGATTCCACGCTTAGCTGTCTGTGTTTCGCTTGATAGTACTCGTCCTGAACTTACGGGTCTTAATTTCGTGCTGGATAAGCTTGAAGTGCGCTTGGCTGCTACTGACAGTTTTCGTTTGGCTGAGGCTGTTGTAACGCTAATAAAAGACAATTCTCAAGCTTATGATTTGTTTATTGAGAAAACAAATTCTGTTATTGTGCCACTAAACACAATTTCAGAGCTGTTTCGTGTGATTAATCCTGAAACACAAGACATTAAGATTGGTATTGAGGAAAGTCAGATATTTTTTCAAATTGACAACGTGCGCATTGTTTCACGTTTGATTAATGGAAAATATCCACCTTATCAGCAAATTATTCCGCAAGAATTTACCACCAAAGTTTTTCTTCCTAAGGATGATGTTTTGCGCGCTGTGAAAATTGCAGGAATTTTTACTCACAGTAAGGCTGGGGAGGTTAAGTTTACTGTGAATTCTGAGGCTAAGGAAGTGTATGTTCAATCAAAAGCAGAGGAGGTTGGTGAAAACAAGACCATTTTAAATGCTCAAATCGAGGGTCCTGATCAAGAAGCACTTTTTAATCCTCGATATATGGTAGATGGATTGCAAGCAATTTCTACGCCACATTTGGTTTTGTTGATGAATAGTGGCGGCTCTCCAGCAGTTCTTCGTATGGTGCAAGGAGAAAAGAAAGAAGAAATGCTCAATTACACCTATATTATTATGCCGATAAAGAATTAGTATAATCAGAATGAAAACTCTTGGGTCTTTTATAAATAAAAAAACATTAAGAAAAAGTGCTGTTATTGATCAGCAGAGTGTTTTTTATGTTTTTCAAATAGTTATCAAAGAGGAATATGGCAGGCAAGGACTGGAGAATGTTTTGCCAATGTCTCTTAAGGATAGAAAGGTGTTTATTAGCGCCGGTAGCTCTTTTTGGGAAAATGAAATTTTGCTTAAAAGAAAGCAAATTGTGGCCAAAATAAACAAAGAACTTGGCGGGGATGAGATAATTGATATAGTAATAACGGTATAGATTTCAAGGTTCATAAAGTTATAAAATTCATAAGGTAAGTTACGGACTATTGCCAAAAGTAAAGTTGTGTGCTAAAAATACTTAAGTAACAATTATTTAAATTTACGAGATTCGGATGTAATTCGGATATAATTCGTATCAAATTAGAATATGCCAATCAAAAAATCAGCAAAAAAGTATATGCGAGTGACTGATCGCAAAACACTTCGAAACAAGGTTGTAAAAGGTGTTTTCCGAAATGCCATCAAAGATACAAAGGAAAATATAGCAGCAGGAAAGGTCAAGGAAGCTCAAGAGTTGCTCAAAGCTGCGATTAAAGCTTTGGACAAAGCTGCTCAAAAGAAGGTGATCAAAAAGAACACCGCAGCTCGCAAGAAATCAAGACTGAATGCTGCTGTGAAGAAATTAGCGCTTAAGAAGTAGTCAATATTTCTTTTAGATAAAGGAAAAACCATCCAAGTTGGGATGGTTTTTTTTATAAAGAAACTATAAAAGTGTCGAGGGCGAGGACTGGGTCGATTTTGCCGGTTTTAGCGTTGAAGTCTATTTCAGCCAGGTCGCGGAGCATTTGTTTGGTTTTTTGCTCGGACAAGTTTCTGATTTGAGAAAGAGATTTTTGCACAACATAGGGATGAATTCCAGAAGCTTGAGCAATTTGTGCTGGGCTGGTCAGCCTTGACCTGTCGCTCGCGAGCGACGGGTCTTGCCAATAAAAGTCACCGATTTTTAGCAGGGTGCGGATTTGATATGTATACATTGAGAGAATATAAAAAACATCTTCACCCTTTGTGAGTTGCTGATGAAAAAGATCCAGTGCTTTCGATTTGTTTCCACTGGCAAGCGCTTCAATCGTTTCAAACATTGTTGAATCAACTTTTGATTTTACTAGCAAGATAACATCTGCGTCAGTAATTTCTCCAGAATTTCTGAAATTCACGAGCTTGGTAATTTCGTTGCTAAGAATATTTAGGTCGCTGCCAGTTGCAGCCAAAAGCATATTGAGCGCATTTTTTGTAAAAGATATTTCTGTTGACAGGGTTTTGGTAAATGTTAGCGCCCAATTGGCAAGGGCAGTTCCCTCGAGAGGTGCAAATTCTTGTCTCTTGGCCGTTTTAAAAAGAAATTTGTACAAAGCTCCGTTTTTCTTTGGAGAACCATTTTCATAAAAAATAACAATAGTGTCAGCATCTTTTTCTGTGTCAGGATTGGCCTTGAGAAGTGCAAGAATTCCTTTTTGCACTTCAGTTGAGCCTTTGAGCATACTATTTTTCACAACAACCAATCGCTTGGTTGAGAAAAGTCCTTGCGCTGAAAATGCACTGGCGAGATTTTCAACTGAAGCACCTTCGCCATAATCAAGAACGCTCAGGTCTGTGCCTGAGCCATTCTTTTCAAGATATTTATTTTTAAGGTCACTGAGTTTTTCCAAAGAGCGGAAATTGTCAACGCCATATAAAAAGATAAACATAATATCTAATATAAATTCCAAATTTCAAATTAAAAATTTCAAACAAATTTCAAATACATTAATTTTAAAAATTTTAGAATTGAGATTTTATTTGATATTTGGGTTTTGACATTATGACCCTAGGCTGCCGGTGTCCATCGGAGTGCCTGACCGGGATCAATGATGTCAATCCAAATTTGTCCTGGGACGAATTTTATTTCTTGCCCTGTTTCATCAAAGAAAAAGAGCTTGCTGTCTATTTTGTTTTTGTCCTTTTTCCAGGCCCCTTTATATTGCTGTCCGTTCATATAGAAAAAAGCGCTGCCTGAATCATTTTGATCAAACCAAGGATCACCAATTTGGATGTTTGCATATTGTTCGCCAACCTTGATTGGTGCTGCATCAGCAATCATCACAACGACGTTTTTTGGTGCAATTTTTTGTTTGTTGTTTCGGTCAGTGTCTGCAACGCCACCCCAAGTTCGGAAATATGAGTTGCTAGTCTTGTCGTAGTCATATTCAACGTCAAATGGTTTTGCATATGCAACACGAAGATTTCCTCCATTTGGACGTTGATCAAGAGCTGCTTCGGTTTGATGAGGATAACCCAAAAATTTATTTTCAGTACTATAACCAAAAGTCTTGGCACCTTCTAGTAAACTGGTAAATTTGGCGTAACCCGTGTCAACTCCACGCATATTACCTTCAGCTTCTTTGCGGAAACAATATTGACCTGCTGATTTTCCAGCATCATTGTTGCAATTCATATCATCAATAATTCCACTGTTTAGAACATTTTTAAATTCTTCAATGTCAGCGCGTCCCCAGTGAACATAGATAGAATCAAGACTCTTGGCAAGATGCACAAAGTCGTGGCGAGCACTTCGAAGCGAGCCTACTTCTTCTGGAGTGTTACATCCATATACTCCCATCAAGCGAGTGATGCTGCCATAAACAGCCACCATTTCCACTACCATATCAGCCTGAGAAAGTCCTGCCAAAGGTCGGGCTGCAACGTCTGCTGGTTGCATCACGGCAAAAGAGCGCTTGTTCCAATTGTCGCAAGCAAGTCCGGTAATAGGGCTAACATCTGTAGGGTTGGCGGGAGTTGTCTGCTCAGGAGTGCCATTTATTTGAATTTGTTTAACATTTTTGTTTTTATCTCCTGCTAAGAAATAAAAAATTGCTCCCACGATTATCATCGCCACTGCGACAATGATGCCTATTTGTTTTCTGTTCATAAAAAGTTTTCTTCCTCATCGTTCTCTCCTTTTTAAGGAGAGATGTCGCGTACTCGTGACAGTGAGGTTTTGTTTTAGCTTATTATTTTTGGCAAGTTGGACAGTAAAAAGTGCTTCGCTGTTCAACTATTTCCTTTGCGATTATTGTATCACATTTGTGGCACTTCTTGCCAGCCTTTCCATATACTTTTAATTGATTTTGGAAGCTACCCTTTTCGCCATTTGCATCTCTGTAATCGCTGATTGAAGTGCCCCTCATTTTGATGGCCTTTGTTAATATTTTTAAAATAGAACGATGTAAAAGTTCGATTTCTTTATTATTAAGACTCGAAAGTTTTCTAAGCGGATTTAATTTGGCAGCATATGGAATTTCAGAGGCATAAATATTTCCAATTCCAGCAATAGCAGATTGATTCATTAAAATACTCTTAATGTTCTTACCTGTCACTCGTGAGTGACGGGTTTTATTTTTATGCTCGCTGATAATTCCGGAAAAAGCTTGGAGAGTAAAGTCTTTAGAAAAGGGATCAACCCCTTTGCTTTTTTCAATTTCAGAAAGCTTCTCAAGACTTATCAATTCCAGTGTCGCAAATTTTCGTATGTCAGAAAAATTTAAATTGCCATTTTTTTTCAAAAAGAAAATATGATGCAAATGCTTTTCGTTTGGACTTTCAACTTTCAACTTTCGACTTTCGACTAGTGTTAGTTTTCCCGTCATCTTTAAATGAATAATAATAGTATTATTGCTGGACAATTCGATGATAACATTTTTGCTTAATCTTCGAATACTTTTTATTTTCTCTCCGACAATTTCTTCTTTAAAGTTTTTTGTCTTGATAGCTTTTTCAAAATCTGTCCAAAAACCGGTGATTGTATCACCGGTTAATATTTGCAAATCATTCACAATGGTTTGTACTTCTGGGAGTTCAGGCATATATGGGCAGGTTATTAGCTTATTAAGCGTTAGCTTATTAGGCGGTGGATACTTTATATTTTCTAAAAAGCTAGAAAGCTAAAGCCTAATAAGCTGTTCTAGATTTCTCCCCAATTGTCTCCGATGCTGACATTGACAATCAATGGGACGCGCAGGGGATGAACATTTTCCATAATTTCTTTGAGCTTCTTTGCTACAATTTCGGCTTTGTCTGTTTTAACTTCAAGAATAATTTCATCATGCACCTGCAGAATCATTTGCACATCGGCATCACTTGAAAATGCTTCGGCAGTTTTAATCATAGCTAATTTCACAATGTCAGCTGCCAATCCTTGAATAGGCATATTGATGGCCATTCTTTCTGCCGAAGCAGCGACTTGAAAATTTGGCGAGTTTATTTCGTGCAAATTTCGCCTTCTGCCAAGTAATGTTTCTACATATCCATTATTTCGTGCAAATTCGCGCGTTTCTTTCATATAGGAAGCCACGCTTGAAAAGTTTTCCATATACGTGTTGATGAATTTTTGCGCATCCTCGCGAGAAATTCCAGCGGATTGCGAAAATCCAAAAGAACTCATTCCATATATGATGCCGAAATTAAGAGCTTTGGCGCTCGAACGCATTTTTTCTGTGACTTGTGAAAGCGGAACTTTGTTTATTTCAGCTGCAGTGATTTTGTGAATGTCATCGCCTCGGTGAAATGCTTCAATAAGTTTTTTGTCATTGGAAACGTGTGCGACGCAGCGTAAATCGATTTGAGAATAGTCAGCGCTGATTAATTTGTATCCTTCTTTGGCAACAAAGGCAGTGCGCAGAAGCTGTCCAAGTTCTGTTTTGATGGGAATATTTTGCAAATTAGGGTCAGTTGATGAAAGTCGCCCCGTTGCTGCTACTGCTTGGTTATATGTTGTATGAATGCGAGATCTTTTATCGACAAGTTTTGGGATGGCATCAAGGTAAGTTGTCTTTAACTTGAAAAGTTCTCGATATTCTTCGATTTTCTCAATGATTTTGTGTGAACCTCTAAGCTTTTCAAGCTCAGCTGCTCCAGTGGAAAGTCCCTTTTTAGTTTTTTTGATATCAGCGCTTGGAAGATTCATCGTGACAAAAAGAATTTCGGAAAGTTGCGATGGGGAATTGATATTAAATTCCTTGCCGGCAAAATCGTAAATTGCTTTCTCAAGATTTTTCAATGTGCCAGTAATTTTTTCTGAAATACCTTTGAAAATAATAGTGTTTAGTTCAATGCCAGTCAGTTCCATTTGAGCTAAGATTTTTACAAGAGGCATTTCCATTTCGGAAAAAATTGTTTGCAGTGTTCCGTCAGCCCGGGCTGCTTCTTTTTGCTTCGCGCTTATTTCCGAGATTCTTTTTTCCAAAGCAGCTTTTAATTTCAAAGAATAATCAGCTTTTTGACACACGATATTTTTTGCAAGTTGCTCATCCTCTGGATTCGCTACCAAGGAAAGTTGTCCTTTGGATTTTTTTTCAAAAGTAATTTCTTCTCCAAGCTCTGAGAAAATCATTTTTTCAAAATCAAGTTTTTCGCCTGGGTTTAAAACATAAGCAGCCAGCATTGCATCAAAAGAAATTCCTTCCATCACAATTGACTCAGCAAAAAGCTGCTTATAAATCGCTTTTAAATCATATCCAACTTTTGTAATTTCCGGATTTTCTAAAATCGTTTTTAATTTAGGAAATGCCTTGCTGGCAGTCGGGAAAAAAGTGGCGCGTCCTGTCTTCCAAGAAATTGTAATGCCGGTTAGCTTTTCCTCGATGATCTCGGTTGCAATTGAAAGTTCTGATGCATTGGAAAATTCTGCAATCAGCTCATCCGCATTTTTTTCATCCGCGATGGTGTATCTAAAATCAACAACTCCGTTAGATGTTTTTTCACTTTCTTCGTTAGCATTTTCATCTTTTGGTAAGCGCTTGATTAAGCTGAAAAAATTTAATTCAGAAAAAAGTTTTACAATTGTTTCGCGATCAAAGTCTTTGAGCACTGATTTTTCCAGCTCAAGTGTGACAGGCACGTCAAGTGCAATCGTGGCCAAATCTTTGCTGAGATATGCTTGCGCTTTGTCTCGCACTAATTTTTCTTTGACCGCACCCTTAATTTCCTCAATGTTTTCGTACACTCCATCAAGTGTTTGATATTTTTGCAAGAGGGTGACAGCTGTTTTTTCTCCAATACCTTTGACTCCGGGAATATTGTCAGAAGGATCGCCGCGCAAAGCTTTGTAATCAATAATTTGATCTGGAGAAAGACCATAGCGCGCAAAAACTTTCTCACTGTCATACATAATCGAATCAGAAAGACCACGCCTCATTGTGTACACGCTTGTGGTGTCGTTTACCAATTGCAGGGTGTCCATATCTCCAGTCACAATAATTGTTTCAATTTCCTCTTTGTTTTTCTTAATCTGCGTGGCAATTGTTCCAATCACATCGTCAGCTTCAAACCCTGCCATTTCATAAATTGGAATATTAAAAGCTTTGACCACTTCTTTAACCCTCGGAATCTGAGCATACAGTTCATCGTCGCCTTTCACGCGAGTGGCTTTGTATTCTTCAAATTTTTCATGGCGAAAAGTTTTGCCCGCCAAATCAAAAGACGCCACGACATAGTCCGGTTTAAACTCCGCAATCACGCTTAGCAGTGTCGAAGCAAAGCCGTATACCGCATTAACCAATTCACCCTTCTTAGTCGTAAACGGCGGCAACGCATGATACGCCCTATGAATAATGGCGTTGCCATCGATAAGGATAAGTTTTTTACCCCGCCCGCCTAGACTCGCGTCAGTCGAGGCTGGTGAAATTCCGACGGAGGAGGACGATTTCACTGGGGTTTCGTTATTTTTTTCTTTTGTCATAGGAATAAATATTTGAATAAAATGAAATTCTAAAGGATGTTTTAAGTATACCGCGCTGTTAAAATAATACAAATACAAAATGACAAATATTTGCTATAATAAAATTATGAGAAATGAAGTGCATGCATTTGCATATCAGCCAGAAGAAAACGAGCCAGTGGTAGCTCCTGTTGGAGTTGCAGAAAAACAATCTGCGAAGATTTTGGAATTTAGACGACCACTGGAAAAAAAAATTGATAAAGATGAATCTAAAGAAAAATATATTGAAAGGAATAAGGAAAGAATGTTGGAAATGCTAGAAAATCTTGGGGTTATTGATTATGCTGGCGGTAAAAAAATATTTGATTTGGAAAAATTTCTAGATAAAGATTTTTTTGAGAATGAATTTAGAAATAAAACATTTACAATAGAAAAAGGGAAAAAAAGAAGCATAACTAAGGCCATGCTCTTCGATGCGCTTAGGGATATTCAGGTTGTTTCTCGTAAAGAATATGTTGATTCTCTGGAAGATGGTATTGATACGTCCGCGAAGTCCTTATTTAATATTCCCGAAAGTGCTGCTGAGGCATTTGATGTTGAAAAAATAAAAACTAAGAAATATTATTTGAATTATTGGGATATTTTTGGCAGCGCTGGTGAAAGGCAGGTGAATTGGAAACATGATATGATTTCAAAAAAGGGAGAGAAGATTGATATGCGAGAATTTGCTTTTGCAACTCGTTTGTTTAAAGAATTTAAAGCGCATAGAAATCTAAATGATCAAATGAAAGTTTTTGATTCAAATAAGGATTCTTTTGTTAATATTAGTGTTGAATGGATTCATGATAACATCGGGAGTAGCCATGAATTAGAAAAATCAGTCCATGCTTTTCTTTTAAATAACTGTCCTCACTTATTGAACAATAGAATTTTAAAACTTAGTGATTTTCAAACAAAAACAGAAAGTTCAGGTGGAAAATTATTGAGAGCTGAAAAATTTGTTTCAAAAGATAAGCCAGAAGTTTCATTGAATGGCGCTAAATATTATATTGGTCGTGAAAATTTTATTTTCAATGGAAAGGAAACACCAACAGAGGATATAAAAATAGTATTATTGGATAGCAAAACTGCAGGAGTGGTTTTGCTGAATAGTGGCGAAGAAGATGTTATTTGCTTGATTGATTTGCTGGATGAGGATGAAAAAGTAAAAAAGCGAGATTATATTCAAAAAGGGTCCACTAAACAACTCGAGGAAAGTGAAATTACTGCTCGAACTTTTTTGAATAAAAAAGAAATGGCGGGAAGAATTAAAGATTGGGATTGCACTAAGGAAAATCCTAGGTTTGAAGGCGAGGAAGATACTCAATATGCACTGCGTATGCGCTCCATTGCGAGGTATAAATATATTAAAAAGGTAACAGACGATTTTGCTTTGCAGACAGGAATTGGAATTCATAATTTGTCATGGCGCGAACAGCAATGGCTTGTGAGTGCGGCTTTCGATCTTAAAAATGATTATCCACAACTTTTGGAATTTGGAAAAATATATGGTATTGATGGACTAAAAACGTTTTTGAGTTGTGAATATGGCCTGGAGCATGGCAAGGAAATTCTACGAATTGGAGAAAAACTTTCACCAGAAACAGCTAGTGCAATATTTGCAAAATATAATGAAATTGCAAGCACTGCTGAAAATAACATTCAGGATTTGATTAATAATTACCTTGGCAATATTGAAGGTACTGATAAAGAGCAACATCAAAAAACGTCTGAGTCTTTATTAAAAAAGAGCAAAGACTTGCTGCTTGGTTTTTCAGAAAAATTGAAAACGAATAAAAAAGTAGATGAACAAGCTCTTTTGCAAGAACTTGAAAAATCAAAAATAGATACAGTTTTTCTGACGAGTATTTTAAAAACTTTTGCCAAGGAAAATTCAGACATTTTATTTGAGGATTTCAAGGGTCTTTCTTTTGATACATCTACAGGTAAAGGCATTGAAAACGAGAAGGATATTTCTCAAATGGTTTCAATTGCACAAAAAAATTATGCAACAAACGTTGAGATGCAAAAACTTGTGATTGAAAGTTTGCAAGAAGGGTTGCAAAAAGAAAACTCGCAATTTTATATTCTCAGGCATAATGGCGAAATTGTTGCGTTCTGTAGATTTGATGATGAAGGCGATCATTTTTATGCCGGTTCATTCAATGTTGATCCGGATTATCGCGGAAGTGCAATTGGAGAAGTGATGATGCGCGAATCTCTTGATAAAAAGGCTCAGGAAAAACCTGTGCACGCAATTACTGATCCGAAAAAAGTAATCTGCAGCAAATATATTGAAGACGAGGGATTTATTATTGATGAAATCTTGTATACAGAAATTGAAGGCAAAACATTGGAAGAGGTTAATATTGTTCGTGATGATGAGAAAAATAAAGCTTACGAATATAGGGTGCGTTATCGTCCAGAAGATATTGCGTTAGCATATAATAAACAACAGCTTGAAATAAAATCAGGCAATAAATCTCGTTCAGAAACACTTAAAAACAGACAATCGTTTATTGCATTATTTGATAAAGAGCAGGAAACAGAAAGGTTTTTAAAGCTTTCTGAAAAATTAATGAAAGAGTATGGCTATGTAATTACCAGATTTCTGCAGGCAAACAAGGAAGGCAAAAAATGTTTGCAACATTTGAGCAAAAACTCTAGATCCTGAAATAAATTCAGGATGACAATTTTTCTAGTTGGTCAAATGTTTTTGCATGGCTCCAAGTGAATTCAAAAAGTTGTTTATGAAGCATGAAGATATTTCGGTCGTGCAGTAGCACGCCGATTTTTGTTTTTTCATCAACGGTGAGGTACGAAAGTTTTCCGTCATAAATCTCAAGCGTTGAAGCTGTAGCAAAGGGAAAGAATTCTTTAGGGATAAAGCGCACCTCTGTTATTTCAGTGTTATAGTTTTTAAGATATTTTCTCGCAAATGGTGTGTCTGGCACAATTGTCTTTTTTTTGATGCCAGCCTTCTTTCTTTTTTCTCCATAACGCTCATTAAGTTCAGTTGCATGTTTCATGGAAGTTTCCACATCGCCATACATATAAATGTCAGTGTTGGATGTCAGCCCATCTTCCAAAATTCGCTCAATTCCCTCATCTCCCTCAAAATAGGTGACACCTGGGCGCTGAGTTGAAAGGTTATATAGTGAAACTAGATCAGGCAAAGAGGCAAAAAACTGTTCTTTGTCTTTTTTGGCTTGTTTCTCCTTGTTTTCAAAGAATTTTTCCAAAATAGACGGATGAACTGGGCGAAAAGTGGCTATCTTGCCACCTTTTTCGATTTTTTCCACCAAGCCAAGCTCTAAAAGCTCCTCGAGTGCTTTATAGGCCACTCCGCGTGGCATTTTGGCTCCTTTAGCTACAATAGAGGCTTTTTCTTCCCCATGTTCAAGCAGATAGGCGAATGTTTCTGACTGCGTTCCAGTAAGTCCCGCCTTTGAAAGTATTGATTTTTTAGATGTATTTGATGTTTTCATACTCTAAGTATAGCAGATTGAATGATAATTGTCAATATACAATATGACACTATGCTTGCAATAATAAGCCAAATACTGCAATTATGTAAGCCATATTATGTACAAATTGAATATTATGACACTGTTAGTATTGACAATTAGTCTATTTGGGTGTATACTTGCTTGTTAAGATGAATTACCCAAACGGGACTCACTTAACAAGTACCTTTAGTCAATTAAAAGATGTACAACTGCCGAAGTCGCAACGCGACATTCACTCTAAGTAGGCAAGGGGGATCACTAACCAGATCCTAGCAAACAGTAACCAAGTTGTAGGACTAAAAAGAGAGGGAGACAGTCCTACGGTAAGGTTCGTTACGTTTCTACATCTTCGCAATGAGTGAAGGTAGAAGTGTTCCCGAGAGAATCTTCTCAAAAAAGATAGGAACGCTTCTACTACACTCCTTACGATAACATTCGAAAGGACAAGTACATTATACAAAATTATATGAAACAATAGGCGAAGGGTTCTGAGAGAGAAATCCTTCGCCAACCCAAATTTTCTTTACGACTGTGTAAATGATTTTTCGGCAAATGCTTTGCTCTTGGATAAAGTCTCTCTCATCCAAAAAAGTATCTGCCTATCATTTACGCAGTTGTGGAGGAAATTTTTTTATTAGCCAAATGGCGAAATGAAAAATCCACGGGAACATTTCTTTCTTTTTGAGAGACAGGAAAGAATGTTGATCTTTAAAAACTGAATAGTTTGAAAATCACTTTCACATAAATATGTGAATGATGAAAAGAAGTTTGGCTGCTCTTTGAATTTTTATTGAATGAAAATTTTATTGAGCAGTCAAACTTCACACAAAGATGCCATAAATCCTGATTCCGCTAAGCGGAACAGGTAGGCAAAGGAGCTTACAATGAAAATCAATTTCACATTAGCAGGTGTTTCTGGAATCCAATTAGCCTCCTGTTTTCAGGAAGCAATCGGGCAGGAAGGGATAGGGTTTGAGGAGGATTTCAATTCTTCCGCAACCTTGTCGGAAGACGGCACCATGTGGATTACCGCATGGAGTGGGTTCAAGTACGCGATTATGAACCCGTCATCTTCCGAGAATGCCACAGTGCAGTACGATGGCGCTCTCAATGGTTTCCAGTGCCAGGAACTCCTTCCTTTCGCACTGAAAGGGGAAGTGCAGATCATTTCCGTTGAGGGAACCTATGGTTCTTTTGAGGGAAATCTAGCAATAGAAGAATATAACGAGATTAAGAAAAACTTTGAGGCCAAGATCTGGAACCTCAAAGAAGAAAAGAATCTCCCGGCTGGAAACGGCTGGGATGCAACGAAGGCGGCCGCTATTATTTTTTCCGGGCAACCGGAGAAATACTTCTCGGGCAGCTTCTCTGGCGGTTGGGCGCCGTCGGAAGAGTATCAGAAGGTTGCTGAGGAAGAGCTGGCAAAGATCTTTCCCGAAAAAAGCTACGCCGTGGTTGTCATCGCGGCGCAGCACCTCGCCCTCACTTCCTTTTCCAAAAAGGAGGAGGTAAAAATGAATCTGGTGGAACATTTCAATCACCAGCTTCAGTACCCGCGACAGTGGGTACACGCTGAGGTAATGGGTGCCATTGCCCACCTAGCTCAGAAAGTACAGCACTTCGATGAGGCTGCTAAAGCGGTTCTCACTGATGAGAATGCTCGCATTCTCGGGGAATATGTTCTTTCCATGAGCGATAGTGGACAGAGCGCCGCCAACTTCACCATTACAATTGATAGGAGCGGTTGTAATGAAAAAATTACGTACATCTCCTATGGCGCCAGTAAAAAAATGCTGATGCATTTTGCTGGCGACCGTTGTAATGCGCCAGCTTCGGAAACGAACTGGTGCTGGAAGTAAATGTAGTCTTACACAATCTCTTGTGTGAGTAATGGTGTCTGGTGCGGAAATAGAAACCGCTGCAAGGAGAACCCAGACAAAAGCAAAAAGGTTTGTAGGTTAATTGGGAGCGTTGCTTGGTCGCTCGCTCCCACTTTTTTCTGAATTCATATTTTGAAAAATGTGGATTCAGATAGAAAGTTTTGTTCTTTGAAAAAATTTTCTCCGCAGTTTGACTACCCTTTATATTTTTTATGAAAATATTGGTGGGTAGTTAAACTTCAATAGATGCTGTAAGTCCTGATGAGGAATCACAGGCAGGCAAAAGGAGATCAAAAATGAAAACGATTTTTGAGATATTTTCTACCACGCAATCATGCGTGGTAGGTGTCAGTGGTAAGTCCATGGTGGCGTCATATTGGAGGGGTGTATCGCCCCCGACAATCGCCATGGACTTCCCTGGTCGTAAGGCCGGGGAAAACTTGAAAAACGTTACAGATCCTCGAGAGATAGTAAAAATTCTCCGAGGAGAGAGGATTATAATGTGATGTTGGTTATTGAGCGCATACGTGGTTGTATGTGCTCTTTTTTATTGACAAAAATCAACGTTGGCGCATAATTGTGCTAGGTAGTATTTTGTCGGATGCAGTCGCCCTGATTTCGTTGTCGCCCTTTCTGATATGTTCAAGAAAGGGGGTGATGCACAGTGGCAAAACAATATTACATCGTCGATGGAATCGTCTATTTTTCTCAAGCAGAAGCCAATCAGGCTAAAGCTGGGAAGTAATGATTTTCAAGATGTTTTCTGATTTTCTGACGAAAAAACAAAAATCAGACTTGCCGCATCAATGATGCGCCATGAAATAAAAGCAAAGGAGGTTAAGATAACCTCGAAAAAAGGACCATAAATATGAGTCCTTTTTCATTTTTGTGTATATAAAAACAGCGTGATATAATGAATAAACAATAATTAAGCGATAAAATATGAATATTTTTGAAAATAGTGCGCCCAATCCAGTTGAAAATCCTGCTATAAAAAAAGAGGAACCAATAATGGGAGCATCAAGGGCAGTAACAACTGAAGAAAAAATAAGAAGAACGAGTATTGCAACGGCCGAAGGAATTTTTGATATGTACCTTAAGAGAGATGAAAAGCTTAATATGGAGGAATTTGGCGATGTTTATCCTGTGGAAGAAATAAAAAAAGATAGAGAAAGGGTTGAGTATATTAAAAAGGGAAAAGACTATAAGGAGCCAACTAAGGAGAGTGTTGTATTGGAAAATATGTTTACTGATTTGGTTGAAAAGTATAATTGGTTTGGTGAAGGTGTTAAGGTTGTTCAATTGAGTGAATTTGATGACAAAATCGCTAGTGGTGCGCACTGCGATGTGGTGTTGGAATTTTCAAATGCCGACGGATCAGTTACGAGAATTGGTGTGGATCTTACAACTGCTATTAATTACGACACGCTTAACAAAAAGAAATCAAAATGTTTGGATGCTGTTAAAAGCGGAAAATTTTTTAGTGTTAAATATTTTAAATCAAAAATAGATGATACTAAGGGTAAAATAGATGATGTTCCTGTTTTTTTTGCTGGAATTGATAAAGAAACACTGAACATGCTTTGTGAGAGCCTCGCAAAACAAAAAAATACTGGAATGGAAATATTGGAAAAACACGAAGGTCAGTCAATGTTTATTAAGGAGCTTTTGACGCAAGCAGATGTTTATTATGGTTCTTCTATAATAAATAATGGAGAAGACGGTTATGCGACAAAAAAGATGGATTATTATCAAAGATTGTTTGATCAATTATATGAAGATAAAAAAAGCCTTCGCTCGAACGGATTCGAGAAGAAGGCTTTACAAGATAAGGTGTTTGAATATATAGCAAAGTTTGTTTAACTTTGCATGCTCTTCATCTCCCTTGCTCTGCGTATTCCATTGACTATGCGCATTATGCTTAATGCATAGTCTTTGCCACCCTGCTGGCATAAAAGCCTAAAAACTAACTCGTCCATGTTTTTCGGTTCGTCAGTTTTTTGTGGTACGACCGGGGGGTTCATTAGAAAACTCCTTTCTGGTAGTATTTTTTTGTGAGAGAAATTAGAATATATTGTTGTTAAAGAGGACTTGAAATATAGCACGGTTTTGAATTCTTGTCAAGCCATCTGGATAATGGTATAATAACATTTATGAATACAGAAAACTCACATGGATTTTTGCCGGTATTTGCAGCATTGACTGGAAATGTTTTTATTATGGTCTTAAAGTGGATTGGTTTTTTTATGACGGGTTCGGGCGCGCTTTTTTCGGAAGCAATTCATAGTGTGGCTGATGTCTTCAATCAAATTTTGTTGATGATTGGAATCAAGCGCTCACAGAAACCTTCTGACAAGGGCTTCCATTATGGTTATGGTAACGAGAGATTTTTTTGGGCGCTGATAAGTGCTTGCAGTATTTTCTTTTTGGGCGCAGGTATCACTTTGTATCATGGCTTAATGGGTTTTTTGCACAAAGAACAAATGCATATCAGTTCGATTGCTTTTGTGATTTTGGCAATTTCTTTTGTAATTGAAGCCGGAACATTTCTTATTGCATATCGCGAATTGCGTGCTCATAAGAAAAATGGAAAATGGACTAATATTTTTAAATATGGAGATCCAGCAACAATTGCAGTTTTGCTGGAAGATTTCACCGCAGTGCTTGGTGTCAGCGTTGCATTTTTTAGTATTTTGTTAACAAAATATACTGGCAACACATATTGGGATTCCATAGGCTCAATTATAATTGCAATAATGTTGGGCGCGATGGCAATAGTTTTGATAAATATTAATCGTGGATTTTTGATTCGAAAATCTATTCCAAAAGAAGTTGAAGAAAGAGTCATTGAAATTTTGGAAGCTGATCCTGCAATTGAAAAAGTTTTGGATTTCAAGTCGGTTATTATTGATATCGGAAAATATCGTGTGAAGTGTGAAGTGGAAATAAACGGGTCAGCTTTGATGCGTAAGATGTATCGTGAAAACGCACTTAAAACTGAATTTGAAAAAATTGATGGAGAGTATAATGAATTCCTACGCTTTTGTGTTGATTATGCTGATCGTGTGCCGCGTATGATTGGAACCCTGATTGACGATGTGGAGGAAAAGATTAAATCTGAAATACCAGAAGTGCGGCATATTGATATTGAAGTCAACTAAAAACTAACAACCTTCAACTTACAACCAACAACAAAAATGCAAATACTAAATACCAAATACTAAATACTAAAAAAGAGCTTAGCGCTCTTTTTTTGTTGAGATGGTTATTGTTCTTTCTTTCTCACTGAGCCACTGGAAATTAATCCATAGCGCATTGGTAGGAATTAGTTTCTTTACTTTCTCTGGCCATTCAATGATAGTGATGGAATTTTTCTTGCCAGCAAAATCTCCAAAGCCAAGCTCAAGCAAATCTTTGGAAGTTATTCTATAAGCATCGATATGGTAAATGTCATGGATCATGGAGCATGGATCATGGAGCAGCATTTTTTTTGTTCCATGTTTTATGTTACGTGCTCTATTAACATAATGTTTCATTATAGAAAAAGTAGGGCTTGTGTATGGCCCTTTAATTTTCAAACCTTTTAATAATCCTTGAGTAAAAGTTGTTTTGCCTGCTCCAAGATCTCCCGAAAGGCAAATGATTTCACCACCGCGAAGTTCCTCAGCTAATAATGAGCCGAGTTTTTTAGTTTGAAGTGATGATTGTGTTATGTATTCATACAACATATAACATAAAACATAGAGCAAAAATTTAGATTAGTAAAGAAAAAAGCAAAAATAGAGGGCAGGTCGACGAATGTCGAGCTGCCCTTCTGATTATTGGCAGAGCGTTATCATTCTACAGCCCCATACATCACACCAGGGCCTTGAATAACAAACTGGTGCTCGGTAGAAAGGTTCGTAGTATGTTGGTCCTGGGCTGTAATTATAATTTTGATAAATAGGTTGTTGCCCTAGAGAAAGCACGTCTACTGCTGCCCCTATCAACGCTCCCTTGCCAGCACCACCACGTCCACCCACAGCTGCCCCAATTAGCGCTCCGGCCATTGTTCCACATCCAGAGCAGGTAAACATAACAATGATTGTTAGAAAAATTAATTTCCTTTTCATGGTCCACCCCTTTCGGCGTCTTTGCGCCAGAAAAAATAACCTGCTTCTTGTAGTTTTTTGTTGGAAAGAACTTCAACCGTAATAGATAATTATACACCCAAAGTGGCTTATTGTCAAGCATTTTATTGACATTACTCAAAATGCCTGCTACTTTATATTACTTAGCTAAACAGTTAAAAGTTGTAAAGTTAAAAGTTGTAAAGTTCATAAAGTAAAAACTTAATAAGACTAAAACCTAAAACCTAAAACCTGGAACCTAAAACCTGAAACGATATGAGTTTAGATCTTGCGCAACAATTTGATAATGTTTTGAAAAATACCAAGCATACGCTTATTTTTATGGCGCAGGATTTTTCTGGCGACGCGGTTGGCAGTGCGTGGGCAACATATTTCTTTTTGAAAAAAAATAATATCGAAGCAACAGTTGTCGTTCCAAGTGATGAAAATTATTTGCAGCGTTTTTCATTTTTGACAAAGCCGGAAGATTTGATGGATTCATTGGCGGGCGCAAGAGATTTTGTGTTGGCATTTAACACAAAGTTTAACAAAATTACCAATGTGCGCACGGAAAGAGTTGAAGATGAATTGCGCATTTTTATTACTCCGGAAAAGGGCTCAATTGATCCTCGTGATTTTTCTTTTATTCCTGCAAAGTTTAAATATGATTTAGTAATCGTTCTTGGCAGTCCCGACAAAGAATCACTTGGAAAAGTGTACGAAGAAAATCCCGATATTTTTTATGAAGTTCCTGTTGTTAATATTGATCATCACACAGAGAATGATAATTTTGGACAAGTAAACATTGTTGATATTACTGCATCTTCAACATCTGAAGTGGTGGCTGATTTGTTTTCTAAAATAAATGAAAAAAGTATTGATGAAACGATGGCGGAAAGTTTGCTCACTGGAATTATTGATGCAACTAACAGTTTTCAAAAGAAAAACACTTCGCCAAAGTCATTGCAAATTGGTGCGATGCTAATGACAAAGGGAGCTGATCAACAAAAAATTATTCGATATCTTTATAAGACACAGCCGCTTCATCTTTTGAAGCTTTGGGGTCGTGTGATGGCACGATTGTATTGGGAAGATGAAATTTCATTGGCTTGGGCACCCGTGTTTTTGGAGGATTTTGTGCAGAGCCGCTCAAAACCAAGTGATGTGCCTTTTATTTTGGATAAAATTAAAGAAAATTATTCTGCCGGCAAAATTTTTATGGTGCTTTATAATGAAACACCAGGGCAAGTGCGCGGTGTGATTAAATGTATTAATAGTGATCAGCTGAAAAAAGTTGCCGAAATTCTTGAAGCCAAAGCAATCGGAGATGTTTGCGAATTTTCACTTCAATCAGGAGACACCACCGAAGCAGGACAACACATCGTCGAAAAACTCCGCACAGGGTTGGTTTTATAAAAATGAAATTTTTGATAATAACTAAGCGAGCAGTTCTTACTGGTCGTTTTTCTTTTGCTCGGAAAGCATTTTTGGGGTATAATAAGATTAATAAATTATCGATTTAAAAAACAAAAACAAATTTTTTGTATTCATGTTACATACTATATGTTTCATGTTATATGACCTAGTATGGTAAAAGTTTCGCATAAACAATTGATTCACAATACTGACAAGGATGAGCAGGCGGGCAAGCTTCTTCAACATATGCGAGGAGAGTCTGAAGAAGAACGAGCAGCACAGTTGGCGAGCGAATATGATCTTTCCTATGTTGATTTGAATATTTTTCCTGTTGGTGCGGAGGATATGCGCACAATCAGTGAGGAACAATCGCGCGAATTTCAAATTTGCGTGTTTCAAAAAGCTGGCAAGGAATTACGAATGGGTCTTGTTGATCCAGCAAACAAAAAAACTCTCGATCAAATTGAAAGCCTTAAAAATGAAAATGGTTGGACGATTCATTTGTATGTGATTTCAAATGCTTCTCTGGAAAAAATTTGGAAGAGATATGCCGACATTCCGCTTTTGGAAAATTTGGAGGCGATGCAAATCACTCTTAGTGGCGAGGATTTGGAAAAATTTGAGAAAGAATTTGGCAGTATGCTTGATTTGAAAAAGCGTATTCGTGAAATTCCAACCACTCAAATCATTTCAATCATTATGGCTGGCGCCGTGAAAATGAAAGCCAGTGATATTCACTTTGAACCGCAAGAAGAAGAGGTTAGAATGCGTTTTCGTATTGATGGAATTTTGCAAGATGTTGGAAGATTTCCAAATGACACATATCATTTCATTTTGTCTCGCATCAAGATGATGGGGAAAATGAAAATAAACATTCGTGACATTGCACAAGATGGTCATTTTTCCATTGATATGGAAAATGGAAAAATAAATGTCAGGACGAATATTATTCCTGGAAGTCACGGAGAATCAGTGGTAATGAGGCTTTTAAGTCAAGCTGATATTTTGCTCTCGGTTGAGGATTTGGGTTTGCGTGGCTTGGCATATGAAAATGTGCAAAGAGAAATTGCCAAACCTCACGGAATGATTTTAACAACTGGGCCGACTGGCTCAGGAAAAACAACCACGCTGTATGCCTTGGTAAACAAGCTTAATGTTGCTGGTGTTAAGATTATTACGATTGAAGATCCGATTGAATATGAAGTAAAAAACATTTCTCAAACACAAGTTGCCAAGGATCGCAATTATACATTTGCAGAAGGCCTTCGCGCAGTGGTGCGTCAAGATCCTGATGTTATTTTGGTTGGCGAAATTCGCGATGATGAAACGGCAGACATTTCAGTTAATGCTGCGCTTACAGGACATCTTGTGCTTTCCACACTGCACACCAATAATGCACCTGCTTCCATTCCGCGTTTTATTGAACTTGGTGTTAAACCAAATTTGATAGCACCATCAGTAAATTGTTTTATTGCACAACGTCTTGTGCGAAAACTTTGCCAACATTGCAAAGAGGAATATGTTCCAGCGCGAGAAACTTCTGACAGTGTTAAAAAAATCTTGTCGATTATTTCTCCTAAGGCAAAACTTGAAATTCCTAAGACTATTGAAAAATTGTATCGTCCAGTTGGTTGCGACAAATGTCACGGACTTGGATTTAAGGGGCGAATTGGAATTTTTGAAGTTCTTACTATTAGTGAAAACATCGAAAAATTGATTTTGGAAATGGGCGGAGAACGAGAAATTGCCCAAACTGCGTTGGAAGATGGGATGATCACGATGGCGCAAGACGGTATTTTAAAAGCTATTGAAGGATTAACTTCAATGGAGGAAGTTTGGCGCGCAACAGGACAAACGGAGTTTTTGGAGGAAATATATGAAAAATTGATGTCACAATCGATGTCGCGAGCAATTGATATTACCGAGGAGGATATGCTTTTGGTTTCACAAAATTTGGAGCCGGTGGAATCGCTCAAAAATTTAATTGAAAAATCAAATCAAAAAAGCTCTGCCAAATATATTTTTGCTAGCAGCTTACTTTTAAATGTGGGGGATATTCACATTGAACCGGAAGAAAAAAGTGTGAAAATTCGTTATCGTATGGATGGAATCCTTCAAACAATTGCAGAAATTCCGCTTAATGAATATCCAAGCTTATTGGGCAGCATCAAATTTTTGAGTGGTTTTTCAACGGAAGTGCGCGGCGGTGTTATGGATTCTCGTTTTTCAATTTCTTTGGACAAACCATTTGGAAATATCACAGACACGAAAGTTGATGTGCGTGTTTCGATAATCTTGGGCGGCTATGGCGAAACTGTGGTGATGAGGCTTTTGAACAAATCATCAATTGCTCTTGATTTGGAAAAATTGGGAATCAGGAAACAAAATTTGGAAAAAATTATTAGTGAAATTAAAAAGCCAAATGGTGTCTTTTTGACAACTGGACCAACGGGAAGCGGAAAAACCACAACTTTGTATAGTGCACTGAAAGTTCTTAATAATCCTGAAGTGAAAATTATTACAGTTGAAGATCCGATTGAATATCAGTTGGATGGAATTTTGCAGACCTCTGTTGATGATAAAGAAGGATACACTTTTCCAACAGCGCTGCGAGCACTTCTTCGTCAAAATCCTGACATTATGATGATTGGCGAAATTCGCGATGAAGAAACAGCCAACATTGCCATTCAAGCAGCTCTAACAGGACATTCAATTCTTTCAACGCTTCATACAAACGATGCAGCAGGCGGAGTTCAGCGCTTGGTCAATATGGGAGTGCGCTCAGATGATCTTGCAACAGCTGTTAACGCTCTGATGGCGCAAAGACTTGTGCGCAAGCTCTGTGATTGCAAAACCGAGAGACATTTGACTATAGGCGAAATTTCAAAAATGAAAAAAATATTAGGAAACGTTTCTGAAAAATCTGGCATTGAAGTTCCAAATATAGAAAAAGTTTTTGAAGCCAAGGGTTGCGACAAATGTAATAATATCGGATACAAAGGCCGAACCACAATCAGCGAAGTGTTGGTGGTTGATCGCGACATCGAAGAGCTTATCACTCAAAGCGCCTCATCTTCCCAAATTCGCGACAAAGCAATGGAAAATGGGATGATCTCAATGGAGCAAGACGGAATGCTTAAAGTTCTCGAAGGAGAAACAAGTTTGGAGGAGGTGGAGAGAGTCATTTAAATAGGTTTTAGGTTTTAGGTACTAGGTTCTAGAAAATACAAATGCAAAAAATAAACAACAAAAAAACCTTCTAGCGCTAAGCTTGAAGGTTTTTTTCGGTAACAAGTGCAACTTGTGTTCATTAATCTGTAGACATATCCCGGGAGATAGATCCCCCGGGGAAGTTGCAGTGTCGAGGTGCAGGGCCGCCGAAACCGCCCTACCCAGATCTGGACAAAAAAGCAACCGATATTGATGACAAAAGATAGAAGTCACCAACTGTCTACAGGTTAATGAAAACAATAATACTTTCTCACTTGATTGTTCAGCTTAGCACAGCTTTGTTTTCTTGTCAACCCCGTTAGAAATTTCACCAGTATTATCAATCCAAAGTTTACATTTTGTGGCTCTAAATCAACAAATTATTGTTTTTACTTTTGAAATTTCTAACGGGGTCAAGTGATACTAGAAAACAAACAGAAATATGGCACAAAACAGCTAAAAAAGCCAAAATATTTATAAATGCACAAAAAATAAAAGCCTCATTACTGCTTGCAATAGATAATACGCCGAAATGGTCCATTTGTTTCAGTTTTTCCATTTTAATATCACTAGCTTTTTTGATAAATTTGGCTTAACATATATGAAAAGGTTTAGAATGAATTTTTTAGGAACATTTTGTGGAATTTTTGTTCCATGATTTATGTTTCATGCTCCATGAAATGATTACCACCTCAGAAGAACAAGAAGATGACGTTGTTTTGGATGTAACACTAAGACCACAGCGTCTGAGTGAATATGTCGGCCAACAAAAAATCCGCAAAAATTTGCAGATGTTTATTGATGCTGCCAAAAAACGAGGAGAATCAATCGAACACGTGCTTTTGTATGGTCCAGCCGGGCTTGGAAAAACAACCTTGGCGCATATTATTGCAAACGAGATGGGTGTTAATATTAAAGTGACTTCTGGTCCTGCAATCGAAAGAGTGGGTGATCTTGGCTCAATTTTGACCAACCTGCAAGATGGCGACGTGCTTTTTATTGATGAAATTCACAGGCTCAACAAATTGATTGAAGAAGTTTTGTATCCTGCCATGGAAGATTATAAGTTGGATGTGATTATTGGAAAAGGGCCATCGGCTCGAACACTGCAACTTGATTTGCCCAAATTCACGCTTATTGGAGCTACGACAAGATTAGGAGCACTTTCTAATCCGCTGCGAAATCGTTTCGGTGCAATTCATCGTTTGGAATTTTATAATGAAGACGAGATGAAAAGCATCATTCATCGCTCTGGTAAAATTCTGGGGATACCGCTTGAGGACAGTGGAGCAAAAGAAATTGCGGTTTCAAGCAGAAAAACTCCTCGCGTCGGAAACAGAATTATTAAGCGTGTTAGGGATTATGCTCAAATCAATGACCACCAGACAATTGATAGTGCAATTGCCAGGAAGGCGCTTGATATGATGGATGTCGATCAGCTTGGGCTTGAACCGACAGATCGTTTCATTTTGGAAACCATTATCAAAAAATTTAATGGCGGACCAGTTGGAATTTCCACTATTGCTGCTGCCACTTCGGAAGAAGTTGAAACAATTGAAGATGTGTACGAACCATTTTTAATTCAATTAGGCTTTTTGACAAGAACTCCGCGCGGAAGAATGGTAACCGAGCACGGTTATGCTCATATGGGAATTGATATGCCAGAAGACAGCCAAAGAAAATTGGTTTAGACTTTTTTGTGGTATAATAAAAATAAGAAATAAAAATAAAAAAATAGATAAACATCTTCAGAATTAAAATTTTTGAAAAAATCCTCTCGACGCTCTTTATTTTTTATCTAAAATTTTCCCTCAATCGACACAATCACAGGAAAATTGTAGAAAAAATAAAGGCTTACTCAATCAAAAAGTATTTTTTAAAAATTTTATTCTTCAGAAGTTTATTATGATTTAAAAGAAATGCTAGTTCCAATTTTTCAAATTTTGTATTATCTCGTTTTCTTCACGATGTTCTTGATGAGCATTTTTATTATTTTTCATATTGTTTTTTATTCATACTCTTTTCTTTCACGATTGCTAATGCTTGTAATATTTGTGCCAGTGGTTGGCGTGCTTTTGTTTACTAATTTTGTGCTGTTCACTGCTATTAATTTAAAGCAGCTTTTTGCTGGGATCATTTAATAAATAATTATTCCAAAAAAGAAAACTTTTTATGGATGGATTTTCAAAATATCATTTCAAAGATCTTAATGGCACGGAGTCTATCGTGAAAGTTCTTCATCGCAATTGGTTTTATTTATTGCAGCAATTTTTTCTCGTGTTTTTAATTGGTGGAATTTTTATGGCTGGTCTTTCCTGGGCGCCAGTATTTTTTCCAGAAATGTTTAAGGGGCAATATAAGCCAGTAGTTGCGTTTATGGAAAACTTTTTTGTCCTGGCTCTTTGGATCTATTCTTTTTTGATTTGGGTGGATTATTATTTTGACATTTGGATCATCACAACTGAAAGAATTATAAATATTGAGCAAAAAGGGATGTTCACTCGCAGTGTTAGTGAGCTTAGATTTGCAAAAATTCAAGATATTACTACTGAAGTGGTTGGATTTTTGCCAACAGTTATCAATTATGGTGATGTAAGAGTGCAAACCGCTGGAGAAGAAAGTGAATTTGTTTTTCGTACAGTGTCAGATCCATATCACGTGAAAAATATTATTATGGAGCTCCAGAAAAAAGCTGAAACCAAGAAAACAGAAAATTTTGGAGAAATGTTAAAGGAAAAATTAGAAGAATAGTTTTTATTGTTCAAGATGGGGGGCAAAATTCGGGTGAAACAAAAACATTCACCCTGTGAAATCCTGTGTGCCAGGAATTTTGCCAAAAGCAAAATTATTTCACAGGGCAAGCATAAAGTCCGTGACTTTTTTCAGTTACGGATTAAAAAATCATTCAAAATCACCCCCACACTTATGTGTGATGTTTTTTTATTTTGTTTATCAATTATAATAAGTTTATTTTTTATAATTTTTAATAAAACCAAAATAAGTGTGGGGATAAAAACACTATTAGTGCTACTCTTCGTGGTGCTTTTTGTTCCTTCTGCAATGGTTGTAGGGCAGGAAGATGTGGTGCTGGTATGTAAAAATGAAGTTATTTTATCAGAAATCTTTCCTTTTACTGAGGAGTTTGTTGAGCTTTATAACACAGGTATTAAAAAGTGTAGCTTGAATAAGTGGAGCATTTCTGATGAGTTAGGTAGCGCCGATAGTAATAAGCATCGAAAATATTTTGAAAATGTTGAAATAACAGCTGGTGGATATGCGATTATCAGCGGGAACTTATACCTTAATGATGATGGAGATTTAGTAAAATTATACGACGCAGATAATTTGGAAGTTCAAAGAAAAGAATATATTAAAAGTTCTAATAAAAGTAACTCGTACAGTTTTAATGGAACTGATTGGGATTGGATGGAAAAAACTCCAAATAGAGAAAATAAAAAAGAAGATGAGGAAGAAGAGGATGAAGAGGATGAAATTATTGATACACCAGAAATATATTCAGATAAAATAATTATCAATGAAATTTTTCCTGCTCCTTTGAAAAACTCTGGGCTGGAAGAATTTGTGGAACTGTATAGTTCAAGTGATAAGATTGAAAATTTGGAAGGTTGGTATTTGAAAGACAGAGCAGGAAAAAATTGCGCTTTGACTGGTGAAATTATTGATCCCGTAATCTCAAAATTTTTGGTTATAAAAAATAATGCTGAGAAAAAATGCACATTGGCGCTTAATGACACACAAGGAGAATTTCTTGGGCTATATAACCCTACTGATGCGGTTCCTGTTGCTAGTGTTAGTTATGAAGGCAGCGCGAAAAAAGGACGTTCGTATAATTTTAATGGAAGCGCCTGGTCTTGGAGTCAATTTTTGACTGAAGGAAAGAAAAATGTTTTTAACAGTCAGCCGTATGGAAAAATAAAAATCGATGAAGACGTTTTTGTTAATGTTTATGCTGATTTTTCTGTCTCAAGCGGTGACAGAGATGGCGATAAAATAAAAATAAGTTGGGATTTTGGAGATGGACACAAGAGTTCTTTGGCAAAAACCAGACACAAATATGAAAATGTTGGAACATATAATGGCTCAGTGAAATTGTCTGATGGCAGTGAAGATGTTTTGCAAAATTTTGTTGTGGAAGTTAAAAAATTTCCACATCTGGAAGTAAAAATCATTGCTATAAATGCAAATCCTGCTGGCGCTGACACAGGAGTTGAACATATTACTGTGCAAAACAAATCAAAAAATAAAATTAACTTAAATGGTTGGAGCATCGCAACTGGCTGGAAAGATTTTATCAATCATCCAATCAGGGAGGATGTAATCATTAAGAAAAATAAATCCAAGGAAATTACCAGTGTTGTTTCAAGTTTCACACTTAACAACACCAAGTCTAAAATTCAACTCAGATATCCCGACGGAAAAGTTGCGCACGAAGTGAAATACAAATATCCCAATAAATCTATTGCGGATGGAGAAGTATATCAAAAAGTTAAAGGAGGATGGGCTTGGGCGAAGCCCAAGCAAGATACAATAATCAAAAAACCCGCCTCGACTCGAGAAGACGATCGCTCGCTCGCCTCGATTCAACAAGATAATTCATCAAGTCGAAGCGGGTCGACGCGAGGCGGGCAAGATACAAACAATCCGACAGCTGGCAGACAAGAAACAATAACCAAGCAACAAGAGACAAATAATAATCAAGATACAAATTCAAATAATCAAAACAATGCGCCCTCATCCGCCCATGATTACATGGGCACCTTCTCCCAAGGGGAGAAGGGGAATTTGAAGAAAGCTTTGGAGGAAAATAAATTATTAGTAAGTGGTGGTGAGGATGTAGAAATTGAATTATTGAAAACCACTCCTCGGGTTCTTGGCTCTGGAACTGTGCGGGAAGTTGATGGAATATATTTTTTCACTCCGCAAATTCAAGAAAAAGAACATTACGCAAGTGTGTTTTTGAAAAATATTTTTTCAGGCCTAAATTTGCAATTAAATAATCTTCTAAACTTCTTTTACCATGCTACTTTATAATGTAAAGAAATAAAAAAAGACCATCGCAAGTTTGCGATGGTCGATGAATTGTTAAATGCACAAAAGGAAGTACACGCCCCGAATTTTTTATATGGTTAGGCAATTTTCTTATATCTGGTATCATTTTTGAATAGTCCTATAAGGTATTTACACTCATCTTTATAAGTGCGCACATCCATAGTCATATACATACTCCATAGTCCCTCTTTAGTACCATTAGATGTCCAGCTCACTTCTTCCGGAGTGAAAGGCAATTCAATTTCTTTGCCACTGGAATCACAAAGATAAAGATGCATATGCCTTCCTTCTAGTAAATAAGGAATGAAAGGTATTGGAATATGGATAAAACAACTCTCCCATTCCGAATACTTTTCTGATTTTTCATCTAATTGTCTAATGACAACTTGTGTTAGTACGTTATAGATTTTCATAGCAATCTCCTTTTATATATTTTGTTGTAAAATAACTTTTTCTCCTATGAATCCACCACAATGATGGGCTCAATGAGAGAGGCAAGGGAAAAGATTCTTTCCCTTGCCATAAATTAATTAGTTAGTGTCGCAGTTGCCACCACTCTATTTTTTCTATCGTCGCTCAACCTGTCATAATGAATGACCCAATCATTCATAAACCAATCTACTGATATAGTCAGAAGACCATATTTTGGCCTGTAAAACCACGCACCAATAAAATCTATGTGCATATCACGCCATTCCTTCGGCATTTGGTTTAACATCAAAAGGTTTAGGAGTACAATTGGATGAAGAATTTCAAATCCAGCATCTAAGAGATGTATGTAACTTCTCACCGAGTTCTCTTCGCTAGTTTGCAGAATTATTTGTAATGGTTTTATAGTTACTGTCTTGGAATCTGAAAATACTTCTATGCATCCAGATCCTTCTTCCTCGCTAGGTAAAACAAAAAAACAGGCTCTCTTAGCTGAAATTTTTAAAAACTCGTAAATGAGATCTTGCATGAGGGTAAACTCCTTTGCATGTGAATTTTTTGAAAGTACTTGTTGTGATGTCTTGCTTGGTAATTCATCGTAACAACGTATGATATTCCAAAAATGGTAAAATGTCAATAATAAACGTCAAATATTCAAGAACATCAGAGAGCAGAAAATAATAAATTGCTTAAATTAAGCCAAATATTGACAAATAATGTCAGTATGGTATACTATATATGTTGACGATAAATGTCGACAAATTTCATATAGCATAAGACATAAAGCATATAGCAATATTAAAATTCGTCATTCTGAACGTAGTGAAGAATCCCGTAAAATTACGGATAGCGAGATTTAGTTCGGGATCCTTCGACTTCTCCGCCTGCTGGCGGATTCGCTCAGGATGGCACATTAAGAGGTATGGATATAAGGCAAATATTGGAACAATTGGGGCTGGAAGGGAAAAAGGCGGATGCGTATCTGGCTGCTTTGGAGTTGGGAAGTTCGAGTGTGATTGAAATTTCGAAAAAAGCAGGCATCAAAAGGACGACTTGCTATGACATTTTGATGGATTTGGAAAAAGAAGGTTTGATTTCTGAAACCTCCAAAGGAAAGAAGCGTTTGTTTGTGGGAGAGGATCCGGAAAAGATTCAAAGAAACTTGAAAAACAAGGAAAGATTGTTTTCGGAAATTTTGCCACAATTGCAATCAATTCATAATGTGCGTGGTGCAAAGCCAAAGATTAGATTTTATGAAGGAAAAGAAGGATTGAAAGAAGTGTATGAAGACACCTTGAAATATAAAACAGAAATATTGGGGTTTGCTTCTGATGACATTATGAAAGTTTTGGGGATGGATTGGGCGATGGAATATTTGGCAAAAAGAAAAAAGAATGGAATTTGGGCAAAAGGTATTGTTCCTGGGACAGAAATGCTTAAAGAAAATTTTATTTCCAAGGACTTGGAGCAACTTCGTATAACCAAGGTTATTGATCATAAAAAATATCCCTTTTCAATTGAAATTAATGTTTACGGTCATCAAAAAGTCGCCTTAATGTCAGCCAAAGAAGAAATCGGACTTATTATTGAAGGAGAAGAAATTCACAAAACAATGAAACTCATTTTCCAACTCATCTGGGATTTGCTACCGGAGGTTAAGGTTAAATGAAAAAGCGTAGAAATAAAAAAGGCGATGGAGGATTCCAGCGCCTAATGGATAAGATTTTTTAGTTCAAACACTTCTTCTTTTTATAGGATGAACCTTGGTGGGAGATTCTTCAAGGTAACTGCTTGGAGCTTTGCAACGAGGGCATTCGGTGGGTTTAAAGTAGGCAAGAATAATTTTGCCACACCGTTCACCCCCACGTTCACTTTTGCAGACATAGCTCGTTTGTGTTAAAAATCCCAAAAGAAATGATTTTAAAGACATTGCGAACCTCCCTTTGTATTTAGTTTATATTAATAACAAGTTTGATATGTCCATCGTAATTTGGAAAAGGGTTATTGTCAAAGGTTGCGGCTTGAAATGAGTGGTTTAGGGTGGTAGACTTAACCATATAACATGTAACATATAACATGTAACATAAAGAGCGGCATTAATATGTGAATTTGAATTTTGCTACATGCTTTATGCTATATGTTTCATGAACATTATGAGTGGACATTCACATTGGGCGGGAATAAAACAAAGAAAAGGCGTTAATGATGCCAAGAGGGCTAATGTTTTTACAAAATATGGGCGTCTTATTACGATTGCGGCCAAAGAAGGTGGTGGCAAACCAGAGATGAATTTCAAATTGCAAATGGCAATTGATCGAGCAAGGTTTGAAAATATGCCAAAAGACACAATTGAACGTGCCATCAAGAAAGGTACAGGAGAATTGAAAGACGGAGTTGAAATTGAAGAAATTGTATACGAAGGTTATGGCCCTGGAAATGTGGCAATGCTTATCAAGACTGCTACGGATAATAGAAATAGAACCGGAAGTGAGATTCGCAGTATTTTGACAAAAGCTGGTGGCAAACCTGCTTCTGAAGGTGGCGTGAAGTTTATGTTTAAACTCGTCGGCAACATTGCGGTTGCAGTTGGCGACAAGGATCCATATGAAGTTGAAATGGCAGCCATTGAAGCTGGCGCAGAAGACACTTTGTATGAAGATGATATTGTGATTGTTTATACAAAAATAGAAGATTTGCAGAAAGTTAAAGAAAATTTGGACAAAGCCGGACTTTCAGTTGAAGGCGCCGAACTTGTCTATGCTCCGATTCAAAAAACGCAGCTCGATCCTGAGTCAAAAATTGACTACGAAAAACTTTTAGAAAAATTAGACGAGAACGACGACGTGCAGGAAATCTATGATAACCCCTAGGGTTGTATATGGTATTTAGTATTTTGTATTTAGTATAAAATGCAAAAATTAAAACAAATAGATAAAAAATGGAATTTTAAATAAATTTATTTAATGAAAATACCAAATACCAAATACCAGATACCAGATACTGTCAAAACGCTACGGGTTTTGGGAATAGATCCAGGAACTGCCATCGTTGGGTGGGCTATTTTGGATGAAACGAAAGGATGTGTGACATCTGTTGCATATGGTCACATCACAACTTCGCCAAAAAACAGTACAGCTGAGCGGCTTTTTGAGGTTGTGAAAGACTTGGAACAAATAATTGAAAAATATAAGCCTGATGAGGCTGCGGTGGAAGATTTGTTCTTTTTTAAGAACGTAAAAACAGTAATGAAAGTAAGCCAAGCTAGGGGGTCTATACTCTTGACACTTGAGAGATTTTGTGTTAGCATATTTGAATACACACCGCTGCAAGTCAAGCAAGCTTTGACTGGGTATGGTAGGGCAGAAAAGAAGCAAATACAGCTGATGGTAAAGAATATTTTGAAATTGAAAGAGATTCCCAAACCAGATGACACCGCTGATGCAATTGCAATAGCACTGTGTCATTTGAATAGCCGCAAAATGCGTGGAATTAAGTCTAAAGTCTAAGTACTAACTTCTAAATCAAATCTAAGGTTAAAAGTATAAATTTTGTAATTTAGAATTTATACTTGAATTAGTCTTTAAAATTTAGCCTTTAGATTTAAATTTTATTATGGAAAACATCAGTCCTCTTATTAAATACTTTATCCAGCAAGGTGTGCCGCTTGACACGGTAATCTTGCTTTTAATGTTGCCAATTGTGGTAACGTTGATCGCTTTTTTTCGTCAGGTAATCGGAATTAAGGCTTTTGGTATTTATACACCTGCGATTGTGACATTTGCATTCTTGGCTGTACCACAACTTCGCTACGGCGTTCTTATTTTTATTGTGGTAATTTTGGTTGGAATGCTACTTCGCTTTGCATTGAAAGGTCTTCGCATTTTGTATTTGCCCCGTGTGGCTATTACTCTTAGCATTATTGCACTTTCAATTTTATTTTTGCTTAGTTTCGGAGGCGCAATGCAAAGAACTGGTCTGGCTGCAGTTTCAATTTTTCCAATTTTGATTATGATTACGATTGTGGAAAAATTTGTGGCAGCGCAAATTGAAAAGGGAAATAAGGCAGCTCTCATTTTAGCCGTGGAAACATTGGTAATTTCTCTTGTTGGGTATTATTTGGCAAGTTGGCCAGCCTTGATAAAAGGTATCGTAGCTTTCCCGTGGCTTATTTTAATTGCAATTCCAATTAACATTTTCTTGGGAAAGTGGGATGGACTCAGACTTAATGAATATTTTCGTTTTAGGGAAGTGCTGAAGAATTTAAAGTAAATTTTTCAATAACCAAGAAACAAATTCCAAGAAACAAATAATTTTCAATAATCAATAACCAAATCCAAAGTATTTTTTGGTCATTGTATGTTTGAATTTGTGATTTGTTTGGAAATTGGTGCTTGTTTCTTGGTTATTATAAAAAATATGTTTGAAATTTTTAAGAATGGAAAAAAGTTGTTGGGAATGAATGCTCGCAACCTTGATTACATTCGTCCATACAATAGAAAAAAGGCAAAAAAATTGGCAGATGACAAAATTTTAAGCAAGAGGATGCTTAAAAAGGGTGGTATTCCTGTGCCAAAATTGCTTGCAAAAATTAGGACAGTCGAGGAATTGGAAAATTTCGACTGGTTTTCTTTGCCGAGCACATTTGCGCTTAAGCCTAATCGTGGATATGGCGGTGGTGGAATTATGGTTGTATATGGAAGGAAAAAAAATAATCGAAAAATTTTAGTGGACGATGAAAGCGAGATGCCATTGCCTGTTTGGATAAAAGCAGATGGTAGTAAGGTTACGGTAGAAGACATTAAAAGTCACATTTTGAATATTTTGGACGGTGCTTTTTCGCTTGCTAATATGCCTGACATTGCTTTTTTTGAAGAACGTTTAACTTTGCTTAAACTTTTTAAACCGTATGCATACAAAGGAATTCCAGATATTCGTGTGATTGTTTTTAATCATACTCCAGTAATGGCGATGCTTCGTCTGCCAACGAAAGAATCTGGCGGAAAAGCCAACTTGCAGCAAGGAGGAATTGGAGTGGGAATCGATTTGGCTTCAGGTGTGACCACAACTGCAGTTCTGGGCAAGGGAAAAATTATTGACTATGTCCCTGGAACAAGAATGCTTCTTTCCGGAATCAGAATTCCATATTGGAAGGATATTTTATTGTTGGCAGTTAAAGCACAAGAAGTTTCCGGAATGGGATTTTTGGGAGCTGATGTCGCAATTGATCGTGAACGTGGACCAGTATTTTTGGAAATTAATGCTCGCCCTGGACTTGCTATTCAAGTTGCTAATCTTAGTGGCCTTAAAGAAAGACTTGAGCGTATCAAAGGTCTTAAAATAAAAACAGCTGTGCGCGGTGTGCGTGTGGGCAGGGATTTGTTCGGAGGAGAAGTGGAAGAAGAAGTCGAGGAAATTTCCGGACGAAAAGTGATTGGAACAATGGAAAAGGTAAAATTGATTGGAAAAAATGCAGTGGAGATTGAAATAGAAGCCAAGATAGACACCGGAGCCGGCTTTACTTCTATTGATTTGGAGCTTGCTAGAAAGCTTGGTTTTAATGAAGTGGTAGATGCTATTGAGCACGAAAATGTTGAATATGAAAAAATAAAAAGTTTAAATAAATCAGAAAGAATAAATATTTTTAAAAAATATCCAGATGTTTGCGACACTGCTATAATTCATTCTTCACATGGAACAACTTATCGTCCGATGGTTAGGATTAGTATGAATATGGACGGAGTCGAAATTAATGCCAGGGTTACAATTATTGATCGTTCACACTTGCAGTATTCAATCATTGTAGGCAAGCGGAATTTGGGAAAATTTTTAATTGACGTAAATAAGTAAATTTTATATGAAAAACATCGTTATCGTATATGCTGGTGATGATTGGGAAAAGATTGTTCCAATTAGTAATGAAGGAACAAGACTTGCAATCCAAGATTGGATGGATCGAGCTCAAAAAGTTGGCGTGAATCTTTATCGCGCAAGCATTAAGTGGTATGACTTGGAAAAAAATGTTTTCACAAAAGCATGGACTTTTCGTGAAGGTGCTTGGCAAAAAATCGAAAACGATATTTGTCCTGACTTAATTTATGACAAAGTTTTGAGTAAATATGATTATTCACTGCTTGAATATAAGTTAAAAATTGCCGAAAAAACTTTGCTTTTTAATTCTCCACTTTTTCGGGCAACATTTAATAATAAACTTTCCCAATATGTAATGTTTGGAGAATTTATGCCATTTTCACAAATTGCAAATAACAAAGAGGAATTAAAGAAAACAATAACGGAAAGTCCTTCTCAAAAAATTGTAATAAAACCATTGTATGGCTCTGGTGGCTTCGGAATTTTTATTGGAGAAAAAAAGAAAGCTTTATCAGAAAAATATATTTATCCAGTTTTGGTGCAAGAATTTATCGTAAGTGAAAAAGGTATCCCAGGTATATCGCAAAAAGATGAAGTTGCTGATTTGCGAATGGTGTATCAAGGAGGGAAAATGGCGTATGCGCTTTCAAGGATTGCAAAATCCGGATCGCTTTTTACGAATCTGCATCAAGGTGCGGCAGGCAAGATGATCCCAAAGGAGATGATACCAGAGTGCCTCAATGATATGGCTGAAAAAATAAATAAAAAAATCTTAATATTTCAAAATGCGCAATATTCACTTGATTTCATTTTTGACAACGATGGCAGGCCGTATTTTGTTGAGATGAATACGACGCCAGGGATAGATCTGGTGACGCTATTAGGAGATGAAAAGACGAAACAGGAGAATTTTGAATCTATAACAGACTTGTTATAATGAGCGATAAAAAAATACGCATTGCCATAATTGCACCACCATTCGGAGATACAGGAGGTCCTGAAGTTGTCGCTCAAAATTTGACTGACGCGCTTTTTGATATGGGCGAAGATGTAACGCTGTTTGCTCCAGCAGATTGGAACACGCGAGCAAAACATGTTGTCACATTGGAAAAAAGTATTCAAAACATGCCCAAAGCTGAAAAAACAGATCTTATAGGATTGAGACTTGAAAGTCAGATGAAGGTTGTAGAGTCTGCGGAAGATTATGACATCATCCATTTCAACAGTCAGCGTGAAGCACCCATTGTCGCTTCAAAACTGAAAATTCCTTGTGTGGTGTCCTTCCATAATAAGATCTCACAGAACGTTTTTGATGACTCAATCGCTTCTGGTTTGCATACTGTAGCGCTCAGTCAGACGCAAAGAGGCGCGCTGCATACATCTGCCGTTATATATAATGGTGTGCCGGTAAAAAATATCGAATTTTCTTTTCAAGGCGGAGAATATCTAATGTTCGTCGGCAGACTCAATGATCAAAAAGGTGTAGATACTGCAATTCAAATTGCTCTTTTAGCAGAAAAAAAATTGTTAATCTTTGGAAGAATTGGAAATACTAGTGAAAGAAAAAAGTTTTTTGTTGAAAAAATAGAGCCATTTTTGGATAATGAAAATATTTTATACAAAGGAGAGGTTGAGCACGATGAGATTTATAGATATTTGAGAGGAGCATCGGCATTACTTTTTCCCATTAGAAGGCCAGAGGTTTGCCCAATGGTTGTGGCTGAGGCATTGGCTTGCGGAACGCCTGTGATAGGAACGACAGTTGGACCATTATTGGAACTTTTGCAAAACGAAAAGGTCGCTTTTCTTTCCGATGATTTCAATGAACTGGTGGAGGCTGTGAAAAAGACCGAAATGTTTGATAGGGCTGCATGTAGAAAATATGCTGAAGAAAATTTTGACAGTTCAGTAATGGCGAAAAAATACTTGAAATTATATGAAAAAATATTGGCGAAAAAATAACTGACAGCAAAATGAGTATGAAGGAGAAAATTCAAATAATTGAACTGCTTGACCAGAGTTTTTCAAAAAAGAAAGAACTACTGGAATTTTATAATATCAGTTTTCCAAAATCTAAATGGAGCATGACTGGAGTAAATTCTTTTTTTATGAAGGAAAATAACGGAGTTTGTTTTATTGTTGAAAAAGAAGAGAAAATAAGTGCTTTGATAATGGGAAGAATCAACAAAAATGATCGTTCCAGTATTATTCTCAGTGCTCTGCTTGTCGGCGATGAATTGGAGGGGAAAGGCTACGGAAAGATTTTGGTGGAAAAATTTATCGACAGATCTTTCATTAACAATGGCTTCCAAAAAATAAAATTGCATTTCAGAGACTCGAACGATCTGCGAAATTTCTATGAGAAATTCGGGTTTGAATATGGTGGCATCTGCGGTCAATATAAAAACGGTGAGAAAAAACACTACATGGATATGGATAGAAGTGTTATAATATAAGCATAATATGAATGTTTTCAACAAGAACGTATGTCTTTTGAACTGCCAACAAATCAGGACAAAAAAGAGAGGCAACCTGCCGTGGATGAGCAGTGGTTTGATATGTTTGAAAGAATAGGATCTTTCCAAGATTTTGAATATCTGGAAGGAGATAAGAAATTTAGAGAAAATCAAAAGAATCTTTTTCTAAACGAACAAGTCAGAAACCCTGAACTTGATTATCCTAAATTAGAAAAGTTCGACCTTGAGGGGAGAGAAGAAGAGCTGCTGAAGCTTAAGAAAAATATATTGGAAAATGAGACAAACGAAACCGTTCAAAAGACATACCGATGGAAAATCAATCAAAAAATTGCTGAAGTGAGAATGTTGAAAGCCTCAAAAAATGGAGATCCTAGAAGTTTTGCGCGATATTCAAGTTTTATATATGGGGAGCCCGATAAAGATGTCTTTCAATTTGACTTGGAGGAGATAGCGGAAGCGATAAAGGAGAAGGAAAATTCTGACGATTTTAGGGTGTTGTTTGCGATAAGAAGACTGAAAGAATCTTTGAATCTTGACACTTTGAGTGAGTCCTCTGGTATTGAAAAAGAATTTCTTCCTCATAAAAAAAGAATATTGCAGTATCCATTTGAAGCCAGTAAAAAATATAATGCGCAAGAAATCAGAAATGAGTTTTCCGAAGCTATGGATGAATTGGGAGTGGAGGGATGGCAAGTGCTTGTTGATGAAAACATAAAAGCGATCTCGGTAAGTCAAGAAAAAAAGAATGTCAGAATTCCAGAAAACAAGAAATTGACAAGTTTGGAATTGAAAAAACTTATCGCACATGAAATCAAAACTCATGTTCTTCGTCGTGAAAGTGGAGAAAGATCGAAATTGAAATTACTGGGATTGGGTCTCGACAGGTATCTTTTGGGCGAAGAGGGAATTTCAGCTTTTGAGGAGCAGAGTATTGGAGGCTCAGATAGTTTTGCGGGATTTGATGGACATTTGGCGATTTCGCTTGCGGTCGGATTGGATGGAAATAAAAGGGATTTCAGGGATGTTTTTAATATATTGAGAGATTTTTTCTTTATACGTTCCAAAAGCAAAGATCTGCAAAAATCCTGGGAAAACGCGAAGGTTGGAGCATGGAACCGATGTGTCAGAACATTTCGGGGTACAAATTGTTCTGAAAAAGGAGCTTGTCTTACGCGGGATATAGTTTACAGGGAGGGTAACATTAATACGTGGATCGTTATAAAAGGTAATGATCGTGAGGAACTAAAATTTTCCGTTGGGAAATATGATCCTGCAAACCCCAGGCATATCTGGATACTTGAGCAACTTGGAATTTCCGATGATGATCTAGTACAAACTCTTGATAAATAATCAGTTTCGTGTATACTAGAGCGGCTTTGAAAAAAGCTGCTTTAAGCATATAATATATTCATAGTTCAAAATTTACCCTGTTAAATAATTTTAAATTTTTTTAACACTGCGTATGTTTTATGTATATGTGCTTGTTAGCGAAAAAGATAAAGACAGATATATAGGTTATACGAAAAATTTAAAATTAAGATTTGAGTTACATGCAAAAGGCATGGTTCCTTGCACTAAGGAAAGACGCTCATTAAAGCTGATTTATTATGAGGCGTGTCTAAATCAACAAGATGCAACTCATAGGGAAAAATATTTAAAAACTTATCATGGTAAGATGTTTCTCAAAAAGAGACTCAAATCTTATTTAACAGGGTGAATATGAAACCAATATTTGTCTCACAAAATTTTAAAAACATTAGAGGAATGTCTTCTAATGAAAGGTGGAAGCTCGCAGGTAAAATTTTCCTGTATCTTTTTGGTGTGGGAATCTTGTCTGTAATTGGCATCTTTCTTTTTTTTGCCAAGGATTTGCCAAGTGCAAATTCGGTGGATGCAAAGCTTATTGCGCAATCAACCAAAATTTATGATCGCTCTGGTCAACATCTTTTGTATGACGTACATGGGGAGGAAAAAAGAACAGTGATACCTTTTGAGCAGATTCCTGATAATGTAAAATATGCCACAATCGCGCTGGAGGATCAGGAATTTTATTCTCATTATGGAGTAAACCCCAAAGCTATTTTACGATCAGCTTTCAAAGACATTATCAAAGGAGGCGCTGCTCAGGGAGGAAGCACAATCACGCAACAGTTTATCAAAAAATCTCTGCTTAGCGATGAGAAAACATTCACACGAAAAATCAAAGAAGTGATTCTCGCTATTGAGCTTGAACAAAAATATTCAAAAGATGAAATTTTGGCAATGTATCTTAATCAAATCCCATATGGTTCAAGTGCATATGGAATTGAAGCAGCAGCGCAAACTTTTTTTTCAAAATCAGCCAAAGATTTAAGCCTTGCTGAGGCTGCGCTCTTGGCTTCACTTCCGAATGCGCCGACATATTATTCGCCATTTGGTTCTCATCGTGATGCGTTGGTTGGAAGAAAAAATTCAGCGCTTAAAAAGATGGCTGATTTGGGATATATCACACAGGATCAAGCGAATGAGGCGAAAAGTGTGGATATTTTTGCAGAAATAACTCCCAAGCAGGACAATATTCAAGCCCCTCATTTTGTGATGTATGTGAAAGAATATTTGGAGCAAAAATATGGAGAACAGGCAGTGGAACAAGGAGGATTGAAAGTTTATACCACTCTTGATTGGGACAAACAACAAGCTGCGGAGAAAGCAGTGGTTGAAGGAGCTGAAAAAAACAAAGCTCAAAATGCCAGCAACGCAGCCTTGGTTGCAATGGATCCAAAAACTGGACAAATTTTGGCAATGGTGGGATCAAAAAATTATTTTGACAAATCAATTGATGGGCAAGTTAATGTGGCTTTGGCTGATCGCCAACCGGGATCATCATTTAAACCATATGTTTATCTGACCGCTTTTACAAAAGGTTACACTCCAGAAACATTGCTATATGACGTGGCAACAAACTTCAGTACTGATGAAGGAAAAGATTACAAACCGCAAAATTATGATGGGAAATTCAAAGGTCCACTGCAAATGAAAAATGCATTGGCGATGTCGCTCAACATTCCTGCCGTGAAAACTTTGTATTTGGCAGGAGTGAAAGATTCAATCCAACTTGCAAAAGGTCTTGGAATAAAAGGTCTTAATCAACCTGAGCGTTATGGTCTGTCCTTGGTGCTTGGAGGTGGAGAAGTGACATTGCTTGATCACGTTAATGCTTATGGCGGCTTGGCAACAGGAGGAATTCACTATGACAAAACTGCAATTTTGAAAATTCAAGACAAGGACGGAGCAGTTTTGGAAGAATTCAAACAAAGCGCTGGGCAAAGAATTGTTGAAGAAAAATATGTTGCTATGCTTGATTATATTATGTCAACCAATGAACTCAGAGCACCTGTGTTTGGAGACAATAATCCTTTCAAATTTTCAGATCGCCAAGTTGCGGCCAAGACTGGAACAACCAATGAATTTCGCGATGGTTGGGCAATGGGATACACGCCGTCAATTGCGGTTGGGGTTTGGGCTGGAAACAATGACAACTCTTCTATGAAAGCCGGGGCTGATGGAATTTATGTGGCTGCTCCAATTTGGAGATCGTTTATGAATTTTGCATTGGGAAACAGCGCAGCTGAACAATTTCCAAAATATGAAAAAGAAGATGCCGGCAAGCCAATTCTTAATGGCGAACAGAACATTAAAGAAGATGTAAAAGTGTGTGAAATGGATGCTAAGGATTACAAAGGAGATTATTGTTTGGCAAATGATTCTTGCCCTGATGGAACTTCAGACAAAAAAACATTCGGAGAAGTTCACAGTATTTTGTATTATGTGAAAAAAGATGATCCACGAGGCGATTATCCAAAAGATCCATCCGATGATTCTCAATACAAAAATTGGGAAAAGGGTGTGCAGGATTGGTTTAAAAAGGATAAGAAAAAGAACAAAGATCTTGATCCTATTCCAACTTTGGAATGCAAGGAAGAATATTTCAAACCGAAAGAAGAGCCCAAGCCAGAGCCGGAACCAGTTATTAATGAAGTTCCTGTGGAAGAAACAATTATTCAGTCTACACTCCCAGTCTAGTTAAACTCACAAATTTGTCATCCTGAACTTGTTTCAGGATCTCGATCACAGTAAGTAATCTGAAATAAAGAAAGTAGATTCTGAAATGAATTCAGAATGACATTTCTGCAATAAAGAGATGATAGCAAAGCTTCGAGGTAAAATTGATTTGATGCACGACAATTATGTCATTGTTGATGTTAGTGGTGTTGGGTACAAAGTTTTTGTGACCGTGCATACTTTTGGAATGGTAGCTGGAAAATCTGACATAGAACTTTATACTCATACTTATGTGCGAGAAGACACGTTGGCACTCTATGGTTTTTTGGAAATTGCGGAACTTGAAATGTTTGAACTTTTAATTTCTATTTCAGGAATCGGACCAAAAGCTGCAATGGGTATTTTGGCAATTGCAGATCCGAAAACAATTTCAATGGCTGTACTTAATGAAGATCCTTCAATTTTGACCAGAGTTTCTGGCGTTGGAAAGAAAATTGCGCAGCGTGTTATTTTGGAACTGAAAAACAAAATTACTGATATGCCAAGCGGCGAAAAAGCTCAACTTGAAAGTGACAGCGACGCTTTCGAAGCCTTGGTCGCAATGGGATATTCTGTCTCAGAATCTCGCGAAGCCTTGAAAATGATTCCAAACAATATTGAAGATGTCGGCGAAAGAGTGAAGCTTGCGCTTAAAAGTCTTGGGAAAAAATAAAAGTGTGGTATAATAAAAACAAGTAAAAATAAAATAACCCCAGTGGAATAGTATTTTGAGTACAAAATAATTTCACGGGGTAAATAAAAAAATGAACAAAGAAAAAAAACAGGCTTGCCTGCCGAAGAGGCAGGGTTCAATCCTGGCGTATTCCTTGGTTGTGATTTCTGTGATGATTGCAATTGCTGGAACACTTTCTGTTGTGGCTATTGTTGAAAAAAAAGGTGCAAGCGGCACTGAATTTTCAATGCAATCACTCCAAACAGCGGACAGCGGAGTGCAATTGGCTTTGAAAAAAATGGATGGGGAAGTTGGAACAATCACGGAAGTTTTTACGGGATTTGGAACTGGTTGTTCTTCTGATAAAGTTATTAATACTAATGCTGGACCAGCTGATTCTTCATATGAGCTCACTTTTTTTAATGCCGCTGGAACGCAACTTGCTTGCGGTGCTAATAAAAATGAAATTGCCAACATTAAATCTGTTGGAACATATAAAAACACTGTGAGAGCTGTGAATGTGGCAGTGGCAGCAACAGCAGGTGGTGGATATGCGCTTTCATGTTTTTATACTGGTGCAGCTGGTGATTTTAGTTGTTGTAGAACGGATAATGAGACGGGCGCAACTGCTTGTAAAGCCACTACTAATGGTGGGACCAGTTGGTCTGGACAGGGAACTCCTTGGTAGGATTGGGATTACAGATGTGATATCTTTCTTTTTTAATTAATTTAAGAGTCCCGATTTATTCGGGACTCTTTTTTGTTATTTGTTTTCCTGATATACTTTGAATATGGAAAATAAAGAAATTCTACAATCGCAGCAGTGGCGAAAGTTTCAGGAGGCTGTGGGCAGAAAGACGCATTTTGTTGAAAATGACGACTTTTCAGCGAGCATTGTGGAACATAGTCTGCCGATAGTTGGGAAATATATGTACAGTCCGAAAGGGCCTGTTTTAAAAGTCGAAAGTCGAAAGTCGAAAGTCGAAAGTTTTTTTGCTGAGCTGATTGACTTGGCGAAGAGAGAAAATGCGGGGTGGATTCGGATTGAACCGGAAAGTGATCAGATTTTAGAAACAATAAAAGAAAATATTTCAGAAAAAGTTTTCAAAGCTCCGCACAATATGCAGCCGAAAGAAATTTTTGTGTTGGATACTTCAAAAACCGAAGAGCAATTGTTAGCGGAAATGAAAAGTAAAACTCGGTATAATATCAATTTAGCTAAGAAAAAAGGAGTTATTATTTCGCAAAACGTGGATCGTGGAGCGCAAAACGTGAAATACATTGAGGCTTTTTTGGAATTAACAAAAGAAATGGCGGCGAGGCAGGGGATTGTGGCTCATCCGGAGCAGTATTATCGAAAAATGATTGAGACTTTGCCAGAGGAAATGCTCAAGATTTATGTGGCTGAGTTTGAAGGGAAAATAATTGCAGCAAATCTGGTTTTGTTTTTTGAAAACACTGCGACATATTTGCACGGGGCATCATCAAATGAAAATAGAAATGTGATGGCACCGTTTTTATTGCAATGGCAAGCAATTTTGGATGCAAAAGAAAGTGGGTGCACACGTTATGATTTCGGGGGAGTAAGAATAACAAACAACTCACGACAAACAACAAACAACTGGGAGGGGATTACTAATTTCAAATTGGGTTTTTCGCCGAATACCAAACCCATTGAGTTTCCTGGAAGTTATGATATCATTATTAACCCTAGGAAATATGCAGTGTATAGAGGGTTGCAGAGAGCTAAAGCATTTGCAGTAAGATTTAGGAGATAGTATTTTTTGTGTCATTCCGGACTTGATCCGGAATCCAGGATTTAACGCATAATGCCTGGTATAATAACAATTTTATAATAATATTTATGATCGTATTGCGATAACCTGGATTCCTGCCTCCGCGGGAATGACAAGGTAATATTAAAAAATTTATGCACAAATTAAAACAACTAATACCTCAATCTATCAAAAACCTTTACCATTTGGCTCAAGCAATTGTGGCTAATGTTTGGTTTGGTTTTCCTAGCAAAAAAATAAAAGTGATTGGTGTGACGGGAACAGATGGAAAAACAACAACTGTGCAGATGATCACAAAAATTTTGGAAGAGGCTGGGAACCCCGTAGAGCCAGGAGGCCACGGGGCACGAAAAGTTGCGATGGCTTCAACGATTAATTTCAAAATTAATGGAGTTGAGGAAAAAAATCTTTCTCATTTCACAACCGAATCTTCATTTGCTATTCAAAAGTTTATTAAAAAAGCAGTCAAAGAAGGTTGCGAATATTTGGTGTTGGAAACGTCGTCTCATTCATTGGATCAATATCGCGTGTGGGGCGTTGAGTATAAGACTGCAGTTATCACAAACATCACGCGCGAACATTTGGATTATCACAAGACAATGGAAAAATATCGAGCTGCCAAGAAAAAGCTTTTTGAAATTAGTGCAAAAAACAATGGCACTATTATTGTTAATGCTGATATGGAAAAACCAGAAGAGTTTTTGGATTTTAATGTTGATAAAAAATTTGCGTATACAACAAATTTAGAAAAAAATGCGGACCTGGATTCCCGCCTCCGCGGGAATGACAAAAAAGATATTGAAATTATTCAAGCAGAAAATATTGAGCTGGGAATCAATTTTTCGAAATTCGAAATTCGAAATTCGAAATTCACATTAAACATTCCCGGAATGTTTAATGTGGAAAACGCCCTTGCTGCAACGTGCGTGGGCCTTAGTGAAGAGATTGAGCTGGAAACGATCAAAGAGGCGCTGGCAAAAATAAAGGGCGTGGCGGGGAGAATGGAGGCCGTAGAAAACGATCTAGGACTGCATATTTTGGTTGATTTTGCTTTAACGCCAAATGCCTTAGAAAGGCTTTATAGCACGCTTTTTCAAGCTAAAAATCCTAATTCCAAAATCATCGCGATTTTTGGATCTTGCGGAGACAGAGACAGGGGAAAACGACCTATTATGGGCGAAGTTGTTTCGAAATATGCCGATGTTGTCATTCTTACAAATGATGAGCCATATCACGAAAAACCCGAGCAAATTATTGAAGAAATTGCTGTTGGGATTAAAAATAAAACAGAAGGGCAAAATTTTTGGAAAATTATAGACAGGCGGGAAGCGATAAAAAAAGCTCTTGAGATTGCTCAAGCTGTGGATATTATTTGCATTACAGGTATGGGTAATTTTGAAACGATGGTAGTGGGCGACAAAAAGATTCCTTGGAATGACAGAAAAGTTATCGAAGAAGAACTTCGTAGATAGCTTTTCAGGCGTTAGCTTTTTAGCTTCTCAGTGAAATGCAAAAGAAAAAAGAGACTCGAGGGTCTCTTTTTTTGTGTGCAAAATAATTTTCTAAGACATTAAGAAAAAAGCTTTATAAACAGCGCAGTGAGGATTAAGCCCACCATGGCGCCGACAATAACTTCGCTTACTTTGTGACCCATACGTTCTTTGAGTCTAGGATATTTCTCTTCATTTATATTAAGTTGACCAATGAGCATATTGAGATATTTTCCTTGGTCGCCCAAAGTCATTCGAAGACGAGTTGCATCATCGATAATAAGAAAAGCAAGCGCAATGGCAACGGCAAATGTCCCAGTGTGAACTCCTTCATAAAAGCCAATGGATGTAACCAACGAAAAAGCAAAAGCTGTGTGCGCGCTTGGCATATGACCGTGAGTGAGGACGTAGCGAATGTCCCAACCATGTTTTAAACTGTAAAGCACAAACTTGATGGCTTGCACGATAATTCCAACTGTAATTGGAATGAGAAACACTGCATAAGACGTAATAAATTCCATAGGACTTGTGTATTATTAGGACTTACGCATTTTCTCAACAATTTCTTATTGGGCACACTTTTGGATGAATATTTACCCCGTCAAATCCAGCAAAGCTGGTGTTCACTACTGTGAACAATTTGACGGGGCGAGTATCCAAAAGCTCAAAGAGTTGCTGTCGCCAACCTGTCTACCGGCAGGCAGGCTATTGGCCAAAAAAGAAATGTTTCGAAACGCGTAACTGTTGATTATATTAATCTTGCTTAATTATAGCACATTATTCAAGTTAAAGTTGCTAAATTGGGAAATTCGTAAAATTGATGTATAATTATATTACAAAGTCTAATTAAAAAAATCGCTTTTGCAGTAATCTTTACGGCAAACAGTCGGTTAAATTTTTTTATGAGTATTTTATTAATCGCGTTGGTTGTTCTGGGATTGTTTCTTGTTTTTGGAATTGGCATTTACAACAGCTTGGTAACTTTGAAAAACAGAGTTGATGAGGCTTGGAGTGATATTGATGTGCAACTCAAGCGAAGATATGATTTGATTCCGAATTTGATTAACACGGTGAAGGGCTATGCCACTCACGAAAAAGAATTGTTTGAAAGAGTAACAGCAGCCCGAACAGCTGCAATGAGTGCCGGAAGCCCTGCAGAAAAACAAGATGCAGAAAATATGCTTTCCGGAACATTGAAATCATTGTTTGCAGTTTCTGAAAACTATCCAGATTTGAAAGCAAATCAAAACTTTCTTGAACTTCAAAGAGAATTGACTGACACTGAAGACAAAATTCAAGCTTCACGAAGATTTTACAATGGTAATGTCCGAGATTTCAACATTAAGATTGAAACTTTTCCAAGTAACATCGTTGCTGGAATGTTAAATTTTACCAAAAGAGAATTCTTTGCGGCTGATGAGGCAGAAAAAGAAAATGTCAAAGTCCAATTTTAATCGAATCGAATCACAATGTTCAAATATAGGCATCACGACGCTCATAAAAAATATGATGATCACAACAAGTCACATTATATTTGTTTGCTGACCCTTATCAGTCTAGTTTTTTTCATCGTAATGGGAATAGGCTATGCAATATATCTTTTTGTGGATGCGATGCCGTCCTCAAATGTTGCTGGTGTGCATATCACGAAAAGCTTGGTTCTTGCAGTGGATGGACTTAAAGGAAATTTGTATAGCGATTCTTCCAGAGGAATTAAGGATTGGATAATTAATACCGATGAAACAAACGGCTTTGAAATTAAGCATCCTAATGATTGGGAAGTTCAAAACAATGCGAATAGTTTTTTTCTTGTAAAGAAATATACGGATATCAGGTCTAGAAATAGCTCGTTGGCATCCGCTATTGAGGTTGGCAGCATTTCTCTTGGAGAAAATGAAAACTGCGAAGCTGCTGCGGGAAAAAAGAGCATCAAATGGGATCCTAATTGGAAAGAAGAAATGATAAACGGACGTATGGGAGTGAGAACTGGAAAAGTCAAAACAGCCGAAGGACTTATACGGGATGTTATTTTTTGGAAAAATGAAGAAGAGGGAAAGGTTTTTTATCTAGAAGCTACTTATTATACTGACAAATCAACTGAATTTGAAAATATTTTCAAAAATGTAATTTCAGAATTTAAATTTATTTAAATTAGGACTTACGTATTTCGAAACGCGTAACTTTTGTAAATTTATCAAAAATGGCTACTTTATACACTGAAGCTGACAAAAATACACGTTTAACCTGGATTTATATCGCGGGCTTTTTAGCCTTTGTGATTGGAGTCGGGTATGTTTTTGCGGGAGCAATGGGGAATAGCACGATTTTGTATATTGCAGTTGCTTTCTCGATAGTTATGAGTTTTGGCTCATATTGGTGGAGCGATAAGATTGTTTTGGCTATGAGCGGCGCAAAAGAGGTCACTCATGAGGGAAATATGGAGTTATACCACCTTGTGGAAAACCTGTGCATAACTGCTGGACTCCCAACTCCCAAGATTTATATTATTGAAGACAGTGCTCCAAATGCCTTTGCTACAGGCCGCGATCCAGCTCACGGCGTGATTTGTGTGACTACTGGGCTCTTGGATAAACTCGAAAAAATTGAATTGGAAGGTGTGATTGCTCACGAACTTTCGCATATTGGAAACCGCGACATTTTGCTTTCCACCGTGGTGGTTGTTTTGGTTGGTTTTGTGGCTTTGATAGCGGATTGGTTCAGGCACTGGTCATTTCTTGGCGGTGGGGATGACAGTGATAACAAAAATCCAGTTTTGATGATCGTGGGAATTTTGCTTTCATTGCTTGCTCCACTTGCTGCAATAATGATGCAAATGGCAATTTCCCGAAAGCGAGAATTTTTGGCTGATGCCAGCGCTTCACTTCTAACGCGATATCCTGAAGGGCTTGCTAGCGCCCTTGAAAAGATTTCTTCCGACCAAGAACCCCTTGAAGCCGCCAACCGCGCTACCGCACATCTATACATCTCAAATCCCTTCAAAGGCAACAAAGTTTCCAAACTTTTTTCCACCCACCCACCAATTGAGGAGCGGATTGCATTGCTGAGAGGAATGAAATAATTGTATGCAATGGAAGAAGCCAAAAAACAGTGATAAATATTTCTGGACGGCGCACGTGACGGAAAAGATGCATTATTATGGTCTGTCTGAACAGAAAGTTTTGGGTGTGATTCGAAATCCAAAAAGAATTGAAAGTAGTATTGTGGAAAACACAGTCGCAGTGATGATTCCTGTTGGGAATATCACAAAGGGAATTGCAAAACCAAGATGGGGCAAACCAGTTTTTGCAAATGCGCATAGTGAAGAGGAAATATCTGAGGAAAAAAAGAAAGAGGAGAGTTGGAATCAGGAAATCTGGGTGCTTTATCAAACGACATCACAAAATGCAAAACATAGAGCAAAAAGCACAAGCAATGATTCAGAAGATGCTAAGTTGCAAAAACAATTTAAAAAATTTGAAACAAGTGAAAAAGCTAAGAAGCTAATGGAATCCGCCAGCTGGCGGACTAAAAAGCTGACCATCATTTCTGCTTGGCGTTATCCTGGTGTAAGTCCGAAGAATAATCCAATTCCGGAGGATATTTTGCGAGAGCTTGAGGAAATAGGCTTGCAATAATCAAGGGGTTTTATTGACTGGATTGTCAATAATACTAAGATATGGTAAAATAAAAGTAGATGAATATTGTATCATTATAAGTAGTATAATTAATTTTAATCTAAAAAATATGGAAGAAAACACAACGGGGCAGGAAGGTGTGGAAGCTCCAAAAGCACCTCAAAATGACGATGTTGAAAAGAACAAAGTGATGGCGATTGTAGGATATGTTATTCCAATCTTGTTTTTTGTTCCACTTATTTCAGAAGCAAAAAACAGCCCATTTGCTAAATTTCACGCAAATCAACAATTGTTGCTACTTTTGGCTGCTATAGCTGTTAATGTGGTTGGAACAGTAATACCGGTTTTGGGTTGGTTTATTATTTTGCCACTTGGAACAATTGCTGTTTTTGTGCTAGCAATTATGGGAATCATCAACGCCGTTAAGGGAGAAATGAAAAAACTTCCTATGATTGGTGGATATGAGATTATAAAATAGTTTTTACTTGGTTTTAACAATGGGCGACCTTTCGAGGTTGCCCGTTTTTGTTTATTATGCGAATATATAAAGGTATTAATGTTAAAAAATAGAATAAATATATGGCAAAGAAGACAAAAATAGTGGCAACTCTCGGATTGGTTTCTGATAGTAAAGAAGTTTTGAAACAAATGATTGAAAATGGCATGAATGTGGCCAGACTTAATTTTTCTCATGGCTCACATGAATGGCATGGAAATGTGATTAAAATTATTCGAGAATTGTCGCAAGAATTGGACATAGCTGTTGGAATTTTGGCTGATCTTCAAGGACCGAGAATAAGGACGGTTGTTGTGGAAAACGTGGAAATGAAACCAGGAGAATTTGTGTTGGTCAGTGATATTTTTTATGCGCCTAATTTCCAATTTCCAATTTCCAATTTCCAATCAATTTCAAATGATCAAATTTCAAATGACAGAAAATTTTCACTCGATGTTGAAAAAATTATTGATGATGTGGAAGTGGGGAATGAAATTTTGATTGAGGATGGGTTGATGAAAATTGTTGTTAAGGAAAAAAATGAAGGAGTTTTGCTTTGCGAAGTTATTGATGGCGGAACAGTGAAGAATCATAAAGGTGTCAATATTCCTGATGCAAAATTGCAAATCAGTCCGATCACAGAAAAGGATGAAAAAGATTTAGCTTTCGTGCTTTCGCAAGATGTTGATTTTGTGGCGATGTCATTTGTTTCCACTGGTGCTAACATTGAAACTTTGCGAGACAAAATGAAAAATATTCTTGGACGTGAGGATAATCTTCCACAAATTATCGCCAAGATTGAACGCAAAGAAGCTATCAAAAATCTGGATGATATTATTGAACATACTGACGCTATTATGGTCGCGCGCGGAGATCTTGGTATTGAAATTGAGGGAACAAAAGTTGCGATTTTGCAAAAAGAAATTGTAAAGAAAAGTTTGCAAGCAATGAAGCCCGTTATTGTCGCAACACAAATGCTTGATTCTATGATTGTAAATCCACGTCCAACACGAGCTGAAGTTTCTGATGTGACCAATGCGGTTGTTGATCATGCTGATGCTGTGATGCTTTCGGGGGAAAGTGCTTCTGGAAAATATCCAGTGGAGAGTGTTCGCACAATGAAGGATATTATTGAAAACACCGAAGCCTCTCCTTTTGATGATGTGACACACTTGCTTGCTTTGAACGGTGAAGGAGATTTTAAAAAAGTGATCAAGAGCGCATACGAACTAGCCAAGAGCAGTAGCGCCAAAGCTGTGGTGCTTGGATCGGCTAGCGGTTTTACGGCTCGACTTTTTTCGCATTTTCGTCCAGAGCAAACAATGTTGGTCGTGACTCATAATAAAAAAACATATTATCAGCTTTCATTGGTGTGGGGAATCAATGCAAAACTTTATGAACGAGGAGAAGTTTTTCGAGAGGACATCGATTGGCTTATTTCCGATGCCAAGAAAAATGGTGTGCTTGAAACTGGAGACAAGGTCGTTTTGATTTTAGGCCGAACTCCAGATGGAGAACATATTCAATTGGTGGGGATTAAGGAGATTTAGAATACAAGTATTTTGTATATGGTATTTGGTATTTAGTATGAATTCAAAAATACAAGATACGAAATACTAAATATAAAATACGGAACTGGAGGGGTCGCATAGTGGGCCGGATGCGAGGAATACGAGCATTCGGCGGGTTTCAAAAGAAACCCCGGCAAAAATTCAAATCAGTTTTTTGCTCGAGTCCGCCAGCTGGCGGACGAGATATGAAATTTTGAATTTTTGAGTGCACCACTCATTATAATCAGTTTCAAAGCGGAGAGATGGCCGAGTGGTTGAAGGCGCACGCTTGGAAAGCGTGTTGGGGGCAACTCCACGCAGGTTCGAATCCTGTTCTCTCCGCTTTGAAACTGAACAAAGGTGGCATATCTGAAAGGGCAGCAAGGGTTTGAATATTTCATTTTGCGCCTCTGGTTGCTTTTTTAGTCAAAGTTCTTTAGTCTGAAGTTATATGAACAATAACGTTGAGGAAATCAAATCTCGGCTTAATATCGTGGATATTGTGGGCGAGTATGTGCGGCTGACAAAGGCGGGCTCTCATTGGAAGGGGCTGTGTCCTTTTCATAATGAAAAAAGCCCATCCTTTATGGTCAATGAAGAAAAACAAATCTTTCATTGTTTTGGCTGTGCTAAGGGTGGAGACGTTTTTTCTTTTGTGCAAGAAATCGAAAGTATGGAATTTCGTGAGGTGCTCAAGATTTTGGCTGAAAAAGCTGGCGTGCAATTGGAGGAATATAAAGGTGGGCAAGTTACTGATAACAAGAAAAGAATTTTGGAGGCCTTGGAATTGGCTACCAAATTTTATGAAACTCAACTTTGGAAAGGTGTTGGCAAAGAAGGAATTATGCAATATTTGCACACAAGGGGATTGAATGATAAGAGTATTCAAAATTTTAGATTAGGCTATGCGCCAAATGGTTGGGACAATATTATAAAATTCCTTGTTAGTCGTGGATATGGTATGGATGAGATTGAGAAGACTGGCTTGTTGGTAAAAAAAGAAAATGGTTCAGGATATTATGATCGTTTTCGCGATCGCATTATGTTTCCGATTACCGATGCGATGGGAAATGTGGTTGGATATTCCGCGCGCGTGGCCCCTGGGGGAGATGAATCGCAGGCTAAATATGTGAACACTCCGGAAACATTGGTATATCACAAAGGCAAGGTGCTGTATGGTCTTTCATATGCAAAGAGCGAGATTAAGAAGAAAAATTATGTGTTGCTGGTGGAGGGAAATATGGATGTGATTGCTTCGGTGCAAGCTGGCATTACAAACACTGTGGCTGTTTCAGGCACTGCGCTTACAGGCGATCAAATCACGATGCTCAAACGTTACACTGAAAACATTGCAATGCTTTTTGATATGGATAGTGCTGGTCAAGCTGCAGCGCAAAAAAGCGCAGATCTTTGTTTACAAAAAAGTGTGAACGTGAAAATTGTTACACTGGAGGATGGCAAAGATGCGGCTGATGTGGTGGCTAAGGATCCGGAGCTGCTTTTAAATGCAGTTAAAAAATCGGTTTTGGCGATGGAATATTTTTTCAATGAGGCGCTTAAAAAATATGACAAAAAAACAGCAGATGGAAAAATGCATATTGCAAAAGAGGTTTTGTCACACGTGGCTAACATTGAAAATCAGATTGAGAAAGCTCATTGGATAAAAAAAATTGCGCATACGGTTGAAGTGGAAGAAAAGGTCGTGACTGACGTATTAAAAACAGTCGTCGCAAATGCTGGACAGCAAAGCCAAGCCCAATACCCTGTTTCTTCAAGTGTCTTGACTGAGCAAGAGGCATCATTTCAAAAGCGCAGTGACGCTGTTAGAAATTCGCTGATCGGGCTTATTATGAGCGATGCAAAAATATGGAAAGAAAATTTTGAGACACAATTGGAAAGTCAGTGGGCAAAAGATGATTCGTTGGTGCAGTTTGTTTTGAAAAATGGAGCAGAGTCAGGTTTTTCTTTTGATAATCTTCTGACCAACATTGATGATGAACGAGCGATTGAAAGTCTGCGAAAAATATATTTTAATGCCAAATACCTTTTTACTCGAGAGGGCGTTGTGGAATATTCCACAGAAGAATTGCGAAAGCTTGTTGATGAATATATATCTAAATACATCAAGGAATTGCAAAAAGAAAGACTTTATGATATCATCAAGCAAATCGAGAATGCTGAACAAAAAGGGGACAAAGAGACCCTCGCCAAACTTATGAGCGAGTTCACAAAGCTTTCTCAAGAAATGCAATCTTAAACAAGGACTGGGATGCCCCGGTTTTTGGTGTTTTACTAAGAGCTTGTTTGGAAAATATATTTTCTGCTGCAATTCCAAAATTTTGGCTGCAAAACTTTCAGGTCTCGTCGTGTTACATTTTATGTAGCACTCCTCAACCTTCAAGTCTTTCGCTTAAAATTTTAAAATTTCGCGACGAAAAATATTTTCCAAAAGGCTCCATGCTTAGTTGCTTAGTGAAGGGTTTTATTTTTTTTATAACATTTTGTCTGAGTGTTTACTCGGCGAAATATTTATTTGAGATGAAAACAACGAAAAAGAAGATTAAAAAAGCCATGCCTACCGGCAGGCAGGTTGCAGTAAAAAAAACGATAAAAAAGACTGTTAAAACAAAGTTAAAAAGTGTGAAGAAAACAGTCTCTTCAAAAAAGTCTGCCCGAAATACTGCGCATAAGGCTGCAGGCGGGGTGAAATCTAAGCCTAAAAAAGTTGTAAAATTTATTAAAGCAAAAAAAATCGTGCAGAAAAAAAACAAGAAAATCGTACAGAAAAAAGTTGTTGCAAAAAAGATTGTTGCAGCAAAAAAAATAGCAACCAAAAAAGTTGTTGTGAAAAAAGTGCAACCAGTTAAAAAGGTTGCGCCCAAAAAGGTTGCAACATCAAACAAGCAAGCAGCTGCAAAAACTGTTGTTAAGCCCAAGAAAATCGTTGAAAAAGCTCCTCAGCCAAAGAAAAAAGCAGTAGCAGCTTCGCAAGAAGAAGGAGAAAATAAGGTTAATATTATTGCAGAACTTATTGCACGTGGAAAACAACGTGGTTTTGTGACTGAAGATGAAATCATTCACCTTATTCCGGAAGTTGAAGAAGAACTTGATGAACTTGAAAATCTGTATGAACAATTGGAAACCGCAGGTGTGAAGATTGTTGTTTCTGATGATATGCTTAAGATTGATTCAGACAAGGAAGCTGAGATATATGAAAAAAGTAAAAAAGATAAAAATGCAGATTCAAATTTGTTGGATGGAATAGAAGACAGCTCTTCTGATTTGGTACAAATGTATCTTCGTGAAATTGGACGCGTGCCACTTCTTAAATCTGAAGAAGAAATTAAACTTGCCAAAGCCAATGAAAAAGGGGATTTGGCATCCAAACAAAAACTGACTGAAGCAAATCTTCGTTTGGTGGTTAGTATTGCAAAAAAATATGTTGGACGTTCGCACAATCTTTCACTTTTGGATTTGATTCAAGAAGGAAACATCGGACTTTTTCGCGCTGTGGAAAAATTTGATTATCGAAAAGGTTTCAAATTTTCAACCTATGCAACTTGGTGGATTCGTCAAGCAATTACCAGAGCTTTGGCTGATCAGTCGCGCACAATTCGTATTCCCGTGCATATGGTGGAAACGATTAATAAATATACGCAGATTACTCGAAGATTGGTGCAGGAATTGGGACGCGAACCTTTGCCGGAAGAAATTGCAGCTGAAATGAATTTGGAAGTAGACAAGATTCGTCACATTCAAAAAATTTCGCAAGAAACAGTTTCGCTTGAAACTTCAGTTGGGGACTCTGATGATGACAGTGTGCTTGGAGATTTCATTGAAGACACTGAAACAGTGATGCCTCATCAAGTCGCTTCACGAAAACTTCTCAAAAATCACGTCGGCGAAGTTTTGCACGACCTTACTCCGCGCGAACAAAAAATTCTTAAAATTCGTTTTGGTTTGGAAGATGGTGTGACACATACTTTGGAAGAAGTTGGAAAGGAATTTGGAGTAACTCGCGAACGTATTCGTCAGATTGAAGCCAAAGCCCTCGACAAAATTCGCCAACACGGCTCTATTAGTAAGCTTAAGGATTACTAGGAAAAAGATAAATTTCAATAATGCCCCCGAAAGGGGGCTTATTGAGCCCTTGTCAGGATATTTTTTATTTGTTATACTATTTTTGTTGCCTTGAAAAGGCATTATTTCTAATATATTCCGGCGTAGCGCAGCGGTAGCGCAGTTGACTGTTAATCAATTGGTCGTAGGTTCGAATCCTACCGCCGGAGCAAATATAAAAAGAGGCTTATTCTAGCCTCTTTTTGCTGTCTAGTCTTGACAAGATTTGAATTTTATTATAAGTTTATATATTGCAATTTAAGAAATATTTCCATGAAACAACTGGAAATCATATAAAAATTAGTTAGAAATTAAATTTAGTAAAAGAAAAGGAGGCAGCACATGAACTTAATGGCGATGCAAATCGAAGAAAATCGGTGCAAAGTAAAAATGACTGTATTGTATCGTAAGGGTGGCACTTGGCAATCCTGCGAAGTATCAAGACTTGCAGATGGTCTGATAACCGAAGTAAGCCAACATCCAAAGTATCCTGAGTATCTCATCGTTTTCGGTCACTACACTAAAGAACAGACACTGGTAGCTCATGGTGGAGGCTTGGTGTACACTGCCACACAAATAACAGGTATAGAGAACAAAGAGCTTCCTTTTATACCTGGGTTTGTCCAAAATCAAACAATAATGGAGGATTGAAAGATGCTAACCATAAAAACATGGTGTTTGCCTGCAGGTTTGTCCGAGGAGGATTTAAATAATCTGCATAACGCAATCGTAGCCGCAGTAATATCTGTCCCAGAAACTGGCGTAAAAGATGAAAGCATGATGCTCAATCTTTTTCCCACGGATATGATGAGCTATGGCCTCGGAAATGAAATCAGCATCGAAATCACACAGGTTCCGTCATCTTGTACTCCGCTTAAACGTGCTGAGCTTGCAGCAGCAGTTGGACTTGCCGTAAGAAGGCTTTTTCCAAAAGCAAACATAGGATGCGAAGCATTGCCAGTTAATAACACTGCCACTTACTGGTCTGCAATAAGCAAAGAAAAGCAATTCACAGAGGAATGCAAAGAGGAGTTTCACAAATAGTTTTAATATGAATAAAAAGAGAGTCGCTGGCAAATGTCCGCGGCTCTTTTCATATCCAATTGAATTCAAGTTCTTCAAATATATTTTGAAATTCTCTCCATTCAAAAGTTCTAAGTTTGTTCAGTAGGGGTAGTCGCATTACAAAAGAGCCTAATAAAGGCCCCTTTTCGCTATTAAAGTGGTTCTAACATTTGACGCTCTGAACTGGATGTTCGAACCTCTTATTTCAAAAATAAATTCAACAATTCAGAGTACCCCCCCTGTATTGCATAAATATGAATATCTGTTATTATAAAGAACTGCTTTTTGGCAGTTTTTGTAACTTGAAAATGTAGCAAAGAATTCTTAAGAAAATACGGCTTGAGCATTGTGCTCATAAATGCGTATAAATGATACGCAAAAACTCACGGGAGGTAATAAAATGAAAAAAGTCGTAATTGTTGGATTCGGAAACATTGGCAAAGGCGTGCTCAAGGCAATCGTTGATTTTCCTGATATGGAAGTGGTTGGGATAATTACCAGGAGCCGCAAGCGGGTTATTGAGGAAGACCAACATGAAGGCCTTTCTGTTTACGAGATCCGCGACCTAGAATGGCAAAAGCTTGATGCCGACGTTGCCATTTTGTGTGGTGGAAGCAAGGATGATCTACCGGTGCAAGGACCTTATTTTCAGCAGTTTTTCAACACTGTGTGCTCATTTGATACGCATGGCCACATTGACAACTGGTTCAATGAAAAAGGTCAGCCACAACTCGGCTATTTCCAAATGATGAATGCGATGGCATGTACCTATGGACATGTGGCAACAGTTTGCCAGGGTTGGGATCCCGGCATCTTCTCAGTAATGAGGGCAGTATTCAAATCCTGTCTCGGCAATTGTGACAGTTTCGGCTTCTACGGTCTCGGCGAAAGCGGTGGTCTCAGTATGGGGCATTCGGATGCTTTGCGTAATGTAGTCGGCGTGAAAGATGCCAGGCAATACACACATGCTATTCATGAAACAATCGACAAATTGCGTAAAGGTGAAATCACTTCGGCGACCAAGGATCAGATGCACTGGCGAGAGTGTATCGTTGTGCTCGAAGAAGGCGCTGATGAAGAATCTGTCCGCGAGACAATCGTCAACATGCCTGAATATTTCAAGGGCATAAAAACAACCGTTCGTTTTATCAGCCAGGAGGAGCTTGATGAAAAACACCAGGGTATGTTCCATGATGGCTTAGTTCTCGGCGCAGCACCATTTGGTGCCATGGAATACCGCAATTCCTGGGATTCCAATCCGCTCGCAACAGCGTACATTCTTCTGGCTTATGCGCGCGCAACCATTCGTCTTTCCAGCAATGGTGGAGAAGGTGCATTTACACCTCTTGATATTGCACCTCGCTTCCTTCTCGAGGATGAAGGTCCGAATCTTAACCTCGTCTAGAAAGTAAAGATAATATTTTAAAGGCGACTCTTAACAGAGTCGCCTTTTTTAATTTCTCAAATTTGTTTTATAAAAGCGCTTGTAAATTTCTCTAAGTGTGGGATTGATTTAAACAAGGCCATTGCAGCTTTTGCACCACCTATTTCCTTTAAAGATGTTTTAAGAAATAAAACGAAAAAATTTTCGTATTATAATTTACCTAGTTTTTTAACAATTTGTTTAAAAATACTCAGAATAAACTTTAATAATAATGTTGATTATAAAATCAACAGAAAGGACGTGCAGAATGAGAATTTTATTTGCTGATGATGAGGTTGAGGTAAGGCAAGAAATTGCAAAAAGTCTTAAAAAAGTTGGTTATGAGGTTATTGAAGTTGGAGACGGAATTGAACTTTTAAAACAGCTTGCTCCACAAAATCCAAATAAACCAGATTTAATCATAACTGATATATTAATTCCAAAATTGGATGGGCATACTGTTGCAAATGTAGCTAAAAAACAACTTAAGATAACAACTCCAATAATAGCGTTAACTGCAATTCCTCCAAACAGCATTATTGATATTTCAGAACCATTTGTTGATATTTTGCATAAGCCAGCAGACCCACATGATGTGTTGAAAATAATATTAACCTTAACATGCCCGAACTGTTGTAATAGCATTTTATCTGTTGATTATAAGCAACATCATCATTTTGATTGCAAAAAATGCCACAAAAAATATGTTTTGCAGCAACAAGATGGGGAATTGGTTCTGACAGAAAAAATAAATTTAAAATAATATTAAACAAATTTAACTGAGTTTGTTTCTTGCTCCAATGTCGCAATTAACATCGGAGCTTTTTAAAATGCAAGAAAAATCCACCGGCTCTACCAGTGTGTGTCCGGGCTAATTTTCCCAAGTTGACATTTTTTGAAAAATATTGTATTATTAATTGCTTGACTGGAAATAATAATTATCGAATAGAAGAAAATGAAAAAAAATCCATTGATCATCAAAAATGCAATTTTGAATATGGGCGGTACCATTGAAGAATTTGTCCCTGAAAGGGGCTGTTTTTATATTAATGTTTTGGGTAAACGCATTTTGCTAGAGCGCAAAATTTCTATCACACGCCAATCCTTTGTTAGTGGACAATTGACGAGATGTAAGGATATTACACATAAACTTTTGCTTGCTCATAATCTGCCATCTCCTCAAAGCGAATGTTTTTACAAAAAAAGTTTTATAAAGCAAGAAGCTGAAAAGCAGTTGAATAACTTAAAATATCCAATTATCTTGAAAGATGCTCAAGGTTCCAATAGTAGGGGAATTTTTCCTCTTATTGGAAATCTGCGCGACGCAATGATTTTGCTTGAGGAGGAATTGCCACATTATCGCAGTATGATTGCACAGGAAATGGTTTTTGGAAAAGAATATAGATTGCTTGTCTTGGATGAAAAAGTCGTCGGAGCGCTTGAAATGATCCCTCCATATGCTGTTGGCGATGGAGTTTCCACTTTGCGTAAGATTATTGAAGAAAAGCAGAATTCAACTGAAAAGAGAACCAAATTCGATGAAAAATTAGTTCAGATTTTGAAGGAACAAAATTTCACGTTGGAAAGTGTGATGACAAAAAATGAAATAGCATATATTAAAAAAAGTTCTTGCTTGGCGGAAGGTGGAGAAACAAGCGATGTGACTGATATCGTTCACGGCGATATTGAAAAAATTTGCGTGGCAGCATCCAAGGTGGTTGGAAAATATCTTGTCGGCATCGATGTTATGTGCGATGACATCTCAAAAAAACCAACCGAGCAATCTTTTCATATCATTGAAATAAACGGAAAACCAGATCTATACATCCATTACAATCCAACGCACGGCAAGACAAGAAACGTGGTGGAGGATATTGTGAGATTTATGGTTAAAGTTACTTAATATTTTGCAATACATTCTTGTATTAAGCGTATTAACATTTGCATTGCTAAAAGTAAGCGCAAAAAAATGAAAATAAACCTAAAACAGGAGATAAAAACTTCTTATGCTGTTGCTGTTATTGCAGCAGTGGCTTTTCTCGCTGGTGCAAATTTTGTTTTATACATAAAGAATATTAAATTTGAAGAACCGGAGATAGTGATTGCTACCAAAAAACAACACAAAATTTTGCCTGTTAATATTACTAAACGTCCAAAGCCACAGCCTGTATCAATGGAAAAACTTAAGGCTCAAGGTTGCGTGGCTGATGGTCTCTTGTCTGAATATAATCCGGAAAATGAAAATTTTGTTGCGCTTATCAATAGATCGAATTGTTATTATCTTCATCGTGCAATTGAAACGTGGCTAAAACCTCCTGATTTTGAAACAGTGGGATATGTGATGAATCAAATTGAAAAAAAAGATTTGGTATACGGAATGTTTATTGCCGAAGCGATAAACTTCAGAGCGCATTATTTTAATGAGATCAAAAATGAGGAGTTTGCTTTTCGAGATATGTGTCGAGAGGGAAGTGAGAATGTCTGGGGAGAAGGAACTTGCAAACCAACTTTTGCTAGTCAAGAATATCGAGATTATGTTCAATATATAACGCAAAAAGCTGTTGATGCTGGCGTGCAAAGTTTCACATTTGGTCAGATTTATATGCAAGAAGATGCAAAAAAAGATTATGCCCCCAAGATTGTTTCCAAGATGAGAGCATATGCAAAGGAAAAAGATGTCGACATTGTAATTGGAGCGCAGACCGGTTCTATTTCAGATGAAAACTATTTGAAACTCTTCGATTATATTGAAGGAGGTGTTGGGCTTGCTTCCGATGGCAGCGTTGAAGATGGACCTTGTTATTCCGGCAGAGGAAGTTGTTGGGCGCTTTTGTGGCACAAGAATTTTTCAGCTAAAGCAAAAAACGTTTTGCTTCATCTTGATTGGACTGGAATTCCAAGCGATGACTTGGATATTTTTGCTCGAATGGATCAGGAAAAAAGAGCGCGAACTCTGGACTCTTTATACAAAAAATTCTCTGCTCAAAAAATGGGTTTTATGATGCCATATTTCGGAGTGCTTTATAAAGATAATGGAGGTTGTCGCGGTCCTAAGAAGAAATTTTATTCTCCGGATAATTCGTATTCTTGCAAGGATGAAGATGCTATCAACAATATTTTGGCAGGAAAAAGCATAAACAGTACTATTTCTGAAATTTCTTCGAACAAAACTGGGACTTAAATTAATGTTTGTTGTATAATTAAAAAGTAATTAGTAACTAAAAAATTCACCCTGTTAAATAATTCTAAATTTTTAGTAAAAAATTTAGAATTAAAATTGGATCTACTTGATTTAATTAACGGGATGATAGGTAATGTAATAATTAATACAAATAGGATTTGTTTCTTAGTGATAAGATCCAATTTTATTTAACAGGGTAAATGTCTAAAACACAAGAAGATCTGAAAGCAGCATTTGCAGGAGAATCGCAAGCTAATCGAAAATATTTGGCTTTCGCTAAAGCTGCAGAAAAAGAGGGAAAAAATAATCTGGCTAAACTTTTTCGCGCCGTTGCTGAAGGCGAAACAATTCATGCCTTAAAACATTTGGCCAATCTGGGCGAGATCAAAAACTCAGCTGAAAATGTGAAAAGTGCAATTGCTGGCGAAACATATGAAATTGAAACAATGTATCCTGAGTTTATTAGCGACGCTCAAAAGGATGAAGAAAAAATTTCTGAAAAAGGATTTACTTGGGCCAATGAAGTTGAAAAAAAACATCAAAAGGAATTTGTTTCAGCTCTAAGTGAAATTGAAGCTGGTCAAGATCTTGCTGAGCAAAAATATTTTGTCTGCCAAGTGTGCGGTCAATTGGAATTGGGCGAAGCTCCTGAAGTTTGTCCGGTATGCGGCGCACCAAGAGAAAAATTTGTTATTGTGGAATAATATTTTTTTGAGATAAAAAAGTAAACCCGACTCCTTGGAGTCGGGTTTGTTTGATTTTGGTGGTGGTCGCAGTAAGAGTTCACTACCGTAAACATCATAAATGCTATACTCGTAATACTCTAGAAATCTTTCTGCTCTGAAATAAAAATTTTCAGAGTCCTCTGCATCTGGAACGGCAAGTTCCTTGTTGATGCTAAATTGCATTTTGGTTTTTAACCAAAGACTTGTGTCAGTGTTTCCGCGCAAGGATGTTTTGGAAACCCAAAACATTGTTCTCTTGGCTTCAGCAACCTTTTTCTTTTTGGTATGATAACTTTCCCATTTTGCTTTCTCCAAGAGTTGCTGTTGCTTGAAGAGGTGGCTTACGATAAAAAGTACAAGAGCACTAATTACGATTGCCAAATTCCGGATCGTTAGCACTTTCGAAATAAGCGCCAACATCTTGAGTCCAAGTGTTGAAAGCAACACCTTGAGACTCACATTTTGTTTCTTCTTGGCTTGGGCCATAAAAGACTCCTTTTCGCTGGAATAATGAACTTTGCTTAGTATAATATGATTTTATAAAAAGTAAAGGCGAAGGGACTTGGCTTTTTTAAAAATATGCGCTAGAATATGAGCTCAGTGCCTCGAGAGGTTTTCTTCAACTATTCCTTCTCCCTTTGGGAGAAGGTGCCCGTAGGGCGGATGAGGGAAAACCGAGCATAACCAGGGAGCCCTCACCCCAACCCTCTCCCAGAGAGGGAGAAGGAGTAATAATGTGTAAAACTATTTTATGGCAAACAATGATGTTGCAGTTAGATTTAATAAAGTTTCTTTTGAATATTCACACGACAAACCTATTTTGGAAGAGGCTTCTTTTTCGCTGCGAAGAGGAACAAAAATGACTTTAATGGGGCAAAATGGTGCCGGTAAAAGTACTATTTTTAATCTTATTACGGGTGCTCTTAAAGCTGATGATGGTTCAATTTTTGTCGATGAGCGTCTCAAGATTGCATATGCCAAACAAGTTATTCCACGCGAGGATCTTGATTTGACAGTTAAGGAATTTTTTGAAAAATGTTTTGATGAGAAGATTTATAATATTGATCCGAAGATTGATGCTGTTTTGGAGGTGGTCAATTTGACCGCGCCGCACGATAAAATTATTCGAGCTTTTTCCGGTGGGCAACAGGCACGCTTGCTTTTGGCGTCAGCGTTAATTCAGAATCCAGATCTTTTGATTTTGGATGAACCGACAAACAACTTGGACAAGGCTGGGATTGCTCATTTGACTTCTTTTTTGATCAGTTATCAAAAAACTTGCATCGTGATTTCGCATGATGCTGACTTTTTGAATTCTTTTACTGACGGAGTTTTGTATCTTGATGTTTTCACAAAAAAAGTTGATCAATATCTCGGAGATTATTACGTGGTGGTGGCTGAAATTGCTGCGCGCATTGAAAAAGAGGAAATGAAAAATGCTCAATATGAAAAAGAAATTATCGCCAACAAGGAAAAGGCAAACTTTTTTGCAAATAAGGGAGGTAAGATGCGTTTGGTAGCACGTAGAATGCGTGAAAAAGCTGAAGAAATGGAAGCGGCTAAGGTGGATGTGCGAAAAGAAGATCAGGCAATCAGGGCGTTTACAATTCCTTCGCAGCCGGAACTTTCTGGTGATCTCTTGAAAATTTCTTCGCTTACTGTGGTTATAAACCATCATCCATATCCGAAAGAAGCAAACGTCTCACTCAAAAAAAATCAGCATTTGCTGCTTGCTGGTCCAAATGGAATTGGCAAAAGCACACTATTGGAATCGTTGGCTGTTGGAAAAGCTGCTGGTGCCAAGATTGCTGAAGGAGTGCGAGTGGGATATTATCGTCAAGATTTTTCAACTCTTGATTTTGAAGACACTGTATATGAATCTTTGGCAAGTGTGATGGGTGGATCAGACGAACACAAGCTTAGAAGCGTGGCTTCTGGATTTTTGCTCGACAAAAAAATAATGAACACAAAAGTCGGCACTCTTTCAGAAGGACAAAAGGGCTTGGTGGCCTTTGCACGTTTGGTTCTGCAAGAACCAGGACTTCTCATTTTGGATGAGCCAACCAATCACATCAATTTCCGTCATCTTCCAATAATCGCTGAGGCGCTTAGTAAATATGAAGGTGCTATGGTCCTTGTTTCCCACGTCCCAGAATTTGTCGAACAAATCAGAATCGATGAAATTTTGGATTTGGAAAAGTAGGGAATATTGCTGTCTATTGACCCCGTTAGAAAAATAAAAAACTATTTGTTATGATATATAGTATTAAGATTTAAAGACCTCCAAACAAAGGTGTTTTTCCTAGTATTTTTCTAACGGGGTTGACTTTTTGCTTAAGAAATGCTATCATTAAAAGGCAATAGTAGGTACTTCGCAATAGCCTAGTCGAGCTTTAATAGGCGCAGCCCAAACGTGCATTTAACTAAAACTATCAAACAACACAATGAACCAAGGAACAATCAAACGTTTGACAGACCGAGGATTCGGATTCATTTCTCAAGAAGGAAGTGATAAGGATCTTTTCTTTCATGCAAAAGAACTTCAGAATGCTGAATTCAACGAATTGCAAGAAGGTGACAAGGTTGAGTTCGAAGTAAGCGAAAGCCCAAAAGGACCAAACGCAATCAACGTTTCAAAAATCAACTAATACTTTCGTATTTTAGATATTTTTACAAAAACCCTCTTCGGAGGGTTTTTGTTTTGCTATTTTTCTGATTGTGCTATGCTTTATTTATGGATTTAAAAGCTCTCGGTTGGGATTTGTATAAAAAATCTTTACCTGAAAACATCGATGAGGAAAATATTGCGCGCGTGGCTGTGGAAAACAGGGGCAGTTATTTGTTGTATGCTGAAAGTGGGGAATTGGAGGGAATTATCCAGGGAAAATTTATGCGTAGCGCTGAGTCGGAAGCTGATTATCCAAAAGTTGGCGATTGGGTTATAACTGAAAAATTGCGAGGCGAGGATAAGGCCGTTATTAAATCGATATTACCGAGAAAAACAAAGATAAGCAGGAAACGTGCAGGCGAAGATGTGGCTGAGCAAATCATTGCTGCCAATGTCGACATTGTTTTTATTGTGCAAGGATTGGATGGAGATTTCAATATCAGCAGGCTTGAACGGTATGTCGCGATGTCCAAAGAAGGAGGATGCGAGCCAGTTATTATTTTGAACAAAGCTGATTTGATTGCTGATGCGCAAGCCAAGCTCGAAGAAGTCTCGCAAAAAATTTCAGGCGTCAGGATATTTCCAGTTAGTGCACAAAATGGGCAAGGTGTTGAGGATGTGCGCAAGCTGATTCAAGAAGGTTCGAGTGTGGTTTTTGTGGGCTCTTCCGGCGTGGGAAAATCGACATTAGTAAATGCTTTGCTCGGAATGGAAGCACAAAAAACTCAAGAGGTGCGATTTGATGACAGTCGAGGGCGACACACCACGACGAAAAGAGAAATTTTGCTTTTGCCTTCGGGAGGAGTCTTGATTGATACTCCAGGGATGCGAGAATTGGGTCTCTGGGCTTCTCAAGAGGCTCTAGGTGAGACTTTCGATGACATTAAGATCTTTGCCCAGCATTGTAAATTCAATGATTGTGACCACACTCAGAGTGCAGGGTGCGCAGTCCTGAAGGCCCTCCAAGAGGGTAAAATTGACCATAAAAGGTATGATAACTTCATCAAGCTCTCAGGAAGCCTCGATCATTTTCAAGCCAAGAAAGAGAGAAAAGAGGCTTGGGCGCTAAAGAGAAAACAAATAAGCATCGCAAGAAAACAATATTCTGGAAAGAAATAAAAAACTGGAATTTGTGAAAAAATAGTTTAAGATATTTTATTGAGAGCATAAAAACCACTGATTTTTTTCAGTGGTTTTTATGATGTATTTTTACTTAAGAGTTTTGTCGAAGAATTCTAAGGTGCGTTGCATTACGAGTGATTGTTCGTTGATGAAAGTGTGTGGACCTTCTGGATATTCGTAATAAGTAATTTCTTTTCCTGCATTTTTTAAATCTTGAAAAAGTTGGCGCGACCACTGGACGGGAACATCTTCGTCTTTTGCTCCTTGATGAAGCATTACGGGCGATTTTATTTTGTCCAAATAATTAATGGCTGAAATACTTTTCCAGAACTGCGGATTTTCTTCAATGGTTCCGTATTGCGCATAAAATTCTTCAGCGATGCCAGAAAAATCTTCATCGGGAATTACCCATTTGTCAAAATTAACCTTGTAATCCGCATTAATAGGCGCCAAAAGAACATAGGCCTTGGCAATGTCGGGTTTGGTCACCATCACATTGAGCGTGATGCCGCCGCCCATTGAATGTCCAAGCATCCCAATGTTTTCTTTGTCGAAAAAAGTGAATTCGGATTTTTTTACTGCGCTAATGGCGTTTAAAATATCTTCAACATAGCCGCTGCGTGGACGCACATCATTCTCTGGGTCAAAATCAGAAAGGGCGTGATTGCGATAATCGCTATGCAAAACGACGTAACCATTTCTGGCAAAAAAATCCTGTTCACGTTTAAGTCCTTGACCGTTGGTGTAAAATTTTGGATCAATGAAACCGTGGTTCAAAAAAAGAACAGGAAATGGTCCCTTGCCAACAGGAACATTCAAAATTCCAGAAATCTTAAAATCCTCACTCTTATATGTGATTGAATAACGCGTGTAAAAATCATTCTTATTCAAAACTTTTACAAGTTGTAAATCAGAACCCTGAAATTCTTTTTCTGACATAACCGGGATGGAATCTTTCGTGAGAGCTGGCTTTTTAGGTTGCGCTTCTTGCTTTGGAATTTCGTTTTTAATTTCTATCGACGTTGTTTTTTCAGCATTTTTATTTTTAAAATAAAGTGTTGAAAAAATTGCCAAAGCCAAAAGTGCAATAATTGCTAGGATAAATAATATTTTTTTCATAATTATTGTTTGCTATATAGCTGCAATTATATTATACGCCTAAAAGTACTATTTCTTCATAGATACATTAAGATTCCCAGTATGCTTGTTTTTATGCTAGAATCTAAGTGTAATTTTAATTTGCTTGGTATAAATTTATGGATGACATTATAATTTTTGGTGCGAGGCGTTTGACAGCTGTGATGATTTTGATTGCGCTAGTATTTTTTTTGAGGCTTTCTCGTGAGAAGAAAAAAGAAATGTTGGTTTTTGCAATCATCACTTTGCCAGTAATTTATCTGATGGCAAAACTTGCTTCTCTTTTTTATTATAATCCCAGACCATTTGTAGTTGAAAATTTTGTTCCATTAATTGCGCACACTGATAATAATGGTTTTCCATCAGACCACACACTTCTTAGTGCAGCAGTGGCATCAATTGTATATTTTTTCAACAAAAAAGTTGGAGTCTTTCTTTTCATCTTAGCAGTACTGGTTGGAGCTTCTCGTGTTTTGGCTGGAGTTCATCACTTTGTTGATATTGCAGGCAGCATCATTATTGCATTTGTTGTTTCTTCTCTTATGTATAAATATGCTTTACCAGTCATATTAAGAAGTAAGAATGTTTAGGCATTAATGAAGTAAAATATCAAAATAGGCGTATAATGGAGGTATGATAAAAAATGATGAACAATTGGTGCGAGAATTTGTTGGTGGCAATGAAGATGCATTAGAAGAGCTTGTCGCAAAATATCTTAAGCCAATTTATAATTTTGTATATCAATTAACGCGCGACACTGGCGTTTCCGAGGACATCACACAAGATGTCTTTGTTAGGATGTGGAGAAGTATCAATTCTTTTGATGAAAATAAAAAATTTAGCACTTGGATTTTTGCAATTGCCAAAAATGCTTCCCTGGACTGGCTTAAAAAGAAAAAAGCCATCCCATTTGCTTTTTTTGAAAGACTGGATGGCAGCAACATGCTGGAATATGTTGAAGATGAATCTGTTGTTGATGCTGACGAAATTTTAATGTTAATTGATGCGCGCAAAGATATACAAGAACTTTTGGCATTGCTGCCACTCGGCGTGCAAACAATTTTGCTTCTTCACCACACGCAGGGTTTTTCCTTGATTGAGATTGCCCAGATTATGGGACAATCAACAAACACAACGAAAAGTCAATATCGTCGCGCCATTTTGCAACTTCGTGAGAAAGTGGTTGGCGAAAACAAAGACACTGCAATTGTTGCACCCAAAAATGCTTAAGCTTCGTAGTACAGATACGTACTATGAAAAAACCTAAGCACATTCTTAATAATATTATTGAAATTGAGCCGCCTAGTTATCTTCAGGCGGTTGTTTTGAGGCGCATTTCTGAAGCCAAGATTCAAGATGCTCGTCGTCAAAAAATATTATTTCGCTGCGGATTCATTTTTTCGGGTGCTTCAATAATCATTACCAACATTTTTTTCGGTAGCGACGTTTTGTTTTCTGAATTTTGGAATATTGCATCACTTGGGTTTTCTGACGCAGAAATTGTGCTTGCGAATTGGCAATCATTCGGACTTTCGCTTTTAGAAACATTCCCAGTAGTTGCAGTTTCCTTTATTTTTACATCGATTTTCTTTTTATTGATTCTTATGAAGAAATATTCAGAGCAAGAATTTGATATGCAAACATTTAATCAGCAAAGTATTTAAATAATATGGATGAATTAAAAAAAATAGTTGAGTCGGGACATTTTAAAATAATTTTTTATGCTGTTTCAGTGATTATGTTCGCTACTGTTATTTTTGCAGCAGGTATTGGTGTGGGCATGCACAAGGCGCGATATTCTTATCAATGGGGTGAAAATTATGAACGTAACTTTGCTGGAGGACCTGAGCGTAGAATGGGACCAGGTGGTCCTATGCCTATGGATGGACCAGGCGGGCCAGGTAATTTTTTCGAAAGAGATATGCGAAATGCTAATGGTTTGGCCGGGCAGATTGTTTCAGTTATGGACAATTTAATCATCATTAAAGACAGGCAAAACAAGGAGAATACTGTTTCCGTTAGCGATAAAACGATTATAAAAGTAGGTCGCGATGACATTAAAATTGGAGACTTGAAAATTGATGATCAGATTGTTGTACTAGGAAAACCAAACGAACAGGGAACAGTAGCTGCCAATCTTATTCGTGTTTTTGATAAAAATAATAAATAAAAAGTAAAATATGCATAATGAAATGTCCGCCAAAGGCGGATCCGCCTTTGGCGGAAAAAACTATTGGAAAAAACACAAAACATCTTTAGTCGTTGTCGCAGTACTCTTAATTGCTGGAAGTTATTATTGGTATGATAAATCCAATCAAAATACTGAAACCATTCGATACAAAACAGTAGCTGCTGAAAGGGGTGATCTTACGACCTCAGTTTCTGGCAGTGGCAATGTTGTTGTTGACCAGCTTGCTACAGTGGATCCAACAATCACGGGAACTGTTTCTAATCTTGCTGTAAAAATTGGAGACAATGTAAAAAAAGGGGATATGCTTTTTACTATTGTAAATAATGATCTTTCTGTGAGCAACGCCAAATCGACTGCGAGTTTGCAGCAGTCAAAAAACTCAATTGATTCGGCGGAGTTGCAAGTTAAGCAAGCAAAAGCTGACTATGATGCTGCAAAAGAAAATGATGAAAGCACCTCGGATCAGCGAAGGATATTAAAAGAAAAAATAACCATAGCTGAAAATGGAGTTGTTGCCGCTCGGAAAAGTTACAATGCAACACTGGCCGACTATAATAATCAATTGGCTAATGGTGCAAAGAGAAAAGTGACCGCACCTATTGATGGTACTGTTAGCGCTATTAATATAAAAAATGGAGATGATTTGAGTCGCCTTTCTTCTGCGGGAAGTGCTAGTAGTGCACCGATTGTTATTGGCGATATGAAAACATTGAAAGCTGAAGTGCAGGTTAACGAAGTTGATATTCCGAATGTTTCTGTCGGACAAAAAGTGACAATGACCTTTGGGGCAATCGAAGGGCTCACTGTTTCTGGAAAAGTTGAAAAAATGGATGCACTGGGAACAATCACTCAAGGAGTTGTTAATTACAATGTCACAATTGGATATGACAACATTGATTCTCGTATTAAATCAGGAATGAGCGTTTCCGCTAAAATCATAACCGATGTTAAGCAAAATGTGATTATCGTTCAAAACAGCGCACTTAAAGTTCGAGGGAATAAAACATATATCGAAGTTTTGACCAAGGGTTCGAAAACTCCCGAGCAGAGAAACATTGAAATTGGCAGTGCTAACAACACTGAAACTGAAATTGTAAGCGGAATTAACGCTGGAGACAATGTTGTTATTCAAACAATCGATCCAAACGCAAAAGCAAACACAACGACAAATAATTCTGGTGGAGTAAGATTGCCAGGGTTGGGTGGGGGAAGATAAATTCTTTAACTAACAACTAACAACACACAACAAGCAACAAAAATTCAAAAAAAGTTGTCAGTTGTAAGTTTATCTATGATTGAATGCAAAAATTTAAATAAAACTTATCAAAACGGAGATGTTCAAACTGTTGCATTAAAAGATGTTTCTTTTTACATTGAAAAGGGAGAATTTGTTGCGATTATCGGACCATCTGGTTCAGGCAAGTCAACATTAATGCATATTCTTGGAGCTCTGGATATTCCGACAAGCGGCAGTTATTTTTTGGATGGCAAGGAAGTTTCTGAATTGGAAGATGATGAGTTGTCAGAGCTTCGCAGAGAAAAAATCGGTTTTGTTTTTCAGGCCTTTAATCTTTTGCCAAGAACGACAGTTCTGCGTAATGTTATTTTGCCGCTGCTTTATTCTGATATATCTGATAATGAACGAGTGGAGAGAGCGAAAACTTGTCTCGCGTATGCCGGTATGGAAGAAAGTAAATTTTATAACCTTTCCAACCAGCTTTCAGGAGGGCAAATGCAGAGAGTGGCTATTGCTCGTTCGCTTATTAATAATCCAGCAATCATTTTGGCGGATGAGCCAACTGGAAATTTGGACACAAAAACCAGCCAAGTCGTGATGAAAGCATTTCAGGAACTGAATGAAAAAGGGCATACTATTATTTTAATTACGCACGAACAAGAAATCGCAGCTTTCGCGCAGCGTGTTATTTCTATTCGCGATGGAGTGATCGAAAGTGATATTAACAATATAAAAAAATGATAACATTAGACATATTAAAGGAAACATTTTGGTCGCTTTCGGCTAATAAGGTTCGCTCCGGCCTTACTATTTTGGGTATCGTGATTGGTATAGCCTCAGTGATTACAATGGTTTCAATTGGGCAAGGAGCGCAAAAAACAATTGAAAGCAGTATTCAAGCAATTGGTTCTAATCTTATTATAATAACCCCTGGGGCACAAAAAAGTGGTTCAGTTAGCAGTGGGCAAGGAAGTTCGCAAACACTGACCACTGACGATGCGAATATGATTGTTGCAGAAGTTCCGAATGTTAAAGGTGTTGCACCTGAAGTGTCGCGAAGATATCAGCTCAACGCCAAAGGTAATAATACTAATACTCAAGTTGTGGGAACTGTGCCAGATTATCTCAGTGTTAGAAATATAGAAATTGATTTAGGCACATTTATTACAAATCAACAAGTCAAAAGTTCAGCAAAAGTTGTGGTGCTTGGTCCAACTGTTAGAGATGATATTTTTGGTGTGGACGTCAATCCCGTTGGTCAGACCATTCGCATTAAAAACGTTGATTTTGAAATTATTGGAGTTGCTCTTGCCAAAGGAGGAACTGGCTTTTCTAATCCAGACAATTCAGCATATGTTCCACTGACAAGTGCGCAGCATTTTTTGTCGGGGGATACTTTCGTGACATCAATAAGTGTGGCAGCGAATGATCAAACTTCAATGACATCAGTGCAACAGCAGATTTCAGAGTTTCTTTTGCGTAGTCATAATATTACTGATCCAACGCAAGCCGACTTCACTTTAATGAATCAGACTGATATTATCGCAACGGCCTCGAGCATCACTGGAACATTCACAATGCTTTTATCTTCCATTGCCGGAATTTCTTTACTTGTAGGTGGAATTGGAATTATGAATATGATGCTTACTACTGTCACAGAAAGAACTCGTGAAATTGGCCTTCGAAAAGCGGTTGGTATCAGAAAGATTTATATTAATTTGCAATTTTTGGCAGAGGCTGTCGTGTTAACTTTTTTTGGAGGTTTTATTGGAGTTGTTTTGGGTTGGGGAGCTTCACTTTTGATTTCAAGATTTGTGCCTTCGCTCACAACATCCGTTTCAATTTCATCAGTAGCACTGGCATTTGGAGTTTCCACAGCAGTCGGAATAATTTTCGGTTTTTACCCTGCCCGTCGCGCCGCAAACCTAAGCCCGATGGAAGCATTGAGGTATGAGTAATAAATTTTAAAAATAAATTTGCATTAAAGATGCTTGTTTGTGGCGTTTTTTTGAGATTTTTTTTAAAAAGATGCGTATTACAAATACAGGAAATTAAATTTAAAAATAGAAGGGGGTGAAAGGTTTATGATGGGAAGATATGAAGATTGGGGCTATGGCCAAATGATGGGGTATGGTGGTTTTGGTTTTGGCTGGATTTTCACTTTAATATTTTGGGCACTGATTATCTGGGCAATTATTGCTTTTGTTAAGTATATAAGTGAAAAAAGCAATATCAAATCAAATTCAAATGATCAGGGCGATTCTGCAATGAAAATTCTTAAAGAGCGTTATGCAAAAGGCGAAATTAATAAAGAAGAATTTGAGCAAAAAAGAAAAGATATTGAGAATATGAAATAATGAGCTATACTGGTGCTATGACAAAGGAAAATCAATTTCAAAATGCGCCGTTGGCAGATCGGATGAGACCTCAAACATTGGAGGATTTTTTCGGGCAGCAAGAATTGGTGGGCGAGCAATCATTCTTGAAAAAAGCTATTGAGAATGATCAAGTTCCATCGATGATTTTGTGGGGTCCACCCGGCAGCGGCAAAACGACTTTGGCGGCAATTATTGCAAATGCGACCAATGCTGAATTTATCAAAATAAGCGCAGTAACAAGTGGAATCAAGGAACTGCGAAAAACAATTTCAGTTGCGCAGGAAAATCAGTGGCAAAAGAAAAAAACAATTTTATTTATTGATGAAATTCATCGCTGGAACAAGGCGCAACAAGATGCGCTGCTTCCGCATATCGAACAAGGATTAATGACAATGGTTGGAGCCACCACGGAAAATCCTAGCTTTGAAGTTAATTCTGCTCTCGTTTCGCGCACGCGAATTTTTGTTCTCAGCAAATTGGAAGTTCCAGATTTGGAAAAAATTATTCAAAAAGCACTTACTGACAAAGAAAAAGGATTAGGCGAGAAAGAAATCAAAATCACTCCTGAAATGATCAAAGAAATTGCGCTACTAGCTAATGGCGATGCCCGCATGGCATTAAACACGCTTGAAGCTGCAGCAAACCAGAGTAATAGTATTACTCGAGAATTATTACGCCAAATTATTCAAAAGTCTCATCTTTATTATGATAAAGGTGGCGAAGAACACTATAATATTATTTCAGCGCTGCATAAATCAATGCGCGGCGGAGATGCAGATGCAGCCGTGTATTGGTTGGCGCGAATGCTTGAAGGTGGAGAACAACCGACATATATTGCACGAAGGCTCCTTCGTTTTGCTTCTGAAGACATCGGCTTGGCTGACAATTTTGCGCTGGTGCTGGCCAATAATGTTTTTGACGCTTGTCATAAATTGGGTTATCCGGAATGCTCTGTGCATTTGTCACAGCTAGTTGTCTATATGGCCAAATCGCCAAAAAGTGTCAGCACATACTTTGCATATAATAAGGCTAAAAAAGATGTGGAAGAATATGGAAATCTGCCAGTACCGATGCACATTAGAAATGCTCCTACGAAGCTGATGGAAAAATTAGGATACGGCAAAGGTTACAAATACACACCAGTAGAAGATAGTTCTGATCAAGAATATCTGCCCGCCAAACTTAAAAATAAAAAATATATTTAATGCGTGTTTGTTTTTATATTTGACTTTTCTTGAAATTAGGCGTATAATGAATATATTGGAATAGATAGAGTAGAAACGGGTGAAAGCCCGTTTTTGCTTGTTTTTTCAATAAAATTAGCCTATATAAGCCATTATTGTAAATAGTCAGCTTATTTTAGGTAAAATATATGAATAAAAAAAATAAAACAAAACCCGTCGTTCACGAACGACAGGTAAAAAATAAAATAAAAAGCGCGAATAAGCCAAAGAAAAATAAGGCTGGGGTTTTGACGCTCGGAAATATTAATCCTGATCGTAGTCGGATTTTGATGCTTATTATTAGTATTATTTTTGTGACGACTGCAATGACAATGACTCAGGCAATTGAAAAAAATATTGAAAAAAATATTCAACAGCCTGTTAAGGTTAAAACAGCCACACCGCTTGATCTTGAAATCAAACAAATGGTGGCAGGATATCCTATTGAAAAAATGGTTCCATATATTTTGCAGCAAGATCCAAAAACAGCAGCTTTTCTTGTTGCGATTGCAAAAAAAGAAAGCGCTTGGGGAAAGCGTCATCCAGTTTTGGCGGGACAGGATTGTTATAATTATTGGGGATTTCGTTTAAAGGCTGAAAGAATGGGCTCTGGTGGACACACTTGTTTTGATTCTCCTGAGCAAGCAGTTTCCGTTATTGCACAGCGTATTGATGAATTGGTAGCGGAAGAAAAAGTTGATACGCCAAAAGAGATGGTTATTTGGAAATGTGGTTATGGTTGTCAGGATGCTACAAAAACAGTGGCTGAAAAAAAATGGATTAGCGATGTTGACCTATATTACAGCAAACTTGAAAGGTATTTATAAAAAAATTGGTAATTTAAATAGAGAAGCACCCCAGTGAAATATTGCTACGCAATTTCACGGGGTAAAAAACAAAAACAAAAACAAAATTTACCCTGTTAAATCCGCCAGTAGGCGGTGCGTAGCAATTTAACAGGGCAAAAAAATTGGTGTGCGCTTTCAATTAGCGACACCTTTTTTGTTTTTTTAAAATATGCTATGATGGAAAAACGTTGTAATAAGTTAAACAAAAAATTCACCCTGTTAAATAATTTTGAGTACAAAATTAAGATTTGAATGGAAATAAACAAAACAGGGTGATGAGTATATAAAAATTAATAAAAATAAGACTGAAACTTTAATGAGGTTCAAATCTTATTTAACAGGGTAAATGCAAAACATTCAAGAAGTTTTCAATCACATTCGTGAAATGAAAAAAGAACAAAAAGATTTGCGAGATATGTACAAAGATGCTTTGGTGCAAGCTGATGAATATGAGGAAATCGTGGAAGAGATCAAAGTTTTGCGAGAAAAAAAGCAAGCTATTGAAGCTCGCATTCAATTGCAGCTTGGTCGTGCATATGAAAAACTTGAAGATTTGAAACACGAAGTGGAAACTGAAAAAGAAATGATGAATGACATTGCACTTTCGACCTTAATGAAAGGGGAGACCGTGGTTGTGAAGGATGAATGGGACAATGAATATGAACCAGCTTGGAAAGTAGCTTTCAAAAAGGCTAATGGAGGAACAACAACAGGAGAATAAAAAATATTTGTTTTTGCACAGAAAAATAGAAAAGCTGGCTCATGTCAGCTTTTTTCTTTATATTTTGTACGTGCTTGTTGCTGGGGCAAAGACTTCACTCTTCGCTAAAATTTACACTTCGCTCCGCTACGTTTCAAAATTTCTTAACGCTCATCATTCGTCTTTTGCCTACGCACTGCGCAATGTACAAAATATAAAGAAAAAAGCTTGAAAGATTAAGGGAAGTAGACTATTCTTATGAAATATGAAAAAGAATTTTTGGGAAAAATTAGCAGCCAAGAAAAAACCGTTTTTCGTGTTGGCTCCAATGGCGGATGTTACTGACATTGCTGAGAGGCAGATGCTGGTTAAATATGGAAAGCCGGATGTTCTTTATACTGAATTTGTCAGTGCTGATGGACTTGCTAGCGAAAAGGGGCGAGAAGTTTTGATTAAGGATTTACGTTTTAATAAAAACGAACATCCAATTGTGGCACAGATTTTTGGAGCAAAACCTGAAAATATCAAAAAAGCCGCACAGCTTGTTAAAGAACTTGGTTTTGATGGGGTTGATATTAATATGGGATGTCCGGATAAGGCTGTGATTAAGCAAGGTGCAGGTAGCGCGCTGATGAAAAATCCAAAACTTGCTCGTGAGATTATTCGCGCAGCCAAAGAAGGTGCAGGCAATATTCCTGTGTCAGTGAAAACACGTATTGGTTTTTCAAAAAATGAAATTGAAACCTGGCTGCCGGAGCTTTTGGCAGAAAAACCTGCAGCAATTACCATTCACGGACGCACAAAAAAAGAAATGTCGGAGGTTTCTGCACATTGGGATGTGATTGCTCGCGCCAAGGAAATTGCTAATGGAAGTGGGGTCTTGATTATTGGTAATGGCGACGTTGAAAGTTTGGAAGATGGAAACAAAAAAGCCAAGCAGTCAGGCGTGGATGGTTTAATGGTTGGTCGTGGAATCTTTGGAAATCCTTGGTTTTTTAATAAAAAAATAAAAATCGAAGGTATTTCGCTTAAGGAAAGATTTGCAGTGATGATTGAGCATACTAAACTTTTTGAAAAAGACCTGTCGTTCCCGAACGACGGGTCAAAAAAAAGTATAAAAGGCTATCACGTGATGAAAAAGCATTTCAAAGCTTATGTTAGCGGCTTTGACGGCGCCAAAGAACTCCGCGCCAAGTTAATGGAAACAGAGAATAGTGGGGAAGTTGAGGAGATTATTAAAAAGTATTTTAAAAAAGTGGTATAATGAGTTTATAATTTCGAAGTCTGAATTTCGAATTTCGAATCAAGACTGAATGACATAATGTTTCAAGCATTAAAAATTGAATCATTGGAAATTCATTCAAAATTCAAAATTGGAAATTCAAAATTAAATTAATATTATGCGAATTATTCTACATTGGTTTTTGCGAGCGTTGGCGATTATGATTACGGCATATTTGTTGCCGGGGATTATACTCAAAAGTTTTTTTGTGGCCTTGGTGGTGGCAATTGTTTTGGGACTTTTCAACACCATTTTAAAGCCTATTTTAATAATTCTTACTTTGCCAATAACAATTTTAACACTTGGGCTTTTTACCTTGGTTATTAATGCTGGGATGATAATGTTGACTAGTAAAATTGTTGATGGTTTTTATGTGCAAAGTTTTTGGTGGGCACTTTTTTTCAGCCTGATTCTTTCTTTGGTCAATGCAATTTTGCATTCTATTGAACCTAGCAAAAATCGTACTTCTTCAAGAGGTGAAGAGTAGATCGCATAACTTTTTTATTTTTCATTTCGTACCTTGCTTGTTGCTGTGGCAAACACTTCGTTCTTCGCTAAAATTTACACTTCGCGCCTACGCCTGTTGGCGGGCGCTACGTTTCAAAATTTTTTAACGCTCATCACTTGTGTTTTGCCTACGCACTTCGCAACGGTACAAAATAAAAAATAAAAAAATCCAAGTACTTCGCTTGGATTTTTTTATAGATGACTCTTACTAGTTGCCTGCTTGTTTTTCTTCGTCCATTTTGTTTAAGATTTCTTTCACTTTTTGGATTTGATCCCAATTATGAATTGAAATTGGAAGGGCATTTTTGTTGATCTTTTTTGCTTTGGTAATAATTTTTTTAAGTTCTTTTTCATCAACTGTGTCACTGCGTGAAACCAGGATGTATTCTGGCTTTTCTAATAGTGTGGGGTTGAAAGCTTCAAGCTCGGCGCGAATTGTTTTGTAATCAGCTATAATATCTTCGCTATCAGCGGCCAGGAAATGGAAAATAATTTTGGTGCGTTCGACGTGTTTCAAAAATTTTATTCCTAAGCCTTTGCCATCGGAAGCTCCTTCGATAAGCCCAGGAATGTCAGCCAAAATCAAACCATAATAAACTCCAAGGTTTGGCTCGAGGGTGGTAAATTGATAATTGGCAACTTTAACGTTGGCGTTTGTAAGTTCATTGAGTAGGGATGATTTTCCAAGATTAGGAAGACCAACAAATCCGATGTCGGCAATCATTTTTAATTCCAATCGCAATTCAAATTCCTCTCCTGGTTTTCCTTCTTCAAATTCTTTCGGTGTGGTATTTCTGGATCCTCGAAACTGAAAATTTCCTCTTCCTCCACGTCCTCCTTTGGCAATTAAAATTTCTTGACCAACCTTGGTTATTTCCTGATCAACGCCAGTGGTGATGTTGTGAATAACTGTTCCAACTGGGATTTTTATCATTTCATCCTTGGCATCTGGTCCATCGCAAAACTGACCTTTCCCTTCGCGGCCATTTTCAGCGTTAACTTGCTTTCTAAAGCGAAATTGACCAAGAGCATTAAGATCTGAAACGCCAACAAAAATGACACTTCCTCCCTTGCCGCCACTTCCGCCAGCAGGACCAAGACTCATCAAGTTCTTGTTGAATGCCACGCAGCCTTTGCCTCCGTGTCCAGCAGCCACTTCAATTTTAATATCATCGATAAGCATTGTATTTGGTATATAGTATTTAGTATAAAATGCTCCTTTAAATCTTCAGTAATGTAGTATAACCCAGTATGGCAAAAAAATCAAGCCCAGTGGGCGGTCTGGGGATACCAAATACCAAATACAAAATACAAGATACTGGCGCCTGGACAAATAAATAAAAGTATGTCATTATTGCTTGTAAATTGATTTGTTCGTTATTGCATTTGTAAATTTGTATTTTTGTAATATTTTGTAATTTTATAGAACCGTGAAAAAATTGATTGAAGAACAATTTGATGTTGTGGTTATTGGCGCTGGTCCTGCTGGAATGATGGCGGCTATTCGTGCTGCACAACTTGGCGCACGCGTGGCGTTGGTGGACAAAAAAGAAGAGCCTGGAAAAAAACTTTTAATGGCTGGTAATGGTCGTTGCAACATAACACAAGATCAGGATAATGTGGTGGAACTTTCTAATCTCTACAAGAATGGTAGATTTTTGCTTTCAGCTTTCAACGCTTTTCGTCCTGGGTCAGTGCAGGAATTCTTTACTAATAATGGTGTGCCGACTAAGGTTGAAAAAAATGGGCGAGTTTTTCCAGCGAGCGACAAAGCTCAAGATGTGCTTGGAGTGCTCGTGAATGTTTTGAAAGAGAATAATATTACTTTTTTGTATAAATCTCACATCGTTGATTTTATTATGGAGGAAAACAACCCCAGTGAAATAGTTGCTTCGCAAATTTCACGGGGTAAAATTTCGAAAATCAAACTTAAAAAACGCGAACTTTTTCCAAAAAATGTGATTATTGCGGTGGGTGGAAAATCATATCCCGCGACTGGTTCAATGGGCGATGGTTACGAGTGGGCAGCAAAAATGGGGCATAAAATTATTGAGCCGATGCCAGTCTTGGTGCCGATTAAAATTAAAGAAGATTGGGTTGGAGAATTGCAAGGAGTTAGTGCGGGCAGCGTTTCCATTGCTGTTTATCAAGGAGGTAAAAAGAAATTTTCCAATGAGGGCGATCTTATGTTTACTCACTATGGATTTTCTGGACCACTGGCGCTTAATATGAGTAGGGATATTGCTAAATTGGTATCACAAAGTGATGAAAACATTAAATTTATTTTGGATTTGAAACCGTATCTTAGTTTTGAGCAACTTGATGAAATTATTCTGACTGATTTTGAAAGAAATGCTGACAAAAAATTATCAAATTGTTTGCATGATGTTTTTTCGCCGAAACTTTTGGATTTTGTGCTTAGATATTCTGGATTAGATCTTGAAAAACATGCTGCCAAAATAAGCAGGAAAGAAAGGCATATTTTGGTAAACCTTGTTAAAAACTTGTCGGTTACTTTTGATAGTTTGTTTGGTTTTGAAATGGCAATGGTAACTAGTGGCGGAGTTTCTACCAGGGAAATTGATTCTCGCACTATGCAATCAAAAATAGTTCCAAATCTTTATTTTGCTGGAGAAATCATCGATGTTGATGGTCCAACTGGCGGTTATAATCTTCAAATGTGTTGGTCAACAGGATATTTGGCCGGCGAAAGCGCAGCAAAAAATTTGAAAGCCTAGTTTTATTTTTGTGCATCTTTGGAATTTTATTTTGCACTTGCTTGTTGCTGGGGCAAAGACTTCGCTCTTCGCTAAAATTTACACTTCGCGCCTACGTCTGCTGACGGGCGCTACGTTTCAAAATTTCTTAACGCTCATCATTCGTCTTTTGCCTACGCACTTCGCAACGTGCAAAATAAAAATCCAAAGATGCCTTGTACTTATTTTATTTTTCTAAAATAAAAATTTTTGCAAAGTGTATTAAAGTATATGAAAAAGAAAGCATATATTTTAGTAATCATTGGTCTCGTGACACTTGTTGTTGCTGGTTTTTTGTATGTGAAAAAGGTTGAGGCTCCAGTAAATAACTCGCAACCAACAACTGAAAACTTACAACAAGCAACAAGCAATTTACAACCGATAACTGATAACAACAAAAATGCAGCAAATAATAGTCAAAAACAAGAAACAGTTGATCCGCTTGATAATGCGCTTTCGCGAATAACAAAAAAACCATTTGGAATTTATGTGAACCCTGGCAATTCGCCAGTAAATCCAGAGCGTTTTACGGGATATCATAGTGCGGTGGATTTGGAAGCAACGACAGAAGAACAAAACATTAATGTTCCTGTAAGAATTTTTTGCGATGGGAAATTATTAGCCGCAAGAAATGCTAGCGGATATGGCGGGGTTGCGGTACAAAGTTGCACGCTTGATGATCAATCCGTCACGGTTGTTTATGGTCATATTAATTTAAAAAGTATGAATGTAAAAGTGGGAGATGTGTTGCAAGCTGGAGATTTTTTGGCAAACTTGGGAGCAGGCTTCAGCAATGAGACTGACGGGGAACGCAAACATCTGCACCTGGGAATTCACAAGGGATCAGATATAAATATCTTGGGATATGTGCAATCGAAAAATGAACTTTCTGCTTGGATTGATCCGACAAAATATTTGGACTGAATAGACTGAAAATGCTACAATGTAAGGGTAAAAATTAAATATAAAAATATGGACGAAAGAGAATATCAGCTCGAAATCATAAGCCAGATGGCAAAAAATGAAATTAAGCTCAGTGAATTGTATGCCAAATATGCGCATGCATTTCCTACTCGCAGAGAATTTTGGAATGATATCGCAAGAGAGGAAGTTAGTCATAGTGCTTGGATTGATACTTTGAAAAAAAGAGTGGAAGAAGGTTTTATTCAATTTAGCAGTGATCGTTTCAATATGGATTTGCTCAATGATTTTTATAAATATGTTCAAGCAGAAGAATTGAAAATAAGCGAAGAAATGCCACTTATCAGTGCACTGGTGGCTTCAAAAGAAATCGAAGAGACATTGCTTGAGAAAAAGTTTTTTGAAGTTTTCAAGGGAGATGCTCCGGAACTGGAAATTCTTTTGTTAGCACTTGAATACAGCACAAAAAACCATCGTGAAATTGTAATAAAAGCCTGGGAAGAGGAGAGAAAGCTGATTGAGGCATAAAAATGGATTGATTGACAACAGGGCGACAAAAACGTATACTGTAGTTAATTGTAAGTGTCTTACTGGTTTTCGCCTTTTCGTGCGTAAAATTAAGAGAGGAGGTCGCCTTACATGTTTTTAATAAGCACAAAGGAAAAAAACTATGGCAACAAAACTTTACGTTGGTGGTCTTCCATATTCAACTACGGAAGATGCATTGCGTGATCTTTTTGCTCAAGCAGGAAGCGTTACCTCAGCTACAATCATCATGGATAAAATGACTGGTCGCAGCAAAGGTTTCGGATTCGTTGAAATGTCTTCTGATTCAGAAGCACAAGCAGCAATCGAAATGTTTGACAAAAAAGACTACGAAGGACGCAGTTTGACTGTAAATGAAGCTCGCCCAATGGAAGCTCGTCCTCCGCGACGTGATTTCAATGGTGGTGGTAACCAAGGTGGTTACGGAAGCCGAAACAACTACTAGTTAATAGTATTTGGTCAACAATAAAACCCCGCTTAGGCGGGGTTTTATTTATGTCAGATTTTCAATAGACAAATGCTTAAAAGTGTGATATAATAGACATATGTGGTAAAAGACGGGTGAAAGCCCGTCTTTTTGTTTTAAAATAAAGAATTTATAAAAAATGACAGCAATTGATTTTACAAAAAAAGGCTTAAATCAGCGGATTTTTTCCAAAAGAGCAGTTAAGGCAATGAAGGGGCGAAATAGCTCTGCCTTTAAAGCAATTTTGGGAAATAAAGATATCGCGCGTGTCATCGATAAGACCGCTGAAAAAAAGGTCTTTTATGGTGCTCTTAAAAAAAGAGGATTGTCTTCTGATGGACGGGGTATAACTAGAAATGTTTTCAAAAAAGTCTTGGGCGACATTGAGCATTCGGGAAATTTTTCTCATCATGAAATGATGGAGTTGCGTGAACATCTTGTTGGTGGACATATTTCTAAAAGTATCATTCGTGAGCGTGGAGATAAGCAAGAACATCAACAAATAGAGACACAGAGACATCAACAGCAACAAATTGACACGCAGAAACATCAGCAGCAAAGAGCGGCAACGAATAATCACATCAATGAACTTATCGCTAAGGGGCATGAAAAAGCTCGTGCAAGTTTCCGTGCTGCATCATCAGTTATCACAAAAAATGTCGACACTACAAATACTGACAAATATCATAATCACGAGCAGAAAAATAATAGTATACAAGAAAATGTGTTAGCAAGGCTCGGCTCGAGTGATAATAATATAAGAAAATATGAAAACGGTTCTTTTTCTCCAAGAGTAAGTCATTCCAATGAAAATCATTCAACGGCTTTCGGACATCTTTTGTTTTTAAAAAATAAGCAGCACAACTATGTTAGTGAAGAGGAAGAAATTGAGGATGCAAAAGCTCGACTTGCGAGAATTCAAGACAGGAACGATGAAGGAGATAAAAATGAAATTAAATAATTGCTCTTTTTGCCATAACGCGTTAGGATAAGGTTTATGGAAATCATCAAATCAGCTGAATTTATAAAGGGAGTGGTGGGGTCAGACCCAATACTTAAGGAAAAAATTCCACAAATTGCTTTTGTGGGTCGTTCAAACGTGGGAAAATCCAGTGTGATCAACGCTTTGACAGGAACAAAAGGCTTGGCGATTTCTTCTTCGACTCCTGGGCGCACTTTGCAATTAAACTTCTTTTTGATTAATGAAAAAGCATATTTTGTCGATCTTCCTGGATATGGCTATGCTCGAACTTCACTTGCTCAAGCTGAGAAAATGCGTAAAATGATTATGTGGTATTTGGAGCACAACGAGTATAAACCTTCCAAGATTGTACTTATTATTGATGGAAATGTTGGTCCGAAAAAATTCGATATTGAAATGATGGAACTCTTGAGTGAAAATGGATATAATGTAATTATATTGGCCAACAAGATGGATAAAGTTAAAGCCAGCGAATTGGTAAAAAAACAACGTGCAATCAAAGAATTGTTGAACAGTGAAAATATCATCTATTTTTCTTCCAAAACCAAAAAGGGCAAGGAAGAATTGCTTGATAAAATCTTTGCATAATTTAGTTTTTTAAAAAACAAATCAAATAAGTCGGGGGGGTCACTTTGAAAAACAATAAAAAAACAGAAATAGAAGTGAAATTGCGGGAATTTATCAAATCTTTTTATTGTGAAAAATGCAAAAAAGATTTCGATAGTATTACTGGGAATTGTCCATGGTGTTTTTGTCCATGTCTTGCAAAAATTGAATCTTGAGATTAAGCGTCGTTATACTTAATAGTATGCGGCGCTTTTTGCTTGCTTTTCCACTTGTAATATGCTTAAATGACATACTCAGTTGTTTAATAAATAAGAGTTTTTGAAGCTCTTCATATTGTTTTACTTTGAAAATATTTCTTTGAAAGGGAGGGGTTATGAGTGAAAAAAATAAACATGAAAATGAAAAAACATTTGATCCTGTTGCGTTTGAGGCCTTTGTAAGAACCTGGGTAAAGGTAAGTTTAAAAGAAGTATTAAATCTTAAAACTGTGCCCCCAAGTTTTGATGTTTTAAAAAAAGTTATGGGTAGGGGTATCTTTGATGTTTTGAAAGTTGAGGATGGAAATAGTCTAAAAAAATGTTTATGTGAAAAGGATCCACATACCGAAGACTGTTTGAGTTGGCATCATTTAAGTGTCAAGATATTAGATTCCGAAGGCAATAATCGTTGGGTGCATAGTCTTTGGTTAAATCCTGTTGAGGTTTTGCCAATTGAAAAAGTTTCAATTGAAACCCCCGCGGAAACAGAAAAAACTTCAGTAATCGAAAATATTTCAGCGGGTGTTGCAGAAGTAAAGGTATCAGAAAGTACCTCCGTAACAATAAAAAATCCTGAAATTATTTTTCCAAAAGCAGTCCAAGAAAATGTGAAAAAGAACTATTGTTGGGTGTCATTTTCTCAAAGTGCAGAATTAAAAATCGTTGACATTGAAGAGGTTTGTAATCCTGAATTCTTGTTTGATGAGGATGCTCAGGAGTGGATTTTTTATGAACTGACTGGAAAAGTTGGTGAGATTGTTCCACTTGATAGCAAGGACTATCTCAACGGCTTTGAAGCTGTAATAGAGGGTAATAGAAATATTTTATTATCCGTAATAGTTTCTTCTATTGAGATTTCAAAAAAACGCTTGAAACAAGCCATAATAGAGGGAATAGAAAAAATATGAGGCTTGAAGGGGGATAAATATGACAAGCAGTGAAATGAGTTTGGGTTTGGCGTATGAGCTTGTGGGACCATTTGTGTATATTCGTGATGAACCACCCGGTCCATTAACTGATAATGTTCAAATGGCGGCGAAGTATATTATTGAAAATCAAGGTTCTCTGCCTGATTTTCAAAGTGAGAAGTTCTGCATTGCTGTTTGTTGTGATCTTGAGTTTGAAATACAGCGCCCATGTGCTTGGTTTGTTGTTTCTGATATGTTAAATGGCAGCTTTAGCTGGATCACGCATTTGAGTAATTATAGTGTTGAAAAAGCGCTTCATCAAGCTGGTATTATCCCTGCGGGTTACTGCGATCCAGCTGAATTGCGAAGGGATAGGATTAAATTTCATTCATCTGAAATTCCTAAGCGGATTATTGAAAAATATAATCTTCCGACACATCGTCTTCACTGTGATAAGATATTAACCGAAGATGAGAAAAGGGAACGTGCGTGGTTTAATGTCCTTTATTCAACCTGTTATGCGACACCGTTAGCTTTATAATGGGCTTGCGCATAATCTGTAAGGGCCACTTTAACAACAAGTGGCCCTTTTTTCTTGACAAATTCTCTCTTTATTGCTATATTTGGTTAGCTTTGGAAGTCTTACTGCCTGGCGGCAGTTTTTATTTTTATCAGTAAATTCATAGGGTTAGAAGGTTTATAAGGTATCTTGCTTTACAAACTTTAAAAACTTTATGAACTTTACGAACTATTTTTTATGGAAATTCGAAACATTGCAATTATCGCCCATGTGGATCATGGCAAAACAACCTTGACTGATGCTATTATGCGTCAGACTGGAATGGTTGAAGAAGGTGTAAGTATGGACAATAACGCGCTTGAATTGGAGCGTGGGATTACGATTTATGCTAAAAATACTTCAATCAATTATCGCGATACAAAAATCAATATCGTGGACACCCCTGGACATGCTGATTTTGGGTCAGAAGTTGAACGTGTGCTGCGCTCGATTGATAGCGTGCTTTTGATTGTGGATGCGCAGGAAGGACCAATGCCTCAGACTCGCTTTGTGCTGAAAAAATCTTTGGAATTGGGACTTAAGCCAATTGTGGTGATTAATAAAATCGACAAGCCTGCTGCTGATCCTGATTTGGTGCAAGAACAAGTATATGAATTGTTTATGGATCTTGGAGCAACTGATGAACAACTTGATTTCACAACCATTTATGCAAACGGTCGCGCTGGAATTGCCAAGGAACATCTTACTGATGAATCAGACAATCTCGAACCTCTTTTGGATATGGTGCTGCTTAAGGTGCATCCTGCAAAGGCTGACAAGACTGCAGAGCTTCGTATGCAGCCGTTTAACCTTGGATACGACAATTTCCTTGGACGTTTGGCTGTGGGACGAATTCATGAAGGAACGATCAAAATGGGAGGAACATATCTTTTGAAGAGAGGTGATGAAGTTATTGAAAAATCTCGCGTTACTAAGCTTTATACTTTCAAAGGAACAGTGCGCGAAGAAGTTCAAGAAGCATATGCTGGAGACATTGTGATGGTGGCTGGTTTTCCAAAGATTGATATTGGCGAAACAATTTGCGAAACAGAAAGTCAGGAAGCTTTGCCGGCTATTACAATTGATGAACCAACAATCTCACTTCGTTTTATGGTTAATGATTCTCCATTTGCAGGACGCGAAGGAAAATATGTGACCTCAAAACAAATTCGCGAAAGACTTGAAAAGGAATTGGAAGTTAATGTTGGTCTTAAGATTGATTTTTCAACTTCAGAATATTACACAGTATTTGGACGAGGAGAATTGCACATCGCTGTGCTTTTGGAAAATATGCGACGTGAAGGATATGAAATGCAAGTTTCACAACCACACGTTATTATCAAAGATATTGATGGTGTGAAATCAGAACCTTTTGAAGAAGCAACAATCGATGTTCCAAGTGAATTGGCTGGAGGTGTTATTGAATCAATGGGAAAGAGAAAGGGAATTATGACTGATATGCATGTGCACGGCAGTCAAACAAGACTTTTGTTTGAAGTTCCAACGCGAGGAATCTTGGGATTCCGCGGACAGTTTGTGGTTGACACAAAAGGCGAAGGAATTTTTTCTTCACGCGTGATTGGTTTCAAGCCGTATGCTGGAGAAATCAAACGTCGCGAAGTTGGTTCAATGGTTTCTATGATTGGTGGAAAAGCACTTGGATTTTCATTGGCAAACTTGCAAGAGCGTGGAGCACTTTACATTGCACCTGCAACGGAAGTTTATGAAGGAATGGTTATCGGAAATTCTTCCAAGGGTCTTGATATGGCAGTAAATCCTATCAAAGGAAAACAACTTACCAATATGCGATCTTCTGGAACTGACGATGCAATCAATTTGACTCCACCACTAACACTTTCAATTGAAAGAGGTTTGGAAATCATCAATAATGACGAATATCTTGAAGTTACTCCACACTCAGTTCGTCTTCGAAAACAATTCTTGACTGAAAACGACAGAATTAAGGCGACGAGAAACAAAAAATAGGTTTTAGGTTCTAGGTGTTAGGAGAATGCAGAAATACACAACAAAAAATCCCGATTTTGGTCGGGATTTTTTGTTGAAAGAACTATGATAAATGTTTTGCAATGTTATTGCAGGGAAATGTCACGGATTGTTTGTGCTGTGATGTTAAGTCCCGAAACAGTTCCGAATACTCTGACTTTGTCACCTTTTTTGATATCGGAAAAAGGTATGAAGTTCCATTTGCGATTGAGTATGCGAGCTGTTGGGGGAATAGTAACTGTGTAAGTTTTATTTCCCTTTGTTATTGTGAAAGAATCAGTCGAAATGATGTCGACAATACCTGGGATGGTTCTTCTATGCGCAGAGCTTGTGACGTTCTCTGTTTTTTTGAGACGCATTATTTTCGAAGGATTTTGTTGTCTTTCAAATTGTGGTCCTCTATTATTTCTTGCGGTATTGGCGCTGGCTGTTAATGTCAGTCCAGAAGCTCCAATTGCAAGTGCTAACCCTGATATTGCGAGTGCATTTCGTACATTTTTCTTCATAGTTTTTATTATTAGGATTTACGCATTTTCTCAACTATTTCTTATTTGGCACGCTTTTGGATAAATACTCAATATCCAAAAGCTCAAAGAGTCGCTGTCGCCAACTATTGGCCAAAAAAGAAATGTTTCGAAATGCGTAACTTTTGATTTTTTAAAAATTATGTTTTGCTTGAGCCAAAAATATTATTATTTTTTTATTCAAGCACCTTATTGGATACGCAAGGGAGATTATTTTAATTCAAGCATAAAAAATAATATTCATTATTCCTCCCCTCCTCAGATGAGGAGGGGCTGGGGGAGGTTTGAGTATATTCAGACATTGCTCTACCTCTCTGTCCTACGGACATCTATCCTTAACAAAGGAGAGAAAAACACGGAAGAAATTTTTGACAATTGATTTTAAGTCTAAATTAAACTACAATACGCGTAGTTGAATAAAATAAAAACTTATGGATTACGAAAAATATTTAGAAGAAATTAAAGGTTATATTAAAAAAAGCACCAAAAAACAGCGCGTTTGGTTTGTTGTTGGACTGCTAGTTGTTTTGGGTGTTGTTATTGTTGCGATTAATCCTGCAAAAAAAATGTTGGAGATGCGTAATTCTCAAAGAAGGTCTGACGTGGTAAATATTTTGAATTCAGTTTATCAATATTCCATTGATCACCCCGATGCATTGCCAGAATCAATCACTGCTCAGCCAACTATGATTTGCAAGAGCACTGCGTTGTCCTGTGACGGATTGGTTGATATTTCTAAAATTACTGGCGATAAAAAATATCTGCTTTCGAAAGTGCCTGTAGATCCAAAAGAAAAAAACGTTAACAGTTCAGGTTATCAAATTTCTAAACTTGCCAACGGAAGAATAAGTGTGTCAGCGCCTTTGGCTGAAAATAATGCTGTAATAAATTTGAGCAAGTAATAAATATTAAAATGTCATTCCTGCGGAGGCAGGAATCCAGGTTATTGCAATACGATTGTAAATATTATTATAAAATTGTTATTGTACCAGGCATCGCGTGCTAAATCCTGGATTCCGGGTCAAGCCCGGAATGACAAAATGGAGGAAATATGATTGATCCGCATTTTCAAAATAATCTCGGAGACTTTGGCTTTGTCTTGGAAACAATAAAAAATGGTTCCTATGTTGGAATCTTTTTATTTTCTGTGTTTGTAAGCTATGTGGCACCTCTTCCGGAGGCAGTTTTTTTGCTGCTGGTTGGTTTTTTGGCGAGGAGGGCTGGATTTGATTTGGAAACTGCTGTAATTGTGAGTGTTGTTGGAACAATTGTTGGCGATAATCTTTTGTATCGCCTAAGTTTTTTTGGAAACAAATATGTTGAAAGATTCAATCGCAAGATGCGGGCTAATAAACTTATTCAATATGAAAATTTGGTTATTGATAACGTTGGAAAAACAATTTTCTTTTTGAGATTTATTACGGGGGTACGGTTTTTTGGTCCAGTTATTGCTGGTACGCTCAGAGCGAGTTGGAAGAAGTTTTTCTTTTATAATGCTATTGCTACAACACTGCATTCAATCGTGTTTATATTGCTCGGTTTTCATTTTCACAGAAAAATAATTCAACTGATCGCTGAAGTTGAGATTGCTCGCAATGTCTTGCTTTTTTCTTCGGTGTTGATTGTTGGAATTTTGCTTAAGCTTTTTTCAAGCAAAAAGGAATAATTTGTTAGAAGAATTCTTTTATCTTCACAAACTCTTCGGCGAGTTCGGGATGGCAAACTATTTCAGTTTTTCCATCAGGCAAGTCGTTTAAAAACGCATCGATATTGCTGATCCAATCAAGGCTGACAAGATAATTGGATGAAACGCAGCCCTCGGGACCGCAAGCTTTTTGATTGATGATTCGAAGGAGGTGGAGAATATAGGCGATGATTGTGTGGTGGCGCATTTGAATACTATCGCCAAAACGAATATATGGAATGAGATATTTTTCTTGCAAAAGAAGCGCCGCCTTGAAAAATGGTGGGAAAAAGTGGATGTGTTCGTGAGAGTTTATTCCGTCTGGATATTTCCCAAACAGGGTATAAAATGTTTCAATCTGCTCTTCCCAATCTGAGGCAACCTTTTTTGTTGAAATTTTTCCTGTTAAAATATTTTTTAAAAACTCAACCGTTCTTAGGATTGCGCTGCGCTTTTCTTTGCGATTGGCAATAAATTTGCGGGGTATATCCAGGTGAATATCCAGTTTTACACCAGAGTGAGCCAATTCACTGATTTCTTTTGGGGAAATTTCTCCATTAACCATAATCCCGACACGGTTTATTTTTCCTAGTGATATGAGATAAAGTATGTTTCTATTTGAACGAGAGCTTATGCCAAAATCATCAGCACTAACGATGAGTTTTTGGCGATGTGATTCTTGAAAGGCTATCATAATGTGATTATATTTGAAAAAAATGTTTATATATGATATAATTCTAGCAAATTAATACGTTAAGGTAAACAAAACAATTCACCCTGTTAAATAATTTTTAAAAATAGTAATTTTTAAAAATTAAGATTTGGATTTATAGTCCAAAGTTACTGGTGAAAATGTAAAAATTAAATATGAATAAGTTGGCGCTTTTTTGAAAAGATCCAAATCTTATTTAACAGGGTAAATGGAACTAAAAAATTTAAACACGTATTTTTTCTTTCTTATTTTGCTGGGCATTAGCGCTGTAACATTTTTTATTTTCGAGCCATTTATAATGGCAATATTGCTGGCAGCTGTTTTCGCTGTCATTTTTCAGCGCCCATACAAATTTTTTGTTCGCATAACAGGAGGAAGAAGCAGAATCAGTGCGTTGCTTACTTCCGTTTTCGGTATGATTATTTTTGCCGGTTTGTTTTTTGGAATTGCCGGTTTGATTGCTACTGAGGCTGCTAACCTTTTTCAAAATTCAGTAAAAGCAGGAGATGCATATTTGAACTATGTTGATCCGATTGTGAATAATGTTAATAAGAATCCTTTGCTTAAATCTTTCGGTCTTGAAAATTTGATTAATAGTGAATCAGTAAGCAAGGCTGTGTCACAACTCGGGCAGGGAGCTTTTAGTATTTTGCAAAAAACATATCAAGGAGTTGCACACTTTTTGTTCTTGGCTGTGGTTATGTTTTTTACCCTGTATTACTTTTTGGTGGGCGGAAGAAATTTGATCAAAAAGCTTATGTTTCTTAGTCCACTACGTGATTCACACGAGAAATTGCTTATTGAAAAATTTATTTCTATCAGTAGAGCAACAATAAAAGGCACATTGGTGGTGGGAATCGTACAGGGAAGCATCGGCGGAATAACCTTTGCTATTGTTGGTGTTCCTTCTGCCATTGCTTGGGGAATTGTGATGTCTTTTCTTTCTTTGATCCCAATGTTTGGAACAAGTTTAATCTGGTTTCCTGCTGGAATAATAATGCTGCTTATTGGAAATATTTGGCAGGGAATTGTTATTTTGGCAGTAGGTCTGGGCATTATTTCTATAATCGATAATTTCCTCAGGCCAGAACTTGTTGGCAAGGACACGCAGATGCATCCATTGGTTGTTTTCTTTGCAACACTTGGAGGTATTAGCTTGCTTGGATTTTTAGGATTTATTATAGGACCGATAATTGTGGCACTCTTTCTTACTTTGTGGAATATTTATGCAGTTGAATTTAAAGGTCAATTGACGAAATACAACACATAAAGCATATAGCACATAGCATATAGCATATAACAAAAAATGAGGCAGAGCTTGTGTATTCAATGTTGTATGCTCCATGCTTCATGTTCCATGATTCTTGATTTTTATCAACACATTCCTTCCTTTGTTGATCCGGTTGCTTTTACAATCGGATCTTTTTCTGTGAGATGGTACGGGATTATGTATCTAGTTGGATTTCTGGTTGTATATGGATTACTTAGACCAAGGATGTTAAGGGGAGAATTTTCGTTTATAATTTCGAATTTCGAATTTCGAATTTCGAATAAAATCCCAAATCTTAAATCAGAAAATAAAAATACAAATGAAAACGCTAGGTCAAAGGTCAAGAGTCAAATGTTAAATGTTGTAATGGATTTTTTGCTGGTTGTGTTTTTTGCAGGGTTGGTGGGTGGGAGGATTGGATACGTTTTGTTTTATAATCCTTCTTTTTATTTTGCTAATCCACTGGCAATCATTTCTCCGTATGATTTGCAAGGGCATTGGGTTGGTTTGTTTGGGATGAGTTATCATGGAGCATTGCTAGGAGCAATTTTGGCTGGTTATGTGTTCACATATATAAAAAAAATAGATTTTTTATCTTGGGCAGACTTTATAATCGTTGCGCTGCCTGCCGGATATTTTTTTGGCAGAGTTGGCAATTTTTTAAACGGAGAATTGTATGGGCGCATAACCACTTCTCCATTAGGAATGTATTTTGGCGCCGATCCAGCGAAATTGCGTCATCCTTCGCAGTTGTATGAAGCTTTTCTGGAAGGAATTTTGCTTTTTGTTATTCTTTGGATGTTGCGGAATAAAAAAAATAAAAAAGGAACATTGTTCGGAATATATTTAATGGGCTATGGTTTTTTTCGAATTATTGCTGAGCAATTCAGAGAGCCTGATTCACAACTTGGATTATTCTGGAATTTCTTAACAATGGGACAACTTTTATCCTTGGGAATGATTGTTTTTGGTTTATTTTTTTTGGTTTCAAAAAAAGGAAAGTAATGGTATACTTACGACATAGTTGAGAAAATGCGTAAGTCTTAATAGAAAAAATATTTAATTTGAATTTTTTGATATGAGTAAGAGATTTTTTGGTGTTATTATCTTGATTACGACGGCTGTGGTTGTTGGAATAATCATTTGGGGGATTAGGCAGCCCGAGAAATTGGATGTTAATCTTCCATTGCCGCAGTCAAATGACGAGCAGGTGGATATTGTTTATTATTTTGGTCAAGAATGTTCTCATTGCAAAAAAATTGAACAATTTATTAATGATAATCAAATTGATCAAAGAGTAATATTTTCAAAAAAAGAAGTTTGGCACAATTCAGCCAATAATGATGAGCTTCAGGGAAGAGTCAGGGAATGTTCTTTGGATCCGGAGAAAGTCGGGGTGCCATTTTTGTTCGCACGAGGTAAGTGCTATATTGGAGAAATAGATGTTGAGAATTTTTTTAAAAAAGAGGCTGGGATTGAATAACCTTGTTTAAAATTAAAAATGCAGCAAAAAATAAAAAGGCAACAAAAATTTTTGGATATCACACCTAATAAAGCACAACAAAATGTTGTTGGTTTTCGCAGTGGTATAAAAAAATCAAAAGCAACACTTTTTTCGAGGGGCAAGCGAACGCAGGATTTTTTTACTGAAGATTCAAGATTATATATCACGCCAAAACAGCAAGCTTTGCTCAGAAAGGGTGTGAAGATTAATCATAATTTGCACAGATGGGACAGTTTGAGTTCTCGTGTTGTCGCTGAGTTTGTTCGTTATCAACCAAGTGAAACAAGTTTGCTTTTGGAATATTTGGAAAAACGCTACGAAATGTTTAATGACGCAACGGGCGAGGCGGCTAGAAGTTTTGTGGGTCAATTTTCTACAGTCAGGCTTTGGAATGCTTCAATCGTAGGTGCGATTTTGTTTGGGATGGTAACAATGACTTTTGTTTATAAATATCTTGGGCAAGGAGCCGCAGCTGCTGATGATGTTTTGGTGCAGCAAGCAATAGAAAGTCAGGTAACAAATGTTTCTACGGCTAACACTGAAGGCGATGCTGCATCTTTTGCTGAGCAAGTGGCTCAAATCCAACAAACTCAAAGCAAGCAAGCTCTGGAAGATGAAATCACTGAAATGGTTAAGGGATATCCTATTGAAAAAATGGTTCCTCGTATTGCCGAGCAAGACAGAACAGTTGCCGCTTTTATTGTGGCTATTGCTAAAAAGGAAAGTAACTGGGGTCTGCGTGTGCCGGTGCTTGATGGGCAAGACTGCTATAATTATTGGGGTTATCGCGGCATAAGAGAAAGAATGGGAACAGGTGGACACACTTGTTTTGATAGCGCTACGGATGCTGTTGATACTGTGGCCAAAAGAATTACTGCATTAGTAGAAGAATATGACAGAAATACTCCTGAGGAGATGGTAGTTTGGAAATGCGGATCAAATTGTGCAGTCACAGGCGGTCAAGCATCAGCCAACAAATGGATAAGCGACGTAACGATGTATTTTGATGAATTAAGCACTGATCGCTCATAACAACACACAAAAGCATAGTGATTTTAAAAAAGGCTCTATCAAGAGCTTTTTTGCTTATCATTTTTAAAAAATGGCTTAGATAAAGCATTTTAAAGAATAAGGTTCTTAAAAAGTGCATAAAAGTGCTTGACCGCAACGCTTGTTTTTGGTACCATAAGATCTGCGTCCCAACACCTTGTTTATAACTGGGGCCATTAAATTGTTAAAAATAACTTATGAGTAAACCCTTGTGGTTTAAAGGAAAAACAGTGCAAAATTGGAAAAGTGATGTTGCACGAATAAAAATTGTCATCAAAAGAAGCAATATTCTTTTTTTTGCTATTGCGCTTGCAGTTTTCGCTGTGTTGACAAGTTTATGGGAAAACCAAACAGTGTCATATGCTAAGAAATATGCTACCAATAATGCAAATATTCAGGTCAAATCTCCCTTGCTTGAAGAACGAGAAGAATTGTTTGGCGAAACTGTCGTTAGTGACAGGCAAGCAATGATTCTTAAAAAAGAACTTTTGAAGCAAACACAAGAAGACGGGAATATAGATTCAGGTCAATTTGCTCAAAAAATATATGAAATAGTCGGAGATGCGCCAATTCGTGAGATGGTGCCATTTATTGCTAAGCGAGATGAAAAAGTGGCAGCATTTTTGGTTGGAATTGCAAAAAAAGAAAGCAGCTTCGGTTTGGCTTCGCCGTCTAAGGATGGGAAGACTTGTTATAATTATTGGGGATATAAGTCATCAGGCGAGCGTGGAACTGCAATGGGGTATGCTTGTTTCGGTAGCGCTGAAGAAGCCATTAAAGTTGTTGGCGATCGCATTGAAGTTCTGGTTAACAAACAAAGAAACACTCCAGCTCGAATGGTTGACACTTGGAAATGTGGCACAAGCTGTGCCGGCGACCCCGGAGCACCCAGCTGGACTTCAACCGTAGCATTATATTTTAACCAACTTGTGACTAAAGAAGGTTAGAAAATACTTTGAATATAAAAAACGCTCAACTCTTGTTGAGCGTTTTTTTTGTTTAATCATTGGAGATTCATAAGAAATATGCTATATTTTATTCATAAATCAGTAATGGTTGTATTATACTAAAAGTTCGCATAACCTGCAACTTTCAGCACACTATCAAACATTAAGTTCGCATATAAACGAGTTCATCTGAAATGTCGCTCCGCTACGCTCGCTCCATTTCAGATGAACGCGCGCGCCTGCCGTCGCTGTCATCTGCTGTGTTGCTTCTCCCTACGGTCGTGAGCAAACACATCAGATAACAGCGCCTATCCGAAATTTCCCTCGCCCCGACTGCTGTCGGGACTCGTGAAACATCGGATCAGGCGCGCGCGTTCTGCGAAATAGCGAAAAACATACCTTTATTAATAATTTTTTCAAGCCCTTTTGAAATAAAAAAATCCCCCGGTCAATCACCAGGGGACGGCAGTCATCTTTTCAGATTTTTCATCACTGCGTAGAATGAAGCTGCTGCTCCGCCAACCATTACAAGTGCGAGTAATCCGATTGCAATGGGCTCGTAAATCTTCGGGTAGGATATCGTGGAAACCGTAAAGAGTGCCGTCCCTACGCCAAAAACAAAAGCATCCCATTTCATAAAGAACCTCCTTGAGAGTTGATATTACAACACTTCAATGACTTCCTATCCTACACACGAAGTATTGAAATGTCAAGTGGCAATATTTCAAAAGGGCTTGAAAAAATTGGGCTCAAAATAAGGAGTGTATGTTTTTCCGCTACATCGCAGAACAAGCAATATCTGGCTCAAAAGTCTTGCCTAATATATAATTAAATAAAGGAGTGCAAGATTTTTTCGACCCAAATTTGCCCTTCGCTACGCTCGATCAAACTTCAGATATTGCTAGACGTTCATCTGAAATTTTCCTCGCCCCGACTGCTGTCGGGACTCGTGAAACATCGGATCAGGCGCGCGCGTTAGATGAAATACCCAGAAATTTCTTTTTTTATTTTAATATTTTTTTGCAATTCATAATTCTTAATACAAACCCATGTTTAATCCAAATCGTCCACCATCAGAACAATTAGAAAATAAAATGTTCACTATCGAGCTTAAGGATAATGAGTCCATTGTCGTTAAGGAAATGGAACCAGGTGTATTTAAAATAGTAGATAATAGTATAACAAAAAAAGATGAGCATCAGATGGCGGGCGAAACATTCATAGGCTTCGGAGAGTGGGATGATGAGGTTGAAGATTTAGATAGTCGTAGTAGCGATGCACGATATTTTGATATGTCGGAACATCTCAGATGGGAAGATGTTGAGTTTATTGGTGATGATGAAATAAAGGCGCCATCACTAGATCGGCTGAAGCAAGCGTTGCAACACATAAAAATACTTCCTTATAATCCCGAAGATATGTAATTGCAAAATACATTAAGGAAAAAGAAATTTCTGGGTACATCACATAACAAGGCACATGCGGTTCAAAAATTTTGCATCTTTTAAAATTAGAGGTGTGCAAAATTTTCTCTCCCAAATTTTTTTCGGCTATGCCTTCAGAAAAACTTCAGATATGCCTAACGTTCATCTGAAATGTCGCTCCGCTACGCTCGCTCCATTTCAGATGAACGCGCGCGCCTGCCGTCGCTGTCATCTGCTGTGTTGCTTCTCCCTACGGTCGTGAGCAAACACATCAGATAACAGCGCCTATCCGAAATTTCCCTCGCCCCGACTGCTGTCGGGACTCGTGAAACATCGGATCAGGCGCGCGCGTTGTGCGAAATGCATGTTTTCCTTTTGGGCTAACGCCCTGGCTCAAAAAAGAATCCGATTTTGTTTTTTCTTTATTTTAAAGAGGGGTTAAAAAGGTGTTTTTCTGCTCTTTGGGGAGCAGAAAAATTATACAAAAATTATACATATTGATTTTATTTATAAGCCATGTTAACTTATTATTATCAGTTAAGAATTTGTTTGTAGATTATGTTCTTTGTATCAATTGATGTTATCCCACAGAAAGGAGGAAACTGCTTATGCGGAAGCTTATTGTGCTGTGCGCAGTTGTAGCTCTGGCTTAGAGACCATACCGATTTGGCCGGCGTCGTCGCCCGGCCGCCAGAGAAACATTCGCCCCCGATTCAAGAAACGGAAGAACCGTCATGGTGTAACCGTGGATTCTTGAATTGGCATAACCGATAAACCGCCAACAAATGGATATACCCCCAAGGAGGTAATACCATGACGACCAGCCGTGGACGACCTGTTTTCGCTCAGATGATCAAGGGAGAAGAAGCTGCCGGCAAGGTGAAGAAAGCCGAAGGTACAGCACTGGTCTAGGACCGTGAAGTGGCCGGCCTCGTCCTTCCGGCCAAAATGGGGAAAGATAATCGTCAACCGGACATCATGTCCATAACCTGACCGCTCTCGGCATTGCTGAGAGCGGGTCTTTTTTTATTTGCCACCCCAATAAATACCACGTATAATTACCAATAAGGAGTATTGGCTCCAGGCCATTCACCCTTAGCCCCTCTTCCCAAAACAAAGACGAAATTCAATTAATTCATTACAGAAATGCTATTCCTCTGCTGAGGAATGAAAAGAAAAAACAAACATCGCACAACAACGAGTATCCGGTTTCGACTTTTTCGAAAGTCTTCACCCAAATTTTTCTTTCGCTATGCTTGGTCAAACTTCAGATACTGCTAGACGTTCATCTGAAATGTCGCTCCGCTACGCGCGTTCGGAAAAAAACTAAAAATTTCCTCTCTATTTTGAAAAGAATTTTTTGGCAATTTTGTTCGGTCGAACTAATTTTAAACAATTCAAAAAATTAATTTTAAAAACAAAATGATGAGAAATAAAAAAGAAAATATTACCATAATTATAATTATCGTAATTTTAACCTTATCCGCAGGAGTTATCGGCTGGATGCTAGCGAAGAACTCGCAAGATGTTTCAAAATCTAAGATAGTTAATAATTCAAAACTAATAAGCACAACAGAACAGTCTTCGGAGCCGACAAATAAAATTTCTGAATCGTTACCTCCTGTTGATGAAATCGCTATTAACGATTTTTCCATAGCTATTGTCGCAAACAATGATCTGCACTGGTCTAGTCGCGCAAATGTCAAATCAGATACTTCAATTCAATTTCGCTGGACAACAACAGGTGCGGATAGTTGCAATATAAGTGGCGGAAATTTATTTAATTCGAATACAAATTTAGCAACAAACGAAACAGGAATTAAAAAAGTTGCAGATGATTTTTCGAACGGAATCTACACATTAAAATGTGTAAGAAAATTAGATAATAAAACAGCAGAGGCAACTCCTATAATACTCAATGTCACACCAGCTAAAAAGTTAGTCATGTGCATGAAAAAATGCGGAAATGGCGGAATACCCATTCAGCAGAATATGAATCGCTTCTCTGGTGAAACAGTCCAAAAAGTCCGAGCGTGTTTTGGAAATTTTGCGTTGGATTGTCCAACACAGGATGTTACCAAAAATGCCGAATGGCTAACTAGTAATAATTCGATAATTACTTGGTCAAAGGATTATACGGTCGATGGAGAGAAGATAGTGGATGATGTGTATCCCAATAAAACCCTGAAATCAGTCGGTGCAGGCAATGCTGAAGCCAGTGTTACATATTCTGGTTATTCATATGTTGTGAGGGTTGATGTGAAGTAGACATATTAAAAATAATTACTAAAAACTCTTTATTTTTAGGAAAGAAAAACTTTAGTTTCATTGCTTGAACCCGGCATATGTGGCTCGAAAAATTGACACTATTAAAAAGTTCCAAATCAAGCATCATATTTGACGAAAATGAGTTAATTGGATATAATTGGATGTAGTTAATATATCCAAAAACTATGGCTAATATAAAGCAAAAAGATATTAATATTGCAGACAAATTTTCAAAAAGGCTTGATAATATACCTGCGGAAATAATTTCAAAAATCGCCAAGATTGATGAATTAAAAGGCAGCTGGGTTTCTGGCACTCAACTAAGCTCGCAAGCACTGGGTCGTCTCAAGCGGTCTGTTTTGATAACCTCGACTGGAGCATCAACTCGTATTGAGGGTGTGCAACTTTCTGATGAGGATATTGAAAAAGTGATGCGCGGTATAAATATTCAAAAATTTGCTGACCGCGATAAGCAAGAAGTCAAGGGTTATTACGAACTTTTGGAAAATGTCTTTAATTCTTGGGGGAGTTTGAAATTCAACGAAAGTTCAATAAAACATTTCCACAAGGAGTTATTGAAATATTCAGAAAAAGACCAGGGTCATTTGGGTGATTACAAATTTGGAGAAAATAAAGTCGTCGCATACGATCATGAAGGAAAAGAGGTTGGGATAATTTTCAATCCCACTTCGCCATACCTCACGCCCAAAGAAATGATTGAGCTTATTGAATCAACCAATTTTTTGCTTGCTGAAAAAAAATACCATCCGTTGCTAGTAATTGCAAATTTCCTGGTTGAATTTTTGGCAATTCATCCTTTTAAAGATGGAAATGGAAGAGTTTCTAGAGTTTTGACGAATTTATTGTTGCTTCAAAATGGATATCTGTATATGCCGTATGTTTCACATGAAAAACTAGTGGAAGACAATAAAACAGATTATTATCTTGCACTTAGGAGAAGTCAAAAGACTTTTCATTCAAAAAACGAAGACATTTCTCCATGGTTAGAATTTTTCTTTACAATTTTATTACGACAATCACAATTTGCGATTGAATTATTGTCAAAAGAGAATATTGAAAAATTACTATCAGAAAGACAACTTGCAGTTTGGAAATTTTTTCAACAAGTTGAAATTACTGGAACAGGCGAGATTGTTGCTGGAACAAATATTCCGCGGCCAACCGTCAAGCAATCACTTGAGGTATTGTTGAAGTTGAAAAAAATAGAGAGAATAGGCCAAGGTAGAAGTGTGAGATATAAAAAGGTTGCTTAAGATTGAATAATAGAAAGAAAATTAAGAAGTTAGGTTCGCCAAAATACGTAAAAGTTTATATTTCTAAAAAGCGGAATCAAGGGATTTCGCTTTTTGTTATGGATTTTTTGGTGTATAATGAATGTATAAAATGATCAATGAGCAGTTTTCAATTTTCATATAAATTAATAATTTTCAATTTGAAAATTAAAAATATTGAAAATTAAATGAAAATTGTGAATTGTAAATTGAAAATTGTTAATCTATGTCTTGGATTTTTGTTGCAGTAAGCGCATATTTTTTGGGAGCCTTTGCGGTCCTGATGGACAAGTTTCTTTTGGGCTCCAAAAGAATTTCTTCTCCGCAAGTGTACACTTTTTACGTGGGAATTTTTGGATTGGGCGCATTTCTTTTTGCGCCGTTTGGTTTTGATGTTCCTTCTGCTTGGCAGATCACAATAAGTTTTATTTCGGGAGCAATTTATATTGGCGGAATTTTTGCGCTCAATCTTTCAATCAACAAAGCTGAAGCAAGCAGGGTAACACCTGTTGTTTTTTCGGTTGTGCCGATTGCGACATATTTGATATCCTTTGTTTTTAATGATGAAAAACTGACACTCATTCAGATTGGTGGAGTCGCATTGCTTATAATCGGTGGACTGCTCATTTCTTTTGACTTGCCGCTTAAATTGAACAAGAGAAAATTTTTTGTTGGCTTTTATTTTTCTTGTTTGGCTGGAGTGCTTTTGGCAATTTCATATGTGATGTTTAAGATGGTTTATGTTGAGCAAACATTTTTAAATGGATTTATGTGGACCAGAGTTGGCGGTTTTGCGGCTGCACTTTTGCTTTTGATTGTTCCGACTTGGCGCAAGGCTATTTTTAAAAGTTTTTCTCATGCTAAAAAACCTTCAAAGGAACATATTGGCACGGGAGGAATATTCATTGCAAATAAGATCCTGGGCGGAACAAGTTCTATCTTGCTCAATAAGGCTTTTCAGTTGGGAAGTGTGACATTGGTCAATTCGATGGTATCGCTCCAATATGTGTTTGTGCTTATTCTCGTGGCAATAGCAGCCAAAAAACATCCGAAAGTTTTTGAAGAAAAGTTGTTGTTTTGGGATTGGGCTCAAAAAGTTGTTGCGATATTAATCATTGCAATAGGGATGGTTTTAATTTCAAGATAGAAATTCTGTCATTCCGGACTTGATCCGGAATCCAGGTTTTACGCTTAGTGATTTTTATTGCGATAATTACAGTTTTTATACGGAATTGCAGAACCTGGATTCCCGCCTTCGCGGGAATGACAAAAGGTTAATTTGTAAAAAATACTCTCGCTCCTAAATTTTATAAATTAAATAATATATTATAAAAATGAAAAAAGAAAAAACCAGTTCAAGCAAAATAAGCTCGGCATTGGCTGGGTTGTGGCGCGCTATCTCTTGGACTTTGGCTGTGATTGTGATTGTGTTTATCCTCTTGTTTATATATGTGAATTTGCCAGTTAAGGCAAACACTGATGATGCAAAAATCGGTGTGACATTTTCATATATTTACGCTGAGCAAATCGGGCTTGATTGGAAACAGGCATATTTGGCAATGTTAAATGATCTTAAAATTAAGCATATAAGATTGCCAATATATTGGGACAGGGTTGAGGGTAAAGAAGGTGAATATGATTTTTCGCATATTGATTGGCAGTTGGAACAAGCACGAAATGCTGGTGCGGAAATAATTTTGGTTATTGGTCAAAAGGTTCCACGTTGGCCAGAATGTTATGTGCCAAAATGGGTGGGAGAAGATCCAAGCAATCTTCCTGCGGACAGATTAAAAGAAAAATTGTTAACCTTTGAAGAAGTTGTTATCAACAGGTATAAGGATAATCATCCCGAAATTGTTCGTTGGCAAGTTGAGAATGAACCGTTTTTGAATTTCGGAATTTGCTCTAAAGTTGACACTGAACTTTTGGACAGTGAACTTGTTAAGGTGAGAGAACTTGATCCCAGTCGTCCAATTGTGGTTACTGACAGTGGGGAACTTAGTTTGTGGGTAAATGCTGCCAAAAGAGCTGATGTTTTTGGAACCACAATGTATCGAGAAGTTTATAGTCAAAAAATGGGTCATTGGCGTTATCCAATAGGACCAAATTTTTTCAAAATAAAACAGTGGATGATTGAGGCTTTTGCTGATCAGGAAAATGCTATTGTGATTGAGCTTCAAGGCGAGCCGTGGGTGGCAGGATGGACAATTGATGCACCTGTTGAAGTTCAACTTGCTTCAATGAATGCTGAAATTTTGAAGGAAAATATAGAATTTGCCAAAAAAACAGGAATGAACGAAATTTATATTTGGGGTGTGGAATGGTGGTATTATATGAAAACAGTTCAGAATAATCCAACTCTCTGGGAAACAGTCAAGGCATTTGAAATTCAAAACAATGCAATATAATAATGGCTGTAAATATTTGAATTAAAATGCTATAATAAGAATATAGTAAAAATAAAAAAAATATTATGAATATAAATTATTCATTGCATAAATACTTCTTGATTGTTATGTTTGTTGTTTGTGCAAGCGCAGTTGTGATTTTTGTAAAACAAAGAGCAAATGCTTCTGACAGTATTTCAGTTGCTGTCCCGATAAACGGTGTTTGTTCGGGAATAAATGAAACAAAGGTTGACAGTAAGCCAACAAGCGGCTTGTGTAGCGTAGGAACAGCCTCTGATGTGATAGAAAATAGTGATGGTTGGGCTTGGAAATGTCTGGGTATAAATGGAGGAGGAAGTGCTTACTGCAAAGTTATTAAATATATCGCCCCAGTTGCGACAACTGTTTCTCCAGTTGCGACAACGACAACGGCACCCACAGTGCTTAATACGGCCCCTGTTACAACTACCGTGGACCGTGTGACGAATGTTGTGGATGAAATTGAACCAAAAATTACAGCGCCAACAACCAGCTCAGTGTCGACAACTTCTTTGCCAACTACGATTTCAAAAACAACTCAAACAACTTCTGTCTCAGATGATTCTGAAAAAAACACCGAGGAAGAAAGGCAGCGAGAAAGGCAAATTTCCGAAACAGTGATAAAACCAGAAATCACTGATAATGTTGTCATAGCTCCGCCTGAACAGCAGCAAATTGATGAAAAACAAGTTGTTCTTCCTCAGGAGGAAAAAGAGATGGTTAGAAGTCAAATAATAAAGCCACCTGTTATTGTTGCAGCAAAAAATCTTGTACAAAAAAATAATCCAAAAATTGCAGGCGAGACTAATGCTGTTTTGAAAGTTGAAAAAGTGGCTTTAGTGGAGAAAAATAATGGAGTCAAACAACTTGAATTGTCTGGAAAATCAGAGCCTAATGCGATTGTAACTTTGTACATATTTAGTAAGGATCCTATTGTTATTAGTATTAAGGCAGACGTTGATGGTTTGTGGAATTATGAATTGGACAAGGAATTGGCAGACGGACAACATGAGGTTTATGTGGCTGTGGCAGATGATGAAGGTAAGATTGTTTCCAAGAGTGAGCCTATTGCTTTCATTAAAACTGCTCAAGCTGCGGATATGATTCCATTTTCAGAATTCCAAGAGAATGAGTCGCCTGTAAAAAACTCTGCTCAGCAATTTGTTTTAATAGCTATAATCGTAATGTCAGTATGTTTGGCATTGGCATTGGCTGCAATTGGATTTTTAACTCGCAAAGAAAGTTTTAATGAGGGAATTAATTAAGCGTGGAATAACTTTTGTTAAAAATAATCCAACAATAATTTCTTCATTGTTGCTTATTTTTGTTGTGATCGGAGCACTTTTTTTAAACTCCTATTTTATTCTGGCTCGTTTTCAAGAAAATTCAGATAAAATTTTAAGAGCAAAAGCGGTGCTTGCAGAGGATGTTATTAGTGTTGTGGCAAAACAACATTTTGAAAACTTGTTGCAAGACAGTGTTTTGCTTGAAGAAAAAATAATCGATATTCAGGAGAATGATCCTGAAATCGCTGAAATCGCTGTCTATATGCCAACTGCGACAGACAATGTTTATAAGCCGTTTATTTCAGCAAGAAATGTTCTCTTGGATGAACCAGAGAGGGTGGAAGTGGAAAAAATTACTCAAAATGCGATAAAATTTTCCTTGTCAGTTGAGGATGCATTTGCCTATATAAGTTCTTCAGGAGGAAATCGTTATTGGAATGTTGTTAAGACTGTTCGTGCGAAAGATGGGACTGCGAAAGCTGTTTTGCGTTTGAAATTATCGTTGGTTGAAAATGATAGGCTTGTTGGGAAGATAATTTTGCAAGTATATATCTTGTCTGTGGGCGCAATGCTTGTTGTGCTCTTGCTCGTTTTTAATCATATACGACTTTTTGCTTTTGAACTTAAGGCCAAAAAGTTAGAGGAAATAGATCAGATGAAAGATGATTTTATTTCAATGGCAAGTCACGAATTAAAGAGTCCATTAACTGCGATTAGCGGGTATAGTGAATTGCTTGAGGACACTTTGGAGATAAGAGAAAATTTGCCAGACAATAAAATCCATCAGAAAAAGTATTTAAAAAACATCAACATTTCCGTAAACAGATTGAAAGAGTTGGTGGAGGATTTGTTGGACGTTTCACGCATCGAGCAAAACAGATTGCCGATTGATTTAAAAGAAATAGATTTGTCAGCGATTGTTTTGGAGCTTGCAGATGAGATGAGTGTGCTGGCTAATGAAAAAGGATTGGAGCTCAAAAGGAATGTCCCAAAAATTTCCAATGTTTTGGCTGATCCAGAAAGATTAAAACAAATCGTTATTAACCTGCTTAGTAATGCAATCAAATATACACCTGCCGGATCAGTGGAGATTCAAATTAGGGAAGATGAGAAAAATGTATTTTTGACAGTGGCTGATACTGGACTGGGAATTTCAGCAGAGGATATGAAAAATTTGTTTTCCAAATTTTATCGAGTCAAAACGCAATTTACCACTGGAATTTCAGGAACGGGACTTGGTCTCTGGATTGCAAGAGAAATTGCACAAAAAATGGGCGGAGATTTGAAAGTAGAAAGTATAGAAGGCGTTGGATCGCATTTCACATTAAGTTTGAAAAAAGCAAAAATAGATAGATAAGAAACTAAAGCAGAAAGAATGAATTTTAAAAAAAATATGGATAAAAAACAAAAAATTGCTATTTTTGATATCGACGGAACAATTTTTAGAAAAAATCTTCAGTTCGAATTGATCAACGAACTTTCTTGGATGAATATTTTTCCTCGCAAAGTGCGTGATCAGATCGTGACGCTTTATACAAATTGGTTGGAACACAAGGGAACATATGAACAGTATCGTCTTGGGCTGGTTGAGTTGTATGAAAAATATATTCGCGGTTGCAAACTTGCTGATGTTGAGAGAGCAAGTAAGGTTGTGATTTCTTTTCATCAGGACAGAACATATATATTTGCTGAACAAATGATTAGAAAACTTCGCAAAGAAAATTATCATTTGATAGCGGTGTCAGGATCGCCCATTGAAATTGTGCGAGAATATGACAAAACACATCTTAAATTTGATGCTGTGTTTGGCAGTGTGTATGCTTTTGATAAGAAAGGTGTTTATACTGGAGAATCGCAATATGAGCCGGTGAAAAACAAGGGTAATCTTGTGAAACAATATGTCTATGAACACAATCTGACACTGGAAGATTCATATGGAATGGGAGACACAGAGTCCGATGCGAGTTTTTTGGATATCGTCTCAAATCCGATTGCATTTAATCCCAATGAAAATCTTAAAGCGATAGCTCAAGAAAAAGGTTGGAGAATTGTGGTTGAAAAGAAAGATGTGGTGTATGATATATCAAGAATCATAAAGGATTGTGATATTTCTTTTTAATAAAATAAAAAATATAGGACTTACGCTTTTTCTCAACTATTTCTTTTTTGGCACGCTTTTGGATAAATACTCAATATCCAAAAGCTCAAAGAGTTGCTGTCGCCAACTATTGGCCAAAAAAGAAATGTTTCGAAACGCGTAACTTCTGAAATAATTAAATCATTATGAATACTGTAATCATTTCCGTGCTTGTTATTCTCATTATCGTTGTCCTTACTGTGGCAATAGGTTTGATTCGCTTTACGTTCAATGATTTTTTGGAAAAAGTTGTCAAAAAAACCTTGTGGCTCTGGCTTCCTTTTCATGCGCTTAAAAGATTGAGCGGAGAGTTTCGAAAAAAATATATGAAATAAAATCGCTGATAAAGCGCGGATAATAAACGCTGATATACACGCTGATTATATACGGTCATAAAAATAAAAACCCTCTTGTTGAGGGTTTTTATGGTTTCTGCGTAAAATCAGCGTATTTTTTTCAGCGTGTATATCAGCGTTATTTCACTTTTTCCATAAACTTTGCAAAGATTGCTGGGTTTTCGGCAGCCATTTGTGAAAGCACTTTGCGGTCAGTTTCAATGTTTTTTGATTTCAAGATTGCAATAAATTTGCTATATGTAATGTCGAACAATCGAACTGCATTGTTAAGTCGCAAAATCCAAAGAGCTCTGTTTGTTCGCTTTTTGGCTCGACGATCACGATGAGCGTATTTTCCAGCTTTGATAACCGCTTCTTTGGCAGCAACATAATTTTTGCTACGACGCCATCTGAAACCTTTGGCCATTTCTAATACATTTTTTCTACGTTTTGATGCGGCTACACCGCGCTTTACTCTGCTCATTTTGTCTATGAGGTACGAGTAGCTACAAAATGAAGCACCCCGCACCAATTCTCTATTAAATTCTTAAATTATATAAATACTGAGCCGTAGGCGTTTCCGTGCATAAATCCCTCAACTAGTACCGGTAGTTTTTGGAATTTGGTGCGGGGGTAGGCCTCCTCTCTAATTATTTTCCAATTGAATATGGAAGAGCTGCAACAATATTCTTTTCGTCAGCTCGAAACATACGTTTATCTTTTTTCTTTGCGCGTCCTTCAGCGCCTGTTTCTTTTGAGTTGTAGTGGTTTTGTCCTGTTGCTCTGCGAATCACTTTACCATTTTTGGTTATTTTAACTTTCTTTACTACTGATTTCTTCGTTTTCATCTTAGGCATCTCTTTGTTGAATTTCGAATTTCGAATTTCGAATTTCGATTGAATTGTGAATTGATTCAAAATTTAATCATTGAAATATTGGAAATTGATTCAAAATTTAAAATTTAAAATTTAAAATTATTCTGTTATTGTTGTTGGGGCGATGATCACATTGAATCCACCGGGGAATCTTTTGATTGGATCTTCAATTTTATATGGAACAGTGATGCCGGTTATAAAATCTTGTAAATTCTTTCTGGCTAAATCTTGATGAGCTTTTTCTCTTCCGCGCAGCACAATGTCAATTTTTACTTTGTCACCTTGTTTGAGAAATTTTTCTGATTGAGCTCTTTTGAATTCAACATCGTGAGTGTCAGTTCGAAGTCCCAATCTGACTCCCTTTATTTCAACTTTCTTTTGCTTGGCTTTTGCAAGTCGCAATTGCTTGGATTGTTGATAAAGGTGTTTGCCATAATCCATTATGCGGCATACCGGCGGTTGTGCCTTTGGAGAAACTTCAACCAAGTCGAGCATTCTTTCTCTGGCAAGCGCCATAGCATCAAGTGTTGACATTTCTCCCAGCTGTTTTCCTTCGTCATCAATCACAAATACCACGGGAACTCGAATTCCATCATTGATGCGCAATTGCGCCGGCCCAGTCTGCTGCTTTGGTTTAAATCTAAATCGCTTTCTAATAATCGTGGTGGTCTTGCTTATTCCGCTTTATGTAAAAGTGGAAAAGGACGACATTAACTTTAATTTTTTCATATAACATATAGCATATAACATGAAACACAAAACAAAAATGTTATATGCTACATGTTACATGTTGTATATATGGTGGAGTTGATGGGAATTGCACCCATGTCCAAAATTGACAATCCAAAATCCTCTACAAGTTTAGTTTATTTTTTCTCACCGAAGCGAGTGCGACTAATTAGAGTAGAGAATAAACAAAACCTCTAAATGCCGTTTTCAGAATTATTTCGCATTTTGTGTCCAAAAAACCACAAAACACTATTCTCATGTTTGACACCGAGGTCTGCTTACGAGAAATCAGCAGTTCGATGGCTTCGAGCCTAAGCTAAAGCAGGTGAAAAACCAGCAAATGCTTGCGCAAATGTAGCTTTCGCCTTTGATATGAAGTTTGCACTTATATCTTCGCCACACTTTTTACGATACAGCAGCGGTGATCGACTTGCATATTTTGAAAAGTACAACCTGTCGAAACTAAACAACCCCCGGCCGCAACACTCTGTAAGGGTTGAGTGCGGGGAATGTCAATTTATTTTCGTGTGCGGAATTTCCAAATCCCAATTTCCAATTTCCAATAAAAATTTAAATTACAAAATGTCCAATAATAAACAATACCTTTGGCATTAAAAGTTGGAAATTTTGTTAGAAATTAGATATTGGTAATTAGGAATTTTTCATGGCTCTTCCTATTTCTCTCTCACTCTCTCTTTTGGTGATGTCTGAGCGCTTGTCGTGAGCCTTTTTTCCGCGCGCTACAGCGAATTCCAACTTAACTAGGCGTCTCTTAGTATACACACGAAGAGGTACTAATGTCAAGCCTTTTACGTGTAATTTTCCAATCAGAGACTTGATTTCTGACTTTTTGACCAAAAGCTTGCGAGAGCGTGTCGGATCGTAGGCTATTTTAAAGCCAGCGAAGGGATAATGTGAGATGGTGGCGTTAGTAAGGTATAATTCTGAATCGTGAATCGTGACAAAACTGCCCTTGAGGCTTATGTGCCCCATTTTTGTTGATTTTGTTTCCGCCCCAGACAGCACTAAACCAGCCTCATATTTGTCGAGAAGCTCGTAGTCAAAATGCGCTCTTTTGTTGGTTGCTAATGTTGGCATATTCCTATAATGCCTTAAAATCAAACAAAAATCAACAGACTATAGGATAAATTTTTCATTTCTCTTCTTTTATGTTAAAATAATAAAAGAAATATAAAATTTGTTAAATAAAATAAAAATATGGAACAAAAAATAAAAACAGTGCTGATAGTTGAAGATGAAGAAGATCTTCGTGAGATATATTCAAGAGCTCTTACGGTAAATGGCTACGAAGTTTTGCAAGCAACCAATGGCATTGAAGCGCTGGAGTGGCTTGAAAGAAAATCTGAAAAAATAGATTTAATATTGCTGGATATTGTGATGCCTGGTATGGATGGATTTGAGGCTTTGGAAAAAATCAAGAAAAATGAGAAATATGAAAAAATTCCAGTGTTGGTCTCTACTAATCTGGACAACGATGATGACAGACGACAAGCATTAGGAATGGGTGCAAAGGAATATTTTGTGAAATCTCAGCACACTCCTTCTGAGCTTGTGGCTAAGGTAAGTGCGGTTGTGAAAGAAAGAGAATAGTCGGTCAATGAAAAGATGAATAAAAGATTTTAACTATCACTAGAATGTTTTTTATAAGAGATGCTCACCGGAGTATCTCTTTTTAGTATTAATTGACCAAAGGGATAAAAAGATGTAAAGTGTATTATGCTTAATAAACATAAAATATGACTAAAAAAAGCCAAAAAATTGAATTGCTTGCGCCGGCGGGCTTGTCCGCCAAAGCCATTAAAAATACTGATAATTTGAAAAGTGTAAAAATTTTGAAAAAAAGAGAAGATAAAATTGAATTACTCGCGCCGGCGGGGAGTCCGGAAAAATTGAAATATGCCATCAAATATGGGGCAGATGCTGTTTATTGTGGAGTCCCAGATGTTTCAATGCGCGCTCGCGTGAACACTTTTACTGAAAAGGATCTTTTGGAAGCGGCAAAATTTGTTCACAGTGAGGGCAAAAAAATATTTGTAACTTTGAATATTTATGCGCATAATTATCATTTGTCAAAAATAGAAGCGCATTTAAAATTTTTGAAAAAAGTTAATGTCGATGCTGTTATTGTGGCTGATCCGGGAGTGATTATGCTGGTCAAAAAGCATTTGCCAAAAGTTGCCATTCATCTTAGCACTCAAGCCAACACGACAAACTGGCAAGCAGCAAAATTTTGGTATGACCTTGGCGTGACAAGAATCGTTTTAGCCAGAGAAGTTACACTGGAGGATATTACTGAAATAAAAAAACATGTACCAAAATTGGAGTTGGAATATTTTGTGCACGGAGCAATGTGTATGAGTTATTCCGGACGTTGCATTTTGAGCAAATGGATGAGCAACAAAAGTGCAAACCTTGGAGATTGCACGCAACCGTGTAGGTGGGGATACAGGCAAAAGTCGAAAGTCGAAAGTTTAAAGTCTAAAGAAATAGAAGAATATAAAACAATGGAGGTTGAGGAAGTTCAGAGTGGGCGGCCGGTTTTGTTGGAGGAGGATTCTCACGGAACATATTTTTTCAACAGCAAGGATTTGAACTTGCTTTCGCATTTGCAAGAACTTCGTAGCGCGGGCGTGACGTCGTTTAAAATAGAGGGGCGCAATAAGAGTGTGTTTTATGTGTCCAACGTTTGTAGGGCCTATAGGAGCGTTCTGGATGCAATCGAGACCAAAAAAACAGCTCCGGAGGCCAGAAAAATTCAAAAATGGGCAGCAAAAGAATTGGATAAATTGGCAAATCGTGGCTATACCAAGGGTTTTTTGCTTGGAAACGAGCCTGAGCACGGTTTTTCCGGTCAACAAGGGGGCAATGAGTTTCAATTTGTGGGAGAAATCCTAGAAGTTAATGGCAGCGAACTGACTGCAAAAATTCATAATGTTGTAAAAGCTGGAGACAATTTGGAGATTATAGATAAGAAAAAAAACATTGCCATTAAAATTTTGAAGATTTACAATCAAGACAGAGAAGAAGTTTCCTCGGCGCACGGCGGTCACGGCAAATTGTATTTTTTGAAAGTAAACAAAAAAAATATCCAGCCGTATTCATTGCTGAGAAAAATAATTTAATAGTATAAAATTTTATGAAAATTTTGTTGAGTGATAAAAAAAATGTTTTTGACAAAAAAATAACTGGTATTTCTTTTAGTGAGAAAATCTCTGAAAGTAAGTTTGTTATCAAAGATGGTTTACAAATTTTAGAAATAAAAATTCCTAAAAAAGAAAAAATAAATTGGAGACAAGCAGCATTAATACCAAGAAGTATTATTGCTACCGCTAAAAAACATCAAATAAAAAAAATAGCCCTAGATTGGCCTGATATTGAAGCAATGAAAATGGGGAATTCTCAAGACGTGGCAGAGTCTTTCGGAATTAATTTTGAAATGGCAAATTACGAATTTGTTGCTTTTAAAACTAAACCAAAAGAGGGATGGGATTTTATTGATGAAATTCAAATTTTTGGATATGAAAAAAATGATATAAAAAATGCTTTAAAAAAAGGGCAAATTATAGGGCAAGAAACAAATGCGTGTAGAGAACTTTCAAATATGCCTGGTGGAGAAATGACTCCCGAAATATTGGTTCAAAAAACTGAAAAGGCTATAAAAAATACTAGGATTAAAATGAAAGTCTTGGATGAAAAAGAGATGAAAAAAATAAATATGAATGCTGTATTGGCTGTAGCAAAAGGTTCTGTTGAAAAACCAAAATTTATAATACTGGAACATTTTGGGGCTAAGAATAAAGCGGAAAAACCTGTTGTTTTGATAGGGAAGGGTGTTACATTTGATTCGGGTGGTTTGAATATAAAAACTGGAAATGGAATGGCAGATATGAATATGGATATGTCTGGTGGTGCTGCCGTGGTGCACACTTTAATTCTGGCTTCCAAGCTTGGAATTAAAAAAAATGTAATAGGCTTAGTGCCTGCAGTAGAAAGTATGCCTTCTGGCGAAAGTTTGAGACCAGGCGATATAATTAAATCAATGTCTGGTCAAACTATTGAAGTTCAAGATACTGATGCAGAGGGTAGGATTATTCTTGCAGATGCAAATACTTATGCTGAAAGATATAATCCAAGTTTAGTTGTAAATGTGGCAACCTTAACTGGTGCGGCTTGCGTTGCTCTCGGAGAAAGAGCGTCAGCTATATTTTCTAAAGACGAAAAACTTACTGATTTATTTAAAAAATATGGAGAGGAAAGTGGTGATCATGTTTGGCCGTTGCCTCTTTGGGAAGAATACGAAGTTGAGGTTAAAGGTATAAATGGAGATGTTTGCAATATAAGAAATAGAGCGAATAGTCGTGATGGCGGAGCAATTCTCGGTGCAATATTTGTGTACCAATTTGCCAAAAAATTTCCACAATGGATACATATAGATATTGCTCCGCGTATGGTTTCAGTTTTTGATGAATTTTTGTCAAATGGAGCTGCTGGTGCTCCGGTTAGGTTGTTGATTAAATTATTGGAAAAATAAACATCTATGAATTATAAAAAAACAACTTTAAAAAATGGGCTGAGGATTTTGACGATTCCGATGAGTGGAACTCAAACAGCAACTGTGATGTTGATGGTGGGGGTTGGTTCTCGCTATGAAACTGAAAAACAAGCAGGGCTTTCGCATTTCATTGAGCATATGCTTTTTAAGGGAACAACAAAGCGTCCAACTGCGCAATCAATTTCTGAGGAACTTGATTCGATTGGTGGAGAATTTAATGCGTTCACTTCCAAGGACAAAACTGCATATTATGCCAAAGTTGATTCTCGTCATATTGAAAAAGCTCTTGATGTCGTTTCGGATATTTTCTTGAATTCAAAAATTGAACAAGTTGAAATTGACAGGGAAAGAGGTCCTATACTTCAAGAACTTAGTATGTATGAAGATGAACCGCGCCGAAGTGTGGGAGATGAATTTGAAAAAATGCTGTACACTGATCAGCCATTGGGGCGAGGTATTGTTGGGTATAAAAAAACAATTTCTGATTTCAAACGAAAAGATTTTGTTTCGTATATGAAAAAATATTACTCTGCCAATGAAACTGTTGTTTGTGTGGCTGGAAAGTTTGATGAAAAGGAAATTGTTTCGCAGATAAAATCATATTTTTCTGATTTTCAAGCTGGAGAAAAGGTGGCAATGAAAAAAGTTGTGGAAAAACAATCTTCTCCCAAGGTTCATATTAAATTTAAAAAAACCGATCAGACGCATTTGATTATCGGAACACGAGCTTATCCTCAAAATCACAAAGACCGCTATGTGTTGGCGATGCTTTCAGTTATTCTTGGCGGCAATATGAGCAGTCGTTTGTTTATTAAAATTCGCGAACGTCAGGGGCTGGCATATTTTGTGCACACTAGTGTGGACACATATCAAGACTGCGGATATATTGCAACTCAAGCCGGCATTGATCACAAAAAAGTTGAGCAAACAATCAAGGCTATTTTGGAGGAATACAAAAAAATATCACTTGAAAAAGTTGATGCAAAGGAATTGCAGAAAGCCAAAGATTATGTGAAAGGACGAGCTGTGATGGGCTTTGAGGCTTCAGATGATATGGCAATGTTTTTTATTGATCAAGAAATGCACAAAGAAAAAATTCTTACGCCGAAAGAAGTTTTTGCAAAAGTTGACGCTGTCACGCTTGAAGATATTTTGCGCGTGAGCAAGGATGTTTTCCAAAATAATAAATTAAATCTAGCAATAGTTGGACCACACAAAAACAGCAAGAAAATTGAGGAAATGTTGAATCTATAGTTTTGTTCTGTACTGATCGCTCGGATACATTTTTCTTTTTGTCACAGAAAAACAATTGCAACTTTTGAAATTAACACTAAGGAGACTTGTTTTAAGTGAAAAAAGAAAAAGTATCCTTGCTAATTTGGTGTTATTTTTTAACTTTATACTTTAGGTTTGAATTAGTCTTTAGAAATTAGAATTTATACTTTATGCAATGTTATGTCTGATAAATTAAATAAAAATATTTTGGCGACAGTCATTTATTATGATGGATTTAATTATCCATTGACTGCTTTTGAGATATGGAAATATTTAATCAGAACTGATTATTACGCACCAAAAAATGATGTTATCAATATTTCCTTGTCTGAAATTTTTGGGCACCTTCAAGACAAGAGCTTGAATAAATATATTGAACACGTAAACGGTTTTTATTTTCTGAAAGGAAAAAAGGAAATAGTTGAATTTCGAATTGCAAATAACAAAACTTCCACTGGAAAAATAAAAAAATTGCAAAGAATTGTTTGGTGGCTCAGGTTCTTGCCGTTTGTGAGAATGATTGGGATCACGGGTGCACTTTCAATGAAAAACGCAAAAGTTTCCAGCGATTGGGATCTGCTTATCGCACTTAAATATGGAAAAATTTGGACAGGCAGAACCATCGTGACAGGCGCACTCCATCTTTTTAAAAAGCGGCGGCACACTTTGAAAGTGGCTGACCGAGTTTGTTTGAATTTTTTTGTGACTGACGAGTCTCTGGAAGTCATCACGAAAGATTTGTTTTCAGCCAGCGAGTATATGTTTTTCTTCCCGCTTTATGGTGCTGACGTTTATACAAAATTTCAAATAAAAAATAAATGGATCAGAAAAATAAAACCAAATTACGCCTTGGGGGATATTATGCCGCCCAAAACCATGGGCGATTCTTTTTTCTCAAAGCGGATTAGAGAAATTGGGGAATTTGTGTTTGCTCCAAGTTGGATTGAAAATGTCTTGAAAAAAGTTGAAAAAAAACGCATTATGAGCAATCCCAAAACTCATCAAGAGGGAAGCTTGGTATATGCCAATGACGACGCTCTGGTTTTTTTGCCAAAACCCCACGGACCAGTTGTTTTTGAGAAATTTAAGGAAAAAATAGAGCAGCTGAATGGATAGGCATTTAAATAATATATTTTTGCTTTATTGTAGCCAAAAAACGTGAAAATAGCTTGACTTGGGGGGTGGTTTTTGCTAGATTTATAAATGTATACAAGGTTTGTAATCATTCAAAATATATAGATGAAATTAATTACTATCGCTCAGCTTGTCGTGGCAATTCTGCTTACTGTTTCAATTTTGCTTCAAAATAGGGGTAGCGGTCTTTCTAGTGCTTTTGGGGGAGACTTTGGGGGTTATTACACAAAAAGAGGGATGGAAAAGTTCCTTTTTTATCTTTCAATGTCACTGGGCGCAATCTTTATTATTCTTGCAATTGCAACCATCGTAATTGCAAATCGCTAGAAAAAATAATGTCATTCCGGACTTGATCCGGAATCTCGTCACGTACGCAAGTCCGGCTCCGTCCTGGATTCCCGTTTTCACGGGAATGACAAAAACGTAACTATAACAATTTATATTAAAATTTATTAGTAACTATTCGAACGATAAAATTAAATATCTTTTGCCAAAAAATTGGAAAACAATTGGTAAAATGCTGACATTTAAGGAAAAGGTTGTGGTCACATCTTTGCTTTTGGTTATCGCGGTTTCTTTTGTGGTGTGGGCTGGCTCTTTTTATTTTAATCTTACCAAAGCCATTCCAAAGGCAGGTGGGGAATATATTGAGGGAATCGTTGGTCAACCTTTGTATATTAATCCTCTTCTTTCTCAAACAAGCGAGGCTGATTTAGATTTGGTGCAATTGATTTTCAGTGGACTTTTCAAATATGACAAAGATGGAAAAGTCGTTGCTGATTTGGCTGAAGGTTATGATGTTTCTGATGATCAGCGAGAGTATACTGTCTATTTGAAAAAAAATGTTCTTTGGCAAGATGGCCAACCGCTTAATGCGAATGATGCATTCTTCACTTTCAATGTTTTGCAGGATTCTTCATATAAAAGTCCGCTTCGTCAAAGTATGCAAGGTGTTGAAGTGAACTTGGTTGATGATTATACTGTAAAATTTGTGCTTAAAAATCCTTACATTGGGTTTTTGGAAAATCTTACAGTAGGACTTTTGCCAAAACACATTTGGGAAAACATTGCTCCGGAGAAATTTGCATTGGCTGATAATAATCTGCATCCTGTTGGATCAGGACCATATTCTTTCGGCAGTTTTCAGAAAGATTCAAGTGGAAACATTTTGACTTTGCAACTTGTTTCTAATAAATCTTATTACAACAACGTTCCATATATTTCGAAAGTTACTTTCAATTTTTATCCCGATGACGAGCAGCTTGTTGCAGCGTATAACAAGAAAGAAATTATGGGGATGGGGAGTCTGCCACCAGATAATATTAAAGATCTCAAAAATGCTAAAAGCACAAATATTCACGAGTTGGTAATGCCTAGTTATTTTGCGGTGTTTTTTAATCAAACAAAAAGTGTTGCGCTGGCTGATGATGAGGTGCGAAAAGCTCTGAGCTTGAGTGTTGATAGACAGGAGATTATTGATAAGATTTTGTATGGCAAGGGTCGTGCGATCAGTTCTCCGTTTTTACCTCAAATGCAGGGATATAAAAATGATGATAATGTTAAGATTGATTTGGAGGCTGCCAAGAAAGTGTTGGACGAAGCCGGTTGGGTTTTGGATGAAAATGAAAACGTGCGTAAAAAAAATTCACAGACTTTGTCTTTTGAATTGGTAACAGCTGATTATCCCGAATTGAATCAGACAGCAGAAATATTGAAACAACAATGGGCAAAAATAGGCGTGAATGTTGATGTTAAGGTTCTGACAATTTCTGATTTGTTGCAAAACTATATCCGCACAAGGGAATATGACAGTATGCTGAATGGTCAAACAATCAGGTTTAGACCCGAGCTGTATGATTTCTGGCATTCTTCGCAAAAAAGTGATCCAGGACTAAATCTTTCTTTGTTTGACAATAAAGATGCTGATGGATTGTTGGATGATTTGCGACAACAAACAGATCAGGATAAGCGCGTTGAAGGTTATCAGAAATTTCAAGATATTTTAACCAAGGAAACTCCTGCTGTTTTTCTGTATTCAAGATATTATCTTTATCCTGCCAATACTAATGTGCAAGGAATGGCTGTGGAGAATATCAATAATCCCGCACAACGATTTGTTGATGTAAATGATTGGTATGTCAAAACAAAGAGAATTCTTAAATAAAACAAATACTCACGAATGTAAAACAAATAGTCACTGATCACGAATTTTCGTGCTTCGTGAAAATTCGTTAGATATTCGTGAAAATTAGTGTATGATGGATTTTACAAATGTTCCAAAGCATTATGCGGCGCGAACGCAAGAAAAAATGCAAGATGTTTTAATGGATCCAAATGGGGTTGGGCCAGTAATTCATTACTATATGATTCGCGGCGGGGTGGATCAAAAAAATACAACAGTTTGGGAACCAGGGACAATTTCTGGGGAATATATAAAAACATATGGGCATTATCACGTTGGAAAATTAAGCGAGGATTATTTTATTGCCTATGGCGAAGGTGTGGTATTGCTTCAAAAATTGGTTGAAAATGAAAATGGCGAAATGATTGCTGATCAAGTTGAAGATTTTAAAGCTGTCATCGTGAAAACAGGTGATAAGGTTTTTATGCCTGAAAAATATGGACATCTTTTGGTTAATACTGGAAAAACATATCTTGTTACTATTGATGATAGTCCTGTTGATTTTGAAGATCGTGATCCTTCCAGCTTTCCTGGGCATGCTGATTATGAACCTGTGAAAAAGATGAGAGGATTTGCTTATTATGTTGTTGAAAAAAATGGCAAGCCAGCACTCAAAAAAAATCCTTTGTATAAAAATATTGAAAAAGAGGATTTGGGCGGTCTTCAAGTGATTAACTAATATTAATATTAAAATTATGCCAATCAAGAAAAAAAAGAAAATTGTCGTTGCCGTTAGTGGCGGTTTTGATCCGATTCATGTCGGACACGTTAGATTGTTTAATGAGGCCAAGGCGTTGGGAGATGAGTTGGTGGTGATATTAAACAACGACAATTGGTTTGATATCAAGGGGAGAGCTCTTTTTATGCCAGGAAAAGAACGCAAAGAAGTGATTGAAGCGCTCAGGTCTGTGGATCGCGTTATTTTGAGCAAGCATAAAGCTTCCAAGATAAAATACGATAGGAGCAGTGTTGAATATAGCGTGTGTCGCGAGTTGGAAGAATTAAAACCAGATATTTTTGCTAATGGTGGTGATCGTTTTAGCGATGATGTGCCAGAGGTTGGAGTTTGCAAAAAAATCGGCTGTAAAACAGTTTTTAATATAGGGAAAGGCGGTAAGGCCCAATCCAGCTCTTGGCTCTTGGAAAAATATTTAAAGAAAGTATGTAAAAAATAATATGAAACAAAATTTAAATCCGATAGACAAGTCTAATATGAGACAGGTCATTCTTGATGGGCCTAGTCAATTTGAACTCGGTCTTTCTTTGGCGAGTGATATTAAGGTTGAAGGTAAATTTAGCTCCGTTATGATTTCGGGAATGGGCGGATCATCTCTGCCAGCCAATGTTCTCAGAACTTATGTCAATGATTTGGCTAAAGGAAAGACGGAACATGCCAAGTATTTTAGTATATATCAAAATAGATTTTATACGCTTCCGCCAGAATCTTATTCGAACTGTTTGAATATAATTTCTTCCTATTCTGGAAATACCGAAGAAACAATAGCTTCGCTTGAGGAAGCACTTTTAAATGATTTACCTTGCGTTGCCATCTCAAGTGGCGGAAAAATAGAAAAAATATGCAAGAAAAAAAATGTTCCTTTTGTTAAGATTCCAGCTGGCATTGAGCCGAGAATGGCTACAGGATATTTTTTTGGAGCTATGTTCAAGATATTGGCAAATGTGGGTTTGGTAAATGATATGACGGAGAATATAGTGTCTATGTCTAATGCGCTTGCCAAAAATAGCTTCAATTTGGAGAAAAAAGCCATGGGCATTGCCGAAAAAATCAAGGGTAATATTCCCGTGGTTTATGCCAATACCAAATACAAATCTTTGGCTATGATATGGAAAATAAAGCTTAATGAGAATGGTAAAGTGCCAGCTTTCTGGAATTATTTTCCCGAGTTTAATCATAATGAAATGAATGGTTTTGCAAATACAAAGGGTGGATTTTTTGCTATTATGCTTAGGGATAAAGATGATCATCTTCAGAATTTAAAAAGGTACAATGCTGCTCAAAAAATACTTGAGACAAAAGGAATAAGCTCGGAGATAATTGATTTGGAAGGCTTTTCTGTTATTGAAAAAATATTCACCAGTTTGCATTTGGGAGATTGGGTTTCCTATTATTTGGCGCTGGCTAATAATCAGGATCCTACACCAGTAGATATGGTTGAGGAATTTAAAAAATTGCTCTAGCTTGCATTTCTTGTATCAACTTTTAAACTTAGGAAGACAAATTTGGAGATAATTGAAGTACAGACTGGTAGTTACTTAGGCGAAGACGATATTGTACGCTACGAAGATAAATATGGTCGTAAAACGGGTGTGGCAGCCTAGCGTATATTTATAGTGCGGGGTTGACAAAAATACTTGTTGGGTGTATAATTAATCTAATAAGTAATACTTCTTGAATTTTACCTTGTTTAAAGCTTTTTTTCTTCGAAACAAACAAACAAGTGCTCAAATTGACAAAAAGTCTCTTTATTAAGGGGTTTTTACTATTGTATTTAAAAATCAAATCTTTATATAAGTAAGTTATCGTTTCTTTAAATTTGGAACTTTTGCAATTGCTCGAATATTTTCTTTTTGGCACGCTTTTGGATAAATACTCATTATCCAAAAGCTCAAAGAGTCGCTGTCGCCGACTATTGGCCAAAAATAAAATATTCTCACATTGCGAAAGTGAATGTTTAAACTCTGAATTTGTAATAATTGTGTAACGTGCTTTTGTAAGTTCACCCAGTCAAATTGCTTACGCACCGCCTTTGGCGGATTTGACGGGGTAAACCCTGTTAAATAATTTTAATTTTTTTAAGAAAATTAAAATTAAGATTTGAGTCCTAAATTGAATTTACGGGGTGTACTAAATTAAAAAATTAATATAATAAGTTTGTTTCTCTTATTTGTAGAGACTCAAATCTTATTTAATAGGGTAAATGTTTAAAAAACAGTCAGAAGGCAGCAAGCCTTCAGTTGCGACTTCGGCGCATACAAAAAAACCGATGAAAAGAACAGGGAAGCAGATGGGGAAATCCCACAAAACCCAAACACCTTTGGGCAATGCACCAAGCAAAAACTTGCGCATCACGCCGATGGGTGGAAATGAAGAAGTGGGACGTAATATGACTATGTTTGAATATGATGGAGACATCATTATCTTGGATATGGGAATTCAATTTCCAGAGGAAGATATGCCGGGGATTGATTATATCATTCCAAACATAAGTTATCTGAAAGGCAAGGAGAAAAATGTTAGAGGTGTGATTTTGAGTCACGGACATTTGGATCATATTGGAGCCGCTCCAATTTTGCTCAAAGAACTTGGTTATCCTCCAATTGTTGGACGTGATTTAACCTTGGCTTTGGTCAAGAAAAAAATGGAAGACTATGACACTAATTCTGCTCAAAATCTGAAAATAATCAGAGTTAATGCTATCACTGACAAAGTTAGACTTGGAAAATTTGAAATTGAATTTTTTGATGTTGAACACAGCGTGATGGATGCGGTTGGTGTTATTATTAAAACTCCAGATGGCACAGTGATTCATCCTGGGGATTGGACAATGGACAAAAATCCAACCGATCACAAAATGGTTACATATGACCATCTTTCTAAATTGCCTTCACCAAAAATCTTGATGTTGGAAAGTTTGGGAGCAACTGACACGCGCCCTACTCAAAAGTCAGAAGTTGAGATGTATAAAAATCTTGATGATTTGGTGGGTAGTGCTAAAGGAATGGTTATTATCGGAACATTTTCTTCGCAAATTAAGCGTATTGGAAAAATAATCGAATATGCTGAATCTATTGGAAAAAAAGTGGCTCTTGATGGTTATAGTATGAAAATGAACATTGAAATTGCCAAGGAATTGGGATATATCAAAGCTCACAAGCAAACACTGATAACAGTAAATGAAATTCAAAAGCATCCAAGAAACAAGGTGGTGGTGATTTGTACAGGAGCGCAAGGCGAGGGAAATGCTGTGCTTTCAAGAATTGTTAATGATGAACATCGCTTTATTCATATTATGCGTGAGGATACGATTGTGTTTTCATCTTCGATTATTCCTGGAAATGAAAGAACGATTCAACGTCTTAAAGATGATTTGTATCGAAAATGTGACAATGTTATTCATTCTGACATTTTGGATGTGCATACTAGTGGTCACAGCAATGCGCGCGACATTCAAGATATTATTGGTCAAATTAAACCTGATTATTTCTTGCCGGTATATGCTAATCACTATTTTCTCAAAGAAGCTGCGAAGCTTGGGGAAAAAGTTGGTGTGCATCGAGACAATATCTTTGTGTTGGATAATGGTAACCAGCTTGAATTTGCTGGTGGAAAGGCTAAAATGCTTCCACAGAAAATTGATACTAGCTATGTGATGGTTGATGGGCTTGGAATTGGCGACATCGGCGAAATCGTCCTCAGAGACAGGCAACTTTTGGCGAAGGACGGGATGTTTATGATCGTGGTTGTTATTGATTCAAAAACCAAAAAAATCATCGGAACTCCCCAAATCACATCGCGAGGCTTTATTTTCGTCAAAGAAAATTTTGACTTGGTAAACGCTACCAAGCGTGTGGTGGAAAAGGTGGTAAAAGAAAAGACTTCTCCAGATGTTTCAGTTAATTGGGACTATGTGAAAAACAATATTCGCGAAGCAGTTGGATCATTTCTGTTTACTAAAACAGAGCGAAGACCGATGGTTTTGCCTGTTGTTATTGAAGTCTAAAAAGTTTAAAAAGTTGAAAGTTCATAAGGTTCATAAAGCCTATGAGATAAAAAACCAGTCAGTTTGACTGGTTTTTTTGTTAGTGCTTTTTTTGTTTTGCCTGCTTCCTTTCTCGGCACGCTTCGCAATCGAAAAACTATGATTGCTCGCTAAGAGTTCGCTGTCGCTCTCTGCTACCCTCAAAAGAAAACAGGCAAAACAAAAAACAAATCTTTATTTTTTTGAACCACAATCTTGGTATAACCAGATTTTTTTGAATAGATAAAAACATCTTGATTGATATAGGAAACACTGATAATATCTATCTTTTTGGGGTTGGCAAGATATTTGAAAATATGCTATAATTTGATAAGTTAACAGATGATGTTTTTAGTGAAAAAAATTATTCAGTCATTGCTTTTATTATGCAAGAAAAGAAAAAAATAAAAATGTTATCTTCGTGGTTTGTTGACCACTTTCATTTGATTTTTAAGTCTGCGGCAGACAATCATTTGCGTATTCAAAATGCGCTTAAAAATCCGGACGGAACTTTTCAATTGACGCTGCGATTTAAATCGTATAGTGAACTAAAAAAATATCAAAAGAAAATAAGAACCATTTCTGTCAGTCTTTCTTCTGCTGTTGCGATGGTGGCAGTGGCGTTTATTGTTGCGCCGTATATTATGAACCCTAGTCGTTCGAGCGCTGCTAGTTTTCAATGGACACAAAATAGTTGGGCGGCAGGCGCAGGTGCAGAATCAGCAACAAAAACTGGTTGGACAAAATATGCTTCAAAAGATGAAAATATCACAGCAGCGGAAGCGGGTATTTCCCTCACACTCCCAACTCCTCAAAGTGTCGCGGAGAATGCAGATGCTGATTTTACTGGCGCGCAGACAGGCGATGGGTTCTATACTAATGGATCTGGACAGCTGCTACTCAAAAAACCAACGGGCGCAACTTGCGGCGTTGGCGGAGAATGCGCAAGCGGGACCTGCACTTCGACGCTGTGTACGTGAGAACTGCAACCCCAGTTAAATACTGCGGAGTACCGCAATTTAACGGGGTAAACATACAACATACAACAAAATACAGAATACAAAACATATAACATATAGCATGTAACAAATAGATACTAAATACTAAATACTAAATACTAAATACTAAATACTAAATACTAAATACTAAATACTAAATACTAAATACTAAATACTAAATACTAAATACTAAATACTAAATACTAAATACTAAATACTAAA
>Ga0209319_1000051_pt1 | contig 230462 bp, 218 predicted proteins | sample RifGroE2_FD_184000 | JGI IMG/M metagenome (GOLD analysis project Ga0209319, IMG submission 184000) | Groundwater microbial communities from Rifle, Colorado - Groundwater E2 (SPAdes) (version 2) | ecosystem: Environmental > Aquatic > Deep subsurface > Groundwater | place: Rifle, Colorado...
CTTCGTGGAGAGTAGCGGATAAAGGAGGTTCAGAAGACAGAGTCCCCCTTCGTCCCGCCGTTGGCGGGACTTCGGAGGGACAGTTTTCACTTTTTGTGAAAACTGTTGGTCGAAAAAGAGACATAGAAGAGAAGGCCGTTTGAGAAAATTACAAGGAAGCATCCATATGACGCAGGCGTTCGATACGTTTTTCAATCGGAGGATGAGTGCTGAACAAATGTTCAAATCGTTTGGTCACAAAAGGATCAAAGGGATTGGCAAGAAACAGATGAGCGGTTGCATGATTGGCTTTTTGTAAAGGGCGATCTTGAGTGGCGATTTTTTCCAAGGCTTGTGCCAGACCCTCCGGGTAACGTGTGAGAAGAGCGGCGGAAGCATCGGCCAGATATTCTCGTTTGCGACTGATCGCCAGTTTAATGAGCTCGGCAATCAAAGGAGAGAGGAGCGCCAGGACAATCCCAATGAGAAAAATCCAAACCGCGTTTTGTCCCTCTTGCCGTCTTCCACCAAAAAGATTTCCACGCAAAAGAATATCGGATAAAAGAAGAATGGCGCCGACCATAACAACAACCAAGGTCATGAAACGAATATCATAATTTTTAATATGAGAAAGTTCATGAGCCAAAACTCCTTCGAGTTCTTGTTTATCAAGAAGTTTGAGAAGGCCGGTGGTGACGGCAATCGCCGCATGGGCAGGATCGCGACCTGTGGCAAAGGCATTTCCCGCTTCATCGGGAATGATATAGATCGCAGGAGTGGCAAGGCCGCTTCCAATCGCCAGATTTTCCACCAAGCGATACAGCTCGGGCGCATCGGATTTTTGAATGGGTTTTGCCCCTGATGTCATGAGTGCCACTTTGTCTCCACTAAAATAACCGATCAATACAAGAATCGTCGCAAGGAGAGCGGCAAGGATAATGCCTCCTTCCGGAGATTCAAAAGCCGCTCCGAGCACCCAGCCCAGAGCGACCAAAAGAGTGGTACAGATAATGATAAGCAACCAAGAATCTCGTTTGTTGCGGGCAATGTCGGCGTACATGCACTAGAACGTTACCTTTGGCGTTTGCTCAGCCTCGGAGGGGGCATCAAAGAATTCCTTTTTTTGAAAACCAAATGGGCCGGCAATCACATTGTTTGGAAAAGATTGCAAAGCCGTGTTGTAATCACGCGTCATGCCATTATAGAAGCGGCGAGACGCTTGGATTTTATCTTCGGCATCAGTGAGTTCTTGTTGGAGGTGCAAAAAATTTCCTGCGGCTTGGAGGGAAGGATAATTTTCCGCAACCGCAAAAAGAGATTTCAAGGATTGGGTGAGCATGTTTTCCGCTTGTGCATGATCGGTCATGGTTTGCGCATTCATGGCTGCGCTGCGTGCTTGAGTGACCTTGGTAAAAACAGAATCTTCATGCATAGCGTACGCCTTCACAGACTGCACAAGATTGGGAATAAGGTCATAGCGGCGCTTGAGTTGCACTTCGATATCGGACCACGCTTCTTCCACACGATTCCGCAGACGAATGAAACGATTGTATGTTACAATAAGCCAACCGCACAGGATCACAAGCACGATCACGATCGCATAGATAATTTCCATAAAATAACGAAGAAAATTAGAGATTTTTCACCTAAAATGGTACGGGATTTTCCCTTGAGCGTCAATCAAAATTATGCAAGTTTCCCATGCGATTTTTAAGGCCTATGATATTCGTGGATTGGTAGGAAGTGAGATCACTCCAGAGTTGGCATATCATTTGGGTCGCGCGTACGTCACTTTTTTACGTGAACAATATTCCGACGAATCTCTTTCTGTTGTGGCAGGCCATGATATGCGTCCTTCTTCTTTGGAATTGCAATCCGAACTCATCCGCGGTTTTGTGGATGGAGGCGCGCATGTTTTGGATATTGGTCTTGTTTCCACACCGGTTTTTTATTTTAGTGTGGGACATTTGAAAGCTCATGGAGGAATCACCGTGACAGCTTCTCATAACCCCGTCACATACAATGGATTTAAGTGCGTGCGGGACATGGCGATTCCTGTGGGAGGAGACAGTGGATTTGCTCGTATCATTGAGTTGATCGAGTCCGAAGTCTATACACAGGGGGAGGGGAGTGTAGAAAAAATTTCCAATATCACAACCGTAGCGGTGGAGGCGCATAAGGCATTTGCCGGGGAAGGGGAGATACGACCCATGAAAATTGTGGCTGATCCCGGAAACGGCATGGGAGCCCAATATCTGGATGCGCTTTTCTCTCTTTTGCCTGTGGACGTTGTGCGTTTGTATTGGGATTTGGATGGCGCGTTTCCCAATCATGAATCCAATCCTCTCAAAGAAGAAACACTTAAAGATCTTCAAGCAAAAGTTGTGGCGGAAAAAGCTGATCTCGGTATTGCCACCGATGGGGATGGGGATCGCATCTTTTTTGTGGATGAAACAGGGAAAACCGTGGAGCCGGCGATCATTCGAGGAATACTGTCTCAAGTAATGTTGCGGCGTTTTCCTGGCGCTACGATTTGTTATGACGTGCGTCCGGGAAAAATCACTGAGGATATGATTGTGGAGGCAGGGGGCAAACCTTCGCGCACACCAGTGGGTCACTCCCTTATCAAAGCTCAAATGCGTCGAGAAGGAGCGGTGTTTGGTGGAGAATCTTCCGGTCACTTTTATTATAACTTTCCAACCGGGACATATGATGGGCCTGTCACATCTATTGTGCAGATTTTGCAAGAGATCACGCGGGCAGGGAAACCGTTTTCACAAATTGTCGCGCCTTTGCATCGTTACGCACATTCCGGAGAAATAAATTATCATGTGGAGGAGAAGATCACGGCACTCGATCGGCTCAAAGCACAGTATGGAGATGGTAAACAAGACACACTCGATGGTCTAACCGTCACTTACCCCACCTATTGGTTTAATGTGCGATCTTCAAATACCGAATCTCTTTTGCGACTCAATCTTGAAGCTATAGATCGATCTACCATGGAGACTAAGCGCGACGAAGTCGCCGCCATCATTCAACAATAATAATCGTATGCCCATCATCACTGACCAAGAAAGAATCCATCATCTTTTAACACGAGGGGTGGAACACGTCTATCCTTCACGAGAGTTTTTGGAGGCACGACTCAAAGAAGGAAAGCCGCTCACGCTTTACCTCGGCATTGATCCCACAGGACCCAATCTGCATATGGGGCATGCAATCGTGCTTCGCAAGATGCGCGAGTTTCAAGAGCTTGGGCACAAACTCATTTTGCTCATAGGGGATTTTACCGGCATGATCGGAGACCCTACGGATAAATCCGCTACGCGTGTACGATTGACGCGGGAACAAGTTTTGGAAAACGCGAAAAATTATCAAGCGCAAGCATCCAAGCTTATTCTTCTTGAAGGAGAAAATGCCGCTGAGGTGAAATATAACAGCACATGGCTTGGACAAATGACTTTTACTGATGTTGTAGAATTGGCTTCTCATTTTACTGTACAGCAATTACTCGAGCGCGATATGTTTCAAAAGCGTATGGAAGAGGGGCGCCCCATTCATTTGCATGAGTTCCTCTATCCCACTATGCAAGGCTATGACTGTGTAGCTATGAATGTGGACGGGGAAATCGGCGGAAATGATCAGACGTTTAATATGCTCGCCGGTCGGGATTTGATGAAAGATTTGAAAGGACGGGAAAAGTTTGTGGTGACGATGAAATTACTCGTGGATCCAACCGGTAAAAAAATGGGCAAGAGCGAGGGAAACATGATTTGTCTTTGCGATAGTGCGGACGACATGTTTGGGAAGGTTATGAGTTGGACCGATGGCATGATTGTTCCCGGGTTTGAGCTCTGCACTTTTGAAACAGATAAGGAAATCCAGTCGATTGCCGTTCAACTTAAAGAAGGCATCAATCCGCGTGATCTTAAAGCGCAATTGGGACGCAAGGTCGCGGAGATTTATCACGGGGCAGAGGCGGCGCAAGCGGCATCTGATTGTTTTGACCAACTGTTTCGCGAGCACCAATCTCCCCGGGAGATGCCGATCTTTGTCATCAATGGAGAGATGAATATCGTAGATCTTTTGGTGGCAAGCAAATCCGTTTCGTCAAAAACCGAAGCGCGCAGGCTTATTGATGGCAAAGGCATCAAGGTGGGGGATCGTGTGGTGGAAACATACGAGGAAACGGTCAACCCCACCAAAGAAGGAGTCATTCTTCAAAAAGGCAAACGTCATTTTGTCAAAATAGTTTTAACCCAAACCACATGATTTGGACCATCATTCTTTTTATTGCGCTTCTTTCCCTTTTGGTTTTTGTCCATGAGCTCGGTCATTTTTGCGTAGCAAGACGCATGGGCATGAAGGTGGAGGAATTCGGATTTGGATTTCCTCCTCGGCTGTTTGGTATTCGTCCAAAACCTGAAGGAACGATTTACTCCATTAACTGTATTCCGATCGGCGGGTTTGTGCGCATTAAAGGGGAAGGAGGAGGAGAGACACAAGAGCCGGATAGTTTTGCTTCCAAAGCCGTGTGGAAACGTTTTCTTGTTTTAGTGGCCGGTGTTGCCATGAACATCGCCCTTGCCGCGTTTTTGTTTATCATGGGATTTACTTTTGGGATTCCTTCCGTGATCACAGATGATGTTCCTGCCTCGGCGCATATCATAGATGAGAAGATTCAGGTTTATTCCGTTTTATCTCAAAGTCCGGCCGAGATGGCAGGGATGGTACCAGGGGACATTTTAATTTCGGTTGACGGTCAGGTTTTCGCCGAGTCCGAGGAGGTGCGCAATTATATTCAAACTCATGGAGACGAGGGGATTTTGATGACATGGAAGCAGACAAGCGGAGAGATAAAAACCGTAGCTATAACCGCAGCTGATCTTACTGAAATGGATTTTCATGGACTGGGAGTGGGGTTTGTGAAAACCGGTCTTGTTTCCTATCCTATTCATAAAGCGATTGTTCAAGGAATGGTTGCGACGGCAGCGTTAACATGGGATATCACAAAAGCGTTTGGGCAGATCATTAAAGATGTGGTGATTCATCAAAAAGTGGAAGCCGAACTTTCTGGACCTGTGGGGATTGCGGTGATGACCGGAGAGGTGGCGCAGATGGGATGGACATATTTGATTCATTTTGCGGCCGTGCTTTCTTTGAATCTTGCCGTTATCAATATTTTGCCTTTCCCCGCGCTTGATGGAGGGCATGTAGTTTTTCTTTTGGTTGAAAAAATACGTCGTAAGCCTGTGGGAGAATCCCTTCGTTCGCTCGCGAATAATCTCGGGTTTGCTTTTTTGATTATTCTTGCGGTCATCGTGACCTATCGTGATGTGATCAACTTCGGAGCGTGATATGTCTCTTTTTCGATCAAGTTTGGAATCCATCCCCTCTGCCACCCCCACGGAGGTGGGGGTCCAGCGCACTTCAGCAAATCTCCACGAAGCCATCATGGATTCGGTTTCAAGTGTTCGTGATTCTTTGCCCGAACAATATCGCGCACATTTTGAAACTTTGCGACAAGAGATTATTGATTTTACAAAAGCTCATGGGATTTCCAGAGAATCTCTTGGCAAGCCCGACCTTCTGCGCGAGGCGACCAGCAAACTTTCCACTTCAGATCTTGAACGACTCGCTCTCCTTCTTGAGCGTTTTGAATATCTGCTTAAGAATGGGGAACCAAAAGAAGAAAAACTCCCCGAATATTTTCAAGAAGCTGAGCGTCTTTACAATCTTCGTGAGCAATACACTTCTCAAGTTTCCTTTCTTGAACAGTCTGGCATTCTCAAAGAAGGAGCTATCTTAGGCATAGATGGAAAGATTTATCCCATCCCCACCTTGGAACAAATCGCCATGCGTCTCTTTGAACGCCGTGAGACTCTCGAGACTAAACACGACCAAGGCTTTACCAAACTTCTTCTTGTTCCCTTTGGCATGAGCCTTGATAGCCTCCGAGAAACCCTCAAACAATTTCTCATCAAACATAAAGAGTTCCACTCCTCTTTTGATCTTAATGATCACCAACCTCTCTTGGCATGGTCAGAATATTACGGAGCAGACATAGGGAATTCTCCAAAGCTTGTTTATTATCCACAGTCTTTTACAAAAAAAGGTCATGGGGGGAAGACCAAGATGGAGATACTTAAGGAACAAGCCAAAGGACGATGGACCCCTGCCTTTGCAGGGGTGGCAGGAGAGAAGGGATTGAGAACCCCCGGTTGGACGGTTCATCTTCTCCAACCTTCTAATCCTTCCAATCCACATTCCCCAGGCTTTGCTCCCATTCCCAGACAAGGCCAAGGAACACCCCAAGGAGACCTCATCCTTCGTCATCCTCTTGAAGCAAACAAAACCCCTATTGAATATCTTTCCATTCTTCAAAAAGCTCAAGAGGATGAAGACTCTCCCTATCATGGTGAAACAGGTATGACTCCCGAAGATTGGATCATGGCCTTTATGATTCACCTCACAGAAACAGGAAAACCTTTGGATAACTGGGAAAACGGGGGAGAAAGCAGGTCTTATCTTACAGGAGCTTTTTTTTCTTTCTCCATCTCCATCCTTGTGCCGGGCGCGGGCTGGAGCTGTGACAGTCGTCAGGTTCGCCTCGGATTGGGCGGTCATCGCTCTTCGCTGCACGCCATGTTCAATGGAGTGCGGTCTTCGGTGGTGGTTTAAAACTACTCATTACCAAATCCTCGGATTGTCGATCAATATAAAACTCGCTAGACTGAAGGAGGTTTAGGAGATCATATTTTCATCAATAGAATCGATTATGTATGCAAGAAACATTCACACAACTCATTGAACAATGCAAAGACGCGCTCAAAGCGGTGAGAGATCGGGCGGCATTGGAAGCGGTCGAGATAAAATTTTTAGGTCGTAAGGGTGAACTAGCTTCTCTTATGAAGCAACTTGCAACTCTTTCGGACGAAGAAAAGAAAATCGCCGGCAAAGTCGCCAATGAGACAAAAGAAAAAATAGAGCAGATGATCGCAAAGGCAAAAGAGAAAATCGCGCGTGAAGAAGAAAAGACGCGTGCCGATCGGGAATGGGTCGATGTGACCGCTCCGGGAGTGTTTCCCAATGAAGGGCATCTTCATCCTATAAGCCAAGCGATTCAGGAGATCACCGATGTGTTTGCACAAATCGGTTTTGTTTCCGTGCGCGCGCCCGAGATTGATTGGGACTGGTATGTGTTCGAGTCTCTCAATATGCCACCCGATCATCCTGCCCGCGATGATTGGGAAACGTTTTTTATCGCAGAGACCAAAGGACAAAAGGCGCGTGGAGAAAAAGGACGTTTAGTGCTGACTCCGCATACATCCAATGCCCAAGTGCGCGAAATGGAAAAAGGGAAGTTACCGATCCGCATGATCAATATCAATCGTACATATCGCCGACAATCCGATCCTTCCCATACTCCCATGTTCCATCAGTTTGAGGGATTGGTGATTGATGAAGGGATCACGATCGCGCATCTTAAAGGCGTGCTCGATTATTTTGCAAAATCTTTTTTTGGACCCGATCGTCAGATTCGTTTGCGTCCACATCATTTTCGATTCACCGAGCCGAGTTTTGAAGTGGATATTTCTTGCGGGGCGTGTGGAGGGAAAGGAGCGTGCCGCATCTGTAAAGCTGGGTGGTTGGAGCTTGGAGGAGCAGGGATGGTACACCCCAATGTGCTCAAGGCCGGGGGATTAGATCCGGAAAAAGTGTCCGGCTTTGCGTTTGGATGGGGAGTGGAGCGGACCTTGGTTATGAAAGAGGGAACAAAGATCGATGACATCCGCATTTTGTACAAGAACGACTTACGATTTATCAAACAGTTCTAATATCGATGAGAGGATTTTAGATACCATACTGTATTTTTATGTCTCTTTTTCGACCAAGTTTAGAATCCTCTCCGTCTGCCACCCCTGCAGAAGCAGGGGCCCAGCGCACTTCAGCAAATCTCCACGAAGCCATCATGGATTCGGTTTCAAGTGTCCGTGATTCTTTGCCTGAACAATATCGCGTACATTTTGAAACTTTGCGACAAGAGATTATTGATTTTACAAAAGCTCACGGGATTTCCAAAGACGCACTTTCCAATCCCAGCCTCCTTCGCGAGGTGACCTGTAAACTCTCCACTTCAGACCTTGAACGACTCGCTCTCCTTCTTGAACGCTTTGAATATCTACTTAAGAATGGGGAACCGAAAAAAGAAGACTATACCGAAACCCTTGAGTATGCCGAAGAGTTTTATCATCTTCGTGAGCAATACACTTCTCAATTCAACCTTCTTAAAGAAGCGGGAATACTTAAAGAAGGAGTCATCCTAGGTATAGACGGTAACACCTATCCCATTCCCACCTTGGAACAAATCGCTTCTCGTCTCTTTGAACGCCGTGAGACTCTCGAGACTAAACACGACCAAGGCTTTACCAAACTTCTTCTTGTTCCCTTTGGCATGAGCCTTGATACTCTCCGAAAAACCCTCAAACAATTCCTTCTCAAGTACAAAAAAGATAATCCCTCCTTTGATCTCGATACCGATGATCCTGTCTATGCATGGTCAAGCTATCAAGGAGCAGACATTGGGGATTCTCCAAACCTTGTTTATCACCCCAAGTCTTTTGACAAGGATGGACATGGAGGAAAGACAAAGACGCAGATACTCAAAGAACAAATAGAAGGACGATGGACCCCTGCCTTTGCAGGGGTGGCAGGAGGGAAGGGATTGGGAACCCCAGGTTGGACGGTTCACCTTCTCCAGCCTTCTGATCCTTCCAATTCACATTCCCTGGGCTTTGCTTCCATTCCCCGTGAAGGCCAAGGAACATCTCAAGGAGACGAGAACCCCCGCCCACCTTTTGAGGCAGGTAAAACCCCCAATGAATATCTTTCCATTCTTCAAAATGCTCAAAGCGATAAAGACTCTCCCTATCATGGTGAAACAGGCATGACTCCCGAAGATTGGATCACAGCTTTTATGATTCATCTTTCGGAAACAGGAAAACCTCTTGATGATGTATGGAACCCCACAAACAAAGAAAGCATCTCTTACCTCACAGGAGCTTTTTTTCAATCCTGCATCGATGTGCCTTGCGTGTCTTGGCGCCGTGGTTCTCGTCTGGCTGACCTCTACGGGTCTGGTCCTCATGCTCGGGGTGAGAACTTTGGTTTGCTGTCTTCGGTGGTGGTTTAACCTTTGATGTCTATGTCTCTTTTTCGACCAAGTTTAGAATCCTCTCCGTCTGCCACCCCTGCAGAAGCAGGGGCCCAGCGCACTTCAGCAAATCTCCACGAAGCCATGATGGATTCGGTTTCAAGCGTTCGTGATTCTTTGCCTGAACAATATCACGCACACTTTGAAACTCTGCGACAAGAGATTATTGATTTCACAAAAGTTCATGGGATTCCAAAAGAATCCCTTACCAAGCCCGACCTTCTGCGCGAGGTGACCTGCAAACTCTCCACTTCAGACCTTGAACGACTCGCCATTCTTCTCGAACGCTTTGAATATCTGCTTAAGAATGGGGAACCAAAGAAAGAAGAGATAGACCCTGCCAAAGCCATTGAGTATGTAGAGGAGCATTATCATCTTCGTAAACAATACGATTTTCAAGTAGAGCTTCTTGAGGAAGTAGGCATCCTCAAAGAAGGAGCGATCACGGGTATAAATGGTCATGATTATCCCGTTCCAACCCTCGAACAAATTGCCGTCCGTCTCTTTGAACGCCGCGAAGAACTTTCCACTAAACACGACCAAGGCTTTACCAAACTCCTCCTTGTTCCCTTTGGTATGAGCCTTGATACTCTCCAAGAAACCATCAAACAATTCCTTCTTAAGTACAAGAAGGATCACCCATCTTTTGATCTCAATACCGATAACCCCCTCTGGGCATGGTCAAGCTATCAAGGAGCAGACACGGGGGATTCTCCAAACCTTGTCTATTATCCACAGTCTTTTGATGAAAAGGATCATCAAGGAAAGACCAAGATGGAGATACTCAAAGAACAAACAGAAGGACGATGGACCCCTGCCTTTGCAGGGGTGGCAGGAGGGAAGGGATTGGGAACCCCAGGTTGGACCATTCATCTTCTCCAACCATCAAACCCGAACGAACAAGACATTGAAACTCCAAAAGGCTTTGCTCCCATTCCCCGACAAGGTAAAGGAAAACCACATCCCTCCCTTCGCGAAGGGAGGGACCGCCCTCCTCTTGAAGCAGGACAATCTTCCAATGAATATCTTTCCATTCTTCAAAAAGCTCAAGGTGATAAAGACTCTCCCTATTATGGTGAAACAGGCATGACTCCTGAAGACTGGATCATAGCCTTTATGATTCATCTTTCTGAAACAGGGAAGCCATTAGACAACTATGCAGATGGCACAGAAAGCATCCCCTACTTCACAGGATCTTTTTTCTCTTCCTCCACCTTTGTGCCTTTCGCGTATTGGCGCCGTGGCGATCGGCGGGTTTACTTCGGCGGGAGTGATCCTCGTGGTCGGGATGTGAACATTGGGGTGCGGTCTTCGGTGGTGGTTTAGTCCTTGTCCTTTAATCTTTGTCCTTTTTTTATTCTTTATCTTTATCCTTCATCGTATAGTGTCTGGCTGTCATATGTGTGATGACTGATCACACATCAGGAAAAGATTTTTATCAGCGAATAGTCACCCGATTCAAGTCGGGCTGCCGAGCAATACCAACCATCTTTCCCGCCTAAGGCGACGACGACGCAGCGTCGTCGTCGCGGCGCGATGGTTGGTATGAAGCTTCAAGAACCACCACGAATCAAAAACGTCTCCCCAAAGCGAATGGGTAAACGTGTCTATGGACACATATTGTAAGGTTGCGACTTTACAAGACTACGGAAAGACGTTTTTGAAACAATTCTCCACCAATGTGCCTTACGCGTATTGGAACCGTGACAATCGGCAGGTTAACTTCAACAGGAATGATCCTCGTGATCGAGATGAGAACATTGGGGTGCGGTCTTCGGTGAAGGTTCAAGAAGCACCAAGCGATTTCAGCCAGCCGCCAAGCATTCTTCCGATTTCTGAAAGGATTGCCTGGCACTGGCTGATTTTCGTCTCGTGGGCAATGGACAGTTCAAGGAATAAGCGCAGTTTTAACACAGCGATCTCCTGGTTTCCCAATGCACGTAGGAGATAGGTTGGTTTTAGGTTTTTGGGCGCATGTTTTGCCATAATGATTTCCTGTAACAGTTGGAGAATCGTTTGTTCAAGACTGATCCCCAGAGAATAACGCCATCGTTTTTCCAACCCTGCATTTATCTCAATGATTTTTTTATAAAGTTCGTAAGCCCGATAGATAATGGGTAATGTGTCCATAGAAGAACAAACGTTAGAGTTAGATATAAGTGTCCAGTCATTACATCATGTCTGGCAAAATTTTTCTCACGGAAAAAGCAGGTCAAAAGATTTCCTCGTGTTTTGGTATTGTTTGGAAAATGAGCTCGTTTCTCTTCATAATGATTTAAAAAACGAGAATTATCATCACGGCAGATACAGGTCTTTTATGGTGACAGACCGGAAACGACGACATATTCAGGTCGCTTCTATGCGCGATCGTGTGGTTCATCGTCTTTTGTATGAGTATTTGGTCAACATTTTTGACCACACGTTTTTCTACGATGTTTGGTCTTGCAGAAAAGGAAAAGGACTTCTTGGAGCCATCGAACGCACACAAGAATTTTTTCGAGATCATCGCGACCAATATGTGTGGAGAGCGGATATCAAAAAGTTTTTTGACCACGTGGATCATGTTTTTTTAAAGCGTATGTTGGCCCGAAAAGTAAGAGACCCGATCGCTATATATGTTTTACATAACATCGTTGATAGTTATTGCGCGGCTGGAAATCGTGGGGGGGGGGGATACCCATTGGAAATGTAACAAGTCAAATTTTCGCCAATATCTATCTTCACGAATTGGATCGCTTTGTCATTCATCAACTGAAACCGAGAGCGTATCTCCGTTATGGAGATGATTTTTTCTTGATCGCAGAGACGCGAGATTTCGCAGAGCGGCATCGAAGGCAAGTGAAAAAGTTTTTAGAGGATGAACTTCATCTTTTCATAAATCAAAGACAAGACAGGATCCGGAAAGTACGTTGGGGATTTCATTTTCTAGGGACAGAAATTTTTTCAAAAGGCAGGAGACTTGATCGGAGAAATAGGGCGAGAATCATGCAAAGAGTATCACCTGATACTATCGCGAGCTATTCCAGTTTATTGCGAGCGAATGAGAAACCCGATAGACTAAAGGAGGTTTATTGGAAGCTAGATAATTATCGACTCTTATGAATATCATGGTCTCATATTCCTGGCTCAAAGAATATTTGCACACAGATTTGGCTCCTGATGTTTTTGCCACACGTATGACAAATGCGGGAAACAGTGTGGAGCGTCTTCATGATCTTTCGTCCTTGTACCGGGGAATGGTTGTAGGGGAAGTGAAGCGTCTTTCTGAACATCCAAACGCAAACAAGCTTCATTTGGCTTTCACCGATATCGGCGGAAGGGAAGTGGAGATTGTGTGTGGAGGTGTAAATCTCAAAGAGGGCATGAAGGTGGCCGTGGCTTTACCCGGTTCTAAAGTGCGTTGGCACGGAAAAGGAGATTTGGTGACGCTTGAAGAAACCGAAATCCGCGGTGTTAAAAGTGTGGGTATGATTTGTGCGGCCAGCGAACTTGGATTTGAAAAAATGTTGCAAGGAGAAAAAGACATTTGGGATATTGGGAGTCTCACGGATGCTCCTGCAGGAACACCACTGGCCGAGGCGCTTGGTTTGGAAGATACGTTATTTGATATCGAAGTGACGACCAATCGTCCTGACGCGATGTGTGTCATTGGGCAAGCGCGCGAAGGGGGGGCAGTGACGGAAGAAAAATTTGAATGGAAACCCCCGATCATATCGGCTTCATCCGAAGTTTCTCCCCATGCTTTCAAAGTGGAAGTTGAAGCTCCTGATCTTTGTCCAAAATATCAAGGCATTCGTTTAGATGGAGTGAAGGTAGAGCCGTCCCCTTGGTGGTTGCAAAAAAAATTACTTTTGGCCGGCTACAAACCCATCAACAATATCGTGGACGTCACCAATTATATTTTGCATGAATATGGTCAGCCGCTTCATGCCTTCGACGCCGACACAATCGAGGGTGCGACCATTGTTGTGCGCCGTGCAAAAAAAGGAGAGACCATTGCCGCGCTTGATGGAACGGTTTGTGAACTCACACCCGAGATGTTAGTTATTGCCGATATAAAAAAACCTGTAGCGATTGCAGGGGTTATGGGAGGGCTTGAAACAGGCACACAAGAAAAAACCACAAAAGTTATTATTGAAAGCGCTATCTTTGATCCTCTTTCCATTCGCCGCACCGCACGCGCGCTCAATTTACCTTCCGCTGCTTCTCAATTATTTGAAAAAGGACTTTCTGCTCCTTCGACCGATGCGGCTCTTGGGAGAGCTGTGGAACTTATTTTACAGGTTGCCGGAGGAAAAGTGGCTTCCTCCATCATTACTAAAGAGGCCGAACCGTTTCGTGAAAAAGTCTTATTGTTTGATCCGGATCGCGCCAATGCGCTCATGGGCATTATTCTCCCCAAAGAAGACATGATCGAGACATTAGAACGTTTGGGATTTGAAGTGGTTCCACAAGGCCTTGTTTATCATGTGACCGTTCCATATTGGCGCCAATATGACATCGAGGCTTCGGTGGATTTTACCGAGGAAGTCGCCCGCATTTACGGATACGATCGTTTTCCATCGATTTTACCTTCGGGCACATTGGCAGGTTTAACCCAGGATCCTGCGTTATCTTGGCAGCGACGGATCAAACAGATTTTGTGTGGCGCGGGATGTACCGAGATGTATGCGTATGCATTTACATCCAAGGTTGAGCTTACGGCTTATGGGTATGATGCGGACAAGGAAGCCGTGCGCGTGGAAAATCCATTAAGCACAGATCAAGAGTTTATGCGTCCGTCTCTTATCCCTTCTCTTTTGACAATGATCGAAATGAATGAGGGGCAAGAGCCCTCGGGAGATTTATTTGAACTTGCGCCCGTGTACCATCCGCAAGGAAGTGATTTGCCCAAACAAGAACTTTCTTTGGTCATCGCGACCTATGGCAAAGACGGGGAAGAGAATTTTTATCGAGCCAAGGGATTGCTCGAGCGATTGCTGCGACAAGTGGGGATAAAAGATTGGACATTGGATCGAGAGGTGAAAGCAGACGATTGGCATGCGGGACGCAGTGCGCGTGTAATGATAGGCGGGAAAGCATTGGGAGTGATTGGACAAGTGGCGCCACAAAGAGCGGAAGCCTTTCGTGTTTCGCAACCCGTTGTACTTATCTCTTTGGATGCGGAGGCCATGATTGCTTTGTGTACCACGGCTCATACCTATGAACCTTTGTCTTTGTATCCTCCGGTCAAGCGCGATCTTGCGTTTATTGTTGATCTGCAAACGGAATACGAGACGATTGTCGCGGCGTTGCGAAAACAATCTCATTTACTCGAGCAGGTTGAACTGTTTGATGTGTATCGCGGATCTCATGTAGGAGAAGGGAAAAAATCTCTTGCTTTGCATCTTTCTTTCCGTGCGGAAGAGCGCACATTGGAAGCCGGTGAGGTGGAAATTGAGATTCAAACATTGACCCAGATGTTGATCAAACAATTTTCTGCTACAATGAGAGGGTAAGAAGAAATTTAAACCAAGGAGGATATGTTTTCACCTTTAGACATTCTTTACATCGTGCTGGCTTTTTGCGTGCTGTGGTTTACAGCTGCATTGTTTTGGCTTTTGTGGCAAATCGCCATGATCTTTCGCAATATCAATATGGCCGTAAGCGATCTGCGAGAGAAGCTCAACAAAATTGAGGAAGCCATTTCGTTTATTCGTGGAAAGTTCGATCATGCTTCTTCCATGTTGACCATACTTGTTTCGGGAGTAGGGAAGGTGGTGGAATATGCGATGGAAAAACGTCGTGAGGCGCCAGCTCAAAAATCATATAAGGGAAAGCGCAAAAAGATCGTGCAAGATGAGACGGAAGAATAGAGAATTTTTCATAAAACTCCCGATTTATCGGGAGTTTTTGTTTATACTGTGGATAGGATGCTTGACCCTTTTGGAACCAGTATGGTGAGCTATGCGCAGTTCATTCCAACATCAACCTTTTTCAAAGAGGAACCCAACGTGACCACCCTCGCATTTCCGAACTATCCTCCTTCTTTCATTCTGCGTCGTCGGGCCAACTGGCTTGTCCTCGTCATCACCTACGCGTCCCTGTACATGGGGCGCTACAACTTGAGTATTGCCAACAAGCAGATCACCGATACCTATGGGTGGTCAACGACCCAGATCGGCACTCTGTTGAGCTTCGCGTCCTTGTTCTATGGCCTGGCCGCCATGTTCAATGGGCCCATCGTTGACAAGTTCGGTGGACGAGTGGGAATGCTTGTTGGTGCCTCCGGAGCCTGTGTCTTCAACATCGCCTTTGGCCTTGGGGCATACCTCGGATTCGTAGACACTAAGACCACTTTGTTTTTGTACCTCACTTCGGTGTGGGTGCTCAACATGTACTTCCAGAGCTTCGGAGCTCTGTCGATCATCAAGATCAACGCACACTGGTACCATGTGAAGGAACGTGGACGGTTCTCGGCGATCTTCGGGTCCATGATTCAGCTTGGTCGCGCCGCGATCTATGCCATGGCCGCCATTCCGATCGTGATGGATTGGCCCTGGCAGTTCAAATTCTTCATCCCTTCGGTCGCGATTCTTCTCATGACGATTGCAAGTTACCTTGTCGTGCAGGATAGTCCTGCCACCTCGGGGCAAGGCGAGCTTGAGACAGACGATGTGTCCAAGGGAGATACGCAGAAAGTAACGTTTGGATTGGTTTTGAAGAAGGTGCTCACTCATCCGGTTACCATCACGATCACCATTGCAGAGATGTGTACCGGCGTCATGCGCAAAGGGTTTGAGGACTGGTTCCCTAGGTACATGCAAGAGGCCCAGCATATGGCTCTTGATAATCCCGTGTTTACAAAAGGAAGTTTCCTTATCGTGATGTCCGGTGTGGCCGGGGCGTTTGCCGCAGGGTATCTCTCTGACCTTTTGGCCAAACATCGTCGGCCTCCCATTGCGGCATTTGGTTACCTTCTCGTTGTATTGAGCCTGACTGCGGTGGCCCTGTTTTCCACCAACCTGCCTGTGGTGATCGTGGCTTTTGTCACCAATAGCTTCGGCATTTCCATCGTGCATTCCATGTTGTCGGGAACGGCAAGTATGGACTTTGGTGGACGTAAAGCTGCGGCGACGGCGACCGGATTTTTCGATGGTATGCAGTATGTCGGCGGATCGGTTGCAGGGTATGGTATTGGAAGACTGATCAAGGGAGGGGACTGGACGTTCTGGGCGCCGAGCATGATCGGATTTGCTGTCGCAGGAGGTCTTCTTATGCTCCTGATCTGGAACGCACGTCCTGATCGCAAGACAAAGAACTTGTGGCAGCTCTCGATTTTCGGGCACTGGGAAAAAGACAAGTCTGCTTCCTAAGTCGCCTCACACGAGCCGTCTTTCAACCGATGTTGGTAGGCGGTTTTTTTATACTTTTTTATCCTCATGTGCGGTTTTGAGGATGGGGGAGGGAATGATAAGCTTAGGGCAATCTTATGTCTCTTTTTCGACCAAGTTTGGAATCCTCTCCCTCTGTCGCCCCTGCGGAGGCAGAGGTCCGGCGCACTTCGGAAATCCTTGGTGAAGCCATCATGGATTCGGTTTCAAGTGTTCGTGATTCTTTACCTGAACAACACCGCATACACTTTGAAACTTTGAGACAAGAGATCATTGATTTTACAAAAGTTCACGGGATTCCAAAAGAATCCCTTACCAAGCCCGACCTCCTGCGCGAGGCGACCTGTAAACTTTTCACTTCAGACCTTGAACGACTCGCCAATCTTCTTGAACGCTTTGAATATCTTCTTAAGAACGGGGAACCAAAGAAAGAAGACTATACCGAAGCCCTCGAGTATGGAGAGAAGTTTTATCATCTTCGTGAGCAATATGATTCTCAAGTAGAGCTTCTTGAGGAAGTGGGCATTCTTAAAGAAGGAGCTATCCTAGGTATAGACGGTAACACCTATCCCATCCCCACCTTGGAACAAATCGCCATGCGTCTTTTTGAACGCCGCGAGACCCTACGCACTAAACACGACCAAGGCTTTACCAAACTTCTCCTTGTTCCATTCGGGATGAGCCTTGATAGTCTCCAAGAAACACTCAAACAATTCCTTCTCGAGTACAAGAAGAATAATCCCTCTTTTGATCTTGATACCAATAAACCTCTCTGGGCATGGCCAGAGTATCAAGGAGCAGACATAGGAGATTCCCCCAAGCTTGTCTATTATCCACAGTCTTTTATAGAGGATGGTCATGGGGGGAAGACAAAAGCACAGATACTTGAAGGACAAGAGACCCTGGGTCAAGCCAGGGGTGACGATGGTCGGATGGATGACGGAGGATGGACGAGTGACGATGGATGGAAAGGTTGGACCATCCATCTTCTCCAACCCTCAAACATGGACGAACAAGATACCGAAACTCTCAAAGGCTTTGCTCCTATTCCACGAAAAGGCCAAGGAACACCCCAAGGAGATCTAACCTCTCGACCTCCTCTTGAAGCAGGTCAATCTCCCAATGAATATCTTTCCCTCCTTCGAGAAGTTCAAAACGATCCCAACTCCCCTTACTTCCAAGAATCCGGTATGACTCCCGAAGATTGGATCATAGCCTTTATGATTCACCTCACAGAAACAGGAGAACCAATGGATAACTGGCAAAATGGTACAGAAAGCATCTCTTACCTTACAGGAGCTTTTTTTCAGTTCTCCACCGGTGTGCCTTACGCGTTTTGGAGCCGTGGCAATCGGCAGGTTGGCTTCGGCAGGAATGATCCTCGTGTTCGGGATGAGGGCATTGGGGTGCGGTCTTCGGTGGTGGTTTAATTCGATACATATGAACGCACAAAAAATACCACTTTCCTTGTTTGATTATCATCTTCCACTTTCTTTGATCGCTCAATCTCCGCAAGAACCTCGAGATTATTCTCGACTTATGATTTTGGATCGCGAAACAGGGGTGCGACAGCATAAACATTTTTTTGATATTCAAGATGAGCTGAAAGCAGGAGACGTTCTTGTCATCAATCAAACAAAAGTTTTTCGCGCCAGGTTGCATGCACAAACAAAAGAGGGAGTAATCGTAGAAATTTTTTTACTGCGTGATTTTGTAACGCATTGGCAAACCTTAATTCGGCCGGGGAAAAAAGTGAAAGAGGGAGACCATTTGTTTTTTGGAGAATCGCAAATAAAGGCATCAGTTTTACACAAACACACCGATGGAATCGTGGACGTATGTTTTGATTGTTCGAGCACTGAAGTTCTTGCGTACGCAAATCAATTCGGAGAAGTTCCCGTCCCTCCTTACATTCATGCGCAACCTGATCCTGATCGTTATCAAACGGTGTATGCCGACAAGACAGGTTCTGTGGCAGCACCGACAGCAGGATTCCATTTTACTTCAGAACTTTTGGAGGCTATTTCAAAAAAAGGGGTGGAGATCGTTCCTATCACCTTGCATGTCGGCATTGGAACTTTTCGTCCGATTCACACGGAGTTTATTGAAGATCACGTGATGCATGCCGAATGGGTTGAGGTCAATCCAAGCGCTACTCAAATCATTATGAAAGCTAAACAAGAGGGGAGGAGAGTCATTGCCGTGGGCACTACTTCTTTACGCACTCTGGAGGGAGTTGCCAAGATGTTTGATGGAACACTCCCAACGGAAGGATTTTCCGGTGACATCAATTTGTATATCTGTCCGGGATTTAAGTTTCAAATCGTGGATGTATTGCTTACAAATTTTCATCTTCCAAAATCATCCCTTCTTGTATTGGTGAGTGCTTTTGCCGGTCGGGGGCATATTCTTGCCGCGTACAGGGAAGCGATAGATCAAGGGTATCGTTTTTTTTCTTTTGGAGATGCGATGCTTATTACAAAAACAGACTCCGACCATTGACCTTTCCCCTTCTTTTTTCTATAGTACCGCCCATAGTGCGAAAGCACGTTTATTAAAAATCAGGTGGAAATATAAGTTAGAGGCATCCTCCGCATTGCGGCCCTCGACTTCCATCGTTGTAAAAAAGGAACCCTATGTCACAGATCCCTCCCCTGGCCGAGTGGCTCCAAGCCGGAGCACATTTTGGTCACCGCACCTCCCGTTGGCACCCGAAGATGAAACCTTATCTTTTTGGTGAGCGTGGAGGTTTTCATATTATTGACACCGAACAGACAGTCGCAAAGGTGGAAGAATCCGCCGCCTATATCAAAGGTGTTGTCGCCCGCGGAGGCATAGTTCTTTTTGTGGGAACGAAACAACAAACCAAACCCTTGGTGGAGTTGTATGCCAAACGTTGTCATATGCCATTTGTCACCGAACGTTGGCTTGGAGGTACCCTCACCAATTTTCCTCAAGTACGGCGCAGTGTGAAACAACTGGTGAAATATAAAGATCAACAAGAAAAAGGTGAGTTGCGCAAGTATACAAAAAAGGAACAACTTATGATTCAGCGCAAGATTGTGGAAATGGAAAGAAAGCTTGGTGGTATTGCTGAGATGGAGCGCGTTCCTGATGCGATTTTCATTTGCGATTTACGTGCGGATAAGACTGCGATCACCGAAGCTTTGAGTTCTCACGTGAAGATTATTGCCATTTGTGATACCAACGTTGATCCTTCCATTGTTGATTACGTGATTCCAGCCAATGATGATTCTGCAAAAACAACCGATCTTATTTGTAAGGTGATTTGCGAATCAGTAGAAGAAGGAACTGTGGAAGCCGTACAACAAAAACAAATCAAAAAAGAGGAAGCTTCTCAACCTACAAATAAACCAACACCAACCATTACTTCACCCTCCAAGGAGGAGGCAAACTAATATGGGGATTGATGCCAAACAAGTCGCGCAATTGCGTGCAACTACAGGCGCAGGCATGATGGATGCCAAACAAGCGCTTGAGGAAACCGCAGGAGATATCGAAAAAGCCATCGATGTTCTTCGCAAAAAAGGCGTGGCAAAAGCAGAAAAAAAGGCTGAGCGTGCAACACGTGAGGGTCGTGTGTATGCCTATCTTCATGCGAATGGAAAATTGGGAGCTCTGGTGGAGATTAGCAGTGAGACAGACTTTGTGGCGCGCAATGAAAAGTTTCTTACTTTTTGTCATGATGTGGCCATGCATGTGAGTGCTTTGGATCCACAATATGTGACGCGTGAGGAAGTGCCCACTGATCTTCTTGAGAAAGAAAAAGAAATTTATCGCGCGGAAATGCAAGGACAAAATAAACCGGCCGAAGTTATCGAAAAGATTATCGAAGGAAAGATCAATAAGTGGTATAGCGAAGTTGTGCTCTTGGATCAGCCTTTTGTGAAAGACGAAGACAAGACCGTGGGGGACTTACTCAAGGAGCACATTGCAGGACTTGGTGAAAATATGCAGATTCGTCGTTTTGCTCGATTCCAGATTGGATAATTTTTTTCAGAATTTTGAGATAAAGAAAGACCTGCCTTTTGGGGCAGGTTTTGCGTTAACAGGGTGATTGGAGGAAACAGCGGATCGGAACGCGCAGAAGAACTTCATCCTCGCCTTGTTGATTCCATACCATCGCACGGGTGGGGATATCACCGATTTTTTGAATGTCCGCTATCTGCAAAACACGTAGCATTCGTTCTGCTGATGGACTCATCCTGTCTTTCATCGCCTTGACGGACAAGATGACATCATCTCGATTCATACGTGAGACATTGACCGTGACTTCGATACGGAGCGTTTGCAGCTGTGTTTCCAGATCGATGGCAAAGAGATTCACGTCATCGAGTCGTGCGGGAGTTTCCACACGATAGCCACCGCCTTTGATCTCCGATACCGCTATACAATTGTTTTCAAACGCACGGCGAGTTTTGGGGCAACAGTCGCGCAAGGCAATGCGCGGATCTTCAGCCATGAGGTTGCCGTCTTCATCTCTTTCATGATCATGGAGAATAACGGGCATCCCATTTTGCACGTAAACCTCGTAGTCAAAACCGGTCTTTTCGCGCAGAGTACAAGTGATGCATCCTGGCAGATCGCGCAGGGAAAGAGGGAAAGCCGAACACCTCGGAACCGGTTGTTCGAGAATAGACATGACACCTCCAAAAGAAAAGGAACTGTGATGATCCTAAGGCTTTTTTGAGCGTTTTGTCAACAGGAAGACCTCCTTTTTGATGCAAAAAATGTTACACTGATTTTATGAGTCTTTATCTTTTTTTATGATCAACCTTGCGATCAATGGTTTTGGCCGTATTGGCCGTAATGCCCTGCGTGCAGGATGGGACCGTGGCACATATGTCTTTGTGGCGATCAATGATCTTACTGATCCAGCGATCCTTGCCCATCTGCTCAAATACGATTCTGTGTTTCGTACCTGGAATCATGAGGTGTCTGCGGACTCAAAGCACCTCATTATCGACGGCAAAAAAATTCCGGTGTTTGCGCAAAAAGATCCCGCCATTCTTCCCTGGAAAGATCTCAAAGTAGATGTGGTTATTGAATCCACGGGATTTTTCACAAAAGAGGCAGATGCGCAAAAACACATTCAAGCCGGTGCAAAAAAGGTGGTAATTTCCGCTCCATCAAACGATGCGCCGACCTATCTTATGGGGGTGAATCATAAAGATTATAAAACATCCCAACGCGTGATCAATAATGGTTCTTGCACTACAAACTCGATTGCGCCTGTGGCACAAATTCTTCACGAAGCGTTTGGGATTCGCAAAGCCATGCTCACCACCGTACACTCGGTTACCAATGGTCAAAATGTGGTGGACGGGGTGCCGGCCGGTCGTAAGCCCGATTTGCGTCGCGCACGTTCCGCTCTCAATAATATGATTCCTACCTCCACAGGTGCGGCGGTTGCGGTGACAGAAGCGATCAAAGAATTAAAAGGAAAGTTTGATGGACTTGCGATTCGCGTACCCACTTTGGACGTTTCTCTTTCAGACGGTACCTTTCTTCTCAAAAAGAAAACGACAGTGGAAGCATTGCAAAAATTATTCTGTGCATCCGCACGCAGCGCTCGTTGGAAAGGAATTTTGGGAGTGACCGATGAACCGCTTGTCTCTTCCGATTTTATCCAAACGCATTTTGCTACTGTTGTGGATTTGGAAATGATTCGCGTGGTGGATGGGGATCTTGTAAAAATTTTTGCTTGGTATGATAACGAATGGGGCTATACCGAGATGCTGCTTGATATGGTGACCCACATTGGAAAGTAAAGAAAAAAACGGCTGGTGCGATATCCAGCTTTTTTGCTTTTTGTATGACCTATTTTGATGCCATTACTTTTTTCTATCTTGTAAGTGCAGGGTTTCTTTTTGTACACAAGATCATTGCGCACCGTGCTTCGTTGCGCGTATGGAAAACACAATTTTTTCTTTTATTTCTTTCTGTTTCTTGGATTGTTATTTTTTACGGAAGCGTTATTGAACCCAAAATACTCACGGTACATACACAAGACATTTCTTTGTCCCCTTCTTCCACACAAGAATTACGCGTGGCTCTCATAGGGGATATCCATGTAGGTCCTTATCGAGATGAGGCTTGGGTGCGCAAAGTGGTGAAAAAAACCCTGGCCGAGCACCCTGATATCATTCTGCTTGTCGGAGATTTTATTTATGATGATCCCACACAATCAGTTTTGCTCGGGCCTTTGGGAAATCTTTCCGCGCCGTTTGGAGTGTATGCGGTTTTGGGTAATCATGATTATGAAGGATGGCAACCGGAGATCATCGCTCAAACTCTCGAGGCTTTGCACATAGAGGTTTTGGAGAACGAATCCGTTCCAATAGGCATGACGGGAATTACGCTTGTGGGTATCTCTGATCTTTGGTTTGCCGCGGATCTCTCCAAAGCGCTGGAAGGGATAGAAGAAGAAGATAAAGTCATTCTTCTTTCCCATAATCCTGACGTTGTGTTAGATGAAGAAAGTCGTTTGGCCGATCTGGTGTTATCCGGACATACGCATGGAGGGCAGATTCGTTTGCCTTGGATAGGATCGATCCCGCCGATTCCCGATGAACTGGGTCGTGCGTATGACCGCGGATTTTATCTCTATAAGGGGTTGCCACTTTTTGTGACAGCAGGTGTGGGTGAAACCGGTCCGCGAGCGCGTTTGTGGAATCCTCCGGAGATTAGTCTTCTCACTATTTCGTATTGATGAGGGTAGATGTTATCATGAGAGCGATGTATGAAATTACGTACTCTGCGCGCTTCCATGCCGCTTTGTGGAAAGCGTGTGCTCATGCGCATTGATGCCAATGTTCCTATTAAAAAAGGAAAAGCTGTGGATGGTCCGCAGGGGCGCATCGCACGATCGGCTGTGGATATTGATTGGCTGATGCAACGCGGGGCAAGAATTATTATAATGACTCACCTCGGGCGACCGGAGGGAAAGTTTGTTTCCGCGTATTCGGTGGCGCCCGTTGCAAAACGTTTGTCCGAACTTTTAAAGACCAAGGTAAAAACCGTGCGAGGGATTGTGGATGAGAAAGCACAAAAAGCTGTGACACGACTTGAGAATGGGGAAGTCCTTTTGTTGGAAAATATTCGTTTTCACCCTTTAGAGAAAAAAGATGATCCTGGGTTTGCTAAACAGCTGGCAGCCTTAGGAGATTTATATATCAATGATGCGTTTGCAGTGTGCCATCGGCCGCAAACTTCTGTACATGCTATTACCAAAGAGATTCCTTCTTATGCCGGACCTCTGTTGGCTCAAGAAGTAACGATTCTTACCAAAGCCATGCAACATCCTCGTGCGCCGTTTGTGTTGGTGGTCGGGGGCGTCAAGATGGAAACAAAACTTCCTGTCATTCAGCGTTTGTTGCCGCGCGTTTCGACCGTGTTGGTGGGTGGCGCGCTCGCCCATGCATTTTTGAAAGCGAAAGGAATGGAGATCGGGCGATCGGTTTACGATAAAGAAGGGGTTGCACAAGCCGCACAAATGCTTAAAGAGGCGGGAAAGAAAATCATATTACCCGAGGATGTAGTTGTGGTGTCTTCTTTGCGCAAAGACGCGGCAAAACGTGTGGTTGGAATTACCGAAGTTGAGCCTAAAGATCGCATTGTGGACATTGGCCCTAAAACCATCGAACGATTTTTAACTTTGATTCGTGAGGCGCGCACCATTGTCTGGAACGGTCCGCTTGGATATTGCGAAATCAAACCGTTCGCAAAAGGGACGTTTGAGATTGCTGAAGCGATTGCTAAACGTACAGGGAAAGCATTAACGATTGTCGGCGGTGGCGATACCGGACCGGTGATTGAAGAAGGTGGGTTTACTGATCAATACACTCTTCTTTCCACAGGAGGGGGAGCCATGCTTACGTTTTTGTCCGGCGAGTCTATGCCACCCATTGATGCACTTGAGATTTGATCAGTATGTCTTTTTCTCGACCAACTTCAGAATCTTTTTCTTCTACCATCCCTGCGGAGGCAGGGGGCCAGCGCACTTCGGAAATTCTTGGTGAAGCCATCATGGATTCGGTTTCAAGTGTTCGCGATTTTCTTCCCGAACAACACCGCGCACATTTTGAAACTTTGAGACAAGAGATTATTGATTTTACAAAAGCTCACGGGATTTCCAGAGAATCTCTTGGCAAGCCCGACCTCCTGCGCGAGGTTACCGGCAAACTTTCCACCCAAGACCTTGAACGACTCGCTCTCCTTCTCGAACGTTTTGAGCATCTCATTGTCAAAAAAGAACCTTGGAAGAATACCAAAGCCATCGAGTATGGAGAGAAGTTTTATCACCTCAAAGAGCAATATGATTCCCAAGTAGAGCTTCTTGAACAAGTAAGTATTCTAAAAGAAGGAGCCATCCTAGGGATAGATGGTAACACCTATCCCATCCCCACCTTGGAACAAATAGCCGTCCGTTTTTTTGAACGCCACGAGGCTCTCGAGACTAAACACGACCAAGGCTTTACCAAACTTCTTCTTGTTCCATTCGGGATGAGTCTTGATACTCTCCGAGAGACACTCAAACAATTTCTACTCAAATATAAAAAGTCCCATTCCTCTTTTAATCTAGATACTGATGATCCTCTCTATACATGGGAAGAATATCAAATAGCAGACAAGGGAGATTCTCCAAATCTTGTCTATTATCCACAGTCTTTTACAAAAGAAGGTCATGGGGGGAAGATAAAAGCACAGATACTTGAAGAACAAGAAGACAATCAAGATTCCTTTCCTGGTTGGACTGTTCATCTTCTCCAGCCTTCTAATCCTTCTGATCCACATTCCCTGGGCTTTGCTTCCATTCCCAGAGAAGGCCAAGGAACACCCCAAGGAGACCTCATCCCTCGACCTCCTCTTGAAGCAGATAAAACCCCCAATGAATATCTTTCCATTCTTGAAAAAGCTCAAGATGATGAAGACTCTCCCTATCATGGTGAAACAGGCATGACTCCTGAAGATTGGATCATGGCCTTTATGATTCATCTTTCGGAAACAGGAAAACCTCTTGATGATGTATGGAATCCCACAAACAAAGAATGCATCTCTTACCTTACAGGAGCTTTTTTTCGGTCCTTCATCAATGTGCCTTTCGTGTATTGGGACCGTGACCTTCGTCGGGCTTCCCTCAGCGGGCTTGATCCTCATGCTCAGACTGGGGACATTGGTTTGCGGTCTTCGGTGATGATTTAACCTTTGATATTTATGTCTCTTTTTCGACCAACTTCAGAATTATCCGCCACCCCTGCGGAGGTAGGGGGCCAGCGCACTTCGGAAATTCTTGGTGAAGCCATCATGGATTCGGTTTCAAGTGCCCGCGATTCTTTGCCCGAACAACACCGCGCGCATTTTGAAACTCTACGACAAGAGATCATTGATTTTACAAAAGCTCATGGGATTTCCAAAGAATCCCTTACCAAGCCCGACCTCCTGCGCGAGGCGACCTGTAAACTCTCCACTCCAGATCTCGAACGACTTGCCCTCCTTCTCGAACGCTTTGAGCATCTCATTGTCAAAAAAGAACCTTGGAAGAATACAGAAGCCATTGAGCATGGAGAGAAGTTTTATCACATCAAAGAGCAATATGATTCTCAAGTCTCCCTTCTTGAACAAGTAGGCATCCTCAAAGAAGGAGCCATCACTGGCATAGATGGAAAGATTTATCCCATCCCCACCTTGGAACAAATCGCCATGCGTCTTTTTGAACGCCGCGAGACCCTACGCACTAAACACGACCAAGGCTTTACCAAGCTCCTCCTTGTTCCCTTTGGCATGAGCCTTGATACTCTCCGAGAAACATTCAAACAACTTCTTCTCAAATACAAAAAGGATAATCCCACTTTTAATCTCGATACTCATGAACCCCTTTGGGCATGGTCAGACTATCAAGGAGCAGATATCGAAGACTCTCCGAACCTTGTCTATTATTCACAGTCTTTTATGGAGGATGGTCATGGGGGGAAGACAAAGACACAGATACTCAAAGAACAAGCAAAAGGACAATGGACCCCTGCCTTTGCAGGGGTGGTAGGAGAGAAGGGATTGGGAACCCCAGGCTGGACTGTTCATCTTCTTCAACCATCAAACCCAGACTCACAAGACACTGAAGCTCCCATGGGCTTTGCTTCCATTCCCCGTAAAGGCCAAGGAACACCCCAAGGAGACTTTATCCCTCGACTTCCTCTTGAAGCAGGAATATCTCCCATTGAATATTTTTCCATTCTTCAAAATGCTCAAGAGGATGAAGACTCTCCCTATCATGGTGAAACAGGCATGACTCCAGAAGACTGGATCACAGCCTTTATGATTCATCTTACAGAAACAGGAAAACCTCTTGATGATGTATGGAACCCCACAAACAAAGAATGCATCTCTTACCTTACAGGAGCTTTTTTTCGTTTTTCCATCATTGTGCCTTGCGTGTCTTGGCTCCGTGACGATCGTCGGGCTTCCATCAGCGGGCTTGATCCTCATGCTCAGGCTGGGGACATTGGTTTGCGGTCTTCGGTGATGATTTAACCTTTGATATTTATGTCTCTTTTTCGACCAAGTTTGGAATCTTCTCCGTCTGCCGCCCCTGCGGAGGCAGTCCCGCCTGTGGCGGATCCCGCCGTAGGCGGGAGGATCCATCACACTTCGGAAATTCTTGGCGAAGCCGTCATGGATTCTGTTTCAAGTGTCCGCGATTCTTTACCTGAACAATATCGCGCACATTTTGAAACTCTGCGACAAGAGATTATTGATTTTACAAAAGCTCACGGGATTCCAAAAGAATCTCTTGGCAAGCCCGATCTCCTGCGCGAGGTGACCTGTAAACTTTCCACCCAAGACCTTGAACGACTCGCTCTCCTTCTCGAACGCTTTGAATATCTTCTCAAGAATGGGGAACCAAAGAAAGAAGACTATACCGAAGCCCTCGAGTATGCCGAAGAGTTTTATAATCTCTGTGAGCAATATACTTTCCAAGTCTCCCTTCTTAAGGAAGTAGGTATTCTCAAAGAAGGAGCCATCCTAGGCATAGACGGTAACACCTATCCCATCCCTACCTTGGAACAAATCGCCATGCGTCTGTTTGAACGTCGTGGTGAACTTTCCACTAAACATGACCAAGGCTTTACCAAACTTCTCCTTGTTCCTTTTGGGATGAGCCTTCATACCCTTTTTGAAACACTCGAACAATTTCTTCTCTCCTACAAACAAAAGAATCCCTCTTTTGACCTTTTTGTTGATGCCCCTCTCAATGCATGGTCAGACTATCAAGGAGCAGATATAGGAGATTCTCCAAATCTTGTCTATGAGCCACAGTCTTTTGATCCGAAAGAGCATCAAGGAAAGACAAAAGCGCAGATACTCGTAGAACAAGCCCAAGGACGATGGACCCCTGCCTTTGCAGGGGTGGCAGGAGAGAAGGGATTGAGAACCCCCGGTTGGACCGTTCATCTTCTCCAGCCTTCTGATCCTTCTGATCCAGATTCCCCGGGCTTTGCTCCTATTCCCCGTAAAGGCCAAGGAACATCCCAAGGAGACCTCATCCCTCGACATTCTCTTGAGGCAGGTAAAACTCCCGATGAATATCTTTCTATTTTTCAAAATGCTCAAGGTGATAAAGACTCTCCTTATCATGGTGAAACAGGCATGACTCCCGAGGACGGGATTATAGCCTTTATGATTCATCTTACAGAAACAGGGAAACACCTTGATGATGTATGGAGCCCCACCAATAGTTCTTGTTTCATAGGAGCTTTTTTTTCTTCCATCGTTCATGTGCCGAGCACGTTTTGGGACCGTAATTTTCATTACGCTCACTTCGGCTATAATTCTCCCCATGATTTAAGTGGGAATATGGGCGTTCGCTCCTCGGTGGTGGTTTAACCTTTGATGTCCATGTCTTTTTTTCGACCAACTTCAGAATCTACTCCACACCCTCTCGGTCATCCTGAACTTGATTCAGGATCTTCACGAAAAGAAGATCCCGGGTCAAAGCCCGGGATGACGACTTCGGTTTTGGGTGAGTCAACCCTCCACGAAGCCATCATGGATTCAGTTTCAAGTGCCCGTGATTCTCTTCCCAAAGAACATCACAAACACTTTGAAACTCTGCGACAAGAGATTATTGATTTTACACAAGCTCAAGGGATTCCAAGAGAAGCGCTTGCCAAACCCGATCTCCTCCGCAAAGCTGCCGAGAAACTCTCCACTCCCAACCTCGAGCGGCTTGCCAATCTTCTTGAGCGCTTTGAACACCTCATTGTTAAGAAGGAACCTTGGACAAACAAAGAAGCCCTTGAGTATGCCGAGGAACACTATCGCCTCAAAGAACAATACGATTCTCAAGTCGAACTTCTTGAACAAGTCGGGATTCTCATGGGTGATGCGATCAAAGGCATAGATGGTAATACCTATCCCATCCCCACACTCGAACAAATCGCCATTCGTCTCTTTGAACGCCGAGAAATCCTCCGCACCAAACACGACCAAGGCTTTACCAAACTCCTTCTCGTTCCCTTTGGTATGAGCCTTGATGTTCTCATAGAAACGTTCAAACAATTTTTTCTTTCTTACAAAGAGTCTCATCCCGATCTTGATATTAGCGATTCCTATTCTTTTGCCATTCAGAAGCGTTATCAAGGAGCAGACAGAGGAGATACTCCCAGTCTTGTTTATTATCCAAAGTTTTTTGAAGAAAATGGTCATCGAGGAAAGACCAAAATGCAGATACTTGAGGGACAAGAGGATAACCAAAATTTTTTTCCAGGCTGGACGGCTCATTTCTTTCAACCCTCAAATACCAAAACTCTCAAAGGCTTTGCCACCATTTCCCAAAAAGACCAAAGAACACTCCGAGGAGACGAGAATTTCCGTCCCCCTTTTGAAGCAAACAAAACTCCCACGGAATATCTTTCCATTCTTGAAGAAGCTCGAGGCAACTCTAGCTCCCCCTACTTCCAAGAATCCGGCCTCACTCCTGAAGATTGGATCATGGTTTTTATGACACATTTTGTAGAAACGGGAAAACCCATAGATGCATCATTAACTCGCGACATAAATACCTCTTATCTTACGGGAGCTTTTTTTCCTTCTTCTCTTCGTACGCCTTTTATGGATTGGAACTCCAGTTTGTTACAGGTCTATGCGGGAAGTCATCGTTGTGATATTGCAGATATTGGATTTGGCTTACGTTCCTCAGTGATCATTTAAATAACTATGAAAGCTATTATTCTTGCCGGCGGAGCGGGGACAAGGCTGTGGCCCATGAGCCGCAGTACACACCCCAAGCAATTTACGGATTTGATAGGGGAGGAATCATTGATTTGTGATACCTATCGCCGACTTCTGCGATGGCTCCCGCAGGAAAAAATTTATTTTTCCATTTCTCCGGGGTTTGAGGAACACTTGCATACGCATCTTCCCGAGGTTCCGCCGGAGCGCATTTTTATCGAGCCGGAAAAACGCGATACCGGCCCGGCTATGGGATATGTGGCCGCCCTCCTGGAACTTTCCGATCCGGATGAACCGATCGTGTTTGTTCCATCCGATCATTACATCAAGGATGAGGAAATGTTTTTGTATTGTCTGCAAACAGGAGAGAGGTTGATTTTGGAAACAGGGAAACTTTTGGATATCAGCATCGAGCCGCAATTTCCAAGCACGGTGCTTGGCTATACGCATGTGGGAGAGGTCTTTGAAGAAAAAGAAAATATTCGCGTGTATACTTTTTTGGGACACACCGAAAAGCCGTCTTATGAAATCGCTAAACAATATTTGGCGCAAGGTGATTATTTGTGGCACGCCAATTATTACATGTGGACGCCGCGTAAATTCATGGAAGCGTTTGACACATGTGCTCCAAAGATGGGGGAAGTGTTTCGTCAGATTCAGGAATGTTTACGTGAGAAAACACAAGAAGGATGTGCACATGCTATTGTTTTGTACGGAGAGCTTCCAAAAATTTCTTTTGACTATGCAGTGACCGAAGAAATGGATCCGCAAAATGTGCTTGTGATTCGCGGAGATTTTGGGTGGAGTGATATTGGTGCTTGGGACACCTTGTACCACTGTCTTTCACAGGATGGATATCAAAACGTCGTGAAAGGGGATTGCCTTGTCCTTGATAGCACAGGATCTTTAGTTTATGGAGTTCCCGAAAAAAAAGTGACGGTATTGGGGGTACAAGATTTGATCATCGTGGATACAAAGGATGCTTTGCTCGTCTGTCGAAAAGATCAAGCACAACGTGTGAAAGAAATTGTTCAACTCTTGGCCCAAAGTGGTCATCAACATCTTTTATGATACGAGGATGTCTTGTGATTTTTGCTACTTTGCTTTTGGCGGGAACGGTCTTGAGTGGCGCCTTTGTATGGGATGCCTTTTTAGCTTCTCCTTCCGGAGATATTTCCGCTACGACTTTTGTTGTGAATAGTGGAGAAAGTGTGAAGGTGATCAGCGAGCGATTGAAACAAGAGGGCCTGCTCGTCAGTCCGCGATTTTTTGAGTGGTATGTATGGCTTACGGGAACACAAACCGATTTTCAGTCCGGTATGTTTTCCTTGGAACCCGGATTGAGTTACCGCACCCTGGTTGCTGTACTTACCAATGCGCAAGCGCAAGAGGTGCGAGTGACATTTCCCGAAGGATACACACTCAAAAATATGGAGGAGGTGATTATGGTAGCGTTCCCGAATTTTTCTTCTTCTCTTTGGGAGGTGGCCACAGGGGTCGAGAGTTCTTTGTTTGCGTCGGGAACGCATATTCTTGGAGGGATTCCGAAGGGACAAGGACTCGAAGGATATCTGTTTCCTGATACCTATCGTTTTCGTACAGATGTAACAGCCGACGTGATCGCCGAGACTATGGTTTTAACGTTAAAGCGTCGGTTGTCTGAAACGGGAGTGGTGATTCCGGATGATTTGGTGATGGAAAATGGACTTACTTTTCATGAATTATTGACCGTGGCCTCGATCGTGGAAAAAGAAGCGGCTACGGAAGAAGATATGAAAATTGTGGCCGGAATTTTTTTGAAGCGTTTGGAAATCGGTATGGCCCTGCAAGCGTGTTCAACCGTTAATTTTATTACGGGAAAAAATGATCCAGGAGTGAGTGCGGAAGATCAGGCGATCAACTCGCCGTACAACACCTATCAAGTGGTGGGCTTGCCGCCTGGCCCCATTGGTAATCCGGGGATGAATGCGCTAAACGCGGTATTGGAGCCAACACCCACCGCATATTTTTATTTTTTGACCACACCTGAAGGGGACATGAAATATGCACAGACGTATGAGGAACACATCGCGCATAAGTATAGGTATTTGAAATAATGTAGGGTCAGGTCCGGACATCGGACTTTTTGGAAAAAGTCCGATGTCCGGACCTGACCCCCCAATAGACCCCCCAATCCTTTCAGAGGTGCATCATGACTTCGTCTGCTCATTTGGTCGGGGTGCGATGGTTTACAAAGCGACGGTATGGATTTGGATTTTTTGAGCGCTATTTTTTCCACGGATGGGAAGGAAGAGAGATCGTGATTGGGGCACATGAGGAAATCTTTTTTTTCGACCAAGCGGCGTTGCGCCAATATGTTCTTTGTTCCAAAGACGGATCGGTCGAGGTGCGGCGTATGATCGCTTGCACGCACAGAAGGCGACGGATGATCGTAGATGTAGGAATACGCGATGCCCATCTCTTGGGAGAAAAAGAAAAAAGTAAGGTCTTGCTTTCTTTGATGATCCTTTGTGCACAGCATCACGAATTATCACAACGTCTTACCTATATTGCCTTTTTTCCACGCGCCCCCTGCATCTGAAGTGCTCGGGGTTTTTCTTATCCTCCAAAGACAGGTCTTAGGGGTCATAGGGGATCTGTAAATGTGTTACCATACTGTCATTATGAACCTTGTTTCCCCCATCGATTTTGAACACGAACTCAACACCGAACAATGGGGAGTTGTGCGTGATGGTGACGGACCTTGTCTTGTCCTTGCCGGAGCCGGATCAGGAAAAACAAGAACCATTACCTATCGCGTCGCTTATCTTCTTTCCAAAGGTGTGATCCCATCGCGTATTCTTTTGCTCACCTTTACCAATAAGGCAGCCAAACAAATGCTGGAGCGCGTGGAATCCCTTTTGGGATTTCATCCACAGGGATTATGGTCGGGCACATTCCATTCGATCGCTAATCGACTCTTGCGCCACTACGCTCCCAAAATCGGCTTCACGCAAAATTTTACGATTTTAGATCAGGAAGACAGCCGCAGTCTTATCAAGTCCTGCATCAAAGAGATGCAACTTGATACGTCCGCTCGTCGTTTCCCTTCTCCTTCGAGCGTACAAGATTTGATCAGTTACAGCCGCAATGCCAATCGTCCGATTCGTGAGGTTGTGGAAAAGCGTTTGCACAATTTTTATGATTTGATTCCCGTTCTCGAACGACTCGCTGATGTGTATGCCATGAAAAAACACGAGGCCGATGTCATGGATTTTGATGATTTGCTTTTGCATCTGCGCGATCTTCTTTTGAACCATCCCGAAACGGCACAGCATCTTTCCCATCAGTTTCAATACATTTTGGTGGATGAATACCAGGACACTAATATTGTGCAGGCGGATATTGTGCGCCTCTTAGCCCAAGTCCATCGCAACGTCCTTATTGTGGGAGATGATGCCCAGAGCATTTACAGTTTTCGCGCGGCCGAGATCAAAAATATTTTGCGATTTCCCGAGCTGTTTCCCGGGACACGCACCTTTCGTCTCACTACCAATTACCGATCCTCTCCCGAGATTCTCCATGTGGCCAATGCAAGTATCACCCACAATGTGCATCAGTTTGAAAAACATCTACAGGCTCATTGTCCTTCTTTTGAAAAACCGCGATTGGCCCCGGCTCTTTCCGCGGCCAAGGAGGCAGATTATATTGTCTCTCAAGTTCGTGATCATCATCGCAGGGGAGAACCACTTCGTGAGATGGCGGTTTTGTTTCGTGCGGCGTTTCATTCGCAAGCGCTCGAGTTCGAACTTATCAAACGCAATATTCCCTACGAGTATCGCGGGGGGATGAAGTTTTTTGAGCGCGCACACATTAAAGATGTGGTAAGTTTTTTGCGTCTCGTTTCCAATCCAAAAGATACGGCGTCATGGATGCGTGTATTGGAGATGTTACCCGGTGTGGGAGCGACCACCGCGCAAAAAATTATCATGCAAGTGCAGGGGATCGGAAAACTTGAAGAGATTTGTGAGAGAACATTTGTCATTGATCGTCGAGCGCAGTCCGGATGGAATCTTTTTGTCGGCGCGCTTCGTCATATCCTTTCAGGCAATCAACTTCCTTCTGATATGATCCGTGCAACCGTGGCCCATTTTTACGAAGATTATGCGCAAGGAGAATATCCCGATTTTCGCGATCGTTTGGATGATCTTGAACAGTTCGCAGTGTTTGCGGAGGGGTATAAAGAGACGCAAATATTTTTAGATGAGATTGCGCTTACGGAAACATTTCAAGCAAACGAGCAAAGAGGGGATCAGGATCGCATGGTTTTATCCACAATTCATCAAGCCAAGGGGTTGGAATGGAATACCGTGTTTTTAATACATTTGGCGCAAGATAAATTTCCGCATCCGCGCGCGCTTGAGGAAGAGGAAGGGTTGGAGGAAGAGCGCCGTCTTTTTTATGTAGCCACTACCCGCGCGCGTCGTCGTTTGTATTACACCTATCCTATGATGGGCAATGGAGAGAGCACACTTTTCCAACAGCCCTCGTTGTTTTTGGAAGAGATTCCCTCACAATTTTTGGAAGCTTCGCGTTTACCCCCTTCTCTTTCCACCGGTGCGAATTGGCAAAACGAAGATCCGGTGATTGTGCTTGATGATCTTGGGGAACGCCCATCCTCGCCCCCACGTAAATCAAAAGGGAGCTTTCTTCGCAGTGTGGAGGAGTTATAATAAAAGCATCTATGTCTCTTTTCCGACCAACAGTTTTCACAAAAAGTGAAAACTGTCCCTCCGAAGTCCCGCCAACGGCGGGACGAAGGGGGACTCTGTCTTCTGAACCTCCTTTATCCGCTACTCTCCACGAAGCCGTCATGGATTCTGTTTCAAGTGTTCGCGATTCTTTACCTGAACAATATCGCGCACATTTTGAAACTCTGCGACAAGAGATCATTGATTTTACAAAAGTTCATGGGATTTCCAGAGAATCTCTTGGCAAGCCTAACCTCCTGCGCGAGGCTACAAAAAAACTTTCTACCCAAGATCTTGAACGACTCGCTCTCCTTCTTGAACGTTTTGAATATCTGCTTAAGAATGGGGAACCAAAGAAAGAAGAACTCCCTAAACATCTTCAAGAAGTTGAGCGTCTTTACAATCTTCGTGAACAATACACTTTTCAATTTAACCTTCTTAAAGAAGTAGGCATCCTCAAAGAAGGAGCCATCCTAGGCATAGACGGTAACACTTATCCCATCCCCACCTTGGAACAAATCGCCATGCGTCTGTTTGAACGCCGTGAGACTCTCGAGACTAAACACGACCAAGGCTTTACCAAACTTCTTCTTGTTCCCTTTGGCATGAGCCTTGATACTCTCCGAGAAACCTTCAAACAATTCCTACTCAAATATAAAGAGTCCCACTCCTCATTTGATCTTGATACCGAAGATCCTCTCTGGACGGGTGAAGGATATAAAAGAGCAGACATAGGAGATTTTCCAGACATTGTCTACTATCCACAGTCTTTTGATCCGAAAGATCATCAAGGAAAGACCAAGATGGAGATGCTTAAGGAACAAGCCAAAGGACGATGGACCCTCCCGCCTACGGCGGGATCCGCCACAGGCGGGACCGCCTTTGCAGGGGTGGCAGGAGGGAAGGGATTGGGAACCCCCGGTTGGACTGTTCATCTTCTTCAACCATCAAACCCGAACGAACAAGACACTGAAACTCCCAAAGGCTTTGCTCCCATCCCCAGAGAAGGCCAAGGAACACCCCATCCCTCCCTTCGCGAAGGGAGGGATCGACCTCCTCTTGAAGCAGGTAAAATCCCCAATGGATATCTTTCCATTCTTCAAAAAGCTCAAGGTGACAAAGACTCTCCCTATCATGGTGAAACAGGCATGACTCCCGAAGATTGGATCACAGCTTTTATGATTCATCTTTCTGAAACAGGACAACCTCTTGATGATGCATGGAATCCCACAAACAAAGAAAGTATCTCTTACCTTACAGGAGTTTTTTTTCGCTTCTCCTCCCGTGTGCCTTGCGTGTCTTGGAGCCGTGATAGCTGTCGGGCTAACCTCGACAGGGGTGGTCCTCGTACTCGGGTTGGGGCCATTGGTTTGCGGTCTTCGGTGGTGGTTTAACCTTTGATATTTATGTCTCTTTTTCGACCAACAGTTTTCACAAAAAGTGAAAACTGTCCCTCCGAAGTCCCGCCAACGGCGGGACGAAGGGGGACTCTGTCTTCTGAACCTCCTTTATCCGCTACTCTCCACGAAGCCATCATGGATTCGGTTTCAAGTGTCCGTGATTCTTTGCCCGAACAATATCGCGCACACTTTGAAACTTTACGACAAGAGATTATTGATTTTACAAAAGCTCACGGGATTTCTAGAGAATCTCTTGGTAAGCCTGACCTCCTGCGCGAGGCTACTAGCAAACTCTCCACTTCAGATCTTGAGCGACTCGCTCTCCTTCTTGAACGCTTTGAGTATCTTCTTAAGAATGGGGAACCAAAGAAAGAAAAATTCCCTGAACATCTTCAAGAAATTGAACGTCTTTATAGTCTTCGTGAACAATACACTTTTCAATTTAACCTTCTTAAGGAAGTAGGAATACTCAAAGAAGGAGCTATCCTAGGCATAGATGGTAATACCTATTCCATCCCCACCTTGGAACAAGTCGCCATGCGTCTGTTTGAACGCCGCGAGGAACTTTCTACTAAACACGACCAAGGTTTTACCAAACTCCTCCTTGTTCCATTCGGGATGAGCCTTGATGCTCTCCAAGAAACCCTCAAACAATTTCTTATTGCTTACAAACAAAAGAATTCTTTTTTTAATCTCAATGCCCATGAATCTCTTTGTGCATTGTGGGGAGGAGACACAGGAGATTCCCCAAACCTTGTTTACAAGCCACAGTCTTTTGATCTGACAGGTCATCAAGGAAAGACAAAAGCACAGATACTCAAAGAACAAGAAGACAATCAAGATTCCTTTCCAGGGTGGACTGTTCATCTTTTCCAACCCTCGAATCCTTCTGATTCAGATTCCCCGGGCTTTGCTTCCATTTCCCGCAAAGGCCAAGGAACACCCCAAGGAGACTTTGTCCCTCGACCTCCTCTTGAAGCAGGAGAATCTCCCAATGAATATCTTTCCATTCTTCAAAAAGCTCAAGGTGATAAAAACTCTCCCTATCATGGTGAAACAGGACTTACTCCCGAAGATTGGATCATTGCTTTTATGACCCACCTTACAGAAAAGGGACAACCAATGGATGATTATAAAAACGGTATGGAAAAACAATCCTATCTTATCGGGGCCTTTTTTCCTTTTGCTCTTTACTTACCTCTAGCCTATTGGGATAGAGATTGCCATGAGGCAATATTGGATGAAGGGTACGGTACTTATTGGTATAGAGGTATTCGCACCTCGGTTCTCATCTAACCTCTATGCGTTTTTTTTCGGGTTATCATCAATCCTCTCATCGTCGGTGGCGTTTCAAGCCGATTCTTGGAACAGGAGTGGCTATGTTATTGCTTGTTGTTCTTTTTGTGGTTTTGGTCGCTTGGTTTCGATCTTCCAAATCCGCTCCATCGGAAGAAATCGTGGATTCAATCACCGATGTACTCACACCCACTCCTGTTTCCGTTGAGCTTATCGAACGCGCCGTGGACATACAAAGTCGTGAAGCGATTTTGTATTGGCTTGGCACGGGAGAGGAGATAGGAGAGGCGAGACGCGGAGAAAAAGACGGGGCCTATTATCTTCGCGTCAAAACAGCACTCCCTATGATTGATCGTGAATCACAGTTTTATGAGGTGTGGCTTTTGCAACAAATTCCTTACGCTTATTTTTCCGCCGGAGAAATGATAACGAATGATCTTGGTGAGTTTGTTTTGGAATGGGATGCACCGGAGAAAGCAGTTTCCTATAATGGCTATACCCGGGTCATCATTACCCTTGAGGTTTATGATGAAAATTCCGATCCCGCATCGCATGTCGCAGAGGGGATTTTTGATGAAGAATTGTGAAGCGGTCAAGGTTTCCAATTAAGACATCCCAAGCTACAATACGAATCGTTATGCAAAGGCTGTATCGACAGATCCTCACAATTTTAAGCGTTATTTTTCTCTTTTTTCCTCTTACTACTGCGGCTTTGGTGCCAAATGATTTTTTGTATTCAGGACAATGGTATTTGGAAACGTTGCGTTCCCCGGCATCTTGGGATATGTCCACAGGTTCCTCCGATGTCATTGTAGCCGTTCTCGATTCAGGTATTGATCTGGATCATCCCGATTTGGAAGGCAATCTTTGGAAAAATGAAAATGAGATTCCCGAAGATGGTATTGATAATGATCACAATGGTTTTGAAGATGATTATGATGGATGGGATTTTGTGAGCGGGAATGGGAACCCTTCTCCCGAGATCACGGAAAATTTTTCCGACACCATTGTTTCTCACGGGACTTTGGTGGCAGGACTTATCGGTGCGGTAGGAGATAATGGAAAAGGGATTGCGGGCATTCTTTGGGATGTGGAAATTATGCCACTACGTATTTTGAACACCGATGGGACAGGGTATACGTATGATGTGCGTCAGGCGATTCGCTACGCGGTTGATAATGGCGCGGATGTCATCAATTTGAGTTTTACCACCACGCAACAAGACACTCAACTTTTGGAAACCATTCGTTGGGCGTATGACCAGGGGGTTGTGATTGTCACATCGGTTGGAAATGACAACACGGATCTTTTATTGTCTCCGGTTTTTCCCGCTTGTTATGATTTATTTCAAAGCGAGAATATGGTGATCGGGGTTGGGGCAACCGATCGCACAGATGCGAAAGTTTCTTTTTCCAATTATGGAAAAGGTTGCGTGGATATTTCCGCTCCGGGAATAGATATACTCGGCACGGTGTATCATGATCCGGATTATCTTTTGCTTTCCACTCCCTATGGCGGACCTTGGGAGGGGACATCGGTCGCGGCTCCTTTAGTTGCCGGAGCGGCTGCACTCATGAAAGCCGCCTATCCCACGTTGACACCCGAGCAGATTATTCGCTTATTGCGTCTTTCCGCTGACCCTGTGGAAGAATCTTCAGCTTTGGCGCGCCAAGCTATGGGAAATGGTCGTCTTGATATTGCCAGTGCCTTGGATGTGTCCAGACAATTGATGGAAAAAGGAGAGGGTCGCGTTGTCACTGATGGTTATCTTTCTTCTCAGCTTATCTTTGCTCAAGGTGCAGGATCTGCTCCGTTGATTTTTGAGGTAACAAAAGATGGGGATGTGTTGCATTCTTTTTTCGCCTATGCGGAATCATTTTTGGGAGGAGTGCGCATGACCGTTACCGATACCGACGGGGACGGAGACGGAGAGATTGTGACAGTACCAGGTCCGGGAGGAGGTCCGCAGGTGCGCGTGTTTGATCCAAGTGGTCGAGTGCTTTCACAATTTTTTGCTTTTGATGAAGATGATCGATCGGGATTGTTTGTGACAACCGGGGATATCAATGGAGATGGATTGCAAGAAATTATTGTGTCGCAAGATGAGGGTGGAACAGGACAAGTTCGTTATTTTACAAAAGATGGAGTATTGATTGGATTTTTCAGTCCTTTTGATCGGACGAGCGCATCTGTTCGTGTGGAGGCTGGAAATTTGGACGAGGATAGCGCGGACGAACTTGTTGTCTGTCGGGGGGGGAGCGAGGGGGCTGTGCGCGTGTACGAAGGGACAGGAAAGTATGTGTCCACGCTCGATGATCCTCTGGGGTTACACACAAGCGAGCGTTTGGTGAGCGTGGGAGACGTGGATCGAGACGGACACAATGATATTGTGATTTCTTTTGGTCAGGGAACGGTTTCACGCGTGTTTGTGCATGATGCGTTTGGAGCGCTGCAGCAATCTTTCATTACCTATCCCATCGATTTTTTAGGCGGGGTGCAGACAGTTGTGGGTGATCTTGATCAAAATGGGGAGAGTGAAATTTACACGATTCCCGTTTCAAGCGGAGGACCGCATGTCCGAGTGTTTAATAAAAACGGTGATGTCATCGGTGGATTTTTTGTGGGAGATGAGTCATCCCGTTTCGGCGGAACCATTGCATTATAAGTATGAAGTATTTTCAAAAAAGTTTTTTTCTTCTTGTGATTTTTTTTCTTGTGGCACATCCTGTCTTCGCTCAAGTGCCCAATGATTTTTATTATCTCGATCAATGGTATTTGAATTTTATCGGTGTTTCAAACGTGTGGGATACGACGACAGGATCCGATGAGATCATAGTGGCGGTTTTAGATACAGGTGTGGATTTGGATCACGAGGATTTGGAAGAGCATATATGGATTAATGAAGAAGAAAAAATGGGGGACGGAATCGATAATGATGACAATGGATATATTGATGATGTCTATGGTTGGGATTTTGTGGGAGAAGACGCAACGCCTACTCCGGACGTGGAAGAAGGGTTTGATGAGGGTTCGGTTCCTCATGGCACGATGATTGCAGGTGTCATTGCAGCTGTGACAGATAATGACAAGGGGGTGGCGGGTATGAGTTGGAATTCAAAAATTATGGCGTTGCGCGTGATGGATAATTATGGAGCCGGATTATCCACAGATGTAACCGAGGCGATTGAGTATGCTGTGGCACAGGGGGCGAAGATCATTAATTTGAGTTTTTCCGGGTATGACGCAGATAACCGTTTGCGTGCAGCTGTGCGCGAGGCGTATGAGGCCGGTGTTTTGGTGGTCGCTGCGGTCGGTAATTTAAGTTCGGGTGGTGTAAACACAAATGTACAACCCGTCTACCCCGCATGTTTTGGAAGTCAAAGTGATGATGATTGGGTACTGGGAGTTGCGGCTACAAATGCAGAGGATGAGAAGACGATATTTTCCAATTATGGTTCCACCTGTGTGGATATTTCCGCACCCGGAGAGAATTTTTATTCCACCTATTATTTTGATGAGGATTGGGAAGGGTTTGATGAAGAAGAATACATGGGGCAGTGGTCAGGAACCTCTTTGGCCGCACCTGTGATTTCCGGGGCCGCCGCGCTTTTGTGGAGTTATTATCCCAGTCTCACTGTGGGGGAGATACAGACTATTTTGAAAATATCCGTGGATCCTGTGGTGGAGTCGGGTCCGATTAAACACGCAGATATGGGGGCAGGGCGTGTGAATGTGGAGCGTGCGTTTGAGATTGCGGCAAATTTTGCCGAGCCCGTTTCTTCGGTCAGTGTGGATGAGGTCACCATTATTCCAAGCACAAATATTATTGTCGTGCCGGCCGCAGGTGCTCCGCCATTGATCCGTGTATTTGCAAAGTCTGGTGTTTTGCTCAAAGAATTTCTTGCGTACGATTCTACGTTTACGGGTGGGGTGCGTGTGGCTGTGGGAGATGTGGATGGGGACGGAGAAGATGAAATTGTTTCCGCTCCAGGGCCAGGAGGCGGACCGGATATCCGCGTGTTTGAACAAGATGGAACTATGCAAAAAGGGTTTGATGCGTTCAAATACACAATGACATCAGGATGCTATATAGCGACAGGGGATGTGGATCAAGATGGAAAAGAGGAGATTGTGGTGAGTACCGAGGCGGGCGGATCGAGCGAGGTGCGTGTGTTTAATGAGGAAGGTGAAGAAGTCTCACAGATTTCGGTTGATCGTTACGAAGATGCGGCCGTTCGTGTTGCCACGGGGGACATGGATGGTGATAAACGTGATGAGATTATTTTGAGTTATGGTCCGGGAACCGAGCCGTGGATTGATGTGTATAAAGCTGACGGAACAAAGACCGCTTCCTTTCTTGTCTATGCACAAACGTATAGTAACGGTGTGTATGTTTCTTCCGGAGATATCAATGGGGATGGACTTGATGAAATTGTCACAGGAACTGATCAAGGGGGAGGACCCCATGTGCAAATCTATACGGGCTTCGGTCAACACATGGGAACATTTTTTGCTTATGATGAAGCGTTTCGCGGAGGGGTGCGCGTAGCGGTGGGGAATTTGAGCGATGAAGTGGAAGGCGCGGCTTCTATTATCACAGCTGCGGGACCCGGAGGTGGACCGCATATTCGCGTGTTTAATGATCATGCCGCTTTGATCGGTACATTTTTTACAGATGTGGAGGAAGATCGTGGTGGTATTTTTGTGGGGGCATGGAGCTATTAGACCTATTGAGAGAGCGTCTCTTTTCTCGTACACTGAAGTGAGACCTTGTAATTTTTTTCCTATGATCAACCAAATCGTGCAAACAAAAAATATTCTTGTCACAGGAGGTGCAGGATTTATCGGCTCCCATCTGTGCGAACAATTTCTCCGCGAGGGGCATCGGGTTATCTGTCTCGATAATCTTTCCACCAGTTCCTCCGCCAATATCAATCCGTTGTTGCAACATCCTGCTTTTCGTTTTTTACGACAGGATATCAACACATCGTTTGACTTGGAGATGTTTCAAGAGTTGTCCGCATTTAAGATTCCTTTTCAAGGTATTCAAGAAATTTATCATCTTGCTTGTCCCACCTCGATTGCCCGCTTTGATCAATTTAAAGTTCAGACCTTATTGGCAAATTCCGTGGGCACATCTTCTATTTTGGAATTGGCGCGCACCTATCGTGCAAAAATTTTATTGACTTCCAGTTCGGTGGTGTATGGGGGGAGACAAAAGGAAGAACCGTTTGTCGAGGAAAGCGCAATCGGGTGCGTGGATCATCTTTCCGGACGTGCATGTTATGACGAAGGAAAGCGTTTTGCCGAAACCATGTTTGAAACGTACCGTCAGGTCTATGGACTGGATACCCGTATCGCACGCATTTTTCGTACCTATGGACCGCGGATGCCGTTGTCGGACGGACATTTGATTCCCGATTTTATTTTGAACGCACTCGATGGAAAAGATTTGGTGCTCAACGGAGGATTGGATTTTCGTACGTCTCTTTTGTATGTCACGGACGTCACTGACGGTATTGTACGTCTCATGAAGTCGCCATCCTATGATGGCCCGGTGAATATCGGAAGCGATGTGGATTTGCGTCTTGAAGATATTGCCAAGAAAATTATCGCCATGATTGGATCTTCTTCAAAGATTGTGGCCGGAGAAAATTATGTATTTTTGTCCGAGCTTGCCTTGCCGTGTACAACGAAGGCGAAACAATTGGGATGGATTCCCCTTGTGCGTTTGGAAGATGGATTGGCGCGTACGATTGAATATCTTAAAGCCAATAACATTCTTTTGACCGAAGCCTAGAGTATGCGTGTGATCGCCTTGATACCTGCTTACAATGAAGCGACAACGATCGCGGAGGTCATCAAACGCACCAAACCGTTTGTGGATAGGGTGATTGTGATTGATGATGGATCAAGTGATGAAACAAAAAAGATCGCCAAGGAGAGTGGCGCATACGTGGTTTCTCATTCAATGAATCGTGGATTGGGAGCAGCGATCGGTACGGGGATGGAAGTGGCAAAACGTTTGAATGCGGATGTGGCCGTTACCTTGGATGCGGATGGACAGCATGATCCCTCCGAAATTCCTCGTTTTGTAGATGCTCTTGAGGAGGGGGCTGAAATGGTCGTAGGGTCTCGTATGCTCACGCGCACAGGAATGCCTTGGTATCGTCAAGTCGCGAATTTTTTGGGAAATATCGTCACCTTTATTTTATTTGGGATGTGGGTCACAGATAGCCAATCGGGATTTCGCGCATTTTCACGACGCGCACTTGAACAAATCGAGGTACGCACTAATCGCATGGAGGTTTCCTCCGAGTTGATCGCGCAAGCAAAACAAAAACGGTTGCGATTTGCGGAAATTCCCATCCGTGCGATTTACACCACATATTCATTATCAAAAGGACAGAATTTTTTTGTCGGATTGAAAACTTTGGGCAAATTGGTTCTGCGCCGGTTCATGTAAACCCTTATGTCATTTCTTCAAATCTTTCTTCTTTTCTTTTTTGTCTTTGCGCTTTTGCGCACGATGAAACAATTTCGCGCTCACCAACTTCCCGTGCATTGGACATTGCTCTGGGTTATTGTTTGGGTCGGAGCGGGAGTCATGGTTTTATTGCCACAAACGACAGACATAGCCGCGCGGTTGGTCGGCGTAGGAAGAGGAGTGGACGTTGTGATATATCTGGCCATCGTCAGTTTATTTTATTTGCTTTTTCGTTTATATGCGCGGCTTGAGGGAGTGGAGCGCGAGATCACAAAACTTGTACGCATGATCGCTTTGAATGCAAAGGAGGATGCATCGAAAAAAGATCTATGAAACCATTGGTTGCCATCGTGTATCTTTCCTACAATGCGGTTCCTTATCTTGATGAAGTATTTACTTCTTTGGAGAGATTACAGTATCCGAAAGATCGGCTGCGTCTTATTGTCGTTGACAACGCATCGTCTGACGGAAGCGCAGAGCGTATCCGCAAAGAGTATCTCCCAAAATCTCAAGGGACACTTCCACAAATGATTCTGTTGCCGCAAGAAAAAAATACCGGGTTTGCCAGGGGGAATAATATCGGGATAGAGCGTGCCCTTTTGGATGGATGTGATTATGTCTATCTTCTCAATAATGACGCCAAGCTTCATCCCGAGGCAATGGATCGCGCCGTTGCCATGGCGGAAAGTGATCCGACGATTGGATCTGTTCAATCGTTGTTGTTGTTGTGGCAACAACCGGACGTCATCAATAGCTCTGGAGGTATGCAACATTTTTTGGGATTGGGATATGCGAGACATAATGGCATTCCTTTGAACCAAGTTTCTATGAGTGATGGGGAAGAAATCGCTTACGCAAGCGGCGCGGGTGTGCTCTTGCGCGCACACGTACTGCAAACCGTGGGATTATTAGACCCGTTTCTTTTTTTGTATCACGAAGATTTGGAATTGGGTTGGCGCATGAGACTGGCCGGATACCGCAATGTACTTTGTGCGTCCTCCATTGCATATCATCATTACGAGTTTCAACGATCCATTAAAAAATATTTTTGGATGGAGCGTAATCGCGGGCTCGTGCTTTGTTCTCATGGCCGTTATTCCACATTGATTCTTTTGGCTCCTTGGCTTTTAGGACTGGAAGTCACACTTTTTATTTTGGCGATCAAAGGAGGGTGGATGAAAGAGAAGCTTTTAGCCTGGTGTATATGGTTTTCTCCAAAGACCTGGACGTATCTCAAAAAGAAACGTCGAGACTCTGCGTTGTTGCGTACGATTTCCGATCGAGAAATTGTTCGTATCTGGACAGGGGCGATTGCCTATCAAGAACTTCCTTTTTCACGATTAACGAAAATGGGAGACAAGGCGCTTTCTTTTTTGTGGATATGTTTAAAACCCCTGATTCGTTAATGTGAAAATCGCGCATGTCACCTGCACCTATCCTCCGTACGCCGGCGGTATTGGCCGAGTCGCTTTTGAATATACCGAGCGTTTACGCGCACGCGGACACCATGTACATGTATACACACCACGCTACGCATCAGTGAGTGGAGATCCCGACTACGTGCATCGCGTTCCTTCTCCTTTACATGTGGGAAACGCCGGGGTTACTCCTTCTTTATTTTATCGACTGAAAGGTTTCGATCTTGTTCATTTGCACTACCCTTTTTTTGGTGGGGCCGAACCTGTGATTGTGCGCAAAGCTCTGCAAGCACATCAGGGGCTTGTCATCACCTATCATCACGATGCGTGTGTGACCGGAATTCGTGGGGTGATTCATAGTGCTCATCGTCGATTATTGTTTCCTTGGCTTATGAATCGGGCAGATCGTATTTTGGTGAGCTCTAAAGAGTACGCCGAGACGTCAGCCCTTTGCGATATTCCACATATTTTTGATCGCGTGGAAGTCCATCCGTTTGGAGTGGATCTTGATCGGTTTCATCCAAGGAAAGATGAGGAGATAAAAAAACAGTGGAAGATTCCAAAAGAGGCACCTGTTTTTTTGTTTGTCGGCGGCATGGACGAGGCGCATCATTTCAAGGGAGTGCCGATTCTTTTGGAGGCATTGGAACGTCTAGGACAAAAAGATTGGCATCTTTTACTTGTGGGAGAGGGGAGCTTGAAAACGGGGTATGAAGCAATCGTACATGGGCTGCCCTACGCTTCACGCGTGCATTTTACAGGAAAGGTTTCCGAAGAACATCTTCCAAGATATTATCAAGCTGCGGATGTGCATCTGTTTCCTTCCACAAAACGTGCAGAGGCTTTTGGTATGGTGGCATTGGAGGCAGCGGCCAGCGGTCTTCCCACGATCGCATCGGATTTGCCAGGTGTGCGCGGAGTGGTGCTTAATGGAGAAACCGGACTTTTGGAACCCGCTGGGGATGCACGCGCTCTTGCACGCGCTTTGTCTCTTCTTTTGGAACAACCATTATTGCGGGAACGGTTGGGAAGGTCAGCTCGCTTGCGATCTGAACAAGTTTTTGCCTGGGATCCTTTGATTACAAAACTTGAGCAAACATATTTGTCTGTGACACAACAACAAAGCAAACGTTTTTATCCCGTATGAACATTCTTCTTCTTTCCAATTTGTATCGTCCATATGCGCGTGGGGGTGCGGAGATTATTGCACGACGCGTGGCACAGGAACTCCTTGGACGCGGGCATAAAGTGACGATTGTTTCCTCCATGCCTTTTGACGGATTTTGGTCTTTTTTTCCCCGAGTGACCGAGCAACAGATCGAAAAAATTTATCGTTTTTATCCGTTGAATTTGTATCACACACTTTCTGACACATCAGTTCCTTTTGTATTCCGTGCATTTTGGCATTTGATTGATCTTTGGAATCCGCAAACGACGTGGTGTGTACGAAAGATTTTAGCCAAAGAAAAACCGGATGTTATTTTGACACATAACTTGAAAGGATTGGGCATGCAGGCCTTTCGCGTGGCGCATGAAAGCGGGATCCGGCATATCCACACCATTCATGATGTGCAACTTTCTCTTCCAAGCGGACTTTTACTTGCCGGACAAGAACAAGCGTGGATTCAAACTTCTTTTTTACGGAAGTGGTATGAGCGACAAGTGCAAAAAATGGTGCGGTCACCCGATGTGGTGATTTCTCCTTCCCATTTTTTAGCGGAGTTTTATAAGAAACGACATTTTTTTACCGACAGTCGAATAGAGACTATTCCCAATCCGGCGCCGGACATCAAACTTCCCACAAGGACTTGTTGTCCTCAAACCAAAAAAGCCCTGCACGTTTTATTTGCGGGACAATTGGAAAAACATAAAGGGATTTTGTTACTCATGGATGTGGCGCGGCAGATGGAGGGAAAGATTGAACTCCATATTGCAGGAGAGGGATCCCTTGCGGATTTTATTACAGAGCGATCCAATCTCGATGTTCATGTGCATTATCACGGATTTGTTTCTTTTGAGCATCTAGAGGATTTATTTGGGATTTGTGATGTCAGTGTGGTTCCTTCTTTATGTTATGAAAATTCTCCGACCGTGATTTATGAAAGTCTTCAGGCGGGCGTGCCGGTTGTGGCTTCACATATCGGAGGAGTGGGAGAGTTGGTGCATGATGGGAAAAATGGATTTTTGGTTCCGGCCGGAGACGGCGAGGCACTCAAGAAAGCTTTTTTGCGTTTTCTCGATTCTCCGTGGCCCTTGTCGCAAACCTGCGTAGAGTTTCAAGAAGAGATCCAACATCATTCTCTCAAGGCATATGTGGATCGACTGGAGCAATTGATCAAAGGGGCATAACCATGCTCCTTTTTTGTTAGAGATCAGTTAGGGGGTCAGGTCGTGAATCGTAGCGTCTTATATAAACTCCGGGTTGCAAAAATAACTCATTATTTGAGTATTTTCAAGAAAAAAATAACAAACAGAATGGCCGTGAATTTTATTGAAGAGTTAAAGGAGTAAAATTTTAATGTTTTATAGTTCAAAATAAACGCATGCTACGATTCACGACCTGACCCCCTCTTTGACCCCCTCTTCGTAACCGTTTAGATGCTTACACACGGTTGATCCTCTACAAGATCAACTTTACTCAAGATCATATCGAAAAATATAATTTTTTCCGTTTCCCGCACTCATCCATTTGTTAGCTGTTCCTTTTGCCGTTTCAATGATGCGTGCACTATCCCACCAATACGTATTTACAATAAAGTACACATGGATCACACGATCTTGTGTGCAGGAAAGATCGGTCGCACAAAGTCCACGCACCAATGACGCAGATTGGAGTGCTGTCTCTTGCGAGGGGTTCTCATTCATTGCAAGAAAAAAATGATACAACGTTCCGCCCGTGGGAATCGGATAACGATATTGTGATCCGAAGTAGTGTTCTTCAAAACCAAGCAAGCGGATGGCGGCAGCGGAAACACTTTGGTTTGCAAGTACAAGATAAGAATCATCTCCCGCATCGGAAGCGACAAGAGACACAGCCTCCATATCCGCTTGGCTCGTGTTGATATTATGTCCCGTGATACACGCATCATCGCGCGGATAGGTGAGATAGAGATTTGAAAGTGCAAGGCCACATAAAAAAATCAGAAACAGGGCACGCAAAGAAATCGGCCATGTTTTCGCTTTTGCCATGGCCATGCCAAGACCCGCAATCACAAAAGGAGTGAGGAAAAAAAGTAATAGCGGCAGTAAACGATCTGCATAATTAGCGCGTTCGTATTCAATCAAAAAAGTGAACTCCACGACCGTGGACAAGAAGACATAATTCAAAAAGAGAGCCATGGAGATAAGGCCAAGTGGTCGCAGTCGTCCATCAAGTGATCGTTTACCAATCCACCAAGCCACAAGAGCGATTGCGCAGAAGATAAGAGGAAGTGCGGAGCCGAAAGAATAGACGCCATCAAGAAGTGGAGTAAAGATACGATGGAACGAAAAAAAGGAAACCAGGGTTTCCATACCTTCAAGATGCCAAAGTCGATCCCATGAAAAGGCAATGGTTTGATGGGCCACGAGAGCATTCAAGAGAAAACTTAAAGGAAGTGCCAGACAGGTAAGCACAAAAATAATCACGGAGAAGATGCGTGCAAAACGTTCTTGCTGTTTTTGAACCTCGGAAGGTCGACTCAATAAGAACGCGAGATACAGAAGAAGGGGAATACCGGCAAGGGGATGGATGAGCAAAGTGGCCAGTGTGGGCAGTAACAGCTGGAACGGTCGCGGCCCTTCTCTTGCGATCAAAAGAGGGGCCGAAGCCAAGATCGTCAAAAGTACAAAAAGATTTGCCAATCCTTGTGGAGTCGTCACAATCCAAGAAGAAAGAGGAAGAAGGAAAAGGCCGATCAGTGAAGCGGTGGCAATGCGTTTATCATGAAGGAGTCGCAGAGCCGCATGATACCAAGCCAACGGGAGCAGGAGAGCGGCCAGGAGTGGAACGAGGAGTTTATCTGCCCAAATGACAGGAAGAAAAAAGAGATGATGGGTGAGTAATACAAGCACGTATTGTCCGGTGTAATAAAGAGGTTGGGGAGTGATGGAACCAAAAGTGGCGATATGTTGTTCGGTCGCTTGATGAATAAAGGTATCAAACCCGTATCCAAGCGGATAGATAATGAGAGCGATTGTTAAAAAGAGAAAAAGCATTCCGCTGGTAAGAAGATGTGTGACAGATCGACCTTGTCCCAAAAAAAGAAGGCCGGATAAAAGAAGGAAGCTCAAGAAGATGATGAGAAAAAATGCCGAGGGTATTTGATCCCAAGGAGTGCGAATGGCTTCTGTTGTCGTGTGTGTGACAAGAAGGAAAAATCCTGCCACGCATCCAAGCGCAACAAAGGCAGTGGCGATCCAAAACCACATGGGAAGTTTTTGTTGCGTAGGAGAGGATTCTTTTTCCTGCGGATGCCCGTGCGATCCGAACCATAACCAAAGGGGGAGACAAAAAAGAAAAACAGCCAGCGCAACTTCGGAGGTAAAGGGGAGAAGATAATAAGCAAACGATCCGACGCAGACAAGAGAACTTAAAAGGAAAAAGATACCGAGCCAAAGATGTTTGGGGGAAAGGCGGTGTGCCAAGAGTTTTCCGTAAAAGAGGAGAGCGGTTCCCAATAAGATTCCTCCAAGAAGCGGTTGATGAAAAATTAAGACATTCGCAAGAAAGATTCCTAGAAACAGGAAAGTGAACGTGGTAGAGTAGAGGCGAAGAAACATAGTAAATGTATTGTATCATTGCAAGTTGTATGGAGAAAATGCACCGCGATCCCTCCAAGTGGTATCCGCATGATTATGTCATGCGTTATACCATTATTCCTCTCATTCCTCGTTTTATTTCTCCCAACATGGTCACCGTGTTGCGTTTTCTCACCATCCCGTTTGTGCTCTATTTTTTGTATATTGGAAATTATGCGGTTGGGGCGCCGCTTTTTTTATTTTCCGCACTGACCGATGCGGTGGATGGAAGTCTGGCACGTATTCGTAAACAAATCACGGATTGGGGAACCCTGTATGATCCTGTGGCGGACAAGCTTTTAATTTCCACGGTCGTGCTTCTCATTGTTGTCAAACATATCAATATTGTTTTTGGGATTTTGATCGTGATGATCGAATCCATTATTGTGTTTGTCGGATATTTTCGAAAGAGCAATGGAACTATCACTTCGGCCAACGTGTTTGGAAAAATAAAAATGGTGTTGCAAGTGATCGGAGTCGCACTGCTTCTTATTGCTGTCTGGGCGGGGATTGATTTGTTCATTCCTTTTTCCATCGGCACATTTTCTTTGGCCATCGTGTTTGCAATTATCAGTTTATTTACTTACTCGCTTTAAGGAGGAGACACTATGTCTTTCGTTCGTTCATCTCCTGAATTTTCTCCTCGTTCCTCCGTTACCCCTGTGGAGTCACACTCTTCCCGCAACCGTCATCCCCGCACAGGCGGGGATCCGGTGTCTTCTGCACTTCTTGGTGAAGCCATCATGGATTCTGTTTCAAGTGTCCGCGATTCTCTTCCCGAACAACACCGAGCGCATTTTGAAACTCTGCGACATGAGATCATTGATTTTACAAAGGTTCATGGGATTTTCAAAGACACACTTTCCAAACCCTCCGCTCTCCGCGAGGCCGCCGGCAAACTCTCCACTCCAGATCTCAAACGACTTGCCGATCTTCTCGAACGTTTTGAATACCTTCTCAAGAACGGGGAACCAAAGAAAGAAAAACTTCCGAAACATCTTCAAGAAATTGAACGTCTTTACAATCTTCGTGAACAATATAATTTTCAAGTAGAGCTTCTTGAGGAAGCAGGAATACTTAAAGAAGGAGCTATCCTAGGTATAGACGGTAAAATCTATCCCATCCCCACTTTGGAACAAATCGCCATACGTCTGTTTGAACGCCGTGAGGAACTTAAAACCAAACACGACCAAGGTTTTACCAAACTTCTTCTTGTTCCCTTTGGGATGAGTCTTGATACTCTCAGAGAAACACTCAAACAATTTCTCATCAAATATAAAGAGTCCCACTCCTCTTTTGGTCTTGATACCAGTATTCCTCTCTGGACATGGCCAAGATATCAAGGAGCAGACACAGGGGATTCCCCAAATCTTGTCTATTATCCACAGTCTTTTACAAGAGAGGGTCATGGGGGGAAGACCAAGATGGAGATACTTAAGGAACAAGCCCAAGGACGATGGACCCCTGCCTTTGCAGGGGTGGCAGGAGAGAAGGGAGAGGGAACCCCCGGTTGGACCGTTCATCTTCTCCAGCCTTCTGATCCTTCCAATCCACATTCCCCGGGCTTTTCTTCTATTCCCAGAGAAGGACAAGGAACACCTCAAGGAGACCTCGTCCCTCGACCTCCTCTTGAAACAGGAAAATCTCCCATTGAATATCTTTCCATTCTTCAAAAAGCTCAAGGTGATAAAGACTCTTCCTATCACGGTGAAACAGGCATGACTCCGGAAGATTGGATCATGGCCTTTATGATTCATCTTTCTGAAACAGGAAAACCATTGGATAACTGGCAAAATAATAAAGAAAGCATTTCTTGTCTTGCAGGAGTTTTTTTCCCTCTTTCCATTCCTACATCGAATGCATGTTGGGGGCGTTTTGAACGACAAGCTTGCCTCAGTAGGAGCAGTCTTCGTGATGACGACAAGAACGCCGGCGCTCGTTCCTCGGTGATCATTTAACCTTTGATATCTATGTCTTTTTTTCGACCAACTTCAGAATCTTTTTCCTCTGCCGTCCCTGCGGAGGCAGGGGTTAGACGCACTTCGGAAATCCTTGGTGAGGCCATCATGGATTCGGTTTCAAGTGTCCGTGATTCTTTGCCCGAACAACATCGCGCGCACTTTGAAACTCTGCGACAAGAGATCATCACTTTTACCGAGGTTCACGGGATTCCAAGAGAATCTCTTGGCAAGCCTGATCTCCTGCGCGAGGTGACCGGCAAACTCTCCACCCAAGACCTTGAACGACTCGCTCTCCTTCTCGAACGCTTTGAATATCTTCTCAAGAATGGAGAACCAAAGAAAGAAGAGATAGACCCTGCCAAAGCCATTGAGTATGGAGAGAAGTTTTATCATCTTCGTGAGCAATACGATTCTCAAGTAGAGCTTCTTGAGGAAGTGGGCATCCTCAAAGAAGGAGTCATCCTAGGTATAGACGGTCATGAATATCCCGTGCCAACTCTCGAACAAATAGCTTCTCGTCTGTTTGAACGCCGCGAGACTCTCAAAACCAAACACGACCAAGGTTTTACCAAACTTCTTCTCGTTCCTTTTGGGATGAGCCTTGATGCTCTCCAAGAAACCATCAAACAATTTTTCATCAAATATAAAAAGTCCCACTCTTTTGATCTTGATACCAGCATGCCTCTCTTCACATCGGGAGACTATCAAGGAGCAGACACGGGGGATTCTCCAAATCTTTTCTATTATCCACAGTCTTTTGATGAAAAGGGTCATCAAGGAAAGACCAAGATGGAGATACTTAGGGAACAAGAAGACAATCAAGATTCCTTTCCCGGTTGGACGGTTCATCTTTTTCAACCATCAAACTCTGACTCACAAGATACTGAAGCTCCCATGGGCTTTGCTCATATTCCCCGACAAGGTAAAGGAACATCCCAAGGAGACCTCGTCCCTCGTCCTTCTCTTGAAGCAAGCAAAACTCCCAATGAATATCTTTCCATTCTTCAAAATGCTCAAGACGATAAAGATTCTCCCTATCATGGTGAAACAGGTATGACTCCGGAAGATTGGATCACAGCCTTTATGATTCATCTTTCCGAAACAGGAAAACCACTGGATGACTATCTAAATGGCATAGAGAGCGCCTCTAATCTTACAGGTGCTTTTTTTCTTTTCTCCTACCTTGTGCCAAGAGCGCGTTGGAGCCGTGGCAGTCGTCGGATTCATCTCTTCGGGAATAGTCTTCTTGGTTGGGTTGTGGATACTGGTGTGCGTTCCTCGGTGATGCTTTAACTTTTGATATCTATGTCTCTTTTTCGACCAAGTTTGGAATCTTCCCCGTCTGCCGCCCTTGCGGAGGTAGGGGTTAGACGCACTTCGGAAATCCTTGGCGAAGCCATTATGGATTCGGTTTCAAGTATTCGTGATTCTCTTCCTGAACAACACCGCGCGCATTTTGAAACTCTGCGACAAGAGATCATTAATTTTACAAAAGCTCACGGGATCACAAAAAAATCCCTCGCCAAACCCGACCTCCTGCGCGAGGTGACCAGCAAACTTTCCATCCCAGACCTTGAGAGACTCACTTATCTTCTTGAGCACTTTCAGTATCTGATTGTAAAGAAAGAACCCAAAGAACCTACCGATCCTCTTGAATATGCCGAGAAATACTATCACCTCAAGGAACAATATAATTCTCAGGTTTCCTTTTTTGAACAAGTCGGTATTCTCGAAGAAGGAGCCATCCGAGGTATAGATAAACGTACCTATCCCATCCCCACTTTGGAACAAATCGCTGTTCGTTTGTTTGAGCGTCGTGAGAAACTAAAAACCAAGCATGACCAAGGTTTCACCAAACTCCTTCTTGTTCCCTTTGGCATGAGCATCGAAGTTCTTGCGGATGTTCTTAAACAATTTCTTCGTGACTACAAAGAGGTTCACCCCTCTTTTGATCTCAATGCAAATAATCCTTTTTTTATAAGTTTTTCCGAAAGAGTGGATACCAAAGGATCTAACGTAATTATTTACGATCCATTGTTTCTCGATAGGTCTCATCAGGGTCAAACGAAGACAGAGATTCTTAACAAACAAAGAGATGCTGAAGATTTTTTTTCAGGTTGGACGGTTCATCTTTTTCAACCCTCGGATCCCTCCGATCAGTATTCCAAAGGTTTTGTTTCTATTCCTCGCGAAGGTCAAGGGACATCCCAAGGAGGTCGCCCTTCTCTTGAGGCGGGAAAGTCGCCCTCGGAGTATTTTTCTATTTTTCGGGAGGTTCAAAACAATTCTGATTCCCCTTATTTTCTAGAGTCCGGATTAACTCCCATGGATTGGATTATAGCCTTTATGATTCATCTTCAAGAAACAGGAAAACCTTTGGATAATATTGTAAACAATACAGAAAGCGCTTCTTATCTTATGAGATCTCTTTTTCCTTACGCTGTCTCTTTATCAGACGCGTGTTGGAATCATACATGGCGACGGGTAGAGATTGGTCAGAGTGGCACCAACCGTCGAAGCGAGCTTTTTGGTGTTCACACCTCGGTGATGATTTAAAATTTTTTTCATGCGCCAACTTTTTTCACAAAAAAAAGAAGTTCTGTGGATTATAGCATTTCTGCTCATCGCTTTTTTTGGTGCGGGAGTTTTGTTGCGTCATCAAGGGATGTATGTGTCGCCCGATGAAACCGCGAATGCTTTTTTTTCCGAGACGTTTGCCGCAACCGGACATGTATTTTCTTTTGACAGTCTCTCATCCACGTTTGATGACTTGATTCATCCTCGCAGCATTCTTTCCAAAGAAGGTCGTTTGGTTCCTGCGGGTTTTTTAGGACTTCCTGTTTTGTATGGATGGGTGATCAACATGTTAAGTACAGACGTTCTCCCTTGGATCACTCCTTTTATTGCACTTTTGGCTGTTTTGGCTTGGTATGCAATTGTTCGCAAAAGTTTTGATCAAACCGTGGCGTTTTATGCCACACTTCTTCTTGCTCTTCATCCGGCTTGGTGGTATTACAGCGCGCGCAGTCTCATGCCCAATGTATTATTTACAAGCTTGCTTATTTTTGCTTGCTGTTTTTTGATCGTCCGACCTTGGAGGGAAAAAGTCACCCCGCATCTTCACATTTTACGATTTCCTTTTTTCTCTACACACATTTTTGATTTCTTTTTTGCCGGAGTGTTTTTAGGACTTTGTTTTTTTGTGAGGCCTTCCGAGTTTATCTGGATCGCGGGAGCCCTTGGACTTCTTGCTCTCTCATTTCGTCATACATGGAAATGGAAAGATTTGGTAGCTTTGCTTTTTGGATGGATTCTTTGCGGTTTTGTGCCGCTTCTTCTGTTTCAATATTGGACCTACGGAGGCTGGTTTACCACAGGATATACTTTGGGGGGAAACACAACGTCAGCTCTTGAAACAGTCACTATATCTCTTTCTGCATGGGAGCGTTTCAGCACCACTCCTCCCGCCACTTGGATTTTTCCTTTTGGGATTCATCTGTGGAGCGTAGCGACCCATGTATGGCAGTACGGTCTGCAATTATTTTGGTGGATGACCGTGCTTTGCTTGGGTGGATTTGCTCTTCTGTTTTTTCCACGTCAACATCGCTCTCCCGAACGTCGCCAACGATACAGCACCTATGGTTTACTTTTTCTGTTTGTCGGATCATGGCTCGCGCTTCTCTATGGGAGTTGGACGTTTTATGACAATCCCGATCCCACACAAATCACCATTGCCAATTCCTATGTCCGCTATTGGTTGCCGATGTTTGTGCTAAGCACTCCACTTGCCGCTCTTTTTATTGATTGGTTTGCGCGACATGCCAATACAGGATGGCTTAAGAAAGCCACCGTCGTTTTTTTTCTTACGGTATGTTTTTTTCTCAACGTCTATACGGTTTTTTTCCGTGGAGATGACGGACTCTTTCGCGTTGCTTCCACCTGGAGAGAAGATGCCGAGGTGCGGGAATATGTGCTTGGAATCACGGATTCCGAATCTGTGATTGTGGTGGATCGCGCGGACAAAATTTTTTTTCCGTATCGTCATGTCATCTATCCACTGCGCAGTGATACGACCTATGATCTTTTGCCGCGACTTATCCTACACAGCTCGGTATATTATTATGGCATCACCTTGCCGCAGGAGGATGTGGATTATTTGAATACTCGCAAGCTTAAGGAATACGGACTTCAGATCGAACAGGTAGAAACGTTTTACGAAGAGTCTTTGTATCATTTTTATTCTTTGTGAAGACCCAACTTTTTTTACGGTTTACTCAAGGGTTGATCATAGGGGCTCCTTTTATTTTTGGGGGCTGGTTGTTGTGGCAAGAGTTGGTTCCTTCCGGAGTTTTTGTTGTGGAAAAAACTCCAGGCACTTCTTCACCTTTTTTGGATGATCTTATTCCGGGATCTCGTGCCTCATCATCCAAAACAGATGCGCAAGGGGATCTCGTACAAGTGTTAACCGGAGATCCGGTGTATCTTTTTGTTCATCCTCATCGATCTTTTGAGACCATCACCGCGGAGATTTGGTTTAAGAATGCAAACGTTCCCATTATCGAGTTTGGAGGATTGGTTTTTGCAGATCATCAGGCGTTTGATTTGCATCCTCTTCAAAATCTTTTATTGGATCAATCTTCTTGGTCGCGGATTCAAGAAGGGGATCGTCTCTTATTGCAACGCGAGCTTACCTATCATTCTTTGGAAGATTTTTTTGCATCCCCGCCTCCGGTCGAACAAGTTGCAACCTATCATGATGATTGGTCGATTTCCTATGAGCCGGTGTTTTACACTTCATCTTCTGTGATGCAAATCACGGATTTGAGTTTTCGCGGGCATCATACGATCAAGACATATGTGAAAGACGAAACGCTCTCTTTTTCCTTTGCCTATATGGATATGAATAGAGAAGAGGGGGATGATTCTGTGCAAATTCTTGTATTTAATGAGGAAGATCAGGCCGTGGCAGAAGCACGCATGACCGATGATGGAGTCACCAAGGCAACCGCCCTTCCTTCCTTTTTACAGACGATCACTGTCAGTGCTTCAGATTTGTCCGAAGGCGTGTACAAAATAGAACTCAATGTGGGGCGGGATATTTTTTTCCGTTCGATTGCGACCCCGCAACAAAAATGGGTGTTTGTCCGATCACTATTTTTGGCCGATGAGGTGGGATATCGCGATACGCCGATGGGAACGCAATTGGTGACAAACGGCAAACAGTTTTCTTTTGAAACGAGGCATGCGGAAGGAGTGCAAGAGGTGGAGATTGGAGGGCAAAGCGTGTCCGTGACTGCTCCTTTTGAAACTGTGACGCAGACGATTATCCAACCCGGGCTTGCGATTCTTTCCGTGCCATTGGGAGACATAGAAATACAAAGTGATGGCATGATTGCAACATCGGCAGGAACATTTTTTCAACCCGATCCCGTTTCACTTGTTGCATCAAGTGATTTGGACACCTTGGGAGTGGATTATATTTTGGCAACTTATATGCCTCCACGTCGTGAAGGGGAATGGTGGGTGGCGGAAGCGAGTTTTGACGCCTCGATGTTGGCACAAGAACAAGGCGCGTGGAAGTTTGCGTTTTCTTTACCGAGAATTTTAGAACAAGAAGGATCTGTGGATGTAGGGAAGATTCGCATGATATGGATGCGCGAGGCTTTCACATGGTCCTCTTTTTGGCAATTTTTGAGAGCTTATGTTTTTCCATAAACAACATACGATCAGTGAACAATTGGCAGGCACGATTTTTTTCACAAGCCTTGTGAGCTACATCGTGTTTTGGATTTTAGATGCACTGCGACCGGGGTTTGTCTCGCGCTACCTTTCTGTTCACCTTTTTTTACTTGTGGGTATTTTGTCTGGTGCCTGGTTTGGGAGTGCGGTATCCTCATGGAAGGAGCGATCTTGGCTTTCTTATGTTTTTTGCTGTTTTTTCTCGATTTTGGTCGGGATTTTGTGTTGGATCGTGGGAGTGGATTTGGGAATACTGCGTGTCTGGCTTGTCTTATTCGGCCTCCTCACCCCCTGGATTTTTTATCTACTTATCCGCCGCGTTTCGTGATATATGTCTTTTTCTCGACCGTCTCCCGAATCCGCTCATTCCATAGAACCGGCTCTCCATGAAGCCGTCCTTGCCTCGGTTTCAAGTGTCCGTGATTCTCTTCCCAAAGAACACCACGAACATTTTAACATTCTGCGACAAGAGATTATTGATTTTGCAGCATCTCACGATATTCCAAGAGAATTACTTTCCAAACCTGATGCTCTCCGCGAGGCTGCCAGCAAACTCCCCACTTCCGATCTTGAACGACTAGCCAATCTTCTCGAACGCTTTAAGTATCTGATTGTCAAAAAAGAACCCATGAAAGAGAAACTTTCCGAAGCTCGTGAGTATGCCGAAGAGTTTTATCATCTCGAAAAACAATACACTTCCCAAGTCGCTCTCCTTGAACAAGCAGGTATTCTCAAAGAAGGAGCGATTACAGGGATAGACGGTAAGAAGTACCCCATCCCCACTCTCGAACAAATCGCTTCCCGTCTTTTCGAACGCCGTGAGACTCTCCAAACCAAACACGAACAAGGTTTCACTAAACTTCTTCTGGTTCCCTTTGGCATGAGCCTTGACGTCCTTATAAAAACCCTTGATCAATTCTTACTCTCTTACAAACAATTTCATCCAACCTTTGCCCCTAAAACCAATGATTCTTTTTTGATACAAGAAGAAGGATATCAAGGAGCAGATACAGGAAATTTTCCCAATCTTGTCTATAAGCCACAGTCTTTTACAGAAGATAGACATGGAGGGAAGACAAAGGCACAGATACTTGAGACACAAGACAACAATCCAGATTCTTTCAATGGCTGGACGGTTCATCTTCTCCAACCCTCAAATCCGTCAGATTCAAACTCTTTAGGTTTTGCTTTTATTCCTCCTCAAGGTAAAGGAAAACTCCAAGGAGACCTCACCCCGCGTCCTCCTCTTGAGATAGGTCAATCCGCCAATGAATATTTTTCTACTCTTCAAGCATGCAAAGACAAGGAAGATTCCCCTTACTCCCATGAATCCGGTATGACTCTCGAGGATTGGATCATAGCTTTTATGACTCATCTTCAAGAAACAGGAAAACCTCTTGATGATATATGGAACCCTACAAGAATAGAAGGTCATAGTTGTTTCTTAGGAGCTGTATATTCTTTTATCAGTTCAGTACCGTGTGCATACTGGGACTGTAATGATCAGAAAGTGAATTTCGTCTGGTCTAACTATCGCAGTCGTTCCGGGTACCTTGGTATACGTACCTCGGTAATCGTTTAACTTTTGATTATTTTTTTATGTCCGACTGTCTTTTTTGCAAAATTATTGCCGGGGACATTCCCAGCTACAAAGTGTACGAAGATGAGAAAGTCCTGGCTTTTTTAGATATTCATCCGGTCAATCTGGGTCACGTCCTGGTGGTGCCCAAAGCACATTCGGAAAATTTTTTGGAAATGGAAGCGGAAGACCGTGAGGTGGTGATGATGGTCGTAGCAAAAATAAGCAAAGGGGTGATGAAGTCAGTGGGAGCCGAGGCCTGCAATTTTATGTGCAATATCGGACAAGGATCAGGTCAAATGATTTTTCACACGCATATCCACATCATTCCTCGTTTCTCTGGAGATGGTCATACGCTTTGGGGAGAAATGAAGGAGGTGCCCGATTTTGTTGCCATCGCAGAACAGATTCGCATGTCCCTATGATTCAATCTTGGAAACAACTTTCTTCAAAAACCGTTCATGAAAATCCTTGGTGGAAATATCAGCTTGATGAGTTTGAATTACCAAATGGAGCGAAGGGAGAATATCATTACATGAAAACTCGAGGATCGGTTGCGATTATCGCGATTGATGCAGGGGGGAAGATTTTGTTGCATCGACAATATCGTTATATTTTTGACCGAGAGAGTCTAGAATGTCCTGCCGGAGGCATTAAACCGGATCAGACTCCACGTGAAGCAGCAACCGCCGAGCTGGCCGAAGAAATCGGAGTGAGAGCGAAAATTTTAGAAGAGGTTGGAAGTTTTGCCGTTGGAACCGGTTTGTTAGATGATGTCGTGAAGGTTTTTATAGCGAAAGATTTATCGTTTATGACTTCAGAAAAAGATGAGACTGAAGAATTTGAACACATGCGTTTATCGCCCGAGGAAATTGACACAGCCATTTTTCGAGGCGAGATGTGGGATGGAGTTTCTATCTCCGCATGGGCCATTGCTAAACTTTTTTTTAAAAAATAATTTTTTATCTATGACCATACTTGTAACCGGTGGAGCCGGATTTATTGGCTCCAACTTCGTACATTATTGGGTGGCGCATCATCCGGAGGATCGTATCATTGTTTTGGATAAGCTCACGTATGCGGGCAATTTGCGCAATTTGGAATCGGTCGCGAACAAGATCCGTTTTGTCAAAGGTGATATTTGTGATCACGAGTTGGTTTTTTCCCTTGTGAAAGATGTTGATAGGATCGTTCATTTTGCTGCAGAGTCTCACAATGACCGAGCGGCAATGGATCCGGAATCGTTTTTACGCACCAACATTTTCGGCACGTATAACCTGTTGGATGCCGCACGACAACACCAGATAAAACGTTTCCATCATGTGTCCACAGATGAGGTTTTTGGTCATCTTCCTCTTGATGGAGGCAGTTTTAACGAGCAAAGCCTTTATGCTCCGCGCAGCATTTATCCCGCTTCCAAAGCGGCTTCTGATCATTTTGTGCGAGCGTTCTATCACACCCACGGTTTACCTATCACGATTTCCAATTGTTCCAATAATTACGGTCCCTATCATTTTCCGGAAAAAATCATTCCACTTTTTATCTGTAACTTGAGAGAAGGAAAAAAGGTACCCGTGTATGGGGACGGTCTGTATGTGCGCGATTGGATTCATGTGGAAGATCATTGCCGAGGCATCGAGGCGATTTTGTTAAAGGGTCGGGTGGGCGAAACGTATTGTCTGGGCGGAAAGGAAAGTGAGATTTCCAATTTGGAACTTACGAAAAAACTTTTGGCGCTGACTGATCGTGATGAGAGTTTTATTGAGTATGTGAAAGACCGTCCTGGGCACGATCGTCGTTATTCAATCGATTATTCCAAAGCGCAACGTGAACTTGGTTGGGAACCGACGATTGGGATTGATGAGGGTTTAAAAAATACCGTGGATTGGTATGCCAATCATCAGGCCTGGGTGGATGAGGTGCGTTCAGGTGCGTATCAAGATTATTATGAAAAACAATATGTTACACGTTAATCTATGAAGATTTTAATTTTTGGTGCGGGGTATTTGGGGAATCGTTGTGCAGAGGAATGGATACATGAGGGACATGAAGTGATCGTTTCTCCCATCCGCGTTCAATCCGTCGAAGATGCGCTCCGCGGGATTCATACGCACAAGCCCGAAGCGGTTTTTAATGCCGCAGGAGTGAAAGGAACACCCAATGTGGATTGGTGTGAAGATCATGTCCTGGAAACGATTCGTGGGAACACAGTTTTACCTTTGCTGATCGCCGACGCTTGCCAACAAGAAAATGTTTATTTTTTGCATATCGGATCCGGTTGTGTGTACTACGGGGATTCTTCCCATGCGGATAAATTGTGGCGTGAGCACGATCACGCCAATCCAAGTGTTGTGTATTCACGATCAAAATATGCGGCCGATCTTGCCTTGGCGACATTTAAGAATGTGGGCATTGCGCGCATTCGCATGCCGCTTGATAGCAAACCCAGCCCGGGAAATCTCATTGATAAAATCGTGAGCTACCCTGAAGTGATCGATGTGGAAAACAGTGTGACGATTGTCGATGATATGGTCGAGGTATTTCGTCAGCTTATCGAAAAGAAAGGGGAGGGGATTTTTCATGTGACCAATCCCGGAACGATTCGCCATCGCGAGATTTTGGATCTGTATCATGAAATTGTGGATCCCGAGCATACCTGTCATTGGATAACGAATGAAGATCTCGTGAAACGAGGACTGGCAAAGAAAGGGCGATCCAATAATTTTTTGGCCTCAGAACGTTTGGCCGAATTGGGGATCACGATGCGCCCTATCAAAGAAGCTTTGAGAGACACACTTGAAAAATATGCACGGGCAAAACAAAGCTGCCGATGTGAAGATTGTGATGGGGGATGTGGGTGTTGCGGATCATAGGCGCGGTTGACGTGCAAGGGACGGTTCGAGTAACCTTTGAACATCACTATGAAAGCACTTATTGCGGCCGGTGGACGGGCCACACGTTTGCGCCCCATCACCTGGACCATCAATAAACATTTGATTCCGCTTGCCAATAAACCCATGCTTTGGCATGTCATAACAAAAATTGTTGAGGCCGGCATCAAGGATATTTATGTCAATGTGAATCCGGGAGAACAGGAGGTGATGCGGGAAGCCCTGGGAGATGGGGAAGCTTGGGGAGCGCATATTACCTATGTGGAACAGCGAGGTGGTGCGCGCGGAGTCGCCCATGTGGTTGCCAATGCAGAGGAATATTTGCGCGGGGACAAGTTTCTTTTCTTTTTGGGAGACAATATTATTTTAGGAAGTTTGCGACCGTTTGTGGAACGATTTTTACGGGAGGATTTGGACTGTCTTCTCGCATTTTCCCGCGTGAAAGACCCGCAGCGTTTTGGTGTGCCCGAGTTTCGCGAAGACGGCACACTCAAACGTGTGGTTGAAAAACCCGTGCAACCTCCTTCCGATTTTGCAGTCACAGGAATTTATTTTTACAACGATCGATTTTTTGAGGCGTATCAAAACATCCAACCTTCCGCACGCGGAGAATACGAGATTACTGATGTGAATACCTGGTTTATTGATCACGGGCGCGTGGGATATGAGGAAATTACCGGATGGTGGAAAGATACGGGAACTCCGGAAGCGTTACTCGAAGGCAACGCGCTCATCAAAGATGATTTACCGAAGAATCATTATGCGGTGGAAAGCGAAGTGCCGATCGAAGCACAGGTGCAAGGGTTGGTGAAGATTGGAATCAATACAGTGATCACACCGGATTGTTTGATTCGTGGACCCGTGGTTATTGGAAGCAACTGTCACATTGAAGGATCGTATATCGGACCGTATACATCGATTGGGGATGGAGCAAAGATTGTGCGATCCGAAGTCGAACACTCCATTGTGTTTCCAAACGTGTTTATTGATACACGTCGTCGCATCATTGATAGCATTATCGGAAAGAATGCACAGGTGGTGGATGTGCAAGGAACCCATCCTCGATCCGGCCACCGCATGGTGATTGGAGAAAACAGCAGTGTGGAGTTATAAAAAATATCCGCCCGGAATTGAACCGAGCGGATTTTTTTACTGTGGATGTTATTCCTGCATCTTTTTTTCAAACCACCCCCGTTCCCCCCCAATCGTTCCAAAGAATGAAAGTGTTTTTCCGTCCGTATCCATCCAAAGATTGGTGCAAGAAGTATCGACGGCAAGAAGAGGGGCATGGCGCGATCCGCGTTCATCGATTTCCACAGCCTGAATAGTCGAAGGGAGACAAAAGACGACATCGGTTCCTGTGGCATACCAGATCAAAGCGGACATGTGTTCACTGGTACGGGTGAGAAGGGTGTCTGTATGCGCGTAGCTGTCATAGACATGCAGATCAAATCCATCACTTACCAAAAGGTGTCCTTGTTGATTCCACTGCCATAATGTCGCCTCGTCGTTCAATAAGATTGGTTGGTCACCGCCACGGGCATCCAGAAGAAGGATGCGTTGGTGTCGAGTATCTTCCAAAAGAAATACATGATCCGGAGAGGAGTGAAATTGATAATTTCCGGAAGGAAGATAAGCGAGAATCGTGGATTCTCCGTTTTGGGTACGGATGAGTGAGGCGCGTTCTATGGTCTGTTGAACTATGACGAGGCCTTGTGAGACAGTGCGAGCAGCTTCACAAGGAAGATCGAGGAAATCAAAAAGACCATTGGCGATATTGAGGCGAACCTGTTTCGTATCCGTTGTCAAAAAAAGAAAACCGTCTTGTCCCACATCCCACCAAAGCGCAGTAATTGTTTCAAAAAGTTGAGAAGGATTGAGGAGAGAATCGCCATCGCGTGTGTAAATTGAAAAAGGTTTTTCCAAGTCGGTTGTTTGAAGGAGCAAATACCGTGCCTCGGGTGACCACAGAATTTTGGTTATTTTTTTGGAAGAGGGAAATGAGGCGATAAGAAAAGGAGATGTCGCATTTGCCGTGAGTCGCCAGACATCAGTGGTTTCCTCGTTTCTTGTTACAAAGGCGACTTCTTCTCGATTGGGTGATGTCGTTGCAAATGTGGGGGTAAGCGAGGAAAAGAGCTGTGGAGCATCGACAAGAAAAAGTGTGGCAGAGGCAAAGGTTGTCTGATTACTTTGAACCCTGAGCGTTTTTTCCCATGGGAGATAGCCGTCTTTTATGATTTGAACGTCATGTTCTCCGGGGATGATAGTATTAATAATCGCAGGAGTTTTTTCTTTTGCCTCAATATCATCAATACGTACGGTGGCTCCTTTGGGAGCGCTTTCAAGTGAGAGCACACCGGTTTTTATGACCATGCCCGAACCGACATCATACCGATAACCGGCAGTATAAAGCACAGCCAGCGGAGCGGAGATAAGAAAGCAAAAAAGAAAGAGATAAAAGAGAATACGTCGGAAAAGGGGAGGCATAGAAAGAATATTGGCATTGTAGCGAACCTCTACGCTTTCGTCACGCTTAATTTTTCTTTTTGACGCACCTTGTTTCACACGGTATCCTGGGAGCATATTTTTATGATCCATTCACATTCACGCATCTCTTTTTCCATTCTTCTTCTTTTTTTTCTTTTCAGCACCATCACGTCATTTGGTGTGGGGTGGTACACAGGCGAATTACACGAGCGTCGTAGTGAAGTTCCTGCGGGAGAGGGAGAGGTTGTTAATAAAAACGATACGCCCAAAGATATATCCGAAGATATTGATTTTCAACAATTTTGGGATGTCTGGAATTACATCAAAGAACAATATTACAAACAGCCGGTTTCGGAAACTGATTTGTATTACGGCGCCATGCAAGGAATGCTCAACGGACTTGAAGATGATTACTCCACTTTTTTTACTCCGGAGGAGGCGGAAAAGTTTATCAATGAGATCAACGGAACCTTTGAAGGAATTGGAGCAGAGATTGGTGTGAAAAACGATCAACTCCAAATCGTCTCTCCGCTTCCAGGGACTCCTGCAGAAAAAGCGGGGCTTCTAATCGGAGATTGGATTCTGGCGATCGATGACGTTATGACAACGGGAATGGCTGTGGAAGAAGCAGTTTCAAAAATTCGCGGAGAGGGTGGAACTCAAGTTGTTCTTACGATTGGCCGTCAAGGAGGGGTGGAGATTGTAGAAGTTTCCGTCACTCGAGATACCATTGTCGTGGATAGTGTGCGATGGGAAACAGATGAGAACCGTCTCATGACTATAAAAATTTCCACTTTTAATTCTGATACACTGGCGTTATTCCAAGAGGCCGTGAATGAAGCTCTCACATCCAATGTCCAAGGAATCATTTTAGATGTACGTGGAAATCCGGGAGGTCTTCTCACTTCGGCAATCGACATTGCCTCTCTTTGGGTGGGAGACGAAATAATCGTAATCGAGAAAGCGCAAGAAAACGCTCAAGCCTATGCGGGCTTTCTTTCCGCACGTCTTGAGGGGGTCCCCACCGTTATTTTAGTGAATGAAGGGAGCGCTTCTGCCTCTGAAATTGTTTCCGGGGCTTTGCAAGATTATCATGTCGCAATTTTGGTCGGGGCACAGACGTTTGGAAAAGGGTCGGTTCAGGACTATCAAGAGTTGCCGGACGGTTCGGCTGTCAAAGTGACGATTGCACAGTGGTATACGCCAAATGGTCGTTCCATTAACGAAACAGGAATTGCTCCTGATATTGAAGTGGAGTATACGCTTGAGGAATATCAAGCAGGGATTGATCCTCAAAAAGATAAAGCCATCGACATTCTTTTGCACAGTTATGAAAGCACCCTCGAAAGCACGTTTGCCCAAGAATAAACAAGCGTTACCTCCACGACGCCGACCTCCTCATGTATCCGAAATTTCTGCCGGCGGAATAGTCGTCAAGCGATGGAGAGACGGTTTTGTGTTCGCGATTATGAAAGATTCTTACGGCCAATGGTCTTTTCCAAAAGGTCGAGTGGAAAAGGGCGAGGAACTTGAGGATGCTGCAGCGCGTGAAACCATGGAAGAGCTTGGACTTGAACGGATTCAGCTCGTTGAGTATTTAGGGAAGATTGATATTTGGTTTAAAGATCGATTTGAGAAAAAAGGAGCGCTTGTACATAAGGATATCCACTACTTTCTTTTTGAAGCGCCAGAGGATGCCAAGATCCATCCCGTTCCTTCCGAACATACCTATGAAACGCGTTGGGTCCCCGCACAAGATGTGCTTAAAGAGTCAAGTTATGTGGATGTGCGACCGATTATCCACCTTGCTTTGGAAAGAGTGAAAACATGGAAAAGATGAAGGGGATTGTGGATATTTTTGGAGATTTTAGAAAAAAGGAAAGAGAAAAGTGGATAAAATATTTTCAAGAAAGATTTTTAAAAGTATGAGATAAAATGGCTCTTTTTAGCCATTTTTTGTTTACAAAACCTTTTTATCCATACGTTTTTCCTTTTGGAATTATTTTTTGTTTATACCCTCCGACAGTTTACCCTTGCTTTTTGATAGGCAGGAATCTCGCAATATGTTACGATATTTGCGTAATTTTTAAGTTTTTCATATATGGCAAAGATGACCAAAGGTCAATTCATGAACGCATTATCCGAGACGCTCGGCGTTCCAAAAAAGACAGCCACCACGGCGTGGGACAAGCTTGTTGAAATGGCATATCGCGAAGTGCGAGCCAGCGGCGAGTTTAGTCTCCCAGGACTTGGAAAGCTTGTAAAAAAGTCACGTGCTGCTCGCATGGGCCGCAATCCAGCCACAGGAGCCACGATCAATATTCCAGCCAAGACTGTCGTGAAGTTCCGTGTTGCAAAGCAGGTGAAGGACGCCGTTCTTTAACACAAAGAAAAAAGCAGAGGCCCAAAGCCTCTGCTTTTGTGAGACTGGCGTTATATGCGTAAGGCAATTTTAGCAGATGTGATTCATCCTTGTATGCGTGGAGTGCAGAGTTTGGAGCGCATGCAAGAATTGGAAGAACTCGTTTCCACCTACGGAGGCATTGTTGTCGTAAAAACATTTCAGCGGCGATTTGCTCCTCATCCAAAAACTTTTTTGGGAACAGGAAAAATCAAACAGCTAGGAGAGGAAGGGAAACTTCTGCACGCTGATCTTTTGGTTATCAACGATCTTTTGAAGCCAAGACAGATTTATGAAATCAGCGAACAATTGCGTTCGGTAAAAATTGAAGTGTGGGACCGCATTGATCTTATTTTAAAGATTTTTGCCAAGCATGCACATACGACAGAAGCGAAGTTGGAAATCGAACTCGCAAGCATTCGTCACATGGGGCCGCGGATATTTGGCATGGGGATGGAATTATCTCGCCAGGGAGGAGGTATTGGCACCTCGGGCATTGGAGAAACCAATACCGAGATTATGCGGAGACATTTAAGCGAACGAGAAAAGTTGATCAAAGAAAAGCTTGATAAGTGTCAGGTGGTGCGCGAAGGTCATCGTATTTTTCGCCGCAGGAAAGGATTAAAGACCATTTCCATTGTCGGTTATACCAATGCGGGCAAAACCACTTTACTAAATGCGCTTACCGGTCGTCGCGAATATGCGGCCAATAAATTGTTTGCTACGCTTGATACTCGTGTAGGATCTCTTTGGCTTCCTCATGTGCAATCCAAGATTTTGGTTTCTGATACCATCGGTTTTATCAAACAACTTCCACCCGAATTGATCAGTGCTTTTACCTCCACACTTTCTGAGGCTGTCGAGGCGGACATCCTTCTTCAGGTTCTTGATGCTTCAGATTCTCATCTTTGGCAACATCTTCAGGTGGTGGAAGACATTCTTAAACGATTGGGGATTAGTGATAAACCTCGTATCTTGATTTGTCACAAGTCCGATCAAGTCACTTCAAAGCAACGTAAAATAATAGATCAAAAATTGGGAGATACTGTGCACGTTTGGGTTTCTTCTCAAGAAGAAAAGGGGATAGGAGATTTGATAGAAATGATTGAATCAAAACTGTAGGTAACAAAAGCTGCCGGTTTCCCGGCAGTTTGTTTATAGACCCTTTTTTGCCATTTCAGCAAGATTGTAGATTTTTCCTTCCCGTTGCCATTTTTTGAGTGTGCGCAGACCGCGGGAGGAGATGACTACGGTGACCATACGTCCCGTGGCAGGATTTAATAGGCTACGTTTGATTTGATTGGGGCGTAAAATCTTTTTGGTGTGGCGCTTGGAATGGCTCACATTGAATCCCATAGTGATTTTTTTACCGGTAACAACGCAAGTTTTTGTCATAAATATGTTCGATAGTATGGCAGGAGTATAACCAAAGGTCTTTGTTTTGGCAAGGGATTTAGGCTGGATTGTGAAGAAAACGCATGACCTTCAGGATTTTTTTCTGTACCATAGAGATGCTCCTTAATTTGAGAAAATATTTTTAAGGTTGCTATCTTAATTTTATGTCTCTTTTTCGACCAACAGTTTTCACAAAAAGTGAAAACTGTCCCTCCGAAGTCCCGCCAACGGCGGGACGAAGGGGGACGCTGTCTTCTGAACCTCCTTTATCCGCTACTCTCCATGAGGCCATCATGGATTCGGTTTCAAGTGTTCGTGATTCTTTGCCCGAACAATATCGCGCACACTTTGAAACTCTGCGACAAGAGATCATTGATTTTACAAAAGCTCATGGGATTCCCAAAGCTGCTCTTGCTAAACCTGCCGCTCTCCGTGAGGCTACTAGCAAACTCTCCACCCAAGACCTTGAACGACTTGCCAATCTTCTCGAACGTTTTGAATATCTTCTCAAGAATGGGGAACCAAAGAAAGAAGACTATGCCGAAGCCCTCGAGTATGCCGAAGAGTTTTACCATCTTCGTGAACAATACACTTTTCAATTCAACCTTCTTAAAGAAGCGGGAATACTTAAAGAAGGAGTCATCTTAGGTATAGACGGTAACACCTATCCCATCCCCACTTTGGAACAAATCGCCATGCGTCTGTTTGAACGCCGTGAGACTCTCCACACCAAACACGATCAAGGCTTTACTAAACTCCTCCTTGTTCCCTTTGGTATGAGCCTTGATTCCCTTTGTGAAACGTTTAAACGATTCATTCTTAGATATAAGGGGTCCCATCCTGATTTTTATTTGGATATCAACAATCCTCTCTGGACGTGGGAAGACTATCAAGGAGCAGACATGGGGGATTCTCCAAACCTTGTCTATTATCCACAGTCTTTTACAAAAAAAAGGTCATGGGGGAAAACAAAAGCACAGATACTCGAAGAACAAACAGAAGGACGATGGACCCCTGCCTCCGCAGGGGTGGCAGGAGAGAAGGGATTGGGAACCCCCGGTTGGACCGTTCATCTTTTTCAACCTTCAAACCTAGATGACCAAGACATGGAGACTCCCATAGGTTTTTCTTCTATTCCCCGACAAGGTCAAGGAACACCCCAAGGAAAGCTCACTTCACGTCCTCCTCTTGAAGCAAACAAAACCCCCAATGAATATCTTTCCATTCTTCAAAACGCTCAAGACGATCCAGACTCACCTTACTTTCAAGAGTTCGGTATGACTCCAGAGGACTGGATCATGGCTTTTATGACACACTTTTCTGAGAGAGAGGAGCCGCTTGATGATGCATATAATGTAATAAACACTGAAAGTTACAGTTGTCTTACAGGCGCTTTTTTTTCTTCCTCCGTCCTTGTACTAAGCGCGTTTTGGAATCATGGCGTTCGTTGTGTTTGCCTCGGTATAGAAGGTTCTGGTGATCAGAATGAGAACATCGGCGTTCGCTCCTCTGTGATCGTTTAACCCCCGTCCCTTATGTTTTTCAAAAAACAACCCATCATTCCTTTGACGTGGACTTTATGGCTTGGTGTCATTGCGATTGCGATTATCGGAATTCTTCTAAGCCAACCCTCGGTTCCCATAAGTGATCCCACAAAAGATGCACTCGATGAAACCCAGTGGCAATTGCGCGAAGATCATTATGCGTCCATGATCACACAGACAAGATCAGGTGTATTGATGGCTGATCAACCAGAAGGACAAGAAGTAACCGTTGCATCGGTTACGATATCCCAAACAGGATTTATAGCGATTTTTGATAATGACGACGGTGCGCCGGGAAAACTGATCGGGTCGGCAGCATTGAAAGAAGGATTGCACGAAGATGTTTCCATCTCGCTCCAGCGAAAAGTTTTTGCAGGAGAAGTCTGTTATGCCGTTGTCACAACATCGAACGAAGAAATTCCTTTGACCGACGCAGAAGGTGTATGGATTCTCATGTCTTTTCTGATCCAAGAAGAATAATTCTGTACACAGAGGGAAAGGGGCGGTGTGGTATCATGGGAGCGTATGTTTCATAAAAAAAATCATCACAAAGAGTTGGAAAAGACCATGGAAAAGATAGAAGGCTCTGTGCGCATTCCTCTTCCAACCATGGAGCACGAAGAGACAAAACAGCCGCCCAACATGAATGACATCACTTGGCGTATTTTTCGTATTATGGCCGAGTTTGTGGAAGGGTTTCAATTTTTATCCGAGTCGAGCCGTGAGGTAACAATTTTTGGCTCGGCACGCACAAGAGAAGGAAGTCGTTGGTATAACGAGGCATACACTCTTGGCAGTCTGTTGGCTAGGCATAAGTTTACGGTGATCACTGGCGGAGGCCCGGGTATCATGGAAGCAGCCAATCGAGGAGCGTTTGAGAACGGAGGAGAATCCATCGGACTTAATATTCAATTACCTACCGAACAGCGCATCAATCCGTATGTAAAGCGCAGTCGGGGGTTTTATTATTTTTTCACTCGCAAAGTGATGCTTGCCGCTTCGGCTCAAGCCTATATTTATTTTCCCGGCGGGTTTGGAACTTTGGATGAATGTTTTGAAATCATCACCTTGATCCAAACACACAAAATGCAAAAGACCCCGGTTATTTTGGTGGGGAAGGAGTATTGGGATCCTCTATGGGCTTGGATAAAGACACAAGTATTGGAAACTCAACAAGCGATTGCGCCCGGTGATCTGGATCTTGTCTCCATCGTGGATACGGCAGAGGAGGCATTTGCTTTTATTAAAGATTCCGAGGAACGCACGTTATTTTAATTTTTATGGCCGTCAAAAAAACAACGCGTCAGGCTTGGGTGGTGGATGTGGACATGGGCTATGGGCATAGCCGTGCTGCGCACGCACTACGCGATCTTGGAGGTGGGGAAGTGATTTCCGCGAATAATTATGAAGGGATTCCGGATGAAGACAAAGAACGTTGGCGTAAAAGCCGTGAAGCGTATGAAAAGATTTCCAGACTCAAACCTCTTCCGGTTGTAGGTGATATGCTTTTTGGCGCTATGGATCGTTTGCAGCAGATTCCGTCTTTTTATCCTCGGCGCGATCTTTCAAGACCAAATATTCAGTTGCGGGAAATGTATCATTTGATTAAGAAAGGCATGGGCAAACATTTGATTGAAAAGATAAGCGAAAATCCCGTGCCACTGGTGACGACGTTTTTTCTTCCCGCCTTTGCCGCGGATTATTTTGACTATCCCGGGAAGATTTATTGCATCACAACCGACGCAGATGTCAGTCGTTCTTGGGCGCCCCTGGATCCTAAACGGAGTCGCATTATTTATTTTGCATCCAATGGTCGCGTCGCCGAGCGGTTGAAACTGTATGGTGTACGTTCCGAACAAATTCATTTAACGGGTTTTCCTCTTCCAAAAGAATTAATTGGCGGTCCTCGCGCAGGCGCGCTTAAAGAACGGATGCGCGAGCGTCTGTGTCACTTGGATCCGCAAGGTATTTTTACAGATCGTTATCTCAAAACGCTTCAGGCCGAACTGGGAAAATCGTTTTGCATCACACAAGACGGTCATCGTCCACTTACGCTTTTGTATAGCGTGGGAGGAGCCGGAGCGCAGCGAAAAATCGCCGTGGATATTTTGAACAGTTTGAAGGGCGAACTTAAACAGGGGAAACTTCGTTTGATATTGATGGCGGGCACTCGCAAAGATGTCGCGCGTTTTTTTCAAGATGCTGTTTTGGATCTTGGGCTCAAACAAGAGTTGGGACAATCGATCCTCATTCCCTCCTATTCATCGCGCAAAGAATATTTTGATGGGTTTACCGATTGGCTTAAGGAAACCGATATTCTTTGGACCAAACCAAGTGAGCTGTCTTTTTATACCGGGCTTGGAATTCCCATTATCATTGCACCCCCCATCGGGTCTCAAGAAGTGTTCAACCAAGTATGGTTGCAGTATGTGGGGGGCGGAATTCCGCAAGCCGATCCTCGGTACACAAACGAATGGTTATTTGATTGGATCCAGTCAGGGGGTGTGGCGCGCATGGCTTGGAGCGGATTTGTTGAGGCGCCGACCCACGGCACGTATCGCATTGAAAATATTGTTTTGGGAAAACCGGATGTTATCCATCCTCTTCCTTTGATCGTTTAGATGTTTTATATGGATCAAACACTCCACCACCTACTGCGCACCATTGTGCGGGTAAAACAAGATGCGCAAGAGGCTCCCAAAGAAGAAGTCATTACAGTCAATGAGACACTCTCGGTTGCGGCCTCAGCCTATGAGATTGTGCGCAATACACTTGAGTATGATGAGGATCATTTGTTGCGGCGCAATGCGATTCGCCGCATTTTGAAACGACGTATGGGAGAGGGGATGGACCGCAATCTTGCCACCAATCTGTTGCGTGAGCTCATTTGGGCCCGTTATTTTCCCAATAAAAAAATTCCGGAGAGAAAGATTGAGGAGCTTGCGCAAATTCTTTCCAAATATCAAGGACTTTTTGCAGGACTCCCCGAAGATTCCAAAAAAGGTCAGGACCATTATGATTGGCTCCTTGACGTGCTTACGTGTGAAATCGAATATCTGTTGGATCCTCCGCTTGTTGATGAGGCACTGACACAATATGCGTATCAGGAGATGCGTAAACGTGTGCAATGGAGCACAAAGATTGTGACCGAAGAGGATCGCGATCTTCAATTGTTCATCGCGATTCATCGCTCTGTTTTAAAAGCCAATCCCGCTATGTTACGGTTTCGCTTGCTCACGTTGTATTTTCCCACGTGGCGCAAAGCTCAAGCCGGAGATCCCGTTGTGGCAGAAGTAGAACAAAACTTCAGTGCGTTTGTGGAAACCGCAGAGCATCAATTACAACATCCCGGGAGCGATTCTTTGTATCGTCTTATGCGCCGTCACGCCGTCGTGTTCCATCTATTGCGCGACATCACTCAAGATGATCCGGACGCATTTAATCAGGCATTTGAAAATACACAAAAAGAAAAAATCGAGACGGCGCTTACGCGCGCGGCGCAAGAACGATATAGTCGTTTTCGTTCTCGATTGGCGCGTGGAGTGATTCGCGCTACCGTGTTCCTCTTTTTTACCAAGATGTTGTTGGCCCTTGTTTTGGAAGCACCATACGAAACGTTCATCTTGCACACCACCAACTACGTCCCGCTGTTTGTGAATATTATTTTTCCTCCGGCTCTTTTGGCATTTCTTGGATTTACCGTTCAAGTTCCGGGAAAACGTAATACGGAAAAGATTTTGGAAGAAGCGCGAGGATTATTCGGATGGGGAGAAGATTTTTTAGTGCTCTTTAAGATGCGTCGTTCTTGGACCAAAGGGGCTTTGGGTATGGTGTTCAATGTGTTGTACGTTGGCGCGTTTATTCTCACATTAAGCGTGATTTCTTTTATTCTTCATTTGTTTGCTTTTAACGTTGTTTCCATTCTCTTTTTCATTTTCTTTTTTATGTTGGTGGCGTTTTTCGGTCTCAAGATCCGGCAGACGAAAAAAGATTTGGTGGTCGTGGAAACCGCCGGAGGACTTTTCACCTTTATCGCCGATATTGTCTTTTTGCCCATTGTGCGTGCCGGGCGATGGATGGCCATGCGTGCACCACGTGTGAACATTTTTCTTTTCTTTTTTGATTTTATCGTGGAAGCGCCGTTTAAAGCTGCCATTGGGATTATCGAAAGTTGGCTCGCCTTTTTACGAGAAAAGAAAGAGGAGATTTAAGGCCTGCTATGTTTTGTTGCCAACGTTTTCAAAAACATCTCTGGATCATAGGAGGAGCGGTGCTTTTTTTTCTTTTGGCCGGAGGAATGATGTGGTGGATTTTTCATCCCCAACCTTTGCCAAAGTTTGGCATCACTTTTTCTTCCGCGTATGCGCGAGAACTTGGATTGAGTCCAGAGGAAGTTTTTAGCGCTCTTGCAAAGGAAGAAAACGTCCGATTTGCACGCATACCTCTCTACTGGAATCACATTGAACAAGAGGAGGGACAGTATGATTGGAAAGAAATGGATGCGCTTCTGGCGATCGCAGAGGATTATGACATGAAGATTACTCTTGTCATTGGTCAAAAAGTTCCGCGTTGGCCTGAATGTCATATTCCATCTTGGGCGCTGTCTCTTCCCGACCATGAGCGTTGGGAGTCGTTTTCCATCTATGTGCAACAAGCGATCACACGTTATAAAAATTCTCCAGCTCTTGTGCGTTGGCAAGTAGAAAATGAACCACTTTTTGATTATGGAGTGTGTCCGACGATTGACTCTGAGAATCTTCAAGAAACTTTGGCTCTTGTGCGCGCACAAGATGATCATCCCATTCAATTGACTGTGAGCGGGGAATTAGAGTTTTGGTGGCCGCTTGCACGCATGAGCGATGTACTGGGATTTTCTCTTTATCAAGTCACCTGGAGTGATACGACAGGATATTTTGTGTATCCCATTTCTCCTTTGTTTTATCGCCTGCGTGTGCTTGCAGCTTCTTTTTGGACCGATCAGGTCGTTGTTTCCGAGCTTCAAGCCGAGCCATGGTTTACGATGTCATTGGGAGATCGGCCGCTTGAGGAATGGTATGGGTTGTTTGATGAGAAAGCCTTGCGTGATCGTGTTCATTTTTCCGAAGAGATAGGTGTGTCCGAGGTGTATTTGTGGGGAGCGGAGTGGTGGTATTATTTGAAGGTTCATGGATTTGATGGGCTATGGAATGAAGCTGGAAAGATATTTGGAGGACAAACGAATTGAATATGGTTTCTTTTTTTCGACCAACTTCAGAATCTTTTTCCTCTGCCACCCCTGCGGAGGTGGGGGTCAAACGCACTTCGGAAATTCTTGGCGAAGCCATCATGGATTCGGTTTCAAGTGTCCGTGATTCTTTGCCCGAACAACATCGCGCACACTTTGAAACTCTGCGGCAAGAGATCATTGATTTTACAAAAGCTCACGGGATTTCCAAAGAATCCCTTACCAAACCTGCCGCTCTCCGTGAGGCGACCAGTAAACTCTCCACTCCAGATCTCGAACGACTTGCCGATCTTCTTGAGCGTTTTGAATATCTCGTGAAACACAAAGAACCGGCAAAAGAAGAGTTGAGTCTGGCAGAGACTCTCGAGTATGCCGAGAATTTTTACAATCTTCGTGAACAATACGAGGATCAAATTGAACTTTTACATAAGGAAGGTTTTTTGGATCACATGAAAAATCTTTCCCGACCCGTGCCCACTTTGGAGCAAATCGCCAAACGATTGTACGAACGTCGCGAAACACTCGAAATCAAACAAGATCAAGGATTCACACGGCTCCTCCTCGTTCCTTTTGCCACGGGATTAGGCTTTTTTGTTTCTGTGGTGCAAGAGTTTTTGGTGGAATATAGAAAGAAACATCCTGATTTTGTCTTAACTCATTTTCGTTTTATTTTTAAAGATCATGACTTGATTATAGATAACGTCGTGTATCATCCAACGTCTGCCGGTTTTTACGTTCCCGGGCATGGTGGAAAAACAAAAAAAGAAATCCTTGAAGCCGAAGATCAAGATCAAGGGAAACTCGCTTCCGGCTGGCGAGTCCTTCTTCTCCAGGCTCCACACGATGATGCCCCGGGATTTTGCGGTATTACAAAAGAAAAGATCGGAATGGTGCGGGGGGGGGGAACCCACGGCCTGATCGAGAGGGAAGATACGCACCTCAGCATGACATTGATTTTCTTGAAGCCTCCAGACAAGACCCCAGCTCTCCTTATTTTGGTGAGTCGGGTATGACGCTTGAGGATTGGATCACGGCTTTCATGACCCATCTTGAGGTTACAGGAAAACCTTTGGACGAGTATGAATATCAAAAGAGCTTGGCAATGAATGTAGCGGGGTGTATGTCCCTTATGGCAAAAGGTGTTCCAAATATTTTTTGGGATCACACCGATAAGCGGATTGTTACAAGAGTAGACAATCCGGAGGATTACGTTTCGACCGATGCGGGTTCGCGTTTTGTTGTGGAGATTTGATTTTGATCCAATCGCTTCCTTGCGTTATACTGTGCCGCGTATGAAGCACGAAGTGGTATTGGACATTGAAACGCAAAATAGTTTTGCCGACGTCGAGAATGACTACACAAAGTTTAAAATCTCGGTTGTCGGCGTTTATTTTTACGAGACCAATACGTTCGAGGTCTTTGAGGAACATGAATTGTCTCGCCTTTGGGCGCGGTTGGAGCGTTGTGATCGAGTGATCGGGTATAACTCTCGCAGTTTTGATTTGCCTATCATGAATAACTATTATGCAGGCGATCTCCTCAAGCTTCCACAACTCGATATTTTGGAGGAAATCCAAAAGGCCTTGGGGTTTCGGCTCAAGCTGGATGATGTAGCCGCCGCAAGTGTGGGGCATCGAAAAACAGGGCATGGCCTACAGGCAATCGAGTGGTGGAAACAGGGAGAAGTGGACAAGATCAAACAATACTGTTTGGACGATGTGCGGGTTACCAAAGAGGTGTATGAGTATGGACTTAAGTATCAAGCCCTCGCGTTTGAGGACAGGAGCGGAGAAAGAAAGGCGATTCCCGTGGATTTTGCCTTAAAAATAGCCCCTCAACCTGTTATCAATCTCACCATGCCGTTTTGATTTTGAGCGTCGTTTTTTGTGCGATTCTGTGGATAAGTTTTTCTTTTGACACCCCATATGTCGTGGTCTAAAATAAGAGCAGACCACAACATATGGTAGAACGTACGGACGAGTGGTTTGTCGCTTCGATGGAGGAAAAGAAGAAAGACGTCCTTCTTTCTTCATGACATAAAAAGATAATCCGTGGGGATTGTCTTTTCGTGTCTTAGGGGGAGTTTTTCAACCTTCCAAAGGGAGGGAGATAAAAGAAGAATCACGAAGATCTTTTCTTATCTCTTACTCTTTCTTTCGTACTCGCCGTATGTCTGACACAACGTTTCGTTCCGCAGAGACCGAAGTGCAAACCCAAGCCGGGGATGTCACTGAGTCCGTTTGGGATTATCTGACATCTGTCAAAATGATTCGTAAACGCGACGGACGCGAGGAGCCTTTTGAGCTCCAGAAACTTTCCCGTTCCATTCGTGCAACCATGAAGGAGGCGGGTATTGAAGACGAGCGCAGTGTCAAAGAAATGGTGGAACAAATCGTGAGTCGACTGGTGCGACGGTTTAACGGGCATATGACACCGTGTTTTTCCGATATCCGCGACGTGATTACTCTTACTTTTATTGATCACAACCTTCCTCATGTGGCCAGACACTATGCCATGTACGAGAGTCTGGCGGCCATTGGTACACGTGAGCCGGTGTATGGAGATGGGCTTGTGATTTCCAGATTTTTTACCCGCCAAGGAGTGCATCCTTTTGATGAAATGGTTTGGGATATTCGCGATGCGCGCATCACAAACGAAAAAGGAGAGGCCGTGTTTGAACAAAAAGGCGTGGAGGTTCCGGCATCGTGGTCGCAGTCTGCCACCAATATCGTGGTGTCAAAATATTTTCGTGGAAAAGTGGGGGAGTCGGAACGCGAATCTTCGGTCAAACAACTCATGACCCGTGTTGCCAATACGATTGCAAAATGGGGGCGTTGTGACGGATATTTTCAAACCAAGGAAGATGCGGACGTGTATGAGCACGAACTTTTGTATATTCTTACCAATCAAATGGCCGCATTTAATTCTCCGGTTTGGTTTAATGTGGGTGTGAATTCGTATCCGCAATGTTCTGCGTGTTTTATCAATGCGGTGCAAGACGACATGCGGTCCATTTTGAATTTGTGTGTGACCGAAGGCATGTTGTTTAAAGGAGGATCTGGGGCTGGAGTGAATCTTTCCATTTTACGTTCCAAACAAGAATATTTGCGCGGGAGCAACGGGCGCGCTTCAGGTCCGGTTTCTTTTATGCGTGGGTTTGACGCTTTTGCCGGGGTGATAAAAAGCGGTGGTAAAACGCGTCGTGCGGCCAAGATGGTTATTTTGAATATCGATCATCCTGATATTGAAGATTTTATTACGGCAAAAGCGATTGAAGAAAAAAAAGCTTGGGCGCTTATGGATGCCGGGTATGACGGTTCGATTGATGGCAACGCCTACAGTTCCGTGTTTTTTCAAAATGCCAATCACTCTGTACGTGTGACCGATGAGTTTATGCGCGCAGTGGAAGATGATCGCGAATGGGTCACTCATGAAGTCGTGGGAGGGAAAGAAAGTTTGCGTTATCGTGCTAAAGATCTCATGAAAAAAATGTGTGATGCGGCTTGGCAGTGCGGAGACCCCGGGATTCAATACGATACAACCATCAATACGTGGCATACCTGCAAAGGAACCGATCGCATTCATGCGAGCAATCCTTGCAGTGAATATATGTTCCTTAACGACACAGCGTGTAATCTCGCCTCGCTGAATCTCATGAAGTTGCGCAAAGAGGTGAACGGTCGCATGGAGTTTGATGTAAAGGCATTTGAGCATGTGAGCCGCATTATTATTACAGCCATGGAAATCATTGTGGGAAATTCAAGTTATCCAACCCCTGCGATTGAACGCAACAGTCATGATTATCGTTCCTTGGGGATTGGGTATGCAAATCTCGGTGCGCTTTTGATGAGTCACGGATATGCTTATGATTCGCAAGAAGGTCGCAATCTTGCCGCAGCGATCACAGCACTGTTGAGCGGATATTGTTATCATCAATCGACAAAGATTGCGGAAAAGCGCGGAGCGTTTGCGGGATATAAAAAGAATCGCGATTCGTTTTTGCAAGTGATGCGCATGCATCGCGACGAAGCGTGTCATTTGCAAGAGAAGGGGATTGATCCCGCTTTGCTCAAAGAATCTTGTCTCATTTGGAATAAAGTTGTCGAGGATGGAGAAGTGCATGGATCGCGCAATGCGCAAATTTCCGTTTTGGCTCCCACCGGCACTATTGCTTTTTTGATGGACTGCGATACGACCGGAGTGGAGCCCGACATTGCGCTTGTTAAATATAAGTGGCTTGTGGGTGGTGGCATGATGAAAATTGTGAATCGTTGTGTGAAAGAAGCTTTACAGCGATTGGGATATACCGAGGAACAGCAACGCGATATCACGACTTACATTGATACCAATGATACGATCGAAGGTGCACCACATCTCAAAGAAGAGCATTTGTCCGTCTTTGATTGCGCGTTCAAACCCGTCAACGGAAAGCGCACAATTCACTATATGGGGCATTTGCGCATGATGGCGGCTGTACAACCGTTTATTTCCGGAGCCATTTCCAAGACCGTCAATTTGCCGCACGACTCTACTCCGGAGGATATCGGAAAAGTGTATATGGAAGGATGGAAAATGGGGATCAAAGCGATTGCGGTATATCGTGATGGATCTAAACGTCAACAAGCGTTGACGACGACAAAAGAAAAAGATTCCAAAAAGGTAAACGAGGATCGACAAAAAGAAGAGGGGATTAGAGAGGCGGAAAAAACCACGGCATCCGTGATTTCCGTAGTGCCAAAAGTTACCCCATCCATTGTGGATAAACCGCGCCGTCGCCGCTTGCCCGATGAGCGCCGTTCGATCACGCATAAGTTTAGTGTGGGTAGTCATGAGGGCTATATCAATGTGGGGCTCTATGATGATGGGACGCCGGGGGAAATTTTTATCACGATGTCCAAGCAAGGGTCAGTGATTCGAGGGTTGATGGATTGTTTTGCCACATCGGTTTCGATCGGATTGCAATATGGGGTGCCGCTGGAAGTGTTGGTCAATAAATTTGTGCATATGCGTTTTGAGCCATCAGGCTATACGAATAACCCACAAATTCGAATCGCCAAATCCATTATTGATTATTTGTTTCGTTGGTTGGCCATGAAATTTTTACCTCGGGATGTGCAGATGACCGTGGGCGTGCATGTCACCGAAGACCCGACTGACAGTAATATCATGGCTGAGCCCGTGAACAAGCCACAGGTCGTGACCGTGGCGGTGGAAGAAAGTCCTGAAGCACAATCCACGTTATTTGCGCAGTCGGAGAAAACAACAACCGGTCTTACCTCCACGTTTGATAATCAATCCGATGCTCCTGCCTGTATGACCTGCGGATCAATCATGGTGCGAAACGGTTCATGCTATAAATGTCTGAATTGTGGAGCAACAAGCGGGTGCAGCTAAATTTTTACTTAAAAAAACAAAACCCCGAAGTATTTCTCGGGGTTTTCTCGTTTATGAAAGCTGATGAAAAGAAATATATCTACACTGATGAGATTGAGTATGCCGACCTTTCTCATTCTTCTGTTTGGGGGACGGAAGATTTGGCTACGACAAATTTACTAAACCACATGGAGACGGGAGGCAAATGGTTGAATCTCTGCGCCGGCGATGGGAGATTTAATCATGTGTTATTGGAAAAAGCTGATGAGGTTGTGGCTGTGGATATTGACGAAGGCGCTTTACAAAAACTGGTTCGTGTCACACCTGACCATCTCAAAAACAAACTCATCACAAAGACCATGAATGTGGTTGAGCCTTTTCCTTTTGAGGACGGCGAATTTGTTGGAGTCTTTTCTGTGGGTACGATGCATCTTTTTCCAAGGCAGGTGTTTCAAATCATTTTTTTGGAAATGAGACGTGTTTTGAAATCTGGAGGGCGTATCATTATGGATTTCGCAGCAGACATTAAACGTACTTATCCTGATGGTAGTCTTTGGATTGTGGAAAACGAGCCGAATTATACACAGGAAGAAGCTTTGAGTTTTTTGAAGGAAGTTTTCAAAGATGAGCGAACCAATTTTACCGTTGCATTCGTTCCACCGGAAAAGGTGACGTTAGGAGATAAAGAATATCTATTCACTTCAAATTTTATTCTTGTGGATGCGGTAAAAAAATAACGCTATGATCCAAGCGTTTATCGCACAAAAAGTTCTTTTAGTGAATCCTTTGGGAAAGATTTTGCTGTTGATGGAAAATAAGGGTGCGCATCAATGGGAGTTGCCCGGAGGAAGAATGGAGGAGGGGGATCACCCTTTGGAAACATTGGCTCGTGAGATTGCAGAGGAGACCGGTCTCGTGACAGATCCGCAGGCCGCGCAGATCATTCATACTGATCTTTGGTCTTTTCAGAGAAATGAAGAAACTCATTGCGTGTTTGGAGTTTTTTATGCGATCAAGGTTCTTGACGTTGAAGTTTTGTTAAGCGAGGAACATGGTCAATATCTTTGGCATGATCCTAAAGACGCGGATCCCGAGGAGATCAAAGAAAATGTGCGAGAGGTTTTGAAGGTGTATCGTCGCATGAGCGGAATCCCAAAAGCAGATGATCGTATCGCCGGGCGACAAGGATATGGGCTTGTGCAAATTTTTACAGGTGAAGGGAAAGGAAAGACTACGGCGGCGCTTGGAGAAATTATTCGTGCCTATGGGGCGGGGAAAAAAGCAGGGGTCGTGTATTTTGATAAAGGAGGATCACATTACAGCGAACGTTTTTCTCTCGATCGTTTGGGAATTTCCTATGTGGTGACGGGTCGCGATCGGGTGGATGCGACCACAGGGCGATTTGATTTTTCTTTAACTCCAAAAGATCACGAAGAGGCGCAGAGAGGGTTGAGGGCCGCACAAGATTTTTTTGCGTCCGAGTGTGATGTGGTATTACTGGATGAGATTAATAGCTGTATAGCGCTCGGGTTGATAACCATGGAGGAAGTGCTATCGCTTATAAAAAATAAGCCCGAAGGAGTCGAGCTTATTTTAACCGGACGTCATGCCCCTACCGCGTTATTAGATGTCGCACATCTTGTCTCTGATGTGCAGATGAAAAAACATTATTTTTATTCTGGAGTGAAAGCGCGGGAAGGTTTGGATTATTGATGAGAGAAAAGGAGGAGAGGAAAGAAGATAAACGAGAGTATTCCCACAAGGGCGCACCCTACGATCCAGACAAGTAAAAGATTGATCAGTCGTTTGGTCTTATAGGTTTTTTCGAGATCAAGAATGATCTCATGAAGAGAGTCTTCCATAGATTTTCAGTATACAATATTTGATCGGTTCCGTTGATTTTTGAAAGGAGGACGGATATGATGGGGGGCATCCGGAGAAAATAAAATTTTTTATATCGGGCTGTAGCTCAGCAGGTAGAGCGCTGCGTTCGGGACGCAGAGGCCGTGGGTTCGAGTCCCGCCAGCCCGACCAACTATCTAAAATTTACGGTGTGTGCACCCGTGAGAAGATACCCTATGTTGCAGGTACGTCCACACAAATCATCTGATATTCCTCTTCGCGTAAAGTGGCTCAATAACCCACAGGTCAGTCAGTATATTGGAGATTGTTCTGGGGAGAAAACAACTCTTGCCAAAGAAAGAAAATGGTTTGAGGCTTATAAAAAGAATTCACAAAAAAAGTTTTTTACTTTTTGTGTGGACGATGAACCCATTGGTTTTATGGGCTTATCGAATATCCAGAAGATGAACAGGAACGCGGAACTTTTTATCGCAATCGGAGAGGATGCGTATCGCGGAAAAGGATATGGGAAGCAAGCATTGATTTGGCTTTTGGATTATGCATTTTGCACACTCAAATTACACAAGGTGAACTTGGGAGTTGTGGATGCAAATAAACGAGCGATATGTTTGTATAAGTTTTTGGGGTTTGTAGAGGAGGGGCGGATGAGAGAGGAAATATTCATAAACAAAAGATGGCATGACTTATTTTCCATGGCCATTTTTCAAAAGAACTGGAAGCCTCCTTATGTTCCATTTTGAATCACAACTTTCTTTTGTCCGTTCACTTGGTTGGGGAGAAGTGTTTGCAGGATGGAAAGAGCGCGAGGCACACAATTTTTCATGGGTTGAGTGTGCGACCAGGATCAAAGGGTGGCCAAATTGGGAGAGTTGGCGCGTGCACACCGCTTTGCAACTTCATCTTCAAGATCGTGCTTGGGCATTATACGAAGTGAAAGATCCACAAGTTTTTTTGCCAAATCTTTTGATGGGGCCGTTTAACGGATGGCAGAAATATACAGAAGAGAAAAATACAGTATCGTTTGCCGAGTTGCTGGCCCTGCCCGAACCGCAAGATTTTTTTCTTCATCATTCGGCCGTTGTGTCACTCATGAAGCAGTTTCCTGCTCCGACCGAGTTGATAGGCCTTGTGCGTGAAGATCATAAAAAAATTGTTTGTGTCGAAGGACATCATCGTGCGGCAGCCGTGACATTAGGACAAATTCTTAAAACTCCCGTGAGGTTGTCCGGATCAGTTTTCATCGCACTTGCTTCACTTGCAGGAGACGAAACGTTCCTTTTAGATAAAACGTTAGAGCAAGGGTCGTCCAAAAGGGAATAGAAATTTTCAAAGAGAGCCTATAGGTTCTTTTTTGTTTTGCCTTGTATTCTTGTATTTTGGTGTCAGACCTGACACCACATCTGTAGCTATCCTAAAAGATCACGAACATTATCAGACCAAATATTCAAAGTGGAATTTTTTTACAAACATTGCTGTTTTATCCTGTGTGATAAAGGGATAAACAAGAAGAGGCCAAAAATGGGCTTTTTTTGTTTTTTTCCTTAAAGATTCGCCTACAGATCGTTGACATTTTAGGCAAAAAACCCTAAGGTCTCGCGTTCAGAACGAAGGGGTTTGGAGACAAAAAACCTCTCTTCTGACGCTCCTTACAAGGGGTCAACAACTCACCAATCGGACACTTCGTCCGTTTCCCAAGGAGGCGCCATGTGCACTCGTTATTTTTCCTGTTCCTACCTCCGTTTTTTTCTGGCGATCCTGATCTTCGTCCTTGTCGGCTGCATGCCGATCGACAACTCGCAGCCAGGAACCTCTCAGAACGTTTCTCCCGAGATCAAGCCTTCACAGGAGCAGGCAGTCGCACCAAGCGACGTCGCTTTCCTCCAAGGGAAGGTGTTTGACGGCACTCCCATCCAGACCGGCTTCATCGCCTGGGGTGGGGACTACGCCACCTTCTACGGCAACGGCGGTTTTCGCACGCGCGAAGGCACGATCTTTGCAAAGCACGGCCTCAACCTGCAGCTGGCTGCCGGCGATGACATGAAGCTCCAGGCGCAGGCCTACAAGGAAGGGCGTACACCCTATCTGCGCGGCACCTATGAGATGGTCACCAATGCCATCTTCGAGCAGGGGCTGTGCGCGGATCCCGCGACCTGCCCCCTCTACGCGTTCCAGATGACCTGGTCGCAGGGCGACCATCTGGTTGTGCAAGAGGGGATCAAGTCCATCAAGGATCTGAAGGGTAAGCGCGTCGCGCTCCAGCGCGGCGGCCCGCACATGTCCATGCTCTATGGGATTTTGACCGACGATCATCTGTCGTGGACCGATGTGCAGATCGTGTGGTGCGATACCCTGACGGGCAAGGGAAGTCCGATCGAAGCGCTGCGCAGCGGCCAGGCCGACGCGGCCTTTGCGATCACGCCCGACATGATCGGTTTGACCGGCGGTCTCGATGTGGTTGGCACAGGTGCTGAAGGCACGGTCAAGAACGCCCGTGTTCTCGTGTCCACGGCCCAGCGCGTGTTCACGATCGCCGATACCTACTGGGTCAACCCGACCTATTATCGTGACCATGTCAATGAGGTGCGCGCCTTTGCGGTCGCTTACCTCGAAGCCGTGGAAGCCGTGATCAGGCTTCGCAAGGCGCATGAGGTCTCCGGCTCGACCGAGTATCAGGGGCTCCTCGCCCTGTCCCAGGAAATCCTGGGCACGGGTGTGCTCCCCACCTCCGAGGATGCTCACGGACTTCTCCTTGATGCCCAGTTCGTCGGCTATGCCGGCAACCTGGCGTTCATCGATCCCAAAAACGAACACGGATTCGATGCGCTCGCCACCCAAGCAAACAGGATGGCCGAGAGCTTGGGACAGACCACCAAGTCCATTGCCTTTGCCCGCGTGCCGGATACCTTCTGGCAAGACGAGATCTTCAAGCAGTCCTTGTCTGAGTCTCTCACGGTAGAGGCCAAGCCCAGGTTCAATGCCGAAGCGGTTCGCACCGAGATCAGCGGCCTTGACTCCGAAGGTTTCGGCAGCCGCAGCATGCTTTCCTTCACGATCAGCTTTGAGCCCAATCAGATGACGTTTTCGGAGGATCAGTATCGCGATCAGTATGATCGTGCTCTCACGCTTCTCGACAAGTATCCCCGCGCGGTCCTCGTCATTCGCGGACATGCGGATCCTACGGCTGTGCTGCGTGACTTCGTCAATGCAGCGATCGAAAACGGTATGCTCAAGCGCACAGGCACGAGCCCGACGGACTACCAGTACTTCTACAATGGTGAACCGCTTGCTTTGGAGGCCATTGCCAAGGTGATTGCGATTGTTTCAAGCGGAACGTTCAAGACCGGAGGCGCCAATCCTCGTGAGACCTTGCAGGAAGCACAGAAGCTCACCCGTGACCGGGCAGAGGCCGTGCGTTCCTCCTTCCTTCAGTTTGCGGAAGAGAAAGGGAAGCGGATCGACGAGAGTCAGATCGCCTTTGATGGTGTAGGTGTTGGCGAGCCCATGGTCGCCCGCCCACGCAGTGAGCAAGAAGCTGCAGCCAATCGCCGCGTGGAGTTCGTTCTCACGCGTGTGACCGGCGAGGCATCCACCACCGCAGACTTCGATTTCTAAGGAGGCAGTCATGGGAGGCATCAGTCGCATCCTTTGTCTGCTTTTCGTCTCGATGCTTTTCTGTCTTCCGACCTTCGCAGGTTTGGAAATGGATGGAATGATGGTCACGCGGCCAATCGAAAAGACGAGTGTCCACGATTGCATTGTCGTGCTTCTCGATGCCTCGGGGAGCATGAACGAGCGTATGGGAGGAGAGGCATCAGAAAGCAGGATGGACGCTGCCAAGCGCATCCTGGAGCAAGCGATCCGCAATGCACCACCGGAGACCTATATCGGCGTCCTCGTCATGAGCGGTGTACAACGGTATGAATGGATCCAAAAGCTCGGACCTTCGGATCACGCTGCACTTCTCCAATCTCTCCAGGCGATCAATCCGGACAGATCCACGCCGCTTGGTACCTTCATGAAGGCGGCTGCCGATGAACTCCTGTACATGCGGGAGGCACAACACAATGAGGGAATGTACACCCTCTTGGTGCTCACCGATGGCCAGGCCAATCCGGCACGAGAAGAAAAAATGGTCGAAAGGTTCACGCCCGAGATTCGCTCGCGCGGGATCCTGATTCACGCGGTCGGTATCGACATGAATACTGAACACACTTTGGCCACCCAGGCCGACACCTATCAGAATGCAAACAATGCGCAGGCACTCGAAGAGCGCGTGCGTCAGGTGTTTGCTGAGGTTTCCTCTGTGCGGGATCCGCAACTCGCCACTGATGCCTACTTGACCATCGCGCCACTTTCAACCGATGTGGCCATGGCGGTTGTGAAGGGGCTTGGCACTTCGGTGCAAGGCAACCATCCGATCGGGGAAGATCCTCCCGAGGAAGTGGATCAGGCGGCCGCTCCATCCCAGCCGAGTGCGGAAGCGGTCAAAGAAGAGGAGACTCCGTTTCTGGTGATTCTTTTTTTCATGATCGTTATTTGCGGGGTATTCGGCGTCCTTCTCTGGATAATCCTCGAAGGTTAGACCCCCAAAGCCATCACAGACGGTGATGGCCTTTCTCCCGAGACCATAGGTTTTCCTGTGAGCTCGGGTTAAAGAAATGTTCCTTTCAATCCGAAACTTTTTTTGCCGGCTGATACCCGGCTTTCTTTCCCACTCAAGGAGTCCTTCCATGGAACCTACCTCTCAAGGTCGTCGTTCACTTCGTCTCATTGTAGGTGCTGCGATCATCATTCTGCTTGCCTTTGTGAGCATCCTCGTGTGGAAGTTTGTGATTCATCCTTCAGCGCAAGACAATCTGATCGCACAGACAAGCGTGAAGAAAACGTCATCTGACGAGCATGCCATTCGTATTGCCACCGACAGCTTCAAGGGCTATTCGGTTTTCCGTTCTGATGGGTTTGCGGGTGAACTTCGCGAAAGTGGTTTTTCCCTCGAGCTCGTTGACGACGGCGGTGATTACGCGGCACGTCAAAAGGCATTGCGTAAGGGTGATGTGGATATGGCTGTGATCACGATTGATGCCAACTTGAAGACTGGTGCCAAACTCGAACAGTTCCCAGGAACCATTGTCCTGGCGATCGATGAAAGCGCCGGAGCAGACGGTATGGTCGCCTACAAGCAGGCACTTGCCGCAATCGAAGACCTGGATCACTCAACCGCTCATGTGGTTGCCATGCCTGACTCGCCCAGCGAGACATTCGTCCAAGTGGTGCGCGCAGACATGAGCCTTCCCCAGATGCCCGAAGATTGGTTTGTCCCCGAGACCAGCCAGGAGCGGATTTACAATCTCTTGCGCGCCACCTCGCCGACCGAACGCAAGGCGTTTGTTCTGTGGGAGCCCTATCTTTCCAAGTCGCTCAAGATTCCCGGCGTGCATCGTCTGCTGGATACCTCCCAGGTACGCGGCATCATCGTTGATGTGTTGTTGGCCCGTCGCGAATTTTTGCGCGATCACCCTGAACAGGTAAAGGTTGTTCTTGCCGCTTATCTTCGAACCCTCTACTCCTACCAGTCGCGAGGGGATGAAGGGTTTGCTGCTCTTCTCATCGAAGACGGTCAAAAGACCGGAGAAATCATTTCAAGCGATGAAGCGCATAACATGGTCAAGGGAATTCGCTTTTGGAACACCACGGAAAACTATGCCCTGTTTGGTCTGCTTCCCACCGGAGAGTCTGCGGGTCTTCCGACCTTGCACGACACGATTCTCAATATCGGGCGTATGCTCACAGCTTCAGGTGCGTTTGCCGCCATGCCGGTTGCAGACCCAAGCGAACTCTATTTCGACGGCGTGCTGCGTGATCTCTACAGTGGAGGATTTCATCCTCGCTCCAAGCTTGGGGTTGTGGATGTTCCCAAGGGAGATTTGGGAGCTGTTCGTGTAGCCGAGACTCTTCCCGAGCTTTCGGCCGAGGATTGGGACAAGCTTTCGACCGTGGGGCACTTGCGCATTTGTGCGATCGAGTTTCGTCGGGCATCCAGTGCGCTTAGCCTTCAGGGCCAGCGCAGCGTGGATGAGATCGCGCGCCAACTGCATAGCTACCCCACGTTCTACTTGACCGTGGTGGGACATGCGCGTGCAGACGGCGATCAGGTTGAAAACGAAAAGCTGGCGCTTGCCCGCGCACAGAGCGTTTCCGATCAGATCATCTCCCGAGGCATTCCCACTCACCGGATCCGCGTCAAAGCGGCTCCTCCCGTGGGCATGGGTGGCGAGTCCCAAAGCGTCAGTTTCCTTTTGGGCCAAAAGTCCTACTAAGGAGCAGCCATGCGAACCCGCGAACAACGGAAGCGAGAGGTGTACAAGCGCCTCTTGGGTCATCCTCTGACCCTGGCACCGTTTACGGGCGGGATGCTGGGGTTTATGGCGATTCTCGTGGCTGCCAATCCGGCGATTCCGCTGGCGGTAGGGATTCTGGGTACAACCGGAGCCATAGCTGCCGTGGCATTGCGCGTCTTGTTTGCCAGAGAAAAGATCACCGAGGGCGTGTTGGCTGAAGAAGAACATGAAGTGCAAGAAGCGCGCAAGCAGGCCATGATTGATCTCAAAGAAAAATTGTCGCGCGATCGTGATGATCGAACCGAAACCATCATGGGTGATTTGGAAACGATTGCCGGCCGTTTGCATGAGGATCGTCTTTGGAAGGGTGTCAATGATGAACTGCGGGCAGATCTTCTTACCTTGTTTGATAAGCTTTTTGCCCATGCCGTGCGTTATCTCGAGATCTCCTATGATTTGTTTGAAGATGCCGAGGGGATTGTGCAGCGCGAAGTGCGCCGCAAGATCCAATCGCGCAGAGAAGAAGTGATAGGAGAAGTTCAGGCAAGTGTGGAGCGTCTTGGAGATCTTCTAACTCGCATTCGCACGCTTCAACATGCGGAAAGTGTGGATATGGAATTGCATGGCATTGTGGATGAAATGGAACGCTGTGTGCAAGCCGGAGCGCAAACATTGGATCAAAGTCAGCGATCGCATGCCATCAGGCAAGAAGGGTATAGGCAAACCGTTTCGTGAGGGAGATTACGTTCTTCCTCTTTTTACCACCTGCGTTGGGGAAACCCTCCAACTATGGTGATCAACCGTCCCTCATGGGCTTTCCAAAGCCCTTCGTTCATTTCACCAAAGCGGAGCCTGGTCGCTTCGCGTCGCAGAAGGAGTGTTCCATGCGTCGTCTGTTCTCTCTGACTCTCATGGGTTTCCTCATCGCCTGTTCTTCGAAGACTGCGGATGCGCCGGCAACCGATCCTGGGGCTTCACAGCCTTCGGCCGAGTTTCCGAGCTTCTCGCTCGCCTGGAGCGAGTACCCGTCTTGGTCCGTCTTCGGGGTTGCCTCCGAGATCGGGATCATCGATGGTGACAAGGGCAAGGTCGGTCCGATCGAAGAGCGCTGGGGCGTGGATATCGTCCTGCGCGAAGCTGACTACGACACCTGCATCAACCTCTATGGCAACGGAGAGGTCGATGCCGCAGCCCTCACCAACATGGACAGCCTGATCCCCGCCGCCTCGCGACCCACGGTCGCGATCCTTCCGACTTCCACATCCTTCGGGGCCGACGCTCTGATCGTGGATGGCGGGATCAAGAGCGTGGATGACCTGAAGGGTGTGCCTGTGTACGGGCTGGCGAAGAGCGTGTCCGAGTACGTGTTCGCCCGCAACCTGGTCATCCAGGGTCTCAACCCTGCGGATTTCACCTTCACGAACATGGATCCGGGCGCGGCCGCCACGGCTCTTCAACAGAAGCAGGAGATCCGAGCCATCATGGTTTGGAATCCGTTCGTGCTCGAGACCCTGCGGCGGCGTGCTGACACGCATGTGCTCTTCGACAGCACCACGATTCCCGGCGAGGTGATCGACATGGTGGTCATGGCGCGGGGAAGCCTCGAGAAGCCGGGCGGTGAGAACTTCGCTCGTGCGGTCATCGATGCCTACTACGCCTTCAACCTGGTCATGGCTGACCCTGCCCGTCACAACGAGATGCTCGTTGCGCTCGGCTCCAAGTTCAGCAACCTGGGGCTTGAGGACATGGAAACCGTGGTCAAGCAGACCAAGTTCTACGCTACCCCAGACCTGGGGCTTGGCGTGTATGATGGAAGTAGACTCCCCGGGACCATGGGTCTTGTGAGCCAGTTCTGCGTGGGGCGCCAGATCGTGTCTTTGTCTCCGACGATCGGATATGGGCATCAGTGGAGCACACCCGAGGCGACTGCTCCTTCCTATGTCTTCGATTCCTCCTACATGCTCGATGTCCAGAGGGGGGGAGTCTACACGCAGGATGTCCCGATCATTCCTCCGCCTGACAAGTAGGCCAATCACGCCTACACGCGGGTTAGAGCAAACCTCTAACCCTTTTCCTTAAGACTTGAACTAATTTTGTGTTCAGGGCTTAAGGGAAAACCGTTCTTTCCAACCGGAGGTTCTTGTGACCACAAAACGTTTTTTTCTTTTCCGATGCTTTACAGGTATTCGGGCGCCTATGAGCCGTAAGGCAACATGGGTAATCGGTACCGCAAGCATCTTGCTTCTTCTTGCGCTCTACACCAGGCTTTCGATTCATCAGCATATGATCAACCCCACAGACACGACGATTCCCACATGGATGCAAATGAGTGAGGGGATCTCCAAGATCTTTGCGGCCCAGCCGCGCACAGGCGACCGATGGATCGTTGAAGATGTGCTTGCCACGCTTTCACGTCTGGGATTTGGTCTTGGAATTGGAGTCTTTATCGCCTTTGCTCTTGGTATGAGCATGGGGGTGTGGCGATGGATGGAAGCCTTTTTCCTCCCGATCCTTTCTCTGTTTGCAAAGATTCCTCCCACAGCCATGATGGCAGTGTTCTTCACTTTGTTTGGAACCGAACTCAAGATGTACGGAGCGATCATTGCCTTTGGGGTGATCCCCACTTTGGCTCAGACCATTTATTTGGGGCTTAAGGATATTGCTGAGGAGCGTATTGATAAGGCCCGTACCCTTGGGGCGAGTACGACTGAGATTATTTTTTGTATCATGTTCCCCCAGATTCTTCCCAAGCTTCTCGATGCCATCAGGCTTCAGATCGGACCGGCCATGGTGTTTCTCATTGCGGCTGAAGTCTTGGTGGGAGATGTGGGATTCGGGTATCGGATCCGTCTGCAATCTCGATTGCTCAACATGAACGTGGTCTACCCTTATCTTGCTTATCTTGCCCTGTTTGGATTTGGTATGGACATGGGGATGCGATGGATTCAATGCAAGCTCTGCCCCTGGTACGCAAAGGGGGGTGTCTCGTGAAGCCCATCCTTACAGTCTCAAACGCATCGTTTCAGGTGAGGAAGCAGCATATTTTGCATGGGGTGGATTTCACAATCGGTCGCGGACAAATCGTTGGAGTGCTTGGTGCAAGTGGGTGTGGAAAGACATCTTTGCTAAACCTCATCGCCGGCATCACACGTTCTACGTCAGGAATTGTAAGTGTGAATTATGATGGGCAAGAGACCGAGATTGTTGGGCCAGGTCCGGATCGTGGCATTGTGTATCAGGCCTACGGGCTCTATCCATTTTTGACCAGCGTGGAAAATGTGGCGTTTGGCCTCAAGCTTCACCTGACCACCATTCCAAGGAGAATGTGGGGTCAAGTGACAGGATTTTGGCGACGCTTGCGGCGCGAACATCTCAAACATGCAGAAGAACTCTTGGTGCGATTTGGTCTTGGGGATGCGGTGCACAAATATCCACACGAGCTTTCCGGAGGTATGCGACAGCGCGTGGCGATTGCCCAGGCCCTGATTATGAAACCACAAATCCTTCTTTTGGATGAGCCGTTTGGTGCACTAGATGAGGCCACGCGTGAAGATTTGCAGCGTATGCTCCTTGTTCTCTACGAGGAAAATATTCAAGCTGTGGGGCAGGGGAAACCTGCACCTCATACCATTCTCCTTGTGACTCATGCTATTTCTGAAGCGATTTTTGTGGGAGATCGTGTGATGGGACTTTCCCGTCACTGGAATTGGGAGGAGCAAGGATTTTCTTCATGTCCGGGTGCCACGGTCGTGTACGACAAGGTGGCTCCGGTATTCAATTCGACAGATTCTGTGGATTTCGAGAAATTTTTCGGACAAAAGAATGAGATTGCGCAATTGGTTTTTGATGAAAAAGTAAGGGTTCGGCCGCAAGATCATTGCACATTTTGGTCGCAAGTCCGTGTCAATCATGGTCACGGGGTTACTCACGACGTATAGGGGACAGCAAGACTGTCCCTTTTTCACCGCTGCTTTAAGGGGACACTCTTGAAGTGACGATCCATTTTAGTTCTTTCCAAAGGAGTCAGGCATGCCCAGCAAACTTCACACAGCTGTTCTTCGCGGAACAAAAGAAGGTGATAAGACCTACGGGTTTGATGATCAAAGAACCTTACGCGAACCGGTCACATATTTTTTTCAAGAATCGCATGAGGGGGTCATTTTGTTCATCGTATTTCGCACACCACCTTGCCGACATTCCAAATGTACATTCTGTCCGCTCCCGCAAACCGGCACTCTGCGCCCAGTATCGTTTTGGCATTATGGCGAGCAAATCGAAGCTGTGTTTCGTGATCCCATGGTCAAGGCCAGGTTGCACGAGATTCGCAAAGTCATCGTGAGCAATCAAGGTTCGATTTTGGATGAGGAAACCTTTCCCACCTTGGCGCTCATTCACTTCGTGTATTTGTGCCAGCGGGATATTCGCGGGTTCATTTGTTTGAGCCTGGAGACGAGGCCCGAGTATGTGGATCGTTTGGAGCTGGATGCGCTTTTTCGCGCCATGTGTGAGGTGGATCATCGTATCAGCATTGAGCTTGCGATCGGTTATGAGGCGCACGATGATCATGTACGCAATGGGCTTCTCAAGAAGGGGTTGATCTTAGAGGGGCGCGGGCCGCATACGCTCGAGAGCCTCGCTCGCAAATGTGCAGAGCGAGAATTTCGGCTGAAGTGTTACTTCATGCTCAAGCCCTGGCCAACGTTTACGGATGAAACCGCGGTCGAGGATGTGAAACGAGGAATTGATTTTCTCAATGCGCTTGGCAATGAGTATGGAGGGAAGATTTCCATGCACCTCAATCCTACCTTTGTGGGAAAGGGAACAGCTTTGGTTACGCCTTTTGAGCGGGGAGAGTTTGTGCCGCCACGTCTTGTGGACGTTGCACGGGCTGCTCTCCATGCCGAGGGGAAACAGGTTCCGATTTTTTTGGGGCTCAATGACGAGGGTCTGGCTGTACCTGGCGGATCTTTTCTTCGCAGAGGAGATGAACCAGTAGTGGAACTTCTCGAACGGTTCAATCGCACTCAAGATTTTGAACTTCTGCACGCTGTCGTCCGTCGCGCCACGTAAACCATCCTAAGACAAGGGATGGTTTTTTCGTTGTAATCTGATTCTGGTGTCACATCTGATTCTGGTGTCACATCTGATTCTGGTGTCAGGTCCGACTACGGACTTTTTATTTTCTCGACGTATAAACATTGTTATATAAAAATGTGCGTAAACATTCGAAAATACGCATTATTTTTTTGCACATGAAATTATTTTGTCATGGTGGTCTTATTTGAAGCAAAGATTTTCATTGAAATCATTGGTTTTTTAAAAAAAGTCCGTAGTCGGACCTGACACCACAAATGTGAAAATTTTTTGTATGCGAAAAGGACGCCGGGGACCGTCAGGGTGACGGGCGGCGTCCTTCGTATCAGGGGGAGGGGAGATAGGTGGGCGGCTTTCCTTGCGGATTTAGCCGCCCATGTTTACTCCCCGCCTGCCTGAACGGGCGTGGGTTCGGGAGTGGGGGCGAGGCCGAGTGCGGCGCCCAGGGCTGCGAACGGATTTCCGTCCGCTGCCTCGAGCTTGCGCATCTTGCCACTTCCTCCGGTGGCGGAAGACTTCTTGTTCTTCTTGGGGGGTTCTGGCGGTGGTTCGGAGGAGGCAAGGTGGGATTGCCTCCGCATCACAGGCGCTTCGGGGCGCACGGTGGGACGAACGACCTCAATCGTCTCGTCTCGTGCATCCCGCGATTGCCTGGCGATCTGTGGCCGGGAAGGACGATCTTCACGCGACCGCGAGTTGAACTGCGGCCGGCGGGGACGGTCATCTTCCTCATCGCGCCCGATTTCATCGGGACGCTCACTCATCCCACCAAACCAGAAGTGGGTCAGGACGACCTGCCAGTGGCCGCCTTCTCCCAGGAGCGGGGATTCGATGCTGCGCGACCGGCCCTTGATGAGCCAGCACTGCGCCGTGTCGGAAGGGAGATCAGTCGTCCTTGGATTGATCTTGATCTCCTCGCCGTCGACCGAGAGGTAGTAGGCTGCCTTGCCTACCTCATCCTTGGTCTTGGCATCGACCGGGCGCACGCGCCGGCACAAGAGGAACCCGCGGCACAGCACGGTGTCCCCGGGCTTCACGGGATCTTCGGTGTGAAGGCATAGGTGCCCCCACTCCTCCTTCCCGCGCTGCCAGGAGACACGGATGTATTTCTTCTCCACCCCGTCGCCCTTGATCGAGCAGGGTTCGACCTTGGCATCGTCGGAGATGTGGATGAACAGAAGGGGGAACGTACGCAAGATGCGGGTCGAGATCTGGAGCACGCGATCTCCGCGTACCGCCCCCGCCTTGTCACGCGCCGGTTTTTCGTAGTCCTCATGTCGAAGTGAGGCTACTGTGAACAGCTCTTCGATTTGATCGACCGTCGCCGCGCGGGCGAAAGGATCTTTTCCCAGGGTTTTTCTTTTTTCTTGCGGGTGGTAACCCATGGCGCTTCTCCTTGTTGGTGTGAACGGAGCCTTGCTCCGATGGGAAAAGAACACGACTTGCGGTTTGCAAGACGGCTTAATGTAGCAAAAAAATGACCTTTTGTCAATGCAATGCCGTCTAAAATCCGCTAATTTCAGCTCAAAAAATTGCCATTGACAAAACAACACTCGGCTTTTATTATCCGACGCAGAGTATTTTTATTTTTTACCCGTTAATTTTTAGGAGGAGGAATCGGCACCCCGATCCCTATGTGCGTATGCATATTCAATCCATTCTTCTTTTACACCCCGGTCAGGAAGTCAGTGTGAACAATAATCCATTCGATTGTGTGGGTCGTTGGTCCACGGTTCTCGACAATGGGGAAACCCTTCATTGGTTTGTGGACACGGAAGATCATGTGCTCACGGTTGCCGGTGAAGAGGAAGAACTCGTTTTTTTTCGTCTGGTTGATATCAACCCCGAACCGCAAGAGGAGCGAGTGATTTATGAAGGAGTGGAATATGAAAATAGTTATGACGACAGCGGGTATGTCAAAGATGGATCCGGAGAAACGCTTCTTGATGAAGACAATCACATCACTTTTGCGGATTACGAATCTTCCGAAGGAAATATTTTGCGGATTGTGACAGATGAGGATACCGGAGAGCATCTCGTTTTGCTGGGTCAAGTGATCGCCGAAGATGATGTGAATGAATGGTAGTGACCTTTGGTCAGTAAAAAAGTAAAATAGACGTGAAGTGGTTATCTTCAGAATTCGCGTTTTGAAAACAACCACATAAATCGTCTATTTTTATTTTGTGTCTTCACATGAATCACAAAAACGTTGGAAATCCAAATTAAGCAATAACCGTGATTGGCGTTTGGATATTTTTCGTTATGGATGTGTCTTGGCAGTCTGCGTTATCATTTTGCGTTTATTTGTTTTGCAAGTTTTGGATCATGGTTTTTATGAAGCGCTTGCCAGCGGTCAGCATGAAATTTTTCAAGAACTCTATCCGGAGCGCGGTACGATATATGTGCACGATCTCAAAGATGAGACTCAAACCGCTCTTGCCACCAATCAACAACTTGCTTTTGTGTATGCCGATCCCAGGCTCGTAAAAAATCCCGAGGAGACGGCGCAAAAAATCGGGGATGTTTTTGATTATACCGACGAGGAAGTAGATGCCTTACGTGATCGTTTGGATCAACCCGAAGATCCTTATGAACCCATTGAACGTAAAGTGTCGGACAATATTCTTTCCGAGATTGAAGAATTAAATCTGTCGGGAATCGCTTATGTACGAGAAACATCTCGATATTATCCCGAGCCCGATTTGGGTGGACATGTGGTGGGATTTGTAGGGTCGGATGAAGGGGGGAATTTGGCAGGTCGTTATGGGATCGAAGGATATTTTGAAAATATTTTGGCAGGCACTCCAGGGTATTTGCGTTCAGAGCGTGATATTGCCGGCCGCATGATTACTTTGGGAGAGCATTCGATTCAAAGCGCGGTTGATGGAGCGGATATTGTGCTCACGCTTGATCGCACCATTCAGTATGTGACGTGTATGAAACTCAAAGAAAAAGTGGCGGAGTTTGGAGCGCAAGGAGGCAGTGTGGTGATTTTGGAACCGGAGACAGGTCGTGTCTTGGCTATGTGCGGTGCTCCGGATTATGACCCTAATGTGTATTTTGAAGCAGAGTTTATCGACGATTTTAACAATCCGGTGATTTTTGATGCCTATGAACCCGGATCCATTTTTAAACCTATGACGATGGCTGCCGCGCTTGATACCGAGGCGGTAACTCCGGCCACCACGTTTGAAGACACCGGGTCGGCAATGGTGGAAGGATGGCCAAAACCGATTGGAAATGCAGAAGGAAAAGTTTATGGGGTGGTGGACATGACAACAGTGCTTGAACAGTCCATCAATACAGGCATGATTTTTTCCATGCGGGAAACCGGGCAAGACGTCTTTGTAGATTATGTGAAAAAATTTGGTTTTGGAGATTTGACCGGAATTGAACTTGAGACAGAATCCGCAGGAGATATTTCTTCTTTGGATCAGGCATCTGAAGTGTTTGTCGCAACGGCTTCGTTTGGACAGGGTATTTTGGTAACACCTTTGCAGATCGCTGCTGCCTATGCCGCGATTGCCAATGGCGGCATTTTGCCTCGACCTTATATCATTGATGAAATTCGTTATGATGACGGCACTGTGGATATTCATACTTCCTCCGAAGTGCGTCGTGTGATCCAGGAAAAAACCTCACGTCTTCTTGGAGCCATGTTGGTGTCTGTAATCGAGCACGGACACGGTGCAAAGGCAGGTGTGTCCGGATATTACATCGCGGGAAAAACAGGTACGGCTCAGGTCGCGCGGCAAGATGGCATTGGGTATGATCCGGACGCGACCATTGGTTCGTTTGCGGGATTTGGTCCAGTGGATGATCCAAAGTTTGTGATGGTCGTGCGTATTGACCGTCCGCAAGGTGTGCAATGGGCAGAGTCCACTGCTGCCCCGCTTTTTGGTGAAATCGCCGCTTTTTTGTTACAGTATTTTGAAGTAGCCCCCACACGAAGTGTGGAATAACAGTATTTTATGAAAATGTTTATCCAAAAATATCTTAAGAATCAAGCCAGAAAGATTGTGGAGCGGCAGCAGCCCAAGATTATCGCTATAACGGGATCGGTTGGGAAAACATCTACGCGCAATGCAATTGCCGCACTTTTGGGGACACATTTTGCTGTTCGCACCAATATCAAAAATTATAACAATGAGTTTGGTGTTCCATTGACGATTATTGGTGCCACTTCTCCCGGGCGATCGGTTTTTGGGTGGTTGAAGATTTTAGTGCGTGCGTGGAAGTTGGCTTCCAAACGTCAGACTGATTATCCCAATCTGTTAGTTCTTGAATACGGGGCAGATAAACCGGGGGATATCAAATACTTGTGTGAAATTGCAAAGCCGGATATTGCAGTTCTCACAGCGATTTCTCCCGCACATTTGGAAAATTTTGGCACCATGGAAAAACTTATAGAAGAAAAGGGGAGCTTGTTGCGATTCGTCAAAGAGGGAGGGAAGATTGTTGTGAATGCGGATGATACCAAGGTTATGGAACTCGCTTCTCGTACACATGCTCCGGCAAAAAGTTTTGGCATATCCGCGCCGGCCGATGTGCATGCAACCGATATCCATCTTGAAACCAGAGAAGATTTTTCTTTTGAACCCGGTGAAGTTTTTTCCACCCTGACGTTTGATATAGAAGCTCACGAGGAAAAAGAAACCGTGGCTATGACTAATCGTTTGGGTCGCGGTCCGATCGCTTCGGTTTTATCTGCCATGGCTGTGGGGCAATCTCTTGGATTACATCTTTCTCAAATGAAACATTTGGTGGAAAAAATTTCTAGCGAACCAGGGAGAATGCACCCGATCGCCGGCATCAAAGGAAGTTTACTCTTGGACGATTCCTATAATGCGGCACCGGCTGCCATGGTGGCGGCTCTTGAGGTTTTAAAACAATTTAGGGTCGTTGAATCCGCTCGCCGCATTGCCGTATTGGGTGCGATGGCTGAGCTTGGACCGCTCACACAAGATGAACATCGCCTGCTTGGACTACGTGTTGCCGAAGGTGGAGTGGATTTGCTCGTCTGTGTAGGTGAGGCTGCGCAGGATATTTGCAAAGGAGCGATCGAAGCTGGCATGAGCGAGGATCACATTCAATTTTTTCCAAATGCAAAGGAGGCGGGACGCTGGTTGGATCGAGAAGTGAGAAAAGGAGACGTTCTACTCATCAAAGGTTCTCAAAGCACACGGATGGAATGGGTGGTCAAAGATTTGATGGCTGAACCATTGCAGGCCTCACAACTTCTCGTGCGCCAGGACTCAAAATGGTTGGAAGCTTCATAGAAAAATAAAAAATCGCCCAGGAGAGGCGATCGTTAGGAAAGTGTTGGTTCACTGATAAGACCCCAACGAGAGGAGGATCGACGAGTGGCCACACGGCGAAGCAATTCACAATCGATGAGCGGATGAATCGGAATATCCGCGACTTTTTTTGGACGAAGAGGAGGAAAATGCTCAAGCTGCTGCATGCGTGCAATCGTATTATACAATCCCAATCGTCCTATGGCCCAGAGTTCTCCAGAAAATGTGAGGCAAGTGTTCCAGATGGAAGGGGCTCCGTGGAGGAAATCAGGGCAGGTGTCTAAATCACTTTGCAGTGCGAGGTAGTCCGAAATATGCGCGATAACAACACCTTTCCCTTTTTGTTCCAACCGTGTTTCTTCGGGCCAAGGGACAATCAGAGGAAGGAGAGTCTTTTGCAGCCTTTTTTCACAAGTGAGAATTTCTTGAGCGAGGAGAGGACTTTGGATATCAGGTCCTACTGTCGATAAATTTTCAAAGAGCCGTAAGAGTGTGTAAGTTTCGTTCATGAAAGACCTCGATGTGAGGACGACAAGTTAAGAGTACGTCACACTCCATGCTTGTCAATGTGTTTTTCCCATGGTATCTTTTTTCCGCATTTTATTTAGACAATTTATTGAAAATGAGGAATTGCAAATTAGAAATTTTATAGATAAGGCCCCATCGTCTAACGGTTAGGACATCAGGTTCTCATCCTGAAAATTCGGGTTCGATTCCCGGTGGGGTCACCAAAAATAACTCTTCTCTGCGGAGAGTTATTTTTGTTGATATCTACGAGCACCTGCCCTGCGGCAGGTGCGACGGGAATCGAACGCCGGAGCCATGTCCCGCCGACTTTGCCGGGAGGCGGGACGGCGAGGCGGTGCCCAGCCCGAGTCGGCGGAAGCCGACGAGAGGCACGGGTGATTCCCGGTGGGGTCACCAAAATCTGACTTTCGTCAGAAAGTTGTCCCAAAGTACCAAGTACTCAAATTCACACAATTTTTTTAGGTTTTTGTGTGGTGTGAGTTATTGGTATTTTTTTATATTTTAGAATGTTTGTTACGAAAAAACCGCCTATGAGGAGGCGGTCGAGCAAATGGAGATCAAGATTCCAGTTCGCGTGATCGAATGGGAAAAAAGATCAAAGCGATGAAACAAAGACAAACAGAAAGAACAAGTGGATAGAGCAAAGAGAATGTGGAAAGCCATCCGGCCAAAAAGAGAAACGGAATATCCAGAACCCCTTTGATCACATTGAGATTTGAAAGTGTTGTTGCGCGACTTTTTGATTGGATACGTTTGTTGACCGCGCGCGAGAAGACAGGATCGCGCAATCCATAAAGAGGCAATCCGATGGCAAATGAGAAGAAAACGATCCACGGATGGGGAGAGATCATGGCAAGGGTGAGCAATGTCATGATGGCCATAGTGCTGGTTGTGATGAGGTGTGCTGTTTTGACTCGACATTCTATCCATCCAGCAAACCAACTCGCGCAAAATTCCAATCCTTGAAAAATTACATAAAAAATTCCGAGCATCTCTACTCCAAATCCATACTGTGATAGAAGAGGTTGAGTCATTCGCCAAGCGATGAATACTGCAATGAAGACCAGAAGTTTATTGAATGCAACCTTGAGGAGCCATGGTTCACCGCAAATCGTTTTGATGCTTTGCGCAAAAATTCCGGTTTCCTGTTTTTTTACCTCTTGTATATGTTGCGGCTCGGTGAGGCTGCAGAAAATCAAGAAAGCGATGATGGTCATCATCATGTTTGCCGTCATAAGTATTTGGAATTGCGATTCCAACAAATCTTTTGCCACAAAGGCACCGATCACCGGAAGAAAAATATCCGGAAGAGATCGTGCAGAAAGAAGTTTTCCATTTCGTGTATTCATTTCCCGCTCTTGCCCCATCTCTTTCAAACTTTCATAAAGGAGTGCTTCCTCTGTTCCGGAGAAGCAAGAAAAAGAAGAAGACAGAAAGATAAAGGAGAGAACAAATTGCCAAAATCCGTGGGCAAAGAACATGAGGAATTGCGAGACGAAAAGCAAAATCACTCCAAGGAGAATGGTGCGTTTGCGACCGATATGATCAGCTAAATATCCGGACGGTACTTCAGTGGCAAGTGAGGTTAACGACCAGACAATGCTCAAGTAAAACACCTGATTAAGATTTACGTCCCGATGCAAGTAGAACATCACGATCACAGCTGAAAGTGTTTTGGCTTCCACAAGCACACGTCCCCAAAACAAGAGACGTGGATTGTGTGTTACTTTGTTTGTAAAGAACATGGTTTTTATTCCTTTGTGCGAAACCGTGCGTTCTTTTTATCGCAGTGAAGCACTTTGGTCAATCCATTGGTACCAATCCATAAGTAGGACATTATTATTTTTGCGGGGTAGGCAAAAATTATAAAAAAATAAGGTAAAAAGCCTTATTTTTTGATTTGTAAGGTTGACAGATAATAAATTCATAAGTACAAAGAAGTCGTCAGCGACGCTGACTGCAAGCACACACCCCGCCTCATTTGCAGGCGGTGCACCAAGGAGAAAACCCATGAACCGCATCCTTTTCCTCGTACTTGCCATCGTCATGACCATGTCCGTTTCCAAGGCGTTCGCCACCGAGGATATCGCGCCCAAGGTCATCACCAGTCTTCATACCGGCAACATGATCATCTGGGATACGGGTGACGACTCGGGTTGTGATGACATCAACACCGGCTCCAAGGTTCGCGATCTCGCGGCTCAAGACACCGAAGTTCTCCAAGCGCTTGCTGCCGCCCTCGCGGTGGCCCTGTCTGACATGAGGTTTACGCTCACCGATGGTGCACAGTCGGACTGGTTGTACACGAACTACGACGAGGCTCTCGGCAACCTCGTGGGCATGAGCCTCGAGCTCACCCGCGAGATCGCCTTGAACGATGCATTCGTTCTGTCCTTCGAGGACTCGAACAAAGTGCTCACTGGCCGCCAGTGGCACCGCGCCAGGCGCCACTGCACTGACCAGCAAGAGCGATTGAACCGTTGGTCCAGTCTCTGGGCCGACACCATGGCCGCGGCAGCGATCATCACCAAGGCCCGACAGGATGCCCATGTCGATGTCCTCCCATGGAGGACCAACCCATTCATGTCCACAGACATCAGCATCGTTCGGCGTCAGATCTCCAGTCTGAATGACCCCATTGATCTGCCCAAATGCCGGGATGATCTGGATCGCCGCCTCGGAGGTTGCGTCGACAGGTAGTCGACTGTCCGTCTCCTTCGCCACCCCCCTGGGTCCCTTTGCTTCGTGCGGGGACCTGTTTTTTTTCAAATTTTCAACAAAATTGTTTTTTACCAACTGACCAAATCCATCCGTATAAATCCATCTATCCAATTGACACATTGTCCTTGTTCCTCCATGATAGTCCGTTCGTTCTTTTCACTTCCACGGAGGCATCATGGACTTTTCAAACTGGGTTTACTTTCATTCATTTTCCCATGAAGTAGAAAAAGAAATCAGCGAATACAGCCGCGCCATTAAAGGTGATGAATGGAGGAAGACAAGCGCTTGGTTTGCGATAGAGTTTTTGATCTTTTGCATCCTACTCTTTCTGACCTTTCCGGGAACCTATTTGCAAGATGGAACTCATAGCGCTCTGTTTCTTGTTTCATTCGTATCTACTTTTTTTGTTTGTATTGTTCTCTGTCCTCGTCTTTTCCGTGCGTCTTTGGAAATCTTTGGCGGGGATGTGCGACATCTTGTCCTTCGTAAAGATAGAGAACGTGTGCATGATCCTTTGCTCAAGATCGGTCATCAGATCAAACAACTGAGAGAACTGCTCGAACCGATCGCAAAGGAATGGAATGATTACGTGGATTGTTTGAGACAGGGATACGATCGTGATCCGGAGATGGATGCCATTGAGCTTGTGCTTCAAAAGCTCCGCGCTTTGATCAAGGAAATGGTGGAAGAGCTCAATGTGCTTATCAAGATGAAGCTCAAGGAAAAGAATGATCAAGAGATTTTTGTGGATCTTCACGAAGTGACACAACGGCTTGAGGAGCTGCGGATCCAGATTTGTGCGGTCAAAGAGACGCTTGCGGAAATGGATGGACTCAAAGTTCCGCAAGGGGCCGCGGTACGCTCGGTGCGCATTGACGAAGCTGTGGCTTCTCTGACCGGTCAGTTGTCCGAAGCCGAGAGGATTCGCAAAGCCACTCCATCCCTCCGCGCAAAAACAATACGCTCCTGTTAGACCCAGCACTGATCGCGCGTACTCTTTTGCAAGAGACGATAACGTCCCCCGAAATAAAAGGGGGATTTTTCTTTTTTGTCTAACCTCGTGGTCATTGACCTTTTCTCAAAAATCGCCTATGATCACGGCCATTATGACGCAAGAACAAGCACAAATTCGAAACATCGCCATCATCGCTCACGTGGACCATGGAAAGACCACGCTTGTAGATGCGCTTCTTAAACAATCCAATACGTTTCGTAATGCCGATGCGGCAGGAACCACTATCATGGATTCCAACGAACTTGAACGCGAACGCGGAATCACGATTTTTTCCAAGAACGCTTCCATCCATTGGAAGGGGGTGAAGATCAATATCGTGGATACTCCCGGACACGCAGATTTTGGCGGTGAGGTGGAACGCATCATGCATCTTGTCGATGGTTGTCTTTTGCTTGTGGATGCCAAGGAGGGTCCTATGCCGCAGACGCGATTTGTTTTGCGTAAAGCGATTGAAGCCGGACATAAGATTATTGTCGTCATCAACAAGATTGATAAAAAAGATGCGCGACCCGATTGGGTGCTCAATAAAACGTTTGATCTGTTTGTGGAGCTTGGCGCATCAGATGAGCAAACCGATTTTCCCGTGATCTACGCATCAGCCACGCGCGGGGTTGCAGGAGTAGAGGCTGATCTGGAATCCATGAAAGATGTGACCGTACTTTTTGACACCATGGTGGAAAAAATTCCTGCCTCAAGCGGAGATCCCACTGCACCTCTTCAAGTCTCGGTTGTCAATCTTCAATATGATAATTACAAAGGCCGTATCGTTGTGGGACGTGTCGTCAATGGAGTGATACATGCAGGTCAATCCATTACACATATCAATCGCGCAGGTGTACACAAACCGGCCAAGGTGATTGCTCTGCAAATTTTTGATGGATTGGATCGCGTGGATGTGAACGAAGTTTCTGCCGGAGAGATTGTTGCGGTCGCTGGAATTGAGGATATTCAAATCGGTGAAACCATTGCTGATCCCGTTTCTTCCATTGCTTTGCCTGTGACAAAAATCGAAGAGCCTACGGTCAAGATGACCTTTGGTGCCAACACGTCTCCTTTTTCCGGAAAAGAAGGACAGTATTCGACTTCACGCAATCTGAAAGAACGTCTTGAACGAGAACTTTTGAATGATGTGGCTTTGCGTCTAGAGCCAAGTGAGACAGATAGTCGGTTTGTGGTTTCCGGACGTGGAGAACTTCATTTGGCGATTTTGATTGAGAAGATGCGTCGAGAAGGATATGAGTTTGAGGTCTCTCGTCCCCAAGTTATTTTTCATGAGGAGGATGGAGTCAAAACTGAACCTTTTGAAAGCGTGTTTATTGAATGTCCTGATTCCTTTGCCGGCATTGTGATTGAGAAGATGGGCAAGCGTCGAGGAGAAATGAAAGATATGCGATCCGAAGCCGGCACAACTTTTTTGGAATTCGAGATTCCGACCCGTGGACTTATCGGTTATCGCAGCGCTTTTTTAACGGATACAAAAGGGCAGGGAATTTTGAACAGTTTACTTTTGGGATATCGTCCTTGTGTGGGAGAGATTGAGGCCGGTGCACACGGATCCTTGGTTTCCATGGAAAACGGAATCGTGGTCGGATATGCGCTTCGCAACCTGCAAGCCCGCGGTGATTTGTTTGTGGAACCGGGAACCGAAGTCTATATCGGTATGGTGGTTGGTCAGTATTCGCGAACCGAAGATGTGGATGTGAATCCTTGCAAAGAAAAGCGTTTGTCCAATATGCGCAGTAAAGGGGATGGTGTTGCCGATGCCTTGGAAGCCATCCACACGATGACGCTTGAGGCATGTCTTGAGTATTTGGGAGATGATGAACTATTGGAAGTGACACCGAAGAACTTGCGTATGCGTAAAACCATTTTGGATCCCATCATCCGCAAGCGCGATTATGCCAAACGGATGGGGTTATAAAAAAAGAATGAAGAAAAGGTGCCGGGAAACCGGCATTTTTGTTTTGATGGCAGTGGATAAACACAAACTTCTTGCGTGCTATAATACGTTTCGTATGAAGGTTATCCTCAAGACTCATGTGAAAGATTTGGGGTCGCAAGGAGAGGTGGTAAACGTTTCCGATGGTCACGCGCTTCATCATCTTCTTCCACGCGGTCTCGCGATTCCGGCTACGAATAAAGCTATTGTCGATCTTGAACATCGACGCGTGGTCGTCGCTTATCGACAGCAAAAAGAAAAAAAGGCGACGAGCAAACTTTTGGGTCAACTGCAGGGGTATCATCTCACTTTGGCGGAACCGGTAAGTTCAAACGGCACACTCTATGGTGCCGTAACTTCTCGCATTATTGCCGAAGCATTGCAAAAGGTAGGATATGAAATTGAGGCATCCATGATTGATCTTCCTCATCCCATCAAAACTCCCGGTGAGCAATTCGTGCAACTGCATTTACCTCATGGATTTGAAGCTTCCATTCATCTCACCATCAATTCTCAATAATTGAACGGGGCATTGTCCCCATTTTTCTGTATGGAGCATCGTTATATTTTTGTTGTGGGCGGAGTCATGTCCGGTGTGGGAAAGGGAACGGTCACGGCATCGCTTGGCCGCGTGCTTGAGGCAAAAGGATTTCGCACAACCGCGATTAAAATCGACCCTTATATCAATGTGGATGCAGGAACTATGAATCCTGTGGAGCATGGGGAAGTGTTCGTGACGATCGATGGAGATGAAACCGATCAAGATATCGGGAACTATGAACGTTTTTTGGAAGAGGATATTTATCGGGATAATTACATGACGACCGGGCGCGTGTATCTTTCGGTGATTGAGCGTGAACGAGCACTTGGATACAACGGCCGTTGTGTGGAAGTGGTGCCTGATGTGCCCAACGAAGTGATTGATCGTATCGAGCGCGCAGCAACAAAGTCTGAAGCGGATTTTGTTTTGGTAGAGGTGGGCGGCACGATTGGAGAATATCAAAATATTCTTTTTTTGGAGGCTGCACGTATGATGCGTCAAAAGGCACCCGATCGCGTGCGTCATATTTTGGTAAGTTATATGCCGGTGCCTCCCTCAATTGGAGAGATGAAGACCAAGCCCACTCAATATGCGATTCGTTCCATGATGGGAGCGGGGCTTGTGCCTGACTTTGTGGTGGCGCGATCCGAGATGCAAATCGATGAGCCGCGTCGGCGCAAGCTTTCATTGACGTGTGGTGTGCCGGAAGGCTGTGTGATCGGCTCTCCCAATGTGCCATCCATCTATGAAGTTCCTCTTTTGTTTGAAGAACAGGGTTTTGGAGACTTAGTGTTAAAGTCCTTTGGTATTGTTTCAAAGAAAAAAAATGGACTTCGAGATTGGAAAAAAATGGTCACACATATTCGCGAGAGTAAAGAGGAAGTGAAAATTGGAGTCGTCGGAAAATATTTCAGCACAGGAAATTTTGTGTTGTCTGATGTGTATATTTCGGTGTTGGAAGCGATCAAGCATGCGGCATGGGCGCGGGGAAAAAAGCCTGTCATTGAATGGATTAATTCCGAACAGTTTGAGCAAGATCCAAAATCCATACGCCTATTGTCATCATTGGATGGGGTGGTGATTCCCGGCGGGTTTGGCTCTCGAGGAGTCGAGGGGAAAATTAAAACCATTCAGTATTGTCGTGAACACAAGATTCCGTATTTTGGACTTTGTTATGGCATGCAATTGGCCGTGGTCGAGTATGCACGCCATGTGCTCAAATGGAAGGATGCCCATACGACTGAAATTGATGAAAAGACAACGCATCCGGTGATTCATCTTTTGCCAGAACAAGAGCGTCCTATGTTGGAGGGAAAGTACGGGGGGACTATGCGATTAGGCGCGTATCCTTGTCGGCTTAAAAAGGGGACAATCGCGGCACAGGCCTATCGTGCCGCGCGTGTAGAGGAGCGCCATCGTCATCGCTATGAGTTTAACAATGTGTATCGCCAGGCGATTGCGGACGCAGGTTTGGTTTTTTCCGGGATCAATCCGGATCAAAATTTGGTGGAGATTGTAGAGCTTCCGGAGCATCCGTTCTTTTTAGCCGTGCAATTTCATCCCGAGTTTCAATCGCGCCCCTTGCATCCTCATCCTTTGTTTTTGCGATTCTTTGATGCGGCTTTTGCTCGTAAGACGGGGAAAAATCAAGAAAAGTCGCTTGACAAAAAGCGTTCAAAACCCCTATAGTACGGCCACAAAATCTAAACGATAGAGATATCTATGGCACATAAAAAAGCGGCCGGTTCGACTAGTTTAGGCCGCGATTCTCATGGAAAACGTCTAGGTGTGAAGCTCTCCGATGGTCAAGCGGCAAAGGCCGGGCAAATCATCGTACGTCAACGCGGCACCAAAATTCATCCAAGCACCAATGTGAAAAAAGGAAAGGATGATACTTTGTATGCGGGCGTGAACGGCACAGTCAAGTTTTCCCAAAAGAAAGCACCCAATTTTCACGGTGCGCTCAAAAATCGAACCTTTGTCCGTATTGATAAGTAAAATAAAAATCACCCTTCGAGCCACTCGGGGGGTGATTTTTTGTTTGCGAAAAAAGGGGTCAGGTCTGGTTTCTGGCTTTTTTTAGAAAGTTTATTGTTTCCAACAAAGCCGGGAAGACAAAGGTGATGCAGCAATCAGATTTCATCAAGGTGTCTCTTGACCGCAAGGACATTTTTTGACACGGTGGGAGCGCACAAGACAACAACATTCGCATCTGCGAGGTTTCTCATGGTTGTGACTGAAGGTTACTTGTATCATCAGTTAACTCGTCCTTCCGACAAACCTGCGTGGAGATGCAACCTTGAGCGGATTGCTGACTTCTTGGATCAAGAGGCGGCTGAAATGAGAAAGACCGCCGAGGTTATCCGTAGTCTTTGCGAAGTTCTTTCGTCCGCAGATTCGACGCAAAGAAAAGACATCACGCAAATGCTTTTTGTCCAAGCACAAGAAGCGGCTGTCATCCATGGTCGCATCCGCACGGCTGTGCGTGCTGTCCTCAAGACTCGTATCTCCGCTCTTTCCGCTTTCCTGCAATCGCCGCGCGAACCTTAAGGGGTTCGCTTTTTCTTTTGGGAAAAAAGGGGTCAGGTCGTGAATCGTAGCGTTTCGGGATCATTGCTTTTTTTACCCGTTTTTGACATCGTGGAGATAGTTCTTTTCACACAAGGGAGATGCACCCATGTCAAACAAGAAATCCGCAGGAATCCAACCCGATCAGCTCCGTGTAGGTGAACTTCTTGTTCGAGAAAAGATCATCACCCCCATGCAACTTCGCAAGGCTGTGGAGGATCAAACGGCTCAAGGAGGATCTATCGGGCACCAACTGACCAAGCTTGGATATTTGAATGAAAACGTTTTGATTGCCTTTCTTTCCAAACAGTATGGTGTACCAAGCATTAATCCTATGGCTGAAACGATTGACATTCCTTCCGAGGTATTGAGAAGTGTTTCGCGCGATTTCTGTTTGCGTCATTTGGTGATTCCCATCATGAAAGTGGAAGGCAATAGGTTTGTCGTTGCCATGGCTGATCCGGGAAATATCCATGTGATCGATGATCTGCGATCCCTGATCCAAGGAGAGATCGACCCCGTGGTCGCAACCGAAGGGCAGATTCGTGAAGCCATCACAAAATATTACAGTATGTGCGTGACCTTTGAAGACGTTGCGCGAGATCTGGATCTGGAAGAGATTGCCTTGGAAGAGACCGGTGTGGAGGAAGATATTTCCATTGGGGATTTGACGCGTTTTGCCGAAGAAGAACCTGTGGTGCGTTTGGTCAATGTGGTCTTGCGCGATGCCGTGACCAGAGGAGTGAGTGATATTCATCTGGAGCCGTTTGAAAAGCAGTTTCGTATTCGCTATCGGGTGGATGGCATTCTCTATGAGGTCATGAAGCCACCCTTCAAGTTGCGACACGCAATTGTTTCTCGTATCAAGATCATGGCACGTTTGGATATTACCGAACGCCGGATTCCTCAAGATGGACGTATTGTGTTGCGTCTTGGAAAAGACAAGGTTATGGATTTCCGAGTTTCCACTCTCCCGACGGTTCACGGTGAGCGTGTGGTTCTCCGTCTCCTCGACCGATCCAATCTGCAGTTGGATATGACCAAGCTTGGATTTGAAGAGCGGGCATTGGTGGATTTCAAAGACGCTCTGCGTCGTCCTCATGGAATGGTTCTTGTCACGGGCCCCACAGGTTCTGGAAAGACCACGACATTGTATTCCGCACTCACAGAACTCAACAGGATGACGACCAATCTTCTCACAGCTGAAGATCCCGTGGAGTATGAACTGTTTGGCATCAGTCAAATTCAGGTGGATGAAAAAGCAGGACGAGGGTTCCCTCTGGTGATTCGTTCGTTTTTGCGTCAGGATCCGGATATCATCATGGTCGGTGAGATTCGTGATTTTGAGACGGCGGAGATTGCAGTTAAGGCTGCACTGACCGGACATCTGGTTCTTTCCACCTTGCACACCAATGATGCGCCAAGCGCGGTGGGACGACTACTGCAGATGGGGATCGAACCTTATCTTGTTGCAGCGACGATCAACGCAATCGGTGCTCAAAGACTTGTACGCAAGCTTTGCGCCAAATGTCGTGCCCCGGTTGATATTCCCGAAGCGACATTGGTAGAAGTGGGGATTCCGCCCGAAGAGATCGGATCGTTCCAAACGATGCGTGGCGTTGGATGTGCAGAATGCAACAATACGGGATATCGTGGACGCATCGCAATCTACGAGATTATGATGATCACCGAAGAGATTCGTGAGTTTATTCAAAACAGTGCCTCTGCAAACGAGCTCAAACGTGAGGCGATTCGGCAGGGGATGAAGACTTTGCGCATGAGCGCCTTAACGAAGCTCCGGGAAGGGGTGACAACCTTGGAAGAGGTGGTGCGCAATACAGCACCTGACTAGCCGTTTACGCAAAGGACCCTTATCAAGGGTCTTTTTTCGTTTCGTATGTCCACACCTTACCGATCTAGTTCGTGCTATACTATTTCCATATGACATTGTTTGGAGGAGGGCGCACGAAAAGTTTTTTGGGTGTGGACATTGGGGCCAGCAGCATCAAGGTCGTAGAGTTGGGGCTTGAAAAAGGTCGTCCAAAATTGTTGACGTACGGATATTCTGAACGTCAGGAAATGAACGGTGCGGCTTCGCCTTTTGACGATGTGCAGGCAACAGGAAAATTGTTGGCGCACGTATGTAAAGAAGCCGGAGTCAAAACCGTTCACACGATGACCGCTCTTCCAACCTCGGGTGTTTTTTCCACCATCCTCACCCTTCCTTATCGTAAAGAAAAAAGAGAAATGCAGACACTGGTAGATGTCGAGGCCGCAAAACTTACACCCATCCCGTTTGAACAAATGGTGACCTATTCTACGTATCTTGATGATCTTGGAAAGAAAAATATTCCAGTACAAAAAAAAGAGGAGGCATCTTCTCTCAAACCTCCGGTGACCGAGGAAAAGAAATTGACTCACGTGTTGGTCACAGGGGCTGCCAAGACTTTAGTGCAAAAGTATGTGGAGATTTTCAAAACAGCCAAGCTCGATTTGCAAGCGATTGACACCGAGGCGTTTGCACTTGTGCGCGCTCTTATTGGCAAAGATCGCAGCGCCACCATGGTCATTGACATAGGATCCAAACGCACCAATCTTGTACTTGTGGAACGGGCGATTCCTTTTTTATCGCGCAGTATCAATATAGGAGGGGACACTATTACAGCGCGTCTGCAAGAACAGATGCAGTTTTCTCCAACTGATGCCGAACGCATGAAACGCGATTTGGGAGGATCATCCATAAGCGGGGAAAAACTTCCTCCCCTTTTCGAATCGTTCATGCACGCGCTCGTCAATGAAATCCGTTACGCCTTGCAATTGTTTGCCAGTATGGAGATGACACAACAAAAAAAGATAGAAAAAATCATTTTAACAGGAGGATCTGCTCATCTTCCCGGTGCAGCGGAATTTTTAGCCAGCACGTTAAATATCAATGTGTATCGTGGTGACCCTTGGGCGCGACTTACTTACCCCGAGCCTTTGCAGCCGGCACTAGATGATATCGGTCCGCGCATGAGCGTGGCGATCGGTCTTGCGATGCGCGATCTTGATTCATAATTTTTTTATGTCTACACAAAAAGGTTTTACCCTTACGGAAATTCTTCTCATGGGAGGAGTCATTTTGCTTGTTTCAATCTTAGCCGTGATTGCGGTGAATTCCGCGCGTTCCAAGCAGCGCGATGCCGTGCGTTTAGGTAACGTGCGCCAAATCCAAACTTCTTTAGAAAATTATTTTACCGATCGTAATACCTATCCTATGGGTGTGGCTTTGCCACTTGGGGATAGTGCCCAAAGCACTTGCCTTGGCTCAGATGGGTTTGTGGGTAATTGTTCCGGAGCTGACACGGTATTTTTGCGTGTTGTCCCAGGAACGTATCAAAAAGGATTGAAAGGATTGATGATGTGTGGAGAGCCGACCCGAGACGCATTTTGCTATACGCAAGGAGAGGATGGAATGAGTTACACCATTCAATTTGAACTGGAAAATGCCGTTTCCATGGCCGGGCTCATAGAGGGTATCAATTGTGCGACTCCAAACGGAATTGAGGGCGGTACATGTGAGTAGCGTCCTGTCTTTCAGCTGATTTCCTGATACAATAAACACCGTATGAATATGGTGTTTATCTTTTTTATAGGTCTTTGCGTGGGGAGCTTTTTGAATGTCATTATTGTACGAACTCATGAAAACATATCCATAGTTCGTGGACGTTCGATCTGTCCTTTTTGTCATGCAACTTTACGTTTTTTTGATGTGATTCCTGTGTTGAGTTATCTCTTGCTTTGTGGAAAATGTCGTTTTTGTCATGCGCGCATCCATCCACAATATCCGCTTGTAGAGCTTATGACTGGAGTCGGATTCCTTCTCATCTACCTGCGGTACACGGTAGGTTTTTCTTTACCTGAAACATTTTCTGTTTCTCTCTTACCCTGGTTTTTTGTACGAGATGCATTTCTTTTATGCGTGTTTTTGGTCATCGCCGTTTACGATTTGCGCTATACGTATATCCTCGATCGTTTCATTTTGCCCGCACTGATCGCTCTTATTCCACTTCAACTTTTTTTAGGAATGTCTTGGCAATCTTTACTGGCGGGCACCTTGGTGCTGGGAAGTTTTTTTGGAGCCCAATATTTTTTTTCTCACGGAACATGGGTGGGAGGAGGAGATATTCGTTTGGGGATTTTGATGGGGGTTACATTAGGATTATCTCAAGGGCTGTTCGCTTTACTTTTAGCCTATGGGACAGGCGCTTTCGTTGCCGTTTTATTATTGGTCACTAAAAAAGCAACACGAAAAACACAAATTCCTTTCGGTCCTTTTCTCGCTGGAGCGACTTCGATCGTTTTGTTTGCGGGGACGTGGATGATGAACATATTTTTTCTATGACAAAAACCGAAGCCCACGGGCGAATCAACAAATTAAAAGAACTGATCGAACAACATCGATATCAGTATCATGTATTTGATCGTCAGACTCTGTCTGATGCGGCGCTTGATTCGCTCAAACACGAACTCTATCAATGGGAACAACAGTATCCTGAATTTGTAACGGCCGATTCTCCTACACAACGTGTGGGAGGGCAACCGCTTAAGGAGTTTTCCAAGGTGCGACATGAAAAGCGTATGTTGTCCATGGAAGATGTGTTTACACGCGACGAGTTTGAAGATTGGCACACGCGTATTTCAAAATTGACACAGAGGTCGTTTCATTTTTTCTGTATGCCCAAGGTGGACGGATTGGCAGTTTCTTTGGTGTATGAGAACGGTCTTTTGAAAACCGCTTCCACGCGAGGGGATGGGGATGTGGGGGAAGATGTTACCCAAAATATTCGGACGATTTCCTCGATTCCTCTGCGTATAAAAGAAGAAAAAGGGCGAGTTGAAGTGCGCGGAGAAATTTGTTTTCCCGTGAAAGAATTCGAGGTGTTTAATAAGAAATTGGTGCGTGATGGGGAAAAACCTTTTGCCAATCCTCGCAATGCAGCCGCAGGATCTATTCGGCAATTGGATCCGAAAGTAACAGCCTTGCGAAAATTATCGTTTGTGGCCTGGGAACTTGTGAGTGATTTGGGACAAAAGGATATGGAAGAAGCGTGGCAGATGTTGAAGACTATGGGATTTCGCACAGTGCCGGAATCAAAAGCGCTTACTTCTTTGCAAGCAGCGGAAGATCATTGGCATGCGCTTCAGAAAAAACGAGATGCATTGGAGTTTTGGGTGGATGGCATGGTCGTGCGTGTTTCTGAACGTTTGGTCTATGAATCTTTGGGAGTGATCGGAAAAACTCCGCGCGGACTCGTGGCCTGGAAGTTTCCCGCAGAAGAAGCCACCGCTATTGTCAAAGAGGTTGAGTGGTTTGTGGGTCGCACAGGAGCGTTGACTCCAGTCGCGGTTTTTGAACCCACTTGGATTGGAGGAACAATGGTTCAACATGCAACCTTGCACAACATGGATGAGATTGAGCGATTGGATGTGCGGGTGGGAGATACCGTTATTCTTTTTAAGGCCGGAGATATTATTCCAAAAGTGAAAGAGGTTTTGAAAGACTTGCGTCCCTTGCACACAAAATATGTTCAAGCACCCGTACAATGTCCTGTCTGTGGATCGGACGTGGTGAAGCATGAGGGAGAGGTGGCGCGTTATTGCAAGAACAAGCGTTGCTTCGCACAGGATCGGGAATCTGTACTTCACGCCGCGCGTGCGTTTGAAATCGAAGGACTGGGTCCGCAAATTGTCGCCGCTCTTTTGGAACAACATCTCGTACACCGCGCTCCCGATCTTTTCACCTTGGTTCCCGAGGACCTCTTGGCACTTGAAGGTTTTGCCGAAGTCGCTTCTCAAAAACTCGTAGCCGAGATTCAATCAAAGAAAGAAATTCCTTTATCACGATTTATCGTTGCTCTGGGTATGCGCCATGTGGGAGAACAAACTGCTTTGGATTTGGCTGTACATTTTGGCACACTTGCGAAATTGCAACAGGCGACTTTGGAAGATTTACAATCCGTTTCCAATATCGGAGAGGTTGTGGCAAGGAGTATTGAAGAGTATTTGGGAAAGTCCTATCACCAAGAGTTGATCGCGGATTATCTTCGCCACGGGGTTTTGGTTATTCCGGCTAAAACACTACAAGAGCCCGGACGTTTGGTTGGGAAAACTTTTGTGCTTACAGGCACCCTTTCTTTCCTTAGCCGTGAAGAAGCAAAGGAACATATCCGCACACTTGGAGGATCGGTTTCGTCATCTGTCAGCGAAAAAACCGATTATGTGGTCGCGGGGGAGGAGCCCGGAAGTAAATTTAAGAAAGCCAAAGAACTCGGAGTTTCCATATTGTCCGAACAGGCCTTTTTGGCTATGATACACGCATAAAATATGCAAATCACCAAAGACATTATTTCTCATGTGGCGGTGTTGGCGCGGTTGAGGTTGAGTTCGCAGGAAGAAGAAAAATACGGTGAGCAACTAAGCTCACTTCTTGATTATATGGATAGAGTACAGGAAGTGTCGACGGAAGAGGGAGGCGTCTTGATCCAAGCCGCAGGACAAACTCATATCTGGCGTGAAGATATTCCCAAAGGCGAAAGTGTATCTTTGAAGATCGTGGAAGCGTTTACCAATAAAGAAGGCGCTCTTTTGAAAGTGCAAGCGATTTTTGAAGATCGCGGAAGAGAAGAATAAATTTTATGTCCATACAAACACTTCACGAGATTTCTGAGGCATTGGAAACAAAAAAAATTTCCAGTGAAGAACTTGTCACAGAGTCTTTGCGCGTTATCGAAGAGAAAAATCCAAATCTTCATGCGTTCATCGAGGTCTTTGATGATGCCACAGCGCAAGCTCGTGAGATTGATCGTCGGCGAAGAAAAGGAGAAGCATTGCATCCGCTTGCGGGGATTCCCATTGCGCTTAAGGATAACATTCTTGTTCAAGGGAAGATTGCTTCGGCCGGTTCGCGTATGTTGCAAAATTATCGCGCCCCGTATGACGCAACGGTGACAAGCCGTCTTAAAGAAGCCGATCTTGTGATTGTGGGTCGCACAAATATGGACGAGTTTGCCATGGGGTCATCAACGGAAAATTCTTATTTTGGTCCCACAAAAAATCCTTGGGATGATGCGCGGGTACCGGGGGGATCGAGCGGTGGTTCGGCCGCTGCTGTGGCCTCTGGCATGGTGCCTTTAGCGCTTGGATCTGACACTGGAGGATCGGTACGCCAACCCGCATCACTTTGCGGCATCAGCGGACTTAAACCAACCTATGGACGTGTTTCGCGTAGTGGGCTTATGGCCTTGGCTTCGAGTTTGGATCAAATAAGTCCGTGTGCTCGAAGTGTTGAGGATTTGGCTTGGCTTATGCAAGTGATCGAAGGGCAAGATCCTCTGGATGCCACTACGGCAATTTTGGAGAGCACTAGTGTTCCCTCGTTGATTCCACAGAACGTGAAAGGCTTGCGCTTGGGTGTGCCAAAAGAATATTTTGTCGAAGGGATGGATGAGGAGGTGAAGCGAAAAGTCATGGAAGCGATTGGAAAATTAGAACAAGCCGGAGCGGAAATTTTAGAAGTCACCTTACCCCATACGCCTTATGCGCTTGCCGCGTATTATCTCATTATGCCTGCAGAGGCGAGTTCTAACTTGGGGCGTTATGATGGTTTGCGTTACGGATATGCTTCGCAAGATCAAACCTTGGTGGGAAGCTATGAGCAATCGCGATCCGAAGGATTTGGAGCTGAGGTGAAGCGTCGCATCATGCTCGGCACGTTTGCTTTGTCGGCCGGGTATTATGATGCGTATTACAAAAAAGCCACTCAGGTGCGGGCAAAGATCACACAAGATTTTGATGAGGTTTGGAAACGCGTGGACGCCGTTGTTTGTCCAACAAGTCCTTGTGTAGCATGGAAGCTTGGAGAAAAAATGGAAGATCCGCTTGCCATGTATTTGTCCGATATCTACACCCTTTCTGCCAATCTCGCGACCATTCCCGCTTTGTCTGTGCCTTGCGGATTTGCGCATGATCTTCCGGTGGGATTGCAGTTTATGACTCGCAGATTCAATGAAGATTTGCTTTACCGATTGGGTATGACGTATCAGTCGCTTACGGATTGGCACAGGCAAATGCCAGGCGTCATTCTATGATCCCTTACTTTTCTCTTGAAACCATTTCTCTTGGCCCCATCACCGTGCAGGTATGGGGACTTTTGGTTGCGTTTGGAATTGGAGCAGGCGCATGGGTTTCGCAACGCGTGGCCATCCATCGTGGCTTACCCTCTCTTGTATTTTGGCATCTGGTGTTATGGATTATGATAGGTGCCTTTGTGGGCGCTCGCATATTTTTTGTCGCTCTTTACGCTCCCGCTTATTTTTTCTCTCATCCTTTCGAAGTTTTTGCCATTTGGGAAGGTGGGTGGTCCATGATGGGAGGGTATCTCGGTGCTTTGGCAGCAGGAGCTTTTATATTTTACCGAAAACATCTTTCTTTTTTTTCTTGGGTCGATGTCTTGATCTACGGTCTTCCTTTGGGAATCGGCATCGGACGCATTGGCTGTTTTTTGATTCACGATCATCCGGGGACACCTACGAATTTTTTTCTCGGCGTTTTATATCCGGACGGTATGATCCGTCACGATCATGGCTTGTATCTTTCCTTGATCGGCTTTGTCGTGTTTTCTCTTTTTTGGATTATGAAAAAATATCCCCGCAGGGTGGGGGATTATGTGTTCGTTTTTTTGGGGATGGAAGGTATCAGCCGATTCTTGCTTGATTTTTTGCGTGCGACCGATATCCGTTATTTTGGTTTGACCCCGGCACAATATTTAGGTGTGATCTTTTTGGGATGTGCGGTCTGGCTTTTTGCTCGTCGCTCTAAACAACCTTTTGTATGAAACGTTTTCCACAAGTCACACCTTCCACTCTTCACGCGCTTGGGCTGGAAGAAAAAGATATGCAGATTTATGCCGCCATTCTTCGTATGGGAACCGCTCCTCTGCGTCAAATCGCCGAGGAAACACATCTTCCTCGTGCGACCGCTTATGATGGACTCAAACGTCTTCTCTCTTGTAAGTTAGTAAGTTATGTGGACGCCAAAACTCATCGATATTTTATGGCCGAGGATCCTTCACGTTTGCAAGCGTTGGCGACCAAACAAGAAATATTGATTCAAGAAGCGCGGGAGGAATTAACCGAGGTCATCCCTGATCTTCAGAAAATTCTTTTATGGAGTCGTCGGCGGCCGATCGTAAAATATTATGAAGGGGATGAGGGGGTGAAAGAAATTTTGGAAAATGTACTTGAGGAAACGGCAAAGACCGCAAAGAAAATGTATCGCATTTATTCTTCATCCACCTTGCGTGATTTGGTTGCAGCTGCTTGGCCGGGATTTTTAAAAACCCGCATCAAAAAGGGGATTCATGTGCGGGCAATTTCGATCGGGAGTGGAGGAAGAACCGCCGGACTTGATGAGCGTCGGTGGCTTTCGCATAACGAGGGTTCTGCCACATACATTTTTATTTATGCGGAGAAGACCGCTTATATTTCTTGTGATGATCATGGGCGATTGTTTGGAGTGATCATTGAAGATGAGGGGATCGCCCAAACCCAAGCCAGAATTTTTGACGCCTTGTGGCCCCATCTTCTTCATACTTGATTTTTCAATCCTCACATTATGGAAACTGATATTAAAAAACGGGTGATCGAAGAATTTTCAGGAGAAAACGCTCAGCTCCTTTAGATTCAAAAAGCGAAAGAGGGGTTATGGATTTCCGAAGAGCACTTTGTCAAAAAATACTTCACAAACAAAAATGCAAAAATTTTGGATATTGGTTGTGGAACAGGAAGAACCACCATACCTCTTTCGAAAATGGGTTTTAAAATAATCGGTGTAGATCTTGTTCCGGCAATGATTGAAAATACAAAGAACATTGCCGGGGAGATGAACCTGAAAATTGAGTATAGGGTTGGTGATGTAACCAATCTTGAATTTGATGAAAATTTTTTTGATTACGCTCTTTTTTCAAATCAAGGATGGACACAAATTCCCGGAAGTGAAAACAGATTAAAAGCGCTTGAAGAAGTATATAGAATTTTGAAAAAAGACGGCATGTTCATTTTCACGGCACACCCGAGAGTTTTCAATCGAGCATTTTCTTTTTTTTGGATTAAACAATGGATAAGATTTTACGTGCTGAAACCTATGGGATTGGATATTCAAGAACAAGATTTTGGAGACAGATTTTTTGATAGAGAAACAAGTGATAAGCAGAAAACTTACAAAACTCAACAGTACATTCACATTCCTTCTGTAAAAGAAGTTGAGTGTGAAATTAAAAAAACAGGATTTGAAATCATCGAAATCAATGGGAGCTTGCAAATTTCCAAAATAGACGTCAGAACCCATCCACCCGTTTTTTATGTATGTAAAAAATGACGGAGGGTGGCGTAGAGTCAGGTCGTGCTTCGTGCTTTTTTAGAAAAATGTCCAATGTCCAGACACTCTCTATTCACTCCGTTTTTTTAAAGCCTATGAAAACCAATGGCCCCTGGAAAATTAAAGATAGCCAAGTGAAATACAAGAATCCTTGGATATCCGTTCGAGAAGATCAAGTCATTCGCCCTGACGGTAAAGATGGCATATTCGGCGTCGTCGAAATGGTGGCAGGCGTGTCTGTTTTGCCGCTTGATGATGAAGGCTTTGTCTATTTAACAAAAGAGTTTCATTACGCAATCGAACAAGATAGTGTCGAAGTAATCAGTGGCGCTATTGATGAAGATGAGACAGAGCTTGAAGCAGCAAAACGTGAATTAAAAGAAGAGTTGGGCATTGAAGCGGATGAATGGATTGACTTGGGAAAACTGAACCCTTTTACCACTGTGGTAAAATCACCCGCCACCATGTACTTGGCCAGGGGAATTAAATTATTAGAGGCCAATCCCGAAGGGACAGAAAAAATTGATTTAGTGAAAGTTACATTTGATGATGCCGTAAGGATGGTTATGGAAAGTAAAATAACGCACGGTCAAAGTTGCGTTCTTATCTTAAAAGCGTCCGAGTATTTGAGAAGGCGAATGTGAGATTGGGGAATTGAGGTCAGGTCGTGCTTCGTGCTTTTTTAGAAAAATGTCCAAAGCCCCCAACAAAGTCAGGTAAGCGGATGTGGCCCCTTATTGAAAAAAGAACCCGTTTGAGGTTCTTTTTTATAGCGTAATCAATCTCCGTACCAATTTTGTTTTCGCTCCCACTTCTTCTTGCGCATGGACATAGCAGTGAGAATCATCAATGGGTTCTATGCGTGGAGGAAAGGAAAAGTTTCCATAGGAATCACCGAATTCGTCCAATAACTCATAATTTTCTTTTCTTTTTGCCACATACAGAATATGCGTTCCAACCGTGACCGGATCCCCCAAGGACTCCGCGCCTTCTTGGGGATCAAGCTGACGTCCGTCATAATATGTGCGCCAACCATCTTCTACATACACGCGGTAAAAAAGTTTTCCCAGGACATTATTCAATTTGGGAAGTTTTTCTTCTAGTCTTAATGTCGTGGACCCTCTTACCTCTTGGGTCCAGATAGGTTCTCCGTGAAGACCTTTGAGAATGACCACATGATTTTTTACGTCAGATTGCACGCGATACCCCACAAAAAACAATTCTCCCTCAGCCATAACGTAGTCAGTTATTTCATAGGGAAATTTTGGAGAAAATCCATCAATATGAAAGGAGACGAGATTGGTGCCTTGGAAGTTTTCGTTATTTCTTCCCAGATAGGCGAGGGCATTTCCCACCATGCTTACACGATGAGGTTTTGTCACACACTTTGAAGTCGCCTCAACAAGATGCCCATCTATCCAAGTATGAAAATGTCCAAACGCTTGTTTATGGCATATAGGGCATTCTTTTGTAGAACATGAGGAGCAAACGGTTGCAATATGTTCATCGCCTTGTCCATCTTTGAGTGGGTAAAGCTCCACATCCTTCGCACCGGCCCCTTTGATTTCGTGCATAAGCGTTTGTCCGTGGTATATGCCAACCCTCCTCACCTTTTTTACGATCCAATTTTTTTCCTCGGTTTTGGTATAGACAGGTTGTCCTTTTATTTCACCAAAATGGCGATACATTTCCCGATTCTCTGTAGGAGGATGCACTTCTTTCCCATCAAAAAATGTATGCTGTTGTTTTCCTTTTCTTGCCTGAAAAAGCAACTTTCCCCCATAGGATTCAAATTCCGCGATTTCATCATAGCCTTCTGTATTGCCAATGACAGCATGATCAAGATAAATAAAGATAGGTTTGTCCAAGGCGGATTGTTGTGTCCATGCCGGCTTCCCTTGCACATCCACTATTTTTCCGATATTTTCTTTGCGCACATATCTTGAAACAGGTTTATGGTCTATCAAAAGAAGGGATGCCGCTCCTTCTTCAAAGTTATTCGTGTAGACCAAAGTATTTCCAATGAGTTGCCCTTGGGGTATCGAAAAAGTAGGGGGACTTTTTTCTTCATGTTGATCCATGACAACATAGGGTTTAAGCAATTTTGTTTTTTCACTGATGATAAAAAATGCTTTTTCTTTTGCTGTGATCATGGACACCAATGCATACAGATTCGTATCAAATTGAATTTCCATGTCTTCCAAAAATTCTCCTTGTTGCTCCGGCATTTTTGGAGGCAAGCGGTCATGACGCCAAGTAAAGGCGATGCGATCCATGAGCATACAAACGCGCTCGAGCTCTTTGAGGGTAACAGATTCCGGTTTCTCTCGTGCCATCCGTTTGAAGTCTTCGGTATTTTTGGCTCCCACGCGGGCAAAAATAGCTTTCACTTCTTCTACCCACGCGTCATAGATTGCTTGATCGTTTTGGGGAAGCTCGGGACGTTGTGTTGCAAATAAAATAGGGGAGAGAGATTCGGTTTCTCTTGATCTCGTCGTACGTTCTGGTTGCAGAAGTTGTGAATGATGTTCCGGCCGACGCATAATTTAAGGAGTGGTTTGTGGATTCACATTCTTTTTTCTCCTTTTCACTGCAGGTTCCAATGTCCGCGTATCATACACACGCTTGGCGATTTGATACGTTCCTTCCGCGATCTCTTCCTTGCCGATCACATAAAACCGATATTCATCAATCTGCTCCAGCGCAAAAATATCCACCCAGGTTTTTGGCGTGGCGTTTGATCCATGTTTGACGTAGATATGACCGAGAAATGAATCCACAAACGCATAAGATCCGTTGAGAAAAACGGGATCCGGAGTGTTCTCCGGCAGATCGAACATTTTGTAATGCATGATTTCTTTTCCATCTGGATCGTAGTAGTGCCCTACATGATGTTCATTGCCGGCTGAATCGGAAACACGTTCACATGTCTTCAAACAAAATGTCGAACTGCAAGCGACAAGATCTTTCACAGATTCATTTCTTCCAGGACCAAAGCGGTGACCCACTTCTTTTTCCCAAAGAATGGTTCCTCGTTCGTCAAAAAGAACAGAATTTCCATTTTCGAAAAACCCTGTAAATACATAGGTGTTGTTGATAAACAAGGCGTGTGTCACCGAGGCAACTTGATCGGGGAGGGGAATATCTTCTTCAAAAAGATTTCCCTCATCATTCATGACTGAAATAGTATGTTTCATTTTGTTTATGAAAATAAAATGAGCTCGTCCATTTTTTTCACAAAAGAGCGGTTGTTCTTTATATCCTCTTGGATTTCCTATGATTGTTTCTTCTGCAGTAGAGATAAGATATTCGCCCGCGATCGTTCGTAAGATAAAAAATGGAATGTTTCCCACATAAGCCACGTTTTCCAAAGCCTCTTCTTTGAATGCGATTTCTTCATGCACCTCACCATCTTCTCCCACAGGATGGTATATATAGAATCCCATTTTATTAATAGCTCTCACAGCAGAAATGCGTGTCCCTGTTTTTCGAAAACCTTGTGTCGGTTGCCAGGGGGCGTTGGGAGCATTTTTTCGATAGGCGTTTTCCACCCATGGCGAATTTTCTCGATGAAAAGCCACCATCATCGCGGGTTGTCCTTTTATGAGAACAAGATCTTCTCCCAAATAAGCGAAAGAGACACATTCCACATCATCTTCCAAAATTTGTTCGTTTCCATCTTGATCATAGATACGGATTGGTGTGGTGTCATAGGTTGCAAAAATAAAACGTCCTTTTTGATCGAGTACCGTAATGCAGTCTTCCAGATCGCCTGAAAGTGTGACTTCATATTCTTGATCGTCCACATCTCCTTTTTCCCTTAGCGGCAAGTCGCGATGTTCAAAAATATATTTGATGTCCTCGAGAAGTTTGGAGACACGTTCAAGTATTTCGATCGTAGGTTCTTTCCCTTCTCTTCCAAGTTTGGTGGGATGATTGACGTCATGTGCTGCACAGATCGCCAGGACTTCCTCGCGCAAGACATCAAGGGGAACGCGCACATGTTCAGGCAACCTCGCCCGTACACTCGCGTACTCAAAAAGAGAAGCCGAGATGTCCGGGGAAGGGGATGAGGGGGAGCATCGTTCGTTACTCATAGAATATTCCGTACATCATAAACCCGTTTGGCCATTTGGAAGGTGCCATTACTCTTTTCCTCGATTCCGACCACGTAGAAACGATGTTCGTCTATCGCCTCCAGGGCATAGACTCGTTTAAATGATGCAACCACACAAGTTTCCTCAGAGGAAATTTTAAGATGAATGATTTTATTCGAGATATCTTCGGGGTTTTCGGAGACAAAGATATAATTTCCCCCTATCAAAATAGGTGATTGGGTCGAAGCATATTCGGGATATCGTGCAATGACATTTCCATGTTGATCATAGTAGGCTTGCTCTATTTGATCGGCACCGAATGGATCCTCGATTCTTTCTTGCCCAAGAAGCACAAGTTGATCGCAGGAGGGGATCACTTCTTTGATGGTTGTGTTTTCCGGCAACTTCGTGATGATAAAGCCATCTTCATCCGTAAGACAATGTTCGAAAAATTTTTCCGTGGCAAAGAAATATTTTCCATTGACCGTAGAGACAAGATATATTCTTGCATCTATTTTAACTTCTTTGACGGGATTACCTTCTTCATCATAGATCCACCACCCAGGATTTCCCGCATTTTTTGTCACAATGGTGAGGCGTCCATCTTTTTCACACAAAAAAAATTGGTCATTATATCCTCGCGGATCTCCAACAGGTTCACCGTCCGAGGTATAAATTTTTTGAGGGCGGTTTGAAGTGACAAAGTAAAAACGTCCGCCAATGATGTGTGAATGTACTTCCCGTAGTACGACATTTTCGCAAACATCACCATGTTCTGTGACCGGGTGAAAGACTTGTTCATGCGATCTTCCAATGGCGGTGAGACGACCGTCTCTACGTTGAAAACGGGTAAAAGTACCCGGCGGATCCAATGGTTGACCTTCTAAATCCACAAGGAAGTTAGCTCCAGATCTTTCCGATGTGCTCGCAATGACAGCAAGTTTTGAGCCCAAATAGGTAAAGTCGTCACAAAAAACATTTCTCGGAAGAATACTCCTTTCTCCCTCGTAGGTAGACAGGCGTGCGGGTGGGTATCTTTTTTCTATAAAATAAAAACAGCCTTTGTGCACATGGACAATCAGAGATGAGTCGAGATACACAATATCTTTACTCTCCAGATCAAGTGGCACTTCATATTCTTGATCGTCCACATCTCCTTTTTCCCTTAGCGGCAAGTCGCGATGTTCAAAAATATATTTGATGTCCTCGAGAAGTTTGGAGACACGTTCAAGTATTTCGATCGTAGGTTCTTTCCCTTCTCTTCCAAGTTTGGTGGGATGATTGACGTCATGTGCTGCACAGATCGCCAGGACTTCCTCGCGCAAGACATCAAGGGGAACGCGCACATGTTCAGGCAACCTCGCCCGTACACTCGCGTACTCAAAAAGAGAAGTCGAGATGTCCGGGGAAGGGGATCTCGTTTGGAAACGGTGTTCGCGCGAGGAAGATGGACTCATAATCATCCTTCTGTTTCATCATCACCCGCAGGTTCGTTCACTTCGTAATAATCAATTTGGAATTGGAGTTTTTTGAGTTCCTCGGCGAGTTGATGAGATATTTCCTCCGCAACTTGTGAAGGGTGAGACACCCGCGATCCATGGTCACCCCAGACGGCAGTGAATGTCGTTTTTTCTTCCTCACTCAATCCTTGGTCAAGCTGAACCGCACGGGCGATCACACCTTTTTGACCCAAACGATGTGCGGCATTGCGGCTATCTTGAGCGGCGGCTTTTAACCCCTCTTCCTCTTTTCCACCCTCGAGAGATTCTTTATTTTTACCGCTGTTAAACCCACTTGTTTCGTTTGTGCCACCGTCTGTAAATAAGAAAAGAAAATCACGGATGCGTCCTTCTTTGATTTGTTGTTCGTCATCGGGTGTAATAGTTTGTGAGACAAGCCACAAAGGCTCGGCCTCACACGTGCCACCATAGCCGCTATTTACATGTTGAAGAAAAGACACGCGTTCCACTTGTTCCAAGAGTGGATCAGTTTTTGAAGAGGCGAATGTTTTGATGCGACGCGTATTTCCTGCACTTCCATACATCCACACCTCGGTATCAATGATAAAAGGCTCGCTCAACTTGAACGCCATGTTGATTTCCGCTTCTGCTGATCCTAGGGCACCCATGAAAAGGACAGCCATTTGTTGGGCAGCTAAGATACGTTCTGTGCTCATAGACCCAGAGCCATCAATGACAAGACGCACACGAATGCGGTTTGGATGAAGCGATAAACGACTTTCTACCTCACGACGATCATGGACATTAAGACGTTCCCAATCCACAGAACCATATTTTCCCGTGGCCAGTTCGGGCCCGAATTTCGCAATCATTCGGTCCACGTCAAAACGTCCGCTTGTAAAACCGGTCATCCAGAATTGCACCAAACGTTCGCGGATGGATTCCATGATCTTACGGAATGTTTCGGCAAGTTCTTTGCGATACGGCTCCACTGACTCCGTGAGAGTTAAATACTGTTCAGAAAGTTTTTCCGCCTCCGGAATATCAAAACGACTCAAGCGGTCAATAATTTCTTGATGTTTGGCGTGTTTTTCGCGGTCTTCAGGAGTCATACGCGCCAATTTATCTTGGAGTTTTTCGGTTTTTTTTACATCTTTTTGTTGCCGTATAAAATCTTTGACGGTTTTAGCATCTATCCATTCGGGGTTTGTGATATCTGTACCCCACTGTCCTTCTCCATCACCATCTTTTTGATCTTTTTCATCTCCTTCTCCTTTTTCACCTTTCTCACCTTTCTCACCCTTCTCACCTTTCTCACCTTTCTCACCTTTTTTATTTTTGGATGGAGGAGCCATATCCCCGGAGGCCGAACCTTTCCCCTTACCTCCTTTGCCTTGTCCTCCCGCATCTTTCCGTCTTATGGGGAATTTGTTTTTTTCCAGGTCTTCAAAAAAGAGTTCCAAAAAAGTGGGCTCTACAGCTGCACGAATTCTTTTATAGCGCCATTCTGGGTCCTCGGATTCTTTGATACCCACACTCAATATGCCACGAGGGCCAACAATGCGGTCGCGTAAGCTCACAGGAATACTGGGGCTTTGCGGGGATTCTAAAATTTGGCGCACCCGTTCACTCATGACCATGGTTTGATGAGGGACCATGACTCCGCGCAGAAGTGCTGTGCAAAATTGCTCACTTTTGGGTTGTGCAAGCATGTCAAAGGGGGCGTCTTCTTGCGGAGTTTCTCCTTTTTGATTTGGATCGGCTGGAAAAAGAAAATCGTGATAGAGGGCTTCCCACTGCGCTCCTTGTCTTCCATGGATGGGATGCAGGGTAGGAACACGATGCTGGACCAGGCGATTCACATAAACATCGTCCAGAGAGTTGTACAGACGATGTATGCGCTTATAGAGCCAGACTTGTAGCCAGGGGAGAGAGCGGCCGGTTTCCTCATCGACCACGATCATTTCCTCAAGATAATCGGGAACAGGATCATGGGTTTTTTTGATAATTTCTAAAGCTTTTGGAAGCAATTCCCCGGCACGACGCTCCATATAACGAAAGTTATCAAGCATGCCTTTAGGGTTTTTGGCAAGGTCAAAGTAGTGGCCAAGTTCGTGGCAAACCGAAGCAATGATTTGCCAAAAGTTCATACCATGCTCTTTCATCATCTTAAATTTTTCCACGCTCAAGTAAATGATTTTTTTTCGGAGATCAATGCACGTTTGCATGCCGGCTTCAAATTGCAAACTATCGTCTCGCGCCACGGCTCGAAAATGACCGGTGTATTCACGTAAAAATTTTTTTGCCTCTTCCACGTAAGGTTGCAACTCGGGAGGGTATTCTTTGTTTTCTTCGGTTTCATCTCCGGGCGCAGGAGTTCTTTCCGTATGAAGTCGGGGTCCCAAATCCGCAGGGGAAGGGAAGGGGTGTCCGCGTTCGCTCATAGGTAGTGGAGATAAAATGGATTAAGAGGCTCCCTCTTCTTTTTCAAAGACATCTTCCCCGACTGTAGTGAAAATGTCCTCATACGAACCTGCGATGCGGGATAAAAGATTTTCGCGTGCGATTCTGTCTTCCAGGGACATTTGTTCTTCAGGAGGCGTTTCTTCCACAACTTCTTCCTGTGGAGCATGAAGATAATATTCGGGTACATCCGCGCGGAAAGGTACGGGACCAAAGACTTGCTCCAAAACTTGTTTAACGCCAAAATATTCCAGTTGCACTTTGCGGTCGGGAACCACGGCTTTTTCCCCCTCGGCTGTGCGTTTGTACATTTTATTTTCAACGGTCAGTGATCCTATTTTTTTGAACTCTGAAAAATCCGTTCCCGGCCACTCGGTATCATGGAAAAAGTTTCCTTGAATTTTGAGCATGCGATAGAGATTGAACTTTTCAATAGGTCTGGCATCGGACCGTTCGACATATTCCAAAAAGAGGTAATCTCCAAGTTGACGCTTGAACCCATCTTTTTTCCATTGCTCCAAAATAGGGATGAGGTGGCGCAAAGAAAGGACGTTTTCTCTCAAGATATTTTTTGCAGACACTTCCTCACCTTTTTCGTTTACAAACTTTTTGTCCATGGATTGCTCGGAGAAAATATCTTGAAGCATGCGTGCCACAAAGGCCAGGTTTGAGAGTTGAGAAAAAGCATCGCTAGGGAGGGTGGCGCTTAAGTTTCCATCAAGTAAACGTACGACCAGCATTTGGTAGAGTTCGTTTCCTGAGCGCAGTTCACGTTCAAGTTCGGGCGAAGCATCATCGGGAATAATCGCTCTTTCTTTATTTTGAGGAAGATAATCGTAAGAAATGATGCCAAAACGGGAGAGATAGGCCGCATCCATGCGTTGACGTCCGATGTACATAAGGCCATCCTCGGGCTTGTAGTTTCCTGTGGCGATTACACAAAAACCTTCTTTGACAACAAAAGATTTAGCCTCCGGATAAGGGGGGATGACTTGTTCTCCCGGACGGCGCAGCAACAAATCGTTCATGGCAATAAGAACATGATGAGGGATGGCGTTCATTTCATCCAAAATAAAAGGTCGACCATCCTCCATGGCGGTAAGGAGCGGTCCCAAGATGACCTTGGTTTCGACCGGTGAGCGGAAAGACTCCATGAGCATTTGAGTCAATAGAGGGCGGTCGTTTTGATCCCATTTGGTTTCGAGGTCATGGAGTTGGTTTTCATCCATTCCGTTTCCTTGCGCTTGGTCTAAAATCAATCGGCGATTTTCGGAAACACGCGCGTGGATTGCTTGCATTTGTTCCTCGGGAAGCATGGCATCTTTCATGCGAATGGCACGAGCGGCCACGATTTCGGTGGTATCACTTGCTTTATGTCCGGAGTAGAGAACAGGTTCTCTTTGTAGATTACGTTCATCTTCCCATTGTTGTCGCGCTTCTTTTTGATCAGCCGGAGGCGGAGGATTTTGTTTTTCCCAACGTTCGAGATGGGGGAGGGAAAGGCGATGGTAGGAGATATGGCGCGCAAGGGCGGTTTTTCCCGTACCGAGTTCTCCGTGGATAAAGATAGGGCGATGGCGTGCGGCCAAGGACATAATGCGATCAATTTTGGAACGGACATAAGGGGTTTCCACGATTTCTCCGCGCGCATCGAATACTTTTTTCATGTCGCGCAATTGCTGTTTCTTGACAGAGACATAGCCTTCGGGTGTTTTAAGTAAAGCATCCATTGTGGCAAGAAGCGCGCGGCGGTCATCGTCAAGCGCATCAAAATCATGGGGATCAAAACCTGCGATCGGATCGTTAGCGATCATGTCGCGCATGGCTTCATTTTCCTGAAGATCCTTGACCAAATCGCGATGCGTTTCGCCGGATTTTTTCAATTCATCTAAGCGCATCTCATAAAAACGTTGGGATTGTTTTTGCTCCAAAACTTGTACGGCTTCGGGGAGCGGTACCTTCCAATCCCCACCTTTTTCTTTAAGCATTTCGTAACGATTGAGAAGATGTGAAACGCGGCGAGGAATCGTGACGCGATAGATTTTTTTCTGGAGATCTTTTTGTGCTTTTGGCAGGCGAGGTGTTTTGTCGACAAGATCATCTATATGGTCCCAATCAATACATTCTTGCACACGACTTAATCGATCGGCTTCATCTTTTACGTTTGCCGATTGACAATGCTCATAGACATCGCGCAGATGCATATGTCCACCATTGGGCGATTTGAGCATGCGTCCGTTTTGACGCAGAAGACGAATAATATCTTCGCGCAGGGAAAGGATTTCATCTGCGTGTTCTTCGAGGTGATGAAGCTTCTCTTGCTCTTGCACCTCGAGGCTTTCTACGGGGACATATCCAGGTCTTGTTTCCATAAGATATTTTTAGAAATGATTACTCCTTAGAATACGCCGAATATGAGCAAAAATCAAAAAAACAGGTGTGGAGAAACCTGTTTAATCGACCTCGGATCCGGCCGAGCCTTTTTGGAGTCGTTTGTCGTATTTTTCAAGTGTGAGTCGGAGAGCTTCCTCAAGATCGATATGAAGACTTTCCGCGAGAGCAAGAAGGGAGAAATAGACGTCTCCGATTTCATTTTTTATTTCCGCACGCGGCTCGGGCTCCCTGGTTCCATAATTTGTCATTTTGAGGATTTCTTTGGCGACTTCACCCACCTCGGAAACCAGATCAAGCGCGCGAAATTGAGCGGGGCATGCAAGATCATTTTTTTCTAAAAATAGAGAGACGTGTTGTTGGGAGGACATATTTACATTGGGGGGCCAGGTCCGGATATCGGACTTTCTATAAAAAAGTCCGATATCCGGACCTGGCCTCTTTTCCACTAAGAAAAGAGATTTCCCCAAAAACCTTTGGGAGAAGAAGGATCTTGGGATTGGTTTTGGGCAGGCGGGGATTGCCAAGAAGTGATTTGAGATTTGATGCGTTCTATCTCTTGTATAACAAGAGGGCCGTCATATTCGCCACTATGAGCATGGGCACCCTCATAACTTGCTAATTTTTGATCAAGGTGAAGATTGATTTGCACCCCACCATCGCGATCCTCCACATAGGCATGAAAACGAGGGTAGGGGGCGCCACCCGCGCGACGCGCAAAACTTGTTTGCCCGCCATGGCCGACAACCTCTCCATACCCAAGTCGCCGCAAAAGATTACGTGCATGATCGGGAAGCGGAGGGGGGATGAAAATGTTCATAGATTATTATAGTGTAACACAATTTTTATTGGTGTTTGACTTGGAGTCAACAATCTGGCGCACCGGGATGGTGTATGCACTTCGTATGAAACAAGGAACGTATGGGTCGGCTTTTTGATGACGAATGAGAAGAGTGATCACCACGAGAAAGTGTCCCACGGAAATCGTCAGGCACATGGAAATGCAGTATCCTCAAGAGGAGCGTACGCGCATCTCCCATGAAGCCATCTGCCAATATATCGTGCCATGTTTAGCTTCTACAAGCCTGACGAGACGTTCAACAAACTCCTTGCATTACATTTTTGAAACCAAGTAAAAAATATGGAAAAGTTTGATTCGCAAAAACATAGCAGGCTCATAGATAGTATGCCGTTTTCGTATGTATCCACTGCGGTATATTTAGATTTTTGCGCTTATATTTTAAAAACCAATGATGAAGAATTGGTGGTAAAAGAGGATGTTGTAAGCCATAACTTTCCCTATTTTTTTCTCCCACGAAAGAAGGAAAATTGGGAATGTATGTCGGCATCGATGGTTTCAAAAGAAGATATTCAAAAAATCAAAGATTCAGGCATAGAAGTATCGTGGGAAAATCCTACTGAAACAGAGTTTATTTATTCAACGCAAAATCTTCTCAATCCTACAAAGGGATACAAAAACAAGATTAAACGGTTTGAAAATAATTATGAGTACACCATTTTAAAGAAATACGACAAAGAGAAGATTCTATCTTTTTATAATCTATGGGAAGGACAAAAAGAAGATCTTAACAATATATTTGCAAAAGAAAGTAACGACTTTTTCTTTTACTGCTTGAATAATCTAGAAAAGTACAACATAAAACAGATATATGTTGAGGTAGATGAAAAATTGGTTGGTTTTGTATGGGGAGTAAAGCATTCAAGCGATAAGTGGGTTAGCATACATATTAAATCTGATTATCAATATCGAGGATTAAACAGATTCCTAAATCACGAAATAACTAAAGAATTTGCAGATACAAAAATTGTTTCTTTAGGCACCGGTTGCCAAGACGAAGGATTAATTCAGAACAAAAAAGAATTGGGGCCGATAGAAGAAAAACAATATTATTATGTAGCGACAACGGGTAAAATACGAAAACTATTCGTATAATGGAGGGAACCGCCGCCCATTACGCGAAATTTATTTTTTACTAATACACATATGAGGACAGTTTGCATTTGTGCATCAAAGAAATACAAAAAAGAAGTAAGCCAATTTTGCTTAGATTTGGAAAAGTTAGGTGTAGTCGTCTTTGAACCAAACATCAACGAACCAATTCCTGAAGACGCATTTTTCAACTCAAAACACGTGACGAAGACTATTTTTAAAGGACTTACTCTCGAGCATTTTGACTGGGTTCGTAAAGCTGATGTTTGCTTCGTTTACAATCAAGATGACTATGCTGGCGTGAGCGTCAGTTTGGAAATGGGTTATGCATGTGCTCTGGGAAAACCGATTTATGCTTTAAACGAGAAAACAGGTGATCCTTGCCGCGATTCGCTCATTGATAAAGTGGTTTCGACACCCGCAAAATTGGCTAAATTGCTAACGTAAAAAATAAACATCAGACATGCATGCGTTGTGGCGAAATCGCTTTGTTTCTTCGCATCAGGCTCCGCCATTCTGCAAAATTATTTAACATCGCACAACACGGCATATCTGGTTCAAAAATTTTTCATTAAGAAATGATCGACATAGAATTGGAAAACGCGGGAGTGAATGAAGAGCAACTTCATTTATTCAAAAAAGTCGGTTTGAGCTTCAATAATAAAGTTCGAACCGACTTTTTGAACCACGCGGAGCGTGGCGAATCCTTGCAGAATCAGTATTTTGTGGGGAAAGTCCGGAACAGATGGCACTTCATGCTGACCACATTTTTGCATCCGAACCCGATTTCGATTTCTGGCGGAGAGGACAGGATTCGAACCTGCGAGAGCTTTCGCCCTACACGCTTTCCAGACGTGCGCCTTCGACCACTCGGCCACCTCTCCAAATGTTTTTGTGCCCGCATCATAGCGGAAAAATTCTGGTTTTGGCAAGACGTCAGTTCAAAATCATGACTATTTTTTTATCACCAATGCGCCGCCTTTGAGACCACGGATCGGAATGGGGATTTGCTCGAGCGCTATTTCCCAGCGTAAGTCTTGGAAAGTTACACCTGTCTCCTCCAGTTTTTTCTTCCAACGCGTAAGCGGTACGGGCCAACCACCATCAACTTGTTTTACGGCAGTCGTCGTGACGTCTTCCTCATCATATACATGGATCGCGAGACCGTCCGACATCAAAGCCTCATAGGAATTTTTGATCACATCCCATTGTTTTTCCGTTTCAATAAATTTGAGCAACACATGACCAAAGGTGATGTGATAAGGAGGATGGGGAATAGGAAAAGTGCAGTCGTGTTCCACAATACCCGCTTCACCTTGCAAATGTTCAATCGTAATATCAAACGTGGTGAGCTCCACAGGTTTCCCGAGGAGTTTTTCAAACATCCGTTTGTGATGAGAAACCATGCGTGGATCCACACATCCCAAGACGGCAACACGAATCAGATTATCTGTAGGTTTATAGTTCATTGCCTCAAAAATTCTTCGTAACTCCTCTTCTTTGACATCGGCGCGTCTGTGGATTTCTTCGTCAGAGCGCAGGCGATATTTTTGATGATAAGGCATGAGAGTCATAGTGTCTCCATGATATACTGAAAATATATTCTATGCATACCTATGTGGTCATGGGAGTTGTTTTTTCTCTTCTTGCATTGGTGTTTTGGGGGGTGGGAGATTTTTTGATTCAGAAAACAACGCGTCTGGTGGGAAGCTGGAAAGCGGTTTTTTATATCGGAGTCACGGGAAGCGTCATTTTATTTCCCTTTGTGATAGGGCAGTTTCGTTTTTTATCCTGGTCTGAAATCGGTCTTTTATTATTTTTTTCCGTTCTTACCTTAGTCGCTTCCATTTTTGACTTCGAAGCTCTTCGCAAAGGGAAGATGGCCGTGGTCGAGCCGATCATCGGTCTTGAGCTTCCCATCACGATCGCCCTTAGTGTTATCATTCGCGGAGAAGATCTTTCTTTTTTTCAGGCGTTTCTTATGGCCGTGGTGTTTGTCGGTATCGTGTTTGTCACTACATCCAAACGCGTGAGTCGTCGATCTGTTCATGCACAAGAACTCAATCATTCAAACGCCGAATCAAGACGTGTATACATTTTTGAAAAGGGAGTTTTATTTGCGATTGTCGGTGCACTGGGCATGTCGGGAATCAACTTTGTAGTGGGGGTGGGAAGTCAAGACATTTCCCCCACAATGACCATTTGGTTTATTGATACTTTTCTTGCCGTTTTTTCCTTTTTATATTTTGTCATGAAGGGGAATGGAGAATGGAAAAATCTTTGGTCTGACATCAGACGTCATCCGCGTATCATCCTTCTTCAAGGCATTTTGGATAATGCGGCATGGTTTACCTATGGCGTGGCCACGACTTGGGTGTCCATTTCTATCGCCATTACCGTGAGCCAAGGATATATTGTGTTAGCGGTTCTTCTGGGTCTTATTTTGAATCATGAGAAAATCACATTTTTACAAAAAGTAGGCATTGGACTTTCCTTGGGAGGCATTCTTATTCTTTCTGCCCTTGTAGCTGATCATTTTATTTAATATGTCATCTTTTCTTGCCGGCATTTTTCTTTTTTTCGGATGTCTCCTTTTATACAAGGGAGCGGATTTTTTCGTCCAAGGATCCGTGTCTTTTGCGCGACGCTTACACATTCCTCCTTTTTTGATCGGACTTACCTTGGTAGCCATGGGCACATCAGCTCCAGAACTTTTTGTAAATATAACAGCCGCTTTTCAAGGAGCTTCTGATCTATCCATTGCCAATATTCTGGGGAGCAATCTCGTGAACATTGCGCTTGGACTCGGTCTTGCGGCGATCATTGTTCCCGTTACATTGCACAAAGCCACCATTTGGAAAGAAATTCCTTTCACATTTTTAGCGACGATTTTTCTCATTGCTTTTGCTGTAGATATTCCTTTTGATCACACTATGGGTTTGTTAGGTCGTGTTGACGCCCTTCTCCTTCTCTTGGGATTTGTCGTTTTTTTGATATATGCGATCAAAACCGTAGAGAAAAAAGAATCACCTCAGTATGAAACTGATGTAGTATCTCTTCCTCTTTCTTTCTGTTATGTTTTTGGCGGTTTGTCAGCTTTGGGTTTCGGAGGATATCTGACCGTACAAGGCGCTGTGTCTTTCGCAGAAATGTTGGGAGTGACGGAACGAATCATTGGGCTCACGGTTGTGGCGATCGGGACATCTCTTCCTGAAATTATGACCACGGTGGTCGCAGCCTTACGACGTCAAACCGATATAGCTGTAGGAAATATTGTCGGTTCAAATATCTTTAACATCCTTTGCATTTTAGGTCTCACCGCTTTTATTCGCCCCGTGGTCATTTCAAGCAATATCTTTTTTGATATTTTTATTGTGTTGTTTGCCACCTTTCTTCTTTTTATTTTCATGTTTATCGGGAAACGGCACACTCTTGAACGTTCTCAAGGTTGGATATTTGTTCTAGGGTACTTGGGGTACCTCGTGTATATTGTTTTTAAAGGATAAAGATCGTGACAAAATTTTTTCTATGGAACCTAAGGATGAAATCAAACAAAAATTGGATGTAGCCGAAGTCATTCGGGAATATTTGGAGTTAAAACCTGCAGGTGGAGGGAGTTTTAAGGCTGTGTGTCCGTTTCATCAGGAAAAAACCCCTTCGTTTTATGTGTCGAGCGAAAAGCAAATTTGGCATTGTTTTGGCTGTGGGGAAGGCGGTGATATATTTGCGTTTGTCATGAAAATGGAAGGGCTTGATTTCCCCGAGGCTTTGCGACATTTGGGGAAAAAGGCCGGAGTGGAGATAAAACGATTTTCGACCGAGCAAAGTCAGGAAAAATATCGTCTGGCCGAGATCAATCGTTTGGCCGCGGCGTTTTATCGCAAAGTGCTCGAAGATGCACCGCGTGCTGAGGCAGCGCGCGCCTATCTGGAGAAGCGCGGGATTGATGCGAAGCTGCGAGAATTGTTTGGGATAGGATTTGCGCTGGACGCTTGGGATACCCTTGCCCTTTTTTTGGAAAAGCGCGGGTTTGCTTCTCATGAATGTCAAAAAGCCGGACTTCTTCTTCCGAGGAAAACCGGGTCTGGCATGATTGATCGTTTCCGTGCACGCGTCATGATCCCACTCCGCGATCAACACGGGAATGTCGTGGGATTTACCGGACGCGTCCTTCCCGGATCTGATGACCAAGGCCCAAAATACATGAATTCTCCAGAAACCCCGCTCTATCACAAAAGCGATTTGTTGTTTGGACTTGATCTTGCAAAAAAAGCGATTCGTGAGGAAAAGTCTGTCATTATTGTTGAGGGGAATCTTGATGTCGTGGCTTCGCATAAGGCGGGAGTCGAGCATGTGGTGGCAAGCTCGGGCACAGCTCTTACCGAGTCTCAGCTCACGCAGCTTAAACGTTTTACCCATACGATTATTTTTTCTTTTGATGCGGATGCTGCGGGGTTGGAAGCGGCGCGGCGTGGTATGCGGTTGGCACGATCACTGGGTCTTGATGTCCGTGTTGCCGCGCTACCGTCGTCCTATAAAGATCCCGACGAGCTCGTACAAAAAGAGCCCGAGTGCTGGAAGGAAGTAGTGCGAAAAACTGTTCCCTCCATGCAATTTTTGATTGAGAAGATGACGGCGGGAAAAGATTTGCGTCAAGTGGATGATAAGAGAATCGTCGCAGCTGCTTTACTTCCCGAGCTTATGGACCTTCAAGATGTGGTGGAACGTGAACATTGGTTGCGCATCATCGCAGACCTTTTGCAAACGGACATGGATGTGTTGAGATCGAGTTTAAAACCCTCCATCTCTACAGCAACTTCTGCACCGCAAAAATCTCCGACTCCGGAAAAGAAAATTTTTTCCAAGGAAGAAAAAGCTTCCATGTTATTGATCGGTTGTGGCGTGTTGGACGGTGCTTGGATGGAGCGGATGATCACCCTTTTTAATCCAGAAGAATTGGTGCCAATCGAAGCACAAATGCTTTACAGAATTCTTGCAAACTCGTATCATAAAGCCCAGCCACTTGCGCAACAAACATTTTTTGAGCGACTCCGTGAGGAACTCGGTGCGACGGCAGAGGGAAAGGAATTGATTCCTCTTCTCGATGCGTCAACATTAAGCGCTGAACAGTTCCTCCACACATTGTCGCCCCAACAGGCGCAGGCACAATTAGACCTTCTCGTGCACATGCTGCATGAGTTTTATCATAAAGTGCAAACGCGCGCGTTTGTCGCTCAATTGCGACAAGCCGAGCAGGCAGGGGATACGGCACAAGTGGAAAAAATCTTGCGCCAGTTTCCCGAGGCCTAATTTCTTTTCCTGACGTTTTGAAAACGCAGGAGAGGACCCTTTTTTTTGTATGACGAAAAAGCCTGTCAAGAAATTTGTGAAGCCACCAAAAAAGGTGGTGCAAAAAAAGATTGTGAGGAAAATCAAACCCCCTCTTCCCATAAAGCCTTTTCCCACAAAAAGAAAAAAGGCCGGAGTGAAGTTTAAAGTCGAACCCGAGCGTTCCGCTTATGCCAAAGCGCGCGCTCCTTCCGAGCAAGATATCGAAAAATTATTGCGTAAAGGCATGTCGCGAGGATTCATCACCGAAAACGAAATCCTTTTTACCTTTTCCGATCTGGAGGATTATCTTCCTTTGTATGAAGATTTGCTCGATCGCCTGGAAGAAAAGGGGATACATTTAATCGAAATGAAGGAAGGTATTTTAGGGCAAGAGAGTGATCGTGATACCGTGTTTGAAAAAATTCGAGTGACGCATGAGAAAAAATCCGAACTCATGGAGATCACTCAAGATTCGATTCAGATGTATTTGCGAGAGATTGGAAAAATTCCTTTGCTCAATGGGGAGCAGGAAGTCGCGTTATCAAAACGCAAAGAGCGCAACGATAAGGAAGCCGAACGTCGTTTAATCGAAGCAAACCTGCGTTTGGTCGTGTCCATTGCCAAAAAGTTTGTGGGAAAGCAAATGTCTTTGTTGGATTTGATTCAAGAGGGCAATGTGGGATTATTTCGCGCTGTCAAAAAATTTGAATATCGCAAAGGATATAAGTTTTCCACATATGCAACGTGGTGGATTCGTCAGGCGATTACTCGCGCCCTTGCCGATCAATCACGCACCATTCGCATTCCCGTACACATGGTGGAAACGATCAATCGGTTTCAACAAATTGAGCGACAACTCATCCAAGATTTGGGACGCGAACCTTTACCCGAGGAGATTGCCGCGGAAATGGGGGAGCCGGTTGAAAAGGTGCGACATATCCGCAAGATTTCCCAAGATACGGTGTCGCTTGAAACGTCGGTGGGAGATGATGATGAGGATTCCAAACTTGAGGATTTTATCGAGGACGTGAAGACAATTTCGCCTGACCGTGCGGCCGCGCGAGAATTGCTGCGAGACTACGTGAAATCCGCCATGAGGGATTTGACTCCGCGTGAACAAAAGATTTTGGAGCTGCGGTTTGGGCTTGTGGATGGAGTGACCCATACCCTTGAGGAAGTTGGAAAAGAGTTTGATGTGACGCGCGAGCGTATTCGTCAAATCGAGGCCAAGGCGCTTGAGAAAATTCAAGCCAATACGATTATCAACAAACTGCGAGATTACTAAGCAACAAAAAAACGGGCGTGGAAGCGTCCGTTTTGCGTGAGTATATGGGGGCCAGGTCCGGACATCGGACTTTTGGTATAATGAAATTATATGACAAGACCTCTTCGTATCGAATACCCTGGTGCTCTTTATCATGTGATGTCGCGTGGAAATGCACATCAAGACATCTATTTTGATGATAAAGACCGTCGGAAGTTTTTAAAAAATTTAGAAGATTGTATTGAAACTCATCATTTGATTTGTCACGCTTATTGTCTCATGAACAATCATTATCACCTTCTTCTTGAAACTCTTGAAGGCAATCTCTCCAAGGCCATGCGAGATATCAATGGCATTTATACTCAGGGATTTAATAAGAGACATGGACGTGTCGGTCACATCCTTCAAGGAAGATATAAGGCGTATCTTATTGAAAAAGAAACTTACTTGCTCGAAATTACAAGATATATTGTCCTTAATCCTGTCCGAGCAGGACTTGTAGGTCAACCGCATTTGTGGCGATGGAGTAGTTGTGGTGCGACCTCTGGTGTGTTAAAAGTTCCGAAGTGGCTTCACATAGATTGGGTGTTGAAGTTTTTTTCCGCTGATCGGGGTTGCGCACAAAAACTGTATCGACAGTTTGTAGAAAATGTCAGTGTTGGTAATCCTTATGAAAGTTTGAAAAAGGGAGTGATCCTTGGAAGTCCACAATTTGTGAACTGGATTTGGGAAAAAACCAATGGATCTGAAGATATGAAAGATATTCCCAGAACCGAAAGGGTTGTTGGCCGACCAACATTGGATGAACTTTTTGATGGAGTAGAAAATTTGGAAGAACGTAATGCTACCATTCAATTAGCGAGAAATAGGTGTAGATATCTGATCTCAGAGATTTCCAATCATTTGAACTTAGACCCTTCGACCGTCGGGAAAATTGCCTGCGGAAAATATCATAAAAGGTAAAAAGTCCGATGTCCGGACCTGACCCCTGAACAAAAAAACGGGCGCGGGAGCGTCCGTTTTGCGTTAGTGCTGATCGATTCGGATCTTGGCAGCCAGGAGAGGATCAGCTTCCTCCACCACAGGCATTATTTCTTGCATCAGTGCTTCGACATCCGGGAAGTTTGTGACTTCCCCTTTGCGATCCACAGGAAGAGATCGTTGCAGTTTTTCATTTTCTTTCCGTACCTGCTCGGGGAGTTCTAGAAGAGAGATCATCTGTCTCCGCCAGGAGTTTCTGCTCATCAAGATATCGTTTGCGCGATGCAAAATGGCTTCGTGAATCGTCGTCTGTCCGTCTTGAAGATGCATTCCACGACTCACAAGATCGTAGAGATACCCTGCCTCAACAGGTGTATCCGCGCGAAGGGAATTGAGCGCACAGGTATCCTTGCCGCTTACACGCAAGAGCCCCCAACAAATATTGGCCGCTTCTTCCATTTTGCCTTGTGTCAAGAGATCTTGTGCCTGCGCGATCAGGATCATTTCTTCGGTGAGCGGATAGACCGGCCCCTCATATTCCACCTTCTGGATCTCGAGCTCTGCCCACAGTCGCAAGATGTCTTCTCTGGACAAGTGCCCGGAGCGATAGAAATCATTAAGATCAAAAGAGGCCATAGTGGATTTGTCCTCAAAGACAAGCGTAAGATTGCTTCCTCCGGAATATTCCGCAGTTCGATACCAGTCCACTGCTTCCAATGAGTTCGTTCCACCAAAGAGGCGTCCGACAAAATACTGTTCTGCCTGATTCAGATCCGGAGCATTCGGGTTTCCACCCGCGCCCAAGATTTTTTTGCCCACTTCGCGATCTTGCATGGAAAGCGCAGCAGGTTCTGTCCAATCTTTGCGGTTCAGGATTCCCAGATACGTTTGGATCAGGATCGGTCCGCCACTTTGCGCCACCTCGCGCAACAAGTTCCACATCAGATGCGCACGCTGCGGATATCCCACATCCCAAGAAAGCATATAGACATCCTGCGGCCCTTGCTCGACCATAGATTCAATGGGAATTGTTTGCTCTCGCGAAGGATCAAAATAAAGTGGGCGAAACCAGTCATTTACCCGATCGAGATAGGCGAGGGAAAGATTCGGGTCTTTGGAAACCATGTTCCAAAATGCCACGGTTCCCACCATGGGAGTGATATTACATCCTTCAGCACACTCGACAGTCGCCACCACGTTGAGTCTGGGATTTTCGAGCATACGCGTGGCGTATTCCATGGCCTTGGCATGATCGGTTTTATCCTGCATGGCGATATAAGCGAGGATCAGATGATCATGATTTTGTGCCCCATCCTCATCCATGTAGTCATTGACAAAGTCCGGCAAGATCTCGGGGATGAGATCGGTTTCCCCGCATTGGATGGCCCAAGAAAGGGTTTCCCATCCTGCATCGTAAAGTTTCCATTCCATTCGTTTGATGATGTGTTTGGCTGTGCCCGTATGATCGAGTTCAAAGGCATAGCGGATGAGGGTCTGAACGCGAGTTGTCTGATCGCTTTGCCGTAGGGTATCGACGACCGCATTCAACACATCAAAGTCTCCGAGCTCCACAGCCAAGCGACCCGCGGCCATCCATTCTTGTTCAGATTGGAGGGCAAGCATGCAACGCTTGGCGTCTTCATGATGCCCGAGGTTCATGTAGATTCGGCTTGCTTGCCATTCTTTATCTTGGGTTTCGAGATTTTGTGCTTCGGCTTGACTACCCATAACATCTTGATCTTGCCGATGATCTTCTTTTGGACACCAATTTTCATTTCCATTGTAAGAATGCAAAAAAGGATTTGTTGAACTGATGCCGTACAAGTCCGGGCCGATCAGAGTCTGGAGTGACGTATCATCAAATGTGAAAGAGGAAAGGAGTGCCAGGGAAGCGGATGGATCCGCAGGCTTGGGTTTTTTTGAGGCCAGGTCTCGTACCATCTCTTTCCACGTCTGGATGTCTTCCGTTGTAGACAGGGAGGTTTCTTGTACGACTTTGATCGGTTCAGGCGTGATAGTGAAAATGGGTTCTTCTTTTTTCTCGCAGGCACAGATCACGAGGACGAGAAGGGGGAGATGACTCAGTTTCATGGGGTTAGTCTCCGTTTGAGAAGTTTTGCGTTTTTTTGGAAAGGGCATTTCTTTGAAGGGTGGAAACCCTCCTCTTACCAGAGGAGAGTGACCCTATAAAGCCATAAAACATAGCCAAAAATAGGGGAAAAGTCCAGCCCTGGATTGACAAAATGCCTATTTTCTGGTATTTTTTATGGTTATTTTTGTGGATTTTTGCATTCCCGCCATCCCCGCGGAGACGGGGATCCAGCGTTTTCAGAACCCTGCGCCATGAAGGAACAGAAGACTTTCTGCCTCTTCATCGCGCCGGATTCAAAAGGGGTTACCCTACGATCCCGGTGTGAGATAAGCACGTTCTCTACAACTTCACGTTCACAAACTTTCTTTCCAAGGAGAACAGCATCATGAGGATGCTCAACTGCGACTCTGTCCGTGGGCTCCACTTCGACGAACGTCTCTCCATGTGCGGGGATTCCGGAAGCCCGGACTTCTCCGAGCTCGCGTGCGAAAACCTCGGCATCATGGAAGGTGACGTGTTCGGGGAAAGCTCGATCCGTCGCCGCGCCCGCCGCGCGGGTCAGGTCGAGTTCATCCCGGTCGACGAGATCTCGGACGAGGACATCCTCGACCCGGACTTCTTCTCGTTTGACGACGAGGAAGAGGCGATCGAGGACATCAACGACGATTCCACCCCCTACGACTACGACGACGAGGAGGAAGAAGACTTGAGCTTCGCCGCCGCCATCACCGCCCCCAAGGTCGAGGTGTTCATCAACACCAACCCTGACACTGGTGCGGTCAGCGTGAACACCGAGGACGAGCCCATCGATACCTTCGATGTTGACTCCCAGGGCGACTACGATTCCAGCTACGACGACCGGATGGAGTGCCTCGGCGACTACGACGACTGGACGGGTGGTGCCTACGACGACAACTTCGATCTGGATGACGCCACGGACGAGTGCGGGGACATCGGTTCCAGCACCTTCCGCGAGGATCTGTTCCTCGATGAGGGTGACCCTGGCTACGACTACGAGTACGATTCGTTCAGCCACCCGACCATGCCGGTCAACCCGAGCCGCAAGGATCGGATCCGTCAGCGTATGTGGAAGATGCGGGAGGAGGAGTCTTCCTTCGACCCCTTCGAGGAGATGCAAGACGAGATGGAGGAGGAAGACGTCAGGCGGTTCAAGAACCGCATGCACTCCGACCGCAGCGATGACCGCACAGATGGTCGTGGTAGGAAGTACATCACCGGCAAGATGGTCTATCCCGAAGGGGAAAGGCCCGTTCGGCAAGCGCCTTTCAAGAGCGTCAAGCTCGCGCTCACCCTCGAGAGTGAGCGGGTCGTGCGTGCCGAGATGATCAAGGATTGGGCCGATGGCCGGAAAATCTTCATCAACCCGCATGGGTGGATGTACTGGTGCCGCCCAACCGTTGATCGGATCAACACCCTGTATGGTGAGACGATCGAGCGTATCCACTCATCCAGGCAGGGTGCGCGGCTCACGGGCGAGGAGTACAGGTTCTTCATGAGCCTTTCCCGTGGCGAGCGCAACCACTGCCTCCACCCCAAGTGCCAGTGGCGGGACATGTCGATCTGGCCGAACTTTGAGGGGGGAAAGGTAGTGAGCCGCTCGAATTCCTGGAAGCACCAGAGGCGGCAGACGCGGCAGTGGGAGAACCCCACCATGCGCCGCTGCGGCAACATGGAGGTCATCCAGACCACCCCCTCGGTGGAGATGGATACCTTCGATCGTGTCTTTTACGATCGTATTGCGGTTCTCGAGACCCGGATCGAAATCGAGGAGGCCAAGATGGATCCTGACAACGACACGATCCGCACGATGAGGTCCGACCTTCGGAGCCTTATGTGGGAGATTGGCTGCTCTGGCGAGCGGTACGATGACATGAAGGAGATCTTCTGGCGCATCCGCAACAATGGCCATATCCCCACGGACGTGCAGAGGCGGATGGTCGAGAAGTACGGTGACAGCGGACTTATTGATTTTCTCATGATCGCAGGTATCTCGCGTGACGATGCTTACGCGATGGAAGAGGATTTCAGAAACGAGTCCTCGCGTCGCATCGTGGCCTGATACGACCCCGCCGCCAGTCGGTACAACTGGCAACGGACCCCGGGAAGGGTGTAGCGCTTAGGCGCTGCACCTCACTCCCGGGGTCGCTTTTGTTTTAAAGTGGACAGTTCCTTTGACGTATATGCCTTTTTTCGCTAGAATGCCGATGTGTTTTTTTGAAATACGGGTAGGTACCGAAGCGGTCAAACGGGGCAGACTGTAAATCTGCTGGCTTACGCCTTCGGGGGTTCGAATCCCTCCCTGCCCACCATCCTTCGCTCCTTCGGAGCTTCGGGTGGCAGACCACCCCCCTATTATTCAAGATACAAAAAAGGTTGGCCGTGCCACGCGAGAGGAGCAAAGGGCAAACACAGTTTGCAAGAAGATTTATGAGGAAGGGTTGCAAACTCTTTATTACAATGAAGATTTTCTGCCGGTGTAGCTCAGCGGTAGAGCAACGGTTTTGTAAACCGTAGGTCGCCGGTTCGAGACCGGCCACCGGCTCCATCCAATAATCATTGACGAATCCCGCTATCTTTGATAGCTTTTGGCCACTATCAAAACATTATGTCCCAGGATAATCTCATCAAAATGGAGTGTACGGAGTGTAAGCAGATCAACTACTTCAGCCGTAAAAACAAAAAGACGCTCAAGGAGCGTCTGGAACTCAGCAAGTTTTGCAAGCATTGCAAAAAGCACACTCCACACAAAGAAACCAAGTAATCAAACACCCGCTTTTCAAGGCGGGTTTTGGTTTTCTCTTTTCAGAATCAGGGGATCGGTTATAATGATGCTGCTTTATAGGGGCGTCGTTCAATGGTAGGACGGAGGTCTCCAAAACCTCTGACATAGGTTCGATTCCTATCGCCCCTGCCAGCGTGACAAAACTGCCGCAGACGTGGCAGTTTTGTGTTTAAACATGCCGTTTCCATCCAGTTCTACCAGAGTTAGATCCTTATAAAGTTGTGGGGAGTTTTGAGAGAACAATTTCCACACGGGTTCCATGTCTAATGAGAGTTTTTTGTTGAATATAACAAAGTTAGATCCTAGTGCATGAACAATCTGTTTTTTGACGTCTGGTGACCCTGAATCAAAACGAGCTTTGGCCTCTTGGGCAAAGAGAAACGTTTTTTCCATTTGATCGATCCAATGATCAGAAGTTTGTTCCTGATCATCAAGTTTGGCTTTTAGTCTATCCCGTTCTTCCAGAAGTTCTTGTTTCTTTTTCTTGTATTCTTCCTCGCTTATTAGCTCACCGATAAGGGCGTTCGTGAGGTTATCAATGCTTCGTTGAGTATTGTTGTATGTTTTTTGTAAAGATTCCCTAGTAGTGGAAAGCGTATCAATCTGGTTTTCATGAATATAGCGCAACCATCTTATGGCCCATTGAGCAAATTGTTCAGGGATAGTCATTTGAGACAACAAATCAACAATTTGTGCTTCCAAGTCCTTTTCATTTATTTGTGCTTGTTTGCAATCAATATTCTCTTTTTTCTTTGTGCAACGATAGTAAACATAATGTTTTCCCGACATCTTTAAAATACCGTAGGCGGTAAAGAGACACCCACACTCCTGACACCGGATAAGCCCCGTGTAAGCGAAATTTCGCGTTTGTGGGCGTGGCACAGGCTCACCAAGGCGTTTCTGCACCTTCCAAAACTCTTGCTCTGAAATCATGGCTTTATAAGCGCCTTGATATTCAGAAACCTGTCCATCGTGTTTACGTCGTATGCACCCATAATAAAATGGGTTTCGAAGCATGTGATACATACCACTTCGAGAGAGGGGACGACCACCTACTCGTTTCCGTGTAATCGTTTTAAACCCAAATTCTTTATTTAAGATATCTCGCGCTTCTTCTGTTGATTTTCCTTCTAAAATCAAGTCCCAGACTTTTCGAATAATAGGAAAGCGATCCGGATCAGGAATAATGGAATGATCATCCAGTTTGTTGAGATATCCAATAGGGGCCACCCCACACCATCCTCCTTGTTTCATTTTTTGTAAGTTTCCTCGTTTTACATTCTTTGAAAGATCGTCTGTGTATTTTTGTGCCATTCCAAATTCAAGATAAAGCATGATCTGATTCTCATTATCTGCACTGTACAACTGGGCAGGAGTTTGAATAACAAGGTTTTGTTCTTTCAAAGCCCAAATCACTTGGCCTCCATCAATCGGATTACGAGCTAAACGATCCAGTTTCCAACAAAGAACACCGTCAATTTTTTTATCTAAAACCTCCTGCATCATTTCAGCAAACTTTGGACGTCCAAGCTTACTGGCAGATTGAGCTTCTCTGTATGTTTTAACAACACGCAACCCTAGTCTTTGAGCAATATCTGTCATTTCATCCACCTGTGCTTCAATCGAGAGTACTTGTCTATCTTCAGACTCCGAAGATTTTCGAGCGTAGATAACAAAATTTTTCATATAAACCAAATGGACGGCCCTGGCTACCCAACCGCGCTTATACCAAAGTATTCCGCTTGCTGGCAGGACCGCCCATTTAGAGCAGTAAACGAAAAAATAAAACTTTGGTTATCGGTTGGGTAGCACAATTATTCTACATTACTCAGTAGCGTCAAGGCAACGAATTAATTTCTCAAGCTGCTGTAAAACTATTGGTTCGGATTCTTCGTATTGACTCAGTTTTTCTAACCATCTCCGATATCGTTTAGTTGGTTTTCCTTTCCAAAATTTTACCCGCATTTTGGAACATTCTTCCTTAAACTTCTCTTCTTTTTTCCATGCTTTTCCAAGAGCAGCAAACATTTTGGACGTGTATTCTTGTTGCGAATAGTAGGTAAGATCATAGCAGTGTCTACATTTGAATTTAACCCCTCCTGCGTAAAGGATTTCAACATGTCTTTCACACTCACACTTAAGCCAATATCTTTGACCACCAAAGTGACAAGGAGTGCTAATTATCAGGATATCTGAACTAACATAAGTACGTTCAATCCAAGGATCTCGATAATAATAGGATATATTAAGAGTATGATTTAAGGCATCTACATAAATATCCGCTCTTCCCGTTTCTTCCCCACACGAGGACCAGACAATCATTCCAGATTTCGATGTATTTTTGATCAAGTAACCTTCATTTTTGAGGAATTTAATATCAATTCTTTTAAGTGATTCACAAGTGTACTTTGACATATATCTCGAAATCATTAGGACTTCATACCATCGATAGGGGGTACTTTAATATTTGATGCCTCAAAAGGGGGGATTCCATTAGAATATTTCCATCCTGGTCTTAAAGAACGCAGTTGCTCACACTCATCAGAACAGAACCAGTCGAATTCTTTTTTAATAGTTACAATCTTTTCTGGTTGTCCTGGTTCACTCGTATTTACTTTTTCTATATCTACGATTTTCAGTACGCGGAGTGTTTCAATTTCTTTCAATGCTGTAGGATTGCTACAACTTATAGCTGTTTCAACCAGAGAAGTTGTGATCGTACCCCCATACTCCAAAAGTACATTTAAGAGTTTAATTCGATTGTATTGAGCTGAGTTAAATGTAACTTCAATTACAGGCCAAAGATCTTCATTACAGATTTGAGTGCGTTCACAAACGAGAGCGTGACCTCTGGCAAGATTATAAAGGAGTTGATTGATACGTATAGGTTTTTCTATAACGACATTTGTATGATGATGTTCATCAACATTCCCTCCATCACTCCAAACATTCACGGTTCCACGCAAATGGGCGAGAAGATTTGCACATCTTGAAATCACTCGGCGGCATTCTTCAGGATCATCTTCTTTGTTCCATTCGATTCCATCCTTGTAGTTCTGCCACAGATTTAGTACTAATTCACGCGTAATTTCCCTACAGGAACCTTCTTTCTTTTTGAAGTCTTTTTGAATAAGAAGATTAGCGAGTTCGTCTTCTGATTTATCACTCGAGTTCAGATTTAAGAAGAATAAACGTGATCCAAGGTTCCCCATGAATTTCCACACACGGGGAAGTATTGGAGTTGAGGCAGCAAGGAACATAAACGTGTAGTCTCCGAAATAACCACGAGACCCGTGCACCCCACTATCTGATTCATATCCCTCACCATCAAAGACACGTGTAAGTATTCCCAAGCTTTTTAAGAGGTTTTCTTGACGCTCAGCAAAGATAGGGGCTAAATCGCGGACTATCAGCGTCTTGTGGCGTATACGAGGTAATAGATCTATTTTAGCGAGATCCTCCTTCTTTTTATTTGACGCATGAGATACAAATGAAGCAGGGGAGAAATGGTCGGTCATGTAAGCAAGTTCACGTAAACTAGAAAAAAAATTGAGTGTGATTGTTTTTCCAGAACTAGGAACATCAACGTAGACAAGTCCAAATGGATTGCGCACGTCCTTGATAAGTAATTGAGTAAAAACAGAAATACCTGCTTCAGCTGCAGCAAAACATTCGGGAAATAGATCCCCTACGATATTTCGCCATTCCTGGATTGATACTTTTTGTGTTGGTTTTGGGAGTTCTCTGTAGCGATTCCCGCTTTCTTCAATATCAGAAAAAATTTGTCCTGTTTTTAGCAGTTCCATGAAATCGGCTAAGTTTTTTCCAAGCTTCAGAAAATAATCCGTAATATCACCGTGTTCACCAACTTCCTCTGGTAAAGAAACAATTTTTGCATGAGGAATAAGAGCCCCGACTTTTCTTGCACCTTCTCTGCCAGCATCATCAAGATCATAAGTGATATAAACTTCCTGAATTTTTTGGAAGAGCGAACCCCAATCATCATTAAAGGCTCCAGCTCCTCCAGTACTTGAAATGCTAGGAATATTGAGATTGCGTAGAAGTAAGGCGTCAAATTCCCCTTCAGTAATTACGATAAAAGTTGTGTCCTTTAGATTTTCAATCCCAAATAATGACATTTTAGCTCCTTTGGAGTTCGTATATTTTGGAATGTTTTGATCTGTAATAAAAGGGGATCTACGTTTTTTCATGAACAAAGGATTTCTTTTTTCATCGTAAATTGGAATCATAATTTCTTTACCATTCCAACCTATATTTGCTTCCTTAATTACATTTTCAGAGAGACCCCTTTCTTTCAAAAGCCAGTTTTTAATTTCAGGAGGTATATTTAAGCTCCACTCTTCAATCATTTCAGCAAGTTGTTTTGATCCCGGTTTTCGTTCAATAGGTTGTTTCTGCTTTCGTTCAATAAATCCAAGTTCGGCAGGATCGTCTCCAAGATGTCTGGATAGAGTGACAAGATTCCCTTCCGCACCACAGCGTTTACATTGGTAGAGTCCTGATTCTTCGTTAATGTAGAGATGACACTCAGTGAGTTTATTTCTTTTTTCATCGCCTCCACAGAAGAGACAAGAGGTTATAAGTTCGCCATTTCGACTTGCAAACTCAATGTTTTTTGAGTTAAGATACTGCTGAACAGTAAGTATGCTCCCCATATTTATTGATTCATGTTATGAAGAGCTTCGTTCTCGAGACGAGGCTCTTTATTTTTTAAAAGTGAATTAGGAGTTGGGACGGGGGTCCGTGATTGTGTATCGGCATAAAAGTTTGATTGATTGTTAAAGATAGCTTCCAATCCAGTAAGGAACTTTTGAGCCTGCACAGAAGCTTCTTGAGAATTCAAAACAACACCTGTGACTTGTTCCCAGATGTTTTTGAACTCTTCAATTGCTTGTGTCGGCAGTTTCATGTATAGCCAGAATAACCGACGAAAAATTTCGGACATTTAGACAAATCCATCTTGTCCATCTTGTCCATACAATGATCAAAAAAAGCTGTCTAAATCAAAAATCCCCACTCATATTCATAGGTGGGGTTGTCCGTTTGTCCGTTTTATTGCAATTCAACTTTTATAAATAACTCTTCTTTTTCCTCTTCAAGCGATATCGGAAGCTTTAATTTCTCGCACCGCAATGCGTCACGTAATCGGTTCAGTCTTTGGCGCATGGTGTCTTTTGAAATTTTTAATTGTCCGGATATCCATTCTGTGGATAGCGGTTGGTACTCTTTATTCATCTCTGTGCCATATCTAATCTCACTTCTATAATCCCACAGAAATTGAAGTGTTTTGAAAGCCACCCTTTTTCTTACAAGATACGGACGAGTCAGGCTTTCATTTATCTGAATTTGCCCGTCTTTAATAATTTCAAGGTCAGTTATAATTTCTGGCAAGTCTGTGGATTTTTTTGTGCTCAGTTCAAGAATAAGTAATCGTAGAATACAATTCGCATAGTTCTGATATTTTTCTCTTGAAAATTGCCCCGATGTAAGTTCATTGAGTGAATTTTTACTATTCAGAATTTTTCTCAGTAAGCTCGCTACCCACGACGCATCTAGAGATCTCATCGATTCTCCAAGGTCTTCGAACTCGGAAATAATTTCTTCTCTCTGAAATAAGCATTCATGTATTTGTAACAACTCATGCCATTGACCCCATGATCTTGAAGTTCTTATGTTTAGTAATTCGTCTCTGATATGTTGAAGTCGGATGACGTTTGGTGAGATTTTATACTCCTTGATATCAGTAGTATTTGGCCAGTATTCAATATATGGCTTTGCAAATTCAGCAAATTCTTGTGTCTCGTTCATTGCCGATATGATCGAGCATAGAGCATTATGTTCCATAATCGGCCACAGCCCTTCTGAAGATGCCATTCCTTTTAATCGAAATGCATTCCATCCTTTAATGTTTTCTAAGAGAGTTCCCGATACTTTTTTGTCATCTAATGTGTGTGCAATTTTTTTTGCACAACTACGCACCTCTTGTTCCGCTTTTGGTAATAGTGCATTGATCTCCTTTTGATCTTTTACCATTTCGGTATCCACCTTAGATTCAATGATATCTCGAAGCTCCTTTGTTTTGAGGACGAGATCGACCATCTTAGCAATTTCTTCTAACACAAGTGCGTCCGATGAAGCACTAATAATTTGCTTTTGCGCTGTTTCAATCTGACGAACCAATAACGTTTTATCTACTTTCTGGTATTCAATCTCAATATTTTTCCGTACTTTTTCCTGTCTAAACACAAATTTTGCAAGTTTTAATTTCTCAATGTCTACTTTCCAATAAAATACTTTTTTACCGAGTTTTTCTACCTCACCCTCTGGTGGTTCCTGATATACAAGAGCGCCTAACACTTGTAACTTTCTCAACGTGAGGTATTGATTCTCAGGATCAGGAGCACCTTTTATTTCTGAAAAGAGATCTATTTCATAAGAAATTAAACTGTCATCTGATGCCCTTAACAATTCATTAATCTTTAAGACAATGTATTGTCGCGATTTGTAGAGATGATCTATTGGTTCCATGTTGTAAGGGTACCTCTCTTTTTTCTAATTTTCAAAGCAAATCTGGCTATACGTTTCAGGATGATATAGACTATAAATGTCCAAACCCAGCCACTACATGGCCAAGTTTTGGCTGTTTTACCGGAAAGCGCTTAGTAAACGGCACCCGGTTAAAACAGTTCGAGCACTTTCCGTGTTCGGCTGGGTTTGGACACCACTCGGGTGTCGCTTTTTGTTATAAACCCACCTAAAACTATGGGACTATTTTCTAAGAAGAAAATCACGATACAAGAATTGATCGATTCAATAATACGAATAGGATATGTGTCTTCGGATGAAGATTTAGATGTTTACAAAAAGTCTTTGAAGGCATGCGGTTTATCCAAAGATATCACGAAAAGAAGGAAGGGTGAGATATTTATTTTCGAATTGCTTGCCTCGACACATGCTATACAGTCCGCTTTCACCAAATCTCCTCTCATGGGGAATTTTGTATTGGACGCACTTCATGCTTATATCTATTCGGTTTACTCCGAGGATGAGAAAGATCAAACGGATTTTGAGGAATTACTGAATGAACGATACAAACGGTACAGAGTAATTTTGGCATCTGATGGTGATATGGTGCCATTTTTTTTGGGCGCAGAGTTCGCTGCTAATTTTTTTGGCGAAGAAGCGCCTAAGGAGGCTCTGCCTTTTATTCTAACTTCCGCAGAAGTATTTTTTTCACGCATGACCGGTCTCAAGGAATTTTTAGATGAGATTCTTTTGAAATACGAAATTATTCCATCCTAAAAATCAATATGCCCACCGAAATCAATTTTCAAATAAGCTGTGTAGATCAGGAACATTTTTTCGTTCAGTATTCCACTTCTAACAGTGATGAAGAAGAGAAGAAGAAGGATTCCCTGCTTGCGTTAATTCTCTTAGCACTCCGTCAAGCATCGAACATGAAAGGTAAAGAAGCAGGATCATACCTTGGAGGAGCACTATCTCAAATTGCTGAAGAAGGTTTCGACTATTTTCCAGAAAATATAAGAGAAGGATTATCGGCACCAGAAGAGAGTGCGAAAAAGCGATTTGTTGGATTGATTAAGTTTGATGGTCAGAGGGGTGTACTCAATTTTAAAATGGATGCAAATGGATTTGGTTTGTTTTCACAAGACGTTGAAATTTATGCTGTACGTGCAACATTATTTTTCTCGCTTTATTTACTAAACTTGTATAAAGATTCTGATTTTGAAGATACTATGAAGAAAGCTTTAGGGTATTGCGGCGCCTATATTTCTGGTGGTTATGCAACGCTCACCAATCAAAACGATCTTACAGCTACGATAATGGATGAACTTGGAATGCCTTTATAGACATATGGTCATCCTAACATTTATATTTGGCTACCTATATGGATTCTTTGCCTTAAGTAATATCATTTTTCCAATTTTTTATTCCATTCCAAAATCGATTCAACTCCACAAGAGTAACAAATTGATAAAACGCATACCCTTGATCCAACTTGTTGCCCCATCAATCCTTTGGGCATTGATTACTCTTGGATTACTCTGGCTGATCCATCAAGTTTCTCCTGGTCAGCAAGAAGTCTTTTTAAGCGCTATGCTTTTCGCACTTGTTTCTATGCTTTTTCAAGTTAAGAAAACTTGGCGGGATCTCGAACTTGACTTCAACTCGACTTGGCGCGAGTACCTAAAAGATAGTTAGTCTTACAAAACTCATGCAAACTGATTAGATGAACAGTAAACATGAATACTGAGAATCCTACTCAGGCATCTCTACGCCGTTCTTTATAAGCTGCTGTCTTATGACAAAACAGAGATTGAACATTTCCATGTAAAAATACTGCAGGCCTCTAAGATACTGAAATTTTTCGCCTCGTCGCTCCTGAGAAGCACGCAAAGATTTACTTACACGATACATCTCAAATATTGCGGACTTTTTAAGGTGTTCGAGATTATTTATCAGATCTTCAGGGATGTAGGCAAGGTATTTATCAATGATAGCATCTAGCTCTCCGCGCAGTCGGTCGGCAAACATAGTATTGTGTGCTTGCCAGTTTGTTGGTCGTTCGTAGATCGTACTACATGGACTATCAGGATCAAGACTAGCGCAAATCGTGTTAGCAATCTCTTCCGTGAAAAGTTCATCCCAGCGCACTGGCGAGAGTGCTGTGCCTGAGGCGCTTTTTTGTTGTTCTGCCACTAATTCGGCCAGACGTTCAAGTTGTCCGCATATCTGGGCAAACGCCAAACGGCTCAATTTATAGTTTCTTCGTTCTCCTTCAAACGAAATAATCACATCCAAAATGAAGACGGTTATGCAGATTCCAATTGCTTCGGCGAGCAGGTTACTCGCCAAGTCTCCTCCATAGCCTTGCCAGTAAACTACTAAAATAACCGACATCAATACTAACAAGGCGGAATACAAAATACATCTGCGTCTGAAAATTATCCTAAGTATTGTTTGCCACTCTTTCATGCCAAGATAGTGTACAGAAGGAATAGCCCATTGGAAACATGCGTGTTGAGCCACTACATCTTGCACCACTGAGACCTCTAAGGTGTACAAGTTGTATCTGTCCTTACGCAACCAATCCTATAAATCGGTTTTCAAAACACTCTAAAATTTGACGGTCGATCTCATCAACTATAATCGTTTGTAGATTTTCTGGTAGTGGAGCTACAATGTAGACTCAAACTACCCACAAGAGTTCTTACCGACCTCACGAGACCTTACCACAAGAGGCGATCATTCTTGGTTATTACCTTACTGATATAGAGGTGTGAATAAATTTTATGACTTTTTGGATCCTACTTCTGATTATCTTCTTGCTTTTCTTAATTCTTAAAAAGCGAGAAGATCAACCCACACTTACTGAAGAGTCGTCATCTATTTTAGAAGAGGAACAAGTTCTTGAGATTCAACGTAAATTTGAGAGAAGGAGGAAGGAGTTGAAATATGCTCCCGACACACCTTCAGAAAAAGAGATGTATATTTACGAAAACTTAATGCGTGGTTGGTTTTATACCCTATCTGGTAAACATAGATATGATAATGAAATGATTCAAAAGATTCGAAAAGATTGGGTTAACTACATGAGTCTTCTTGAAGAAGCTAGCACAGACAATTATTTAGCACTGGAATCTGATGATGAAGAAACAGAAATGGATTACCGTGATGATCACATTAAGGCGGTATTGCAATTGAATGCGATCGAAGATGCTTTTGCGCATCTCATGGGTGAAAAAGAGTTCCAGCAACTTGAAAACACTCGTAAACAACCGTACTCATTTTTTTTGAAAGATGGATCAGATAAAGATTTGATCACAAAGATGGAATAGATCTAAAAAGATCGATTCTTTCAGAGCAAACGAACATATTGTTTTGGATCTTTTTAATACCGAGATTCGTTTTATTAAGGTTAAATTTTGGTAGCACAAGTCAAAATTGAGTCGTGCTAAGTAACAAAAAAAGATAAAACGCCCCTCGTTTGGGGCGTTGCGTTTTTTAGACTGATGGCATCAGTTGCGTAGAACCAGGTCGTTGACCTTACTGAACCACCACGTCGAATGGACCGACGAAATCGAACGAGACTGGCTCTACTTCGATTTGGTTGATCAGTTCCGTCGTCGTCACCTCACAGTCCCACTCACCTGTGACGTAGTTGTTCAGACGTGAGTACCCGGTCAGATCGCTCGGTGTGGCACCCTCTTGGACTCTGTAGTGCCAACCCTCATGCCCACGCAGAAACGTGTGATCTAGAATGTTCTCAATGTAGGCTTGACCAGTGCAGTCCGTAGTCGTGAAGTTGATGTTCTCGTTTTGATCAACAACTTTCGGAGGGAGTCGACTGACGTAAAAGAACAGCTCAATGTCCGTATTGAAGACGAGGAAGTTTGAACCACCTGGGCTTGAGTATGCGGCTGACGTTACATCGACGATGTTGCCGATGTATGCGCCATCCCCATCCACGATCGCCAGGCTGAAGCCAGGCACACCTAGGTTTCCTTGCGGACCTTCGACTCCCTGTGATCCTTGATCACCCTGCGGCCCTTGGATCCCCTGAGGCCCAGGATCACCTTGTGGACCCGATGGACCTTCAGGGCCCTCCAGACCTTGCTCACAGACACATGGCTCAGGTTGGCAGCCAACGCAGGCCAGGAGAAGAACTGTCAGAGTCAGATGCTTCACTCGTCACCTCCAGGTGGTTAGTCCCGAAATCGGAACCGACGACCTTATTCTACACAGGAGCCTCTGTCAAACCAACCCACTAAATCAGTTTTCAAAACATGTAAAAATTTGTCGGACGATCTTATAAAAATCAATCGTTTGTAGATTCTTGGGTGGGGGGGCTAAGATGTAAGTTCAAACACACACCAAAGTTCTAACCTCCCTCGCCAGCCCCTGCCAAAATTCCTTCGCTAAATGAGCGAAGGAATTTTTTGTTAACGGATCACGGTGTATATACCGGCATCGTTATGACCAGATACTTTTTTTGATCAGTTTTGATAACGGCGAATGAAAACATCGACGTGCCACCTAGTTGTGTGAACTCTGAAATTCTGTCCGGATTATTGAACCAGACGTTAAAGAAGAACATATTTTTATCAGGTTGTGAAGCAAAATCTGTGTTTCGGATTTCCATACATTGAAGACCGTTTTGCTCGCATCCTCGTTTCCAGAGCAAGGCAAGATCGGTAGGCTCAACATCAGGGTTCCAATCTCGCAGTTGGTCGTAATCGCCACCATAAACGGCAGTAGCCGCGTCATAATCTTTTTCGTAGAGCGAATCAAGGAATGTGATCAATACTCCTTCCGCCTCATTTTCATCAGTGGTTTCGATAATGGTGACTATCGATGAGTTCAGAAATTTTTGGAAATACATCCCAAGAAATAAGGCAATAATGGCGGTTAGTCCAATAATGAAGATAATTTTTCTCATACGAAATAATTCTAGCAGACAAAGACGGTTTCATCTAACACAACGGTTCCGACATCCTTGCATAGCTCATGTCAGCTTTTTTGTGAAGCGACGGAAGGGCTGAATGTCTGGTAGAATAGTGACATCGCATATCCATCACAACATAAAACGAAAAACTATTTTTATGCAATCAAAAACATTTTTTTTCGGCATCGTAGGAGGTGTGATTCTTTCTCTGTTTGGTTTCGGACTTTTTACTGTATGGACGGCAGAAAAAGAACAAGCATCTTTTTCTGACGCTGTCCCCACTGCCGTTATTTCCACCACCACAGAATCCATCACACCCGCATCAGAACCTATAGTCAGAGCCTCTGTGTTACTACCCGAAGACCCTTGGCGTGAAGTGACACAAGGACAGGTGCTTTCCAATGGGAACGTCTGGCTTCTTACCCGTCCTATTTTCGAGAAAGGTGACCCCCCGGTAGTAAATCCCTGTGCGGAGCAAAATATTTGTCCTATCCAAAGCTGGATGGTGAATCTCAAAGAAGGTGTTGCTCATCTTTCTTCAGAACAAAACAGTTATGGCTCTTCCGCAAATGTCTCGGTGTATGAACCAAACATGCTTGGAGAAAAAACATTACACGTCGCTTGGATCATCTATGTCGGTTTTTCACATACGACACGCATGGATAGAATCGAGCAAATCAACATGGAAGATGGCACGATTTTGATGACAATCGGACCAACAGATTTGGATAAAAACAAGTCAGATCTTCTGGGTGCAGCACAATATAATTGTGAACTAAGCGGCGGAAGCTTTGCCAGTGAAACATGTGTCTGTCCAAATACAGATTTTGTAACAGGAGAATATTTGTTTGATGGCAAGACGGGATATTGCATTTCCGAAGCGGGCGGTCCTATGGGTGATGCATTTTTTGCTTCCATCGGTCTTCCTTACGGTGATTATGGCTATTGGAGAAACACTATCTTCGGTTTGTGTGAACAAAGCGGCGGATCTGTCTCCGGCGCATCCTGCCAATGTCCGAATGAGATGATCTATAATAAAGAAACAGGGGCGTGTGAGTAAATAATTTCCTCATACTTTATGAAAATTTTTGCAATCGTTTTGTTCACTCTTTTGTCTCTTGGTATCGGTTGCACACAAGTTACTCAGTATGAATTACCATCCAACGTAGATTCCATCAGTGGTGTTGTGAGAGCAGGTAGATTCGGTGGGACTGAAAAAGCTTGCACGTTCGACACAGAGGCAATGATCGGTGATCGCATTAAGTGTAATGTCGGTTCAGTAAACCTTGCCATTGTAAATAATGAGAACGCATATACTTGGCTTGATGGGTATCAATGTGATGCGGTCGAATATTTCATCAAAGAAGTCGACGGCCAAAGTGTGAGTTATGAGACAACAAACTGCACCTCCGAGGTTCTTGTTGGGGAAACTTATACATTCAGAGGTGTTTTAGAAACGCGGATAAACCAATGGTATCAAGGGCAACAGCAGGATGAAGTTTGGCTTCTTAATGCGATTGTCAGATAGAATGCATCGTATCTTGTTATACAAATATTTTTTGTCAGCAAGGTTTTTGCCCCTCTGTTATACTGTCAATAAACCACTTTAACTTTTTTCTATGGACATTCCTTCCCGCAGTACGGCCAAAGATGTTTTTTCCCATCTCTTGGCTATCGTGACCTTGTATATGGGCGTCATCAGTTTTATCGCGTTGTATTTTCAGTACATCAATGTGAGGTTTCCCGATGTCTTGGAATTTTATTATGCTGCTGCGCTCGATATTATCCGCATGTCCATGTCGGTACTTATCATTGCCTGGCCGGTTTTTATTTTTATTTCCTGGATGATTTACAAAGATTTGCGCAGCACACCGGCGAAAACGGGAATGGGTATTCGCAAGTGGCTTTTGTATCTCACCTTGTTTATCGCTTCCATTACGATCATGGTGGATTTGATCACACTCATCAATTATTTTTTAAACGGGGAGATCACCACGCGCTTTGTGTTGAAAGTCGCTGTTGTGTTGATTGTCGCGGCTGCGGTGTTCGGTTATTACCTTTGGGATTTGCGACGCGAGATCGGAACGAAAACAGTATTGGCGCGAAACGTGGCGATCATAACCGCGATTCTTGCCGCAGGTACAATCGTGTTGGGATTTGTATGTGTGGGAACACCGGCAGAGCAGAGATTAGTGCGTCTGGACGCACAACGTGTGACGGATTTATCCATCATCCAAAACGAAGTCATTAATTATTATTCGCTCAAAAGAACTTTGCCCGCCACCTTGGACGATCTCAATAATTCCATTTCCGGTTTTGTCGCGCCCATGGATCCAGATGCACAGGTGGTGTATGAATATGCGGCAATGTCTGATATTGATTTTGAATTGTGTGCCATATTTTCCACGACATCGGTCGAGGGTCAACAGGCTTCGTATCCATATTATGGCAGTGCCTATGGTCAAAATTGGACGCATGAGAGCGGTCACGCTTGCTTTACCCGTACGATAGATCCGGAGCTGTACCCACCCACCTCCACAGGCAAAGAAGAGTTCTTGTATCAATAACATGTCTTCCGCTTTTCTCTGGCGCGTTTTTCTTGCCACAGCATTAGTCCAGGCTGTTGGCAATTTTTTGTATTTTGTTTTGTTGGAAAATGAGATAGCGATTCAGCTCACATATGCGGCCACAAAGGCTGTCATGGTGCTTGCTCCGCTCACACTTCTTTTGTGTGGATTTAAAATCCCGATTCTGACAAAAGGAGGAAAACACGTTCGTTCTCTTTTGTGGGGAATAGGGTCAGGGGCGATCATCTTCATTTTTATCTTGATTGTTTACCGACTTTTTTCCTTCGTGTTTGCACCCTATGCTCCCGCTTTGTTTGCAAAGATCGTTGAGGTCGGCATCCAAGAACATTATTGGATGGTCGCCATTGGGATCAGTTTGGTTCATTCGCTTTTGGAGGAATATTATTGGCGTTGGTATATCGTGAAAGGACTTGAGACCTATTTAGATTTTCTTCCGTCTCTGTTGATAGGGAACGTGCTTTTTACCTTGCATCATTATCTTATCCTTTCCCAGTTTGTTTCTTTGCCTTTGACGTTTCTTCTTGGAACGTGCGTTGGGATTGGTGGATGTCTATGGTCGCTTATGTATCGCAAGACAGGATCACTGTTGGGCGCGTGGATAAGTCACGCATGTGCCGACCTCGCGATTTTTATTGTCGGATATTTACTCACATTGTCCCTCACATAATATCCTGTTATAATTTTTCTATATGGAATCAGATCAAACCACAACAAATGAGATCATGGAGTTTTTGCAAGAACACATGGTAACAAAACAGGAGTTGAAAGAGGAGCTTAAAAACATGGTAACAAAACAGGAGTTGAAAGAGGAGCTGCAAAAGCTTCGACTTGATTTTCTTGATTCCTTGGACGAAAAGATCAGCACACTCAAGGGAGATCTCACGGTGATGATGCGGGGGGAAGATAAAAAATTAGTTGCCTTGATTGACCTTCTCAAACATAAATAAGTGATTGATGAACAGGAAGCTCATACGTTATTATCCCTGCACCCATTTCCTCAATTTTGAAAAAACAGAAAAACAAAAACCGCTTCTCATTATTTTGTGAAGCGGTTTTTTAAGTCTCCGGAGACCCAAGGTACGACCCAGGGTAAGGAGATTCTTCTTGTGTCATATTAGTCGAGGGCGACGGGGCTTGGTTCTTCCCGAGCACTCTTATAGCGGAGCCAAGCTGTGGTCAACATCGTCCCGACGGCACAACCGATCGCGTACAAAAGAATGTTTTGTACGTTCCCGATATTGTCCATCACGGACTGAAGCACGTAGTACCAAATCAAAATGTTGAGAACAGTCGTGAGACCGCTGGCAATGACCCTGGTCTCGGAGACCATATGTGTCCAAGCAGAGATGACGATCATCTCGAGGATGCCGACAAAAAAGAGGATCATAGGACAGGCGGTTAGAATAAAATGGGCGTGTGGGTTCGACCTTTTATCGCTTCTTTTTGGGTTCCCACATCCAAAGAAGGGCGAACAAAAAACGTCGGTTGTCAGACGCTTTTTGCCCTTAAATAATAGCTTTTTTTGAGGATTTGGTCAAGGTCGGCATCCACAGGTGGAAGGGGGAGCAATCGTGGAGATTTGTTATACTAGAGTCCTCTATGACCCATACAAAAAAATGGATTTTAATCTTAGGAGTCCTTTGCTTTGCGATTGGCGTTGCCGTTGTTACATTTTTTTTCCAAAAACCTATAGTACAAACGTCCGACAGTTCTGTTACAGAGGAGGTGCCAAATCTCGTTTCCCCCGATACTTCGTCGGAAATGGAAGATCTTCCCACCGGGACTTACATGACCTTTATCATCAATGTGCATGATTGGGTGTATCCGAAAGAAAGCATAGCAACGGTGAATCGTGTCTTGGATCTTCATGAGCAATACCAAATCCCCGTGGATATGTATGTGGATGATCCTCTTGTACAACTCTATGTGAATGAGGCGCCCGAACTTATCGAGCGTTTGAAAACCTCTCCTCTTGTTGCCGTGTCCTATCATGTGCGTCCACCCGCTCCGTATCATTCATTTGATTTCGTTGGAATGGACACGTTGAGTCAAGAAGTTTTGGAAGATCTTTTATACGATTATGAAACTTCTCGTGTAGATTTGGAAACAGGCGAGCCCACCGATGATCCTGGCGGATACGCGTATCTCAAAGAAGTGATGGGCTATGCGCCCTATGCGGTTGGTGGTAATTCCGCAAACGTGCGTGTCGCAAAAGCGCTTGCCGATGTGTATGCGCACATGGGGGCTACGTTTTGGGTTTCACATAATCGTCTGATCGAATGGAGGGATCAATATGAAGATCTTTGGCAGCGCCCTGAAGATGTGGAAGTGAAGATGTATGAGCGCAAGACGTATATGTCCGCGCAAACGCTTATAGAAGAAGCGCTGAAAGATCTTCCTTCGTATCGTCCGGCCTTTGTCAATCTCAAATGGCATGAAAATAATTTTTATACGTCAGGAACAACATGGGGGGCTGTGTATTGGGAAGATCCGGAAAGTAAAAATGGAGATTTTGAACCGCCGTTTGATTTATCACGGGCGGGGGAGGGTGTTCTTATGAAAACCGAAGATCAGCAAACCGAGCAATGGCGTCGGTATGAAGAGGCCCTTCAATACGCACAAGATCATGCAAACACGATAACAGTCGTGAACATGCGGATGTTGGCCGAGTATCTCCCGAAGTAAATTCAAAGGATTGGTTTCAAAAAAGCTCCCGATTTCGGGAGCTTTTAGGTTTGTTGTCTTCCGCAAATGGCACTGCCCAGAGTGATATCATCAGCGTATTCGAGACTGGCTCCTGCAGGAAGCCCGCGCGCTAAACGAGTTATTTTGATCGGAAATTCTGATAAACGTTTTGCCAAATAAAGCATGGTGGTTTCTCCCTGAATCGTGGAAGGGAGGGCTAAGATGACTTCGGTGATCGTGGATGAGGAACGAAGACGATCTATGAGTTCCCGTATGTGAAGCGTTTCCGCCGTGATTCCATCCATGGGATTAAGCAAACCACCCAGCACATGGTAACACCCTTTGTACACGTCTGTGGATTCGATCGTCGCAATGTCGCGTGATTCTTCCACCACACACAAGAAGTTGTGGTCACGCGAGGAATTTTTACAAATGTCACAGATCTCGGTTTCCGTGTAGGTAAAACATTCCGGACAGATATGAATGTGTCCGTGAAGATGTTGCAAGGCATGAGCCATAAGTTCCGCATCAGCCGTCGGTTGTTTCAAAACATAATACACATAACGCAGGGCCGTTTTAGGCCCTACACCGGGGAGCCTCGCAAAGGCGGCCATGAGATGCTGGATCGGTTCGGGAAACCGACGCATACCTAGAGCCCAAGATTTTTGAATGCATCAAGTCCACCCATATCTTTCATACGTGAGGCCATCTTGTGTTGGATTTTTTTGATGACGTCTTTGAACGCTTCTTTGAGTCCGTTTGTGAGCCGCTCTTTGTTTCCCAGGAGCTCATCGTCAATGTACAAATCCAAAATTTCCTGATTTCCATTCATGGTCACACGGATTTTTCCATGAGAGCCTTCTCCTTTTTCGATAATTTGATCAAACTCATTTTTCATGGTTTTGGCTTGATCGCGCAATTCTTTGATGGCTTTGATTTTGTTGAACATACAAGGTGTTAAAAATGATAAGCATGATTATAGCATATCGAGGTCAATGACTCGTTTTACAATCGTTTTTTTCTTTCCGTTTTTTTCAAGCGCCAGGACATAGAATCGATGATCATCCAGTTTTTGAAGTGCAAAGATACGTTCAAAAGGTTCCGTGATTCTTTTGTGTCCATGCCAGATGGAATAAACATCCCCCTCTTGTTCATAAGAAGCTGCGTAGACAGGCTTATTTTGCATCAAGAAGATGGAAGTGTCTTGGGTTGAACAAATATGTATGAAATCCTCGGGGACAAAAAAACGTTTTCCTTCAACGATCATAGTCCAACCTTCTTCATCCAGATCTTCCCATACCTGCGCACATTTTTCTTCCGGAGTTTTTTTGGGAACTTTTTCCAAGTCTTCGTGGACGTTTCCATCCATACCCACGTAAAAAGTCTGATGACCTTTATGCACTGTCCATGATTGAAGCTCAAAGAAGGAACCGTTGTTTGTGACCGTATCATATCCTTCCGGGTCCCCAAACGTTTCTCCATTGAAACGAAAGGGGTGCCAGCGACCGTTTTTTTGGTCTTTCACAACACAAGCAAGGTCAGAAGGAGAAACGGCGACCACAGGTTTTTTCCAAGTGGTATCACTCAAGATATCAAACAGGACGTAGCCTCGCGGGTCTCCCACCTCGTTTCCTTCCAAACAAAGATGAACCGTCTGATGCGCATCTTTCCAAAGGAAAAAAAGTTTTCCCGCCACGTCAAAAAAGGTGTTTTTTATAATGGCTCCATAGCCATCTTCTTTGCCCATAATAGATCCGTCGGCGCGTAAAAGTTTACTGTTTTCCCCGGGCATTTCCGCAAAAAGAATAGGTTTACCCCCGATATTCAATATTTGTCCTTGGGAATATCCTTTCGGACTCCCCAATACACGCCCGTGATAGCGGAAGAAAAGAGTGCGATCATTTTCAAGCGGGTGTAAAGCAAGACGGTACCCAAGTCGTCCATTGATATTTTGCAGTTTATCTATCTCCATATTCGTTTCTGGAAAGGATTCGATAAGCTGCCCATTTTGATCCACTATTTTTGCATGATCTTGATCCTCAAAGACTGCCGCGAATTTTCCTTGGAGATCTTGTACTCTTACGTAAATCAAATCAGACGGAACGGGGAGCGTATATTCTTTTTCATCCACAGATTCGATGGGAAGTTCTTTATGTTCGAGCAGATATTTTATTTTGTCCATGAGGACACAGACACGTTCGAGGATCTCTATCGTAGGGGTCGGTTGTGCGGTTCCTAATTCTTTGGGGTGCTTCACTCCATGCGCTTTGCAAATTTCAAGCACTTCTTCCACATACGCATTAAAAAAAGAAAGAACATCTTTTGGCATGTCTTGGCGATAACTCATGGCATATTCGGCAAAAAAAACATCTGGTTGAAAAGGGGGAGACGCTTGGTGTTCTCGAGAAGAAAAATTGAACATACAGAGGGTGATTCGCCTCTTATCGTACAGGAAACCGGAGGATTTTAGAATCCGATTTCTTCGGTGGGCGGGCCAAAATCGGCAGGTGATGGCTCGCCGCTTGGATGGGGATCCACAGGCGGGGGAGAGATGGGACCCATGGGAGGGGCTGGAATGGTTTGTGAAGGGCCGCGTTGTTGTGGCGCAGGAGAACGATCAAGATTAAGAAACGAAGTGCGGCGAGAATCAAAAAACATACGCACCATGCCCGTAGGGCCGTTACGATGTTTGGCTACATGAATTTCGGCGATATTGCGTTCCTCGGGCGAGAGATCGTCTATTTGATAATTGCGATCCGAAGATTTGCGGTAGATGAACATGACCACGTCGGCATCTTGCTCAATGGAACCGGAGTCGCGAAGGTGGGAGAGACGGGGGATGGCGGGCTTGGTCATTTCCACGGCGCGTGAAAGTTGAGCAAGCGCAAGAATGGGAAGATCGAGCTCACGCGCGATTTGTTTAAGGCCGCGAGAAATTTCGGAAACTTCTTGTACGCGGTTTTCCACGGACGAAGATCGCGAGCGACCTTCCATGAGTTGAAGATAATCAATCACAATGAGACCGAGTTTGTGTTCTGCCTTGAGTCGTCGCGCCTTGGTGCGTAATTGCATGATATTGAGCATGCCACTATCGTCAATAAAGATCGGGGCTTCAGATAAATCGCCAAGGGCTTTTCCGATGCGGGGGAAATCATCATCGCGGTCGGAAAGCCGCCCGGTGCGCAGCTTCCACAAATCCACATTGGCTTGGGCGCAGATCATACGATCCACCAATTGTTCCTTGGACATTTCAAGAGAAAAAACCGCTACGGGTATTTTACTTTTCACACCGACATGACGGGCGATATCAAGGGCTAAACTTGTTTTTCCAACCGAAGGACGCGCAGCTAGAATTAACAAATCGGATCGTTGCATACCACCGAGGAGATGATCGAGTTCGGTGTATCCCGTGGGAACGCCGCGTAATTTTCCTCGTTCGCGATGAAGCTCGTCAATACGTTCAAACGCACCAGACAATACACTGCGCAAAGGAACAAAAGAATTTTTATTGAACTTTTCAGAGACGTTAAAGAGCGTATGCTCGGCCGCATCCATGGTTTGTTCGATATCATCTTCTTCTTGAAATCCCAGTCGTGTGATTTCCGCTGCCGCGCCCAACAGTCGCCGTAAAGTTGATTTTTTTTGCACGATGTCCGCGTAGTGTGCCACATGTGCTGATGTGGGAACCATATTGCTCAACTCGACCAAATACGCGCGCCCACCGATTTTTTGCAAAATTCCTTTTTCCTCCAATCGATTTCCCATGGCCAGAATATCCAAGGGCTCATGACGTTCGAATAGATCAAGCATGCAATCAAAAATCAACCGGTGCGCATCACGATAAAAATCTTCGGGATGCAAACGGTCGGCGATATTCATCATGCTCTCTTTATCAATCAAAATACTTCCAAGAAGAGATTGTTCAGCTTCAAGATTATGGGGAGGAATGCGCTGTGTGCTCATAGTGCCCTCATCTTATCACGGCGCTCGCGCGCTTCAACCAAAAAGAGGGGATGACCTGTGATATAATTGGGGAGAAGTATGTCGCCGTATTCTTTTTCTACCATTCGAGCCGTTTTTATTTTGATTGGTTCTATCGTGGGGGCCGGTGTTTTTGGGGTTCCTTATGCTTTGGCGCAAAGCGGACTTTCTTTAGGCCTTCTTCTTTTGTTTGTTATGGGTGTTCTCATGACTGTATTGCTTCTCATGAACAGTGAAGTGATTCTTCAGACCCCCGGTCGTCATCGTATCGTCGGTTATTCCAAGATTTATCTCAAAGGTCGTTGGTGGATATTGGCGTTTTGTGGATTGGTTGCCACTGCGTGGGGGGCGATGTTGGCTTATTTGCTGGTGGGGGGGGATTTTTTGTCTTCTCTTTTTTCTTTGGGTGGATGGCAAGTTTCTCCTTTTTGGTGCGCATGGATTCTTGCGATTTGCGCAGGGTACGCCATTTTTCGGGGTCTTCGTTTTGCTTCCAAAGCGGAAGTGGTGGTCATCGGACTTATTCTTTTCCTTTTCCTTTTCGTCGTACTCGCTTCCGCTCCTTTCGTTCAAGCCCCTCATCTTTTTACCACCCATTGGTCTCAAGTTTTTTTCCCTTACGGTGTATTGCTTTTTGCTCTTTCCGGAAGCGGAGCTATTCCGGAGATCAAAGATGTATTGGGGAAAAAAGCCAAAAGTCTCATGGGTTTTGTGATTCTCAGCGGGATGGGAACCATCATTCTTTTATATGCGCTTTTCAGTTTTGCGGTTGTTGGGGTGACAGGATCTTTGACCACACCCATTGCTTTTGATGGGCTTATTCCACTATTGGGTAGTGCATTTCATTTTCTCGTGTCCTTGATAGGTTCTTTGATCACCTTGTCTATTTTTATGATGATCGGCGTAGAGATTAAACATTTGTTCCGATACGATTTTTCCATGCCCAATGGTTGGTCATGGGCACTGGCGCTCTTCCCTCCTTTTTTGTTGTATCTGGCCGGACTGCGCGAGTTTATTGCCATCATTGGATTTGTCGGAGCGGTTTTTGGTGGCATCCTTGGAATCATGAGTGTGGGGATTTATGAACGGATGCGACAAAAATTAAAAAAAGAACATCATCAGTGTTTTTGTGTTCCCAAGTGGGTGAGTGTGTTATTGATCCTCGTATTTTTATCGGGGATGGTGATGGAAATTACAAATCTTGTGCGATAAAAAATCTCGGAGCATTATTCCGAAATTTTTTGTTGCTGATAGGCGGCAAGGACATTGATGAGAAGGAGAGCGACGGTCATGGGTCCAACTCCTCCGGGGACAGGGGTCATCCATCCCGCAACTTCGAGGACATCGGGCATCACATCGCCCACAATTTTTTGTTCCACCTTGGTGGTTCCCACATCAATCACAACAGCTCCTGCTTTGACCATTTCTTTGGTGATGAGGCCTGGGTGACCGACGGCAGAAATAAGAATGTCAGCGGTGATCGTTTTTTGAGAGAGGTCGGAATCACTAGCGGAGATAACGAAACTTTCTATTCCATAAGTACTGAGAAGATGTGCCAGTGGTTCGCCAAACAGATGGCTTCCGATAATTACCGCGTGTTTTTTTGGGAGATCAAGATGTGTAGCTTCGATGAGTTTCAAAATTCCCAAGGCTACAGCCGGAGCGAGGGTGGGTTTCCCTTGGCGCAAACGTTCCAGATTTTCGGGATGAAAACCATCTACATCTTTTTTGGGATCAATGGCAGTGATGAGCGGATTTGGATTTTGTCCGGGGAGAGGAAGTTGCACCAAGATACCTGTGATATCAGGACGCGCGTTTAACCGTTGTATACGATCCATGAGTTCTTGCTCACTGACAAAAGTTGGATAGGCAAACAGTTCAAAACCAATTCCCACTTCTTGGCATGCCAGTTGTTTGAGGTGCACATAGGTGTGTGACGCCGGATCTGTACCAACTAAAATCACGGCAAGTTTTGGTTGTGTCTTGCATGATTTTATTTTTTCCATCACACGTTGCCGTTCTTGCTGAGCCAACGATTTTCCGTCAAGGAGTATACCCATAAAGTGTGGTCATCATAACATGACTTTTCGTTCATCTCAATGAAACAGATTAAATTGGTGTCAGGTCGGACTTTGGACTTTTTGTTTCTCAGTAAACAGAAAGAGAGAAAATTATTTCTAAAAAAAAGAAGGAAGATTCGCACTTTTTTAAATTCCTTTTTTGATTTCAAACATATCAAAATAACCCTTGTACACAAAATATATTTTTCATCAATTGTAGGACAATATTTTTTGATTTTTTCAAAAAAGTCCAAAGTCCGACCTGACACCATAGCGTGTGACGATGGCCCTCGCAGACACCCACTGGTTTGAATATCTTTCCTCTTTTCCTGTATGCTGGAAGCATCTTGAGTTATTTTTTTATGAAATCACATTCTTCATTCGTCCTATTTGCTATTGTTTGCGGTATTGTTGCCGTGTTTGCCTATTTTTTGGTGTTCTGGTATCCGATGATTGCGGATCAGTTTGTTCAAGATAGGGAAGCGGAACAGACACCGGTCATAGAAACACAGGTGGAAGATATCGTGGAAGAAACAGCAGCAAGTGTTACTGATCTTTCCACATCTCGTTTTTTAAATCTCAAAGTCGTTTCTGTTTCCGAAGTGTCTGACGTGAGTGTTCGCATGCGCACCGGATGGATCGAAAATCCCACACGCAGTGTGAGACAAAGCGTGCGCATTCACGAGCCCATGAATCTGGAATCCGAAACCTATCCAGTGGTGATTTTTGTTCCTGGAGGTTGGAACAATGGTCGTTCGTTTGATCAGGGTCAGGATGGAGATTATTCCGACGCGGATTATTTGGCTGCCGAAGGTGTGATTGTGATCACTTATTCTCCTTTGGGAACCGAGGAAGATGACCCCGAGCCTTTGGATTATGAAGGTTTTGCTGATCAAGATGGGCTCGCTGCCATCATCACAGCCGCTAAACAACTTACCAATGTTGATTTGGAACAAATCGGTGTGGCAAGTTTTTCTTATGGCATTACCGGTGCCGCGGGCGTTCTCTCACGCTATCCTGATTTGGGAGTGAAGTTTTTAGTGGATTGGGAAGGGCCATCGAGTCGAGAATATACGACCGTCGGATGCAAGGAGCATAAGCCCATGCCCGAGGGCGAGGAAGATAATCGTCTCACATCTATTTCTTGTGAGGATGAATCTTTTTGGAGGGAACGTGAAGCCGCTTTGATGATTGCGACCGCCGACATAGAATATTATCTGCGCGTTCAATCCATCAAAGACCATGTGCAATCCACCTATGGGCACACGTTGGAAATGGTATCTGCCTCGGTGGGAAATATTCCTTGGGTGCGCGTCAATGACGGGGCAGTGAATGCAACCTATGAAACTGATGACGACATTCCTACGGTCTCTGAAAGTCCATCCTATTTTACCTCTTACGGTTTGTCTTTTATCTTAGAGTTGATTGCCGCCCCTTCTACCGCAGCTGAATGGTTTGAGGAGGAGAGGTAATATGTCTCTTTTTCGATCAAGTTTAGAATCTTCTCCGTCTGCTATCCCTGCGGAGGTAGGGGGCCAACGTACTTCAGCAAACCTAAGCGAGGCCATCATGGATTCGGTTTCAAGTGTCCGTGATTCTTTGCCAAAAGAACACCGCACACACTTTGAAACTCTGCGACAAGAGATCATTGATTTTACAAAAGCTCATGGGATTCCAAAAGAATCTCTTGGCAGTCCCGACCTCCTGCGCGAGGCTACAAAAAAACTTTCTACCCAAGACCTTGAGCGACTTGCTCTCCTTCTTGAACGCTTTGAGCATCTACTTACTCACAAAGAGCCTCGTCGGGAAAAATCGGAAGCGCTTGAGTATGCCGATGAGTGGTATAACCTTTCCGAACGATACGCGTTTCAAATGAATTTTTTAAAAACACTAGGCATATACTTCCTGCATGAGAGAAACAAGACATTCAATGAACGCATAGCAAATTTAAAGAACTTGCTTGGATCCTTATTGCCTTTTGGAAAGAAAAAACGCGAGGTGCCTTCGGCGTCTGAATCCATGGAAGATTTTTTCCTTTTGGATGTATTGGGAAGAAAGTATTCTGTTCCCACCTTGGAACAAATCGCCGCGCGTCTTTTTGAACGTCGCGAGGAACTTGAAACCAAACACGATCAAGGTTTTACTCATCTTCTTTTTGTTCCTTTTGCCGTTGAGACTGATCTTTTCATGCTTGCTTTTGGAAAATTTCTTCAAGATCGCGATATGGAGAAAACGTTAGTGTCCCCGGTAGCTTATGCAAGTACCACTCGTTCGGTGATGTCACGCTTACGATATTTTCCGCAATCTTTTGACGCGAAAGGAGGTGATAGAGGTAAAGACAAGATGGACATTTTGAAGGAATTATCTGAACAGGCAAGCTCTTTTCTCGGGTGGAGGATCCTTCTTCTTCAAACTCCTCATGGTCAAAAAAGAGGATTCCGCGGTATCTCAAAGGATGGAGACCAAAAGAAATCATTCACCCGTCCGGAATTGGAAGTGGGGAAGACGCCTTCGGAATACCTTTCTCTCCAGAGAGACGAAACATCGCCTTATGATGGAGAATCGAGTATGGTTCTTGAAGATTGGATTTGTGCTTTTATGATTCATTATATGGAAACACGATCTTGTCTTGACGATATGGAATCCGGGGGAAATGCAGCTTCTTATTTGACAGGAGTATCACTTCCTGGGGATTTTACCGGATCTCAAATGGTGATAGCTGTAAAGTATGCACACCAAGATATCTTTTTTTATTGCCATTCTCCTCATCACAAAGATGAACAGATTGGTGCGCGTTTTGTCGTAGAGGTTTGATGGGTGACCATTATGTAGAGATGAAAAAACAAGGGTGAGAGCCCTTGTTTCGTTTATGCGTCGTGATCTTGGGAACAGTGGAACCAATCTGAAACCGTTTGGATATGCGTCTGGTGTACGATGAGGATCGGACATCCGGGCGCTTGCACATCATAGATGTCAATCGTGTAGGGGAGAGCCTTGAGGATGCGGTCATCTTGGATCTCCAGACGTAGTGGAACATACCCCAGTCGCTCGCTGATACCCATGACCGGCGCCCAGTCCCATGGTTGATTGGGGTTATTACCAAGAAGCAGGACACCGCCAATCTCACCTTTCCACAGTCGAGCAAAGCTCAGTCCGATGCTTCCACCTTCGATCTCAAAGTCTTTGAAGAGATTCTGTTTGCGGTCGGCACGCGGGATGAACTTTTGGCGGATCGCGGGAGCGAATTCCCACGGATTTTTACGTACGAGGAGATATTGATCCGAAAGCGGGCGTGTGGGATCGAGAAGATCCAAACGCAGACGTGCTCCTACACGATCCATACGATGCACTTTATAAGAACCCGGACGGAAATAATAAATCTCTCCTGTCATCACATCTTCGATACAAACGCTAATGACGTGTTTTTCTTCCAGAAGTGCGATCATGGTTCCGATGCCATGCGATTGCATGCGTCCAAACGCTTTGGTGCCATCAAGCGGATCCACGATCCAGTAACGCTTAGGCCAGCTGCTCTCTTTGGGTTCAATGCGCAAGTCTTCTTCTTCAGCGACAATACCATAGCTTGGGGTGGTGGTCTGGAGCACTCCGAGAATAGCCGCTTGCGCAGCTCTGTCCGCAGACGTCACAAGATCAGTGAGGGTGCCATCATACGAACACTTTGGCTCACGTTCAAAAACAAAACGTTCCAGTCGCACAAAATTTGCCGCGCGATTGGTGGCTTCACGGATGATGAGACCAAGGGCAGCGTCAGTGAGAGTTTCACATCTTTCGGTTTTGGTCACGGGGACCTCCTGCTTTGGAAAGAACGGACTTAATTTTTTACGTGAAAGAAGACTGATTGTCAAACCCCCTTGGAAAAACGTACAATAGAACGGCATGGGAAATAAATTCCCAAATTTTCAATTCCTCTATGACCCTTCACACTATTGATCCGGAGATTGCCGCGGATTTACAAAGCGAACTTACGCGTCAGCGAGAAGGTTTGGAAATGATTCCTTCCGAGAACTTTGTCTCGCCGGCTGTGCTCGAAGCTTTGGGATCCATTGGCACCAATAAATATTCCGAAGGCTATCCCGGCCGACGCTATTATGGCGGATGCCAGTATGTCGATCGCATTGAACAAACGGCGATTGATCGCGCTAAAAAACTTTTTGGTGTGGATCATGCCAATGTGCAACCCTATTCCGGATCTCCGGCAAATCTGGCTGTGTATTATGCGCTTTTAAATCCTGGTGACACGGTCATGGGCATGCACTTATATTTTGGCGGTCACATGACCCATGGGCTCAAGGTGAATTTTTCCGGAACATTGTATCGTTCTGTTCAATATCAAACGCGCCCGGACGGCTATTTGGATTTGGATGCCATGGATATACTTGCTCAAACGGAAAAACCAAAAATGATTGTGGTGGGGGCAACGGCGTATCCGCGACAATTTGATTGGAAGGCGCTCAAAAATATCGCCGATCGTGCAGGAGCATTTTTGCTTGCGGATATTTCTCATATTGCCGGACTTATTGTGGGAGGCGAGCATCCTTCTCCCGTGGGTTTTGCCGATGTGATCACCACAACTACGCACAAAACCTTGCGCGGACCTCGTGGTGCCATGATTTTATGTAACGGCAATCCGTCTACTCCGCTTAAAAAAGTGGAGCGCACACGAGAAAATTTTCCCACCTTGATTGATCGCGCGATTATTCCTGGTCTTCAAGGTGGGCCGCATAATCATCAAACCGCAGCGATTGCCGTTGCGCTCAAAGAAGCTGCTTTACCCGAGTTTAAAACATACGCTCATCAGATTGTTCTCAATGCGAAAGCACTTGCCGATCGCCTGCTTGAACATGGGTTTGACCTTGTGACCGGCGGCACGGACAATCATTTGCTTCTTGTGGATTTACGACGTAAAGGTGTGACGGGTACACAAGCGGAAAAAGCATTGGATGCATCCGGGATCACATGCAATAAAAACACCATTCCTTTTGATCCGCGCCAACCGTTTGATCCTTCGGGGATTCGATTGGGAACTCCCGCTCTCACCAGTCGTGGAATGAAGGAAGAAGAAATGAAGCAAATTGGGGATTTTATATTAGAAGTTGTGGAGCATTGGGAAGATGCGGATCGTCTTGTATTGATTCGCAGTCGTGTAAAAGAGATGACGGATTGCTTTCCTCTTTATCAAGGAATTCATTATGTTTGATTCCATTAACAACGTTCATTTGGTCGGAATCGGAGGGATTGGAATGTCCGCGCTTGCAAAATGGTTTTTGACACAAGGAAAACACGTGAGCGGATCTGATTTTGTTTTGTCCGCAATCACTCAAGAGCTGATGGATCGTGGCGCGCATGTTTCTGAAGGGCAAGGGGAAGATCATGTAAGCGAAGATGTGGATTTGCTTGTCTATTCTTCTGCTGTGCCAGAAGAGAATGTTGAGCGTTTGAAGGCACGTGCATTGGGGATTCCCGAAATGACCTATGCTCAAGCGCTTGGAGAAATTTCAAAACAATACAAAACCTTGGCCGTGTCCGGCACCCATGGAAAGAGTACGACGACCGCCATGTTGGGACTGATACTGGAGGCCGCAGATTTGGACCCTACCGTGATTGTGGGATCTCGTGTGCCAACGTTTGTGGAAAAAAATCTTCGCGTGGGAAAGGGGAAATATTTTGTGGTGGAAGGGTGTGAGTATCGTGCCAATATGCTTTCCCTTCACCCCGCAATGATAGTGCTTACCAATATTGAAGAAGATCATTTGGATTATTATCGTGATCTTGATCATATTCGTGAAACGTTTCAGACCTTTGTGGATCAAGTTGGAGAGGGAATGGTTGTGTGGAATGCGGATGATCAGGAGTCGAAAAAACTTATCATGGCCCATGGCGTCAGTTATGGTTTTGGAGATGGAGCAAAGTATAAGGTAAGGAATCGACAGACAGATCAAGGAATACAAAAAGCCGAGGTGTGGAAAGGAGAACAGAAGCTTGGAGAGATCCGGTTGCGTATTCCAGGGGCGCATAATATGGCAAACGCGCTGGCGGCGACTGCAGCCGCCATGGAGGTGGGAGTGTCTTTTGATGTGTGTGTAAGAACGTTGGTGGATTTTCGTGGAATTTGGCGCAGGTTTGAGATTCTTGGGACATGGAGGGAGGCCATGGTTATTTCCGATTACGGTCATCATCCCACCGAGATCAAAGCAACCTTGCAAGCGGCACATGAATTTTACCCTGGACGACGTTTAGTTCTTTGTTTTCAACCCCATCAACATGCACGCACACGCGCACTTAAAAAAGAACTCGCTCAAGCGATCTCAGGATTTGATTTCGTCATCGTTCCCGAGATTTATGAGGTCGCCGGGCGTACTGAAAGCGAAACTGTTTCAAGTAAAGATTTGGTGAAATTGGCTCAAAAGATTGCTCCGAAAAAAAAGTTTTTATTTGCGCAAGATTTTGTGGAAGCGCGACGTTTGCTCGAAGCCAATATCCAAAAAGATGACATAGTGATTATTCAAGGTGCTGGGGACATTGATGACCTTGCACGATCCCTTGTATGAATACTCTTACCCTTCAATCTGTTGTGAAGCGTCCGATCAAAGAGCAGGAGCCATTGGCTCCTTATACAAATTTTCGCATTGGCGGTCCGGCAACATGGATGGTGGAAGTCGAGGATGCAGAAGAATTGCAAGCTGTCTTGGTGATAGCAACACAAGAACAAACTCCGTACGTTATTTTGGGGGGAGGATCCAACATGCTTGTCAGCGATCGGGGATTTGAGGGGATCGTGATTCGTGTATTGTTACGTAATTATAAAATCAAAGGGAATAAAATATGGGCACAGGCTGGGTTGCCTACGGTTGCGGTTGCCCGTGCCGCAGGGGAAGCAAGACTTACCGGACTTGAATGGGCTGTGACTTTGCCCGGAACCATTGGCGGCGCCGTGCGAGGAAATGCAGGATGTTTTGGCGGAGAGATCAAGGATGTTTTGGTTTCCGCGACCTTGTTGCGAGAGGGAGAGATGGTGGAGATAGGGAAGGAAGATTTTTATTTTGGATATCGGGATTCTGTTTTAAAACACAGAAAAGATATTCTTTTGGATGTGACGTTTGAGCTTGTGCCCGGGGATCATGAGAAGATTTTGGAGAAGATGCAAGTGTGTTTGCAAAAGCGTCGCGAGTCTCAACCAACCTCTGGAGGATCTGCCGGATGTTTGTTCAAAAATTATCAGATCAAAAATGAGGGAGAGCTTGTGCGTTTGCAAAAAGTTTTAGAGCTTCCGCCCGTGACGATCGAGAAACGTTTGATCTCGACCGGATGGCTTATTGATCAAATGGGACTTAAGGGGTTACGGATTGGAGACGCTCAAATCAGCGAGCAACATGGAAATTTTTTGTTGAATATGGGAAAGGCCACGGCAGAGGAAGTGATGCAACTCATCTCTTTTATCAAAATAAAAGCGCAAGAGAAATATGAGATCGCGCTTGAGGAAGAAATTCAGTTGATTGGGTTTGAGGGTTGACGATTTGTAGGGGTTTACATAGGAGTTCGTGTTACAATAAAAACAAGAATCACTAATCTTTGAATTTATGCGTATCATCTCGTTTCTTGGATCCAATATGGAGATTACAGATGCGATCAGAAGTTTTGTGGAAGAAAAGGTACAGGTCTTGGAAAAAATGACAGGAAATTGGGAGCCGGCGGAATTGCGAATCGAAGTGGGAAAGACCACCAATCATCATGCCAAGGGGCCGTATTTTAAAGCCGAGATGCAGCTGAGTATTCCGGGGGAAGTATTGCGAGCCGTGGAAGAAGCGGAAGATTTGTATGAATCAATAGATAAGGTGCGTGATAGTTTGCGACGGCAACTCAAAGAATATCAAGAGCGTCAACAAGATCGCAGTCAGCGTGGAGGCCGTCCGGATAAAGAATAAAAAGATCACCCTATGGATAGATGAACCGTGGAGTGTTAGGGAGAGCTCTTCTCATGTTCATTTGGAGGAAACGCTATGCATGTTCTTTTTGCAACAACGAACAAAGCAAAGTTGGGGCGCATGCGTGCTTTGATGCGGGACACGACCATTATTTTTCTTTCTCCGACCGAGGAGGGTTTGATTGTTGATGAAACGAAAGAGGGAAGTGATATTGCGCACAATGCGTGGGTAAAAGCCTTGGCTTATTTTGGGAAAACCAAACTTCCCATCTTGGGACAAGATGCGGCTTTCGTGATTCCCGGGGTGGATTTAGATCCCGCACAAGTCAAAAGAAATGCGCTGGGGAATCATGATGAGTTTTTGATGTCACAAGGAGAAATCGCGCAAGCCATTTTGAATTTTTATCGGGCATTGGTAAGAGAACGTGGTGGACGCATGTCAGCGTATTGGGATGACGCGTTTGCTCTCGTTTTTCCAGACGGGACGATTCGTGAGGCACAGGCGAAACGCCCGGTGATTCTTACCGACGAGATTCGTGGAGAGATGAATCCTTATTTTCCATTACGATCTTTGTATATTGTGGAGCCGACAGGGAAATATGTATGTGAGCAGACTTTGGAGGAAGAATGGTTGGAACTCCGTCCGGTTCGGGAAGCCTTGCGAACATTGTTTGATCAATGATAAATGAACGTCCAGTCCAAGATTGGCGTTTTTTTTTGCATGTATGTCATGGTAGGGTCAGGTCGTGCTTCGTGCTTTTTATAAAACTATCTGACCCTATGACCCCAAAACTCCACAAAAGAAAAAGACCCTTGGCGTAGGGGTCTTTTGGTGATGTGCTTTTTACTCCGGATTTTCTTTGATAGGAGAACTTGCCGCATCTCGAATGATACGAAAAAAATTTTTTGCTTCTGCTTTGGAGCGGAAGAATGCGATGGCAAGAACGTGCGTTGAAATTGATCCTTCTCGAAACGGAAATTGCGGATAGTGCGCGATAGGACGATCATTTTCCCTAACAGGAATATCAAACCATTCTTGCCGATAGCTATTGAGAGGAGAGTCTTTCTGTGAGGCTTCAATCCATCGAGTAAATACTTTTCTTCCATCTTGTCTGATCAACAAAGAAATACCACGGATGTGGTACCAGTAGTCCTTGGAAAGAGGGAATAAAAGAGGGCGGCGCTCATGTGGCCCAGCGATTTGCGCATCTGTATTAGGGGTTTTTTGCACGCGGTAATAAAAGATAACACCCCAAGCAGGTGCGGCGCCACATCTCCCCTGATTTTCCGCAAGTCCGTTTTCGATATCCTTTACTGCTTGTGAAGCTCTCTCAAGAACTGCAAGTGCCAACCGAAGCTCATGGTTTGGACGCATGTAGCACCTCGTTTTTTTGGAAGGAACAAGATCATATTTCTACATAAACCTCTGAAAAAGTAAAGGAAAAGTGTGCAAAAAGTGGAAAGCTTGATTGACACTCGGGACAAACTTCCGTAGGGTTTCAGTAGCTCTTTCCATCACCAGTGTCCAAGGAGACTTTTCATGGAATCTCAAGCACAAGACTCTGTTCGCCGTCTCATTGTCCTCTCCGGCATTCGTCCCACAGGTCCTTTGCATCTCGGGAATCACCTGGGTGCGGTCAGGGATTGGGTGGATCTCACCAATCGCGGAGAGTATGATTGCTACTTCTTTCTTGCCAATCTGCATATGCTCACCACACGTTCTGCCGCCTTGCATACCGAAGGAAAGAAGAGCGGTGTGGATCCCAAGGAGCTCTATGATGATCAGGTCGGATTGGTTCTTGACCTCATGGCTGCCGGGATTGATCCCAACAAGGCGCTCATCTATGCGCAAAGCACGATTCCGGAGCTGACCGAACTCATGTGGCTTCTGGCTACGTTTACGCCTGTTTCCAGACTCGAGGGCATGCATCACTTCAAGGAAAAGAAAGGCAAGCTCGAAGAAGAAGGTGTCGGTGCCAATGCAGCTCTTTTGACCTATCCGGTTCTCATGGCCGCGGATATCCTGGGTGTGCAAGCAGACATCATTCCCGTGGGGGAAGATCAAAATGCACATGTTGAGTATGCGCGTGACATGGCCCGCGCGTTCAACCGCGAGTATGGCGATCTTTTTCCTGTGCCAGATGTGTGGCAGACAAAGGCTCTGCGTGTCCCTTCGATCGACTGCTCAGGAAAGATGGGGAAGAGTCATCCCGAAGGATCAGTGTTCTACACGGATTCCGAAAAGGTGATTCGTCAGAAGTTCAGTAGGGCCGTGAAGGCTACAGCGAATCCTCCGCGCACACAAAGCGATTGGAGGAATGATCCAGGAGATCCAGCCACTTGCAATGTCTTTTCTTTTTTTGACCTCGTAGGGTCATCTGAAGACAAGTCGTGGGCAGAGGCCGGATGTCGTGGTGCCACTATTTCCTGTGGAGAGTGCAAGGCACGTGTGGCTGTCTTGGTCAACGAGATCATGGCTCCAATTCGCGAACGTCGATTGTCCCTCGAGACCGATATCGGCCGCGCACAAGCGGTTGAGATCTTGCACGAGGGTGGCAAGAAGGCGCGCGGTCGTGTCCAAGAGATCGTGACCCGTGCCAAGGAAATGGTGGGGATCCCTGCGTTCTAGCTCGCTTTTGCGAGCTTTTTTGTACGCTATTTTCTGAACACATTTTGGTTTCAAGATAGGATCGTTGGGGATAGCTCGATTGACTTTTTCATCTCGCGTCGTACCATCTAGCCAGTTCCTTTCAACCTCTCTCCTTAAGGAAGGAGTCCATCATGTCCGAAGCTCAAGGTGATGCGTGGCGTTGGCCCCTTGAAGGTTCTTGTGACCAAGCGCGCATCGCGCGCATCGAACACATCACTTCCCCCTATGAGAGCAGTCCTCCGCCCATCTGCTACCCAGGCACCCCGCTTGATCGCGAGATGATCGCGATGGTTCCCGAACTCATGCGAAAGCAGTTGAATGGCATCGGGTTTCACACTCCCAATGGCATCGGGGAAGGCGGGTTTGATTCGACTCAGAAGATGGAAAGCGCCGCCGTTCACATGGTCGCCGGCATGCTTGGGGGCACACCCCAAACCGTGGATGGCTACTTCTGCGGCGGCGGAACTGAGGCAAATTTGGAAGGGCTGTATATCGGCCGTCAATGGCTTCGTTGCTTCGCTGATCCACAAAAAAAGGGAATCGCCGTTCTCTGCACCCCTCTTGCACACTATTCCATCTTTTTTAAGGGGACCAATATCCTGGGACTGACCAATCAGTTCCGATGGACCGAGTGTCCCAAGTGTCATCGAGCCCACAAATTGCCCAAAAACGAAAACACCGAGCATCTGCGTTTGGTGGGGGTAGATATCAATGGCAAGATGCATTTGCCATCTTTGGAACAGATTTTTCTCAAGGCCTACGAGGAAGGGTATCGTCAGTTTCTTCTGGTAGCGACAGCGGGTACCTGCCTCATGGGTTCGATTGACCCCATTTCCGAGATCGGCCAGTGGATGAAACGCACGAAGCGTGAATATCACGTAGAATTCTATTTTCATGTGGACGCCTCATTTGGCGGTTTTACCATTCCTTTTGCAAGTGAAGGTAAAGAACATATCGGATTTGATGTTCCAGAAGTCATGTCTGTAACCGTGGACGCGGACAAGATGGGCCATCTTCCATACCCGGCTGGTGTTTTCCTGTGCCGTAAGGGGTTGCAGGAGCATGTCGGACTGGAAGTCGCCTATATCCGCGGGCATGGAGATTACACCATTTCTGGTTCACGCAGTGCGATTGCTCCTGTTCTCGCGTGGGACTATTACCAACGTTTGGGTGTGGATGGTCAGACACGGTATGTGAATGCGTGTTTGGAAGCTCGTGACCATCTGCTCCGGAAAATTTTGGAACGATTTGAGAGAAACAATCATGTGTATCCGCTTTCATGTTCTCCTTTCGTGAACTTCCTTCCTTTGGTCATCGACCTTGTGGACGGAAGTGTGCCCGAAGATCAGATTGAGCATGGGCCACTGGCTCCCTATCATCTGCGTAGTGATGGAATTCCCACCGAACGGATGGATCCACTAAGCTGTCCCATGATTGCCTACAAGTTGTGCATCATGCCGCACACTTTCGGCTTTCTTGATCGTTTCGTGGATGACCTCGAGACGGTTGTCCGCGCGGCCGGAAAATTCGGCTCCTAACGAACCTGCCCCACAACGGCAGGTTTTCTGTTTATCAACACCCCCGGTTGACCGCAAAAAAATATCTCGATAGAGTAAAGGCACAACATCGTTGATCCAGGAAGAAGTACCTTTGGCAAAACCGGTAGAAGCGAGCAGGGGATCGTGAAAGCCCTGTACGGCACCGAAGCGAAATTGGGCCTGGTGAGATGCTTGCTGCACTACGTGGCAAGCCGGAGAGCCTCCGTCATCATGGGCAAACGCATATCCTTTGGGAGTGCGCACAAGCGCCTATCTTTGAAGATAGGAAGAGAGGTGGTACCGCGAGCATGAGTCCTCGTCCTCTCAAGTCTGTTTTGTATACAGACTTGTGAAGACGAGGCCTTTTTGTTAGGGTCTTGAAGCCGTTCTTTCCATCTACACAGGAGTTTCACACCATGGGGCGTCCACTCACGCAGGTTCATTTGGGCGAAGGGTATTCGGGGAAGATTCGTATGCGCGAGGCGCTGTACACCGAACCCATTTTGACCGATGCTCATCGGCGATTTTTCGATGAAGGGCGAGCCTATACTTATCGTGGTCTTACGGCAGCTTCTCTGCAGAGATCCCTCAAGGTCAAAGAAGCGTTCATTCTTATGTGTTATGCCCTTCGAGCAACCAATGGTCGTTTGGCAGATGGTCTTCTTTCTGATCTGGAGTCTTTCGGAGCAGAGGGTGATCGTATGGCAGCCAGAGAATTTCTCTCCGGCTATGCCGTGAAGGAAGCATGGGCCGGGATTACCCCCAAAGAAGTGGCAGGCATGGTGACAGCCACGATGCTTGATATCATGCGGTTTCCTGAATATGGCAAGCGCGTGATTGAAACGTGCGGAATGGGAGGTGATCGAGGAGTTATTGTTGATGGGGAAGGCAAGGCTCGCAAGACCATCAATGGTTCCACTCTTTCCGCTCTTGTTCTGGCAAGCCTTGGAGTGGTGACAGCCAAACACGGATCTTATGGAAACACTTCGCCTGTAGGGTCTACCAATGCGATTGAAGATTTGGGAGTGGTCGTAGATATTCCAGATGTGCTTATTCAGCAACGATTGACAGAGGAGGGATTTCATTTTACGGATGCGCATGCATGGAAGACGGTTCATGATCTCTCTCATCTGCAGCCGCGTCGCGAGACGATCAACCACGTAGTGGGTCCTATGACTCCGCCGATCTCTCCAAGCACACGTTTGGACAAGATTTTGGGAGTGAATGACAAGTTGCCTCCGTGGATTGTGGCTGAAGCCTACGTCATTCTTGCAAATATCGGTGTCTTCAATGTTGGAAATGTTGCCGTGGTCGCTGGACTCATTGATCGTCCTCATGAGGAAGGGATCATCGAATCTCGCGAATGGTTGCGTGACAACATCCGCCTGGATGAATTGTCGCCCGTCGCTTCAGCAGTGTCATTTGTCCACGGGAGCCGTTTTCTCGGAACCCACTTGCTTATCCCCGGTGATTTTGGTCTTGAATTTTGGCATCCCCATGCCCCCTATATTCCCAATGAGAGAGAGGCGATCCGTGAAGCAAATGAGCAAACGCTTCGGGGGGAAATGGATAATCGACAACTGGTAGAACTCCTGTCTATGAATGCTGCCCTGGGATTGTATCTCGTACAATACATGGACGATGATACGACGCTCGAGGATCAGGGACCTGATCGTGATGCGCTTAAGGATTGTTATCAACGCTGTCTCGATCAAGTGGCAAGCGGAAGGGTATTTACTTACCTGGAGGCTTATGCCAGACGCACGCGAGATTTCGCAAGGGGCGTGTCCATGTGACGCCCTTTTTTCATAAAAACAAAAAATTTATTGTATGGTATTTCATGCTCCCACTTTTTCTGTCATAGGCATGATTCATTTTTCTCCTTTGGAAGGAGCACAGGGGTATACTGACCGCGATAATGTGTTTAAAAGAGCGACTCAAGATTTGAACGCTCTTTTACAAGGAGGAGTTGACGCGGTTATGTTTGAGAATAATTTTGATACTCCTAAATTTGCACAGCTGCCCGCATCGAACGCTCTTCATTTCGAAGAGCTGGTGGCAGCTTTGGCACCACAGACAACCGTTCCTTGGGGACTTTCTCCTTTATGGAATGATTATCGTTTGGGATTTCGTTTGTGTAAAAAATATGGTGGGCAGATGGTACGTGTTCCTGTGTTCGTGGATTCTGTGGAAACCGTGTATGGAGTATTTGAAGCAGATCCGCAGTCTGTTCTCAAAGCTAGAGAAGAAGAAAATGCAAAAGAGATTCAATTATGGGCAGACGTGCAAGTAAAACATGCGAAAATGCTTCATCCGCGTCCGTTTATTGAATCAGTGACAGATGCTATGACCCAAGGAGCCGATGGAGTGATTGTGACGGGAAATTGGACAGGCGATCCTCCCTGTATTGAACAATGCAAGGAAGCGTACGAAACAGTTCAAGGACGTGTCGCTATTTTGACAGGAAGTGGAATGACGCCGGAAAACATTTTTTCTTTTCGTCCATATTTGAACGGATGTATTGTTGGAACAGCATTTAAAGAAGATACTTTCATTACCGATCATCAAGGTCCGAATATTGTAGGTCCAGAAGTGCGGTATGATGAGCGAAAGATCCAGAAGTTTGTGGAGGCTGCACACAAAAAATCCCCCTAGAGTAAGGGGGGAGTCGGGAGTCGTCGTTTGACTCCAGCAAAGAGCGTGACGATGATGGCGCCGACTACGGTCAGAACAAGACCAATGTAGTGTCTTGATACAAGATGTTGGTGTGACATCGTAAAGAAGGAAAGGGGAATCATTCCTATGCCTAAAGTGAAAAATGGTCCCAGACAATTGATACTTTGTGTGATAGGAATGGAGAGCGAATCTTCTGCCTTGTTAAAAAGGATATTTGCAATAGCCGTTGGCACGATTCCAAGGTATATCACAGCGATCCATTCCCTTGTGGTGAGCCATGGAGAAACACGATGCATTGATATATCGATAAGCACCCAACACAGTGAGAAGATAACCGCGGCAGTGAAGGTACTGCGAACAGCATTTGCCGGATCGACATGAAACGTATTGCGATAACGTTTACGCACCGTTGCATCTATAGAACTAAGAACGGTTGCACAAAGGCTAAACATTGTCACGGCATCCAGAGAATTTCCTTTCCATTCCCGCAACAAGTCAAGACGATAAAGGATGAGGCCAAACAAAGCGAGTGTCGTTCCTATCCAATAGGCTGACCATCTTTGGCAGGAATCTCCAGCAATGAAATATCCCACTATTGTTGTGAGGGGAGCACGGAGAATCATGATAGCGATAACAGTAAGAGCTACTCCTGTCTGTTGTTGCTTGAGTGCGGTGAGCGTACAGGAGAATGAACAGCAATAGAGTAGAATGTCGGTTAGAAGCCACCTATAGCCACCTTGGTGCAGAGACTCTGTCCATTTCTGTTTCGGGTGGAAGAATGCCCAGCTGGCAAGGCAAGCAAAACAGGAAAACCAGAAGAAGCTCACACTTGCAGGAAGTCGCCGTGTTTCATTGGCAAAGACAAGATAGGCGCTGCTGAAGAATGCGACAGCCAGAAGAGCCAATCCAACACCACGTAAACGGTTGGAAACAAAAAGATTCGTTTTCATGAAGTCACCTTTTTTTGGAAAGAACACCAAGGTCTTTGTAAATGTTAAGTGATCATTTGTCAATGAGGTTATAAAAATCGTAAACTATTCTTGGAGGAGTTCTATGTCTTCATTTTCTCTCCCTTCCCATATCTGTCATCTCAAAGGTGTAAATCAAGATGGTCCTACGGTGGTCATTTTGGGTGGCACCCATGGTGATGAACGAACGGGAGTTGTGCTTGTCAAACGTCTTTTAAGCGATCTTGATCTTTCCACCGAAATACCAAGTGGCGAACATCTTCGTGCAGATATCATCGGAAATCTCTATCTGGGTTTTGGAAATCCAAAAGCCATGGACATTGAGAATCGTATGGCTTCGGATCGACGAGATTTGAATCGCTCTTTTCAAACAACCGATCTTTTCGATTCGTCCCAAATTTGGGAAGATCTTGAGCGTGCGCGTGAACTGGTTCCACTTTTCGTGCATACGGATTATCTTTTCGATATTCACGCTACCAATTTTGATTCCCCACCTTTTGTGTGTTTTGGACATGATGATCCAGAACATCGCGAACTCTATCAGCATATTCCTGTACCCTTTGTGTTGACCGATCCAGATACACGACTATCCGCAGACATGGGACTCACGGAACTTGCGACCACAGATTATTTTGTAGATACCTTTGGAGGAAGCGCTTGGGGCGAGAAAAAATTCGGACGCAAGCGTGGAGTGGGGCTGTGTTATGAAACAGGACAGCAACAAGATTTGAGCCGTGTGGAAGCCGCACTTCGAACCATGCTTCAGCTTATGTTGCAAGTAGGAGCGATCACTTCGGAATTTTTGGAAGCGATTCATGAGACTCCTTCACATAATCCACCTGTGATGCCCAAAGTCCATGCTCTTACTACGGGAGAAATTACCAGAGATTGTCCATTTAGTTATGACCAGGGAATGAATCAAGGATGGGTGCCGATTACCAAAGGGACACGGGTAGGAGTATATCAGGATGGACAAGAGGTTTTTGCAAAAGAAGATGGTATGCTCATCTTGCAGCGCGCGCCGGAGAAAATGATTCCCGGTCATCGCATGTTTTTTGTGGCCAAAAGAATCGGTTAAAACAGAAACGATATCCTCGGTGAGATCCGGGGATTTTTTTGTTGAAAAAGAAAAAGCCTTCTCAAAGGAGAAGGCCGCGTGGCTCGAGACGAGCGAAGGGGCGATGGGAAAAAGGACAAAAAAGCTCAGTGGCAGGAAGGCTCATGGCAGGAAGGGAAGGAACAGGGGCACAAGGACCAAAATGGTCCGTAGAGGAACGAGAGGATGGGAAGAGATCCTCTCACCGCAGTTGAGCTTGGGGGAAGAGGGTGTGAAACCCAGCGTGCGGTGAGGGGATGGGGGTGGCGGGCGTGACAGGAATCGAACCCGCAGCCTTCGGATTTGGAATCCGCTGCTCCACCTAATTGAGCTACACGCCCACCAAAACGGAAAACAAGGAAATGAACGTGCCAAAACAGTAGTCTTCCAGGTTTTTTTTGTCAACAGCTTTTGATCGTTTTTATTGCTTTTTCGCATAAAAAAAGGCATACTTTTTGGCATATGGCATCTTTACTTCAACGTCTTTTCGGAGATCCAAACGCAAAAGTGCTTACACAATTGCGTGAGGAAGTTGAGCGAATTAATGCCCTCGAACCATACATTCAATCGCTTTCCGATGAGGGATTGAGGGATAAAACAAAGGAGTTTCAATCACGTCTTAGTCAAAAAGAAGATAAGGAATCCATGGTCCATGAGGCGTTTGCAGTTGTGCGCGAAGCGGCTCGTCGTACCTTGGGGCAAAGGCATTTTGATGTACAGCTTATGGGAGGGTTGGTTTTGCATCGAGGAGGCATTGCCGAAATGCGCACAGGAGAAGGAAAAACTCTGACTTCCACCGCACCTATTTATGTGAACGCGCTGACAGGGAAAGGCGTTCATGTCGTAACCGTCAACGATTACCTCGCTCGTCGCGATACCGTCTGGATGGGTCAGATTTATCATGCCCTCGGACTTACCGTGGGATGTATTCAGCATGAAGGCGGGTTTGTCTATGACCCGACGTTTTTACATGTACAAAAAACCGAAGAGGAAAAAGATACAGAGCGCGACACCACGGGTTCCTTCCGTGTTCAGACAGATTTTTTACGTCCGGTTTCTCGTCGTGAAGCCTACGAGACAGATGTCACGTATGGCACAAACAATGAATTCGGTTTTGATTATCTTCGTGACAACATGGCACCGGTTATGGAAGAGCGTGTCATGCGTGAACATCTTGCCTACGCGATTATCGATGAAGTGGATTCCATTTTGATTGATGAGGCACGCACTCCGCTTATCATTTCCGCTCCGGCGGAAGCGTCCAATCAGCTTTATCAGCAATTTGCGCAAATCGTTCGATCACTCACCGAAAATGAAGATTATAATATTGATGAGAAAATGCGTGCGGCAACGTTTACCGAATCCGGCATCGCCAAAATAGAAAAAGCACTGGGGATTGAAAATTTGTATGCGGTTGGAGGAAATAATTTACAACACTTTGCCGAGTCAGCGCTTCGCGCGCGCGCTCTCTATCAACGTGATGTACATTATGTGATTCGCGAGGGAGAGATCATGATTGTCGATGAGTTTACCGGACGCCTGATGCCTGGCCGACGATTTTCCGAAGGTATCCATCAAGCGATTGAGGCTAAAGAAGGCGTGCAAGTTAAACGCGAAAGTCAAACGCTCGCCACGATCACATTTCAAAACTATTTTCGTATGTACGAGAAGCTCGCGGGTATGACCGGTACGGCCGTGACCGAAGCGGAAGAGTTTGGAAAAACCTATGGACTTGAGGTGACCGCCATTCCCACGCACAAACCATCCACGCGTTTGGATCTTCCTGATCGTGTGTATAAAAACGAAACAGGAAAATTCAAAGCTGTGATTCGTGAGATTAAAGAACGCCAAACAAAAGGACAACCTGTGCTTGTAGGAACAATTTCCGTGGAAAAGAATGAATTGTTGAGTGCGCTATTGTTGCAAGCCGGAGTGAAACATGAAATTTTGAATGCGAAAAATCACGCGCGTGAAGCCGAGATTATTGCACAAGCCGGGCATCGAGGATCAGTCACGATCGCCACCAATATGGCCGGTCGTGGAGTGGACATTGTCCTTGGAGGAAACCCTGTAGATCCCAAAGAGGCGGAAGAAGTCAAAGCGCTTGGGGGGTTACATGTGATCGGCACCGAACGTCATGAGTCGCGTCGTATCGATAATCAATTACGCGGACGTTCTGCCCGTCAGGGTGATTCCGGTTCTACTCAATTTTATGTGTCCATGGAAGATGATGTGATGCGTATTTTTGGATCCGATCGTGTCAAAGGCATTATGGATAAGCTTGGGATTCCCGATGATATGCCCATTGAAAACAGCATGGTCACTGGTTCGATCGAAAAAGCACAGCAGCGTGTGGAAGGGCATTACTTTGATATTCGTAAACACCTGCTTGAGTATGATGATGTGCTCAATAAACATCGCGAAGTTGTGTATGGTCGTCGTCGTCAGTTACTTGAGTTGTATCGTGATCAACCGATGGAACTTAAAGATCATCTTTTGCGTTTGATCGAAAACGAGGTGGAACAAGTGGTGTTGTTTCACACAGGAGAGGAGATGCAGGAAGGAAAGGAAAAGAAGGTGGGGGATTGGAACCCCAAAGAAATTGTGGAGGTCGTGCATTCCATTGTGACATTGACCGATGCACAGCGTGATGCTCTTATGCAAATGAGTTTTGCACTTTCCAAAGATAAGTTAAACACGATTGAACAGCGTACGGCGATCATTGAACGTGTGATGGAACTTGTGCGTGAGGAATACACCAAGGTGGAACAAGGATTTTCTGAGCCCACCATGTTGCCGAACATTACGCGCGCGGTGATGCTTCATTCAATTGATACATTATGGATTGATCATCTGGATGCTATGAGTCAGTTGCGCCAAGGGATTGGGCTTCGCGGATATGGTCAACAAGATCCGCTTGTAGAGTACAAGAAAGAATCGTATTTCATGTTCCAACATTTGCTCACGAGCATTGACCATGAGATTGTTTATTTCTTTTTTAAGCAAGCCAAACACGCGCTGAACTATAAGATTCAACAAGAAATGGTGAACCGATCATTGTTGCGGCGTATCGGGATGCAAATGAGTGGAGCCGTGAAAAAAGTCGGCGAACCGTCAGTGCCCGGTTCTGCCGGCGTGTCTGCCGAACCCAAAATTGGCCGCAACGACCCCTGCCCCTGTGGATCTGGGAAGAAGTATAAGAAGTGTTGCGGGGAAGCATAATAAGGAATATGCGAAAAAAGGAAAATAATTTCGCTTTCATTGATAGTCAGAATTTGAATCTTAGTATTCGCGCTCAAGGTTGGAAATTAGATTTCAAACGTTTCCGAACATATTTACTCGATAAATATAACGTGAAAAAGGCATATCTCTTTATTGGTTATATTAGTGGAAATCAGGCGCTGTATGCAACGCTGCAAGACGCAGGTTTTACTTGTATATTCAAGCCAACATTACAATACAAGGACGGGACGACCAAAGGGAATTGTGATGCAGAACTTGTTCTTTGGTCCATGATCGATTTTTTTCAATATGAAAAAGCGGTGATCGTCACGGGCGATGGCGATTTCCATTGCCTCATCGATTATCTGTTAAAACAAGAGAAACTCAAATGTGTCTTGATTCCAGATCGAAATCGATTTTCAGGATTGTTAAAGCTTAAGCAATTCCGTCCCAACCTTCGATACATGAATGATTTACAAGGAAGACTCTCAAAAAAAGAAAAGGCCCTATAAGGACGGAACCTTAGAGGGCTTGTTTTCCATTGGTGATATCTGAATAATATCAAGTTGTACCGACTTTTGTCAATTTTTCATCTTCGTATGCTCAAAACACATTCTTCCACAGTTTATCATGTTGTGTTTGTTCTTGTGTGCGGTTTTTTGTTCACTCTTTTTGCCTCGTTCGTTCCTGTTGGAACAGAATGGGCACTGACAGGATTTTGTGACGATGGATGTTTTGAAAAGATGACAAAGCTGGGATTTCCTTTTGTTGTTTTTCACCCCGACGGTCTTAATTCGGTTTCATGGTTTTTTTCCGAATGGGCATTTGTTGCAAATTTTATCCTTTTTGTTTGCGTTGTCCACACGGTTATCTCTCTTATTGCCTACGGAATCAAACAAATAAGTCAGAAGAAAATATGAGAAAAATATTATCACGGTGTTTATTTATTTTTTTAGCAGCACTCATTCTTGTTGTACTGGCCGCATTTTTTCCATGGCCGGGCACATATTCTTTTGAAGGAGCTTGGCGCTACGATGCAAGTGAGAATCGTTATTGTTCGGGAGATCGCATCTATCTTTCTTTTAGAGATGAAACATTTTTTTATCGTGTGTCAGATGGCGGAACAAGCCCTTGCAGTTTTTTGTCAACAAATCCATTAGCCATTCCTTATGTCCTCAATTCTCAATCAGAAGAGAAGGAAGGACCTTCCACCTATGTCCTTACTTTGGATGCAATGGATGTACCTTCGCCGCTGGAATTAACTTTTTGGCCTGGTAGCGATTCACTTAATGTTTTCGGTTGCTCTTTTAAAAGGCTTACTCTTTTGGAAGAAATTTTGATAAAAATTTTGCCCACGACCCTTGGAGGGGCCATGATTTTTACGCCGTAATTTTTATAGAAAGAAAATGGAAAATGATCTATGGAAGAATCCGCATCGTTTCAATTAGCTAAACAATTTTTGGGAAAAGAGGTAGAGGTTTTGATGGATAGGCCTTTGGGCAGTCTTCACCCAAAATACGGTTTTGTGTATGAGGCGAACTATGGATATCTTCAGGGGGTAAAGGCTCCGGATGGTGAAGATTTGGATGCGTATTATTTGGGAGTGGACCAACCGATAGAAAAAGGGAAAGGGATTGTCAGAGCGATCATTCATCGTTTGGAAGATGATGACGATAAACTGGTTGTTTTTCCCGAAGGGGTTACCATGACGGACGAAGAAATAGAAAAAGCGGTCGCGTTTCAAGAACAATATTTTATACACGAGATTTTAAGAGATCATTCATAATATGTCCCTTACTCCAGATCAAGAATGCGCGTTGATCGCCGCAGCAGAGGAAGGCGTGCGACATGCGTATACCGAGCATCAAAGCCCGGATGATTTTCGTATTGGCGCTGCTGTTCTTGCAGAGAAAGGTCATATTTTTTCCTCGGGTCAATATCGATCGGATAGCGGATCACTCACCCTTCATGCCGAGCAATGTGCGCTTGCCTATGCCTCTGCACATGGAGAATATGGTATCGTTGCGCTTGCAGTGACGTGGAACGAAAAGGCCGCTTCAAAAAGCGAAGGGGAGTCCATATATCCTTGTCACATGTGTAAGCAACTTTTATGAAAAATTCTTATAATAAAATTTTGATTATTTTTAGCGGTTTAGTGGTTTTAGGTTGTTTGTTTTTTGTCGGTTCGGCTTATTTTTTACCGTCCGCTTCTCAGGCCGACATCCAGACAGTTCCGGCCATTCTTTATTTAACCACTATGACCCATTTAGAAGACGCTTGGGGAGAGGCGGCCACGCAAGAAATGTATTTTAAGAGGGTGGCCGAGGAAGTGCGTTATGGAATGGATTTGGCCGAAGACTATGACGCTATTTTGACTATTGAAACCGGTCTGCCGTTTGCCGAAGGGTGTGTTAATTTTAATGATAATGTTATGGCCGAAGTTTTAGAACGAGGTCATGGAGTTGGTGTTCATCCTGATTTGCCGGCTAAAAAAGTTTTACCAATCGAATTAGCGACCGATTTTATTAAAAAACGGATCGACGCCTTAAAAAATCTGGTTGACACTGATATTATCGGTTGTTCTGGGGTTAGTGCAAAATCCGATTGGTATACCGCCAGTCTTCAAGCCGGTTGTAGTTTTGTTGATGGGACGGTGGCTTTCGCTTATCTTTCCATGCCCATGTCGGCTAGACCGGACGGTTATACCGATGAAGCTATCTTGACCGATTTTTATCATCGTCCGGCCCCGCTTGGTGACGAACGCTTTTATCCTTTTTGGATAAATTCATGCGAAGATTTTGTTCCAGACGAAGACGGTGATTTACTTTTGGGTTCCGGAGAAACTTTTAGTCTTGCCATGTATGCCGAGATCGGTGATCGTAACGGTGTCCACCCGGAGTGTGGCAACGAATGCCCTCTAACGACGGACGACGTCGAAATTTTTGTCAGAGAAATTACCGATTTTGCCAACGGTCGTGATACGGCGAGAATCGCAAAATTTAATGTGTACTTTCCGGCGAATCTTTTTGTCCCGGAAAATAAAAAAGTTTTAGAGCTTTTTTTCAAAGAAGCTCAAAAATTACAAAACAGCGGAGTTCTTCAATGGGCCAGTCAGGCCAAAATTTATGAAGTCATGGTAGCTGACAGATAGAAAATTTTAAGATGCAGATAAAAATCATAGAGGAATTCATGATATGTCTCTTACTTCAGATCAAAAACTCGCACTGATTGCTGCGGCAGAGGAAGGCGTGCGACATGCGTATACCGAGCATCAAAGCCCGGATGATTTTCGTATTGGCGCTGCTGTTCTTACAGAGAAAGGTCATATTTTTTCCTCGGGTCAATATCGATCGGATAGCGGATCACTCACCCTTCATGCTGAGCAATGTGCGCTTGCCCATGCCTCTGCACATGGAGAATATGGCATTGTTGCGCTTGCGGTGACGTGGAACGAAAAGGCCGCTTCAAAAAGCGAAGGGGAGTCCATATATCCCTGTCACATGTGCAAGCAACTTTTGTGGGAAAGTCATTTGCATTCAGGATTGGATATGGAAATTTTGATTGTGGAGAAGGGGGAAGTTCTGGAACAGATCCATTTACAAAAACTTGTCGGCGACTACACCTGGCCGAAATAACAACACCAATTTTTTATGGATCCACTTTCATGGAAAGAATTGTCACGCGAGATTGCCTATAGTGGGCCTCGAGAAAAAATTATTGAGAAAGTGATGTACGAACTTCCCAACGGTAAGGTATCAGATTTTTATCTTCGTCGCGTAAAAAATACGGTCGTTGTCCTGGCGCTTACCACGGATCATCAGGTTGTTTTGGCCAAACAATTTCGTCCGGGGAAAAAGAGAGTTTTATTGGAGCTTCCCGGTGGTAGTATCGAGGAAGGACAAACACCGGAGCAAGCCATTCATCACGAGCTTTTGCAAGAGACGGGTTATGAGGGAAACCTTCACTTTGTGGCAGAATCTTTGCGCGACGGATATTCAAACTGGATCTCCTATTGTTTTGTCGCTACAGATTGTAAAAAAGTTTCCGCACAACAACTTGATCCGCATGAATGTATTGACGTGACTCTTTTATCTTTGGAGGATTTTAAAAAACTCGTCCGTTCTGGCCAAATGACAGACATTGATGCGGCGATGCTGGGTTTGGATTATCTGGAATTGCTGTAAGAATGAGATAAGCTTTTCTGCTATACTATTCTCAAGACTCCTTATTCTTTTTTTATGATCGAGCCAGGGATTTACAAACATTACAAAGGCAATGAATATCAAGTCCTTGGGGTGGCGAAACATTCCGAGACGCTTGAGGAATTAGTGGTGTATCAGGCGCTCTACGGCAGCGAGGAGATGTGGGTGCGTCCATCGGCGATGTTTGAAGAACAGGTGGAATGGAATGGAAAGCGTGTGCCAAGATTTCAATGGGTCGGACGCGGAGTGTAACTATGTCTGATTCTCACGCAACATTTTCCGCCGGAGGAGTGGTTCTTAATGTGCAAGGGCAGATTTTAGTGGTGAATCAAAAACATAATTCTTGGTCTTTGCCCAAAGGTCACATTGATCCAGGAGAAACTCTCATAGCTGCAGCGAAGCGGGAAATTTACGAAGAGTCCGGTCTTTGCGATCTGGTGATGATACGAGAACTCGGAACGTATCAGCGTTTCAAAATCGGCAAAGATGGAGTAGGGGAAGATCAAAGCGAATGGAAAACGATCACCTTCTTTTTATTTCGTACATCAGAACAAAACCTCGTTCCTGTGGATCCTGAAAATCCTGAAGCGCGATGGGTGAATAAAGAAGATGTGGTTGTTCTCCTCACTCATCCCAAAGACAAAGAATTTTTCTTGAAGATCAAAGAAACAATATGACCCGAGCATTATTAGAACAAGTGCGCAATTTGCAGATTCCTTTGGGATCGTATGTCTTGTTTGGTAGCGCACCTATGGGGGTGCGGGGTATGAGGGAAATAAAGGGCGTTGACATAGTTGTGATTCCCGAAGTATTTGAAGATTTTAAAAAAAAGCCAGATTGGGTTTTTGAAATAAAGCCAAACGGATCAGAATGTTTGCGTCAAGGATCGCTCGAGATGTTTCATGGATGGTGGCCGGGGGAGTGGGATGTGGCAAAACTCATTGCCGAGGCTGATCTATTGGAAGGGTTGCCATTTGTGCGATTGGAAGAAGTGAAACGATGGAAGCAGATGAGAAATTCCGATAAAGATAAAGTTGATCTTCAGCTCATCGCGTCTTATCAAGGTCTATGAAAATTACGATTTGCGGGAGCATCGCTTTTTTTGAGGAGATGTTAGTTGCCAAAGCGCAACTCGAAACAAGCGGACATGAAGTGAAAATGCCACCCACTCATGTGGCGGATGAAAACGGTTCTCTGATTCCCATTGCTGAATACTATCGCCTCCGTAAAGCCGATCATCCTGCTGATTGGATTTGGGAGCGCAAGTGTGAAGCCATGAAGTGGCACTTTGAAAAAATAATGTGGGCTGATGCCGTTCTTGTGCTTAACCATGAAAAGAAAGGAATTCCGGGTTATGTGGGTGCTAATACACTCATTGAAATGGGACTTGCCATGTATCTTGATAAACCCATTTATTTGCTTCATCCGATCCCGGAGATGGACAGTAAAGAAGAACTATTAGGCATGAAGCCCATTATTTTAAATGGCATACTATCTTCCCTATGCGTGTAGTCCATAAAAAAGTTTGGCCTGTTTATTTTGAAAGCCTTTTGTCCGGTAAAAAAACGTTTGAGTTACGGTTGAATGATTTTGAAATCGAAGAAGGTGACACCTTGGTCTTGGAAGAATGGGATCCGCAAACAAAAACATATACTGGTCGCACTTTGGAAAAAGTCGTGACTTATGTGGGGAAATTCCGTATAGACGATTTGTTCTGGCCCAAAGAGGAGATTGAAGAAAAGGGATTGCAGATCATTTCCCTTCAATAAAAAAACACCCCGATTGATAAGTCGGAGTGTTTTTTTTGTTTTCCAAGACGAACAACACTTTTTTATCTTCGTAGTCGCAGCGAATTAAGCACAACGGAGACCGAAGAAAATGCCATGGCTGCGGAGGCGATGATCGGGGTCAAAAATCCAAGCGCTGCAAAGGGAATCGCCAACACATTATAGAGAAACGCCCAAAAAAGATTTTGTTTGATGATGCGATAAGTGCGTTGCGCCAGAACGATTGCTTGCGGAACTTTTAAAGGATCGCTTCCGATAATCACCATGTGTCCGGCTTCAAGCGCGATATCGGTTCCACTTCCCATGGCGATCCCCAAATCCGCTTGTGTGAGCGCAGGCGCATCATTGATTCCATCTCCCACGAAGGCCACATGTTTTCCCTGTGCCTGCGCTTGCTTTACCAGATCAAGTTTTTGTTCGGGAAAAACTTGAGCGAAAATATGCGTCATACCCAATGGTTGTGCAATCGCTTCCGCGACTTCTTTTTTGTCGCCTGTCAACATAGCTGTCTCGATATGACGCGTGTGTAATTCTTGCACCGTTTTTATCGCGGTGTCCCTGATCTGATCGCGAAGCGCAAAGAGACCGGCAATTTCTTGTTCTTTTGCAAAAATAAGAACGGTGCATCCTTCTTTGTGCCAGGCGCGTATGGTTTTTTCCAAAGCGGGAAGGATCGGGATTCCCATTTCTTCCATCCATGCGCGTTGCCCTAAGTGATAGAGATTATTTTGTATATTTCCCTGCACGCCCTTGGCTGTGACAGACAAGAAATGGTCGACAGGAAGCAGTGAAATTTTCTCTTTTTGTGCATGAGAGGCCAATGCCAAAGAAAGCGGATGAGAGGAGAAATGTGCAAGACTTGCAGCGTGCTGCAGAAGATCAGAGTCAGATCCCCGGAGGGTTTGCACGTGTACGATTGTGGGTTTTCCTTGGGTAAGTGTGCCCGTTTTATCAAAGAACACTTTTGAAATGTTTCGCGCGCGTTCAAGCGCCTCGCCGCTTTTGATAAGTATTCCTTGTCGCGCTCCATGTCCGGTTCCAACCAAGATGGCTGTGGGGGTGGCAAGACCCAAGGCACAAGGACAAGCGATAACCAAGACGGCAATGGCAGGAATCAAAGATGTGGTCACATCTTTTGTGATAAAAAACCAAACAATAAATGTCGAAAACGCAAGACCTAAAACCACGGGGACAAAGACAGCAGACACACGATCTGCGAGTGCTTGAATGGGCGCGCGTTTCATTTGCGCGTCTTGCATGAGTTTTACAATGCGCGCCATCAGGGTTTCTCCTGCGGGTTTTGTCACTTCTAAGGTCAGACTTCCGTCTTGATTGATTGTGGATGCAAAAACAGTATCCCCGATCTGTTTTGTTACGGGAATACTTTCGCCAGTGAGAGCAGATTCATCCACGTTTGAGACTCCGGATTGCACCACAGCATCGGAAGGAATTTTCTCTCCGGGTTTGACCAACACACGATCTCCCACACGAATTTGTTCGGGTGGAATATCTCGTGTGCTACCATCCTGTTCAAGTAGATGTGCTTGCTTGGCTCCCAAAGAAAGGAGACCTTGCAAGGCTTCGCCAGCCTTTCCTTTGCTGCGGGCCTCCAGGGCTTTTCCCAGTAAGATGAAAAAAGTGATGATGGCCGCGGTTTCAAAATAGCGATGTGTCTCCACAAAAACCGCCCACCAACTTGAGACAAGAGAAACAAGGGTGCCCAGCGAAATCAGAGCATCCATGCCGGCCGTGAATCGTCGCGCTTGTTGGAAAGCGACTTTATGAAAGATAAATCCCGTTCCAAGAACCGCAACAGAAGCGAGTATTCCTTCAAACCAAGGAAGGATCATTGAGGGGAGAGGAAGAAACCCCATAGCAGAAAGAAAAACGGGGAGAGCGAGTATTCCCGAGAGTAAAGCGCGGCGATCGGCTTGTCTGCGCTCGCGTGCAAACGGGACGGCTCCATGATCATGTCCTTCCATGCCCGTATGTTTTTCTTGCGAAGCGGAATGAGAAGGAACTTGATATCCTTCTTGCTCGACTATTTTGTGTAATGCATGAATGTCTACGTTATCGTCTGCGTTGACTTGAGCTTGTTGCAAGGCATAATTTACACGTGCTTCTTTTATACCAGGATGTTTGGAGAGTTGTTGTTGAATGCGCACAGCACAAGAAGCGCAGTGCATACCTTCAATGGGAAAGTTGTAAGTTTTCATAAAAAGGGGTCAGGTCGTGAATCGTAGCGTTTATGTTTTAATCTTCGACGATAAGCGTCCCGCGCACCATGCCCATAGAGCAACTAAAGGTAAATGTTCCGGTACGATCCGGAGTAAAGGTGATAGTGTTTACTCCTTTTTGCAGGGGCATAAAGATATCGAAGGCAGAGAGGATAAGAGAATCTGCACACCCTACGCGATCCGCGCGATCAATTTCCCATACCACGGGAATATTTTTTTTCACGGTGAATACATCGGGGTCATAGCTGCCATACGGAGTCACTTTCATACGAATGGTTTGTGTCTCTTCCGTTTGTATCGCTGTTGTCGTTTCTCCCCATGTGGGCCAAGCGCTTAGGAGCAATAAACCGTTTTGCGCAGTTTGAATGCTCAATGCCAGCGCGATTGCTCCGGCTCCTAACGTTGCCCACACGCGCACACTTCCCTTGATAGAGGTAAAAAAGATCCCAATTCCAAGGAGTGCCGGAAGCGTTCCCAAGACAAAAAGCCCAAGAGCAAGAGCTGAGAGCCACGGATTCCCAAGTGATAACGCATAGAGCTGCATGGCTTGAGTGAATCCGCAAGGAAGGAAAAAAGTGAGCGCTCCGGCCATCCATGCTCCTTTTGGATGCCCCAAAGGAAAGAGGCGTTTGATAAACATAGGGAAGGATGCAGGAGTTTTGAGGTGAAAAGACGGAGGCAACCACTGTACCAAGCGCAAACCGAGAAAGAACAAAAGAATGGCGATTCCAATGAGAAGAAAGCCGTTGATCGTTGGAGAGAGATGCACGGTAGATCCCAACGTGCCAATCAAAAATCCAAAAAAGACAAAGCTTGTCAGACGGCCTGCATGAAATTTAAGATGGAATTTCCACGGATGATTGAACTTTGAGGCGGATCCCATGGCACTCGAGAGACTGGCAAGAATCCCTGCAAGCAAGGCGGAACAGGTGGAGAAAGAAGCGAGGATTCCTATACCAAGAATGCTTAATAACGGAAGAGTCCGTGATGGATCAAGAGAAGGAGAGGAAGTAAACGGAAGGAGAAACCAAAGAACGATCAAAGCCAGAACAAAAAGAATTCGTTTTGGCGATACGCGAAATTTTACGGGCGCGTTTGAGAGACGATACCCAAGAGGGGACAAGAGAGATTCAATCTCCTTTGATGTGTACACACGATCTGCTGTGAGATGAATTTGCTGAGTGTGAAGATTGACCGTAATTTCTTGAACGCTTGAAAGTGCACGCAAGGTTTGCGCGATGGTAATCTCGCAGCTGGAACAATGCATGCCTTGGACATGAAAGATTTGTTTGGACATAAAAATGAATAGAAAAAAATAAAGATGCGCCCTTTTTTCTATTCACGTTTTTGAATCGCTAAATGACGAGAGAGAGTTGAAAGTGGCGGGGGGACGGCATCGGTAAAAAGAGGATCGAGCAAAGGAAGAAACGCATGGTGGAATACGACAGAAAATATCGAAGTTCTTTGGAAGAGGTGGAGGAGGACATCCGCTTGAGGAGGATTTTGATAGTCTTGAGAAAGACAATGAAAGAGACAATTCGTCGCCGGAGAAGGAGGTGGAGGGGTGTTTGATGTTTGGTGGCAAGAAGAAATGGGAGGAGGGGTTTGTGTATCTGCCGGGGCAGAGGCGGGAATCACTAAAAACCATCCTGCAAGATGCAGAGTAAAAGCCAAACAAAGAATCCAAGAGGTGTGGCGCATAAACAGAATTATATCGCAGAGAACGGTGAATGAAAAACGGAGCGTAAGTTTTGCTCTATAGTCCTCACATCATGAAACAGGATTTATCCATCCAGAGGGATGGCGGTCTGCTTGTCTTTCGCGTAGAAAAATTCTCAATGTATCTACGGATACATCTGCGGTTTTTCTACGCTCCAAGACGGCGCATCCCATCCATTCCTCTGGCGTCTAAAGTCCCGTTTCATAATGTGAGGACTATGGAATTATTCCTCCCAGTTCGCTATGCTGGCAGCGTATGAATACACAAACGTATCCAACGATCAGGCTGCGCGCAGAGCGCGAACGCAGCACCTTGGCCAGGCACCCATGGATTTTTTCACAAGCCGTCCATTCTTTGGATACCGAAGTGAGACACGGCGATCTTGTACAAGTGGAATCCTGGGAAGGAGAAGTGATTGGAGTGGGAACATTTTCCGAATCCTCTTCGATTGTCGTGAGGATTTTTTCTTTTACTCCCTGTACGATCGATGAAACGTGGATGGAGGAAAAGATTTTGGAAGCGGATGCGCGGCGCAAAAAAGCAGGGGTGACGGGTGAACACACCGACGGATATCGTGTGGTATTTGGAGAGGCCGACGATCTTCCGGGAATCGTTATTGACCGGTATCGCACGGTGTGTGTGTTGCAACTTTCAACTGCCGGAGCGGATCGTTTGCGCGAGATGATCGTGCAAGCACTTGAGAAAATATTTCATCCCGCAGCGATCGTAGAGCGCAGTGATATGCCTTCGCGTAAAGAGGAACGACTGGAACCCGTTGTTTCCGTTCTCCACGGGACACTTCCCAAGAAAATTCTTTTTTCTGAAGAGGGAATTGAATATCTGGCCGATCCCTTGGAAGGACAAAAAACAGGATTTTTTTTAGATCAACGACCTTTACGCACCTGGCTTCTTCAAAACGCTCATGGTCGTGTGCTTAATCTTTTCAGTTATTCCGGCGCGTTAGGCATTGCCGCGATCAAAGGTGGAGCAGCGTCTGTGTTGAACGTTGATGTCAGTGCTTCGGCTTTGGAACTCTGTAAAAAACAGGCGAAGCTCCACAAAATTGATCCGGACGTTTTTCAAACTGAAGAAGCGGACGTGTTCCAATACCTCGGAAAAACCACAGACGAGCTTTTTGATATGGTCGTTTTGGATCCGCCGGCGCTCATCAAATCACGTAAAGATATGGAGGAAGGACGTAAGGCCTATCACTTTCTCAATCGCGCGGCTATGCGCTTGGTCAAACCCGGAGGCATCTTTCTTTCCTCGAGTTGTTCCTATTATTTTTCTTTTGAAGATATGTTTACAACTCTTCGTCGCGCTTCGCTTCAAAATAAACGCACGTTTCATATTTTTTCTTCCTTTCCTCAACCTGCAGATCATCCCGCTTCACTGTATTTTCCCGAGTCCGCTTATCTCAAAACGATTATGGGAGAGATGGGGGAGAGTTGAGAGAATGGGAGAAATAAAATTTTCAATTTTTAATATTCAATTTTTATGAAAAAACTTTCTTTTCCTCTGACGGGGTTTTTGCAGGCATTGGGTGTGGTTGGTTATATCGCGCTTGTAGGTAGTTTTATACATCTTTTAGAATCCACCAACGTATCACAGACCCCTCCCGCCTTTATCGGTATCATGTTGATGTTATTGCTGCTCGTTTTCTCCGCAGGAATCACGGGAACCCTTGTCTTTGGATATCCTGTCTATCTTGCTTTGCAAAAGCAGTGGAAGGAAGCTGTCTTGGTTACTGCCTACACATTCGCCTCTTTATTCCTCATGGGTTTTTTGCTTGTGATATCCATGTTTTTATTTTGGTCTTAATCTATGCTCATCTCCATTCTTTTGGCTACGCTTGCGATCAGCTTTCTTTCTTTGATCGGCGTTTTGACTTTGGTGGTTTCCAAAACATCTCTGGATCGTCTTTTGCTTTTTTTGATCGCACTTGCGGCCGGAGGACTCATGGGTGGCGCGTTTCTTCATTTGATTCCCGAATCCATAGAACTCGCAGAGGAGATGACAGGAAACTCTCATGCTGCACTCGAGCAAGTGTTTCTTTTTTTAATCGGCGGGTTTTGTTTATTTCTTTTTTTGGAACAAGGCCTGCATTGGCACCATCAACATGGTCGCGTCCATGAAGGACATACGTGTGATAAAAAACCGCTTTCTTATCTTATTTTGTTTGGAGACGGGGTACACAATTTGATTGACGGGCTTGTCATTGCCGCTTCTTTTTTAGTGAGTCCTTTGACCGGATGGATCACAACCGTCGCGGTCGCTTTGCACGAAATTCCTCAAGAAATGGGAGATTTTGGTGTATTGGTGTATGGAGGATTCAAACGTTCGCGCGCGTTATTTTTTAATCTTCTTTCCGGTTTGACCGCGGTCTTGGGTGGAGTGATCGGTTATTTTTTTGCCGGACGATCAGAAGCTTTCATGCTCTATCTTCTTCCTGTGGCTGCCGGAGGATTCTTATATCTGGCGGCATCTGATTTGATACCCGAAATCAAGCATGAACATCAAGAAGGAAAGAAAGTGTTTGCTTATTTTTTGACGTTTCTTTTAGGGATCGCCATTGTTTGGATGATGCGATTTCTTCCGATCGAACATTAGCGTATAATAGTGACGTATGTTTATACGTTCTTGGATGCGTCATTGGTGGTTTTGGACCATGATCGTTGCGATCGCTCTTGTGAGCGTTGGTATCGTGTACGCATTTGTAAAACCGCAAGATGTTTCTTGGCAAACACATCGCATCACTTTGAGCACATTCACTCAAACCGTGGAAGTTTCCGGAGAGCTTGAATCCATTGATGAAGTTGAGCTCTCTTTTGATTTATCCGGTACGCTCGATCAGGCTGTGGTGCGGGTGGGTGATGAAGTCCAAGCCGGAGATCTTTTGGCGTATTTGGAAAGCGATGAGTTGATTGCAGATGTGCAAAGCGCTTATCAAGCCGTGCTGGTGGCGCAAGCAAACCTTACACAAAAACAAGCCGGTTCCACATCAGAGGCTATTGCCTTGGCACAGGCAAATGTGGTTTCTGCGGAAGCCGTGCAACAAGCCGCGCAAGTCGCTTTAGAAAATGCACTGGTGGATTTGATTCATGCGCAAGCGAAAGCCGCAGCTACGATCGCGAGCGCAGAGGCTGCGCTTCAGACAGCGACCGATACTTACACAAACACGGTAGACTCTTTGGAAGAAGATGTGGATCAATCCTATGAGGATATGGTGAATGCGCTCTGGTCTTCGATGATTGAGGTGCGTAATGCCATCTCGGATGCCGATGAAGTGTTGGGGGTGCAAAACTCTACAGGCAATGATGATTATGAATTGGCGCTTGGTGTTCTTGATTTGCAAACCGTGGGGGATGCGGAAACAGCGTTTTATTATGCGCAGGAAAGTCGCGATGCGATTGAGTCTACGGTTTTTTCTTTGACGTTTGACAGTGATCGAGTGTTGATCGATTCCATGATTTTTTCTGTGCAAGAAGCGCTTGAGGATGCCGGGCTTTTGCTTTGGCACACCCGTCAGGTTTTAGAGGCCACCGTACCGACCGCGGATTTTACAGCTGCCGAACTTTCCGCTCTTAAAGATACGATTGATGCCAGTCGCAATGCGATTCAAACCGATCAATCCGCACTTCTTGTTGCGGATCAAGCTTTGCAAAGCGCGCTGATCGCACAAGAGTCTGATAGGGAGGCTTCACAAAACGCATTAACCGAGGCGAAGCGTAATGAAGAAAGCGTGCGTGTTACGCAAGAAGGCGCAGTGGCGACAGCCGAGGCCGCTGTGCGAACATCCGAGGCAACGCTTGCGATACGCACAGCAGATGTGCTTTCCGCAAAAGCGTCTTTGGCACAAACTGAGGCACTTCCTCGCTCGATTGATCTGGCTGCCTTGGGGTCTGAAGTGGAGCGCGCACAGGCAACCTATCAGGCGGCCGAAGCACGTTTGGCTAAAGCCGAGATTCGTTCTCCTATTGATGGAAAAGTAAGCGATATTGCGTATAAAAATGGCGAGCAAGTTCTCGCCGCTTCGGGGGTCGTGACCGTGCAGACGGTGGGCGATCAATACCGTGTGGTGGCTTCAGTGACGGAATCTGATATTTCAAAAATTGAAATAGGAGATCGGGCACAGGTAACGTTTGATGCGCTGGGAAATGATATTTTTTCTTCCGCAACCGTGACCGAAATTGATCCTGCAGAGACGATGATCGAGGGGGTGGTCTATTATGAGGTGACTTTGTACCTCAACGACGATGCCTCTGCGTTTGCATTAAAACCGGGTATGTCGGTGGATATGGATATTCGTACTTTGGAAGAAACCGATGCGATTGCTGTTCCTCAGCGCGCGGTTTTAACAAAGACGACAGGAGAAAAATATGTACGCGTGGTGATAGGATCGGGATCCTATGAAGAGCGCGTGGTTACAACAGGTTCTTTGGGAGATGCGGGAATGATTCGCGTTTTGTTTGGTCTATCCGCAGGAGAAGAAATCATCCTCAAGCTCAATGGAAAATAATACATGTCTGTACCTCTCATTCAATTTCAAAATGTCACAAAGGAATTTGTGAATGGGGAAGTGGTGACGCCCGCAATTCGTGGCGTCACTTTTTCCATAGACAAAGGAGAATTTATTTCTATCATGGGACCTTCGGGATCGGGAAAGTCGACCCTTATGCATATCATGGGTTTTTTGGATGTGCTTTCAAGCGGTATGTATTTGTTTGGAGGAAAAGATGTGAGTCGCTTGAGCGAGGACGAGCTTGCACTTATGCGCCGCAAGGAAGTGGGATTTATTTTTCAGACATTTAATTTGCTCGCAAAATCCACGGTGATTGATAATGTTATTTTGCCCATGGTGTATGTCGGTGTTTCCAAAACAGAACGAATGCGAAAAGCAAAAGCCGCACTTGAAGAGGTTGGACTTGGACATCGTCTCTCTCATTTTTCCAATCAACTTTCAGGGGGAGAACGACAACGCGTAGCGATCGCCCGCGCGTTTATTAATAAACCGTCGGTTGTATTTGCTGACGAGCCTACGGGAAATTTGGATACAAAATCTGGGACGTTGATTTTGCAGAAGCTTCAAGAAATGAACGAGCAAGGTCACACTATTGTGATGGTGACGCATGAGGAGGAAGCGGCACATTATAGTCGGCGTATTTTGCGCGTACGTGACGGAGAAATTTTAAGTGATATCCAAAACGGTCAGCCGCGCCACGGGGAATATCACAAATAATATGAAAGCTCGCGATCTTCTCAAAACCAGTTCGGAATCGTTGTTGCGCAACAAATCGCGCACGTTATTGACGATTTTGGGAATCGTGATTGGGATCGCTTCGGTGATTTTGATGTTGGCGATCGGACAAGGAGCCCAGGGAATTATTTTGAGTCAGGTCGCGGATTTGGGATCTGATCTCGTATTTGTGGAACCAAGTTCCGGAGATCCGACATCAGGTCCACCCAATCCGTATATCGAACAAACCATCACTTTGGATGATGTGGGGGCGATTGAGAAGACAGATTATTTTTCTGTGGTGAGTCCTATTTTGATGACCACCTATGCCGTCACTTGGGGAGATGAGAGCCAATTTGTGCAAGTGGAAGGATCCAATGAAGGGTATCCTTATATTTTTCCTGCGGATTTTTTGTATGGACGTTATTACACCGAGGCCGAGGTGGATTCTTATGCACGCGTGGCAGTCCTGGGAAATGAAATTGCGGAAGATTTATTTGGGGATCAATACCCCATTGATCAAACGATCAAGATCAATAAAATGTCTTTTCGCGTCGTGGGAGTGTTGGATGAACAGGGGACGCGTTTTTTTCAAAATATCGACAAGTTTATTTCCGTTCCCATTACCGTGTTGCAAAGGGATCTTATGGGAGTGGATCATGTCACCTATATTGTGATGCGTGCCAAAGGAGATGTGGATGAGGCAAAAGAGGAGGTACGCTTTGCTTTGCGTGCCACACATCACATTGATAATCCCGAGCAGGTGCAGGAAAAAGATGATTTTTTTGTTTCCTCTCAAGATGATGCTGTAGAAATCATCGGGGTTGTGGGAGGGGTGCTCACCATTTTACTTTCTTCAATCGCGGCGATTTCTTTGGTTGTTGGAGGTATTGGGATCATGAATATCATGCTTGTGTCTGTGACCGAGCGCACGCGCGAGATCGGACTGCGTAAAGCCATTGGCGCTACGCGACGAGAGATTTTAATTCAATTTTTGATGGAGGCCGTGATGATCACCATGCTTGGGGGATTATTGGGGGTTTTGATTGGGGTGGTGATGTCTTTACTGACAGCAGTGGTGATGTCTCATTTTGTAGAAGGGTGGGATACCGTGATCCCGATCGATGCGATTGTATGGGGAATCGTGGTTTCCACCACGGTTGGGTTGGTTTTCGGTATCTATCCCGCTCGTCGCGCGGCAAAATTGAATCCGATTGATGCATTGCGGTACGAATAATTTTGTTGAGATTTTTCCTCACTTTTTGGAAGTTCATCAGGAGAATGACAGGGAGAAAATAACAGCTGAATGATGACGAATTCGGATCAAGGAAACACAACAACCAATCATACGTTTTAGTCGTAGAAGGAAAAAATAAAAAACACCCCATCTTTTGATCGGGGTATTTTTTTTGCTCCGTCGGCGAGACGAATGATCTGGCTCTCGTGATAGTTGGGAGGTCCCTTCTATGTGACCCGCATGAGCCTATACGGTCATCTAGTCGAAACCGGATCGCCGTATCGGCCTTGTGCATTCTTCGCTTACGCAAAGAGGTTACCGCGGGGCTTTTACGCGCTCACCTCGGTGAACGCGGTTCTAAGCCCAAATCGTTCGTTAGCCCAAATTCGAATCGCCGTGGAGCATCTTTATCATAGCATGGGAAAGAGGGATGAGAAAAGGAAAGAGGGGGAGGAAAAAATCACCGATGGTTTTGGGACGATCTTTACTATTTATAATAACTTCAAAAAAGCAAATCATCTACTTTCTAAAGCAGAAATATAGTAATGATCAGATGTTTCCAAGGCTTGAAGAAGTCTCCAAGACAGATCTTTTTTACCGTCTTCGTGTAGCGTCTCAGCGGTTTTTAAAATAGAATTTCTATACTTTTCTCGAGCTTCTTTGTCGGCCATCACTTGCATGTATGCTTCCAAAATTTGAAAATCAACTAATCTTTCTTTTCCGAGTACAGAAACGGTTTCTACACCTGATCCGGCAATACGTAAATCAGTATCCAGTTGTTCTGCAAGCAAAGCAATTTTTTCAGGATCCGGATGAGCACTAAAATCGACCCTTACCTTTGGTAGATTTTCGCATCCAATAGTCAAAGCGGCCACCGTCGTTGCTATTGCCATCTCTGGACCAAATCTTTTTGCGTACATATTTTTGAGATTAAAATTTTTCCAAATCCATCTTACCCCCCCCTGTAAAATTACAATTTTTTATGTGGGTAACTCGGTGATCTTTGTGTGAGTAAAGGGATTAGGCGATTTTTCTTTTTGTGAATTTTTTTTGATTTTGAGGAAGGAGACTTGCCAGACACTCTCGCAGCATATCCGCTCCTTTTTGAAAGCGAATCCCCGCATTGAGCAGTTGTTCTTGTTCAATTTTGGAAAACTGTTCCCAAAGTTTTTTTTGCGTATCAGTTGATTGAAACCAAGCGCGATAGGCTTCGCTGTCTACGACATAATGGGTAGCACCTAAAGCGTCATTGAATTGTTGTGTTTCCGTATCTTTTGCCAGATACACGCGCAAGCGATTTTCAAAAGAAATCGTTTCACTTTCTTTGAGTTTTCCTTCGGTTTTCTGTGCAATTTCATCAATTGTTCGACCGATTTCCACAATTTCACCAATGAGATTAACCGCTCTTTGCAAGGTTGCGGCATCCACGAACGTTTCCCATTGACGTTCCAAATTCACAAGCGCCTCGATGGTTTGTCCTGCGCTTAGGTGTCCGCTCAATATGCCGTCACGCATGACATTGATTTTTGTTTCCAAAAATTTCCGTTTTTCTCCCGCAGATCCTGGGGAATTTTTTAAGGATCCATATCTTTCCAAATAGGTTTCATATGCGCTATGGCGAGGATCAGATTGAGAAGACCCAAACCATTCTTTCTTTGTGACGCTAGCAGGAGACGTCCCTTCCGCTTTGTCAAAAGGTTGTGAACGATCCACGCGATCGGGCAGTCTTGTTTGCACATCAGGAGCGGCTTGCTTTGGAGTTTTTCCAAACCCAAGGGTTGCGCTGAATTTTTCAAAAAATCCCATACATGATTTGTGAAGGCTTCTTCTTTGATAAGAAGAGCGTGTTTAGTATTTTGTCCTTTATTATACCCACCTTGCGATTCGTTTGCACGCACGTGACAGGTGAGGAGTTAAGAAAAATATTTCCTATTTTTGAGAGACGGGGGAAGATACTCTTGTTTGGCATCGTTTGTATTTTCAAAGTCCGGCGTGTATTTATAGCCTTTGCTATAGCCAAGATTTTTCATGAGGTTAGTGGGAGCGTTTCGCAGATGAAGAGGAACAGGCTCGGTTGGCGTTTCTTGAATGTCTTTTTGTACAGCCATGTAGGCAGTATAGAGAGCATTGGATTTTGGCGCTTTTGCAAGATAGAGAACGCTTTGAGCCAGACAGACATTACATTCAGGCATGCCAAGGAAATGGGCGGCTTGATAAGAAGCGATGGTTTGAACAAGCGCTTGGGGATCGGCAAGACCTATATCTTCGCTGGCAAAGCGTACAAGACGACGGGCGATATAGAGCGGATCTTCTCCAGCTTCGAGCATGCGTCCCAACCAATAAAGCGCAGCATTGGCATCCGATCCGCGCATGGATTTATGAAGAGCAGAAATAATATTGTAATGTTCCTCGCCCGCACGATCGTAGACGAGGTGCGTGCGCTGGAGCGCTTGTTTGATGGTTTCTTCATCAACACACACCTGCCCATTAGCGCTCGCTTCGGATGATTGGACCGCAAGTTCCAGTGCATTGAGTGCTGTGCGCACATCGCCATTGGCCGCTTGAGCAAGAAATGTGATCAGCTCATCGCTGATGGAAACCGACAGATTTCCCAAACCTTTTTTTTCATTTTTGAGCGCGTGCTTCAAGATGGTTTCAATATGATCAGAAGTAAGAGCCATCAGAACAAAAACGCGACAACGAGAAAGAAGAGCTGCATTGATTTCAAACGAAGGATTTTCCGTGGTGGCACCAATTAAAATAATGGTGCCGTTTTCGACCGAGGAAAGAAACGCATCTTGCTGACGTTTATCAAATCGATGAATCTCATCGACAAAAAGAATGGTGCGTTTTTGATAAAATTTTTGTTGTTCCTCCGCTTCCTTAATAATCTCGCGCACTTCTTTGACACCGTTGTGCACCGCGGAGAAATGGACAAAATGCGCATGGGTTTTTTGAGCAATGAGATGAGCCAGTGTTGTTTTGCCTGTCCCGGGTGGCCCCCATAAAATCATCGAAGGCACTTCGTCTTTTTCAATGGCTTTTCGTAAAACCGTTCCAGGACCGATAATCTGATCTTGGCCTAGGTAATCCCCAAAATCCTTAGGCCTCACCCGATCCGCCAGAGGAGAAGATCGAAAGCGATGTTCTTCTTGTTTGTGAGAAAAGAGGTCCATAATGGTTAGGTCGGAAGAAAGAGACGATGATGTTTTAGAGCGATCAATCCCTCCTTTTGCAGACGCACTATCATGGCTTTGATCCAAGCTTGATCCAGAGACAGATCAAAATGGGGATCAATCATGGGGCCGATTGTTTTGAGAAATGTCTCCGGATGTTCGCGAACAAATTTTAGAATTTTCCCGCGGTAGATACGATCAGGATAAGGTTTATTTCTATGTCGAGATTCTTTTGCTTTTTTGATCATGATTTTTGGGATGCGGACGTGACCGGAGAGAAATCGAGGAGCCGATTTACAGATGGCCTTCAGCGGGCAGGATGCACAGGCCGGAACTTTTGTGCAGGTGGATGTTGCCAGATCAAAGAGGGCTTGAGGTACATCATAAAATGCTCCGCGTTTTGGCAAGACAAAATCGGCAGATTGAACAATTTTTTTATCCATCTTTAAAGTTGGGTAGGGAATTCCAAATAAGACTCGTCCAAGAACGCGTCGAATATTGGTATCAATAGGGAGCGTTCGTTGATGTAGAGCAAAAGCACAGATGGCCGCGGCCGTGTAAGGACCAACCCCTTTGATTTTTTCCCAAGCTTCAGGAGTAGAAGGAACACCGTGCGCTATGATGTGTTTTGCAATATCTCGCAAGACTAAAGATCGACGATTATAGCCAAGTCCTGACCAGACCATGATCACCTGCCCATTGGTGGCTTCGGCGAGAGATTCCCAGGTTGGAAATTGTGTAAGCCAGCGTTTGTAAAAAATCATGACGCGCGAGACTTGGGTTTGTTGAAGCATGATTTCGCTTACCAAAATTCGGTAAGGATCACGAGTTTGGCGCCAAGGCAAATCACGTCCGTGTTGACGGTACCATCGTAAAAGCGTGCTACTCAATCGTGGGGACATAAATGACACCAGCGTCTACGAGTGCTTTATAGTGCTCTGGCGAATGGCGATACAGATACTCCAAAAGTTTTCCGCGAATATAATCAATCGAAAATCCTTTACCTACGGCGTAGTCCACGAGTTTTTTTGCGGCTTCTTCTTTTTGATTTTCTTCGGTCATAATCTCTATTTCCGCCACTAAATAAGGATGACCATCTCCAAGGTCACAGGAATCAAGATCAATGGAATAAGGTTCATCCTGATAGCGTTTTCGTGTGGTCGTGATGGTGCTAAAGGGGGCGTATCCGGCTTGCGCGAGAATCTCGTTTGTGAGCGTGCAGGGAGGAAGGTGAAGAACCTCACAAGTCTCTTCGTCCGTCTCGATTTCACGATATTGGGTGAGAGCCATTTTGTTTCCCAGAACATGGAGAGGAGTTTTGATTTCAAATCGACCGTTACGATTGCGCAGCCATATGTCTTTGCAAGTGAGAACAAAATCCAAAGTGTCGTAGTAGGTATCGGTTTGAATTTTTTCCCCAAGAAACGTGGCGCTTGCGATGATTTTTGCTTCTTGCTCTGGAGTAAAGTGAAACTTTTTCTCGATCTCGATCATAGGGGATATTGTTAAGGACGGGTTGATTGTAACATGACCATTGGTGCCTTGCACGGCATAGATTTCTTTGTTATGCTTTTGCCACGTTCTTTGGAAAAAAGAATTATTCCGGGGTAGCTCAGTGGTTAGAGCGGCTGGCTGTGGCACACGCTTATAGGTATTATAGAATTCTATGGAATCCAACAAGCGATCCTATGCCCGACGCGCGGAATATCTCAAAAAAGCAGTTGTACGCAGAAGGCGTGAAGTTCGAGAGAAGGCGATTGCTCACTTAGGTGGTCAATGTCAGATATGTGGTTATAAACGTTGTGAGCAGGCTCTCGATTTTCATCACCGCAACCATAAGGAAAAAACATTCGGCATTTCCCAAAAAGGATATACAAGATCTTGGGAAAGAGTAAAAGAAGAACTAAAAGGTTGTGTCTTTCTTTGTGCAAATTGTCATCGAGAAATTCACGCAGGGTATACGCAGCTTCTGACAGAGATGTCAGAATGATCATAGGGTGAACTTCTGGAAGCCTACATCCGAAAGGATATGGTAATCAGAAGCCAAGCCCCACGAAGTTTAAGACAAGTGGGGAAGGTTCAGAGACTATCCGTTATGACCCTCAAAAGAGAGGGGAGGAGTACCTCGCCAAAAGGCGGGGGAAGCGCCCTACATCCTCGCAATATGCAGGATGATGATATAGTCCACCCCTTTGGGAAACCAAAGGATGATGTGTAACCAGTAGGTCGTGGGTTCAAGTCCCACCCCCGGAGCCACAAAGATCCCTAGCAATTTGCTAGGGATTTTTGTTATCCGTGATAGAATGATCGTGAAGTTTCCGTGTGTACAAACAGAAAAGTCCGATGTCCGGACTTGACCCTGTTTTCCATTGCCTCAAACGAGAACCATAACAATTCCACTATGCAAAATCGTCCACATACAACACTTTTCATGCTCATGTCGATAGATGGCAAAATTACAAGCGGAGATTCGGACAGTCTTGACTCAGATCGTGATTGGAAGCGTATTTGTGGCGTGAAGGAAGGGCTTTATCAATATTATGATCTAGAGAAACAAACCGATTTTTGTTTTCTACAAAGCGGTCGCGTTTTCGAAAAAATTGGCATGAATAATCGAGGACCATCAGTTGAAAAGATCCCTGTGACCGGGGTAGTCATAGACAACAAGCCGCATCTCAATGCAAAAGGCCTGCGCCATCTTTCAACCTGGTTAGACCGAGTGATTATCGCCACAACAAATCCAAACCATTCCGCACATACTTTTGGAGGAAACGTACAGGTCATTCAATACAACAACACGATTGATTTCTCCGCTTTACTGACAGAGTTAAAAGAGAATTTTGACGTTGACCGAGTCACCATCCAAACCGGCGGTACATTGAATGGTCTTTTATTGCGTCAGGGACTCATTGACGAATTATCAATCATCGTAGCCCCACTTGCTGTTGGAGGAAAGGGAGTATCAACACTTATCGACGGTGAGGCAATCCATTCCGTTAATGATTTGAACAAGTTAAAGGCACTCGAACTTACATCCTGTGACGTATTGAAACATTCATTCCTTCATCTTCGTTATACAGTTTTAAACTATTCGTGATGAGGGTTGAAACTGTATACTGTTCAGGTATGAAGAAAGAAATAAAATTTCCGACAAAACAAGAAGTTGATGTCCACATAAATCAGAACAGGACGGAACTTTTTTCTGACCCAGACTTTCGGGAATATGAGGAAGTGGATATTATTTTTCTCGAACCAACACAACTTATTGCTTTGAGAGATTACCCTCCTCTGCACAGTCCCGAAGCTTTTACGGTGTATCGCAAGAAATTTGTAGCAGGTGAGAGAGTTGAACCCATTGTTGTTATTCCATCTCGAATTGTTATTGAATATTTAAAGAAGAATGAAGTTCGTGCTCATACGTACAGACAAGAACTTGAGCTGTTTCTTAATACACACCCACGAGCCACATACTTTATGCTCGGTGGCAAACATCGTTCGGCTGCAGCAACGATATTAGGTGTAAGAATTCCTTGCCTTGTGATCAGCAACGATGCTGATGTCGCTAAAATTAACGCTCTTATGGCGGAAGGTAAACTGACAGGCATGCCGAGTGTTGGAGAAAATTTTAAAAGGACACTTTCCGAATTAGATGATCATTATTTTGAACACAAAGTTTTTTGGACCATGGATGAAAAAACAAAAGCAATGATAGATCACGGGGACATTTCTCTTTAAAGTCAAATGAAAAAAATTTAGCGCTCGAATGGCTGTTTTTGAATGACTCATAACAGGGAATCGGCAAAATTCTTCAGCGAAGGCTGGGGATTTTTGTTATCCGTGATAGAATGATCGTGAAGTTTCCGTGTGTACAAACAGAAAAGTCCGATGTCCGGACCTGACCCTGTCCTCCACCGTTTTCCTTTGGTCTCATTATGAAAAAATTTCATGGAAAAATATTTTATTTTGTCTTCACCATATTGTTTGGTGCATTCACGTTCCTCTATGGGGAATTTGATGATAGCCCCGGTGGCCAATTGATAGGATTGGCGGCGGTTATTATTGGCATCATAGGTTCGATGCGTTCATTGCGCGCGGCAAGCCGCATGGGACGAACGAACAAAAAGTCATAATAGTTTTATGAAAATTGCAACAAACATTGGACGTGATGCTTTTGGTGGAATCACTATTTCCAACCTTGCCCTTTTTGATTGGCTCGAAGACAAAGAGGATACTATTGTTGGTATTGAATACGTAACTTCAAGACATTTTTTAGGGGCGGTAATCTTTCGTCGTTACCTTCCCTCGTTTTTCAGTCATCACATTATTAACGGTATAGATATTATTCCCCGTTTTTCTTGGGAGAAAAGTGGCAATCTCAGAAAACGTTGGAATATCTTAGTCGAGACAACAAAAAATGTTTTACGACAAGAAGCACCAGATATCGTTTTGATTAATGGGACATATTTTGCCCCTTGGATACTCGCTATTGCAGCACACGAGCTCGGTATTCCCATTGTTTTACGATATGCGGGTGTGTTACAAAGAGAAGTAGGTCATAGACCTTTTTTTATTAAAAGACGTCTTTTGTCTTATGAAAGATGGTTGGCATCAGCGGCCAACTCTATCATTTTTCCCTCAACTCTTTGTCAGATGGTCGTAGAAAAGGAAATAGTAGGACATGCTGTGAGACACAGTGTCGTAATACCAAATCCAGCCACATCAGGTTTATTGCGCCATCAAAAACCAAACAGTCGTTATGTTATAGCCGCAGTCGGTCGTTGGTCACGAATAAAAAACTTTCAGGCTTTTATCACGCTTCATCAATCGTTGTTAGAAAAGAAGTTTCCACACCAAGCAATCATGGTTACTTCGTATTGGGACAAAAAGTTCGGTATTCCAGAAACCATTGAATGTAAAGATCCCATGAGTCAAGAAGATCTTCAAAAGTTTTATCGATCAGTTGATCTTCTGATTGTTCCTTCACTTTTTGAAACTTTTTGTAATGTTGCGGCCGAAGCATTGGTGAATGGAAGTTCCGTTCTGGTTTCTAAAAATGTGGGTTTTGCCGAAATACTCATCAAGGCTGGACTTAAACGTATGGTGATTGATTCGTTTGATTGTCCTGAAAAAGTTGTATTAGCGATAAAACGATTGGCTAAAATAAAACTTTCAGAAAAAGAAAGAAAAAGGGTCGTCGCTTTGCTCAATCCGCAAGAAATACATCAAGACATTCTTAAGACGCTTGTCGGAGTTGTGAAAGGAAAATGATGAATTGTATGAAAAAATATTTTTTAGCACTCCCGAGTCACTGTTTTCAAATCACTTGCGATGTGGGTCCAGGAAAATTTTTCAGATTCGTCTGGAGATTTTCATTGTCCGTGATAGAATGACCGTAAGTATTTTTAACCCATTTTTCCTATGTCTAAACGCATCTTCTTTATTCCGCTCCTGGTTTTAGTTTTGATCGGTGCCGGATGCCAGACAAACACCATTCAAGATGATAGCGACACCGAAACAACTCTGGGAATCACATCAGAAACATTTGAAAGTGAACAGGGAGATTTTTCTTATACACTTACGTGGAACACAGGCCTTCTTTCTTTATCTGAAAAAGTCTCTACCGAAGCTTCAGAGCATGCCCCTTCTTTTGCCGTTGTCGGCGGCGGAAACATTACGGTGGTCACAGGCCTCATGGATTCGCCCGAATATCAAATGTCCACCTTTATCAATGATATGTATTATGAGGGGGATCGAGAAAAAATTTGGTTATCTGAAGTCGTTCCCTCAGAAGCCGGTATGAATAATCCCGTTTATTTTTTCTCCCAACCAGTTGATTGGAACCCTGCATGTATCGTTCAATACGGTGCTATCAAAGGGTTGAACGAAGCCTTATTAATACGTTTGGAAGATTGTGAGGGCAATGATATGAAATCAAGTGAAGCATTTCATGATCTCTTGAGCGATCTGATTATCACGAGAAAATAAGTTTTACGAGACAGGACACCACATGAGGTTCTCTTGGTGTGGAAAAAAGGACTGTGGAAAAAGCTGAAGGGGGTATTGTTGAGTTCATAGTATCTATGCTCTATGCTAAAAGCATTGAAAATGTATTATAAATCATAATGATGAATTTTATGTTTAGAGAAAGAATGGTCACACAGGATTTGGGCTCAGAGATACCACACCATGATGTGGTCGATAGAAATTTAGAGTGTGGGGGAGGAGACGATAACGCAATCAGACGAATAAGAGAATTGATTCAGATCTATAATAATTTCAGTGATACTCAAAAGGGAGAAGAAGATATCAACAAAAATCCTGATTATCATGCAAAGCCCGGTGCAGAGCACGTAGATGAGATTTTGCGACTTATTGCCGGATTAGATAAGTCTTTGAAAAATGCAGAATCAATAGTCCTTGAACTCAAACGAGGAAATATTATGCCGCTTGACAGTTTATTGAATCCACGAGAAGTCCAGGGGCCAACCGAATTATAATTTTTTTGTTTTATTATCCGAATGGTAAAAACACCGAACTAGTCGGTGTTTTTACGTAAGGATCCGAAAATGATTTATGCGGTGCGGGAGATATCTTCAATAAAGGGAATTCCTTTTGCTTTGCAAATTTCTTTTTCCAAAGCGATACAAAGACGCGGATCCATTCATGATGACACCTCGTCTTTGATGAGGGTGCCGAGATCAAGGACGCTATCAAAGTGAATTTGTTTTACGAAGTCTTCGCTGTGACTTACAACAATCATGCAGCCTTTGTAGTCATTGAGCGCACGAGCGATGACAGGTAAATGGCGAAAGTTAATGTGATTGGTTGGCTCATCAAAAATAAGGAGATGTGGTTTTTGTAAAACGAATCGTGCAAAACAAAGCAACCCTTTTTGTCCTTCAGATAAGGCACCAATGGGGGTTGCAAGGACATCACCATTGAGAAGAAATTTTGCTCCTGTTCGGCGAATGGTTTCATTGTCCGGCACATCCATCGCGGTACACAGCGAGTCATAAGCGGTTTGTGTAAAATCGAGTCCTGAAAAATCCTGTTTATAATAACCCGTCTTTACACCTTCTGTGATAAGAGCTCCGGGATTTTTTTCTTCGGCAAGCGCGCGAAGAAGCGTGCTTTTTCCAATTCCGTTTGGACCGGTAATGAGGAGATGATGACCGCGTCGGAGTATAAGATCAACGTTTACACAATGGGCTTCGTGATGACGAATTACTTTGACCGAGGTAAGACGCACGATAGGTTCAATGAAGGGTTCGGCAGGAATGGTAAAATCATCAATCGTACGGTCATCGCGTCGTACATCCACCATATTTTCTTCCGCTTCCGCCACTTCCTCTTTTAATTTGCTTGCCAGTTTTCGCATCTTTCCTCCTTTGTGAGCAAAAAAGTTTACTTTGTCTTTGCGATCTTGAATGGTTTTGAGCAGTTGTGCATTTTTTGCACGATCACGCTCCACCCGAGCGGATATTTCTTCCACTGCATCACAATAATTTCCATCATACTTTTCCACCTTGCCCGTAAAGATATCGAGATGTAAGACACCTTCGGTAAAACAGTTTAAAAAATCCGCATCATGAGAAATGACCAATGCGGTTTTAGGATACAAGATAAGAAAGGCGGTGAGATGCTCGATGCCATCGCTATCAAGGTTGTTTGTCGGTTCATCCAGAAGCAAAATATCCGGCTCTTGAATAAGCGCATAGGCAAGAAGAAGCCTGGCTTGTTGACCGCCAGATAAACTACCGACGGTTTTATCAAGAGGTGTGGAAAAATTGACAGCTTCCAAAACATCATGAATGCGCTTGTCAAGATTGTAGGGAACCTGTGCAAACGCATGGGCAAAATAATCTCGTATGGTTTCGGGAAGATGTTCACGGGCCATGACTTGTTTTGCAGTCGCGAGTGTCGCTCCTGGTAAAAGATGGATTTTTCCATGATGAGGTTTGAGCTCTTGGGTCATCAGTTTAAAGATGGTACTTTTCCCTGCGCCGTTTTGTCCCATGAGGGCGAATTTTGTATTTTCTCGCATGGAAAAACTCGCCTCATCTAACATAAGATTTTCCGCAGAGTAACCGAAAGAAACTTCTTCAAAACGAATCACCACATTGTTTGATGTCATAGAAGGCCCAAAATCTATCATATAAACGTAAAAAAGACGAGAACACACTTGGAGAAACACCTATCCAACCAAGCGCATTTATTTTTTGTGATAGAATAATAAAGTTAAACAAGACGAACGACGATTCCATGATTTTAAAATAATTTAGTCTTAATGCGTTTTTATGGCCAAAGGAAAAGATGCGCGGAAGGAAGTAAAGAAACCAAAGAAGGATAAAAAGAAATAAGATGTTTGCGTGAGGAACTTCAGAAGCAGATTCAAAAAATCTCCTCGGTCAACACGAGGAGATTTTTTATGATAGACTGCCATTATCTCATTTTTATGCGCATTTTACTGATACAAATTAGACAAGATGCAATTTTACAGCACGAATATAAGGCGATTATGGAAAAAATGCAGTTGCGATCTTCCGAGTTGATTTCGTGGAATATTTTTATGTCATTGACTCCTCCGGAACCGATCGAAACATTTCAAGCCATTCTCATAGGGGGGAGTGGCGCTTATTGCGTTTCGCTGTGGAATATTCCACAGGAGCTCGAGGCGATTACTCAAGTTGTGCGGATAGCTTATGCGCGAGGGATACCGGTGCTGGGTATTTGTTTTGGATGTCATTTGCTTGCTCACATATTCGGGGGAGAAGTACAGATGGATTCTTTTCGACAGGAAGTGGGCACTTTTGAAATAACGAGTACAACCATTGCGACAAGCGATACATTATTTTCTCAATTACCAAAAAAGTTTTGGGCTCAAGAAGGACACAAAGATCATGTGGTGCGTCTTCCAAAAGGAGCTATTCATTTAGCTTCCAGTGCGCTATCAAAATATCAAGCGTTTAGATTATCGGAGGGGTGTCTCTATGGAGTACAATTTCATCCCGAACTTTCCAAACAAGACGTTCTCGTTCGGTATCAGATGTATCATCAAGATTATCAAAAAAATCAGCATGATGGTTTTGTCTCTGATGCAGGATCTTCAGATGGGCAGAATGATCTCAATAGTTTGGCAATGGGAATATGTGAGGCGCCTGATGCCGAACGTTTTTTGTTGCTTTTTAAAAAAAACATTGGGAAAAAGTTTTTTTAAAATATTTTTGATCCATGTCCTCTCTATGAAAAAAATAAGTGCGATCGGATTTGATTGGGGTGGGGTGATTCTTCAACACATTGACGGAAGTTTTGCCCATGTGGCCGCTGAGTATCTCCATGTGGATCATGAGTGTTTTCGACGCGCCTATTTTCTTCATAATCACATGATCAATAAAGGAGCCCAGAGCAAAGCGTTTGATCAAGCGACGGAAATGTGGCAAAAGATTTTGTTGGAACTTGATCGGGTTGATCAGTTGGATGCTTTTATGACATTTGTTCAAAGTCGGCCTAAAGGTGACGTCAGTCAGGAAATGATCGCATTGATTCAACAATTGAAGAATCAAGGGTGGAAGCTGGGACTTTTAAGCAATGCTTCCTCTGAAGGTGCACAACGCATAAGAAATCACGCATGTCTTGCTTTATTTGATGTCGCACTTTTTTCCGCAGAGATGGATTGTATGAAACCGGAACCCGAGGCGTTTCAAAAGTTCACTTCCGCGCTTGGCGTTCCATCACCTGAACTTGTTTTTATCGATGACTCAACCTACAGTCTTTCCACAGCAGAGGAGATCGGATACATTCCCATTCTTTTTCAAAACACCAGCCTCTTGAAAGATCAACTAAAAGCGCTGGGCATTAGCGTGTAAAATCAAAAATCAAAGGTGGGGACAGAAGCGTCCCTGCTTTTGTTTTGGCGTGATAGAATTAAAACAAGATCAAAAATCAATATGACGGAACAATCACACGAAGGAAGAGGAAATTTACCCGAGAGAGCTGATGGAGACACTCGCCAAAAACGTCTTGCATTTTTGCGAGAAAAAATGGAAAGACTTTTTGAAGGAGAAAAAAATAGCGAATTGCGTCAGCAGATAGAACGCTCATTTTCGGTTCCGCAATATGGGGAGTACCACAAGGAAGGTTTGTTCATGGATAGTCATTTGCGACTTATCTTTCATACGATAGAGGCCGTGCGACAAGGAAATATTCCCGATACAGTATCTGAAGCAACGGCCACATCGTTGCAAAAAGCGCTTGTGCAAGATCCGGATATGGTAGAGCGTTATGTTTTTTTACATGATATCGCCAAAGCGGATTGTCTCACTGTGAAATTTGCGTCTCTTCAGGCGGCTCAAGAAGCAGAGAGAACAACGGAAACGCAGGAAGTGTGTATGACATGGGCGCAATGGAAGGACTTTTTGGGTCAGGATGAAGTGGAGGCGAAAGTGATGGAAGAAGACGAACGCGCTATGCAAGACTACCTCGATTCCAAAGAAGTCATGGGCATTTCTTACTATCATCCAGATCGTAAACATGGGGATGCCGGATCACAGATGCTCCGAGAGTTGTACCCAGGGGTTGAGGCAACCACACTCATAGCTATCGAGCATCATGAGGATGCGTTTCAATTTCAAAAAGTGGACACCGAACGATATCTGTTGATGTATGAGGCTATGAATAAAGAGGAGCGCGATTTTGCTCTCCTGGCAAGTTATGTAGACACGGCTTCCTCTTTTCGTTCCGATGGACAGCCCGACCTTTTGAATTTTTTAGCGCTCTCCGCGTCAAAAGAAAAAGTTGGTGCTTTTATGCGTGTACTGGAAGGGTTAGATGCTTCCACTCAAATGATTGAAGAAGCTTTTCGTATTTTTGTAAAAAATCGTTTGGAGAAGCGTAATAATCCTCGTGAACCTATCACACAATTGCTGAAAGCATTGGCACAAGGACGTTTTGATGCAAATAAACTTATCAAGACGTTTGATGATTGGTTTTTTGGTGATCAGCCCGTCCGAATGGAAGAAGTTCCATTGTTCATAGAACGATGGAACAAAGAGTGTACGCTTCCTTCTTTTGATCGAGAACGATTGAAACATGGTTTTTTGACTCTTGTGGAAGGCGCCTTTACACAAGAAGACGCGATCACATTAACCGAACTGGCCTTGATGGACGCAAGTCAAATCGGAAGACAATTCGGAAAAAAACTTGGATCCCGCATGGCACACGTGCGGGAAATTCTTGAGCAATCAAAAAAATAGTAATCAAGTCCATTATGAAACTTCCTTTTTCTTTTTTCCTCCTTCTCCCTCTGATTTTTCTTGGCGTCGGGTGCACCGAAGATCTTCCCGAAGATCAACAGATTGATTACGAGGAAGATGTGAAACCACTTATTGAAGAGACACATCCCACAACCAAGGTGCGTGGAAGCTGCAATGTGATCGCAACAGCGAGTCATTGCGAGGATTATATCGGATCCATTTGGACAGATCAGCAAATGCAATTGCATTGCGGTGGGACAGGGACATTTAGTTTTGATGCATGTCCCTATAGCGAAAATGGTGGTTGCCGCACAGGGGCGGAAACAATCGCGGAAAATATGATTTGGTCATACAACTATGGTGGTCAGCCGATCACAGGAGAGGATTTATATTATGAATCTCAATCCTGCGATATTTTGGAAGGCGCCGAGTGGGTGCTGCCCGAAGATCTTTTGCATAAGCCGTAGACACACAACGCTTATCTTTTTTTACGAAATTTTAAAATATGGAAGGTGCAGAGCGACATCAAGAGGTCACAGAACGTGAATCTGTGCAGGAGAAAACAGTAGCCGCTATTTTATCAACGGCTGTTTTTGAACATGATGAGAATAATCCGCGTATATTTCGTGTGCATCTTGCATATGGAAGCAAGCGACTTGATTGTTATGTGCTTAAAGACACAAAAGTGGCCGGAGCCATGATCGAAAGCGAACAAACGAAAGAAAAAAAAGAGGGAGAAACCTCTCTTCTTTACCGTGCGTTGTATCATGTATTGCGTGGGGTGGCGAATCGTCTGGGAGAAGCTTTATCCTATACGTTTGTCACGGAAAATGAAAAATTGATTGCTTGGGCAAACACGCACGGGAATGAAATTTTTCACTGGAAAAAAACAACGGTGGATCACGAAAGCTCGCTTGGATCTTTCTCTTGTGAGATTTTTCCAACAGTGTCAAAAAGAAAGGCTCAACAACGAAAAACACATCAGAAGACAGAAATTCTTTTATGGGAAGTGCGAGAATATTTTCCTGGCTAGGGGGTCAGGTCGTGAATCGTAGTGTTCAACATTTATTTTTCTATGACAAGACCACTTCGCATTGAATATCCTGGAGCATTTTATCACATCATCTCCCGCGGAAACGCGCATCAAGATATTTATCTTGACAATAAAGATCGACAAAATTTTTTAATGAATCTTCAGCATTGCCTCCGGTCGCACTCTCTCCGATGTCATGCTTATTGTTTGATGAACAATCACTATCATTTACTTTTAGAAACGCCTAGAGGGAATTTATCTCAAGCCATGCGTGACATCAACGGTCTCTACACTCAAAAATTTAACAAGAGACATAAACGTATTGGCCATGTTCTTCAAGGGCGTTACAAAGCTTTCCTTGTTGAAAAGGACGCTTATCTTTTACAAATTGCTCGTTATATTGTCCTCAATCCACTAAAAGCCGGTATAGTCAATCATCCAAAAAAATGGAGGTGGAGCAGCTATTCCATTACAGCTGGTCTTAGAGAGTCTCCAACTTGGTTTGACTCAAGTGTTATTCTTGCTCTTTTTACATCAAATAAAAAAAGAGCACAAAAGTACTATCGTCGATTTGTATATGAAGGTGAAAATGAACCTTTTCTTTACGAGAAAGGAAAGGGGGGTGTGATTTTGGGTAGCCAAGAATTTGCAGATCAGATTCGGAGAGAGTTTAAAAATAAGAAAAGTTCAAAAGAAGTTGTCATTTCTGAAAGAGTGATCAGTCGTCCAAGTTTAGAAGATTTATTTTTTCAGATAGATAATCAAGAAGAACGGAACAAGATGATAAAATTAGCTAGAATAAAAGCCTTTTATTCCGTTACAGAAATCGCGAATCATTTAGGTTTACACAGAACAACCGTCAGTAAAATTTTTAACGATAAAACATGAATGCTACGATTCACGACCTGACCCCTTTTTATGTCTAAACTTTTTCCTCCTCCGTTATCACTTCGCAAACTCATTGGCCCTAGTTTTTTGATTCTCGCGCTCGGGCTTGGATCGGGCGAAGTGATCCTCTGGCCTTATCTTGCCTCCAACTATGGGCTGGGCATCGCTTGGGGGGCGCTCATCGGCATCACGTTTCAGTATTTCATCAATATGGAAATCGAACGCTATGCGCTTGTGAAAGGCGAAAGCGTGTTTGTGGGATTTACAAAAAAATGGAGCTGGACACCCTATTGGTTCATTCTTTCCACTTTTGTTGGATTTGGATTGCCGGGGATTATCGCCGCTTCGGCAAAGGTGTTCAGTGCGATGGTCGGGGTTGAAGATTTTCGTTTCATCGCCATTCTTTTTCTCCTCTTGATCGGTTTCATTTTGAGCGCGGGTAAAACCGTGTACGGACTTATGGAACGGCTCACAAAGATCGTTATTCTTTGCGGTGTCCCATTTATTTTTTTATTGGCGATCGTGTTGAGCGATCCACAGGATTGGTTCATCCTTGGAAGAGGAATTTTGGGAATAGGGGAGGGATATCGTTTTCTTCCGGAAGGAATTATTCTCGCCACCTTCTTTGGGGCGTTTGCTTATTCCGGTGCGGGTGGAAATCTTAATCTCACCCAATCCATCTACGTAAAAGAAGAAGGCTATGGCATGGGGAAGTATGCGCAAAAAATTTCCGGACTTTTCAAACACCAGACAGTGCAAGAAATGAAACTGGAAGGAGAGACCTTTCCAATGAATGCCGAAGCAAAGAAAAATTTTTTCGGATGGTGGAGAAAAATTTCCCTAGAACATGCATTGGTGTTTTGGTTTGTGGGAGCACTCTCAATTTTTCTTCTCATGCTCCTTTCTTTCGTGACCTCGTTTGGTAATCCGGAAAATGCACAAGGGATCAGTTTTGTGATCACCGAAGGAGCTGCCATTGGAAGCCGAATTTTTCCCTGGGTCGGCACACTCTTCCTTCTGGTCGTTTCTATCATGCTCTTTCAGACTCAACTGGGAGTGATGGATTCCACTTCTCGTATTATGGCCGAGAATGCGGCGCTTCTCATCATGAAACATAAGCGCACACAGACAATCGCTCTTTCTAAAATCTATTTTTCATTTCTGTGGGCGCAAATAGCTTTTGGTATTTTGCTTTTCCTTCTGGGTATTTCCGAACCTAAAACCTTGATTGTGCTTGGTGCTTGTCTCAATGCCGTTGCCATGTTTGTCCATGTGGGACTTGTTCAAGTGCTTAATCATCATGCGCTTCCTAAAGTTTTTCGTCCTCGTGTGTGGAGAAAAATACTCTTGGCCGGCATTTTTCTTTTTTTTGGCGTCTTCAGCGCAATCGTTTTTATCGATCAGCTGTTCTAGTCCGTGCTATACTATTCCTATATGAGAAAAAAAACATCAAAAAAAATGGCAGAGCCCTTACGGGAAAGTTTGACAGAAAGTATTTTTACGTCTCGTATGAAGCGACAACGCACTTTGACCGAACGTTGTGCAGATAGGCTGACCGATTCTTTTGGAACGATTTTTTTTCTGAATTTCAATCTTGCATTTTTTCTCATTTGGATCGTTTGGAATATGGGGTGGATCCCCGGATTCCCCTTATTTGATCCTTATCCCTTTGTCTTGCTCATCACGGTTGTTTCTCTTGAAGCGATCACCCTTTCCACCATTGTGCTTATCAGTCAAAGGCGTGCAGCGAAAACCGCAGACATTCGATCCGAGGTGGATCTGCAAATCAATATCCAATCCGAAAAACAAATCGCCAAAGTGCTTGAGGAATTGCAAGAAATGCAAAATCGCATGAAGTTTGTTTTTCCCAATGACCCCGAGCTCGAGCGTTTAAAAAATCCGATGAACGTTGCTGAACTAGAACGCAATGTGACGAAGAACCTATGAAATCCCATCACGTTCCGTTTCGCCATTATTTTCTTTTGAACATCAATTTCGTCATTCGAATGCTCATCCTTTCTGATGTGATTTGGGGCGGGGCGATCGGACTGTTGGGGCCCATCTTTGCCATTTTTATTGTGGACTTTATCGAAGGGGGAAATGCGGCTGTCGCTGGCGTCGCCACGGCCATCTATCTGGTCATTAAAAGCGTGATGCAAATTCCGGCGGCATCCATTATTGATAAAATTCGCGGAGAAAAAGATGATTTTTGGATATTGTTTATAGGCTCAATTCTCGGCGCTTTTATTCCTCTTTTGTATTTGGTCATTCACACCCCCGTGCAACTCTATCTGGTGGAGGCTTTTTACGGACTCGTCATCGCCTTTACCTTTCCTTCATACATGGCCATTTACACCCGTCATATTGATAAGGAAAAAGAAGCGACCTCCTGGGGCATGTATTTTACTTTGAATGATTTTTCCGCGGCGATCGCGGCTTCGATTGGCGGAATTGTTGCGGAATTAGTTGGCTTTCAGCCTCTGATCATTGGGGTTGTTTTCTTCAGTATCCTTGGTGTGCTTTTGATTTTTCCGATTCGTCCGTACATGCGTATGCCAAAAACGTCTTCTCAAAAAGGGGTATGAAACGTCTTTTCTTTTTTTTCACATTGATTTTTTTGTTGGGGATTTTTTTCGCTTGGCACAGCCTGTCTACAAAAGAGTTCCCGCTAGACGTTTCAGAAATTTCCGGAGAAATTTATTATTCCAATACGTCGGAGGACGAAATTATTTTAGAAAATATTCATCCGGGAGAAATTATTTCTTCCCCACTTCTTCTCACCGGACGCGCACGCGGTTCTTGGTTTTTTGAAGCATCTGCTCCGGTCGTCCTTACTGATTGGGATGGACGTATCATTGCCGAAGGCACGATCCATACAACCGAAGATTGGATGACCACCGAGTTTGTTCCCTTTGAGGGAACCCTCACGTTTGAAACTCCATCCTATGGAGACATCGGTTCGCTCATTTTACAAAATGATAATCCCTCCGGTCTTCCCGCCTATGATAAGGCAATCGAGATCCCCATTCGTTATCGTTAACGTATGATTTCTCGTGCGTGGAAAAATAGTTTTCTCGTTATTTCCGGAGCCTTTGTGCTTCTGATTTTATTTTTTCCCTGTTTTGTTCTTTTCAAAACTTCTCGCCACATTTTCACCGAAGTGGTTTCCGCACCCATAACGACGGTTGCCATTGTCTTTGGCGCCGGACTTAATGCACTAGGTGGCCCTTCAGATGTTTTACAAGATCGTCTCACCGTGGCCGCAGATTTATATTATCAAGGAAAAATACAAACGATTTTGGTTTCTGGAGATAATCGTGTGGAAGGGTACAATGAACCACAGGTGATGTTTGAAACCTTGACGGAAGATTTTTACATTCCTATCGAAGATGTGAAGATTGATTATGCCGGACGTCGTACCTACGACACGTGTGCGCGAGCAAAAAGTATTTGGGGTGTGGACCATGCGCTTCTTGTCACCCAGGCTTATCATCTTCCGCGCGCATTGTGGACATGCACAACCTTGGGGATCGAAAGCCAGGGGGTCTCTGCCACCTTGCAACCCTATCTTAAAGATCTTTGGTTTCGCGTGCGAGAACTCGGAGCGCTTTATCAAATGGCATTTGATCTGTATTTTTCCTCCCCATCATTTATCGGTGGCGATCCGATCATCGACCTCGATCTCTAAAAAAATAGAATTTTCTACCCGCTTTTAAAATCACTTGAACATAATACAACGATTATGCGTCCACTTTTCAGCACGCGTCTTGGTTTGATCATGATCGGGGTTTTTGCCACGCTTCTCCTTTTTTTGCCTGTGAGACTTTATCAAACCTTTCCTTCCTTTTTTTCTTCCCTGTTTTATTCTTCTGATCGTTCAGTTATTACTTTGGGGAGTTCGGCATTCGGCAGTTTGGTGGCAACCGACGAACCACAAACCGGTGACACCCTTGGCATGGGAGGAGGAAAGGAAATAACAAGTGAAGAGGCCGTGTTATCGAATGGTCTTTTGCCTGCGGAGTACTATCCGACCATTTCGTATCGTTATGTGTATGAAGGAACCTTGCCCGATTTTTCCACGTTCCCAAGTTTTGTGTATAAACGTTCATCCATGATCGAAGCTCCCGAATCGATTGCGCGAGCCGTGAGTTCATCCACCATCGGTTCTTTTGATTTTTCTCGCCTCGGCAATCTCACGTTACAAAATATGTATTTGGCACAGGAAGGAGATAAGGGGTATGCCGTGGGCGTGGATTTCACTTATGGCAGTTTGTATATTAATCAAAATTGGAATACATGGACCGAGGATGTGTATACGCCGCTTGCTTTTTCCGATCTTCCGCCTTTTGAACAAGTGATCGCTGTCGCGGATGCATTTCTTGCCGACTTTGGATTGGATCGCACGGGGTATGGCAGCGGAGTGATTACAGATGCGGATCTTTTTACGGAAAACTCATTGTATATCCCCGATGAGGCCACCGTGGTGTATCCAAAAAATTTGGAAGGCTACACGGTTTGGGATTTGTACGGTACTCCGCAAGGAATGATGGTGGGCGTAAATTTGCGTACATTGCAAGCGACACGCTTGAGTGTGGGATTGGATGGGCAGTTTGCGTCTTCTTCCTACCCCATGGTCACAGACGAAGCGTTGGTGCGTGGAGTGATCGAACGCGGGGGACTTTACGGTTGGAGTGATCCCTCCGCAGATACGATCTACACAGTGAAGGTGGGGGATCCGGTGTATGGACTTGCCCACTACTTTTTATATCAGGACGGAAAGACTGAGTATTTATATTTGCCGGCTTTGTATTTTCCGGTGATTGAAGTGCCCGAAGGAGCCGAGGTTTGGCAAGATGCAGTTGTTGTTCCGCTTGCGGAGGAAGTGTTGCGCGAGGTGGAGGAAGGGTATCCGATTTTATACGACAAGTCCGTAGTCGAACTTATTACCGAAGAATAAAAGAACGCCCCGTATGGGGCTTCTTTTGTGTATAAACAGGTCGCTTCCAATAGGAGGGTGCGCTATGATGGTGTTGATCTATGAAACGTTTGTCTTTAGAGTCCGCTCCCTCCTTTCCCATTGAAATGCGCATGGCTTCTTTTTCACGATCCTCTCTTCCCGAGCCTTATCGTGATCAATTTGATTTTCTTCGTCAGGAGATCATTGATTTTGCAGCATCTCACGGGATTCCAAGAGAGGCGCTTGCCAAACCCGATCTTCTCCGCGAGGCTGCAAACAAACTCCCCACCCCAGACCTCGAGCGACTAGCTGTTCTTCTTGAGCGTTTTAAACACCTCATCGTTCATCGTGAACCCTACAGAGAAACACAGGCTGAAATTTTGGAATACGCGGAAACATTTTATAACTTGAGAGAACAATACACACTCCAATGTGATTTGTTCAAACGTCTGAAGCTTTTACAGGTAGGGTATTTGTCAGAACCTGTAGACACGGAGCGCACACAAGGATTGTCCGCTCTTTTTCGCTCCCTGTTGCCTTTTGGGAAAAAGAAAAGGGTGCGCAAAGAGCCTCCAAAAAAAGGCAAAGAATTTTTCTTTGTCTACGGAATAGATGGAAAACAATATACGTTTCCCACCTTGGAAGAAGTGGCGGAGCGTCTTTATCGTCAACAAGAACGTTTGCATATCAAGCGCGATCAAGGTTTTACCAAACTCCTCCTTGTTCCTTTTGGCATGAGACTTGAAGATTTATTCTCTATTTATTTCAGAAAATTTTTAACCGGGTATCAAGAGGCTCATCCGAATTTCGGTCTCAAAGGAGATGGACTTATGAGCGGATATGACGATTTTGTCCATGTGGACAGAGGAAGTAATCCCCGTCTTTTTTATTACCCAAGGTTTTTTCGAGAAACGGATCATCAAGGAAAAACAAAACCTCAGATTTTAAGAGAACGAGTAGCACAAGGTGTCTCTTGTCCCGGATGGAATATCAGTCTTTTTCAACCGCTTGAACCTGATGACCTTTACTCCAAAGGGTTTGCTTCCATTAGCAGGCATGATTATACCCAAGGCAAAGAGTGCCTCCGTCCTTGTTTAAGCGTCGGTCGTCCTCCACACGAATATCTTTCCTTGCTCGAAGATGCTAAAGCAAATCCTGATTCTCCTTATCATGGCGAAACGGGGATGACTCCCGAAGATTGGATAACCGCTTTTATGGTGCACCTTGAAGAAACAGGAAGACCACTTGATGATTTTCTAGGTCCTGGGGAATCTGAAGCTTATCTTTTGGGTTCCTTTTTTCCGGCGAATTATTGTTTTATGCCTTATGCGCGTTGGGATAACCATTTCGGCAAACCGGGAATGTCGAAGGGGACTATGCCCGCTGAATCATATGAAAATATAGGCGCTCGTTTTTTAGTGCAGATTTGATGTTTGATTTTATGTCTTCTTTTTCTCGCTCATCTCCCGAATCCGTCCCATCTATTACTTTTCACGAAGCCACCCCCACGGAGGTGGGGGTCCAACGTACTTCGGAAATCTTAAATGAAGCCATCCTCTCTTCAGTTTCAAGTGTCCGTGATTCTTTGCCCAAAGAACATCATGGGCACTTTGACACTCTCCGACAAGAGATTATTGATTTTACAAAAGCTCATGGGATTTCCAAAGATGCACTTTCCAATCCCAGCCTCCTTCGTGAGGTGACCGACAAACTCTCCATCCCAGACCTCGAACGACTCGCTCTCCTTCTCGAGCACTTTGAGTATTTGCTTGCGCATAAGGAGCCGGTGAAAGAACCATCCAAATTTTTTAAAGAAGCCGAACGTTTTTACGGTCTTAAGGAGCAGTATGATTTTCAGGTTTCACTTCTTGAACGAGTAGGGGTTCTCAAAGATGGCGTAATGGAAGGGATAGACGGCGAGAAGTACCCCATCCCCACCTTGGAACAAATCGCTCAAAAACTTTACGAGCAACGTGAGACATTGGAGACAAAACGCGATCAAGGCTTCACCAAACTCCTCCTTGTTCCCTTTGGGATGAGCCTGCACGCGCTCATGATGAGATTCAGACAGTTTTTTCTTGATTATCAGAAAGCACACCCAAGGCTTGGTGTACAAACAGAAAATCCTTTATGGGTAGATGAACGTTATCATGAACAGACGGACGTTGGTGATTCTCCGGCGCTTCGTTATTTCCCTAAGTTTTTAAGTACTGCGGAACAAAGTTATACAAAAGCTCAGGTCCTTCTTCTCCAAAAACAAAAAGTCTCTTCTATTCCCGGTTGGAGAATTTTGCTGCTCCAAGCGTCAGAAGATAATGAAGAGGAGTTCGCAAAGATTCCAAGAAAAAAGAAAGGAATCGTGCGTGGGAAAAAAATTCCACGTCCTGATATTGAGGCGGGGGAGTTGACCAAAGATTACCTCGCTTTGCTCGTCGCTTCCCAAGCAGATCCTTTATCGCCTTATCATGGAGAATCAGGTATGACACCGGAAGATTGGATGGTGGCCTTTATGACTCAACTTTCAAGGACAGATCATCCGCTTGATAGCTTTCAAAATGAAATAGAAAGTAGGGCGTGTCTTATTGGATCTCATTTTCCGCGCTCTGCTTTTTGTCCGGAAGTTTATTTTGCGCAAAAAGAACAACTGGTAGGTTTTTATAGAACCGGACCTTATACAAAACGCCCGAGGTTCGGCGTGCGAACGGTGATCGCTCTTTAATTTTTTGATTTTTATTTTTCTTTATGTCTATCTTCGATATTTCCGTATTCCAAAAGCAGGGGATGATGCCCATGCTTGCCATCGATCACCAAGACAGTTTTCAAAAATTATTGCATCCCGAAAATCCGGACGCGGCAGGGGATACGGAAATCATTGCGCTTAAAGAGCAGATCATCAAAGCGGCTGCGCCGTATTGTTCCGGTATATTGCTTGATATTCCCACAGCCTTGCCCGCTTATCAAAATCTACAACAACAAGGAATTGCTTTGCCGTCTTATTTTTTGACTTATACAACAACCAGTTATTCCGAAGTGGGGGTGGGGGAGAGGGTGACCCATCTTGCCTATCACGCGAAAGAACTTAAAGCGCATAGAGCGCAAGGGACAAAATTGTTTTTGTATGTGCATCCGAAGGCCACAACGTTCAAGGAACAAATTGCCGTGGCCAAACAAGCACAGGAAGAATCTCATGCCATGGGTTTGCCGTTTTTGCTTGAGCCTGTGATTTATGAACGATCCAAAGAAGATGACAAAGCGGCATTATTGCTTGAAGCGATCGGGATGCTGAAGCAGGCAGGTGTGGAGCCGGAAGTGTGGAAGGTGGAATATCCCGGGAGTGCTGAAGGGTGTGATCAGATGAGAGCGTTGGTTTTACCCGCTCCTTGGATTTTATTATCGCGTGGTGTGGATTTTGAACAATTTGCGCAAGGGATGCAGGTGGCGGCCGACCACGGCGCTTGCGGTTTTTTTGTGGGCCGCGCACTGTGGCAAGAAGCGGCGACCTTGCAAGGAAATGCGCGCGAGACATTTTTGAAAATAACGATCCCAGAACGTTTACAAGTGTTGGTGAAAACTTTAAAACCCAAAATCTGATCCTAAACAAAAAAGCCTACCATGTCAGGCAGGCTAGCGTAGTTCGCGGATGCTTTCGCTCCAATGATTCTGATAGATGACCCAGGAAAGATCCGAGGTCCATTCTACGACACACAGACGACCTGAATCCAGGAGCGGCTGTAGAAGTTCCTGCCGCGGAGGAAAGGGAATCGTGTCAGTGACATACAGACGTTTGAGCGGACAATCCGCTGCCGTAAGTTTCTTCACAGCATCGCGGCAGAACACTCCATGGGTCACCAGGCTCCAAACCTCGGTTACACCGTAGCGTTCGATAAAGACCTTGGCAGCCTTGATATTGGTTCCGCCTGTGGCGATTTCATCATCACACATGATCAAGGTTGCACCGAGAAGTTCACCTGTGTCCCCGATCAGATATTCGATTTCTGACTTTTCGCTATCGGTGCGACGCTTAGCTGCGATGACGATGGGAAGCTTGATCCCAAATTCTTTTTCGATCACAGGAACGATTTTTTCATACCGCTTCTTGGCACTGTCGTCCGGGAAAGCGAGAACGATTTTTTTGTTTTCCTTGATGGCATCGCTCACGACACGTTTGAGCAATCGCCGTCCAAGCTTCACTTCGGTAATCGTTCCCGGTCTTGCGGAAAGAACGATCTGATCCGCATGGAGATCGGCTGCGATGATCTTGCTCAATCTTCCCGCACAGATGAAGGTGATGAGGGACACCACAAAGGGCGCGATCGCGAGAATCTTGTCTCCTTCGTCCTTGTCCGAGCGGCTCAAAGGGAAATAACTCAAGATGACCGTAATTCGTCTGGCATCGCGTCCCACGACATACCACAGAAGCAGAAGGAGCTGCACAATCATTTGGAACGTTCCGGGACCGCTGGCGATGACAACGATATCATGTCCGCCAATATGCTCTTTGCTCAATTTGAGCCACGGTTCATCATTGGCATGTATACCGAATTCCGGATGGACAATGTCGATTGGTGTGCGACGCTGCTCTTTTGTGGCAATACTCCCGCTTTCAATTTTTTCTTTAACGAGTTTGGCCGTTTGCTCATTCCCTGGCATGGGGATCAGTGTCAAACCACCATTGAGACAGAGGGGGTCTTCCAAAGGAGCGCGTGGTGTCATGGAGGCAAGACGCCAGGCCAAATCGGCCAGGAGTCGTGCTTGGATTGTATGGATGTGTGAAGCGACGAAATCAGACAGTTTGGAAGGAACGACGGACTGCAGACGTTGAAAAAGTGGCATGATTTTTCCTCCAAAAACCAAGGGCATCTAACACCAATCGTGAGGGATCGTCTAGAGCTCGATCTCTGGCTCCTTGCAGTGAATCGATGTAAACTAAAATTATATGAAAATAAAAATAACATTTTTTTTAATTTTTTGTCTTGTGTTGGTTGTGAGTGGAACAGCAGCCTATCTTTTTTTGAATCAAGAAAAAGAAATGACAGTCGCGCCTGTGATTGAGATCCCCGTAGTGTCAGGTGATGAAAGTGGTGTGTCCTCCGAGGTTGCTCCGTTTTTTCTCACCACCATGACACATATGGAAAGCGGGTTTACAGATGATAAACTTGAAGACGTTTTTTTGCGCCATGTGGAAGAAGTGCGCTATGCCATGGATTTAGCCGATCTCTATGATGCCAAACTCACGATAGAAAGTGAGGAACCTTTTGCACGCGCCAGCGAGATTTGGGGAGTGAATATTTTGGCCGAAGTGTTAGCGCGTGGACATGGGGTGGGCACGCATTGTGATGTGCCTCCCACACCCGAAAAGCATGGACCGAAAAATACGCAAGAATTGATTTTGGAGATGCGAGAACGCAAGGAGTTGGTGGACGCACTTGTCGGAGCGGAAAATAATTATGGATGTTCAGGGGCGGGTGGTATGCAAGATTGGGTGCAAGGCGCCGCAGGGGCCGGGTTTCATTACATCGACGGAATTGTCGGGTTTCACTATCTTGCTATGCCTCTTTCCGCCCGTCCCGACGGATGGACAGATGACTATATTTTGGAAACCGCTTTTCATTACAATGCCCCGTACGATTTGGAAGACCGCATTTATCCAAGACTTTTGGTAAATGCCTTGGATTTTGAAGAGGATCAAAACGGAACCGTGTTGGCAAGCGCTGGTGATCTTGGAAAATTATCCTGGATCAAAGAAGGGGATGAATACTGTCGCGATGGGGGAGAATGTGTCCTCGATAAACAAGACGTGGATGCTCTTGTGGAATTGCTTGAGGATATAGACTCTTCAAGGGACACAAGTCGTATCGCTAAGGTGAGCATTTATTTTGCCGCTGTTGATTTTATGGAAGAAAACGGCGAAGTGTTTGAATACTTTTTTGCCAAAATGCAAGATTTGCAAGAAGGGGGGATTATCACCTGGGCCACACAAAAGGAGGTGTATGATGCCTTCATGAATCAGTAGATATAAAAAACATCCGGGGACTTTGATCCGTACCCCAAAAAGTGGACACAGGGAAAAAACTACACATGCATTAAAAGATGATTTCTGTATCCCACAGGAGTCATCTTTTTTAAGTTCCATTGTGGTCGTTTGTGATTGTAGTATTGCATA